>ERZ1370068.9029-contig-7838_pt1 | contig 124849 bp, 162 predicted proteins | sample MGYA00561227_ERZ1370068 | MGnify/ENA primary metagenome ERZ1370068 (study PRJEB38410, sample SAMEA6850437) | metagenome | study: Metagenomic assessment of the ecological functions of the soil: analysis of the soil microbiota associated with the...
TTAGTTACGTATTGCTTCTTCATCATCGCGATATTCGTGAGCCTGATCTCGGTCGCAGCGGCCGTTCATGGACATCAAGATCATGCTCGACCGACCTCCTCGAGCGGAGACATGGCGCGTGCGGCGCTTGGCGGCGGCAACGGCAAGGGCCTGTTCCTGGTCCTGCTCGCGACCGCGACGATCGCGGTGCCGTACTTCTGGAAGCACAAGCTCGCGCCGCTCGCATTCGTCGTGCCGCTCCTCTTCACGTTCATGGGATTCTGGCCGCTCTACAAGCAGCACCGCGCCCAGCAGGAAGCGATGGAGGCGATGGGCGAGTTCGGCCAGATGCATTGAGCCAGATGGGCCAGCAGATGGAGGCGCGGCAGCGGGCCGTTCGACAGCCTCGGCATCGGCGCCCTGGCTCTTGTTCGCAACGGTCATCTTCCTCGCGTTCAAGGGCGTGATGCGCTATCCTCGCGCGAGGCTAGGCCGCCACTACTTCATCGTCGGCATCGTGAACTCGGCGCCGCGCGAGCCCTCGGGCCAGCGCGCGGTGACCGTCTTGAGCCGCGTGTAGAAGCGCACGCCGTCGGCTCCGTGCATGTGCAGGGGCCCGAACAGCGAGCGCTTCCAGCCGCCGAAGCTGTGGAAGGCCATCGGCACCGGGATCGGCACGTTGATGCCGACCATGCCGACCGCGACGCGGTGGCTGAACTCGCGCGCGGCATCGCCGTCGCGCGTGAAGATCGAGGTTCCGTTGCCGAACTCGTGGCGCTCGATCAGCGCAAGGCGCCTCGTCGAGGCTCGCGACGCGCAGGACGACGAGCACCGGCCCGAAGATCTCCTCGCGGTAGATGCGCATCTTCTCCGTCACGCGGTCGAAGAGGACCGGCCGCCATGAAGAAGCCGCGTCTCATGGCCTGTCACCGCGACCTTGCGGCCGTCCACGACGAGCTCGTGCGCCTTCCTTGATGCCGAGTTCCACATAGCCGAGCACGCGTGTCGAGATGCTCGCGCGTCACGAGCGGGCCCATGTCGCGCCTTCGGCGGTGCCGGGCAGGATCCTGATGGCGGCGAGCTCGGGCTTCAGCGCCGCGATCAGCCGGTCGCCGGCATCGCCCACCGCGACCGCAACCGAGATCGCCATGCAGCGCTCGCCGGCGGAGCCGTAGGCCGCGCGCCATCAGCGCGTGCGCGGCGCCCGTCGAGATCGGCATCCGGCATGACGACCATGTGGTTCTTCGCGCCGCCCAGCGCCTGCACGCGCTTGCCGGCATTCGACCGCCGCGCGATAGACGTACTCGGCGATCGGCGTCGAGCCGACGAAGCTCACCGCGTCCACGCCCGGATCCGAGAGAATCGTGTCCACGGCCTCACTGGTCGCCGTTCACGACGTTGAGGACGCCGGCCGGCAGCGCCGGCCTCGGTCATGCAGTTCCGCCAGGCGCATCGGGCAGCCCGGGTCGCTTTTCCGAGGGCTTCAGCACGAAGGTGTTGCCGCAGGCGATCGCGATCGGGAACATCCACATCGGCACCATCGCCGGGAAATTGAACGGCGTGATGCCGGCGCAGACGCCGAGCGGCTGGCGCAACGACCAGCTGTCGATGCCGCGTCCGACGTGCGTCGGTGTATTCGCCCTTGAGCAGATGCGTGGATGCCGCAGGCGAACTCGCACGATCTCGAGGCCGCGCGTGACTTCGCCGCGGCGCGTCCGGCGAGCACCTTGCCGTGCTCGCGCGTGATCAGGGCGGCGAGCTCGTCGGCGTGCTTGTCGACGAGCTCGCGGAAGCGGAACAGTACGCGCGCGCGCCGCAGCGCGCGGTGTCTCGGACCATTCGGCGAGCGCGGCCGCGCGCCGACTGATCGCGGCGCGAGTCTCTTCCGCGGAGGCGAGCGCAACCTCCATGGCCGCAACGCCGAGGGCCGGGTTATATACAGGGGCCGACCGGCCGGAGCGCCCGCGATGCGGCGCCCGCCGATGTAGTGGCCGGATCTGCTCGAGTTTGGCCGTCATGGTTTACCGTCCATCCGGATTGTGGCCCGATCGGCCGTCCAGTGTCACATGCGCGAACGGCCGCGGTGCCGCGCTCGGCACGGTTCCGGTAAGCTGCGTCGCGGCATGCGCCTACCGGCCCAGATCCAGAAGGTCCGCCATCAGCGGCAGCGAAAGCGCGCGGCCGACGTCGAGGATCGCAAGCCGTTCGAGCGCTTCCCGTGGTGGCTGCGCCTGCTGTCCGCCATTCCGCTTCGCGCCTGGTACGCGATCGCGGGTTTCCTCGCGTTCGTGCTCGACCGGGTCCTGCATAACCGCCAGGACGTCGTCGACATGCAGCTCGAGGCCTGCTTCCCGGACAAGGACGCAGCCTGGGTGGCGTCCACGCGGCATGCATTCTTCCGGAATTTCGCCGACGTCACGGTCGAGATCGTCAAGGCAGTCTCGATGTCCCCGGAGGAGATCGACCGGCGGGTGACATTCGACAAGACGGAGTCCGCCCGTGCGGCGCTGGCGGCGGGGCAGTCGATCATCGTGGTGACTTCCCACAACTGCAACTGGGAATGGGCGCTGCTCAAGCTCTCCCGCGCCATGGGCGCGCCGGTCCACGCAACCTACAAGCCGCTGAAAGGCGAGTTTGGCGACCGGCTGATGCTCACGATCCGCTCGCGCTTCGGGGCCGAGATGATCTCCGCGCGGCGGCTCCTGATGCGCGTGCTGCGCTATCGCGGGCCCGCGCGCATCGTCGCCATGGTGACGGACCAGGCGCCGACGGAGTCGGGCGTGCGTTACTTCACGCACTTCATGGGCCTCGACACGGCTTTCTTCATCGGGCCGGAGGCCATCGCGCGCGCCGGCAAGCTGCCGGTCTGGTACCTCGCGATGCGGCGGGAGTCCCGGGGCTACTACCGCGCCGAATTCCGCCAGATCGCGAAGGCCGGCGAGGAACTCGCGCCCGGCGCGCTCATCGAGCGCTACGTGACCGAGGTGGAGGCAATCACGCGGGAGAATCCGCCCGACTGGCTCTGGAATTACCGGCGCTGGAAGGTTCAACGGGATGCCGATGGCCATCCGCAGGTCGTCAAGTCGGGGGAGATCGGCCAGCCGAAGTGACATAAGGAACACAGTAAATACATGCGGTTACCTTGCATTCCTAAACATTTCTGACACAATGCGACGCAACTAGCGGATGGCCGAAGGACTCGTTTCGTTAACTGGTTCCTAGGGTCCGCGCGGCAGACGGCGTGAAACTGCCTCGAAAACAGGGGGATCCCATCGGGGTATCGAACGGTGCCAGGCGAATCGCTTCCTGAGTTCACGGCCTCCGACGTCCTGTCGTCGAAGCTGTGGCAGTCGCGGGCCGAACGCCCGCCGCTCGGCATCGACCTCGCTTGCACCAAGATTGCGGTCGACTTCCAGAACATCACCGCCGGCAACGCCGATGCAGTGATACGCCAGAGCCTCGACATCCTGCGCGAGGCCACCAACACCGACGCGGTCTTCCTCGCGCTGCTCGACGGCCACGGCAGAGCGCATCGACTCCGTCGCGGTTGCGAAGGGCCCCTTCGCGCAGTGCCGGCCCGAGGTGCTGAAAGGCGAGTCGCTCGACGCGCTGCCCTGGATCCGCTCGCGGCTCGAGCACGTGCGCATCCTCGAGATCCGCGACACCGTCAATGTGAAAGCCGAGCAGGCGGGCGACTCCGAGCGCCTTGCCGGCCTCGACATCCGGTCGCTGCTCCTGATCGCCTTCGCCGTGCAGGGCACGGTGCGCGGCTTCCTCGCCTTCGTCTCGTCGACGCCCCGCGACGGCTGGGACGTCGAACCTGCACCTCCTGCTGAAGCTCGTCGGCACGAGCCTCGCCTGCGGCCTCGAGAAGGTTTCGCTCGCCGACCGGCTCGCCGACATGCAGGAGCGCCAGGAGATGGCGCTGCCTTGCGCGAACGACGGGCTCTGGGACTACGACGCCCAGACCAACTTCACCTGGTTCTCGCCGCGCTGGAAAGGGATGCTCGGCTTCGCCGAGGACGACGTCGATCACGTCGCCGGACTGGCACCGCATGGTGCACCCGGAGGATCTCGCGCGCGTCTCGGCCGCGATGCGCGATCACATCGCCGGCAAGACGCCGATGTTCGAGAGCGTGCATCGCCTGAAGCACACCGATGGGGAATGGCGCTGGGTCATCGGCCGCGCCATGCGCGCGGGTCGATGACCAGGGACGGCTCCGCCGCCTGATCGGCGTCGAGCTCGACATCACCGAGCGCAAGCTGTACGAGGAGGCGCTCTTCCGCGAGAAGGAAAGCGCCCAGATCACGCTGCAGTCGATCGGCGACGGCGTGATCACCTGACGACGCGCACGGCCGCGTCGAATACCTGAACCCCGTCGCCGAGGAGCTGACCGGCTGGCGGCTCGAGGACAGCCTCGGCCGCACGATCGACGAGATCTTCCGCGCATTCCACGAGGAGACCTGCGAGCCGCTCGAGAATCCGCTGGCGGTCGCGATGCGCCGGATCCGCTCGATCAAGTCGGTGCGCCCGATGCTGCTGATCCGCAAGGACGGCAACGAGCTCTACATCGAGAGCACGGCCTCGCCGATCCGCGACGGCACCGGCAACGTGACCGGCGGCGTGCTCGTATTCCACGACGTCAGCGAATCGCGCGAGCTGAACCGGCGCCTCTCGTATCACGCGAGCCACGACGTGCTGACCGGGCTCGTGAACCGGCGCGAGTTCGAGACGCGCCTCGAGCGTGCGCTGAAGAGCGCCAAGCGCCCGCGAGACCTCCTACGCGCTCTGCTACATCGACCTCGACCAGTTCAAGATCGTGAACGACACCTGCGGCCACAGCGCGGGCGATGCGCTGCTCGGCCAGGTCGGCGCGCTGCTGAAGTCGAAGGTCCGCTGGCGCGACACGCTCGCGCGCCTCGGCGGCGACGAGTTCGGCGTGCTGCTCGAGAGCTGCTCGCTCGAGGAGGCCCTGCGCACGGCGGAGTCGCTGCGCGAGGCGATCCGGAACTTCCGTTACACCTGGGAAGACCGCAGTTTCCGGCTCGGCTGCTCGCATCGGCGTCGTGCCGATCACCGCCGGAGAACGAGGACGTCGCCTCGGTTCTGTCGGCCGCGGACTGCGCCTGCGGCGCGGCCAAGGAATCGGGCCGCAACCGCGTGCACTGCTTCGAGGAAAACGACATCGACCTGATGCGGCGCCGGCGCGAGATGCAGTGGGCCGCGCGCATCAACAACGCGCTCGAGGAGTCGCGCTTCGAGCTGTTCCGCATGACGATCCTGCCGCTGCAGAAGCGAAGACGCGGGCGAGCACTTCGAGCTGCTGCTGCGCATGCGGGACGAGAGCGGCAAGATCGTGGCGCCCGACCAGTTCATCGCCGCGGCCGAGCGCTACGGCATCACGCCGTCCATCGACCGCTGGGTGATCGACAGCGCCTTCCGCTGGCTGGTGTCGGAGGCCGACGAGCGCGAGCGGCTGGCGATGTGCTCGATCAACCTCGTCAGGCCAGAGCCTCGGCGACGACAAGTTCCTGCCGTACGTGATCGAGCAGTTCCACCGCAGCGGCATCGACGGCAGCAAGATCTGCTTCGAGATCACCGAGACCGCGGCCATCGCGAACTTCTCGCAGGCGAGCCGCTTCATCCAGGCGCTCAAGGAGCTCGGCTGCAAGTTCGCGCTCGACGACTTCGGCACGGGCCTCTCGTCGTTCGGCTACCTGAAGCACTTCCCGGTGGATTTCCTGAAGATCGACGGCAGCTTCGTGCAAGGGCGTGCTGCACGACCCGATCGACCGCGAGATGGTCCGCTCGATCAACGAGATCGGCCACCTGACCGGCAAGCAGACGATCGCCGAGTGGGCGGAGAACGCCGAGATCATCGAGGTGCTGCGCGGCCTCGGCGTCGACTACGCGCAGGGCTACGGCGTGTCGCAGCCGCAGGCGTGCGACGAAGCGCGCGCCGCCAGCTAAGCCTCGAGAACCGCGTCGACGAGCATCGACCGGCGCTGCACGTGTCGGTGGCCAGCGTCCAGCCGGCGGATGCACCGATAGGCGACCGACCGAATTCGTCAGGTGCTACCGGCTTCAGCGGTTCCAGCGACATGTTGCCCGGCGCGTCCAGCTCGATGTGCGCGTTCGCATAGCCGACGCGTCGTCTGCCACGGCGTCGCGCATCGATCCAGCGAGACGTTGTCGAGCAGGATGCGGTCGACTCTGTGCGTCGAGCGCTTCGCGCAACTGCGCGAGATTCTCGACTTCGACTTCAATGACTTTCCGAGTCGGGCGATCGGCACCATCCCGACCAGTGGCCGCTGGTCCCGCCGAACTGGCGCAACCGTGCGTGGTTCAACTCATGGTATGGGTCGCCGAGCGACCTCGCCGACGGTAGAGTCCTGCGATGACCTCACTGGCTGCCCAGTCGCCGGCTTCGATCAACAGCACAGGGTACTTTCCTGTCTTGAAGCCGCAGTGCGAGTGAAATCCCGGCGGACCGGTACCGATGATGCAGACCTGTAGGCCGAAATCCGGAGCTGCGCATTTGCGCGACGCTCGCCAGCAACATCAGTCGTCCACCGAGAGCACCCAGCCGTTCCTCATGATCCGAGTTCGACGAGCGCAACCACGCGGCAACTCGCCCCTAGCATGCAAGGGGTCCAACGAGCAGCATGGATAGCAACCACTGCCTACGCGTCATTAGTGGCGGATTGCGCGGATGAAAGACCATGCCGTTGAAACCGAAATGTGTCGCTGGATAGGCCGGATGCGCGAGCCGTCCCCGGACCCTCAAACGCTACGCCGAAACGAGCTTGCGTGAAGTGCGGCGTGTCGCGCTCGAGGATGGCATGAGCGACTTGTTCGTCGCCCTGGAGGTCGAGGGCGGCATGCTCTCCGTCGGTGGTCGTGCAGCTTTGCATCGTGATGGACTACACGAAGTTCGTGCGTGAAGCGATACTGCGCCGATGGCAATGAATCGTGCGCATTTCGCCGGGTTATCTCGCGGCTCTGGCCTTACACGATCTGCGCCGCGTGGGCGGGCCCGCCCTATGTGACTGACGATCCGGAGCCGACGGAATTCAGGCAGTTCGAAGTCTACCTGTTCGCCACGCGGCAGCGAAGCCCGGACGGTTCGGAAGCTGCCGCGGGCATCGACTTCAACTACGGAGCGGCGCCCCGATTTGCAACTCACGGCTGCGGTTCCGTTCGCCTATGACAACCCGTCCGATGCGAGCTCGGCAAGCGGCATCGGCAATGTGGAGCTTGCCGCCAAGTACCGCCTCCTGCACCAGGACAAGATCGGCTGGGACGTCGCGGTGTTTCCGCGCTACTTCCTGCCCAGCGCCTCGTCTGCAGGTGGGTGATCAGCACGCGGCCTTCCTCCTGCCAATCTGGGCGGAGAAGGACTGGGAGCTCGTGGTCGACATTCGGTGGCGGCGGGTGCGTGTTCCAGAGCGGAGAGGGACCTGAAGGATTTCTGTCTCGCCGGATGGGCCGTGACGCGCAACGATCGCGCTCACGCCTGCAGCTCGGCCTCGAACTCGTCTACCAGTCCGCCGATACGTTGCAGGGGCGGTCTTCCACGGCCCTCGGCGCGGGTTTGCGCTACGACATCAGCGAGCACTACCACTTCCTGGCGTCCGCGGGTCCGACCCTGCGCAACGCGACCGAGACCATGCACTATTCTTGGTACGCGTCGCTGCTGCTGACGTTCTAGAACGGCAAGCCGTGCATCTGCCCGCCCATGCACATCAGCATCGGGATCGACAGGATGTAATTGGTGCGCGAGGCGAGCAGCGCCGTCTTGCGCGCCGCGGCCTTCTGCTCGTCGGTTGCCGGCACGATCCCGAGGATCTTCTTCTGGTTCGGCCAGATGAAGACCCAGACGTTGAACAGCATGATCGTGCCGAGCCAGGCGCCGACGCCGATGACGAACTGGTAAGCCTTGAACTCGTCCCGCCGCGAATGCCGAGCACAAGGCGCCCGCCAGTCGCCAGCCGCTGCGCGAGAGATACCAGACGCCCGTGAGCCAGGTGGCGACGGCCGCCCAGCGGAACCAGAGGAGGGCGCGCGGCGCGACGTACTTGCTGATGCCGGCGCCGCCCGGGTCCGCCCTTGTCGGCGGCCGCCTCCGCGAGTGCAGGCACCTGCACGACGTTGAAGTAGTAGAGCAGGCCGATCCACATGACTCCGGCGACGATGTGCAGCCAGCGGCGCGAGCTGGCGTGGTTCGTTCGACATCGCGCCCGTCGCGATCGTGAGCCAGACGCTGAACAGGATTGCGGCCAGCACGAAGCCGGTGATGATGGAACCTTTGACGCTTGTGAGCGGGTTCATTGCATGTCTCCCTGGATTCATTGAAGAATAGGCCAGCGGACCCCATACTTCAACGCGTTACCGTGATTCCCGCCATGGTCGAACCCGGCCCCAGCTCCCCGTGTCTCAATATCTGCTCGCTGGACGATCGGGGCGTCTGTCGCGGCTGTTTCCGGACCCTCGGCGAGATCGCCGAATGGACGCGGATGAGCGCGGCTGACCAATGGGCGACGGTCGCCCGCGCCGAGGCGCGGCGCCTGAATGACGAAAAGGAGCGTGGTGATCGATGACCGATGAAACGATGACCCAGAAGATCCGGGCGCAACTGGATGCCGCGCCCGTCGTGCTCTTCATGAAGGGCACGCCGGATTTCCCGCAGTGCGGCTTCTCGGCGCAGACGGCCGGCGCCCTGCGTGCGCTCAAGGCGAACTATCGCCACGTCAACATCTTCGAGGAGCCGGAGCTGCGCGAAGCGCTCAAGGCCTATTCGAGCTGGCCCACGTATCCGCAGCTCTACGTGAAGGGCGAGCTCATCGGCGGCTGCGATATCGTGACCGAGATGTACCGCTCGGGCGAGCTCAAGACACCTGCTGCAGGAAGCCGGCGCGGTCAGCTGACGCGCCCGCTGCGCTCACTCCGGCGCGGGCTCCAGCAGCGGGTTCGGCGGCTCGGCGTCGGCCGCGGCCGATGAGCCGCTGCGAGGCCGCCTCGAAGATCGGCCGGAACTGGTTGCAGACCATGCAGAAGAGATCCGCCGTGCGCTCCGCATCGTAGGCGGCGGAGTGCGCTTCTCCTGAATTCCATTCGAGGCCCGCGGCCTGCGTCGCGCGCGAGAGCACTGTCTGCCCGAAGGCGACGCCCGCGAGCGTCGCCGTGTCGAAGCTAGGAGAACGGGTGGAAGGGATTGCGGCGGATGCCTGCGCGCGCGACCGCGCGCGTTGAGGAAGCCGAGGTCGAATGACGCGTTGTGGCCGACGAGGATGGCGCGCGTGCACTGCTGCTCGCGCACGGCGCGGCGCACCTCGCCGAAGATCGCGCCGAGCGCATCGCTCTCGGTCGAGGCGATCCGCAGCGGATGCCAGGGATCGATGCCGTTGACCGCGAGCGAGGCGGGTCGAGCCGTCCGCCCTCGAAGGGCCGCACGTGCTGGCGGTGAGTCGGGCCGCGCACGAGCGCCCGTCGGCGTCGATGCGCAGCTCCACGGCCGCAATCTCGAGAAGCGCGTCGCGTCGCCGCGATGAATCCGCCGGTCTCGACGTCCACGACCACGGGCAGGAACCCGCGGAACCGGTCGCGCATCGCTGTGACCGCAGCGCTCATGGCGATGCAGCGTCCCGCAGCTTCCACTCGAGCGGCTCGCCCGCGCCCATCGGCACGACTTCGTCCGCGCCGAACGGGAAGCTCTCCGGCACGGTCCACGCCCGCCGCTCGAGAACGATCGTCGCCCGTGTTGCGCGGCAGGCCGTAGAAATCGGCTCCGTGGAAACTCGGCGAATGCCTCGAGGCGATCGAGCCGGCCCGCCTGCTCGAACGCCTGCGCATACAGCTCGATCGCCGCCGTGCGCCGAGTAGATGCCGGCGCAGCCGCAGCACGATTCCTTGGCCTGCCTCGCGTGCGGGGCGCTGTCGGTGCCGAGGAAGAACTGCGCGATTGCCGGACGTCGCCGCCTCGATCAGCGCCTCGCGGTCGCGTTCGCGCTTCAGGACGGGCAGGCAGTAGAGGTGCGGCCGCAGGCCCCCTTGAACATCGCGCCGCGGTTCAGCAGCAGGTGCTGCGGCGTGATCGTCGCGCCGACCCGGGCGCCCGCCGCGCGCACGAACTCGACCGCCGGCGCGCGTCGTCACGTGCTCGAGCACGATCCGCAGGCGCGGGATGGCGCTTGACGAGCGGGCGCGAGCTCCCGCTCGATGAAGACGCTCTCGCGGTCGTAGGGATCGATGTCGTCGCCCGTCACCTCGCCGTGAAGCTGCAGCACGACGTCCCGTTCCTCCATGCGCTCGAGCACGGCCTAGCAGCGCGCCAGCGAGGTGACGCCGGCGTCCGAATGCGTCGTGCTGCCTGCCGGGTAACACTTCACGCCGTGGACGAATCCGCTCGCCGCCGCACGGTCGATCTCGGCGGCTGTCGTGCGTGTCCGTCAGGTAGAGCGTCATCAGCGGCTCGAATGCCGAGCCCGGCGGGCAGCGCCGCGAGGATGCGGTCCCGGTAGCGGCCCGCCGCGGCGACGGTCGTAACCGGCGGCTTGAGGTTCGGCATCACGATCGCGCGAGCGAAGCGCGCGCGCGTCGCGGCGACGACGGCGGCAAGCTGCGGGCCGTCCCGCAGGTGCAGGTGCCAGTCGTCCGGCCGTGTGATGGTGAGTGTAGGAGTCGGGCTCGACAAGGGGGGCTTTAATCTTGACCCGCGGGCGCTGCAAACAGGATCATATCGGGCCGGCCGCCGGCATGGGAATGTATCCGAGGATCCTGCATGGCTGACGGCCCCGAATACCGAGCGACGTCGATCCGCTCGAAACCCGCGAGTGGCTCGAGTCGATCGATGCGGTGCTGAAGGTCCACGGCCCCGTCCGCGCCCACTTCCTGCTCGACCGGCTCATCGATCACGCGCGCCGCTCCGGCGCGCTAGCTGCCGTTCAAGCCCAACACCGCCTACGTCAACACGATCCACGTCTCGCGCGAGAAGCCGTATCCGGGCGATCGCGCGCTCGAGCGGCGCATCGAGTCGCTGATCCGCTGGAACGCGGTCGCGATGGTCGTCCATGCGAACCGCGTCAGCACCGAGTACGGCGGCCACATCGCGAGCTACGCCTCGTCGGCGACGCTCTACGAAGTCGGGTTCAACCATTTCTGGCGCGCGCCGTCGCGAGCATCACCGCGGCGACATGATCTTCGTCCAGGGGCACTCGATCGCCCGGCATCTATGCGCGCGCCTATCTCGAGGGCCGGCTCACGGAAGAGCAGCTTCGCCACTTCCGCCAGGAAGTCGGCGGCAGGGGCCTCGTCGTCGTATCCGCATCCCGTGGCTGATGCCGGACTTCTGGCAGTTCCCGACCGTGTCGATGGGCCTCGGTCCGATGCATGGCGATCTATCAGGCGCGCTTCGTGCGCTATCTCGAGAATCGCGGCCTCGTCGACGCCGAGCGACCAGCAAGATCTGGTGCTTCCTCGGCGACGGCGAGATGGACGAGCCCGAGTCGATGGGCGCGCTCACGATGCCGGTGCGCGAGAAGCTCGACAACCTCGATCTTCGTGATCAACTGCAACCTGCAGCGCCTCGACGGCCCGGTGCGCGGCAACGGCAAGATCATCCAGGAGCTCGAGGCCGCCTTCCTCGGCGCGGGCTGGAACGTGATCAAGGTGGTCTGGGGCTGCGCGCTGGGATCCGCTGCTCGCGCGCGACACCGACGGGCCTGCTGCGCAGGCGCATGGAGGAGTGCGGTCGACGGCGAGTACCAGAATTTCAAGGCCAAGGGCGGCGCGTACACGCGCGAGAACTTCTTCGGCAAGTATCCGCAGCTGCTCGAGCTGGTCGCCAACCTGTCGGACGACGACATCTGGCGCCTGAACCGCGGCGGCCACGATCCGCACAAGGTCTACGAACGCGCTACGCGGCCGCGATGACGCACAAGGGCCGGCCGACCGTGATCCTCGCCAAGACCGTGAAGGGCTACGGCATGGGCAAGGCGGGCGAGGCGCTGAACGTCACGCACCAGCAGAAGAAGCTGGACGACGAGGCGCTCGAAGGCCTTCCGCGACCGCTTCAACATCCCGGTTTCCGACGACGACATCGCGCGCGTGCCGTTCTTCCGGCCGGCCGACGACAGCGCCGAGATGCAGTACCTGCAAGGGCGCCGCAAGGCGCTCGGCGGCTACCTGCCCGCGCGGCGCACGAATGCGCCGCCGCTCGCGATGCCCGCGCTCGAGGCCTTCAAGAGCCTGCTCGACGGCAACGCGAGGGTCGCGAGATCTCGACCACGATGGCGTTCGTGCGGATCCTGACGCAGCTCCTGCAAGGACAAGAACATCGGCTCGCACATCGTGCCGATCGTGCCCGACGAGGCGCGCACCTTCGGCATGGAGGGCCTGTTCCGGCAGGTCGGCATCTATTCGTCGGTCGGCCAGCTCTACACGCCGCAGGACGCCGACCAGCTCATGTACTACCGCGAGGACAAGAAGGGCCAGATGCTCGAGGAGGGCATCAACGAGGCGCGGCGCGTTCTGCTCGTGGATGGCGCGCGGGCACCGCCTACGCGAACCACGGCATCAGCATGATTCCGTTCTACATCTACTACTCGATGTTCGGCTTCCAGCGCATCGGCGACTTCGCCTGGGCGGCGGGCGACATGCAGCGCGCGCGGCTTCCTGATCGGCGGCGACGGCGGGGCGCACGACGCTCGCGGGCGAGGGGCTGCAGCACCAGGACGGCCACAGCCACCTGCTCGCGTCGACGATCCCGAACTGCGTCGCCTACGACCCGTGCTTCGCCTACGAGCTCGCGGTGATCATGCAGGACGGCCTGCGCCGCATGCATGCGGAGCAGGAGAACGTCTTCTATTACATCACCGTGATGAACGAGAACTACGCGCATCCGGCGATGCCGAAGGGCGTCGAGCAGGGAATCCTGCGCGGCATGTACCTGCTGCAGCATCGGCGGCAAGGGCACGGTGCGCGCGACGCTGCTCGGCTCCGGCACGATCCTGCGCGAGGTGCTCGCGGCGGCGGAGCTGCTCGAATGCGAGTTCGGCGTCCCGGCGGACGTCATGAGCGTCACGAGCTTCTCGCGAGCTGCGGCGTGACGCGCTCGACGGCCGAGCGCGGAAGCGCATGTTGAAGCCCTCGCAAGCCGACGCGCGCCCTGGGTGCGCGAGTGCCTCGCCGGCCGGCAGGATCCCTTCGTCGCCGCGACCGACTACATGAAGCACAGTCGCCGACCAGATCCGGCAGTGGGTGCCCGGCCGATATGTCGCGCTCGGCACGGACGGATTCGGCCGCAGCGATTCCAGGCAGGCGCTGCGCAGGCACTTCGAGGTGGACCGCCACTGGATCGTGGTTGCCGCCCTCAAGGCGCTTGCCGACGACGGCCGCATCGACCGTTCGAGCGTCACGCTCGCCATGAAGAAATTCGGCATCGATCCCGACAAGCCCGATCCCGTGGTGAGCTGAGCGCCCGTGGCTGCCCGCACCCCCGATCCTCGTGCCGGACATCGGCGACTTCCACGACGTCGAGGTCATCGAGGTGCTCGTCAAGGCGGAGACACGCGTCGCGCTGGAAACGCCGCCCATCACGCTCGAGACCGACAAGGCCGCCATGGACTGCCTTCGACGGCGGCCGGCCGCATCGCCGAGGTGTCGGTCAAGAAGGCGATCGCGTCTCGAAGGGTTCGCCGATTGTCGTGGTCGAGACCGCGGCTTCGGCCACGGCCACCGCATCCGCCAGTGAAGTCCCCGGTCCCGGCGGCGCGAAGGCGCCGCCGGCACGCCGCAGCGAGGCGCCAGCTGCGCCACTCGAGGTCCGGGTGCCGGACCTCGGCGATTTCAAGGACGTCGAGGTGATCGAGGTGCTGGTGAAGGAGGGCGATGAGGTCGCGCTCGAGACGCCCCTCGTCACGCTCGAGACCGAGAAGGCGACGATGGACGTGCCGTCCTCGGCGGCAGGCACGGTCGCGAAGCTGCACCTCAGCAAGGGTTCGCGCGTGAGTGCCGGCGATCTCGTCGGCAAGCGTTCGCGGCAGCGGTGCTGCCGCACAGACGTCCGCAGCGTCGTCCCGCGCCCGCCTCGCCGGTTGCGGCGCCGAATCCCGAAGCCACGGTCCGCATGACGGTTGCCGCCGCGACGCCGGCCGGCGCGGCTGTCCTTCCCGATATCCGGTTCGCGCATGCGAGTCCGTCGGTGCGGCGCTTCGCGCGCGAGCTCGGCGTCGACCTCGCGCGTGTCGGCGGGCAGCGGCTTCAGCGGCCGCATCAGCGAGGACGACGTCAAGGCTTTCGTGAAGAAGGCCCTGGCCGGGCCGCCGCGGACGGAAGGCGCGGGCGGCGCGCTCCCGCGCGTGCCGGACGTGGACTTTGCGGCCTTCGGTCCGGTCGAGGTGAAGCCGCTCGGGCGGATCCAGCGCATTTCGGGTGCGCGGCTGCAGGCGAGCTGGGTCAACATCCCGCACGTCACGCAGCACGACGACGCGGACATCACCGAGATGGAGAAACTCCGCGCCTCGCTCAAGGAGCGCGCGGCGAGCCGCGGCATCAAGCTGACGCCGCTCGCATTCATCGTGCGCGCCTGCGCGCGCGTGATCGCGCAGTTCCCGAACTTCAATGCCTCGCTCGATGCGTCGGGCCAGAACCTGGTGTTCAAGAAGTACCTGCACCTCGGGTTCGCTGCCGACACGCCGAACGGACTCGTCGTGCCGGTCATCCGCGACGCGGGCCGCAAGGACATCTACGAACTCGCGCGCGACCTCGCCGAGCTCGCGGGCAGGCGCGCGCCGGCAAGCTGACGGCGGCGGAAATGCAGGGCGGCTGCTTCACGATCTCGAGCCTCGGCGGCATCGGCGGCACGGCGTTCACGCCGATCATCAACGCGCCCGAAGTCGCGATCCTCGGCGTTTCGCGCTCGCAGCGGCGGCCGGTCTGGAAGGACGGCAAGTTCGAGCCGCGGCTGCTGATGCCGCTTTCGCTGTCCTATGACCACCGCGTCATCGACGGCGCCCAGGCCGTGCGCTTCGTCGTCGCACTCGCCGAGGCGCTGGCGTCGCCGCAGAGCCTCACCGAGGCGGTGCCTTGAGCCAGCTCGTCGAGCAGCGGGTCCCGGATCTCGGGGACTTCCACGACGTCGAGGTCATCGAGGTGCTGGTCAAGGCAGGGCGACCCGGTCAGCGCCGAAACGCCGCTCATCACGCTCGAGACCGACAAGGCGACGATGGATGTGCCGGCGACCGCCGCCGGCGTCGTGCAGGAGGTCAAGCTCCGGAAAGGCGACCGCGTGTCGAAGGACTCGCTGATCGCGCTCCTCGCCGCGGGCGGCGGCGACACGGTCGGATCCCGTCGCTGCAGGAGACAGTCCTGATCGCGGAAGCCCCCGCGGCCAAGGCCCCGGCGGCGGCGAGCCTGCCCGCAGGCGCCGCCGACGAGCCGGCCGCGGACCAGTCGGCACAGCTTCTCGTCATCGGCGCGGGACCGGGCGGCTACACCGCCGCGTTCCGCGCGGCCGATCTCGGCCTTGCCGTCACGCTGGTCGAGCGCTGGCCGCAGCTCGGCGGCGTCTGCCTCAATGTCGGCTGCATCCCGTCGAAGGCGCTGCTGCACGCCGCGCGCGTGATCGAGGAGGCCGAGTCCATGGCGGAGCACGGCATCCGCTTCCGGGAGCCGAAAATCGACCCGGCCGCGCTCAGGCAGTGGAAGAACCGCGTCATCGGCAAGCTGACCGGCGGGCCTCACGATCCTCGCGAAGCAGCGCAAGGTGCACCGTCATACGCGGCAGCGGCGCGTTTCGTCTCGCCGCATCGCGTCGAGGTCGTGGATCCGGCGGCGCGAAGAAGCTGATCGGCTTCGAGCAGTGCATCATCGCCGCGGGCTCGAGCCCGCGCGCATGCCCGGGTTTGCCGGACGATCCGCGCGTGATGGATTCGACCGGCGCGCTCGACGCTGCAGGACATCCCGGAAAACTGCCTCGTCATCGGCGGCGGCATCATCGGGCTCGAGATGGCCTGCGTGTACGACGCGCTCGGCATCCGAGGTGAGCGTCGTCGAGTTGACGCGATACGCTGATGCCCGGCTGCGACCGCGACCTGGTGCGCCCGCTCGAGAAGCGGCTGCGCGCAGCGCTATGCGGCGATCAGACTCGGAACCAAGGTCACGGCCGTGGAGGCGACGGCAAAGCGGACTCACGCGTCTCGTTCGAGGGCAAGCGATGCGGGCGCCACCGCAGCTGTTCGACCGCGTGCTCGTGCGCGGTCGGGCGCGTGCCGAACGGCAAGACGATTCGCGCCGAGGCGGCGGGCGTTGCGGTCGACGAGCGCGGCTTCATCGCCGTCGATCGCCAGATGCGCACGAACGTGCCGCATATCTTTGCGATCGGCGACATCGTCGGCCAGCCGATGCTGGCCCACAAGGCGACGCACGAAGGCAAGGTCGCCGCGGAAGTGGCGGCCGGGCAGAAGAGCGCGTTCGATGCGCGCGCGATTCCGTCGGTCGCCTACACCGATCCGGAAATCGCCTGGGTCGGCGTCACCGAGACCGAGGCGCAGGCATCGGGACGCAAGCTCGGCAAGGGGCTGTTCCCCTGGATGGCGAGCGGCCGTTCGCTCTCGCTCAATCGCGACGAGGGCTTCACCAAGCTCCTGTTCGACCCGGAGTCGCACCGCGTCGTCGGCGGCGGCATCGTCGGCACGAATGCGGGCGACCTGATTTCGGAAGTCGCGCTCGCCATCGAGATGGGCGCGACGGCGGCCGACGTCGGCCTCACGATCCACCCGCACCCGACACTGTCCGAAACCGTGGCCTTTGCAGCGGAAGCCTTCGAGGGCACGCTGACGGACCTCTTCATCCCGAAGAAGTAACCGGCGACCCCGGCGGCGTCTTGTCCCGATAGAGGCAGAGATCCCGGATCGGGCACTGCGGGCATAGAGGCGTGCGCGCCTTGCAGACGTAGCGTCCGTGCAGCAGCAGCCAGTGGTGTGCGTGGACGCGGAATTCCTCCGGCACTGAGCTTGACGAGGCGATCCTCGACTTCGCGCACATTGCGCCCCGGGGCGAGCCCGGTGCGGTTCGCGACACGGAAGATGTGCGTGTCCACGGCGATCGTGGGCTCGCCGAAAGCCGAGTTCATGACGACGTTCGCCGTCTTGCGCCCGACGCCGGGCAGGCGCTTCGAGCGCCGCGCGTTCGCGCGGCACTTCGCCGCCGTGCCGCGCGAGAATCGTCCGGGACGCCTCCAGGATGTGCTTCGCCTTCATGCGCCACAGACCGATCGTGCGGATGTAGCCGGCGAGGCCTGCCTCGCCGAGCGCGACCATCGCCGCGGGCGTACCGGCGACGCGGAACAGCGGGCCCGTCGCCAGGTTCACGCTCTTGTCGGTCGCCTGCGCCGAAAGGATGACGGAAACGAGGAGCTGGTAGGTCGAGCCGTACGTGAGCTCGGTGGCGGGCTCCGGCATCGCCGCGCGCAGCCGCTCGAACAGCGCCTGCCGGGCTGCGGGTCCGAGCATGCGCACGCGGCGCCGTTTAGCCGTCATGTTCGCGCGCCAGCCGGGCGACATGCGCATCGAAGCGCCTGCGGAAGTGCCGCGCGCGTTCGGCGACCGCGGCGCGCGGCAGCGGCTCCGCCGGCAGGCCCGGCGCCGGGATCATGTGGATGCAGTCCACCGGGCATGCAGGCACGCAGAGTTCGCAGCCGTTGCAGTCCGCGGCGATGACCGTGTGCATGCGCTTGCGGGCGCCGACGATGGCGTCGGTCGGGCGGGGCTCGATGCAGCGGGCGCAGCCGATGCAGGCGGGCTCGTCGATCCAGGCGACGCGCGGCGGCGTCTCGAGCCCGCAGGATGGGTCGAGGGGCATGGCGGGGCGGTCGAGCAGCGCCGCCAGCTCGTCGATCAGCGCGGCTCCACCCGGTGGGCAGCGATTGAGCGCGGTTTCGCCGCGGGCGAGCGCCTCCGCGTAGGGACGGCAGGCGTCAAAGCCGCAGCGGCGGCACTGGGTCTGCGGCAGGAGCGCATCGATGCGCGCGGCAAGGATCTCCGCGTCGCCAGCCATGGCCGCGCTCAGCTGACCTTCATGCCGGCTTTGGCGCCTGCATCCGGCGAAGATGAGGAAGAGGCCGTCATCGTCGGTGGCGGCAAGCGCCATGTCCTTCCGAGGTGCCGAAGCGCATCTTCTTGGGCTTGAGGTTTGCGACGACGACGATGTGGCGGCCGACGAGCTGCGCCGGCTCGTAAGCGGCGCGTATGCCCGCAAACACCGTGCGCCGTTCTCCGCCGAGGTCGACGCTGAGCTTGAGGAGCCGGTCTGCGCCCTCGACGAGCGCGGCTTCCTCGATGCGCGCGATGCGAAGGTCAATGCGCCTGAAATCCTCCGGCGTGATCTCGGCAGGGCCGGCCGCAGCGGGCGCGGGTTCGGTCGTCGGCATGGGCGTCTCCAGGAGTTTCTGCACGCTTGCCGCATCGAGGCGCGTCGCGAGCGGCTGGTATTCGTTGATCGTGGTGCCAAGCAGCGGCGTTTCGACGTCGCGCCAATGCGCGATCGGTGCGCCGAGGAAGGCTTCGGCGCGCTCCGCAATCGCCGGCAGCACCGGCTTCAGGTAGGCCATCAGCACGCGGAACAGGTTGATGCCCTGCGTGCACACGCGCCTGCACCTCGGCGGCGCGCGCCGGGTCCTTCGCCGCGAGCCAGGGCTTGTTGCGGTCGATGTACAGGTTCGCGCGGTCGGCGAGGGCCATGATCTCGCGCACTGCGGCGCGCGTACTCGAGCGTCTCCCAGGCTTCGGCGATGCCGGCGCCCGGCGTCCGCGAATTCGCGGTAGAGCGGCGGATCGGGCAGCTCAGTCGGCGAGGCGGCCGCCGTAGCCGCGGTGGATGAAGCTCGCGCAGCGGCTCGCGATGTTGACGAGCTTGCCGACGAGGTCGGCGTTGATGCGGCGTCGCGAATTCCTCGAGGTTCATGTCGATGTCTTCGAGGCCGGGACCGAGCTTGGCCGCGAAGTAGTAGCGAAGTAGTCGGGCGGCAGGTGGTCGAGGTAGCGCGCGCGCGGTCACGAAGGTGCCGCGCGACTTCGACATCTTCTCGCCGTTCACGGTCAGGAAGCCGTGGACGTGCACGGCCGTCGGCATGCGGAAGCCCGCGCCCTCGAGCGTCGCCGGCCAGAACAGCGTGTGGAAGTAGACGATGTCCTTGCCGATGAAGTGGTGCAGCTCCGGCGTCGCTGTCGGGCTTCCACCAGTCGCTCGAAGTCGAGCCCGCTGCGCTCGCAGTAGTGCTCGAAGCTCGCCATGTAGCCGACCGGCGCATCGAGCCAGACGTAGAAGTACTTGCCGGGCGCATCCGGGATCTCGAAGCCGAAGTAGGGCGCGTCGCGCGAGACGTCCCAGTCGCGCAAGCCCCGCATCGAACCATTCGTCGAGCTTGTTGCGCGACCGCGGCCTGCAGCGAGCCCGATCGCGTCCACTGCCGCAGCATCGCCTCGAAATTCCCGAGCTGGAAGAAGATGTGCTCGGACTCGCGCTCGACCGGGCGCGTGCCGGAGACGACCGAGACCGGGTCGATCAGGTCCGACGGCGAGTAGGTCGCGCCGCAGTTCTCGCAGCTGTCGCCGTACTGGTCCGGCGTGCTGCAGCGCGGGCAGGTGCCCTTGACGTAGCGGTCGGGCAGGAACATGCCGGCTTTCTCGTCGAAGGCCTGGCGCACGCTCCGGCGCGTGATGTGCCCGGCTTTCTCGAGCGCCCGGTACATGCGCACGGTGAGGCGGCGATTCTCCTCGGAATGCGTCGTGTAGTAGTTGTCGAGAGCCGATGCGGAAGGCGGCAAAGTCGGCGCGGCGCTCGGTGCCGACCGCGGCCGATGAGCTCTCCGGCGTCACGCCCTCGGCCGCCGCCTTCAGCATGATCGGCGTGCCGTGGGTGTCGTCGGCGCAGACGTAGATGCACTCGTGGCCGCGCGAGGCGCATCGCGCGAACCCAGATGTCGCACTGGATGGTCTCGGTCATGTGCCCGAGGTGCGTCGGCCCGTTCGCATAGGGCAGGGCGCTCGTGACGAGGATGCGGCGCGCCACGCCCGTCAGTCCAGCTCGCGCAGCGCGCTCGAACTTGCCCTTGTTGATGGCCTTTTCGAAGGCGGAGCGGCCGGTGATCAGTCCCTGGTCGTAGAGCTGCTCGATGGCGGAGTCCATCGTGCGCATGCCCGCGGCCGCGCTCGACTGCATGGTCGTACTCGAGCTGGTCGATCTTGCCCTGGCGGATCAGGTTTGCGGCCGCCGGCGTGTTGACGAGGAGCTCGAGCGCGGCGACGCGGCCGGGGACGCCCTTGCGCGAGATCGAGCTGCTGCGAGACGACGCCGCGCAGCGAAGTCGACAGCATCGTGCGCACGTGGCTCTGCTTGTCCGCCGGGAAGGCGTTGACGATGCGGTCCACCGTCGCGGCCGCGCCGTTCGTGTGCAGCGTCGCCATCACGAGGATGCCCATCTCGGCGGCGGTGATCGCGGTCGAGATCGTCTCGAGGTCGCGCAGCTCGCCGACCAGGATGACGTCCGGGTCCTCGCGCAGGGCCGAGCAGCAGCGCGTACGCGAAGGACTCGGCGTGCACGCCGATCTCGCGCTGGCTGATCAGGCAGTTCTTGCGCGCGTGCACGAACTCGATCGGGTCCTCGATCGTCGAGGATGTGGCCCTTGATGCGCGAGTTGAGGTCGTCGATCATCGCCGCGAGCGTCGTGGACTTGCCGGAGCCGGTCTTGCCCGGTCACCAGGATCAGGCCGTTCGAGACCTTGCGCGAGGCCTGCGCACGGCTTCCGGCATCTTGAGCTGCTCGAGCGTCTGCGCCTTCGACGGGATCGCGCGGAACACGGCGCCGAGGCCGTTCAGGTGCCGGAGCACGTTGACGCGGAAGCGCGCGACGTTCCGAGGATCGTATGCGCGAAGTCGGTGCCGTCGCGGGTCTCGAAGCGGTCGAGCGCCTTGCGCGGCATGATCTCGTAGATGCGCTTCGCGCACGAATCGGGCGCGAGCCGCTCGGCGCGCAAGGTCGCGAGCTTGCCGTACTGGCGGATGCGCGGCGGGTCCCCGGCCATGAAGTGCAGGTCCGAGCCGTCGCGCTTGAGGATCTCCTCGAGGTACTCGTCGATCTTCGGCAAGTGCCGGCCCCTGCTATTCCAGCGTGCTCGAACCTGCGGCAGCAGGCTGCGGTCCGACGACGTAGCTTCGAGAACAGGCGCTTGTCGGTCGCATAGGTGTAGGCGTCGTCGGGATCGACTTCCTTCGACGCTGATCGCGCGCGAGCAGCGCCTGGTCCATCAGCTGCCATGCCGACGTCCTTGCCGGTCTGCAGCTGCGCCGGGATCTGGTGCGTCTGGTCCGTCTGGATCAGCTTCGCGATCGCGCGGTTCATCACCATGATCTCGCACGACCGCGCGGCGGCCGCGGCCGTCGGGCCGCTTGATCAGGCACCTGCGTGATCGACCGCGATGCAGGCTCTGCGACAGGAAGCTCTTGGTCTGCTCGCGCTGGTCGGCCGGCAGCGCGTCGATCATGCGGTCGATCGTCTTGACGGCGCTCGTCGTGTGCAGCGTGCCGAGCACGAGGTGGCCGGTTTCGGCCGCGGTCATCGCCATGCGAGATCGTCTCGGCGATCGCGCAACTCGCCGACGAGGATCACGTCGGGATCCTCGCGCATCGCCGCGCGCACGCCTTCGGCGAAGGTCGGGCAGGTGCGTGCCGAGCTCGCGCTGGACGACCTGGCTCTGCTTGCTGCGGTGGACGAACTCGATCGGATCCTCGAGGCTGATGATGTTGAGCTGCCGGTTCGTGTTCAGCATGATCGATCATCGCGGCGAGCGTCGTCGACTTGCCGGTGCCGGTCGAGCCGGTCACGAGGATCATGCCCTGGTGGTAGTCGCAGAGCTTCTTGACGAGCGGCGGCAGCGCCAGCGAGTCGAGCGTCGGCACTTCGGTCAGGGATGGTCCGGAACACCGCGCCGACGCCCGAGTCCTTGCGGAACACGTTCACGCGGAAGCGGCCGCCGTCCTCGGAGACGTACGAGAAATCGACGTCGTGGCCGCCGCGGAACCTGTCCGCGCTGGTTCTGCGTGAGGATCTCGGTGACGTAGGCCTCGAGCTCGGCTGCCGCCGAGTTCGCGGAACCGGATCGGCATGAGGTCGCCGTTCATGCGCAGCATCGGCGGCACGCCGACGGCGAGATGGACGTCAGAGCAGCCCTGGGCGGAGCCCAGCTTCAGGAAAGCGTCGATGCGCGGCATTGCGCCGCGAGTGAATCACGAGAGCGTTCGAGCGCCACACGCACCTCTTCCATCGTGGAGTAGCGCTTCGCCTTGTCCACGGCCATGCATCTTCGTGACGAGGTCGGATATGCCGCTGCGGCAGCGCCGGGTTGAGCTCGATCGGCGGGCGGGCGCGTGCCCTGCACGTGCTGGTACATGACCGACATGTGGTCGCCGCGGTGGTAGGGCGGCTTGCCGGTCAGCATCTCGTACATGATGACGCCGAGGCGAGTAGATGTCGGCGCGCTCGTCGACCTTCTTGCCGAGGATCTGCTCGGGCGCCATGTACTTCGGCGAGCCGATCACGTAGCCGGTCTTGGTCAGCTGCGTGTCGCCCTGGTGCTGCGCCGCGGCGACGCCGAAGTCCACGATCTTCACGACAGCCCTCGTCGTTGATCAGCACGTTCGCGGGCTTCAGGTCGCGGTGCACGATGCCGACCTGGTGCGCGACCGTCATGCCGGTCGCGATGTCCATGCCGAATCGCAGCGCGCGCGTGCAGCGCCAGCGGCTTCGTCGTTCAGCGACCTCGCCGCCGAGCGTGTGCGACGGAAAGTACTCCATCGAGATCGCGTAGTTGCCGCGGATGTGCAGGAAGTCGTAGATGCGGATGACGTTCTGGTGCGTGATCTTGCGCGCAGTAGCGCAGCTCGTGCACGAAGCGCTGCATCATCTCCTCGTCCTGGCGAGATGTTCGGGTTCAGGAACTTCGAGGATCAGGCGCTCGTCGACGACCGTGTCCTCCATCAGCAGCACCGTGCCGAACGCGCCGCGTGCCGATGCTGCTCGATGTACTTGTAGCGGCCCTCGAGCATGTCGCCCGGCTTCAGCGTGGCGATGTCGAGCCGCTGCAGCGTCTCCGCCGACTTCATGATCGCCGAGACGTCCGCCGACTCGATCAGCAGCGTGCGCTGCTGGTCCGCGCGCGCGCTGCGGCAGCGCTGGGTCAGCGTGCCCGGGGCCGCGCAGCACGGAAGACGTGTCCGAAGCGGCTGTCGAGCTCCGCAATGGCGCGGTTCGCGGCACTCGGCCAGCGTCTGGTCGCTGAGCGTCGTGAAGCGGCAGGATCTTCGCGCGCACCGCATCGATCGAGCGGTCGTCCGGCGAGTCGCGCGAGCGCCGACATGCGCCTCGACGCGGATGTCGGTCTCGGAGCGGTCGAGCGCGCCGATGACGCCTTCGGTCGCGGCCGTGTCGCCGATCTTGCCGAGCGCGCGCACCACGGTCGGCGACGACTTCGGGTTCGACTTCAGCATCTCGAGCAGCCGCGGCACCGCCTTCTTGCTGCGCCATCGCGCCGAGCGCGCATCCGACCGCGCGTTCGCTGACCCACCAGTCCTGGTCCTTGGTCGCCTCGATCAGGTAGGCGACGGCGCGCTCGTCGCGTGGTCTGGTTCGAGGATCTCGATGGCCGTACGGCGGACCTCTTCGTCCTTGTCGGAGACGAGCTCGAGCGCCGCGCTGATGACCTGCGGGCCGCCGATCTTGCCGAGCGCGTCCGCGGCGCGACTGCGCACCCACCAGTCCGCGTCACGGATGGCCTTCAGCAGGAACTTCACGGAGCTCTCGTCGCCGACGACGTTCAGCACTTCGACGGCGGCGCGGCGCGCGTGTTCGTTCTCGTCCTTCAGGATCTCGACGAGGTGGCGCACCGTGTCCGGGTGCTTGCTGCGGCACAGCAGCTCGATGGCCGGGTTCTGGACGTCATGCTCGGGATCCCTGCAGCAGCGGCGCGACGAGTCCGGGGTCGATCTGGCCGCTGCCGGTCGCGATGGCGCGCAGCGCCGGCCGCGCACCAGCTTGTTCGGATCCCGGAGATGTCTGCTGCAACGCGTTGCGGACCTTGGGCGTGTCGAAGCGGGCGAGCAGCGCAGATGATGTGCGTGCGCGCGATCGGATCGCTTGCCCTCGACGCGCGACACGAGTTCATCCACGGAGCTCGCGTCCACCAGTTCGCCGGCGATCCGGAACAGCGCTGCCTTCTCGTTCGGGGTCCTGGTTGTAGGCGGCGTTCAACAGCTTCGCGCAGGTTGAAGCGGTTCTTCTGCGCCGCGATGACGTCGAGAACGGCAGGCTTCGAGATGCCGGGGTCTGCAGGAGGTCGATCAGGAGCCCGGGCGAATAGTTGCGGGAGACGCGAGCGCCCAGGCGACGCCCGCGACCGCGCGCGGGTTCTCCTCGGCGAGCGCCTGCGCCAACAGCGGGAAGGACTTGTTGTCGATCAGCGGCGTCAGCGTCTCGACAGAATGCGACCGTCTCGCGCTTATCGGCATGTCGCAAGTGCGTCCACGATCGGCTTGATCGCGTTCGGCCCCAGACTCTGGAGCTTGGTCAGCGCCGCCTTTGCCTTCGCACTGTTCGGGTCGCCACTCTCCCGAACCTCGGCAATCAGGCGATCCGCCCGGTAGCCTCCGAAAATTCCCATCCGACCCCGGCTTTTCTTGTGGGACTGAGTCGAAAAATGCTGAACGATCAGTATGCCATAGCGTCTGCTCGGCCCGATCCCGGCGGGCCTCTTCGGCTACAATGCCGCCCCGAACCGGAATGAATGCGATGACCACGGGCCTTGCGGAACGGCTGCAGCGCGTGCTTGGGCCGCTATGTCGAACCGAATCTCGGCCATGTCGCTGGACGACGCCGGCGCCATCGAGTCCGTGACGAAGGCCCCAGAGGGCCCGGTCGCACGCATCGTCCTTGGTTTCCCGGTCGGGCGGATACGAAGATACCCTCAGGCAGGCGCTCGATTCCGAACTCGCGACGGCTGGCATCGAGGCCCGGCCGGCTTACGAGATCGTCTCGCGCATACCGGCATTCGTCGCCGATCCCCGCCAGCGGCCATTGCCGGAGGTCGCAAATGTCGTGGCGGTCGCCTCCGGCAAGGGGGGCGTCGGCAAGTCGACGGTCGCGGCCAACCTCGCGCTCGCGCTCGCGGCGCAGGGCGCCCGCGTCGGACTCCTCGATGCCGACATCTACGGCCCGAGCCATGCCCCGCATGATGGGCCTCGGCGGGCGAGCGTCCGACGACGACGCGACGGCAAGACGCTCGATCCGCCGCGCGGCCACGGCCTCGCCGGTCATGTCGATCGGCTTCCTGGTCGACTCCGACCAGCCGATGGTCTGGCGCGGGCCGATGGTGACGCAGGCGCTCAGCCAGATGCTCTGCGGACACGCGCTGGGGCGACGCTCGACTACCTCGGTGGTGGACATGCCGCCGGGCACCGGCGACATCCAGCTCACGCTTGACTCAGCGCGTGCCGGTCTCCGGGGCGGTCATCGTCACGACGCCCCAGGAGATCGCGCTGCTCGACGCGCGCAAGGGCCTGCAGATGTTCCGCAAGGTCGGCGTGCCCGTGCTCGGCATCGTCGAGAACATGGGCCTGCACCGCTGTCCGGCCTGCGGGCACGAGTCGCATATCTTCGACGCGGGCGGCGGCGCGACTCGCGCGAGCGCTACGAGACGACGCTGCTCGGCGAGCTGCCGCTCGACGGCGCGATCCGCGAGCAAGCGGACTCGGGACGGCCGACCGTCGTCGCGGACCCGGATTCGGCGGTCGCCGCTGCATTCCACGCGATCGCGCGCCGCGCGGCGCGCGGCGCGCTCGCGGCGAGCGCACCTGCAAGCGGCGCAGGCAAGTTGCCGGAAATCAGGATCGAGGACGAGTGATGGCGATCAAGTCAGACCGGTGGATCCGGCGCATGGCGGCGGCAGGGCATGATCGAGCCGTTCGAGGCCGGCCAGGTGCGCGCCGTGGACGGCCGCAGGATCGTTTCCTACGGCACGTCGAGCTACGGCTACGACGTGCGCTGCGCGCGCGAGTTCAAGATCTTCACCAACATCAACTCGACGATCGTCGACCCGAAGAACTTCGACCCGAAGCAGCTTCGTCGACTTCGACGGCGACGTCTGCATCATCCCGCCGAACTCGTTCGCGCTCGCGCGCACGGTCGAGTATTTCCGCATCCCGCGCAACGTGCTGACGATCTGCCTCGGCAAGATCGACCTACGCGCGCTGCGGCATCATCGTCAACGTGACGCCGCTCGAGCCCGAGTGGGAAGGGCACGTCACGCTCGAGTTCTCGAACACGACGCCGCTGCCGGCGCAAGATCTACGCCAACGAGGGCGTCGCGCAGATGCTGTTCTTCGAGTCCGACGAGGTCTGCGAGACCTCGTACAAGGACCGCGGGCGGCAAGTACCAGGGCCAGAAGGGCGTGACGCTGCCGCGACGAACGTGAGAGGAGACGGATCACCTCCGAAGCGATACGCCCGGCTCGCAGGCGGCGGATGTAGGTCTGGAAGCCGCGCTTGCCGGCAGTCAGCTGCTGCGGCCTGGACCGGCGGCGAAGCCGAGCTTCGGCGCATACCAGGTGATCGTCTCACGGTCCGAGCCGTCGCGCGCGGCGCGATAGACCACGGTCTCGACGTCGCCGATCGCGGTCTTGAGCGTCTCGCGCCGCAGGAACGTGTAGCGGTAGTACTTGACCTTGTCCTTCTCGACCATCGCGACCGTGCCTGGCTCCTGCCCCGTGCGCAGCCGCGCGAGCACCAGCGCCTGCATGCAGGCAGGGTCCTGCAGGCCTGGGACCGTGGCGATATCCACGGCCCGGTCCTCCGCCGTGCCACGCACGCGGCCGGCGTGCCAGTCGAACGTGAATTTCACGTCGTGGTCCGTATCGTCGGTTCCGTCATCGAACAGGTAGCTTGCGGGCTGCGGGCCGTCCGCGAGCAGGTCGAATTCCGAGCGCTGTTTCAGCGTGCCGGATGCGATGAGGCGGGCAATGCCCGTCGCGTTCGTCGTCGACTGCATGACCCAGCGCGTCCCGCACGCGAGAGCTCGGTGCGGCTGGTGCCGACACCCATGTGTCCGTAGCGGACGTCGTAGTCCGCGACGAAAGGCGCAAGCGCATCGTCGGCGCCCGCTGCCGCGGACACCGCCGATATCAGCACGAACATGCCGAGTGCCAGTGCCTTCAAGAATCCTCCTCGACGATCACGGGTCCCGGCGCGCGCCCGTCCAGCAGCGCAACGCCGTCCCGCCAAGCGAGCCGCCCGGCGGCGAACCAGCCGACCGCCCGCGGATAGATAATGTGTTCCAGACGCTGAACGCGCGCTGAAAGCGTACTTTCGTCCTCGCCGGGCCGCACGCGCGAGTCTTCCCTGGATGACTGCCGGGCCGGCGTCGAGTTCCTCGACCGACGAAATGCACGGTGCAGCCGTGGCTCGCGCTCGCCGCGCCTCGAGCACGCGCCGGTGCGTGTGCAGCCCGCGGAGAGCCGGCAGCAGGGAAGGGTGGATGTTGAGCAGCCGTCCCTGCCATTCGCGCACGAATCCGCCGGAGAGAATGCGCATGAATCCGGCAAGCACCACCAGTCCGCGCGCCGCGCTCCCGGATGCGCGTCCGAAAGCGCAGCCCAAAGGCCTCGCGATTCGCCGCGCGCGCTCGCGAGGACCGACGCTTCGAGCCCGAGCGCCTGGGCGGCCGCGAGGCCCGCGGCATCCGCGCGGTCGCTGATGACCGAGACGATCGCGCCGTCGATGCGACCGTCCCGGGTCGCGCGCTCGAGCGCCAGCATGTTGCTGCCGCGCCCGGAAATCAGCACCGCGAAGCGCAGCGCTCATCCGGCCGAACTGCACGCCCGCGCCAGCCGCGACTTCGCCGATGACGCTCGCCTGCTCGCCGGCGACGCGCAGCAGCTCGAGCGCGGCATCGGCCTCCGAGCGTGCGACGACGACGCGATCATGCCGATGCCGCAGTTGAAGGTGCGGTGCATCTCCGCGTCGGCGATGCCGCCGCTCGACTGTGATCCAGTCCCAGACCGGATCGCGGCGCCAGGCGCGTGGATCGAGCCGCACCGCGCAGGCCGTCCGGCAACACGCGCGGGATGTTGTCCGTGAGGCCGCCGCCGGTGATGTGCGCAAATCCATGCACGTCGCACCGCGGCCGCAAGCCGCAGCAGCGATTTCACGTAGATCCGGGTCGGCGCCATGAGCAGGTCGATGAGCCGTGCGCCGCCCGACGCGGGTCGCTTCGTTCGCGCCGGTCTCTGGCGATCAGCCGGCGGATCAGCGAGTAGCCGTTCGAATGCGGACCCGACGAGGCGAGGCCGATGACGGCGTCGCCCGCGCGCATCCGGCGGCCGTCGATGATGCGGTCGCGCTCGACGACGCCGACGCAGAATCCGGCGAGGTCGTAGTCGCCGTCCGCGGTACATGCCGGGCATCTCCGCGGTCTCGCCGCCGACCAGCGCGCAGCCCGCCAGCGCGCAGCCCTCTGCGATGCCGGCGATCACTCGCTCGGCCACATCGACCGACGAGCCGCCCGGTCGCGTAGTAGTCGAGGAAGAGCAGCGGCTCGGCGCCCTGGACCACGACGTCGTTCGCGCACATCGCGACGAGATCCGATGTCCGACGCCGTCATGCCGGCCGGTGTCGATCGCGAGCCTGAGCTTGGTGCCGACGCCGTCGGTGCCCGGCGACCAGCACCGGGCGCTGTCCAGCGGCCGCTCGGGATCTCGATCATGCGCGCCGAAGCCGCCGATCCCGGCGAGCACGCTCCGGGCGCATCGTGCGGCGCGACGCGCGGCTTGATGCGCTCGACGAGCGCCTCGCCGGCATCGATGTCGACGCCGGCGTCCCGGTATGTCAGCGAGGGGCGTTCTTTCATCGCAGGAAATCGGGCCTGGTTCGGACGGGCCCGTCCGGCGGGCAGTGTACTATTGTAGCGTGAGCGCACGCCCCGACCCGCCCCCTGCAAGACGATTCCACGCCTGGCTTGCGGCACTGGCGCTCGTCGCATGCGCCGGCCTTGCCGGTGCCGAGTCGCTGGGTGATCTCTATACGGTGACCGTGCCTTACACGGGCGATAACGACGCCGCATTCCGCGAGGCCATGCGCGCCGTCCTCGTGCGCGTGACGGGCCGGCCGGATGCACCGGACATGTCGAATCTTGCGCCGCTGGTCACGCAGGCGTCGCGCTATGTCGCGAGTTTCCGGCGTGCGGCGGGCAACCAGCTTTCGGTCAGCTTCAACGGCGCGGCGATCGAGAATGCCGTCGACGCGTCGGCCTTGCGTCCTGGGGCAACGAGCGGCCGGTGACGCTCGTGTGGCTCGCGCTCGACCGTGGCGGCGGGCGACGCGCGCTCGTCTCGGCGAGCGACACGAGCGCCGAGAAGTCGCGCGTGGATGCGAGCGCCGCGCGCCGCGGATTGCCCATCGTGTGGCCGGACGCCGGCGACGACCTCGTGCGCGCGACACAGGAAGCCTGGTCCGGCAATCACGACGCGCTCGTGGACGCCGCGCGCCGCTACGGCGCGGACGGCGTCCTGATCGGCCGGGCGCGACAGACGGCCGCGGGGACCTTCGAGGTGGAATGGAATTTCTCGTCGTCGGGCGCCGCCGCCAAACGTTGCGGGCGAGCTCGAGGCGGGCCCCGAACTCGCCGCCGACCGCTATGCAAATGTCTATGCGTCGCAAGGCGCCGCACAGCGCACGGAACAGATCGTGACCGTCACGGGCATCGCGTCGCTCGAGGCCTATGCCTCGGCGATGCGTACGCTCTCGCAAGCTCGCACCGGTGCGCGGCGTGTCGGTTGACGAAGTGACGATGGACGGCGTGTCCTTCCGGGTCAACGTGCGCGGCGACCCCGATGCGCGCTCAACCAGGCGATCATGCGCGACGGGCGTCTTGCGCCCGTGGACGCCGGCCGCCTGATCTACGCGCTGTCGCCATGAAGGTCGTGACGGTCCCGAACCTGATCTGCCTGCTGCGGATCGCGCTGACCGTGCCGATCGTGGTTGCTGCTCGCCGAAGGCCGCTATGGGCAGACGCTCGTCCTGTTCGCGATCGCGTGCGGCCTCGGACATCCTGGACGGTTATCTCGCCAAGACCTTTGGCTGGAGCTCGGAGCTCGGCAAGGTGCTCGATCCGCTCGCGGACAAGCTCCTGCTCGTCAGCGTCTTCATCACGCTCGCGGTCGATCGGCCTCGTGCCAGCTCTGGCTCGCCGCGATCGCGGTGCTGCGCGACGTCGTCATCGGCGTCGGCGCGGCCATCTACAAATGGCGTTTTCGGCCCGCTCGAGGGCCGCCCGACCATTCCGTCGAAGATCAACACGCTGGTGCAGCTCCTGTTCGTCATCGCGGTCGTCTGGAATGCGGCTTTCCATGACCTGCCGGGCTGGGCGATCAGGGCCTCGGCGCGGGCGTGCTGGTGACGACCCTCATCAGCGGCGTGGACTACGTGCTCACCTACACCCGCAAGGCGATCGCCGTCAGCCGCGGACGCCGCGGCATCGCCTGACTCCGTGCGCCAGCTTCCACTCGGGGTCCAGCTCGGCGTATCGCTGCGCTTCGAGACCTATGCCGCAGGCAGCAATGCCGAAGCCGTCGAGGCGCTGCGGCGGGTCGCCGCCGCGCGCTCGAACGCGCCCGTGTGGATTTACGGGCCGCCGGGCGCGGGCAAGAGCCACCTGCTGCAGGCAGCCTGCGCCGAAAGCCGGCTCCGCGTGGACGCGCCACGGCCTACCTGCCGCTCGCCCTCGTGCGTGCGGAGGGACCGACAATCGTCGAAGGCTTCGAACAGCAGGACCTCGTCGCGCTGGACGATGTCGATGCGATTGCGGGCGATGACGGCTGGGAGGCGGCGCTCTTCACGCTCTACAACGGGATCGCCGAGCACGGCGGGCGGCTCGCCATGGCGGGGCGGGCCCGCCTGCGGCGATCCCGATCCGGCTGCCGGACCTGGCCTCGCGGCTCGCCGCCTCCGAAGTGCACCGCCTCGAGCCGCTCGCGGAATCCGAGCAGCCCGGCGGCGCTCAGGCGCCGCGCCGAGCGGCGCGGCCTCGACCTGCCGGACGAGACGCTCGGCTTCCTCGACGCGCCGCGCGCCGCGCGACTTTGCGACGCTCTGCCGCATGCTCGATGCCCTCGACACGGAATCGCTCGCGGCGCAGCGCCGCCTGACGGTGCCCTTCGTGCGCGAGCTGGCTCGCGCGCGGCGAACCCTGAGTCAGGCGGGCGCGCGTGAGCCGCAGTGCCGCGACGATTGCGGCGAATGCCAGGAAGGCGAGAGCGAGGGATGCGCCGGCGACAAGTCGTGCGGGCGGGTTCACGAGGATCTCGGTGATCGCGAGCGCAAGCGCGGGTGCAAGCGCCATGGGCGCGGCACGCAGCCACTTCACGGAGCCGCGCACGCATGCCGTGCAGAGGCAAGAGGAGCGGAACAAACGCGAACGCCGCAGTGAGCTGCCCGATGCCGGCGCCTGCGGCCAGAGACTGCGACGGATGCGCCGAGCAGGACCCAGGCCGCGATCGCGAGCCGCAGGACCGTTCGCGCGCGGTCGCTCATCCGGCGGCGGCGAGGCGCAGCGCCACCGAGCGCAACTCGCGCACCGAGCGCCTGCGCGAGGCTGCGCTCGCCGTCGGTGAGCGCGCGGCGCTCGCCTTCGCGGACGATGCGGCTCGCTCCGTAAGGCGTTCCGCCCCCGGTCGTATCCGAAAGTGCGGGTTCCGTGAATGGGAGCCCGACGATCAGCATGCCGTGGTGCAGGAGCGGCAACAGCATGCCGAGCGGTGTCGTTTCCTGGCCGCCGTGCGGCGTGCTGCCCGACGTGAATGCGCCGACCGGCTTGCCCGCCAGCACGCCCGTGAGCCACAGGCTCGAGGTGCCGTCGAAGAACGCCATCGAGCGGCGCCGCCATGTTCCCGAATCGCACCGGGCTGCCGACGACCATCCCGGGCGCATTCGCGCAGGTCATCGTGCGTGGCGAAAGCGGCGCCGTCCTCGCGGCGGCCGGTACGGCGCTGGCCTGCGCAAGGGCGGGCACCGTGCGCAGTCGCGCGCGGCAGCCGGGCAACGCCGTCGACGCCGCGCGCGACCTGGCGCGCGAGCTCGGCGGTTGCGCCATGGCGGCTGTAAAAGAGGATCAGGATCTCGGCCATCGCGGCTTGCCTTCGATTGGGATGCGACAACAGACTGTGGCGCCGTGAATTCTAGGCCATCACCCGGAAGCTGCGCGGCGCGTCTCGGTCCGCGGGCGCGTCCAGGGCGTTCGGTTTCGCGCGAGCACGGCCGAGCGCGCGCGTTGCGCTCGGCCTTCGCGGGAGCGCGGAAAACCGGCCCGACGGCAGCGTGCTGGTGCATGCCGCGGCCCGCCCGAGGCGCTCGCCCGGCTGGTCGAGTGGCTGCACCAGGGCCTGCCCATGGCGCGCGTGGACGCGGTCGAAGTCGACGTGATCGATCCGGCATCCCGGGACTGGCCGGAGACGTTTCTGGAGCGTTAACCCGGAAGGGACAGTCCCTGCCAGCGTCGCCAGCCGCGAATTGAGGCGCCCGAGCACGAGGTCCGGATATTCACGCCGGCCGACGCTGCCGTTGTAGCGGCCGAGCGCGCGGCGGTAGTCGCCGCGTTCGCGCTCGAGGTAATAGGCGAGGATCGCCGGTGCCCATGCGGATGTTGAGTCTCGACGTCGATCAGGTCCTTCCTCGACAGGCCGAGCTCAGCTGGGCCAGAACGGCATCACCTGCATCAATCCGACCGCGCCCGCGTAAGACACGGCGAACGGATCGAAGGCACTCTCGACGTCGATGACGGCGAGCACGAGCTGCGGGCGGTCGCGCAGCATCGCGTGCTTGTTCGCCTCGCAGCTCACGGCGCGCAGGATGCGCTCGGCCGCTTTCTCGATGTCGTCGCCGAGCCGCAGGTCCGGCGGCTGCGCGCGCAGCCGCATTTCGACGCGCGGCCGCATCAGCGCGAACCACACGACATCGTCGTACTTGGCGGCGAAGCAGGGCGTTTCCTTGATGGCCGCGGCGATGACCGCGCGCAGTCCCGGGTCCTGCTGGCGGTCGGCCTGCGCAGACGGGCGCCAGGGAAAGGTGAGAAGAGCGCTGCGGCTGCAAAGCCGCGCGGTGCCGAGGCCGGCCCGAGGGCTCCTTCTCATCCGGCCGCGACGCGCTTCGTCAGGAAATCGAGCGCCTGCCTGCCATGGAATTCCTCGTTGGCCTCGGCGCGCCGGTGGCGGTACTCGAGCTCTCCGGCGGCCAGGCCCCGCTCGGACACGACGAGCCGGTGCGGGATGCCGAGCAGTTCCGCGTCGGCGAACTTGACGCCCGGGCCGTGCATCGCGGTCGTCGTAGAGCACTTCGATGCCCGGCCTCGCGCGAGCTCGCGCGTAGAGCGGCGTCGGCCGCGTTCGCGCACGCGCTGCGATTTCTGCAGGTTGAGCCGGCACGAGCACGACGTCGAACGGCGCGATCGGCGCCGGCCAGATGATGCCGCGCTCGTCGTGATTCTGCTCGATCGCGGCGGCGACGATGCGCGTCACGCCGATGCCGTAGCAGCCCATGTGCATCGCGATGTCGCGGCCCTGCCTCGTCGAGCACGCTGGCGTTCATCGCCGTGCTGTACTTGCAGCCGAGCTGGAAGACGTGCCCGACCTCGATGCCGCGCGCGATCGTGAGGCGGCCGCGGCCGTCCGGGCTCGCATCGCCGTCCACCGACGTTGCGAAGGTCCCGCAGCCGCGGGCTCGGGCAGGTCGCGGCCCCAGTTGACGCCGGCGTAGTGCATGTCGCGCTGCGTTGGCGCCGCAGACGAAATCGGCGAGCGCTGCAGCCGCGCTGTGATCCGCGATCACCGGAAGCGTCAGATCCGACCGGGCCGAGGAATCCGGGCTCGCTGCCGAGCGACGGCCGCAATGCGCTCGGGCCGACGCCATGCTGCAGGGGCTTCGCGACCGCAGCGCTGCGATCTGCTCGGCCTTGATGACGCATTCAGTTCATGGTCGCCGCGCAGCGACGCAGCGCCACGAGTCCGCCGTCGGCGCCATCGACGAGCAGCGTCTTGAGGCAGCCGCTCGGCGTGCGAGCTCGAGAAAGCGACGCGACGTCCGCGATCGTGCGCGCGCCGGGCGTCGCGATCTCGCGCATGGCCTCTTCGCGGCCGGCGGGCGCGGATCGCGCGGCCGGCAGCGGCCACGGCGAGCTCGAGGTTCGCCGCGTAGTCGTCGCCATCCGGAGAACGCGATGGCGTCCTCGCCCGAGTCCGCGAGCACGTGGAATTCCTGCGAGGCGCTGCCGCCGATGCTGCCGCTGTCGGCGTGCACGGCACGGAAGCGCAGGCCGAGGCGCGTGAAGATCGCGCTGTAGGCGTCGTACATCGTCCGGTAGCCCTCCTGCAGCGAGGCCTCGTCGGCGTGGAAGCGAGTAGGCGTCCTTCATGATGAACTCGCGCGCGCGCATGACGCCGAAGCGCGGCCGGATCTCGTCGCGGAACTTGGTCTGGATCTGGTAGAAGTTGACCGGCAGCTGGCGGTAGCTCTTGAGCTCGCGGCGCGCGATGTCGGTGATCGACTTCCTCGTGCGTCGGGCCGAGCACGATAGTCGCGGTCGTGGCGGTCCTTGAAGCGCAGCAGCTCCGGCCCGATCTGCGTCCCAGCGCCCGGACTCGCTGCCACAGCTCCGCCGGCTGCACGGACGGCATCAGCGACCTCGAGCGCGCCGGCGCGGTTCATCTCCTCGCGGATCGATCGCGCTCGACCTTGCGCAGGACGCGAAGGCCCATCGGCAGCCAGGTGTAGAGGCCGCCCGCGAGGCGCCGGACGAGGCCGGCGCGGAGCATGAGCCGGTGGCTCACGATCTCGGCTTCGGCCGGCACTTCCTTGAGGTTCTGGATCGGATACGCGGACAGGCGCATGCAGGGCTTCCCTCAGCCGGGACGGAGCGTGTCGCCGGTCCCAAAGCGCGGTATCTTAGGCGCTGCTTCCCGGCCGTGCCACGCCAGACGCATGAAAGTCGATTTCAACGAAACACGCATGCGCCGCGGGATCTTCCTGCTGCCGAACCTGCTGACGACATGCTGCCTGTTCGGGGGCTTCTACGCGATCGTCGCGTCCATTGACGGGAATTTCGAGCGCGCGACCATCGCGATCTTCGTGGCCATGATCTTCGACGGCCTCGACGGCCGGGTCGCGCGCCTGATGGGCACCGAGACGACCTTCGGCAAGGAATTCGACAGCCTCGCCGACATGGTCGCGTTCGGCATCGCGCCGGCGGTCGTCTGCTACCAGTGGGGCGTCGAACGCATCGCCGAGTACGGCTCGGCGTGGGGTCGCTTCGGCTGGATCGCCGCCTTCTTCTACGCCGCCGCCGTAGGACTTGCGGCTCGCGCGCTTCAACTCGCGCGCCGGCGACACAGGACAAGCGTTACTTCGAGGGCCTGCCCAGCCCGTCGGGCGCCGCGATCGTCGCCGCCTTCGTCGCGCTCGCGCATGAGTTCGACGTCACGGAGCTCCCGGGCCTCGTGCTCGCCTTCGTGCATCACGCTGCTCGCCGCCGTGCTTGATGGTGAGCAGGTTCCCGTACCGCAGCTTCAAGGACCGCGCGACCGGCGAGCGCGTGCGCTACTCGAAGCTCCTGCTCGTGCCGCTCGCGATCGCATTGATCGCGTCCAACCCGTCCGTCGTCCTCTTCATCATGTTCGGCGTCTACGCGCTTTCCGGCCCGATCGGCTGGAGCTGGATCGAAGCTGCGGCGCCGCCCGCGCGACGGCGGCGCGGCGGGAAGGGCGGCTGAGCCCGATGCAGGCGCGGCAATTCGAGGTGCTCGCTGCACTCGGCGTCGATGCCTACGTGCCGTCGTGTTCGCGCGCGCCGCCGCGCGTGTTGCGCCGCCGCCGGGCCTCGGCTGGGACGAGCTCGCCGGGACTGGTGCGCGAATGCCGGTTGTGCGGACTCTGCGAGACGCGCACGCAGACCGTGTTCGGCACCGGCGACCGGCGGCGCGCGGCTCATGGTCGTCGGCGAGGCGCCGGGCGCCGAAGAGGATCGCCAGGGCGAGCCGTTCGTGGGCCGCGCGGGCATGCTTCTCAATGCGATGCTGCGGGCGGCGGGCTTTGAGCGGGGCGAGGTCTTCATCGCCAACGTGCTGAAGTGCCGTCCGCCGAACAATCGCGACCCCAGCGACGAGGAAGCCGGGCGCTGCCTGCCGTACCTGCGCCGGCAGATCGAACTCGTCGCGCCGGCCGCGATCCTCTGCGTCGGTCGCATCGCAGCGCAGCGCCTGCTCGGCACCGGACCAGCCGATCGGCCGCCTGCGCGGCCGCGTTCACGACTTCGACGGCGTACCCGTGATCGCGACCTACCACCCGGCGTACCTGCTGCGTTCGCCGGGCGAGAAGCGCAAGTCCTGGGACGACCTCAAGCTCGCGCTCGGAGTGCTGGCCCATGGCCACCGTACGTGAGGATGTCGCCGCCGCGACCTGGCGCCTGCGTCCGATGGCGCAGGCGGACCTGCCGCAGGTCGCGGCGCTCGAGCGCGAATCCTACGTGTTCCCCTGGAACGACCAGATCTTCGCCGACTGCCTGCGTGTCGGCTATCACTGCGTGGTCGTCGACACGGGCGCCGGCGTCTCGGGTTACGGCGTGCTGTCGATGGGAGCGGGAGAGGCGCATGTGCTCAACATCTGCATCCGCGCGGAATTCCGCCGGCGCGGCATCGGCCGCGGGCTCCTGATCGCGCTGCTCGTGCATGCGCGCGACCGCGGCGTGCGCGATGCCTTCCTGGAAGTGCGGCGCACGAACCGCGGCGCGATCGGGCTCTACCACGAGCTCGGATTCGAGTGCGTCGGCACGCGGCGCGGCTACTACCAGGCGCAGGACGGGCGCGAGGACGCGCTGGTCTACCGGCTCGAGCTCGGCGCGCTGCGCGATCCCTGATCGGCTACAATCGCGCGCCCTGCGCGATGCCACGATGAATTCACCGAACGACGAAATCGCCCGCCGACGCAGCTTTGCGATCATTTCGCACCCGGACGCCGGCAAGACCACGCTGACCGAGAAGCTGCTGCTCTTCGGCGGCGCCATCCAGATGGCGGGCGCGGTCAAGGGCCGCAAGGCAGCGCGCCACGCGACCTCCGACTGGATGCGGCTCGAGCAGCAGCGCGGCATCTCGGTCACCTCGTCGGTGATGCAGTTCCCGTACCAGCGGCTGCATCGTCAACCTGCTCGACACGCCCGGCCACGAGGACTTCTCCGAGGACACCTACCGCACGCTGACCGCGGTCGATTCCGCGCTCATGGTGATCGACTGCGCGAAGGGCGTCGAGGAGCGCACGATCAAGCTGATGGAGGTCTGCCGGCTGCGCGACACGCCGATCATGACGTTCATCAACAAGCTCGACCGCGACGGGCGCGCGCCGGTTGAGCTGCTGGACGAAATCGAGCGCGTTCTCGGCATCCAGTGCGCGCCGATCACCTGGCCGCTCGGCATGGGCCGCGAGCTCTCGCGGCATCTACCACCTCGCTGAAGACCGCATCTACGTCTACGACAGCGTCCGCGAGCGGCCGCGTCGGCACGAACCGCGCGATCGAGGGGCTCGCGAGCGAGGCGGCCGGGCGCGCTGCTCGGCGACCGCGCGCGGCTATCCGCGAGGAAATCGAGCTGGTCCGCGGCGCAATGCCCGCGTTCGACGTCGCCGCGTACCTCGCCGGCCGCCAGACGCCGGTGCATTTCGGCTCGGCGATCATCGAACTTCGGCGTCGAGGAGCTGCTCGCGTTCCTTCGTGCACCATTCGCCCCCGCCGCGCGCGCGCGCGCACCACGACGCGCGAGGTCGAACCGATGGAGCCTGCGCTCACGGGATTCGTGTTCAAGATCCAGGCCAACATGGATCCCGGCCATCGCGACCGCATCGCGTTCCTGCGCATCTGCTCGGGCGCCTACCGGCGCGGCATGCGGCTGCTACCACGTGCGGCTCGGCAAGGAGGTGCGCATCGCCGACGCGCTGACGTTCATGGCCGCCGACCGCCAGCAGGCCGACGAGGCCTGGGCGGGCGACATCATCGGCCTGCACAATCACGGCACGATCAACATCGGCGATACCTTCACCGAGGGTGAAGCGCTCACCTTCACCGGCATCCCGAACTTCGCGCCGGAGCTTTTCCGCCGCGCGGTCCTCAAGGATCCGCTGCGGATGAAGGCCCTGCAGAAGGGGCTCGACCAGCTGTGCGAGGAGGGCGCGACGCAGCTGTTCCGTCCGCTCCGCAACAACGACCTGATCCTCGGCGCCGTCGGGCCGCTGCAATTCGACGTCGTCGCGTTCCGGCTCGCCGACGAGTACGGCGTCACCTGCGCCTTCGAGCCGGTCAATGTCTTCACGGCGCGCTGGATCGGCGGCGCGGAGCCGCAGATGCTCGAGCAGTTCCGCGAGCGCGCCTACGACAGCCTTGCGCTCGACCACGCGGGCGAGCTCGTCTATCTCGCGCCGTCGCGCATCAATCTCGCGGCTCACGATCGAGCGCTGGCCCGGAGCTCGCCTTCCGCGAGACGCGCGAGCACCTGGCGGTGGCGGCGTGAAGTCCGCGCTGCTGCGCCGGCCGGTCGATCGGCTGGGCGCTCTGCGACTGGGCGAATTCCGCCTTCGCGACGACGGTCATGGCCGGCTTCTTCCCGGTTTTCTTCAAGCAGTACTGGAGTGCCGGAACCGAGGCGTCGGTCACGCACCTTCCGGCTCGGCCTCCTGAGCACCGCCGGCAGCATCGTCATCGCGCTCGCGGCGCCGATCCTCGGCGCCATGGCCGACCGCGGCGGTGCGCGCGCTGCGCATGCTGGCGTTCTTCACGCTCATCGGCGCCGCGGCGACCGCGGGCGCTCTACTTCGTGGGGCGTGGCGACTGGATCGACCGCCGCGGTCGTGTACTCGCTCGCGGGAGTCGGCTTCTGGGGCGGCATCATCTTCAACGATTCGCTGCTTGTCGACGTCGCTGGAACCTGCCGAGTACGACGTCGTCTCCGCCTATGGCTATTCGCTGGGCTACGCTCGGCGGCGGCTTGCTGCTCGCTGCTTAACGCTGGCGATGGTCACGGATCCCGCGCGCTTCGGGCTCGCAGGCGCCGCGGATGCCGTTCGCGCCGCGTTCCCGATGGTTGGCGCGTGGTGGCTCCTGTTCACGATTCCGTGCCTGTTCTGGGTGCGCGACGAGAAGCCGGCAGCGGCGCCGGCTGCCGGCGGCGCGCCGAAAGCCGGCTGGCGCGAATTCCGCGCGACGTTGCACGAGGTCCGCAAGTACCGGCCGCTCGTCTGGTTCCTGCTCGCGTACTGGCTCTACATCGACGGCGTGAACACAGTCATACGGATGGCCGTCGACTACGGCCTCTCGCTCGGCTTTCCGCAGCAGAGCCTGATCGCGGCGCTCCTCATCACGCAGTTCGTCGGCTTCCCGCCGGCGCTGGCGTTCGGCTGGCTCGGGCGACGGCATCGGCGCGCGCATCGGCATCTTCATCGCGATCGGCACCTATGCGGCGACGTCCGTCGCGGCCTACCGGATGAGCGCACTGTCGCGCATTTCTACGCTGCTCGCCTGCCGTGATCGGCCTGGTGCAGGGCGGCATCCAGTCGCTGTCGCGCTCGTATTACGCGACGCTCGTGCCGGAAGGCAAGCAGGGCGAGTTCTTCGGCTTCTACAACATGATGGGCAAATTCGCCGACCGTGCTCGGCCCGACCATGGTCGGCATCACTGCGCTCGCGACCGGCAATTCGCGGATCGGGATGATGTCGCTGCATCTTGCTGTTCGTCGGCGGCGCGATCCTGCTCGCGCGCGTTCGAGTGGCGGGCTGAGCCGCCGAACCTCAGCTTGGCCGCGCGTGCCGGCGCGCGGCCTTAGTGTAGGCGCCAATGGCGCGCCTTTATGTCCGGTCCTCGAGCGAGCTCGCCATCGAGCGTGATGACGGGCAGCGCTTTGCGCTGCACCCGATCTGGCTGCGCGAGCGATGCCGCGATGCGCGCAGCATGGACTTGCGCACCGGCCAGCGATTGCACGATCCCTCGGATCTTGACCTGGCGCTGTCCATCCTTTCCGTCAGCGAACCAGAATCCGGGCGCTATCGCATCCGTTTCAGCGACGGGCACGAAGCCGATTTTCTCGGCCAAAACCTGCTGGAGGAGGCGGCGCTTGCGCCGGCGGATCACGACATTCCTGCTCCGCATCTCTGGAATGCGGCGACGGGAGAAGTACGCCGTTTCGCCTGGACAGAAAATCCTGATGATGCGGAGCTGCACGAATGGCTGCGCCAGTTTCTGGAGACCGGTTTCATCATATTCAGCGGGGTCCCGATACGGCCGGGGTCGCTCATTCCGCGTTGGCAGCGCGTTCGGCTTCACGCGTGAGACCAACTTCGGCGCGCTCTTCGATGTGCGCTCGACGGCCGAGGCCAGCGACCTCGCCTACACCTCGTTGCCGCTTGACCCCCACACGGACAATCCCTACCGCGACCCGGTGCCCGGCGTGCAGCTGCTGCACTGTCTCGTGAACGAGACTTCGGGCGGACTCTCGACGCTTGTCGACGGCTTTGCGGCTGCACAGGCGCTCGAGGCGCGTGATCCCGATGCCTTCGCGTTGCTGTCGCGCACGCCGGTTCGCTTTCGCTACCAGGACGAGGCCACCGAACTCGTCGCCAGCGCGGTGCCCATCGAGCTGGACGCGAACGGCGGCGTCGTCGCCGCTACACTTCAGCCCGCGCCTCGATTTCGTACCGCTACAGCTGCCCGGCCAACTCGATGCTACTATTACCGTGCGCGCCGGGCTTTCGACCACCTGCTGCGCTCTCCGGAGTTCGAAATCCGGTTCCTGCTCGCGGCCGGTGAGCTGCTGATGATGGACAACCGGCGGCTGTTACACGGCCGCACGGGCTTCGATCCTGCCGAAGGCGTGCGACACCTGCAGGGTTGTTACATCGACCTGGACGGTCCCCGAAGCCTTTACCGGGTCGTGCGCCGACGACTCGCTGCGGAGCGCAGCCCATGAAAAGATCGTCAGCTTTCGCAGGATGGAAGACGGCACGCGCGAGGACTACCTGCTGCTCGATCAGTCCGAGCGCGATTTCGCGCTTGGATTGCCGGACCGGATGCTGGCTGCGCTCGGCAAGCTCGACAGCTCCCTCGACGGCTACCCCGTCACTCGCCTCGAGCATTCCCTGCAGGTGGCGACTCGTGCCGAGGCCGCGGGCGCCGACGAGGAGCTCGTGCTCGGGGCCTTGATACACCGATATCGGCGACGAGCTCGCGCCATACAACCACGCCGAAGTGGCGGCCGGCATACTCCGGCCCTACGTGCGGCCGGAAGTGACCTGGATCGTAGAGCAGCACGGCCTGTTCCAGACCTACTACTACGTGCACCATCTCGGTGGCGACCGTCTCATGCGCGAGCGCCTGAAAGGCCATCCGTGGTACGACGCCTGCGTCGCCTTCTGCGACTGGGACCAGGCCTCGTTCGACCCGGACTACGCCACGCGTCCGCTCGAGCACTTCGAACCGCTGCTGCGTCGCATCTTCTCCCGCGCGGCGCACGACGCCCGCTACGTCGGCGTCACGGCCTGAAGCGCGCGACCTGCTCGCGCAACAGCCTCAGGTCGGAGGCGGCGGGCGCAGGCCCGTAGCGCAGGCGCAGGTAAGTCTCCGTGATCGCGAGTGCGCGGACAGCCCGAGTTCGGGGCGGAACCGGCGTACGCGCTGCGCGAAATCGCGCGGCGCCTCGCCTGTCTCCAGTTCGAACCCGCGGCGGGCGAGGCGATTGGCGAAGCGCCGGTAGGCCGCTGCCGCCGGGTCGGGGCTTCGCGGACGGAACTCGAACGCGAGCCAGCCGAAGAGCAGGATGACCGCGATTGCGAGGCCGATGCCGAGCGCGGTTGCGAATGCACGCCAGTCCGGGTCGTCGAATCCGAGGTCGAGCAGGATCTCGTTCTGCAGTGCGCGGTCGAATTGCACGACCCAGTCGTTCCACTCCGCGTTCACGTTGTCCCAGATCATTCCCATCTTCCACAGCAGCGGCGAGTCGCGCATGAACGCGCCCGGCAGCAGGTCCGAACCCGCAAACGACGCCTCGATGCCGCGTTCGATGCGCTCCGGCGCGACCGCGGCCGTCGGGTCGATGCGGCGCCAGCCCTGCCCGGGAAGCCAGACTTCGGACCAGGCGTGCGCATGCGACTGGCGCACGAGCAGGTAGCCGCCGACCGGGTTCCAGTCGCCGCCCTGGTAGCCGGCGACGACGCGGGCCGGGATGCCGGCCGCGCGCATCATCGTCGTAAATGCCGAGGCGTAGTGCCCGCAGAAGCCCTGGCGCGTGTTGAACAGGAAATCATCCACCGAGTCGCGCGCAAGCCCGGGCGGCGTCAACGTGTAGAAGAAGGCCTGCTGGCGGAACAGGTCGAGCACGGCCTGGATATAGGCTTCATCGCTGCCGGCTTCGCGCCTCATGTCTCTGCGCGAGCTCCGCGGTGCGCGGATTCCGTTTGCAGCGGCAGCTGCAGGCTCGCTTTGCGGAGCGTCAGTGGCAGGGACTCGCCCGCGCGGTAGCTCGGGTACGAGCGCAGCGTCGTAGCGCAGCACCGCGTTGACGGGCTTGCGCGTGCGCAGCCCATAGTCCCAGGACTGGCCGGCGACTCCGGGCGTCCAGCGGTCGACCAGGTCGAGCGCGAACAGCATCTGCTGCCCGGTCGGCTCGAGTGTGCACCGTGTAATTGACCGGCGCGCCGACGCCGTCGAACCGGCGGCTGCGCGGGAATGACTGCGCGTCGCCGCGTGACCAGGTGTAGCCATCGAAGTCCATCAGCACGAGGCCGCGCCAGTAGCGCAGCGGCGGCGGCGGCAGATCACCCTGGAACCGGACGCGGAACGCGACGACGTCATTGAGCGTGAGGTCCGAGATGTCGCCGGGCGACATTTCCTCGGTGAGCCCCGTCAACGCCCGCTCCGGACGAAGGTGCGCCCCAGAAGCTGCCCTCGACCCGCGGAAAGAAGAAGAAGAGGACGAGGGCGACGGGCGCGGCTTTCAGCAGCATGGCGCCGGTCGTGCGGAAGGGATGCAGCGGGGGCCGCCGCGTCCGCGGCGCGAGACCTCGAACAGCGCCGCCGCGAGCAGCCAGACGGTCGGCAACACCCACGCGGCGGTCGCGATGTCCTGCGCGTAGAGGAAGGACGCGAGGCACAGGAACCAGCCGATGAAGATGAGGATCGTGTGGTCGCGGGCCGTCCGTGTCTCGAGGAGCTTCAGCGCCGACATCAGCGCGAGCAGGGCCGTGCCGCCGTCGAGGCCGGTGATCGTCGAATAGCCGAGCACGACTGCGACCGTGACGCCTGCCGCAATCATTCCGCGCACGAACGCGACCGGCATGCGCCAGCCGCGCTTCTCGGCGATCAGCCGCCAGGCGCAGACGCCGAGCACGAACGCCGATACCCAGACTTGCAGGCGCAGCAGGTGCGGTCCGAGCGCGCGACCAGCCCCGACATGGTCCAGGCGAGCCGCCGGAACGATTCCTCGCGCTCAGGCGACATCGGGGGCGGGCGCGTCAAAGCGCGCAATGGCGGCAGAGGCAGCGGCGGCGCTGCGCTTCGCCGGGCTCCGGCGGAATCTCGTCGCCCGGCAGGCGAAGGCCGAACGTCTGCCCGCGCGCATGCGCGTCCACGATCCAGCGCGCGAGCACGGAGAGGCGCGCCTCGAGATCGACGCCCGGCGCATCGGCGAGATCGAACAGCGGCATGGCCTCGGCGTCGCCGCTGAATTCCTTGATGAGCAGCTCTCCCGCCCGCGCGTACGCTTTCCAGGCGATGTGCCGCGGCGGGTCGCCGAGGTGGTAATCGCTTGGGTCCCGCGAAGTCGTCGTCGCCGCGCCGCGCGACGCCGCTGCCCGTGAGGCCCGGTGCCTGCGGCGGCGGCGGGGCATTTCTGCGGGCCGCGGGTAGACGAGGCAGGCGAGATCCGGATGCAGCACGGCCCAGGCGCGGAAGAGTCCGTAAGGGAAGCGCGTCGCGATCTCGACACGCTCGAGGACGATGCTGCCGCGGCGGCGCGTGGGCACGCGCATCGCGAGGGCGATTTCGCCGCCGGCCGCGATCGAGGCCGGCGGATCGGCGCGGCCCGGTGCGACCGCTTCCAGGTCGCAGCGCGGCGCGCGGCCGGGAGTTCGCAAGCGCGATGCGAAACACGGCCTCGCCGCCGGCGAACGGCGGTTCGGTACTGGCGGCGCGCACGATGAGCGCCTCGAGATTGCGGTGGCAGGCATGCATCGCGACGACGCCGAGCGCGGCGAGCAGGAAGGTGAGGCCGAGGCCGAGGTTATTGCCGTAGTTGAGCGAGCCGAGCAGCATCGCGAACAGCATCAGCCCGAAGGCGGCGCCGAGGCCGGTCGGCAGGATGTAGATGCGGCCGCGGCGCAGCGTCACGGCGCCGCGATCCAGGCCCTGGCGCCGGCGGATCCAGCGACTGCGTCCGTCGTGTCAGGTAGGCGCGCGAAGTCCCATGGCCCCTGCGTCACGCGGGTCAGGGGATCGGCACCGACTTCAGGAGGGCCGCCGCCACTTCGGCGGGACACGCGTCCGTCCGCGCTGTCGCGCGGGCGCAGGCGATGACCCACGACCGCGGGCAGGACCGCCTGCAAGTCTTCCGGCAGCACGCCGGTGTGCCCGTGCAGAAAGGCCCAGGCCTGGGCCGAGCGCAAGGAGCGAGATGACGGCGCGCGGCGAGAGGCCGGCCTGGTGGCGGCTGCCGTCGCGCGAGCGCGCGCGCGACGGCCTGCACGTAGTCGAGCAGGGCATCGCTCGCATGCACCTCCGCGACGCGCTGCTGCAGGCCGGGAATGGACGCCGGGTCGAGCACGGCCGGCAGGTCGGCGAGCAGGTCGCGCCGGTCGCGACCGCGCAGGAGCTGGCGTTCGTGGACCGGCGCCGGGTAGCCGAGCTCGATGCGCATCAGGAAGCGGTCGAGCTGCGATTCCGGCAGCGGGAACGTGCCGACCTGGTACGAGCGGGTTCTGGGTCGCGACGACGAAGAACGGCTCCGGCAGCGCGTGCGTCTCGCCGTCGGTCGTGACCTGGCGCTCTTCCATCGCCTCGAGCAGCGCGCTCTGCGCCTTGGGCGTCGCGCGGTTGACCTCGTCGGCCAGCACGAGCTGCGCGAAGATCGGGCCGCGGTGGAACCTGAACCGCCCGCTGTCGCGGTCGTAGACCGAGACGCCGATCACGTCGGCCGGCAGCAGGTCGCTCGTGAACTGGATGCGCTGGTACGTGAGGCCCGAGCACGCGCGCCAGCGCATGCGCGGCGTCGTCTTGCCGACGCCGGGGATGTCCTCGATCAGGAGGTGCCCGCGTGCGAGGCAGGCAGGCGAGCGCAGCGAGCCGGACCTCGCGGTCCTTGCCGAGGATGACCTGGTTCAGGCTCGCGAGCGCCGCGAGGAGCTGGCCGCGCGCGGGATCGGAGGGCTTGCGATTGCGCGTTCATCGCAGCGAGGCTACCCGCTCGTGCTGCTCGGCAAGTTGCGCCAGTTCACGCTTGAATCCTCTCGAGCCGCTCGCGCTCCTGCGTGACCACGTCGGCGGGCGCATTCTGCACGAAGCTCGCGTTGCCGAGCTTGGCGTTCGCCCGCGCGAGTTCCTGCTCGACCTTGCCGCGTCGCTTGCCGAGACGGGCAAGCTCCGCGTCCACGTCGATGAGCCCGGCCATCGGCACGAGGATCCGAAGGTCGCCGAGCAGGGCGGCCGCGGCCTGCGGCGGCGCCTCGCCCGCGCCCAGCGCGGTCGCGCCAGCGATGCCGGCCATGCGGCGGATCACGGCCTCGTGGCGCGCGTAGCGCTCGAGATCCTGCTTCGATGCGGACTGAAGCCGGACGGCGAGCGGCACCGATGGCGCGATGTCGAGCTCGCCGCGGATGCGGCGCACGCCGAGGACGAAGTCCATGACCCAGCGCATCTCGGATTCGATGGCGGCATCGGAGGCATCCGACGACGGCATCGGGAAACGGCTGGCGCATGATGGATGCGCCGGGAACGCCTGCCCGCGGCGCGACGCGTCCCCAGATCTCTTCGGTGATGAAAGGCATGATCCGGGTGCAGCAGGCGCAGCAGCGTCTCCAGCGTCTCGAGCAGCGTGCGCCGCGCCGCGCGCCTCGCGGCGGGGTCGCTGTCCTCCGACTGCAGCACGGGCTTGCTGAACTCGAGGTACCAGTCGCAGAACTCGTACCAGGTGAATTCGTAGACCGCCTGCGCCGCCAGGTCGAAGCGGTATGCGCGCGAAGCCCTCGCGCACGGCGGCGATCGTCGCCGACAGCCGCGAGCGGATCCAGCGGTCGTGCGCGGCCGAGCGCGCCTCGGCCCGGCGGGCAGCGGCGACTCGGTTGACATCAGCACGAAACGCGCGGCGTTCCAGAGCTTGTTGCAGAAGTTCTGGTAGCCGTCCACGCGCCCGAGGTCGAAGCGAAGGTCGCGGGATAGCGTCGCGAGCGAGGCGAAGGTGAAGCGCAGCGCGTCCGTGCCGTGCGCAGGAATGCCGTCGGGGAACTGCTTGCGCGTCGAGCGCGCGATCGCCGGCGCGAGCTGCGGCTGCATCAGCCCGGTCGTGCGCTTGGCGACGAGCGCCTCGAGCTCGATGCCGTCCACGATGTCGAGCGGGTCGATGACGTTGCCCTTCGACTTCGACATCTTCTGGCCCTCGTGGTCGCGGATCAGGCCGTGGATGTACACCTCGCGGAACGGGACGTCGCCCGTGAAGTGCAGGCCCAGCATGATCATGCGCGCGACCCAGAAGAAGATGATGTCGAAGCCGGTGACGAGCACGCTCGTCGGGTAGTAGGTCGCGAGTTCCGGCGTCCGCTCGGGCCAGCCGAGCGTCGAGATCGGCCAGAGCGCCGGAGGAGAACCAGGTGTCGAGCACGTCCTCGTCCTGCGTGAGCGGCAGGTTTGCCGCGAGCTTGCGCGCTGCCGCGGACCTGCGTCCTCGCTCTCGCCGACATAGATCGCGCCATCCGGCCCGTACCAGGCCGGGAATCCGGTGACCCCACCAGAGCTGGCGGCTGATGCACCAGTCCTTGATGTTGCGCATCCACTCGAAATAGGTGCGGTCCCAGTTCTCGGGCACGAAATCGGATGCGCCCGTCCTCGACGGCGCGAATCGCGGGCGCCGCGAGCTTTTCGACGCGTCACGTACCACTGGTCCGTCAGCCAGGGCTCGACCACGGCGCCGCTGCGGTCGCCGCGCGGGATCGTGAGCCGGTGCGGCTTCGACCTTCTCGAGCAGGCCCGCGGCCTCGAGGTCCGCGACGATGCGCTTGCGCGCCTCGAAGCGGTCGAGCCCGCGATAGGCGGCCGGCGCCTCGTCGCTGATCCTCGCGTCAGCCGTGAGGATGTTGAGGAGCGGCAGGCCGCGGCGCTGGCCGACCTCGTAGTCGTTGAAGTCGTGCGCGGGCGTCAGCTTCACGCAACCCGTGCCGAAAGCCGGGTCGGCAAACGTATCCGCGATGAGCGGGATCTCGCGGCCGGTGAGCGGCAGCGCGAGCATCGTCCCATCGAGTCGCGCGGTAGCGCTCATCGTCCGGATGGAATGCGACCGCGACGTCGCCCAGCATCGTCTCGGGCCGCGTGGTCGCGACGGTCACGTGACCCTTTCCATTCGCGAACGGGTAGCGGATGTGCCACAGCGATCCGTTCTCTTCCTCGGACTGGACCTCGAGGTCGGAAACGGCCGTCTTCAGCACCGGGTCCCAGTTGACGAGGCGCTTGCCGCGGTAGATCAGTCCTTCCTCATGGAGCCGGATGAAGGCCTGCTGGACCGCGCGCGAAAGTCCGGGTCCATCGTGAATCGGTCGCGACTCCAGTCGACCGAGGCGCCGAGGCGGCGCATCTGGCGCGCGATCGTGCCGCCGGATTCCTCCTTCCAGCGCCAGACACGCTCGTTGAAGGCTTCGCGACCGAGCTCGTGGCGCGTCTTGCCCTCGGCGTTGAGCTGGCGCTCGACCACCATCTGGGTCGCGATGCCCGCGTGGTCGGTGCCGGGTTGCCAGAGCGTGCGATCGCCCGCCATGCGGTGGTAGCGCGTGAGCGCGTCCATGATCGTGTCCTGGAACGCATGGCCCATGTGGAGCGTGCCGGTCACGTTCGGCGGCGGAATGACGATGCAGAAGGGCGGGCCGTCACCCGCCGGGGCGAAGAGGCCTTCGTCCTCCCAGCGGCGGTAGATGCGCTCTTCGATGTCGCGCGGAGAGTAGGTCTTGTCCATGCGCCCGGGAGCGGCGGCCTCAGTCTTCGCCGGGCGCGAACTGCTCGCGCAGCGCGGCTGCGACCAGGTCCGGCAAGGCCGCGCGCAGGCGGTCGATCACGCGTTCGAACATCACGGCCTCGATCTCGCGCGCGGCCGAGTGCAGCAGCTCATCGGTGAGGTTCAGCGTTCGGCTCACCAGCAGGGCCTGCAGTGCGGCGACGTCCTCCTCGGACAGCAGGCCCGACGCGTAGGGCGATTCGGGCGCCGGCGCAGCGCTCGGGTTTCGGGAAGCTCCCGGTCGCGTGCAGTTCGACGACGTCGGTCAGGATCGGCAGTTCGCGCGCGGAGTCCCGGCTCATGCCTCGCTCCTCATTTCGTGGGTCGCAGGCGCAAAGCCGCGCTCGCGGTAGGCCCGGAAGCGGTCGCGCCCCTGCGTGCGGCGGCCGCTGTCTGAATCCACGACCTCCGCGATGCGCGACCAGCCTTCGATGGCGGGCGGCGCACTCGCCGCCAGGTTGACGAGCACGTCGCCGTCCGCGGCATCCGCATCCAGTCGTGTCGGCGATCACGACCATGGGCGGCGCGGGCTCGGGCGCGTCATCGGGCGCGCCGGCGCGCCGGTGCGGCACGAAACTGCGGTCGGAAAACGTCCACAGCATCTGGTCGAAGGCTTCGAGCTCGCCGCCCGGGTCGAACTGCACGCGTACGCGGTGCCGCTTGAGCCAGGCTTTCTCCACGAGGCGGCAGGCGAAACGCAGGCGCGACTGCGGATCGCTGGCCGCGAGCACGTAGAAGTCGATCTGCGGGGCCGTCACGGCCTCAGCCCGAGTGCAGCAGCCAGTCGACGAGCAGCGGCACCGGCCGGCCCGTGCTGCCCTTGTGGCTGCCCGTCAGGTAGGCGCTGCCCGCGATGTCGAGGTGGGCCCACGAGAGCCCGTCGGCGAAGCGCCAGAGGAAGCAGGCCGCCGTGATTGCGCCGGCCTCGCGGCCCGCGACGTTCGCGAGGTCGGCGAAGTTGCTCTTCAGGAGCTCGGCGTATTCCTCGCCGATCGGCATGCGCCAGGCGCGATCGTCGGCCCTCTCGCCGGCGGCGGCGATGGCGCCTGCGAGCTTTTCATCCGGTGAAAGAGTCCGCAGTAGTGCGCCCCGAGCGCAATGACGCAGGCCCCGGTCAGCGTCGCGATGTCGATCACGGCCGCGCGGCTTGAATCGCCGCGAATAGGTGATGCCGTCGCAGAGGATGAGGCGGCCCTCGGCGTCGGTGTTGAGGACCTCGATCGTCTTGCCGGACATCGAGGTGACGATGTCGCCCGGCTTCGTCGCGCGGCCGCTCGGCATGTTCTCGCAGGTCGGGATGATGCCGACGACGTTCAGCGGCGCGCCGATCGTCGCGATCGCCTTGAAGGCGCCGAACACGGAGGCGGCGCCGCGACATGTCGAACTTCATCTCGTCCATGCCCGGTGGCTGCTTGAGGGAGATGCCGCCGGTGTCGAAGGTGATGCCCTTGCCGACGAGCGCGACCGGCGCATCGCCCTTCTTGCCGCCGCGGTATTCGAGCACGATCAGGCGCGGCGGCTCTTCCGAGCCGCGGGTGACCGACAGGAACGAGCCCATGCCGAGCGCCTTGATCTCGCGGCGGGTGAGCACTTTTGCGCTGATGTCCTTGTGTTCCTTGGCAAGCGACTTCGCGGCATCGGCGAGGTAGGAAGGCGTGCAGACGTTCGCGGGCAGGTTCGCGAGATCCTTCATGAGCGCCATGCCGGCCGAAATGCCGCGCCCGTCGCTCACGCCGCGATCGGCACGCTCCGCATCCGCATCCGCCACGACGATGCCGAACTTTGAGAGCTTCGGGAGCGGCGGCTTCTTCGCCGTCTTGAGGTCGGGAGTCCGGTAGAGCGCGTTGTTCACGCTCTCGACGGCGTGGCGCACGGCGTAATAGCGCGTCGAGGCCGGGCACGCCGTCCGACGCGAGCCAGGACACCGCGTTCCCGGCGCCGCTCTTCGCGAGCCATTGCGTGGCCGCGTAGATCGCGCGGCGGTAGGGCTTCCGGCCGAAGCCGGACCTCGAGCCCAGGCCGACGAGCAGGATCCGCTCAGCAGGCCCGCGACGCACGCCGACAATCGGGAAGGTCTCCATGCTCCTGCCGGCGAAGTCGCCGCGCTTCAGGACGCGCGAAATCGCCCCGCCGCTCGCGCGATCGACCCGCCGGGCGGACTCGGACATGGCCGCATTCTCGTGAATTCCGACAATCGCACAGGCGGTCGGCTTGCGAGCCGCGCCGGCCTTGATCACATGAAACTGCATGTTCCTCGATCCCCGCATGTCGCGCCGCCCGGCGCGCCCGTTGAGCGCGGTGTCGCGCTGGTTTACCGTGTCCTGCCAGTTTAATCGAAAATGGCCGATTGGCCGCTCGGAACCCGCCTTGTTTGCCACCATCGACCGCTACGTCCTGCGCGAAGTCGCGATAGCCCTCGCGGGCGTCACGGTCGTGCTGCTCGCGATCCTCGTGAGCTACCAGCTCGCCCGGATCCTCGGTATCGCAGCCGAGCATGGATTCCCGCACGACATCGTGCTGGCGCTGATCGGCCTCACGACGCTCGAGAACCTGATGGTGCTCGTGCCGATCAGCATGCTGCTCGCAGCGATGCTCGCCCTCGGCCGGCTCTACCACGAGAGCGAAATGGCGGCGGTCCGGGCCTGCGGGATCGGCCCGGAGCGGCTTTACCTGCCGGTGTACGCATTGGCCGTACCGGTTGCGATCGGCCTCGCGTGGCTGACGTTCGTGGTCGGGCCGGAGGCCCGGAACGGGGCCGAAGAGCTGCGCGGGCGCGGCATGCAGGATGCGCAGTTCGGCCAGCTGACGCCCGGGACTTTCCGCACGTACGCCGACGGCAAGGCGGTCTTCTATGCCGGAGCAGAGCGGGGCGGACGGTCGCCTGATCCACGTCTTCATGCAGCACCTTGCCGGAGACCGCGTCGAGATCGCAACGGCGGCCTGGGCCGAGCAGCGCGTCCTGCAGGGCGGCCGCACGCAGATCGTCGTGCTGCACGACGGCGAGCGGATCGAGGGCGTGCCGGGCCAGGCCGGATTCCGCCGCATCCGCTTCGCGGAGCACGGCATTCCCGTCGTCGTGCCCGAGGCGGGCGCCGGGCGCACGGTGCCGGAGCGCAAGCCCAGCCGCGAGCTCTTCGGCTCGAGCGCGCTCGTGGACATCGCGGAGCTGCAGCGACGCATCGCACTGCCGATCATGGTGCTCGTGCTCGCGTTCATTGCCGTGCCGCTGTCGGCACTGCGGCCGCGCGAGGGTCGTTACGCCCGCGTCGCGGTCGCGATCCTGCTCTATTTCATCTATGCGAACCTCGTGTCGGCGTCGCAGGTGTGGATCGAGAAAGGCCGGTTGCCGCCCGAAGCCGGCACCTGGTGGGTGCATGCGCTGTTCCTGGGCATCGGTATCGTGCTTCTGCACCGTCAGAGCCCGATCACGCACTGGGGCCGCGTCTCGCGAGCGGCCGCATGACGATCCTCGACCGCTACTTTGCGAAGACGGTGCTGCTGCACACGCTGCTGGTCATGGCGGTCCTGCTCGCGCTCATGACGCTCGTCACGTTCATCGGCCAGCAGGACGACATCGGCCAGGGCAGCTACGACGTCGCGGGCGCCTTCTTCGTCACGCTGTTGCAGCTGCCCCAGCAGACCTACCAGCTCCTGCCGATCGGTGCGCTGATCGGGGCGATCATCGGGTTCGGCGGGCTCGCGCGCGACAGCGAGTTGACCGTCGTGCGCGCGGCCGGCGTTTCGGTCTGGCGCATCGCAGGCTCCGCGGGACTCGCCGGGCTCGTCATCGCGGCGCTGCTCTGGGTGATCGGCGAGTATTTCGCGCCGCCCGCAGACCAGTACGCGCGCCAGTACAAGATCTTCAGCCGCTATTCGCAGCTCGAGTTCACCGGCAGCCGCAGCGCCTGGGTGCGGGAAGGGCCTTATTTCATCAACGTGCGCCGCCAGGCTGCGGAGAACCTGTTCGGCGGCGTGTTCATCTACGAGCTCGACGATGACCGCCGCCTGACGCTGGTCGCCCGCGCCGAGACGGCGACCCAGGACGCGACCGGACGCTGGGTGCTCTCCAATTACGCCGAGACGCGGCTCGGCAAGGACCGCGTCACCGCGCGGACGCTCGGCCGGCTCGTGACCAACCAGAAATTCAACGCGGATTTTCTCGGCGTCGCCGTCACCGAGCCTGATTCGCTGCCGCTCGCGGATCTCTACGCCTACAAGCAGCACCTGGAGGCGAATGAACTCGACTCCACGGTCTGGGAAATCGCTTTCTGGTCGCGCATTTCGCGGCTCGTTGCGGCCGTCGTCGTGTGCATCTTCGCCGTGCCGTTTGCCTTCGGGCGGCTGCGCGCCGCCGGCGCCGGCGCGCGTACCGTCATTGGCATCATGGTCGGCGTCCTCTTCGTGCTCCTGACGCAGACACTCGAGAACAGCGGGCAGGTCTACGGCCTGAATCCCCTGCTGGTCGCCTGGGGACCGACTGCATTGCTGCTGCTGGTCGCCGCGGTCGCGATCTGGCGGGTCCGCTAGCGTGCGCAGGGACCGGCTGGCTGCTAGCTCATTCGGACGACGCGCAAACTGCCCGGCGAAGTCCTGCAGGCTGCGGCCGGCGGTGTCAATCGGGATCCAGGCGAAATTGAGTAGCGCGGGCGCGATCATCGCGATCGCCGCCGCAATCGCCAACGCTCCTTCGGTGCTGCGCAGATACCAGGCGCCGATCACGGCCATCCAGGCGACGGCAGCGCCCAGGAGGAACCGGATGATCGCCTGGCCCCAGCCGGGCCGGCGGCCATCGGCTCGTTTCGATCCGGATTCCCCAGGCTTTCATTCCGAGCGTCTGGCCGCTTCGCGTCCAGCACCAGCCGAAGTAGGCGAAAACCGCGAGCAGCACGACGGCGTGGTACAGGTGTCCGAGAAAGCCCTGCGTCGCGCGTCAGGATCGCCTCGCCATGCGTCAGCGGCAGCATGGCCGCAGTCGCGACGAACGCGATCGCGATCGCGAGCAGGAGGTCGTAGAGGAGGGCCGCGAGGCGACGGAAGAGCCCGGCCGAAGCGCCCGTGGTGGATTCTGGGTCCATGCGGGCGCTGATCTTAATGCGTCAGTGCTTGTCCTGCTGCGCGACGCGCTGTTCGATGGCGCCCTTGCTGCTGCGCAGGATCTGGCGCACCTGGGCGACGCCCGGGCGCCCCGCGATGCGCGCGATCGCTTCGGGCAGCTCATGCCAGTCGCGGCCCCAGGACAGGAGGCGCGCCGCATCCTTGACGACGGCGGTCACCGTCGTGTCATTGACCGGTTTCGGCGCCTTGGCGTGCGGTCTTCGGCTTGCCGCCCGAAGCGCGTGCGGGCTTCGGCGGCGGCGCGGGTTTCAGGACGGTCGCCGTCGAGGTCGAGCCCGCGTTCGCCGGCTTCGGCGCGCGCGTCTTTTCCAGCTGGCGCTCGCGCTCCGGCTCCGCGATCGGGACGAAGCGTTCGACGTGCTGCGAACCGACGAGGTTCGTCAGGAAGGACATCAGCTCGAGCGCCTCCGAGAGCGAAGGATCGGCCGAGGCGAGCCGCGTCTTGACGATGTTCTGCAGGTCGGCGAGGCGCTGCCGCGCAAGATCCACCACCCACTTGGTCGGCCGCTGGTGGTTGGGCCAGGGCTGCACGAGCCAGTACTGGTCCTCCGGCAGGTCCGCGTAGCGGGCATGCAGGTCGAGGCTCTTCTGCCATTTCTGCAGGAGCTGCAGTACGCGGTCGTCGGCGGGCGTCATGGCCAGTCAACATAAATTACGGACGGGGCCGCGCAGCGGTTTTGCCGCGGTTTTTGACGCCCGTCACAGTGAAACAGGACTTACGGCCGGGAACAGGTCTGCAGGACGCCGGGTTCGGCGGCCAGGGCCTTGTGAGATCGGGCCCGGTCGCGACGAGCCAGGAGCCATAGATCGGGTTCGGGAGCAGGAACCAGCGGCGTCCCCAGAATGCATCGCGCGCGCAGCGCGCGAGGTCACGCTCCGCCACCGACTGCCTGCGCACCGTCTGGCAGGAAGTCCGCGAGGTCGTCGCCGATGATCAGCACGATGCGGTTGCCGCTGCGCGATCGACCTGGCGGCGAGACAGCTTTTCGCCGTCCCATTCCGGGCGCTCGCCGCGGACCAGCAGCTCGTTCCGGGAGCTCATCCGTGCCGAGGCCGAGCGTGCGCAGGTTCGCCGCCGTGTCTTCTTCCTGCGGACAGGCCGCGTCGCTCGAGGGACGCTTCTCGCACTCCCGGTTCGTGACGAAGAAGACGCGCACCGCGCGACCCGCAGGATCCTTCAGTGTCCGCGCTGACTGGATGAATTCCACGGCGCCGGGCACCGCGGGTGCTTTTCGCTCGGCGACCCAGGCGTCCCAGGACGCCGGGAACGCCTCGAAGCAGGTCCCCTCCAGCAGCAGCCGCAGCCTCGGACTCCGAGTTGTCGAGGACGGTTTCGTCGATATCCATGACGACCGCGGGCGGCAGTGCCGAGAGGTCGCCTTCCTTGCGACGGCTCCGCGGTCCAGGATGGATCTGCGAGTCCCTTCTTCAGGGACTCGAGCGCAGCCCGATAGACCGTCTCGGTCGCCGCGCGATACTCGGAGGAATTGCGCATCCAGAGCGTGGCGCGATCGGCGCCCGAGGCGAATGTCGGGCCCGAAGGGCAGGGCGATGCTTTCGCGCCGGCAGCGGGCCGACTCGGCGCGTTCGCGCAGGCAGCGGCGAGGACCGCGATGCCTGCGGTCATGCACTGTCGCGACGGCGCTTCGCGTGCTCATTCAGTCGACGACGCGGGTGCCGCCGCTCGCCGTGCGCTTTGCAAACAGCGCCGCCAGGCGCTCGGTCATCGGCCCGATGGCGCCGCTGCCGATCCTGCGCCCGTCCACCTGCGTGACGCCGGCGAGCTCGCCCATGGTGCCCGTGCAGAAGGCCTCATCGGCGCGATAGAGCTCCGTCAGCGACAGGTCGCCGACTTCGTGCGGGATCTTCTCCGTGCGGCAGATGTCGAGCACGGTTGCGCGCGTGATGCCCTCCGGGCAGGCCGCGAGCGTCGGCGTCCGCACGATGCCGTCATGCACCATGAAAAGGTGCGTCGCATTCGTCTCCGCGATGAAGCCGCGGACGTCGAGCATGACCGCGTCGTCCGCGCCCGCGGCATTCGCCTGGATCTTGGCGAGGATCGAGGAGAGCAGGTTCGCGTGGTGGATCTTCGGGTCGAGGCAGTCGGGCGGCGAGCGGCGCTGGCTGCTCGTGACGAGACTGAGGCCCTTCTTCGAGTAGACCGGGGCCTTGTGCTCCGCGAGCACGATCAGCGTCGGGCCCGACTGGTTGAGCCGCGGGTCCATGCCGGAGGTGATCTTGACGCCGCGCGTGAGCGTCAGGCGGATGTGCACGCCGTCCTTCATCTTGTTCGCCTCGAGCGTGCGGCGTATCTCCTTCACGATCGCCTCGTTCTCCGGGATGCCGTCGAAGGCGAGTGCGAGCGCGGAGGAGCGCAGTCGCGCGAGGTGCTCGTCGAGCGCGAAGATGCGGCCGTCGTAAAGGCGCAGGCCCTCCCAGACCGCGTCGCCGCCCTGGACCGCGCTGTCGAACGGGCTCACGCCCGCCTGGTCGCGGTGCACGAGCTTGCCGCTGATGTTCACGATCAGGTTGCGGTTGCGCTCGTCGAATTTCTGGAACATCGGCGATCCTCAGGCGCGAAGGCGCAGGGCGTACAGCTTCTCATACCAGGGCCGGCATTCGTCCACGAGCTCGGCCTGTGCGGGCGACAGCTCGACGTGCCTGCGGCGATACGGTTCGAATCCGGTCGAGGCCTCGACCGCCGCGTACCAGTGCGGCGCCCAGGCGCCGTCCGTGTCGCGCGCGGCCGGCGGGCCAGGACAGCATGGCTGTCGAGGAACGGAATGCCGAGCGCCTCGCACAAGCGCCTGGAGCTGCGCGCGCGGATCCTTCAGCACGTCGCTCGCGAGCACGACGGGCGGCGCGCGGCCGATGCGCTCGGCGACGCGATCGAAGATCTCGCACTGCTGCACGAGGCCGGTATCGGCAAGTCCGGCGCCGGGAAACGTCTTGAGGAGCGAGGCGATCATTTCGTCCGGCTCGCGGATCAGGAAGGCGTGCGTGAGCCGATCCGAGCCAGCCGCGCTCGATCATCGGCAGCAGGTGATGCGCCATGTGCTTCTGGTACCAGATCGCGCGACCGCCGGGGATGGGGCCCGTCAGCTCGTCGGCGACCCGGCGCCAGTCAGATTCGTGGGCGGCAATGATTTCGTCGCGACCCGGGTGGGCCACGCCCGTGACCTTGAGGTAATGCGCGTACAGCGGCTCGTCGGTGACGGCCGTGTCGGGCCGGCTGCCAAAGGAGCGCAACATCGCCGTCGAGATGTTGCGCGGGCCGGACCACATGGCGATGCGCATGCGCGGCTTATTGACCGACCAGGCGCGTGATGCCGAGGTTCCAGACCGGCTCTTCGTGCTGCACGCCATGCAGGCCCGACTGCGAGCGGAAGCTGCGCCGAGGCGCGCAGCACCCAGCCGTGGCCCGCGTCGAACAGGATGCGCGGCGTCAGGTAGGCGATCGCGCCACCCGTATTGCCATCCTGCGTACCGGTCGCGTCGATCTCGTCGCGCCTCGAATCGCGGAAGTTCGCCTCGAGGACCGCGTCCCAGCGCGCGCCGATCTTGTGCTCGTAGGCGAAGTTCAGGAGTGTCGCGCTGCCATAGCGATAGCCGAAATCGTTCCGTCCCGTCGCGCGGTACTGTGCCGAAGCGAACAACGCCGATCGGCGGTCGAGCTGGTAGAAACCCGAGAGCCCCACGAACCAGTCGGTGGACCCGGTGCCCGGCTGGACATGCTCGTCGAGCCGTTCGCCTTCGCTGGAGCGGTCGTTCACGCCCCAGTCGGTCTTGACGCCGGCGACGGCGAAAATGCTGGACCGGATGCCGACGTCGCCGTCGAAGTGCGAGGACCAGAGCCGCGCCTGCGCGGAGATCTCGGGATCCGCGAGGCCGCTCGCATGTTCGCGTTCGGTTTCGCCGTCCTCGATCTCGACGAGGTCGCGCTCCGCGTAAGGGCACGCGCACGAAGACGCTGAAGCGCTCCGACACGCCCCAGGCGCCGAGCAGCGTCGTGCGGTGCTCGAGCGACGGAGGAGAACTCATCGTCGCGGTTGCCCTCCGACTTCTGGACTTCTTCCCAGTCGAGCGCGAGCTCGCAGCCCCGGCAGCGAGATGCCTTCCTTGCCGAGCGCGTTGAAGGTCGGGTCGCCGCAGCGGCAGATCGAGCAGGCAAGAGCGCTGGTCGAGAGCGGCCAGTCCGAGCAGCGTGATCGGGCGATGACTGTCAGTCATGTCATCAAATGGTAGCTCAAAATCGATGCGCGATCGGCCGAGCCGCGTGCCATAAGGCCATCGGTCAAATGCGGCCGGTATTGGCGCTCCCAGAGGATTCGAACCCTCGTACCAGCCTTGAGAGGGCTGTGTCCTAGGCCTCTAGACGATGGGAGCGTTGCGACACTGCATCCGGCCGGTGCCCGCAGAGGGGCTGGTATTATATCGGCCCATCATTCGACCTCAAGCGGACCTGACTCCTTGGATCAGCAGAACGACCGGGTGCCGACCCCGGTAATCGTCGCACGCGCGGATCATCCGGTCTCGCGCCGGATGATCTCGGGCAACGCGCTCAAGGTCCTCTATCGCCTCAAGGAAGGCGGCTACCAGGCATTTCTCGTCGGCGGCTGCGTGCGCGACCTCCTGATCGGCATCGAGCCGAAGGACTTCGACGTCGCGACCGATGCCTCGCCCGAAGAGATGCGCCGCCTCTTCCGCAACTGCCGCCTGATCGGCCGCCGCTTCCGCCTTGCGCACGTTCGCTTCGGGCAGCAGGTCATCGAGGTCGCGACTTTCCGCGCCGCGGGCGTGCCGATGGTGCCGAGGGCATTGACGATGCAGACGGCGAGCCGGACGGGAGGAGCAGCTGCGGCGGAGAGCGAGCCGGACGCCGAGCCTGAATCGCTCGACCGCGTGCACGATGACCGCGGGCGGCTGCTGCGCGACAACGTCTACGGCACGATCGACCAGGACGTGTGGCGCCGCGACTTCACCTGCAACGCGCTCTACTACAACATCGAGGACTTCTCGATCTGGGACTACGTCGGCGGCGTCGAGGACATCCGCGCGCGCACGATCCGCCTGATCGGCGATCCGGAAACGCGCTACCGCGAGGATCCGGTGCGCATGCTGCGCGGCGGTCCGCTTCGAGGCGAAGCTCGGATTCACGATCCACGAGACGGCGCGCGCGCCGTTCGCAACGCTGCCGGAACTCCTCGGGCACATTCCGCCGGCGCGGCTCCTCGACGAATTCCTGAAGCTCTTCCTCGCCGGTTTCGGCCAGCGTTCCTTCGAACTCCTGCGCGACGCACGGCCTCTTCGAGCAGCTGTTTCCGGCGACCGCGGCTCATCTGGCAAGCGAGCCCGATGGCATGTCGCTCGCGCTGATCCGCGCGGGCCTCGCGAGATACCGACCGGCGCGTCGCGGAAGATCGGCCCGTCACGCCGATGTTCCTGTTCGCGGTGCTGCTATTCGGTCCGGTCTCGGCGGCGGCGCAGCGCCGCTTCGAGTCGGGCATGCACCCCGGGATGGCGATCGCGGATGCCGTGGACGAGATCGTGAGCGGGCAGAACCGCCGCATCGGCATCGAAGCGTTTCTCGATCCCGATGCGCGAGCTGCTTTCGCTGCAGCCGCGCTTCCATCGACGCGAGGGCCGGCGCGCGCTCGCATTCCTCACGCATCCGCGCTTTCGCGCGGCCTATGACTTCCTGCTGCTGCGCGGAAGCCGGGGCCGAAGATCCCGGCGATCGCCGCGTGGTGGACCGAGATCCAGACGCTCAATCCCGACCAGCAGCGCGAACGCGCGGGCGAGGATTCAGGCGGCGGGCCAGGCGCCGGTCCCGCCCGGCGCCGTCGCCGGCGTCGCGGCGGCCGCAACCGGACGCCTTCGGCCGAGACTGAGCCGGGAGTCTTCGCGTCCGGCCTATGTCGCGATCGGCAGCAACCTCGCCGATCCGCGGCGGCACAGGTGGATACAGCGCATTCGATGCGCTCGCGCGGCCTGCCCGGCACGACGCTCGTAGCGTCAGCTCCGGACTCTGGCGCAGCCGGCCGATGGGTCCGCAGGACCAGCCCGAGTTCGTCAATGCGGCGGCGGGCCTCCTGACGGCGCTCGGCCCGCGCGAACTCCTCGAGGCGATGCAGGCGATCGAACGACGACATGGGCCGGACGCCGCCCGCGCGAGCGCTGGGGTCCACGCGGTGATCGACCTCGACCTCGTCGCGCTTTTCGGACGAAAGCCGTGACGAACCGGGACTGACGCTGCCGCACCGGGCCTGCACCAGCGCAATTTCGTGCTGTATCCTCTGGCGGAAATCGCCGCGGAGCTCTGGGTGCCGGGATTCGCTCGAGTCTGCCGGCTCCGTGAACGGGTTTCGCCCGAGGGTATCGAGCGGCTCGGCGAACGGGGATCCGGTGACGACTGAAGAAAAGCGAAAGCTGGCCGCACCGGCTGGTGGTCGTCGAGGGGCTGATCGGCGTCGGCAAGACGAGTCTCGCGCGCAAGCTCGCCGAAGCCGTCGGCGCCGGCACGGTGTTCGAGCAGCCGATGGAGAATCCGTTCCTCGAGCGCTTCTACAAGGACCGCCGCGCGGCCGCGTTCCCCGCCCAGCTCTACTTCCTGTTCCAGCGCGCGCGCCAGCTCTCCGAGCTTCGCCAGCACGACCTCTTCGCGCAGGTGCGCGTCGCGGATCTACATGCTGGACAAGGACCGGCCTGTTCGCGCGCATCGTGCTGGACGACGAGGAGTTCAAGCTCTACGACCAGGTGTACACGCGCCTCGCGATGGACGCGCCGGTGCCGGATCTCGTCGTGTTCCTGCAGGCGCCGGTGGATGTCCTGCTCGCGCGCATCGACAGGCGCGGCGTTCCCTACGAGAAGTACATCGACGCCGCCTACCTCGAGCGGCTCGGCGACGCGTACACGCGCTACTTCCACCAGTACACGGCGTCGCCGCTCTTGATCGTCAATACCGCGGAAATCGATCCCGCCAACAATTCGCGCGACTTCGACGACCTCTTCGAAACGATTCGCCGCACGACGAGCGGCCGGCACTACGTCAACCCGGTCCGCGGCTAGCCGCCTGGCGCGCGAGCGCCCAGCCGACGTGCTCGCGCACGACCGGATCGGGATCGTCGCTGCGCGCGCGCAGCACCGCCACCGCTTCGGCTGAGGGCGGCGCGTTGCCGAGCGCGACCGCGAGGTTTCGCAGCCAGCGCCGGAATCCGAGCCTGCGAGCGCGCTGCCTTCAGTCCGCAGCGAGGTAGTCCGCCTCGCTCCAGCCGAACAGCTCGATCAGGTCCGGCGCATCGAGCCGGTGCCGGACGCGGAAATCCGGCTCGGCCGCGACGCGCGCGAACTTGTTCCACGGGCAGACGAGCTGGCAGTCATCGCAGCCGAAGATCCGGTTGCCGATCGCGGATCTCAAGCGCTTCGGGAATCGTCGCCGTGGTGCTCGATCGTGAGGTAGGAGATGCAGCGGCGCGCATCGAGCTGGTACGGGCGCCGTGATCGCGCCGGTCGGGCAGGCGGGCAGGCAGGCGCTGCAGCTGCCGCAGCGGTCCGTCGCCTGGCGAGTCCACCGGCAGCGGCAGGTCGGTGAAGAGTTCGCCGAGCATGAAGAGCGAGCCGGCGCGCTCGTTGATGAGGTTCGTGTGCTTGCCGATCCAGCCGAGGCCCGCGTTGCGCGCGAGCGGCTTTTCCATGACCGGCGCCGAGTCGACGAACGCGCGGTAGCCGAACGGGCCGATCTCGTCCTCGAGCTTCGAGCGCGAGCGCCGCGAGCCGGCCGCGCAGCACCTTGTGATAGTCGCGCCCGAGCGCGTAGCGCGCGACGTAGCCCTTGCGGCCGTCGGCGAGCACCTCGCGGGCGCGCGTGCATCGGGCGCCGTGGTCGCCATGCGCACGCTGACGACGCGCAGCGTCCCGGGCACGAGCTCCTCCGGCCGGCTGCGGCGCGATCCGTGCCGCGCCATGTAGTCCATCCCGCCGTGGCGCTGCTCGGCGAGCCAGCGCTCGAGGTTCGCCTCGTCTCGCGGCGAGCTCGATGCCGGCGACGCCGACCTGGTCGAAGCCGAGTTCGCGCGCAAGCGCGTCGAGCCGTGCGCGCAGTCGCGCGAGTTCGCCGGTGGAGAGTGTGCGGGTCATGTGGGAAGGCGCGTCGAGGACAGCCAGTATAATCGCGCCGATGGATGGGCTACCCGCCGAGGTCTATTCGGCCGCCGCGGTGCGCGCCATGGACCGGCACGCGATCGATTCCGCGGGGATTGCGGGCTATGACCTGATGCAGCGCGCGGGCCGTGCCGCGCTCGACGCGCTGCGACGCCACTGGCCGCGCGCGCTCGCGGATCGCGGTGCTCTGCGGCGCCGGCAACAACGCGGGCGATGGCTACGTGCTTGCGCGCATCGCGCGCGCCGCGGGGCTCGACGTGCGCGTTGCCGCACTCACGGAACCCGAAAGCCTTCGCGGCGATGCGGCGCGCGCGTTCGCGGATTTTCGCGCCGACGGCGGGCAGGCGCCGGCATTCGAAGCGGAGGTGCCCGACGGCGCGGAACTCGTCGTCGATGCCCTGCTCGGTACCGGCATCGATCGTCCGGTGGACGGCGCGTATCGCGGACTGCATCGAGCGTGTCAATCGCGCGGGACTGCCGGTCTTCGCGCTCGACATCCCGTCGGGGCTCGACGCGGACACGGGCCTGCCGCGCGGCATCGCGATCCGCGCGACGCGCACGCTCGCATTCATCGCCCTGAAGAGCCGGCCACTATCTCGGCGAGGCGCCGAACCACGTCGGCGCGCTCGAGCTTGCGGGCCTCGACATTCCTGCAGGCATCCGCGAGCGGGAGACGCCGGTGCTGCGGCGCATCGGGGCGGCCGTCGCGGCGGCGGCGCTGCCGGTGAGTTCGCGCACGGCGCACAAGGGCGACCATGGCCGCGTGCTGGTGATCGGCGGCTTCGCGATGGCGGGCGCAGCGCGGCTTGCGGGCGAGGCGGCGCTGCGCACGGGCGCGGGGCTCGTCACGATCGCGACGAGCGCGGAGGGCGCGATTCCGATCGTCGAGGCGCGGCCCGAGCTGATCGTGCGCCCGATCGCATCCCGCCATGAACTCGAATCGCTCATTGAAGCGCGCGGATGCGGTCGCGATCGGCCCGGGACTCGGCACCGACCGGCGCGCCGAGGAGCGCGTTCGCGGCAGCTGATCGGCGCCGCGCGGCCGCTCGTCGTGGACGCGGATGCCCTGACTCTCCTCGCCGCGGCGCCGCGCCGCCGCGCCGACTGGATCCTGACGCCGCATCCGGGCGAAGCCGCGCGCCTGCTCGCGACGGACTCCGCAAGCGTGCAGCGCGACCGGCTCGGCGCGGTGCGGGAGATCGCGAAGCGCTACGGCGGTACCTGCGTGCTGAAGGGCGCGCACACGCTCGTGAAGGGCGCCGATCCCGTGCCCTGGGTCTGCGATCGCGGCAATCCCGGCATGGCGACCGCCGGCAGCGGCGATGTCCTCACCGGCATCATCGCGGCGCTGCTCGCCGGCGGAGCGGAGCCGTCAGTTGGCCGCGGCGGCGGGCGTGCTCGATCCACGCCGAGGCAGGCGATCGCGCGGCGCGCGCGGGTGAGCGGGGCGTGATCGCCGGCGACCTCATCGCCGAACTCAAGGGCGTCGTGAACGCGCCATGGAACTGATCCTTCCCGACGAAGCCGCGACGACTGCCGCCGGCGCAGCGCTCGCGCGCAGGTCTGCCGGACCTCGCGCAGCCAGAATCTCCTGCTCGCGCTCTCGGGCGAGCTCGGCAGCGGCAAGACGACGCTCGCGCGCGGGCTGCTGCGCGCACTCGGCATCACCGGCGCGATCAGGAGCCCGACCTTCACGCTGGTCGAACCCTACGAGACGTCGCAGGCCGCCGTGCACCATCTCGACCTGTATCGACCTCGAAGCGGGCCAGCCCGCGCTCGACGGCATCGGCTTTCGCGACATTCGCGGTCAGCCGGGACTCGTCATCGTCGAATGGCCGGAGCGGGCGGGTGCGGCCCTCGGCCCGTCGGATCTCCAGGTCAATCTCGCGCACGAGGGTCTGATGCGCCGAATTTCACTCGTGGCAGGCAGTCCAAGTGGGAGCGCCTGGCTGGCGGCGAGTCGCGCCCTACTCGAAGAGTGTGGCGTATCTCGCTGAAAAGCTTGAATTAAGCCAAGGCCGTCGCTAGAGTAGCTCGTACTTTCTGAGCGCACACGTCATGCGGGTATTGCAGCGGATCGGGTTCCTCGTCTTGCTGCTCGCCTCGGGATCCGCGGCGGCCGCGCCCGCCACACTCAAAGACATCCGCGTCTGGGGCAGTCCTGATTCCACCCGCGTCGTGCTCGACCTCACGGCTCCCGCGACCTATTCGCTCTTCACGCTCTCCGGGCCCCGAGCGCATCGTCATCGACTTCGATGCGATCGACGCCGACCTCAAGTCGCTCGAGTTGCCCGCGGCCGCGCGGCGTCGTGAAGGCCGTGCGCGTCGGCGCGCGCGGCAGGCATGGGCTGCGGATCGTCCTCGACGTCAACGAGAAGGTCGAGGCCGAAGGGATTCCTGACGCCGCCGAACGAGACCTATGGCGATCGCCTCGTCGTGGATCTCGGCAATCGCGCTGCCGCCGGCGGCGCCGGTGCCGGTCAAGGTTGCGGGCGGCGACGGGCAGCGCGACCTTGTCATCGCGATCGACGCCGGCCACGGCGGCGAGGATCCGGGCGCGATCGGCAAGGCCGGGCACGCGCGAGAAGAACGTCTCGCTCGCGATCGCGAAGAAGCTCGCGGACCAGATCAATGCCGAGCCCGGCATGCGCGCGGTGCTGACGCGCACCGGCGACTACTTCGTCAAGTTCAAGGACCGCATCGGCCGCGCGCGCGACAATCAGGCGGACCTGTTCGTATCCATCCACGCCGACGCGTTCATGGACCGCAGCGTCCGCGGCTCCTCGGTCTACGTGCTCTCGACGCGCCGCGCGAGCAGCGAGGCCGCCAAGACGCTGGCCGGACCGCGAGAACGCGGCCGACCTCATCGGCGGCGTCTCGCTGCGACGACAAGAGCGACGTGCTCGCCTCGGTGCTGCTCGACCTGTCGCAGAACGCGCGCCATCAGCGCGAGCCGCGACGCGGCAGGCCGCGTGCTCACCGAGCTCGACCAGGTCGGCCAGCTCAAGAAGAGCGATGTGCAGCATGCAAGCCTCATCGTGCTGACGTCGCCCGACGTGCCCTCGATGCTCGTCGAGACGGCGTTCATCTCGAACCCGGAGGAGGAGCGCAGGCTCGCGCGACCCGGCGTACCAGGAGCGGCTCGCCGGCGCGATTCACTCGGGCGTGCGCCGCTACTTCTACGACAACCCGCCGCCCGGCTCGCGCGTCGCGACCCTGGCTGCCCGCGAGCGCGGACAGGCGCTGCGCCACATCGTTTCGCCGGGCGAGACGCTGGTTGACGTCGCCGGCCGCTACGCGGTCAGCATCGACGAGCTCCGCCAGAAGAACCACCTCGACACCGAAACCGTCGCCTCCGGCACGATCCTCGAGATTCCCGTCACCGGCACCTGAAGCGGCCCGCTGCTAGACTGGCGCGGCGATTTCCACGCCACTCAAAGCCATGCCCATTCGGATCCTCGAAGGCCCGCTCGTCGACCAGATCGCCGCGGGCGAGGTCATCGAGCGCCCGGCATCCGTGGTCAAGGAGCTCGATCGAGAACGCGCTCGACGCCGGGGCGCAGCACGTGACGATCGACATCGAGCACGGCGGCATCCGGCTGATCCGCGTGCGCGACGACGGCAGCGGGCATCCCGGCCGCCGAGCTGCCGCTCGCGCTCGCGCGCCACGCGACGAGCAAGATCGCCTCGCTCGATGACCTCGAGCGCGTCGCGACGCTCGGCTTTCGCGGCGAGGCGCTGCCGTCCATCGCTTCCGTGTCGAGCCTGCGGCTCGCTTCGCGCGCGCGCGGCGCCCCGCAAGCGTGCCGAGATCGAGTCCGTCGACGGCCGCAGCGGGCCAGGCGGCGCCCGGTCCCATCCGGAGGGCACGTGACGGTCGAGGTGCGCGACCTGTTTCACCGCGTGCCGGCGCGCCGCAAGTTCCTGCGCGCCGAGGCGACGGAGTTCCAGCATGTGCTGAAGACGGTCACGCGGCTCGCGCTCTCGCGCTTCGACGTCGCGTTCACGCTCACGCACAACCGCCGCGACCAGTTTGCTGCTGCCTCGCCGCCGCGGGCCGGCAGGAACGCGAGGCGCGCATCGCGCAGCTGGTCGGCGCCGATTTCATCGAGGCGTCCCGCTTCGTCACGTTTTCACAGGCCGGACTCACGCTCGAGGGCTGGCTCGGGCTGCCGTCAGCCTCGCGCGCCCAGCCGGATCGGCAGCACGCTCTTCGTGAACGGGCGCATGGTGCGCGACCGGCTGCTCGCGAGCGCGGTGCGGCTCGGCTATCGCGATGTCAGCTATGGCGGGCGTCATCCGGCGTGGAACCTGTACCTCGGCGCTCGACCCGACGCAGGTGGACGTGAACGCGCACCCGCAGAAGCTCGAGCTGCGTTTCCGCGATCCGCGGGCCGTGCACGACTTCCTGTTCCGCACCGTCGAACGCGCGCTCGCGGAGTCGGGCCACGGATCGGCGAGGCAGGGCGCCGGTCGCCGGCCGCGCTGTCGGGATGGCGCGCGCGCGCCCGCGACTCGCGGCACTCGCGCTGGGTGAGCCGGCGAGTCGCTACTGCCACGGCGTCGCGCCGGTCCGTTGCAGCGGCGCACGAAGTCTCCGCCGCGGCCGACCTGCCGCTCGGCTACGCGATCGCGCAGCTGCACGGCATCTACATCATCGCGCAGTCGGCCGAGGGCATGGTGCTCGTGGACATGCACGCGGCGCACGAGCGCATCCTGTACGAGCGGCTCAAGGCGGCGCTGGATTCGGGCAAGCGGCCCGCGCCAGGCGCTGCTCGTGCCGGCCCTGCTCGAGACCACCGAAGCGGAGGCGGAACTCGCGAGAGCAGCACGCGGGCGAACTCGAGTCTGCCGGCTTCCTGGTCGATCGCGTCGGGCCCGGCGACGCTCGCCGTGCGCGCAGTGCCGGTCGCGCTCGCGGGCCAGGACGTCGACCGGCGTCGCTCGGCGATGCGCTCGCCGACCTCGGCGCGGGCGGCACGGCGCACCGCATCGACGGCAGCCAGAACGAACTGCTCGCCAACATCGCCTGCCAGGCGCGGTGCGCGCGCACCGCCAGCTCTCGATCCCGGAGATGAACGCGCTGCTGCGCGACATGGAGCGCACCGAGCGATCGGGGCAGTGCAGCCACGGGCGGCCCGACCTGGACGCGGCTCACGCTCGCCGAGCTCGACCGGATCTTCCTGCGCGGGCGCTGAATGACGCCGGGTGCCGCGATTCTCCTGATGGGCCCGACCGGCGCGGGCAAGACCGACCTCGCGGTCGGGCTCGCGGAGCGCTTCCCGCTCGAGATCGTGAGCGTGGACGCCGCCATGGTCTATCGCGGCATGGACATCGGCACGGCGAAGCCGTCGCGCGAACTCCTCGCGCGCGCGCCGCACCACCTCATCGACCTGATCGATCCGCATCGAGAGCTACTCGGCGGCGCGCTTTCTCGCGGACGCCGACGCTGCGACGAAAGCGATCCGTGCCCGCGGGCGCACGCCGCTCTTCGTCGGCGGCACGATGCTCTACTTCCGGGCGCTGCAGTCCGGCCTCGCGCGCGCTGCCGGCGGCCGACCCGGCGATCCGGCAGCGGATCGAGGCGCGCGCAGGGTCACGGGCTGGCCTGCGCTGCACGCCGAGCTCGCGCGGCTCGATCCGGCGGCCGCGGCCCGGATCCGGCCGAACGACCGCCAGCGCATCCAGCGCGCGCTCGAAGTGATCGAGCGGACGGGCCGGCCGCTGTCCGCGCAGCTCGCGGAGAACCTGCGCGGCGCGACCCGCAGCGAGTATCTCCGGCTCGTGCTTGCGCCGGCCGATCGCGCGGCGCTTGGCCTGCGCATCGCGCAGCGATTCGACGCCATGCTGCGCCGAGGGCCTGCTCGATGAAATGCGGCGCTGCGCGCGCGCGGCGACCTGCATGCCGAGCTGCCGGCGATGCGGCCTGATCGGCTACCGCCAGCTCTGGAATCACCTCGAGAGCGGGGCGCTCCTGGCCGATGCCGTCGAGAAAGCGGTGATCGCAACGCGCCAGCTCGCACGGCGCCAGCTCACCTGGCTGCGGGCCGAGCCGGGCGCTGAATGGTTCGACGCCTTCGATTCCGGGACGCCTGAACGTATCGCCGCGCGCGTTGCCGAATGGCTTCAGAAGCGATGAAACCCGGCGCGGAGATGCTAGACTCAGACCATGCGGGCGACGCGCTTGCGTCCAACGAAGTCCCGGACCGGATCGATTTTGAGCCGCCGGATTATCCTAGAGCGGCATGAAAGTGCTAGAAAAAACAAGGAGATACCATGGCCAGAGGTCAATCACTCCAGGATCCTTTCCTGAACGCGCTGCGCAAGGAACGCGTGCCCGTGTCAATTTATCTGGTCAACGGCATCAAGCTTGCAGGGTCAGGTCGATTCCTTCGACCAGTTCGTCGTGCTGCTCAAGAACTCGGTGAGCCAGATGGTCTACAAGCACGCCATCTCGACGGTCGTGCCGGCGCGCAACGTCCGCCTGCCGACCGCGGAGGGTGCCGACGAAGAGGCGCCGGTCTCGGAGACCGCCTGACCGGAGTGCCGGCAGGAACCCTTGTTCGAGCGGCCTGAGCAGCGGCGAACGCGCGATTCTCGTCCGCATCGGGCTCGGCCAGCCGCCGGACGCCGAGGAGCTCGAGGAATTCGGCGCGCTGGCACGTTCGGCCGGCGCGATTCCGGTCGCGACGATCACCGGCAATCGCAAGACGCCGGAGCCGCGGTATTTCATCGGCAGCGGCAAGGCCGAGGAAATGCGCGATCGCGCCAAGGCCGAGTCCGCCGACCTCGTGCTCGTGGACCACGAGCTCTCGCCTAGCCAGGAGCGCAACCTCGAGAAGCTGATCGGGCAGCGCGTGCTGGACCGCACCGGCCTCATCCTCGACATCTTCGCGCAGCGCGCGCGCAGCGTCGAAGGCAAGCTCGAGGTCGAGCTCGCGCAGCTTCGGCATCTATCGACCCGCCTGGTGCGCGGCTGGACCCACCTCGAGCGGCAGAAGGGCGGCATCGGCCTGCGCGGACCCGGCGAGACGCAGCTCGAGACCGACCGCCGCCTGATCGGCAAGCGCATCCGCACGCTCGCCGCGAAGCTCGAGACGCTCGCCCAGCGCCGCGACACCGGCCGCCAGGTGCGCAAGCGCGTGCCGGTGCCGGGCGTTGCGCTGATCGGCTACACGAACGCGGGCAAGTCGACGCTGTTCAGCGCGCTGACCGGCGCGGACGCCTACGTCGCGGACCAGCTCTTCGCGACGCTCGATCCGACCGTGCGCCGGCTGCGACTGCCGCATACGCCGGATATCGTCGTCGCCGATACCGTCGGCTTCGTGCGCGACCTGCCGCACGAGCTGGTGGCGGCATTCCGCTCGACGCTGATGGAAGCGCGCGAAGCGGACCTCCTGCTGCACGTCGTCGACGCCGCCGACCCGGAACGCGAACAGCGCATCGCGCAGGTGGACGCAGCTGGTCGCGAGCATCGGCGCGGCGTCCATCCCGCAGCTGCGGATCTACAACAAGATCGATCGCACCGGGCGCGGCGCCGGAAGTCATGCGCGATGCCGCGGGCCTGCCGACGTCCATCTGGCTTTCGGCCGCGACCGGCACGGGCATCGGCTTCCTGCGCGCCGCGCTGCACGGAAATCTTCGGCCAGGTCGCGATGCGCCTCGCCGTGGTCCTGCCGCCGTCGCAGGGGCGCCTCGCGCGCGCCTCTACGAGCTTCGACTCGTGCGCGAGGAAGAAGCCCTGGCGGAGGGCGAGACGCGCCTGATCGTCGAATCCTCGCACCAGGAGCTCGAAGCGCTCTGCCGGGAGGCCGGCGTCGACTTCGCCGCGGCGGTTTCGCCTTGTTTGCCCGCCGCCGGCTTCGTAGAATTCCCGCGCGACGCCGCGAGTTCCGCGGCCTGATCCCCCGGAGCCTTCACGAGCGTCATCAATGGCCTGGAACGATCCCGGCAAGAACGAGAATCCCTGGCAACGCCGGCCTGACAAGGGCCCGCCGGACCTCGACGAGATCCTGCGCCGCTTCCAGAAGAAGCTGCGCGGACTGTTCGGCGGCGCGGGCGGCGGCGGCGGGCGGCAGCCCGACGAGCAGCAGCGGCCGCGCGATCGGCATCGGCTCGCGTCGTCGCGGGCCTCGTCGCGGTGTGGGTCCTGTTCGGCAGCTTCTACCTGAACGGCGCGGCCGAGCGCTCGGTCATCACCCGCTTCGGCAAGTACGTCAACACGACGAGCGGCGGCTTCAACATGCGGCTGCCCTGGCCGATCGACCGCCGCACGGTCGTGAATGTCTCGGAGTTCCGGAGCTTCACGGACCGCACCCGCATGCTGACGCAGGACGAGGCGATGGTCGACATCAACCTCGCGGTGCAGTACCGGCGCGCGGATCCCGTCAAGTTCGCGTTCAACGTGCGCGATCCCGAAGAGACGCTCGGCGAGGTCAGCGAGAGCGCGATCCGCGAAATCATCGGCCAGAGCAGCCTCGACTTCGTGCTCGAGAAGGGCCGCCAGGAAATCGGCGCGAAGACCAAGGAACTCGTCCAGCGCACGATCGGCGCCTACAACACCGGCATCGAGGTGCTCAGCGTCAACCTGCAGGACGTCAGCGTGCCGGAGCAGGTGGCGCCGGCGCAGAAGGACGCGATCAAGGCGCGCGAGGACAAGGAACGCGCCACGCTGTCCGCCCAGACCTACGCCAACGACATCGTGCCGAAGGCGCGCGGTGCGGCCGTCAGCGTCGTCGAGGGCGCGCGCGCCTACCGCAGCCGCGTCATCGCCGATGCCGACGGCGAGACATCGCGCTTCCTCGCGCTCGCCGCCGAATACCAGCGCGCCCCGGCCGTGACGCGCGAGCGCCTCTACCTCGAGACCATGGAGCAGGTGCACGGCTCGTCTTCCAAGATCCTGGTCGATGTCGAAGGCTCGGGAAACATGATCTACCTGCCGCTCGACAAGCTGCTCGAGCAGCGCAGCCGCGCAACGCTCCTCCACGGACACGCCGCCGACCATCCGCATGGAGGACGGCAGCGAAGTGGATGCCGCGGACCCGCGGTCCCGGAAGGAACGCTGATGAACCGCACCCTGTTCCAGGTCGTCATCGCACTGCTGGTCCTGCTCTGGATCGCGAGCGCCTCGATGTTCCAGGTGAACGAGACGGAGCTCGCGATCAAGTCGCGGCTCAAGAAGATCATCGCGACCGACTTCGAGCCCGGCCTGCACTTCATGGTGCCGGGGCTCGAGTCGGTCCAGAAATTCGACCGGCGCGTGCTGACGCGGAACTACCCCGCGGAGCAGTTCCTGACGAGCGAGGGCAAGATCCTGAACGTCGACTTCTACGTGAAGTGGCGCATATCGGACGTCGAGCGCTACTACCTCGCGACGAACGGGGACGAGGAATCGGCTGCGAGCCGCCTCGCGCGAGATCGTGAAGGACGGCCTCAAGGGCGTCATCGCCAAGCGAACGATCCAGCAGGTCGTCGCGGCCGAGCGCTCCGAATTCATCGGCGACATCCTCCAGTTCGCAGGCGCGCTCGGTGAACCAGCTCGGCCTCACGCTGGTCGACGTGCGCGTCAAGCGCATCGACCTGCCCGACGAGGTGTCCGAGTCGGTTCTACAACCGCATGCGCCAGAACTTCGCGCGCCAGGCCTCGCAGCTGCGCGCCGAGGGCGACGAGCAGGCGCAGCGGATCCGCGCGGAGGCCGAACGCGCGCGCACCGAGGTCCTCGCGATGGGCAACCGCGACGCCGAAGTCATCCAGGGCGAGGGCGATGCGAAGGCGGCCGCCACCTACGCGGCCGCTTACCAGCGCTACCCGGAGTTCTACTCGCTGCACCGGAGCCTTCAGGCTTACCGCAAGTCGATCGGGCTGCCGAACGACGTGCTCGTGATTTCGCCCAAGGGCGAGTTCTTCAAGTACCTGAAGCAGCCGGGCCGCTGAGGCGCCCATGTCCATCGCATGGCTCGATCTTCGCGGCCGCGCTCGGCCTGATGTTCGTGATCGAGGGCGTCCTGCCGTTCCTGAGCCCGGACGGCGTCCGGCGCACGCTGGCGCGCGTGGCTTCGATGAACGACACGATGCTTCGCATTGCCGGCGCCGCCAGCATGCTGGCCGGCGTCGCCGTACTCTGGCTGGCCCGGGGCTGAGGCATCCGTGGGTCGCTTCGTCGTCGTGGTCGGCGCCCAGTGGGGCGACGAGGGCAAGGGCAAGGTCGTCGACCTCCTGACCGAGCGCGTCGCCGGCGTCGCGCGCTTCCAGGGCGGCCACAATGCCGGCCACACGCTCGTCATCGACGGCGTGAAGACGGTGCTGTCGCTCATTCCCTCGGGCGTGCTGCGCGAGCGCGTGCGCTGCTTCATCGGCAACGGCGTCGTCGTCTCGCTCGACGCGCTGCTGTCGGAGGCCGACATGCTGACGGCGCGCGGCGTGCCGGTCTTCGAGCGCCTCGCGGTGAGCGCACTCTGCCCGCTGGTGCTTCCTCGCACGCGCTGATCGACCGCGCGCGCGAACGGGCGAGCGGGGACCGCAAGATCGGCACGACGGGCCGCGGGCGTCGGGCCCGCCTACGAAGACAAGATCGCGCGCCGGGCCGTGCGCGTCGGCGACCTCGCCGATACCCGGCATTTCGAGTCGCGGCTGCGGGAGCTCCTCGAGTACCACAACTTCCTGCTGGAGAAGCGCTTCGGCGAAGCGCCGGTCGATTTCCAGAGGACATTCGAAACCTGCATCGCGCAGGGCGAGCGCATCCGTGCAATCGTCGGCGACGTCACGCGCGAGCTTCATGAACTGCGCACGCGCGGCGCGAGCGTGCTGTTCGAGGGCGCGCAGGGCACGATGCTCGACGTGGACCACGGGACGTTTCCATTCGTCACCTCGTCCAATACGGTCGCCGGATACGCGTCCGTGGGCACGGGACTCGGACCGCGCGACGTCGACGACGTCCTCGGCGTCGTGAAGGCTTACACGACGCGCGTCGGCGCCGGACCGTTCCTCGACCGAGCTCGACGACGAGGTCGGCCGCACCTCTCGCGCGTGGGCCAGGAGTTCGGCGCGGTCACCGGCCGACCGCGACGCACGGGCTGGTTCGACGCAATCGCGCTCGCCCGCTCGATCGTGAACAACGGCATCACGGGCCTGTGCGTCACCAAGCTCGACGTGCTGGACGGCCTCGACGAGGTCAAGCTCTGCACGGCCTACGACGACGGCCGGCCGCGCTACGAGACGATGCCGGGGTGGAAGGAGAGAACAGCGGGACTTGCGCACGCTTGAAGAACTTCCGGCGACCGCGCGCGCCTATCTCGCGCGGCTCGAGTCGGTCTGCGCCGTGCCGGTCACGATGATCTCGACCGGGGCGGAGCGGGACGACATGATCGTGTCCCGGCATCCGTTCGGCTGAAGATGCCTCGCCCGCCGGGCGATCCGTGAGACGACGCTGATCGGTCCAGGCGGAATGCGCCGACAGACCGCATTCCTCGTGGCTGTCGTACTCGGGGAAACTGCACAGGAGTTCCCCGATGGCGAAGAAATACAGCAAGAAAGCGCAGAGCAAGGTCAAGCGCGCGATGCACGAGCGCAAGCGCGGAACGCTCCGCAGCGGCCGCCTCGGGCAAGAAGGTGACGAGCCGCAAGCAGGCGATTGCGATCGGCCTGTCCGAGGCGCGCCGCGCCGGGGCGAAGGTCCCGAAGAAGCCCAGCCGCCGCAAGGCGCGGCCGAAGCGCGCCTAGTGCCGAAGCGCCCTGCACTGGCGCGCGCCCTCAGTGCAGGCGTTGTCGTCATGACCTCGGCCGAGCGAATCTCGTTGCCATGGCGCCAGCGCAGCTTCATCGTTCTGGAACGCTGAACCACTTCGTCCCAGTGCCGCCGCGAGAAACCGGAAGCTGCCTGGTCTTCGATCGCGAGAATTTCATCGCCCACCGCAATGCCGGCAGCTTCGGCCGGCGATTCCAAGGTGACGCGCGTTACCTCGCCGCTGCCGTCAAACTTCAGGCCGAACCCTGCGACGCGTTCGCCCGCGGAGCGTGAACACACGGCCCCTGAACAGCGGCTCGAAGCGGGCGACGCGGCGCCCGGGATCGAAGGTGACGCGGAACTGGCGGAGCGCGTCGTAGCCCAGATCCCCGACGGGAGGTCGTCATTGACGGCGATCACGGCGGACCGGGCGTGCATCGGACCGAGCGCCAGATCGTCAACAAGCGTCGTTACGCGTGTCGTCTGTCCGACCGTTCCATTCATGACGGTCGCGGCCGCGACGGGCGCGTGGTCAACGCGCGCGTCGGCCAAGCTCTTCGCCGCGCAACTCGAGCCCATAGGCGTCATCGCCCGTGTCGACGAGGATCCGCAGCTGTCGCCCGCCGATGGCAATCAGGCACGAGCGGCACGATGCCGCGGCGCTTCGTACGGCAGCTCGAAACTGCGCGCTGCCGGCGACGGCTGGCTGCCGACCGTCGTCACGCGCGTTACGAAGTCAATCGTGAACGGGTTCATGCCGAATGCCTGGAAGCCGAGCACGCCCGTCGACGTCGAAGCCGTCCTGGTGTATCGCCCAGACATCCCGGAGCTACGAGTTCACCGGAATTCGACGGACTCCAGGCGGACGACGTCGCGCTCGCCGCCGCGATCGAAGGCCACCGCCGGTCGCGCAGCCTCCACCACGCGGTCGCTGACGAGCGTGTAGGAAGATCCCGTGTCGAACAGGAAGGTGAACGGACCCTTGCCGTTCACGTAGACCTGAAAGTAAGGGCATTCATAGAAGCCGTTGCGGTCCTCGCCACGCATCGGGACCTGCACGGACTCGTGCGCGAGTCGCACATCGGCAGTCGGCTGAAAAATCTTCTTCGCGGATTTCCGCCGGAAGCTCGAGCGCGCCCGCGATGCCGCAGCACGCCAGCAATGCAACGCCGCCGGCGAGCCGCATGGTCGGTTTCATTCATCGCGCTACTCCGGCTATGCTGCGCCACCGGACGCAGCGCACGAAGCCACGGTGAATGGTGCCCAGGAGAGGACTCGAACCTCCACGCCTCTCGGCACTAAGTACCTGAACCTAGTGCGTCTACCAATTCCGCCACCTGGGCACAGGTTGCGGCCGGGGGACCCCCGGCAAGGGCGCGTCAATTTACGCAGGCATCCGTTTCATGTCAATTTCAAGCGACCCTATGACCCGCAAGCCGCGCTGGCAGCAGGAAGACCCGCGCTTTCGCGAGGAGTCGGCGCGCTACGCCAATCCGATCCCGAGCCGCGAGCTCCTGCTCGCGAAACTCGCCGAGGCCGGCAAGCCGCTCGCCTTCGACGCGCTCGCGACCCGGCTCGGCATCGAAGAACCCGGGGCGCGCCAGGCGCTCCTGAAGCGGCTCGGCGCGATGGCTCGCGAAGGCGAGCTCCTGGTGAACCGCGCCCATGAATACTGCCTCGTCGACCGGCTGTCACTCGTCGTCGGCACGGTGAGCGGCCATCGCGACGGCTTCGGCTTCTCGTGCCGGACGACGGCGGCGACGACCTGTTCCTGCCTTACCGCGAGATGCGCATGCTGTTCCACGGCGACCGTGCGGCGCGCGCGTCACCGGGCGCGACGAACGGGGCCGGGCGGAGGGCGCCATCGTCGAGGTGCTCGAGCATCGCACGACGCAGGTCGCGGGACGATTCTCGATCGAGGGCGGCATCGGCTTCGTGACGCCGGACAACCGGCGCATCAGCCAGCGCGTGGCGTGCCGCGCGATGCCTGCGGCCCCGCACGCCATGGCGACCTCGCCGTCGTCGAGATCACCGAGCAGCCGGGCCGCAACCGCGATCCCGTCGGGCGCGTGCTGCGCGTGCTGCCGGACAGCGGCGGCGCGAATTCGGCGATCGAGCTCGCGATCGCCTCGCACGGCCTGGCCAATGAGCTTTCGCCCGAAGCGCTTGCGGTTGCGCGCAGCTACGGGCGCGAGGTCCCGGCCGCGGCGCTCAAGGGACGCGAAGACCTGCGCGCGACGCCGCTCGTCACCATCGACGGCGAGGACGCGCGCGACTTCGACGATGCCGTCTTCGCCGAGCCGAGCGGCGCGGGTTTCCGGCTCCTGCGTCGCCATCGCGGACGTAAGCCACTACGTGCGGCCGGGTACGGCCCTCGATCGCGAGGCGCGCGAGCGCGGCGACCTCCGTCTACTTCCCGAGCCGCGTGCTGCCGATGCTGCCCGAGGAACTCTCGAACCACCTGTGCTCGCTGATGCCCGAGGTCGATCGCCTCTGCATGGTCTGCGAGATGCAGGTGACCCGCGCGGGCGTCGTGTCGAAGAGCCGCTTCTTCCCGGCCGTCATGCGCTCGGCCGCGCGCTTCACCTACACGCGCGTCGCCGCGCACCTGCCGGGCGAGGACCCGCTCGCTCGCGGCAGGCAGGCGCCGCTCGCGCCGGCTGCGTCGATTGCCTGCTGCTCGTCTACAAGGCGCTGCGCAAGCAGCGCGAGAAGCGCGGCGCGCTCGATTTCGAGGCGCCGGAGGTCAAGGTCCTGGTCGACGCCGCCGGCAACCCGACCGAGATCCGCGCGTATCCCGCGGAACGACGCGCACCGGCTGATCGAGGAATGCATGATCGCGGCGAATGTCGAGGCCGCCGGCTTCCTGAAGAAGCACAAGCTGCCCGCGCTGTTCCGGATCCACGGCAGGCCCGACGAGGACCGCATCGAGGAGCTGAAGCGCTTTCTCCATGCGCGGCGTGCTTCTCGAGATCTCCGGCGAACTCGAGCCCAAGCGCCTTCAGAAGAGCGCTCGCCGGCATCGCCGGCCGGCCGGATGCGGCCGTGCTCGAGAACGCGATCATCCGCTCGCTGCCGCAGGCGCTCTACCAGCCGCTCAACATCGGGCACTTCGGCCTCGCGCTCGCGGAGTATGCGCATTTCACCTCGCCGATCCGCCGCTACCCGGACCTGCTCGTGCACCGCGGGATCCGGCATGCGCTCGGCGGCGGAACTGCTGCCGGACTTCGTGCACTCAGCGCGCGAGATGGAGACGCTCGGAACCGAATGCTCGTTGCGCGAGCGTCGCGCGGACGAGGCGGCGCGCTCGGTCGTCGCCTGGCTCAAGTGCGAGTACATGCGCCCGCGCATCGGCGAGGAGTTCGACGCGCGTCGCGACCGGCGTCGTCGAGTTCGGCGTGTTCGTGCAGCTGAAGCAGCTGCAGATCGACGGGCTCGTGCACGTCACGGCGCTGCCGGGCGACTACTTCCATTTCCACGAGCGCGACCGCACGCTCGTCGGCGAGCGCACGAAACTGCGCTTCTCGATCGGGGACGAGCTGCGCGTCCGGCTCGTGCGAGTGGATTCCTCCGAGCGCAAGATCGACTTCGAGCACGTCGCGAAGACCGCGACCCACCACCATCCGCGACGGCGCGCCGCCAAGGCGCCCGCCCGGCACAAGTGAACGGCTCGCTCGTTCTACGGGCTGCACGCCGGTGCGCGCGGTGCTGACGCGCCGGCCCGCGGATGTGCTGCGGCTTGTCCATTGCCGCCGCGCGGGACGATGCGCGGGTGCGCGAGCTTCGCGAGATTGCGGCGGCGAGGGGACTGCGGCCGACCGACGCGACGACCGCAGCGCTTGACCAGGAGACCGGCGGCGCAGCCCACCAGGGCGTCGTCGCCGAGGTCTCGCCCGAGCGCACCGCTCGACGAGAACTCGCTTGCTCGATCTCGCTGACGGCGCAGACGCTGCCGGCCCTCGTGCTGGTGCTGGACGGCGTCTCCGACCCGCACAACCTGGGCGCTTGCCTGCGCACGGCCGATGCGGCCGGCGCAACCGCGGTCGTCGCGCCCGCGTGACCGCGCGGCCGGCCTCACGCCCGCCGTGCGCAAGGTCGCGGCCGGTGCCGCGGAGACCATGCCGTTCGCGCAGGTGACGAACCTCGCGCGGCGCTGCGCGACATGAAGGAGGCGGGGCTCTGGATCGCAGGCACGGCCGGCGACGGCGAGCAGGAGCTTCATGCCGCCGACCTGACAGGGCCGCTTGCGATCGTCATGGGGTCGGAAGGCGAGAGCCTCCGGCGCCTGACCCGGAGAGCTGCGACTTCACGCTGCGCCTGCCGATGCGGGGCGGTTGCGAGCCTGAACGTCTCGGTGGCGGCCGGAATCACCTCGTACGAGGCCCTGCGCCAGCGCAGCGCCAAGGTTGCGGAAACCGAGCAAGTCCGGTAACTTACGCGCCCCTTGCCCCGGACCTCCGGGGTTTTTCTCCTGCCCCACCGCAAGCGCGTCAGCGGGGGCCACAGACCACGAGGAGCACAAGATGCGGCATTACGAGATCGTATTCCTGGTCCATCCCGACCAGAGTGAGCAGGTTCCGGCCATGGTCGAGCGGTATCGCGGCCTGATCGCCGCGGACGGCGGCGCCGTCCACCGCTTCGAAGACTGGGGCCGGCGCCAGCTCGCGTTTCCCATCGCCAAGATGCACAAGGCGCACTACGTCCTCATGAACATCGAGTGCAGCGGCAAGGCGCTCGAGGAGCTGACCGGTTCGTTCCGCTTCAGCGACGCCGTGCTGCGGCACCTCGTCGTCGAAGATGGACGGCGCCGTCACGGAGCCCTCGCCGATGGCGAAGGGAGCCCGAAGAGCGCGAGCGCGGCGATCGCGGCGATCGCTTCGACCGCGGCGATCGCGGCGATCGCGATTCGATCGGCGACTCCATGGGCTTGGACTGATCGGGAGGCCACGATGTCACGTTTTTTCCGACGCAAGAAGTTCTGCAAGTTCACGGCCGACGGCACCGACCAGATCGACTACAAGGACCTGGCGACGCTCAAGGCGCTACATCACGGAAACCGGCAAGATCGTGCCGAGCCGCATCACCGGCACGCGCTCGTTCTACCAGCGCCAGCTCGCGGTCGCGATCAAGCGGGCGCGTTACCTCGCGCTCCTGCCTTACACCGACCAGCACTGAGGCCGGCGGGCGCAAGCCCGCTGCCCGCTGCGAACCGGATGACGGCGCTGCTGCAATCGCTGACTGCGAATCCGCTCCGGGCTTTCCTGGCGGCCGGCCTTGCCGCGCTGCTTGCGCTCTTTGCGCTGCCGATGGCGGCGTGGCTGCCCGGCGCCCTGGTTGTCCTCGGCCTGCTCGCGAGCGGACCCGGGGTCGCCTGGGCCGCGACGGCGGGCGCCGGGTTCGCGCTCGTCTGGGCATTTTCGCCCTTGTTCGGAGCGGCGCCCGCGCTCGCGGCCGCGGTCGTGATGTTGCTGCCGGCGCTGCTCGCGGCCTTTGCGCTCGAAAAGAGCCGGAGCCTCAGTTTTGCCTTCCAGGCACTGACACTGGCGTCGTGCCTGCTCGTGCTCGCGATCCACGGCCTGCTCGGTGACCCGGTCCGCGCGCTCGCACCCGTGATCGCGGAGCTCGAACCGATGCTGCGGCAGACGGCCGACATGTTCTCGCGCATGGGCATCCAGAGTTCGCCCGAGCAGATCGGCGCCGCGACGGCGCGCATGGCCTGGGCGACGCTCGGCTGGATGGTGCTGCTGCACGCTTTCGTCGCGCAGTGCGCGGGGCTCTGGTGCTACAGCCGCCTGCGCCAGCCCGGACTCTTCGGGCACGAGTTCCGGAGCCTCCGGCTCGGGCAATTCATCGCCTGGACGCTGGTCGTCAACCTTCGCCCTGAGCCTCGTCGCGCATCGCCTTGCCGGCCACGGCTTCCAGGCGGTGGACGACGTGCTGTTCAGTGCTGGCGGCGGCATTCCTGGTTCAGGCGCTCGCGGTCGTAGCATGGCCTGCGCGAGCTCCAGGTGATCGGCGCGCTGCCGCTCGCCCTCGCATACGTGGCCGTTTTTCTGGTGCCGATGGCCTCGTGGGCATCGGCTTTGCGGACACCTGGGTCCGCTTTCGCGAGCGCTTTGCGCCGCGGCAAGGAGTGTAAGTCGATGGAAGTCATCCTGTTACAGAAGATCGCGAACCTCGGCGAGATCGGCGACCTCGTGAAGGTCAAGCCGGGCTACGGCCGCAACTTCCTGCTGCCGGGCGGCAAGGCGACGCTCGCGACGCCCGAGAACGTCGCCAAGTTCGAGAGCCGCCGCGCGGAACTCGAGGCGAAAGCGGCTGCCGACTTTGCGTCAGCGAAGCAGCGCGCCGCGGCACTCGAGGGATTGAAGCTCAGCATCACCGCCAAGGCGGGCAGCGAGGGCAAGCTCTTCGGCTCGATCGGCACGTCCGACGTCGCCGAGGCCTGCGAGAAGGCCGGCCACCCCGTGGAGCGCTCGGAAGTGCGCCTGCCGGGCGGGCCGATCCGCACGGTCGGCGAGCACGTGATTTCGCTGCACCTGCACGGCGATATCGACATCCCGGTGCCGCTCACGATCGTCGCCGAGGAGTAAGCTTTCCGGCGATGGTCGCGATCATCCGCCAGGACGAAGTCCGCATGCCGCCCCACTCGGTGGAGGCGGAACAAGCCGTGCTCGGCGGGCTCATGCTCGACTCGAACGCCTGGGACGCAGTCGCCGACATCGTCACGGCCGCGGACTTCTACCGCCGCGACCACCGGCTCATCTTCGAGGCGATCGTCGACGTCGCGGAGACGCGCGGCTCCTGCGACGCCGTCACGATCTCCGAGCACCTCGAGCGCAAGGGGCGGCTCGACGAAATCGGCGGGCTCGCTCTACCTCGGCACGATCGCACGCGACACGCCCTCGGCCGCGAACGTGCGCGCCTATGCCGAGATCATCCGCGAGCGCTCGATGCTGCGGCAGCTCGTCGCCGCGGGCGCCGAAATCGCGGCGTCCGCGACCGACAGCCGCGGGCGCGCCGCGCACGAGCTCGTGGACGAGGCCGAGCGGCGCGTGTTCGAGATCGCCGAGCGCGGCAGCCGCGGCCGTCTCGGGTTCATCGCCGTGCGCGACATCCTGCCGCAGACGATCGACCGCCTCGACATGCTGCACCAGACACCGGGCGAGATGACGCGGCGTCCGCACCGGCTTCACGCAACCTCGACCGCAAGACCACCGGCCTGCAGCCGGGCGACCTGGTCGTGATCGCGGGCCGCCCGTCGATGGGCAAGACGACGCTCGCCGTGAACATCGCCGAGAATGCGGCGATCGCGAAAGGCATTCCGGTCGCGATCTTCATCGATGGAAATGTCGCGCGAGCAGCTGACCCTGCGCCTCATCTCCTCGCTCGGGCGCGTGAACCAGTCGCACCTGCGCACGGGCAATTTCAACGACGAGGACTGGTCGCGCATCCAGGGCGCGCTGTCGCAGCCTCGGCGCGCCGATCTTCGTGGACGAGTCGCCGGCGCTGACGCCGACCGAGGTGCGGGCGCGCGCGAGGCGGCTGAAGCGCGAGCACAGCATCGGCCTGATCGTCGTCGACTACCTGCAGCTCATGCAGGTGACGGGCACCAAGGAGAACCGCGCGACCGAGATCTCCGAGATCTCGCGCAGCGCTCAAGGCGCTCGCGAAGGAGCTCAAGGTGCCGGTGATCGCGCTGTCGCAGCTCAATCGCGCGGTCGAGCAGCGCACGGACAAGAAGCCGGTCATGTCGGACCTGCGCGAGTCGGGCGCCATCGAGCAGGACAGCGACCTGATCCTGCTGATCTACCGCGAAGAGGTCTACGACCCGAACACGACCCGCCAGCGGCATCGCGGACATCATCATCGCCAAGCAGCGAAACGGCCCGATCGGCGAAGTGCAGCTCGACGTTCCTCGGCGAGTACACGCGCTTCGAGAATCTGGTCGCCGAGTCCTACGGCGAGGGTGCGTTCTGAGCGCGGCGCCGCGCGCTGTCATCGACACGGCAGCGCTCCGGCACAACCTCTCGCGGGTTCGCGAACTCGCCCCCGGCTGTCGCGTCATCGCGGTCATCAAGGCGAACGCCTACGGCCACGGCCTCGGTTGCCGGTGGCCGAGGCGCTTGCGGCTGCGGATGCCTTTGCGGTCGCGCGCATCGAGGAGGCCGTGACGCTGCGCGAGGCGGGTGTACGACCCGCATCGTGCTGCTGGAGGGTTTCCGCGATGCCGCGGAGCTCGAAACCGCCGCGCATCATGGGCTCGAGCCATTCGTGCATCACGACGAGCAGCTCGCGTTGATGGAAGCCTGGCGCGGCCCGCAGGCGTTCCGGGCCTGGCTCAAGATCGACAGCGGCATGCACCGGCTCGGTTTCGCGCCCGGGCAGGCCGCCGCCGCGATCGCGAGACTGCGCGCCTGCCGTTTTGTCGCGCAGCCATTCGGGATCGCGACCCATCTCGCCGATGCCGAGCGGGCTGACGGTCTTGCGACGCGCACGCAGCTCGCCGCTTTCGCAACCGCGACGGCGGGCCTCTCCTGGCGAGCGAAGCATCGCGAACTCGGCCGGGCTGATCGCGTGGCCCGAAGCGCGCGCGGACTGGGTGCGGCCCGGCATCATGCTCTACGGCGTCTCGCCGTTTGCCGGGCAGACCGGGACCGACCACGGGCTGCGCCCCGTCATGTCGCTGGAGACGCGCATCATCGCGCTCAAGGATCTCGCCGCAGGCGATCGCGTCGGCTATGGCGGCACGTGGACGGCGCCCGCGCATCGCGCATCGCGGTCGCTGCCGTCGGCTACGGCGATGGCTACCCGCGCAAGCGCCGGCAACGGCACGCCGGTTGCCGTGAACGGCGCTGCCGCCACCGTGGCGGGCCGGCCCTCGATGGACATGCTGACGATCGACGTCACGGGCCTGCCCGGCGTCGCCGTCGGCGACCGCGTCGAGCTCTGGGGCGTGACGTGCCCGTCGAGCGCGTCGCGGCCGCGGCCGGCACGATCGCCTACGAACTCACCTGTCGCGTCGGACGGCGCGTCAGCTTCAGCACGACGTGAAGGTCCTCGTCACCGGCTCGTCGGGCCGGATCGGCGGCGCAATCGCCGCGCGTCTCTCGCTCCGGCATGCGGTCACCGGCATCGATCTGCGGCCCGGAGCGCTCACGACGGAGATGGTGGACGTCCAGGATACGGCGCGCCTCGTGCCGCTCCTCTCGGGCATTGACGCCGTGATTCACACGGCGTCCCTGCACGTGCCTGACCTCGCCTCGCACAGCCGCGCGGAATTTCGGGCCGTGAACGTCGGCGCGACGCAAAGGCTCCTCGCGGCGGCGGGCGAGGCGGGCATCCGCAGCTTCGTCTATACCAGCACGACCTCCGCTTACGGCGACGCGATGCTGCCGGAGGCGGGCGCCGCGGTCTGGGTCACCGAGGAGCTGATGCCCCGTCCGCGCGATATTTACGACGAGACCAAGCTCGCTGCCGAGGCCGCCTGCGCCGAGGCCGCGCAGGCGGGCATGCGCTGCGTGGCCCTGCGCATGTCGCGCTGCTTCGCGGAAGAGCCGCGCCTCCCTGGCGATCTACCGCCTGTACCGCGGCGTGGATGCCGAGGACGTGGCCGAGGCGCACGAACTTGCGCTCGCACATCCCGGCGCGGGATTCGAGCTCTTCAACATTTCGGCGCCGCCGCCATTTGCGCGCGAGGACTGCCGGCGGCTCTTCGAGGACGCCGCGTCCGTCGTGCTCGAGCGTTATCCCTGGGCGGCCGAGGAATTCGCGCGACGGGCCTGGCAGTTGCCACGCTCCATCGACCGCGTTTATGTTGTGGAAAAGGCGATCGCAGGCCTCGGCTACCGCCCGCAGCATGACTTCGCCGCATTGTTTCGCCGCCCGGCATCCTGACCGGGCAGCCAGGAGGATCGAAGATGTCGAGCGTCGGCTATCACGAGCCCGTCGAGGAACTGTCGGACAAGACCCGCGACATGCATCGCGCGATCGTCTCGCTGATGGAGGAGCTGGAGGCCATCGACTGGTACCAGCAGCGCGCCGACGCCTGCAAGGACCCCGAGCTCAAGGCGATCCTCGCGCACAACCGCGACGAGGAGAAGGAGCATGCCGCGATGGTGCTCGAGTGGATCCGCCGCCGCGACGACGTGCTCTCGAAGGAACTGAAGGACTACCTGTTCACGCAGAAGCCGATCGCGCACGGGTGAACGGCCCGCGCGCATGAAGCCGACCGCCATTCTCTGGCCCGCGTTCGCGCTCGTCGCGCTGACCTTGTTCTCGGTCGCGCGCCTTGCACGCATGCGCTTCGCGGCGGCGAAAGCGGGCCGCGTGGAGCCGCGCTACTACAAGGTGTTCCGCGGAGAGGGCGAACCGCCGGAACTGGCCGCCCAGACCCGCAACCTGATCAACCTGTACGAGATGCCGACGCTGTTCTATGCCGGGACCGCAATTGCATTTGCGGCAGGCCTCGCGGGCCCGCTCCTGGTCGCGCTCGGCTGGGCCTATGTCTCCTGCCGCGTCATCCACACCGTGATCCACGTGACGAGCAACAAGGTGATGTGGCGTTTCCGCGCCTTCTTTGCGAGCTGGGTCGTGCTCTCTCGCCTACTGGGTCGTGCTCGGCGCCGGGCTTTGACGCCATGTGGAAGGCCTTCGTGTTCGGCGCGGTCGTGGCGGGCGCCATCGGCCCGATCGCGCTCCTGGTCTTCGGCACTGCGGCGCGCCAGGGATTCGCCGCCGGCGCGTTTGCTGGACTCGGCGCGGCGCTTGCGGATTTCCTCTACGCGCTGGCTGCGTTTTCCATCGGCGCGCTCGTGATGCCGCTCGTCGCGGCCCATGAGAAACCCATTGCGGTCGGCTGCGCGCTGCTGTTGATCGGCCTCGGTGCGGCCATGCTGTTCCGGCTCGCGCAGGGCGGGAGGAGGCGATCGTGCCGCGGCCCGCCGCGCAGGCCCTGATGCCGACCTTCCTGCTCACGATCGTGAACCCGATGACGCTCGTCGTGTTCGCCGGCATCGTGCCGCAGCTGCCCGTGGCGGGTTCATTCGCGAAGGCGGCGGCGCTCGCGCTCGCGCTCGCCGCCGGGAGCTCGGCTGTCCAGCTTGCGATCGCAGGATCCGGCGCCGCACTCGGACGGGCGATGCCGGGCGAGAACGGCAGGCGCGCCGTCACTGCCGCGGCTGCGGCAGGGATCGTGGCATTCGGGATTTACGGGCTGGCGAGCGCTTTCTAGGCTTCGAAGAAGCCCATCTTCACGCCGGCCAGCGTCACCACGTCGTTGTCGTGGAGCCTGCGTGCCTGCGGGCCGATCGGCTGGCCGTTCACCAGCGGGAAGTCGCCCGGCTTGCTGCTCTCGACGTGCACGACGTAGTAGCCGTCGGCGCGTCGACTGATCGCAGCGACCTGCACGCCCGGCCGGCCGAGCGTCGTCAGCGTCTTCGCGAGCTCGAGCTCGCGACCCGCGAACTGGCCCGAGAGGACCTGCAGCTTGGCCGGACGCGAGGGCGCCTTTTCGGCGCGCTGCGGCCGCGGCTGACGACTGCGGCGGCGGCCGCGGGTGCGGCGGCTGCGGCGACGGGTGCCACGGAATCGGCGGCTGCCTTGAGGCGCGCCTCGTTGACCTGGCCGGGCTGGATCACGAGCGTGCGCTCGAATTCGTCCTGCTCGAGCTCTCGACCTGGCTGTCGACGAAGCGCAGCGTGGTGGTGCCCGATCGGTGATGACGTCGCCGTGCTGTCAGCGCATGCTTCTTGATCAGCTTGCCGTTGACGTAGGTGCCGTTCGTGCTGTTCAGGTCCTCGAGGAAGGAGTCGTTGAGGATGTTGATGATCAGGCGCGTGATGGCCGCTGACCGCGGCGTTGTCGATGCGGACGTCGTTGTCCGGCAGGCGACCGACCGTGTACCGCTCCTTGGTCATGTTGTATTCGGCCAACACCTGGCCGTCCAGACTCAGTATCAGGCGCGCCATCGTCTCCCTCGCTGCCGGTTACCCGAACCAGGCCAATATTCTGTCAAGTCATGCCCCGCCGCGCGGGGAAGAGTTCGACCACCTGCGCCAGCACGACCGAGATGTTGTCCCGACCGCCGCTGTCGTTGGCGAGCTGCACCAGCTGCCTAGCGACGCGTGTCAAGATTAGCCCCGAACGTACTGATTGTTAAGTGAATATCGTCGTCCTCGACCATGTCGGTCAGGCCGTCCGAGCACAGCACGCAGCCAGTCGCCTGCCTCAATCGGCAGTTCGTGGACCTCGACTTCGACGGTTGCGCTCGACGCCGAGCGCCCGCGTCACGTAGTTCTTGTTGGTCGCCCGCTGGGCTTCCTCGCGCGGAGTAGAAACCGCGGTCCACGAGCTCCTGGAGCAGCGAATGGTCCATGCGTCAGCTGCTCGAACGTGTCCTTCCGCAGCCGGTACATCCGCGAATCGCCGACGTGCGCGATCGTGATCCGGTTGTCGTAGAACAGGCGCGGCGACCACGGTCGTGCCCATGCCCTCGCACTGGGTCTGCGACTTCGACGGTCTGGTGGATGATCTTGTTGGCGCGTGCGATGGCGTCGCGCAGGATGATGCTGGGCCGGTGCAGGCCGGTCGACTTGTCGCTGCCGTCGAGTTCCTGCGCGAGGTACGGCCTCGCGCACGAGGTTCGTGATCGTCTTGACCGCGATGCCGCTCGCGACTTCGCCGGCGTTGTAGCCGCCCATGCCGTCGGCGAGGACGAACGAGCCCGATGTCGCCGTCGAGGGAGATGGAATCCTCGTTGTGCTCGCGCACCTTGCCGGTGTCGGTCAGGCCGACAGCCAGGACGCGGTTGCGGAGTGAAACGTAGCGGCCCATCAACGCAGCGCCGGGTCGATGTCGCGAGCGCAGTCACGCAGCGCCTGCGCCATCTCGGCACCGTTCCGGTAGCGCGCCTCCGGGTCCTTTTCGAGCGCGCGGTCGATGATCGCCGCGACGGTCGGCGGCAGGTCCGGGCGGATGACCCGGAGCGGCGGATGCGGCTCCGCCGAGATCTTCTGCATCAGGCCGGGAATCGAGTCGGAGCGGAACGGCAGCATGCCGGTCAACAGCTGAAACAGCGTGACGCCCAGCGAAAAGAGGTCCGACTGCGGCGTCACCGGGCGCGCATCGAGCTGCTCCGGCGCCATGTAAGACGGCGATCCGAGGATGACGCCGGTGCGCGTCGCACGGCTGTTCTCGAGGCGCGCCACGCCGAAATCCATGACCTGCACGCGGCGGTTCTTCTGGTCGAAGACGATGTTCGCGGGCTTGATGTCGCGGTGGATGATGCCGCGCTGGTGCGCAAAGTAGACCGCGTCGGCGACGCGGGCGCACATCTCGCAGACGAGCCGCGGAGGCAGCATGCGGCCCTCGGTCGCGTGGGTCGCGAGGTTCACGCCTTCCACGTACTCCATCGCCATGTAGACCTGGCCTTCGTGCTCGCCGGCCTCGCGGATCTCGACGATATCGGGGTGCGCGAGCGAACCCGCGGCTTCGGCCTCGCGCAAGAGGCGCAGCTTCGCCTCGTCGAGGAGGTCATCCGGCCAGTCGTCGGCGAGGGAGAGGAGCTTCAGCGCGACAACGGCGTTCGTGCGCTCATCCACGGCACGGTAGACAGTCGCGGTCGCGCCGCGGCCGAGCTGCTGCTGGAGCCGAAAATGGTGGAAGAGCTGGCCCGGCCGGAACGTGAGTCCACGCGAGGCGCGGTTGGTCGTCGAAGAGCCCGCGGCCTGCGGCTTCTCGGCCACGGCGACCGAAAGCGGCTTGCCGAAGCGCGGGTTTTCGTCCCCCGACTTCTTGCCGGATCCGCCGCCAAAGCCGCGCAGCCATCCGCCGCGACTGGAATCGTCAGCCATTCAGAGACCAATCCGTAGCCACCCTGATCCATGGATCATAAACGGGTGGTGGTCGCACCGAAACTGGGATGGGTCGGATTTTCAAAAGCTTATGGCAGAAACCGCGACTTGCGCCGCAGTCCGGTCGAGGAATTCGGCGCCATGTCGCATGCTAGCATCGCCGCTTCCCGGTCCGGACCCGTCCATGGCCAAGCCCCGCACGGTATTCGTCTGCTCCTCCTGCGGCGCCGATGCACCGCGATGGAGCGGGCAGTGCTCGTCCTGCGGCAGTGGAACACGCTCGCCGCTTTCGCCGAGGCACGCGTCCGTGGTTCTGGCCGCCCGGAAGCGCGCAGCGGCGAGCGGCCGGAGCCGATTGCGCGCCTCGTCACTGAGCCGGAAACCCGCTTGACGACGGGCTTCGCGCGAATTCGACCGCGTCATCGGCGGCGGACTCGTGCCGCGGATCGGTGACCCTGATCGGCGGCGAGCCGGGCATCGGCAAATCGACGCTGCTCCTGCAAGCGCCGGCGGCGCTCGCCGAAAGGCGAGGCCGTGCTCTATGCGACCGGCGAGGAATCCGTGCGCCAGGTGGCCGAGCGCGCGCGCCGGCTCGCCGTGGACGCCGGCACGGCTCACACTCGTCGGCCGAGACCGCGGTCGAGCGGATCCTCGAGTACGTCGCCGAGGCCGGCGCCAGGGTGCTGGTCGATCGACTCGATCCAGACCATGTCCATCGGCGGCCTCGATGCCGCGCCCGGCGCGGTGACGCAGGCTGCGTGAATCCGCGGCCCAGCCTGGTGCGCTACGCCAAGACGACCGGCACTGCCGGTGCTGCTGATCGGCCACGTCACCAAGGAAGGCGTGATCGCCGGCCCGCGCGTGCTCGAGCACATGGTCGACACGGTGCTCTATTTCGAGAGCGACTCCGGCAGCCGCTACCGCGTGATCCGCGCGGTCAAGAACCGCTTCGGCGCAGCCAACGAGATCGGCGTGTTCGCGATGGAGGAGCAGGGGCTGCGCGAAGTGCGCAACCCGTCCGCGATCTTCCTCTCGCGCGGCAAGGACCCGGTGCCGGGCATCGGCCGTCACCGTCGCGCGCGAAGGCACGCGCCCGATGCTGGTCGAGGTGCAGGCGCCTGGTCGACGCGAGCGCCGCTCGCGAATCCGCGCCGCGTCGCGGTCGGCTTCGAGGCAGAACCGTGTCGCGCTGCTGCTGGCCGTTCTGCATCGCCACGCCGGCGTTGCGGTGCGACGCGCAGGATGTCTTCGTCAACGTGGTCGGCGGCGTGCGGCTCACCGAGACGGCGGCCGACCTTGCCGTCGTGCGCGGCGCTCCTGTCGAGCCTGCGCGGCAAGCCGCTGACCACGGACATCGCAGTCTTCGGCGAGCTCGGACTGACCGGGCGAGATCCGCCCGGTGCCCTACGGCGAGGATCGCCTGCGCGAAGCCGCGAAGCACGGCTTCCGCCGCGCCATCGTGCCGCTCGGCGAACGCGCCGCGCGTTCCGCCGGAGGGCATCGCGGTCACGCCAGTCGCGACGATCGCGGAAGCGATCGACGCCCTCGGCTGAGCTCATTCCTCGTCGGGCAGGACGCGCAGGCGCAGCCGTGCGCACGGCATTGCCCGCGACCTGAAGCACCTCGATCGACGAGGAGCCGACGCGAAGCACCGCGCCCGGCTCCGGGATGGATTCCAGCCGCTCGACGATGAGGCCCGACAGGGTCCGCGGCCCGTCCATCGGCAGCGTCCGCGCCGAGGCGCCGGTTGACCTCGCGCAGCGACAGCGCGCCCGGCACGACGTGGCTGCCGTCGGCATCCGCGTCGATGCGCCCTGAGCGAGGCTCGGCCTGCGTCGTGAACTCGCCGACGACCTCCTCGAGGATGTCCTCGAGCGTCACCAGCCCCTGCAGGTCGCCGTACTCGTCGACGACAAAGGCGATGCGGCGCCGGAGGCGCCGGAAGCGCAGCAGCTGCTCATAGAGCGTCGTGCCCTCGGGCGTGAAGAGCGCCTCGCGTCGCGCGGCGATCTCGCGCAGCCGCTCGCGGGACAGTCGTCCCGAGGCGAGCTCGTTTGCGACGAGGCGCATGTGCACGATGCCGTGCACGCGGTCGAGGTCGCCGTCGAAGAGCGGCATGCGCGTATGGGCGGTCTCGCGCAGGCGGCCGCTGATCTCGTCCCATTCCGCCGTGATGTCGATGCCGTCGATCTCGCTGCGCGGAACCATCACGTCTTCGACCCGGCGCCGCTCGAGGCCGAGCAGCGCCTCGACCATGCCCTGGCGCTCGGCGGGCTCGGCAACGAGCGCATCGGCGAGGTCGGCGACCGAATCGCGCCGTCGGACTGGGAGACCTGGGCCGCGCCGTCTGCGGCGCGGCATTGCGAGGAAGCAGGGCGCTATGAGGCCAGGCGACGAGGCCGGCCGCGAGCGCGCCCCGGCGGCCCGTGACGGCGGAACCATCCGAGGCCGCCCAGCAGCAGCAGGAACGAAAGCCCGGCGACCGCGAACACTCGCGATCCGGAACTGTGCCTCGGCCGGCGCCAGCGCAATGCAGGCGAAGAGCGCACCGAACACGAGCGCGCAGCGGCGACGGCGGCGAGGCGCGTGCGCCGCGGCTCGTCGGCCATGCGGCGGCAAAGGCGCCGGATCCAGGGTTCCTCGAGCGATGCAGGCGCGGCGCGGCGCGCGCGCAGCGCCGGCATCGCCGCCTCGATGAGACCGGCGAGCGCGAGGAAGGAAAGCGCCGCCACCAGGAACATGGCCTCAGCCCCAGTGCCGGCCGAGCAGGATCTCCAGCACGAACTTGCTGCCGAAGTACGCGAGCGCAAGCACGACGAAGCCGGCAATCGTGTAGCGGGCGGCCTTGCGCCCGCGCCAGCCGAAGCGCCAGCGGCCGGGCAGCAGGCAGGCGAAGATCGCCCACGCGACGATCGCGAGCACGGTCTTGTGTATGAGGTGTTGCGCGAAAAGGTTCGTGACGAAGAGCAGCCCGGCGAGGATCGCAACCGTCAGGGCGGCCGTGCCGATCGCGATCACGGAGAAGAGGGCGCGTTCGAGGCTCTCGACCGGCGGCAGGGTTGCAAGCCAGCCGCCGCTGCGGCCGCTGCGGAGCGCCGAGTCCTGCAGGGCGAGCAACACGACGAGGATCGCGGCAATCGCGAACATGCCGGCAGAGCCCACTGCGAGGATGACGTGCACGGCAAGCGGCCAGCCGCTCGCGGCGATTTCATGTGGCGCGGGCATGCTGCCGGTCCCGGCCGCGAGGAGTGCTGCAAGTCCAAAACAGACCGCGGCCACCGTGCGAAAGCGTGGAGCGAAGACGGCGAGGAGGCCGCCGATGCCGATCGCGAGGCCCATCAGCGAGGCGCTGTCCGCAAGTGCAAGCGAAAGGCCGCCCACGGGTTCGAGCGTGTCGGCGAGCCAGCACACGTGCGCAGCGATGGCCGCGGCGGCGACGTAGAGCGCAGGTTCGTGGAATGCGGCGCGCGGCGCGGCGCGGCGAGCCGCGTGCAAGGCGGCGGCCGCGGCCACGAGATAGAGCAGGATGACCGAGAAATCCGCTTCAACGATGCGACTCCCCGGACGCGCGGATTCATTGTACAGGGGCAGGGCGATCGCGGCCGCCGGCCCTATAATCCGCGACTGCGCCCGTGCGGCCAGGCCGCGCGACCGAGGTTCCCGATGTTCGACATGCTGAGCGACCGCCTCGGCAAGGCCGTGGACGCATTGCGCGGGCGCGGCCGACTGACCGAGGAAAACATCTCCGACACGTTGCGGCAGGTGCGCATGGCGCTGCTCGAGGCGGACGTGGCGGTGCCGGTCGTCAAGTCATTCACCGATGCAGCGCGCGCGCGCGATCGGTCGCCGAGGTGATGAAGAGCCTGACGCCGGGACAGGCCTTGATCGGCATCATCCATCAGGAGCTGACGCGCGTGATGGGTCCGCCGGGCGGCGGGCTCAACCTGCACGCGGCCGCCGCCGGTCGTCGTGCTGCTCGCGGGACTGCAGGGCGCCGGCAAGACGACGACGGCCGCCAAGCTCGCACGCCACCTCATCGAGAAGCATCGCAGGAAGCCGCTGCTCGTGAGCACTGACGTTTATCGCCCGGCGGCGATGACTGCAGCTCGAGCGCCTCGCGGCGCAGGTCGGGGCCGATTACTTCACGCCCGCGGCGGGCGCTCAGCCGGTCGCGATCGCGACGGCGGCCGTAGACCATGCGCGCATCACCAGCACGACGTCGTGATCGTGGACACCGCGGGCCGCCTGCACGTGGACGACGCCATGATGGCGGAGGTGCGGGCGATCGACCACGCCGTGCGGCGCGACCGAGCGCCTCTTCGTCGTCGACAGCATGGCGGGCCAGGACGCGGTGCAGCGCCGCGCAGAGCTTCGATGCTGCGCTCGACCTGACGGGCGTCATCCTCACCAAGGCCGATGGCGACGCGCGTGGCGGCGCCGCGCTCTCCGTGCGCGAGGTCACCGGCAAGCCGATCCTCTTCGTCGGCGTCGGCGAGAAAACCGAGGCGCTCGAGGCCTTCCATCCGGAGCGCGTCGCCTCGCGCATCCTCGGCATGGGAGACGTGCTCTCGCTCATCGAGCAGGTGCAGACGACGGCCGACCACGAGAAGGCGGCCCGGTTTGCCGCCAAGATCGCGAAGGGCCGCGGCTTCGATTTCACGGACCTGCGCGAACAGCTCGCCGAAGGTTCAACCGGATGGGGGCATCCAGGCGCTCGCATCGAAGCTGCCGAACCAGGCGCTGCCGCCGGGCGCGCTCGCCCAGGTGGACGAGCGGCGTGATGCGGCGCCAGCTCGGGATCATCGACTCGATGACCCCCAACGAGCGGCGCCGGCCGGCGATCATCGCGGCCTCCCGCAAGCGGCGGATCGCGGCCGGGTGCCGGCGTGCCCGTGCAGGAGGTGAACCGCCTCCTCAAGCAATTCATGCAGATGGAACGCGTGATGAAGAAGATGAAAGGCGGGGGCCTCGCCAGGATGATGCGGGGCCTCTCGGGCAGTTTCCAGGCGGGCGCGGCCCGCGCTAGGGCGGCAGGGCCGACGTGGCCGCTAAGCCTTTCATTCACCGAGTGATTTGAGTAGAATGCGCGGCTCTTTGACGGGGGCCGGAAGCCCTGCGGAACTGACGCAGCGAGGCTGCGAGGGATTCAATCGATGGTCACGATCCGACTGACGCGCGCCGCGGCAGCAGGAATTCGCCCTTCTACCACATCGTCGTCACCGACAGCCGCAAGCGGCAGGGTGGCACGGTGCTCGAGCAGGTGGGCTATTTCAACCCCGTCGCGCGTGGCAAGGATACGAGAGCTCAAGCTCGACCTGGCGCGCATCACGTACTGGACCGGCACGGGCGCGACGATGTCCGATCGCGTGCGCACGCTCGTCTCGAACGCCAGGAAGCAAGCGGCGGCCTGAGCGGCCGCCGTCGCGCGATTCCGGTGACACGGGTCGTGCTAGGACGCATCACCGGGGCATTCGGTGTCCGGGGCTGGAGTCAAGGTCCTGTCATTCACCGAGCCGCCGGAGCAGATCCTGGATTACCCGCGCTGGCAGGCTGACAAGCCGGGCCAGGCGGACGCGTGAACTGCGGCCTGCCGAGGGCAAGCCGCATGGAAAGGACTGGTGGTCCGCCTCGAGGGCATCGACGATCGCGACGCAGCGATCGCGCTCGCGAAGACGGAACTCTGGGTCGATCGAACGGAGCTGCCGGCGCTCGCGCAGGGCGAGCACTACCAGGCGGACCTCATCGGCTTCGCGGTCGTGAACCTCGCGGGCGAACGGCTGGGACGGATCGATCACTTCCTGGACATGCCGGCAAGTCCGGTGATGGTGGTGATCGGCGAGAAAGAGCGATGGCTGCCGGCGGGGCCGGGACAGATCTTGCGCGTGGATCGGGAGCAGGGGCGCGTCACGGTCGACTGGGACGCGGAGTTCTGACCGATGCGGATCGAGGTCGTGACGCTGTTTCCGGCCCTGATCGAGAGCTGGGCCTCTCGGCCGGCGTCCTGGGTCGCGCCGTGACGACTGGAAGGCTTGCGGTCGGGCTCGAGAACCCGCGCAGTCCATGCGGATGACCCGCACCGGACCGTGGACGACCGGCCCTTTGGCGGCGGCCCGGGATGGTGCTGAAGGCGGAGCCGCTCGCGAAGGCGCTCGGCGCCGCGAAAGCGCGCTTGCCGGCGGGCGCGCCGATGATCGGGCTCGCGGCGCAGGGCGCGCCGTTCGACCAGGCGACGGCGGCAAGGCTCGCGGGCCTGCCGGGCTTCGGGCTGGTGGCCGGACGGTACGAAGGGATCGACCAGCGGGTCTCGGACGCGCTGATCGACGAGGAACTGTCGATCGGCGACTATGTGCTGTCGGGAGGCGAGTTCCCGGCGCTCATCGTGATCGACGCGGTCGCGCGGCTCCTGCCCGGCGTGCTGGGCGAACGAGGAGTCGGCCGTCGCAGGAATCGTATCGGCGACGGATTGCTGGACTGGCCGCATTACACGCGGCCGGAAGTGTGGGACGGACGGCCGGTGCCGCCGGTGCTGCTCGGCGGCAACCACGCCGCGATCCGGCGCTGGCGCATGATGCAGGCGCTCGGGCGCACCTGGCAGCGGCGGCCCGACCTGCTCGCGCGGCGGACGCTGACGGCAGACGAGCGCGCGACTGCTCGAGGAATATTGCAAGGCGGCAGGTGTCGAACCTCCGCGCTGATTTCGGCGACAGTTTTCTGACGGATTTCAGGAATTTGAATATGAACAAAGTCATGCAGGATCTGGAATCGCGCTCGATGAAGCGCAAGCTGCCCGACTTCGGGCCCGGCGACACGGTCGTCGTGCAGGTCAAGGTGCAGCGAGGGCGACCGCGAGCGCGTGCAGGCCTACGAAGGCGTCGTGATCGCCTGCCGCAACCGCGGCTTCAACAGCTCGTTCACGGTGCGCAAGGTGTCGCACGGCGAGGGCGTCGAGCGCGTGTTCCAGTCGCACAGCCCGACGATCGCGGACATCGAGGTCAAGCGCCGCGGCAAGGTGCGCCGCGCGAAGCTGTATTACCTGCGCGACCGTTCCGGCAAGTCGGCCCGCATCGAGGAGAAAGCTCGGGGGCTGAGGGCAGGATGCCCGTGCTGCATGGAGCTCTGGGCCGTACTGAAGGGCGTCTGGTACGCCCTCGACGGCCTGCGCAAGATCCTGCACCTGATCCTGCTGCTCGCGCTGTTCGGCGTGCTGCTCGCCGCGAGCCAGACCGAGCTCCGTATGTCCCGGACCAGGCGGCGCTCGTGCTCGCGCCGCAGGGCCGCATCGTCGAGCAACTCTCCGGCGATCGCGCTCGATCGCGCGCTCTCGCGCGCGAGCGGCGAAGGCGGCGCGCAGTCGCGGTTCCGGGATCTCGTCGACGTCGTGGACCGAGGCGCGCGACGACGACCGCATCAAGGCGCTCGTGCTCGACCTCGGAGGATCTCGAGGGCGCCGGGCTCGCCGCTGCTGCAGGACCTCGCCCAGTCGATCCGCTGGTTCCGCGAGAGCGGCAAGAAGGTCTACGCCTACGCCGAGTCCTATTCGCAGCGCCAGTACTTCCTGGCCGCGCAGGCGCGACGAGGTCTACCTCGACCCGATGGGCTACGTCCTGCTCGACGGCTACGGCTACTACCGCACGTACTTCATCGCGGCACGCTCGACAAGCTCGCGGTCGACGTCAACGTCTTCAAGGCCGGCAGCCACAAGTCGGCGCCGGACGAGTGGACGCGCGCCGACATGTCGGCCGAAGACCGCGAGAACGCCGAGGTCTGGATCGGCGCTCTCTGGGACGGCTACAAGGCGGACGTCGCCGCCGCGCGCAAGCTCGAGCCGAACCTGATCCAGGCCTACGCCGACGAGGCGGCCGAGGGCGTCAAGGCGACGGGCGGCGACCTCGCGCAGTATGCGCTCGCGCGCGGGCTCGTGGACGGCCTCCAAGACGCGCCAGGAATTCGAGGCCATCGTCGCGAAGGTCGCGGGCGAGGACGATGAGACCGGCTACTCGGCGGTGGACTGGCGCGGCTACCTGCCCGTACGTGCGCTCCGAAGAGGCGCATGAAAGACCATGGCGACCAGGCCGTCGGCATCGTCGTCGCGTCCGGCGAGATCCTGGACGGCGAGCAATCGCCCGGCACGGTCGGCGGCGACTACGCTGGCGAAACTCCTGCGCAAGGCGCGCATGGACGACGACATCTCGGCCGTGGTCCTGCGCATCGACAGCCCGGGCGGCAGCATCATGGCGTCCGAGGTCATCCGCCGCGAGGTCGCGGCGCTGCGTGCCGCGGGCAAGCCGGTCGTGCGCCTCGATGGGCACGGTCGCGGCGTCCGGCGGCTACTACATCGCGATGGACGCGGACAAGATCCTGGCGGCGCCGACCACGATCACCGGTTCCATCGGCGTCTTCGCGGTGATCCCGACGTTCCAGCGCACGCTCGACAAGATCGGCGTCACGAACGACGGCTTCGGCACGACCCGGCTCTCGGGACAGTCCGAGCTCGACCGCGCGCTCGGGCCCGACACCAAGGTCATCCTGCAGGCCTCGGTCGAGCATGCGTACCGGAATTTCGTCGAAAGCGTCGCCGAGGCGCGCAAGCGGCGCTTCGAGGAGATCGACAGCCTCGCGCAGGGACGCGTCTGGATCGGCGAGGACGCCAAGGCCGCGGGCATCATCGACGACCTCGGCAACGTGGACGATGCGATCGCGGAGGCCGCGAAGCTCGCGAAGCTCGGCGACGACTACGACGTGCGCTGGATGGAGCAGGAACTCAGCTGGCGCGAAGAGCTCGTCATGCACCTGCGCGGCGCGGCGGCGCGGGTCGTGAATGCCGTCGCGCCGCGTCGCGCGACGCTGCCGCAGCTCGGCGCGCACGCTCGATCGCGCCCGCGCGCTGCTCGCGCTCGCGGCGGAGGGCAGGCCGGTCTACCTCTGCTCGTGCCGGGTGGAGGAGTGGCGGGGACAGGAGAGGACAGTCCCCTTGACGAAAGTTTCCTGCGGACCGGTGAGGCGGCGTCAGGGGACAGTCCCAGTCCAGGATCACCTTGCCCGACTGGCCGCCACCCATCGTGTCGAAAGCCTTGCCGTAATCCGCCGCACCGAACCGGTGCGTGATCACGCCGCTCACGTCGAGTCCGCTCTGCAGCATCGCGGCCATCTTGTACCAGGTCTCGAACATCTCGCGGCCGTAGATGCCCTTGATCACGAGCCCCTTGAAGATCACCTGGTTCCAGTCGATCGCGACCTCCGCGGGCGGAATGCCGAGCATCGCGATGCTGCCGCCGTGGTGCATCACGCGCACCATGTCGCGGAATGCGGAGGCATTGCCTGACATCTCGAGGCCGACGTCGAAACCCTCTTCCATGCCGAGCTCGCGCATCGCATCGTCGATGCTTTCATTCTTCACGTTGAGCGCGCGCGTCGCGCCCATCCGGCGTGCGAGGTCGAGCCGGTAGTCGTTGACGTCGGTGATGACGACGTGGCGCGCGCCGATGAAGCGCGCGATCGCGACCGCCATGATGCCGATCGGGCCCGCGCCGGTGATCAGCACGTCCTCGCCGACCATGTTGAACGAGAGCGCCGCGTGCGTCGCGTTGCCGAGCGGGTCGAGGATCGAGGCGATCTCGTCCGGAATGCCGGCCGGAAGCCGGAACACGTTCGAGGCCGGCAGCACCATGTACTCGGCGAAGCAGCCCGGCCGGTTGACGCCGACGCCCTGGGTGTTGCGGCACAGGTGCCGGCGTCCCGCGCGGCAGTTGCGGCAGTGCCCGCAGGTGATGTGGCCCTCGCCCGAGACGCCGGTCGCCGACGGCGAGCCCGCGCACTTCGCTGCCGATCCCGACGATCTCGCCGCAGTATTCGTGGCCGATCTGCATCGGCACCGGGATCGTGCGCTGTGCCCAGGCATCCCACTGCCAGATGTGGATGTCGGTTCCGCAGATCGCGGTCTTGCGCATGCGGATCAGCACGTCATTGGGCCCGGGCTCGGGCTTCGGCAGCTCGCCGAGCCAGATGCCGGGCTCCCGTCGCGACTTTGATCAATGCCTTCATGACGATCCTCGCCTCACTGGCCGATGACGCCGAGTTCCCGGCCCGCCTGCGCAAATGCCGCGGCCGCCGTCTCGAGCATCGCGCGCGTGTGCGCCGCGCACATCTGCGTGCGGATGCGCGCCTTGCCCATCGGCACGACCGGGTACGAGAAGCCGATCGCGTAGACGCCGAGCTCGAGCAGGCGATCCGCCATGCGCACGGCGAGCGCGGCGTCGCCGATCATGACGGGATGATCGGGTGCTCGCCCGGGACGATGCGGAATCCGTCGGCCGTGAGCCGCGCGCGGAACCAGGCGGCATTCTCCGCGAGCTGCCGGCGCGGGGCGGGCGAGGACTCGAGCAGGTCGAGGACCGCGAGCGTCGTCGCGGCGACGACCGGCGCGATCGTGTTCGAAAAGAGGTAGGGCCGCGAGCGCTGCCGCAGCCAGGCGATGATCGCTGCGCGGCCCGAGACGTAGCCGCCGCTCGCGCCGCCGAGCGCCTTGCCGAGCGTGCCGGTGAGCACGTCCACGCGCCCCATGACGCCGCAGTGCTCGTGAGTGCCCCGCCCGGCGGCGCCCATGAACCCGGTTGCGTGCGAGTCGTCCACGACCACCGTCGCGTGGTGGCGCTCCGCCAGCTCGCAAATGCCGGCGAGCGGCGCGATCGTGCCGTCCATCGAGAACACGCCGTCGGTCACGACCAGCCGCGTGCGCGCACCCGAAGCCTCGGCGAGCCGCGCCTCGAGCTGGCCGAGGTCGGCGTTGTCGTAACGCAGCCGCTTCGCCTTCGACAGGCGGATGCCGTCGATGATGCTCGCGTGGTTCAGCGCATCCGAGATGATCGCGTCCTCCTCGCCGGTGATCGTCTCGAACAGGCCGCCGTTGGCGTCGAAACAGGAGGAGTAGAGGATCGTGTCCTCGGTGCCGAGGAAGGCCGAAAGCCGGCGCTCGAGCTCCGGTGCACCGTCTGCGTGCCGCAGATGAATCGCACCGAGGCCATGCCGTAGCCGTAGCGGTCGAGCGCAGCGTGCGCCGCCGCGACGATCGCGGGGTGATGCGCGAGGCCGAGGTAATTGTTGGCGCAGAAATTCAGCACCTCGCGCCCGTCCTCGAGCCGGATCACGGGGTCCTGCGGCGAGGCAATCACGCGCTCGCGCTTGAAGAGGCCGGCGCTTGCGAGCTCCGCCGTCTGTGATTCGAGCCGATCGAGCAGGGCCTGGTCCATGGATGCACTGCGGATTATACCGGCCGCCCGTGGGCCGCCTCGTATAATCGCGGGCGGGAGGAAGCATGAGTCGAGCGGAACCTGCCGGCCGGATGGGCGCGGCGCCGGCGGATCCTGCGGCCGCGATCGTCGCCTCGCGCGAGGCGCGCCTTTTCCTCGCGCTCGGCCGGCCTCTTCGTCACCAATGCCCTGATCGCCGAGTTCGTCGGCGTCAAGATCTTCGCGCTCGAGGATACGCTCGGCATCGCGCCATTCGACTGGCGCCTGTTCGGGCAGAGCGGCTCGCTGTCGTTCACCGCGGGCGTGATGCTCTGGCCGGTCGTTTTCATCATGACCGACGTCATCAACGAGCATTTCGGCGTGCGCGGCGTGCGGCTCATTTCCTGGCTCGCAGTGGCATTCATCGTCTACGCCTTCCTGTTCGCCTACCTCGCGATCGGGCTGGTGCCGGCCGGCTGGTGGGTCACGGTCGGCACCGAGCGCGGCGTCCCGACATGCAGGCCGCCTTTGCAGCCATCTTCGGCCAGGGCTGTGGACGATCGGCGGCTCGGTGACGGCATTCCTCGTCGGCCAGCTCGTGGACGTCGCGCTGTTTCACCGCATCCGGGCGGCGACCGGCGAGAGACTCGTGTGGCTGCGCGCAACCGGCTCGACCGCCGTCTCGCAGCTCATCGACAGTTTCATCGTGCTCTACATCGCCTTCGTGCTCGGGCCCCAGCATTGGCCGATTCCGCTGTTCCTCGCCGTCGGCACGGTCAATTACTGCTACAAGATGGCGATGGCCATCATCCTGATACCTCTCCTGTACCTCGGCCGGCGGCTGATCCGCGCCTACCTCGAGGCGCCGGCGCGGGGCAGCGCCTGATGCCGCGGCCGCGCACGCCGGAAGTCTGCGGTCGACCTCGTCATCGAGCTCGACGATCGTCCCGGGCGGCCGATCGTGCTGATCCGCCGCGGCTCACGCGCCGCCGGGCCACGCCCTGCCGGGCGGCTTCGTGGACATCGGCGAGACCGTCGAGCATGCGGCCGTGTCGCGAGGCGCGCGAGGAAACCGGCCTCGACGTGAAGCTCGGCGAGCCTGCTCGGCGTCTATTCGGACCCTGCGCGCGATCCGCGCGGGCCATACCGTGGCGATCGTCTACATCGCGACGGCGCGCGGCGAACCTGTCGCCGGCGACGACGCCGCAGGTATCCTCGTCACCGATCCGGAATCCGCGCCGGCGCTCGCTTTCGACCACGGCCGCATTCTCGGCGACTACCTCGCGCGGCGCCGGGCCGCGGGCGGCTAAAATCCGCGGATGAGCGAAATCCCCGCACTCCGGTTCCTGCGTGCCGACGACGGCGAGTTCGACTCCGCCCCGGGCGCGCGATCAATCCGCATTACCTTGCGGACGAGAAAACCGTCGTCTCCGAGCTGCTCGCGCTCGCGCGGCTGCCCGATGCCGACCGGAGGCGATCCGTCGCGACGCGATCGCACTCGTCGTCGCGGCTCGCAGCCGGCGCGAAGGCAAGACCGGCATCGAGTCCTTCCTGCAGCAGTACGGCCTCGCCTCGCAGGAGGGCGTCGTGCTGATGTGCCTCGCGGAGGCGCTGCTGCGCATCCCGGATGCGGATACCGCCGACAAGCTGATCGCGGACAAGATCGCGATCGGGCAATGGTCGGACTACCTCGGCGAGGCGGATTCGCTGTTCGTCAATGCGTCCACCTGGGGCCTCATGCTGACCGGCAAGCTCGTGCGCGAATCCGAGCTCGAAGCCCGCGATCCGGTGTCGTTCCTGCGCCGGCTCGTCGCACGCCTCGGCGAGCCGGTCGTGCGCACCGCCTTCCGTCACGCGATGCGCATCATGGGCCGCCAGTTCGTGATGGGCCGCGACATCGGCGAGGCGCTGGCGCGCGCCGCCTCCGAGGAAGGCGCCCGCTATCGGCATACCTACGACATGCTCGGCGAATCCGCGCTGACGGAGCCCGATGCACAGCGCTATCTCGCGTCCTATCGCGCTGCGATCGAAGCCGTCGGCCGCTCGGTGCGCGCGGGCAGCGAGGCTGCGAGCTGGCCGAGCGTCTCGGTCAAGCTCTCGGCCCTGCATCCGCGCTATGAATACGCGCGCAGGCAGCAGGTCCTGGCCGAGCTCGGCCTGCGGCTCGAGTCGCTCGCGCTCGCCGCCAGGTCGGCGGGGATCGCACTCACCGTGGACGCGGAGGAGGCGGAGCGGCTCGAGATTTCGCTGCTCCTGATCGACGCGCTGCTGGATTCGCCTGCGCTCGCCGGATGGGACGGGCTTGGCCTCGCCGTGCAGGCCTACTCGAAGCGCGCGCCGGAGGTGATCCGCTACCTGCAGCGGCGCGCGGACGCCACGCAGCGCGTGCTCAACCTGCGGCTCGTCAAGGGCGCGTACTGGGACAGCGAGGTGAAGCGCGCCCAGGAGAGGGGCCTCGCCGGGCTATCCGGTGTACACGCGAAAGGCGAACACCGACGTCGCGTACCTCGCCTGCGCGCGGCTCCTGCTCGAGGGCAGCGCGCGTGTCTATCCGCAGTTCGCGACGCACAACGCGCACACGACGGCTTCCATCATTCACCTCGCGAAGGCGCGCGGCCGCGCTTTCGAATTCCAGCGCCTGCACGGCATGGGCGAGGAGCTCTACTCCGAACTGACCGACCCGGCGGGCCGCGCCCTCGCCTTGTCGCGTCTACGCCCCGGTCGGCTCGCACGAGGAACTGCTGCCATACCTCGTGCGGCGCCTGCTGGAGAATGGCGCCAACACCTCCTTCGTGAACCGCATCGTCGACGAGTCGCTGCCGGTCGACGAAGTCGTCGGCGACCCGGTCGCCGACGTCGAGCGCGCAGGCAGCGGCCCGCACCCGCGCATCCCCGCGCCGCGCAACCTCTTCGGTGCGGAGCGCAAGAATTCGTCGGGCGTCAACCTGCCTGACGGCGGCGAGCAGCGCGAGCTCGCCGCCGACTGCCGGCGCGGCGCTCGCAAGCGCCCTGCGCGCGCGTCCGGATCGTGGGAGGCCGCGAGGAGGAGGGCGAGCGCCGCGCCTGCCGCTCGCCCGCGGATCTCGACCGGCGTGATCGGCGAGGCAGCCGATGCGGATGCCGCACTGGCCAAACGGGCGATCGACGCCGGCGGCGGCCGCGCAGCCGGAATGGGATCGCGTGCCAGCCGCCACGCGGGCGCAGATGCTGCGCGATGCTGCCGACCGGCTCGAGCGCGACATGGCGCGGTTCGTCGCGATCTGCGTGCGCGGAGGCCGGCAAGACCGTGCCGGACTCCATTTCCGAGGTGCGCGAAGCCGTGGACTTCCTGCGCTACTACGCCGGCGCGTGCCGAGGAGGACTTCGGCAAGCCGAAACTGCTGCCGGGCCCGACCGGCGAATCGAATCGCCTGGCGTTGCGCGGCCGCGGTGTCTTCGCCTGCATCAGCCCCTGGAATTTCCCGCTCGCGATCTTCACCGGCCAGGTGTCGGCGGCGCTCGCCGCCGGCAATACCGTGATCGCAAAGCCCGCGGAGCAGACGCCGCTCGTCGCCGCCGCGATGGTCGCGCCTGCTGCACGCAAGCGGAATCCCGGGCGAGGTGCTGCACCTCGTGCCCGGGCGCGGCTCGAAGATCGGCCCGACGCTGACGGGCGATCCGCGGATCGCCGGCGTCGCCTTCACCGGCTCGACCGAAACAGCCCGGCTCATCAACCGTTCGCTCGCGGCGAGCGAGCGGCCCGTTGCCGGTCCTGATCGCGGAGACGGGCGGCCAGAACGCGATGCTGGTCGACAGCTCGGCGCTGCCGGAGCAGGTCGTGCAACGATGCCGTGACCTCCGCCTTCAATGCCGCGGGCCAGCGCTGCTCGGCGCTGCGCGTCCTCTTCGTCCAGGAGGACATCGCGCCGCGCGTGATGGAGCTGCTCGCGGGCGTCATGGACACGCTTGCGATCGGCGACCCGGCGCTGCTGTCGACCGACGTCGGCCCGGTCATCGACGAGGAGTCGCGCGCGACCCTCGAGGCGCACGCGCAGGCAATCCTCGCGGGCGCGCCCTGGCATCACCGCGCGAAGCTCCCCGCCGGCCTTGCGCGCGGGCATTACTTCGCACCGCTCGCCGTCGAGATCGATGGCCTCGCGCGCCTCGAGCGCGAGGTTTTCGGCCCGATCCTGCACGTCGTGCGTTTCCAGGGCTCGCGCATCGACGAGGTCGTGGACGCGATCAATGCGAGCGGCTACGGGCTCACGCTCGGCGTGCACACGCGCATCGACAGCGTCGCGCGGCGCGTCGCGGCCCGCGCGCGCGTCGGCAACGTCTACGTCAACCGCAACATGATCGGGGCGGTCGTGGGCGTGCAGCCCTTCGGCGGCTGCGGGCTCTCGGGCACCGGCCCGAAAGCCGGCGGTCCGCATTACCTGCCGCGGTTCGCGACGGAACAGACCGTCACGATCAACACGTCGGCCGTCGGCGGCAACGCGACGCTGCTTTCGCTCGGCGAGAGTTGATGGCGTGCAGTCCGGGACCCCTTCGGGACCGCCGTGAATACGATCCCTGTAGGCTTCAGGCGCGCCATCCCTGGCGCGCACGATCCCGAAAGGGGTCCCCGGACCGCGCCCATCACATCATGCCGGTCTGCAGCCTCGCGGCTTCCGACATCATCGACTGGTTCCACGGTGGATCGAACACGAGTTCGACGTCCGTATTGCGAATAGTCGGGATCAGCTTCAGTTTGTCGCGGACGTCGGCGACGAGGACTTCTCCCATGCCGCAGCCGGGCGCGGTCAGCGTCATCTTCACGGCGACGTCGCGCGTGCCGTCGGCGTTGGGCGTGATCGCGCAGTCGTAGACGAGGCCGAGGTCCACGATGTTGATCGGGATCTCGGGGTCGAAGCAGGTGCGCAGCTGGTCCCAGACGACGCGATTGACGTCGTCGTCGGTCGCGCCGGGCGGCAGCTCCGGTGCGCGCAGCGGCTCTTGCCGATTGCGTCGCCGTCGGCTCCCGCGATGCGGAAGAGATTGCCTTCGACGTAGACCGTGAAGCTGCCGCCGAGCGCCTGCGTGATGTAGCCGACGCTGCCCGTCCGGAGCTTGACCTCGACGCCGGCCGGAACGATGACCGCGCGCACGTCGCGGCTGACGACAATCGGCTCGTGGCCCGCGTGGCGCATGCTCATTCCGTCGTGACCGGGGTGGCCTCGCCCGCGAGCGCCGCATTGAGCGTGCTGCCAGCAGAGGCTCGCGCACTTGACCCGTGCCGGGAACTCGCGGACGCCCGCGAGCGCCGCGAGCTTGCCGAGACGCGCGGCATCGCAGCCATCGCCCGTCGAGCATGCGGTGCACTGCGCCGAAGATCTCGGCCGCCTCGGCACGCGTCCTGCCCTTGACCGCCTCGCTCATGAGCGAGGCCGACGCCGTCGAGATCGCGCAGCCGCCGCCCTGGAAACGCAGGTCGCGGATCAGGTCGCCGGCGACCTCGACGTCGAGGTGCAGCCGGTCTCCGCACAGGGGATTGTCCCCGTCGGCATGATGGGTCGCCGCCGGCAGCTGTCCGCGGTTCCGCGGGCTGCGGTTGTGGTCCACGATCACGTCGCGGTACAGCTCGGCAAGGTCCATCAGCGCAGCATCCGGATCGCGTGGAGCAGGGCCTCGTACAGGGCGTCGACTTCCTCGCGCGTGTTGTAGAGCCCGAACGAGGCCCGCGTGGTCGCCGGGACGCCGAAGAATTCCATGACCGGCATGGCGCAGTGGTGGCCGGTGCGCACGGCGACGCCGCGCGAGTCGAGCACCGTGCCGAGGTCGTGCGGGTGGATGCCCTCGACGGTGAAGGAGACGAGGCTGCTCTTGACCGGCGCCGTGCCGACGAGCGTGAGCCCGTCGATGCCGGACAGCTTCGCGGTTGCGTAATCGAGCAGGTCCTGCTCATGGGCCGCGACTCGCGCCTGGCCGACGTGATCGAGGTAGTCGATCGCCGCGCCGAGGCCCACGGCGCCGCCGATGTTCGGCGTGCCCGCCTCGAAGCGTGTGCGGCAGGTGGTTCCAGGTGGAGCCTCTCGAACGATACCGAGAGGATCATGTCGCCGCCGCCCTGCCAGGGCGGCATGCCGGCGAGCAGCGATTCGCGCGCCTGCAGCACGCCGATGCCCGTCGGCCCGTACATCTTGTGCGCGGAGAACGCGTAGAAGTCGCTGCCGAGCGCCTGCACGTCCACGGGCATGTGCGGCACGGCCTGCGCACCGTCGACCAGCGTCGCGATCCCGCGCTCGCGCGCCGCGGCGATGAAGTCGGCGAGCGGTAGCACCGTGCCGAGCGCGTTCGAGACGTGGGCGAGGGCGACGATGCGCGTCCGCTTTCCGAGCATGGATCGGTAGGCGTCGAAATCGACGACCCCGCGGCGGTCGATCGGGACGGCGCGAAGCACGGCGCCGGTCTGCGCACAGAGCAGCTGCCAGGGGACGATGTTCGAATGATGCTCGAGACGCGTGACGATGATCTCGTCGCCCGGCAGCAGGCGCGGCCTGCCGTAGGACTGCGCGACGAGGTTGATCGCCTCGGTCGTGCCGCGGACAAAGACGATTTCGGCCGTGGAGGCGGCGTTGATGAAGCGCCGCACCTTCTCGCGCGCGCCCTCGTAGAGGGCCGTCGCCTCCTGGGAGAGCGTGTGCACGCCGCGGTGCACGTTGGCGTGGTGCGAGCGCGCGTAGTCGGCGACCGCATCGATGACCGCGGCGGGCTGCTGCGACGAAGCCGCGTTGTCGAGATAGGCGAGCGGGTGGCCATTGATGCGTCGCGCGAGCACGGGGAAATCAGCGCGTATGCGCGCGAGGTCAAGGGGCAGTGCGGCTTCGCGGACGGCGGCCATCAGCCGGGCCCGCCGATCAGGTCGCGGTCCGGCAGGCTGCCGGCGACAAGCGCCTCGGCCGTTTCACGCAGCGCCGCAAACGGCAAGCGCCCGGTCAGGTCGCGGCAGAACGCAAACGTGAGAAGTGCGCGCGCGGTCGCCGGATCGATCCCGCGTGACTCGAGGTAAAACATCTGCTCCGCGTCGAGCGACCTGATCGTAGCGCCGTGGCGGCACTGCACGTCGTCCACCTGGATCTCGAGCTGGGGACGCACATTGATCTCGGCGAGCGGCGTAAGCAGGAGATTGCGGCTCGACTGGCTCGCGTTCGCGCCCTTCGCCGTCGCGTGCACGTCGATCCGGCCGTTGAACGCGCCGCGTCCACGGCCGGCGGCAATGCCGCGGTACTCCTGCACCGTCTCCGTCGCGGCGCCGCGATGCGCGACCTGCGTGACGAGGTCCACCTGGCGCTCGCCGTCCGCAAGGAACAGTCCGTCGAGCCGGCAGGCTGCGCGCTCGCCCTCGAGCGCGACGCGCAAGGACGAGCGCAGGATCCTGCCGCCGAGCGCGAGCAGGTGCTGCGCGTAGCGGCTTGCGCGCCGCGAGCCGGACGACGCAGGTCTCGACCTGGGCCGCCTCGGCTCCGTGCTGGTGCAGGCGCACGTGGGTGACGTCGGCGCCTTCGCCGATCGCGACCTCGGACAGCGAGGTTGCCGAGCGCGGCGGCGTCGCCCTGTGACATGAAATGCTCGACGAGCGTGAAGCGCGCGCCGGCGCCGGCTTCGATCACGATGCGCGCCTGGTGCACGGCCGGGCGCGCAGCGGTCGCGAGATGCACGAGGTAGATCGGCTCCGCAATCGCGCATCCGGCCGCGACGCGCAGCAGGACACCGCCCGTCGCAAAGGCATCGGCGAGCAGCGCATAGCGATCATCGGGGTCATCGCCCGGCGCGCGCAGCAGCGCGAGCGACGCCTCCGGTCGCGCTCGAGGAGTGCCGCAAGATCCAGGATCTCGAGGCCCGCCGCCGTCCCGAAATCGGAGAGGCCCGGCGCAAAGCGGCCGTCGGCGAGCACGACGCGGCGCGCATTCGCCGAGCGGCAGGAGCCGCGCGGCGAGTGCGGCGGCATCCGTCTCGCCTCCGGGTGCCGCCTCGAAGGCGATAGGTCGCGATGCGCGCGTGGTCGAGGTATTTCCAGTTCTCGTCGCGCCGGTCGGGCAGTCCCTTCGCGACCAGCGAATCGAGCGCACGCTGGCGCCGCCGCGTCCAGGCCGCGCCGCCCGCGCGGCGACGGCGCGCCGCGCGCCGCGATGCGTTCGATCGGGCTTGCCGCGTTCATGCCGCCGCCGTGCCTTCGCGCAGCCAGTCGTAGCCGCGCCGTTCGAGCTCGAGGGCGAGCTCGCGGCCGCCGCTCTTCACGATGCGTCCGCCCGCGAGCACGTGCACGCGATCCGGCACGACGTGATCGAGCAGGCGCTGGTAGTGGGTCACCAGCACGATCGCGCGGTCCGGCGATCGCAGCGCATTGACGCCGTCCGCGACCAGCTTCAGCGCGTCGATGTCGAGGCCCGAGTCGGTCTCGTCGAGGAGGGCGAGCGTCGGCTGCAGGAGTGTCATCTGGAGGATCTCATTGCGCTTCTTCTCGCCGCCCGAGAAACCCTCGTTGACGCCGCGGTTCAGGAGGCTCTCGTCCATGTGCATTTCGGCGAGCTTGCCTCGAACCAGGTTCAGGAACTCGAACGCATCGAGCTCCGGCTCGCCGCGGTGCCGGCGCAGCGCGTTCAGCGAGGCCTTCAGCAGGTAGACGTTGTTGACGCCCGGAATCTCCACCGGGTACTGGAACGCGAGGAACAGTCCCTCGCGCGCGCGTTCCTCGGGCGCCATCGCGAGCAGGTCGCGGCCGAGATAGGTGGCGCCGCCGGAGACGACCTCGAATCCCGGGCGGCCCGCGAGGACGCCGGTCAGCGTGCTCTTGCCCGAGCCGTTCGGCCCCATGATCGCGTGCACTTCGCCTGCGCGCACCGTGAGCGACAGGCCATCCAGGATCTGCCTCTCGCCGGCCCGCACCTTGAGGTCCCGCACCTCGAGAATCGTCCTTCCCGCGCCGCTCATCCCACCGCTCCTTCGAGGCTCACGGCGAGCAGGTTCTGCGCCTCGACCGCGAACTCCATCGGCAATTCGCGGAACACCTGCCGGCAGAATCCGTTCACGATCATGTTCACCGCATCCTCCGCCGAAATGCCGCGCTGCAGGCAGTAGAAGAGCTGGTCGTCCGAGATCTTCGACGTCGTCGCCTCGTGTTCGACGACGCGCCGTCGGGTTCTTCACCTCGATGTACGGGAAGGTGTGCGCGCCGCAATGCGGGCCCATCAGCAGCGAGTCGCACTGCGTGTGGTTGCGCGCGCCGTCGGCGCCCGGCAGCACCTTGACGAGCCCGCGGTAGGCGTTCTGCCCGTGGCCCGCGGAGATGCCCTTCGAGATGATCGTGCTGACGTCGTGTTGCGCCCCATGTGGATCATCTTGGTGCCGGTGTCGGCCTGCTGGTAGTGGTTCGCGAGCGCGACCGAGTGGAAGACGCCCGACGAGCCGTCGCCGCGCAGGATGCAGCTCGGGTATTTCCAGGTGATCGCGGAGCCCGTCTCGACCTGGGTCCAGGAGATCTTCGAGTTGCGGCCGCGGCAGTCGCCGCGCTTGGTGACGAAGTTGTAGATGCCGCCGACGCCGTTCTCGTCGCCCGGATACCAGTTCTGCACCGTCGAGTACTTGATCTCGGCGTCATCGAGCGCAATCGAGCTCGACGACCGCGGCATGCAGCTGGTTTTCGTCGCGCATCGGCGCGGTGCAGCCTTCGAGGTAACTGACGTGCGACGCCTTCTTCGGCGATGATCAGCGTGCGCTCGAACTGGCCGGTCTTCGAGGCGTTGATGCGGAAGTAGGTGGACAGCTCCATCGGGCAGCGCACGCCCTTCGGCACGAAGACGAACGATCCGTCGGTGAACACGGCGGAATTGAGCGCCGCGTAGAAATTGTCGCCGACCGGGACGACCGTGCCGAGATACTTCTCACGAGCTCGGGGTGCTTGTGCACCGCCTCCGAGAACGGGCAGAAGATGACGCCGGCCTCGGCGAGGCGCTCCTTGAACGTGGTCGCGACCGAGACGCTGTCGAACACGGCGTCCACCGCGACGCCTGCGAGGCGCGCGCGCTCGTGCAGCGGGATGCCGAGCTTGTCGTAGGTCTCGAGCAGCTTCGGGTCCACGTCGGCGAGCGACTTTCGGCCCGTCCTTGTTCTGCTTCGGCGCCGAGTAGTACGAGATCTCCTGGAAGTCGATGGGCGGATAGTGGACGTGCGCCCAGGTCGGCACGTCCATGCGCATCCAGCGGCGGTAGGCCTTGAGGCGCCAGTCGAGCATGAAGGCAGGCTCGCCCTTCTTCACCGAGATGAAGCGGATGACGTCCTCGTCGAGGCCGGGCGGCGACGGTGTCGCTCGCAATGTCCGTCACGAAACCGTGGCGGTACTTGCGGGCGACGAGCGATTCGAGTTCGGGTTGCTTGGCGGACATCGTCCCTCAGCCGCGGGCCCGTGCGGTGGTGCCGCCGGTCCGTGTCAGGTCAGGCGTCGCAAACGGCGCGTCGCGCCGGACCAGTTCCTCGAGGCTCACGTCGACGAGCGCGCGCCTGATCGCCCGGCTGATGCGCTGCCATCCCTGTCCTACGAGGCAGGTCGTCTCGATGCCGCAGTTGCCGGCGCCGCCGGCGCACTCGGTCAGCGCGAGCGGGCCCTCGACCGCGTCGATGATCTCCGCGGCGTTGATCGCGGCGGCGGGGCGGGCGAGCTGGTAACCGCCGTGCGCGCCGCGGACCGAGGTCACGAGGCCCGCATGCTGGAGTTCCTTGAGGAGCTTGCTGACGGTCGGCAGGCCGATCCGCGTGCGGTCGGCGACATCCGCCGCGCTCGCGAGGCTGCCGCCGGCAAGGCTCGCCAGGATCACCGTCGCGTAGTCCGTCAGTCGGCTGATGCGCAGCATGGGACGCCCTCCAAGGGGCCGGAATTAAACAGTACGATTTTAGTACTATTAACCGCCCGGCGGTAGGGGGCGAGTCGCTCTGGTATCCTGCGCGCCCGGAATTCGGAGGATCGAGAGCTCATGGACATCAAGGAACTGGACACGCATGCGGCAGCGATGGTCGCCCCGGGAAGGGGATACTGGCGGCCGACGAGTCGACCGGGACGATCAAGAAGCGCTTCGACAAGATCGGGCTCGAGTCGTCTTTCGAGGCCCGCCGCGCCTACCGCGAACTCCTGTTCACCGCACCCGAGGCCGAGAAGCACATCTCGGGCGTCATCCTCTACGACGAGACCATCCGCCAGCAGGCCGCCGGTGGCCAGCCGTTTCCGCAGCTGCTGGCCTCGCAGCGGCATCCTGCCGGGCATCAAGGTGGACGCGGGCGCCAAGGCGCTCGCCGGCTTCCCGGGCGAGACCGTGACCGAGGGGCTCGACGGCCTGCGCGAGCGGCTGGCCGAGTACTACGGCCTCGGGCGCGCTTCGCGAAGTGGCGCGCGGTCATCGACATCGGCGCGGCGATCCCGACGACTGCCTGCCTCGTCGGCGAACGCGGACGCACTCGCGCGCTACGCGGCCCTGTGCCAGGAAGCGTCGATCGTCCCGATCGTCGAGCCCGAGGTCCTGATGGACGGCGACCATTCGATCGCGCGCTGCGAGGAGGTCACCGACGCGACGCTCGAGACCGTGTTCGACGCGCTCTTCCTGCACCGCGTGCGCCTCGAGGGCATGGTCCTGAAGCCGAACATGGTCATCGCCGGCAAGAAGTGCGCGAAGCAGGCGAAGCCCGAGGAAGTCGCCGAGGCGACCGTGCGCTGCCTGCTGCGGCGCGTGCCGGCCGCGGTGCCGGGCATCGCCTTCCTCTCCGGCGGGCAGAGCGAGGCCGAGGCGACCGCTGCACCTGTCGCTCATGAACGCGCTCGCGCAAGCTCCCTGGGAGCTCTCCTTCAGCTATGGCCGCGCGCTCCAGCAGAGCACGCTCGATGCCTGGAAGGGCAAGCCCGGCAACGTCGCCGCGGCGCAGAAGACGTTCCTGCGCCGGCGCGAAGCTGAACGGGCTCGCGCGCGATGGCCGCTACGAAGCCGCCATGGAACAGGCCGCGGCCTGAGGGCCGCGCGGCGCGGAGTCCACGACTTGACTCCGAAGCCCGTCGCGAAGCCGGCGACATCGTTCGCGTGCGCGACCTGCATTACTCGGCAGGCCGCCGCGTGATCTTCGCCGGCATCGACGTCGACTTTCCGCGCGGCGCGGTGACCGCCGTCATGGGCCCGAGCGGCAGCGGCAAGACGACGCTGCTCGGCCTGATCACGGGCCAGCTCGCGCGCGAACCGGGGCCTCATCGAGGTCGACGGGCAGGACGTGTCGGCGCTCTCGCGCCGCGAGATCTACCGCATGCGGCGGCGCATGGGCATGCTGTTCCAGAACGGCGCCCTGCTGACCGACCTCGACGTTTACGAGAACATCGCGTTTCCGCTGCGCGAGCACACGCGCCTGCCGGAACGACTCGTCCGCCACGTCGTCCTGACGAAGCTGCAGGCGGTCGGCCTGCGCGGCGCCGCGCGGCTGATGCCGTCGGAGCTCTCCGGCGGCATGGCCCGCCGGGTCGCGCTTGCCCGCGCGATCGTGATGGACCCGGAGCTGCTGATCTACGACGAGCCGTTCGTCGGCCTCGATCCGATCTCGATGGGCGTCGTGTTGCGGCTGATCCGGCGACTGAACGACACGCTCGGCCTGACCAGCATCGTCGTCTCGCATGACGTGCGGGAAATCACCGCGGTCGCCGACTACTGCCACCTGCTGTCCGCGCGGCCGCATCATCGCGAGCGGCCCTCCGGCGACCGTTGCCGGCAGCGACGCACGAGGATGTGCGGCAGTTCATGCACGGACTGCCCGACGGGCCGGTGCCATTCCACTATCCGGCGCCGGAATACGCCGAGCAGATCCGGCAGGTGCCCTGAATGACGCGCCGCGTGATCCGCGAGCTGGTCGAGAGCGTCCGTGAATCGCTGCAGACGCTCGGCGCCTACACGCTTCTTGCTGGGCGCGTCGCGCGCGAGACGCCGCGCGCGCTGTGGCGCTTCAGCCTCGTGATCGAGCAGGTCTACAACGCGGGCGCGCTCTCGCTCGTGATCATCGATGCTCTCCGGCCTGTTCGTCGGCATGGTGCTCGGCCTGCAGGGCTTCGACCTGCTCGCAGCGGTTCGGCTCCGAGGAGTCGCTCGGCATCGGTGGCGGCGCTCGGCCTCCTGAAGGAACTCGGGCCGGTGATCACGGCTCTGCTCTTCGCCGGTCGTGCCGGCACCGCGCTCGCCTCCGAGACTCGGCCTGATGCGCGCGACCGACCAGCTCGCGGCGATGGAGATGATGGCGGTCGACCCGGTGCGGCGCGTCGTCGTGCCGCGGTTCCTCGGCGGCGTGATCGCGATGCCGCTGCTCGCCGCGATCTTCAGCGCTCATCGGCATCTTTGGCGCGCAGCTCGTCGGCGTGCAGATCATGGGCGTCGATGCGGGCGCATTCTGGTCGCAGATGCGGCGGCGCGGTCGAGTTCGAGGACGTGATGCGAAGGCGCTGCTGAAGAGCGTGGTCTTCGGCGTCGCCTGCAGCCTGGTCGCGGTCTACGAGGGCTATCATTCGGTGCCGACGGCCGAAGGCGTGGGCGCGGCGACGACGCGGACCGTGGTTGTTTCATCGGTCAGCGTGCTGTTGCTCGACTACATGCTGACCGCGGTCATGCTCTTGAAGGAGTCTGATCATGCGCCAGATCGCGCGCCATCGAGCTGGGAACCGGGCTGTTCGTGCTGCTCGGCTTCGCTGCGCTTTCTTCTCTCACGACCCAGATCACGAACCGCGAGTTCGGCCTGGGCGACGAGCGGCTACCGGCTGACCGCCACGTTCGAACAGGTCGGCGGCCTGAAAGCCCGGCGCGCCGGTGTCCATGTCCGGCGTCACGATCGGCCGGATCGAGTCGATCACCTACGACTTCAGCGAATACCGCGCGCGGGTCACGCTGCGCATCGAGAAGTCCTTCGACCGCATCCCTGACGACAGCGACGCGAGCATCCTGACGGCAGGGCTGCTGGGCGGCCAGTACCTCGGAATCGGTCCCGGAAGCTCTGAAACCTTTTTCAAGGAAGGCGATCAGATACAGTTCACGCAGTCCGCCATCGTGCTCGAGAACCTGATCAGCAAGTTCCTGTTCTCGAAGGCGGCCGAAGTACAGCCCGCGGCGGAACCCGCGAAGGAAGCCATGCAATGACGCGACGTCTCGCGATATGCTCCGCTAGACGCTGCTCGCGCCGGTCGCGCTGACAGGCGCTGGCGCTTGCGGCGGACGCCATTCCGGGACCCGCGCCGCAGGAGCTACATCGAGACGACGATCCCGCAAGCTGCTCGAGGCCCTGGACGCGGACCGCGAACTGCTGCGAAGAAGGATCCGTCGCGCGTGCGCAAGTCGTCGATGAGATCCTGCTGCCGCATTTCGACACCGACTATTCGGCGCGCCTCGTCCTCGGCAAGCACTGGCGCGATGCGACGCTCGACCAGCAGAAGCGCTTCATCGGCGCGTTCTACCAGTCGCTGCTGCGCAACTACGGCTCGGCGCTCGCCGAATTCACGGCGGATCGCATGACGGTGCTGCCGTTTCAGCGGCGACCTGCGCGTCGGGCAACGGCAGTCGTCCGCACCGAGGTGAAGCGCAGCAACGGCCAGCGTGTGCCGGTCAACTACACGCCTGCGCGGAGACGCCAGCGGGCTGGAAGGCCTGGGACGTCACGATCGAGGGCATCTCGTACGTGCGGAATTTCCGCAACGACGTCGGCGCCGAGGTCGACCAGAAAGGGCTGCCGGCCGTCATCGAGCGACTCGAGACCGAGAACAAGAATGGCACCGCCAAACCGCCAGCACCCTGAGGGAGCTGCAGATGCCGCGGCCGGCTTGCGGCCGCGGGGCCCGGCCGCTTCGCGCTTTCGGGCGACATCGGCTTCGATGACGCGGCGCGGCTCCTTGCGGAGGGCGACGCTGCATTCCGGCGCGCTGAAAGCAGGCTGAGCTCGATCTGTCCGGCGTCGCGCACGTCGACAGCGCGGGCCTCGCACTGCTGCTCGAGTGGTCGCTGGCGGCGCGCTCCGCGGGCCAGTCGCTCCGCTACCGGAACCGTACCGCCCGCAATCGCCTCGCTCGCGGGCATCAGCGACGTCGCGGAACTGCTCGCACCCGTCCCCGGCGGCTGACGCGGTCTTTCCGGCGCGGTGCTTGCTCCGGCGGCCGCATCCGGCGGCGGCGCTCGTCCGGCGGCGGCGCCGTCGTCCGCCGCACCCGGATCCTCCAGCTCCTCCTGCGGGATGTCGTCGCTCGACCGCGCCGTCCTTCACCCGGTACTCGCGGCGCTGCAGCCAGGCATTCCGGATGAAGCGCGTAGCGGATCGTAGGCCGAATCGAACGAAGCGTCGTACGGGCAGGAGCTCCGAGCGGCGGTTCACGAGCGAGATGCCGACAGAGCGCCCATTCGGTCGTCGCTGTCGAGGTCAGAGCGTGATGCGCAGGTCCGTCTGCGCATCGACATGCCAAGAGCGGGCGCGTCGCGCAGGCGTCGACAGGTCCGAGGAACGGCAGCACGACGTACGGGCCCGGCAGGCACGCCTTCCAGCGTCCGAGCGTCTGGCCGAAGTCCTCGTCGTTCTTCGGGATGCCGAAGGCATTCGCCGGGTTCAGGATCCCGCCGATGCCAAGCGTCGAGTTGACCGTGAAGCGCCCGAGGTCCACCAGCGGTGTCCTTGACCTTGAGTTGCAGCAGGTCGTTGACGATCGTCGTCGGGAACGCGAGATTCTCGAGAAAGTTGTCGACGCCCGCAGTGCGAACCAGCGAGGGCGTGCTTGATGTATCCCTTCGCGACCGGCCTCATCGACGCTGGCGGTCGAGCGAGTCGCTGAAGCGATAGGTCGCGCGGTTCATGCGCTCGAGCGGTCGTCCGGCGTGCCCATGTTCGTGGTCGCACAGCCCGCGAGCATGGCGAGGAGCAGGGCAGCTGCGACGCGGCGCGAGAGCAAGGCTCATCATCGGCATCTCTTGGCGGCGAGTTCAGGCTGCAGATTCTAGCTGGCGCCGCCGGGCTCGGCGGTTCGCGGCCCTCGGGCTCCGGCGACGTCAGCGGGCGCCTGCTTGCCCTTCGGCAGTACTCTTGCGTAGCTCGCGGATGCGCGCAGTCGAAGCGCTGCGCGCTGGACCGTCGTTGATGCCCGGCACGGCCTGCGCGAGCTGCAGCTGGTTGATCGCGAGCGCCAGGTCGCCGCTGATCACGTGGTATTCCGACATGTAGTAGTAGGAATCGGCGACGTCGCCGGCGGCATTTGCCTGCGAGCGCGGTGTAACGCGCCTGCTCGGCCGTCGGCGGCACGTTGTTGAAGAGGTCGAGCAGCACGATGTGCGCCCGCTTCGGGTCGCCGCGCGCGCATCAGCGCCTGGGCATAGCGCATCGTCACCGGCACGTTGCGCGGGAACAGCCGCATCGCGTCTTCCAGCGTCTTGCGCGACTCATCGACGAGCCCGGCCGGCGAGCTGGGCCTGGCCGAGCGCCGTGTGGTAGAGCGTCACGTCCGGGCGTCGGTTGCGCAGCGACTCGAGCATCGGGATCGCATCTGCGGCCTTGCCGGCCTGCACGAGGGCCGAGCGGCGCGCCCGTACTGACCTGCATCGGTGGACGGGTAATCCGCGCCTCTTCGCATATGGCGCACATGTGCCGGGGCGGAGACTTCGGAGGAGAGCGTCTCGCAGTTCGAGCCGGTCGCGTGATGAGCGCGTAGCTCGTGCTGTCGGGTGTACCGCGGGCCTTGGCATGTGGCTCGCGCGGTCGCGCGTCTCCGCGATGCGCTCCGCTCGTGACCGGGTGGGAGCGCAGGAGATCGGGGATGCTGCGGCCGGCCGCTGCCCGCGCGCTGCTGCATGGTTCCGAAGAATTCAGGCATGCCCATCGGGTCGAACTGCGCGGCAGCGAGGATGCCGATGCCGACGCGGTCGGCCTCGGCCTCGTTCGCACGCGTGTAGTTGATCTGGCTCTGGGCCGCGAGTCCCTGCGCCGCGGTCACGCCGCCGAGCACGGCATCGCTTGGCATGACCGGTCGTCGCGCCGATCAGGATCGCCGCGAGCATGGCGCGCGGCGGAGCGAGGTTGGCGCGCCCCGCATTCTGATCGCAGCGCGCGATGTGCCGCTGGGTGACGTGCGCGATCTCGTGCGCGAGGACGCCCGCGAGCTCGCTTTCGCTCCGCGTCGCCTTGAGCGAGCCCGCGTTGACGCCGATGAAGCCGCCGGGCAGTGCGAAGGCGTTGATGTCGGAGTCGCGCACCGGCGAAGAACGTGAAGCGGTGCGCGCCTTCCGGCGCCTGGCTTGCCAGGCGCATGCCGAGGGACTGCAGGTACTCGTTGATCTCGGGGTCATCCACGATCTGGCCCGGCGTCGCGCATGCTGCGGACGATCATGAGGCCGATCTTGTATTCGTCCTCGAGCGACGAGCGTCGTGTTCGCCGGGCTGCCGATGTCGGGCAGTCTCGCTGCCGGTGGATCTGCGCGGCCGCCAGCGGGCAGCGCCCGCGGCGGATCGCAGCATCAGGACGGCGAGCAAGGCGACGCATCGGGAGAACCTCGCGGAAGTCCCGTTTCGACCGCGGCCCGGGCGCATGGTTCGCCGTCCCCCGCTCAGAGCGCTTCCGAGCGCGAAATCGGCGAGCCGCGAACGCTCGCCGCGCACCAGCGTGACGTGGCCGGAGTGCTGCCCAGCCGCGGAAGCGGTTGACGACGTAGGTGAGGCCCGAGGTGGTCTCCGGTGAGGTAGGGCGTGTCGATCTGGGCGATGTTGCCGAGGCAGACGAGCTTGGTGCCCGGGCCGGCGCGCGTCACGAGCGCCTTCATCTGCTTCGGCGTCAGGTTCTGCGCCTCGTCGAGGATCAGGTAGCGGTTCAGGAAGGTGCGGCCGCGCATGAAGTTGAGCGAGCGGATCTTGATGCGGTTGCGCAGCAGGTCGTTGGTCGCCGCGCGGCCCCAGTTGCCGCCTTCCTGGCTCTGCGTCAGCACCTCGAGGTTGTCCATCAGCGCGCCCATCCACGGCTCCATCTTTTCCTCCTCGGTGCCGGGCAGGAAGCCGATGTCCTCGCCGAGCGGGATCGTCACGCGCGTCATGATGATCTCGCTGAAGCGGTTGGTCTCGAGCGTCTGCGCGAGCCCGGCGGCGAGCGTCAGCAGCGTCTTGCCGGTGCCGGCCGGGCCCCAGGATCGTGACGAAGTCGATGTCCGGATCGAGCAGCAGGTTCAGCGCGAAGTTCTGCTCGCGGTTGCGCGCCGTGATGCCCCAGACGCTGTGGCGCGTCGCTGCGGAAGTCGCGCGTCGACTTCGAGCACCGCGACGTCGCCGTCGATCCGCGCACGATGCGCCTCGATGCCGTTGCTCTGTCGGTCTCGTAGAGGAACTGGTTCGGCTGCCAGTCGCTGCACCGCCGCGCCGCGCACGCGGTAGAAGGTGCGGCCGCTGCTCCTGCCAGGACTCGATGTTGCTTGCCGGTGCTGCTCCCAGAAGTCTGCCGGCAGCGCCGTGCACGCCGGTGTAGAGCAGGTCGGCGTCCTCGATCGTCTTGTCGCTGTAGTAGTCCTCGGCGTGCACGCCGATGATCGCGGCCTTGATGCGCAGGTTGATGTCCTTCGACACCAGCGTGACGCGCGTGCCGGGCAGCTCCTTCTGCAGCGCGAGCGTGTACGCCGAGGATCGCGTTGTCGGCGCCGTGCCCGGGCAGGTTGTCCGGCAGACCGGCCGCGAGCTGCCTGCGTCTGGAAGAAGAGCCGGCCCGGTCGGCGGCTTCTTGCCGTGGTTGCCGGACTTCGGCCGGCGGCAGCTCGAGGCCGCGGTCGATCTGCTCCTTGGTCGCGTTCGCGCATCAGCTCGTCGAGGAAGCGGCTCACCTGGCGCACGTTGCGCGCGGACTCGGACAGGCCTTTCTTGCCGGCATCGAGCTCCTCGAGCACGATCATCGGCATGTAGATGTCGTGCTCCTCGAAGCGGAAGATCGCGGCGGGGTCGTGCATGAGCACGTTCGTGTCGAAGCACGAACGCGCGGCGGCGCGCCCTTCGCGGGCCGGTTCTTCAGCATCGCTTGCGAGTTCCCGGGCGGCGGCGAGCACCTCCGCGGCGTGGCCCTTGACGCGCACCTTGCGCCACTCGCGCCGGATCTGACCCTTCGCATCGATGAGGAACGTGCTTCGCTCGATTCCCATCATTTTCCTTCCGTACATGTTCTTCTCTTTCCAGACACCGAACAGGCCGGCGACCGCGTGGTCCTCGTCCGAGCCGGAGCTCGAACGGGAACTTCATCTTGTCCTTGAACTCTGGCGTGGGACTCGAGGCGTGTCGGTCGAGATGCCGAGGATGCGCGTGCTGGCCCGCCGGAAAGCGCGTCGCGAGGTCGCGGAAGTCGCTGCCCTCGAGCGTGCAGCCGGGCGTGTTGTCGCGCGGGTAGAAATAGACGACGAGGTCTTCGTCGCGCCTGGGCGCCCAGGCGGAACTGCGCCGCCGCGTGGTCGCGATGCTGAATTTCGGAGCCTCTGGCGCCCGCCTTGACCGCGGCCATCGCGTCAGTTCTTCACCGGCTCGAGGATCGCGTCGAGGTTCATCTGGTCGCAGAAATCCATGAACTCCTCGCGCAGCGCCGCCGACGTGGATCCGGGACGGAACGTTGACGACCATGTGCACCGAGAACATCTGCGCGCCGGTGTGCGCCGCCGCGTAGCTGCGCGTCGAGAGCTCGCCGATGTCGATGCCGCGCGCCGCGAAGAATCCCGAGAGTCCCGCGACGATTCCGGCCTGGTCGATGACAGACGACGTCGACCGAGTAGGGACCATGTCCTCGCGGACGGCGCGCTGCGTCGTGCGGCGCACCTGGATCGTGACGCCCGAGGACTCCGCGAGCTTCGCGCAGGTCGGTCTCGATGCGCGCAATCGAGTGCCAGTTGCCCGCGACCAGCATCAGGATCGCGAAATCCGAGCCGAGCGCCGTCATGCGGCTCTCGCTGATGCTGCCGCCGCAGTCCGCGACGACCTTCGAGAGATCGTGCACGAGACCGATGCGGTCGCACGCCGATGGCGGATATTGCGATGAACTGTTTCATGCGGGAAGAAGCGGGGGCTTTCGGAGAGTGTACCGGGATCGGCATGGCGATGATATCGCGCTCCGCGCGCGCCTTGCGCTGCGTGGCACGCGCCCGTACCATTCCGCCTCCGGTGCCGGCCGATCGGCCGGGGGGTGACATGTTTCGCGGCAGCCTCGTTGCGCTCGTGACGCCGATGACGGAGTCCGGCGACGTCGATCACGTCGCGTTCGGGCGCCTGCTCGACTGGCACGCGCGCGAGGGCAGCGATGGCGTCGTCGTCGGCGGGACGACCGGCGAGTCGGCGACGCTCGAGCGACGGCCGAATCGGCGGACTGCTCGCGAGATCGCGGTGCAGCGGCCTCGGCGGCCGCCTGCCCGTGATCGCGGGCACCGGCGGCGCCTCGACCGCGCATTCGGTCGAGCGCACGCGCGCGGCCTGCGAACTCGGCGCCGACGGCGTGCTCGTCGTCACTCCTTATTACAACCGTCCGCCGCAGGAAGGCCTGTACCGGCACTTCAGCGTGATCGCCGACGCCTCGAGCGTGCCGCTCATCCTCTACAACGTGCCGTCGCGCACCGCCTGCGATCTCCTGCCCGAGACGCGTCGAGCGGCTCGTCGGGCCATCCGCAGATCATCGGCATCAAGGACGCGACCGGCAGCATCGCGGCGCGGCAAAGGAGATCCTCGAGCGCTGCGGCGGCGATTTCCTGCTGCTTTCGGGCGACGACCCGAGCTGCCGCGAGCTGATTGCAGCGCGGGGCACAGGGCGTCATCACGGTCACGGGCAACGTCGCGCCGCGGCTCATCGCACGAAATGGTCGAAGCCGCGCTCCTCGACGACCTTGCGGGTGCCCGGGAACTCGACGAGCGCCTTTCAGGTCTGCACACCTGCACTATTCGTGAGTCGAACCCGATCCCCGCCGAAGTGGGCGCTCGGGCGGCTCGGGCTGGATCGGACCGGGAATCCGGTTGCCGCTCGTCGACCTGTCGGAAGCGCAACATGTCAAACCGTGTGCTCGCGGCGATGCGCGCGCGCCGGAGCGATCAGAATGAGGAATGGCCTGATACGCCTCGGGCTGTCATTGCAATCATCCTGCCGCTCGCCGGCACTGCTCCGTGCTGCCCGACGCCTACTCCGGCTGCAATGACCCCAAGCCCTACGAGGCCGCGGGTGCAAAGAGCCCTTGCGCGTTCCGGCCGGCGCCGATCTGCCGGACACGCGAAACGCGCTCAAGATTCCGGAGATGAAGGGCCTGAATTGCCGCCGGATCCAGGCAGAGCTGCCTCGATCACCCGCCCTACGATCGCGACCAGCCGCCGTGGCAAGCGCCGCTGGCGAACTCAGGCGCCGGCCAACGACCGCCGCCGCGACGACATGCAGCCCTGCGCTGGTCCTGATCTTGGCGATGGATGATGGCAGGCCATGGCAAACGCGCCTCGGCATCAACTACAAGCCCACGACCAACACTCGACTTCGACGGCGGTTCCACCGTTGAATTCAACAGCAGCACCGGTTTCCTGGTCGGAATCGGCTACGACCTTTCGAAGCACCTTCGAGGTCGGTGCGAATTTCACCTACGACGACACGCAGCTACGAAGCGAGGCGTGGCCGGTGACGATCCGGGCGAAGTATTCCCGGTCAAGGGCAGCCTCAAATCCATGGGCGTGATGTTCGACGCCACGTACTACTTCATGACGGGCCGGTTCACGCCATTCCATCACGACGGGCATCGGCTGGAACTTCGTGGACTACGAATATCCCGACCGAGCCGCCCCGGAGGTCGGTGCTGCTGGTGGAATCCGTGGTACGGATACATCTGCGAGGGCTTCCAGGACACGAAGAATGTCGACGGGTTTGCCTACCAGCTGGGCGCCGGAATGCGCTATCGCGTGAACCAGTCCATCTCGTTGAATGGCAGCTACGAGATGAGCTGGCTGGATTTTCCGAAGGCCCAGGGCACGCCGACCTTTGACGGATTCCAGCTGATCCTCAACTGGGGATTCTGAACGGCGACACCGGCTCGGTTGCTGCGGAGCAGCCCGGCTCCAGTAGGCCGTGCCCCCTTCGATGGAGAGGTGGCCGAGCGGTCGAAGGCGCTGGACTGGAATTCCAGTAATACCTCACGGAGGTATTCGTGGGTTCGGAATCCCACCTCTCCGCCAGTCCAGTCCAGTCGATGCGGTCGCCCGGATCGCGGCATCTTGCCGCCGGCCGCAATCGATCTCGTAAGGCGCGCGCAAACGCGACCAGGAAACCGCGGGCAAGCCGGCTTCCCCGACTGCACGGTCGGCGCGGAAAAGCTCCTGGTAGCGGTTCCAGAGGCGCGCCTGCAGATCCGCGCCGACGACGCCCTGGGCGCGCCGGCCAAGCTGCTCTTCGAGGATCTTCCGGGTTCAGCTTCTCGAACACGGCCGCAAGCGCTTCGCGCAGCGCACGCCGCCATCGCAATCTCGTGATTGCGGGTGCGAGTGAACTGGCTGCGGATCTCGTCGATTGCGCGCGAAGTCGCCGCGGCCCGCGCCCCGCGAGCACCATTTCGAGGATCTGTTCGACCGCCGCGATCTGCGTGAACGAGGCGGTGGCGTCCCGGCGGCGCGCTCCGGAAGAGATGCCGAACTCGCTCGCGAAATCCGCGCGCGTGCGCGCAAGCTCGGAGAAGCCGACGAACGTCTCGCGCAGGAGCTGTCCCGCCTGCTGCAGCGCCGTGCCGCGCACCTCGGCGGGCAGCGCGATCGGATCGATCCCGGCGCCCCTGCAGAGCGCGGCAAGCGCCGGGCCACAGTTCCTGGTCGTCGCGTCCACGTGGGTACATGGGGCTGGAGGCGGCGCCGGCGGCGGCACTCGCGGCGCGGCGAGCCGGGCGACGGCGGCGCCTCCGGCGACGCACGCAGCCTGCGCCTCGCGTTCGCGTCGGCCCGTCGAGATGAAGTTCTTCACTTCGAAGGACGAATCCAGGTCGGTCACGCTGACCGGCGCGACTCCTGGGCGGGAAATCGTTGCCGCCGGTGATTCCGACCTCGATCTCGTACTCGCCGATGCGGAATCGGTCGCCAGTTCGAGAGCTCGTGCAGCCGGTCGGGACCGAGCGCCTCGTCGGAGTCGTTGACGAAGGTGCCGTTCGTGCTGGTGTCGCGCAGGAGCCAGCGCACCGCCGCGGTGCTCGATCTCGGCATGGCGCCCGGATACGTAGCGTTCAGGGTCCCGCAGCACCCAGTCATTGGTCGTGTGGCGGGCCGATGCGCCCGCCATTCACGCCGAACGTCCAGCGCGCACGCTCGCCGGCCGCGGCTGCGCTTGTCGCTGACGATTTTCAGCCGGAGTGCCATCGCACGGCATAATAGCGCGCCCACGGCAGGGCGAGTCCCACCCGGATCATGGCCTCCAGTCACATATTCAGGATCGTCTTCGTCAACCAGGGCAAGGTCTACGAGATCTATGCCCGCAAGGTGAGCTAGCGGCGGGCTCTCTTCGGTTTCGTCGAGTGCCGAAGAGCTGGTGTTCGGCGAGCGCAGGCTCGGTCGTGCTCGACCCGGCGCGAGGAGCGCATCAAGTCGGAGTTCGCGGGCGTCAAGCGCAGCTTACCTGCCGCTGCCAGTCGGTCATCCGCATCGACGGAGTGCGCAAGCAAGGCGTCAGCAAGATCACCGCGCTGCGAGGGCGGCAACGTCTCGCTGTTCCCGGTCCCCTGTATCCGGCCGGCGGCGACCCGGGCGTGAAGCGTTGACGGCTTGATGCTGCGGTTCCGGGGCGCCAGCGCACTTTCAAGCTTCCGGATCAGAGGTTGCCAGCGGCGCTAAGGCGCCTCGAGCCCGCGGTCCGGGGCATCCGCGCCGAGTATGTCCATTTCGTCGATACCGGAGCGCGAGCTCGCGCCCGCGGAACGCGCAGTGCTCGAGCGCCTGCTCGACGTCGATGCGCGCGCGAGGCCGAGGCCGCCTGGTCTCGCGCCTCACACCGTGCCGCGCCTCGGGACGGTCTCGCCCTGGTCCTCGAAAGCGACCGACATCGCGCACGTCTGCGGCCTTGGCGCGTGCGGCATCGAGCGCGGCCGGTCCTGGGGCCTCGAGGCCGCGACCGCACTCGCGCACCGGAGTCGCTCGCGCGCGCTCGCTGCGCCGCTCTTCGACCCGATGACGGAGACGCTGCTCTTCAACGCGGACGAAGCGCAGCGCCTGTTCGAGACTCACGCGCGTGGGGCGCTGATCACGTCGTGCTCGGCCGCGATCCCCGCGGCGCGCTCGCGCGTGAACGAGGCGCAGGGACTCGCGCACTCGAGTGGCGCATCGTCGTATCTCGCCGACGCGTCCGCGCGCGGCTCGGCCGCGATCCCGACCGACGTCGAGCTCATGATGTTCGCGCAGGCGAACAGCGAGCACTGCCGGCACAAGATCTTCAACGCCGACTGGCGTCGTCGACGGCGACGCGCAGCGCGACATCGCTGTTCGAGATGATCCGCCGCACGCACGCGAGGCAGTCCCGGCGGCGTGCTGTCGGCCTACAGCGACAACGCCGCCGTGATCGAGGGCCGCGACGGGCGCGCGCTTCTTCCCGACCCGGCGCACGGCGAGTACGGCTGCGCGCGACGAGCCGATGCGACATCCTGATGAAGGTCGAGACGCACAACCACCCGACGGCGATCTCGCCGTTCCCGGGCGCGGCCACCGGCTCCGGGCGGCGAGATCCGCGACGAGGGCGCGACGGGCCGCGGCGCGCAAGCCCAAGGCGGGCCTCGTCGGCTTCACGGTCTCGAACCTGCGCATTCCCGGATTCGTGCAGCCCTGGGAGACGACGCACGGCACGGCCGGCGCGCATCGCGTCCGCGCTCGACATCATGCTCGACGGCCCGATCGGCGCCGCCGCGTTCAACAACGAGTTCGGCCGCCCCGACATCGCTCGGCTACTTCCGCACCTTCGAGCAGCAGCGTCGCCGGCGACCGGGCGTCGGCGTGCGCGGCTACCACAAGCCGATCATGATCGCGGGCGGCCTCGGGCAACGTCCGCGCGCGACGCACGTCGAGAAGCGGCCGATTCCCGCGCGGCGCGCCGCTGGTCGTGCTCGGCGGCCCGGCGATGCTGATCGGCCTCGGCGGCGGCGCCGCCTCGTCGCATGGCGGCGGGCGCCAGCCAGCGAGGAGCTCGATTTCGCCTCCGTGCAGCGCGGCAACGCCGAGATGCAGCGCCGCGCGCAGGAGGTCATCGACGCGCTGCTGGGCGCTGGGCGAGGCACAACCCGATCCTGTCGATCCACGACGTCGGCGCGGGCGGCCTGTCGAACGCGGTGCCCGAAGCTGGTCACGCAGCCGCGCGCGGCGGGCGCATCGAGCCTGCGCGCGTGCCGAGCGACGAGCCGGGCATGTCGCCGCTCGAGATCTGGTGCAACGAGGCGCAGGAGCGCTACGTGCTCGCGCTCGCCGAAGCGGCGCTCGACGAGCTTCGTGGCGCTGTGCCGCCGCGAGCGCTGCCCGCTCGCGCGTGATCGGCGACGGCCACCGACGACGGCCGGCTGCGTCGTCGACGGATCCGCGCGCGGGCGACGCGCCGTCGACATGCCGCTCGACGACGCTGCTCGGGCAAGCCGCCGCAGCATGACGCGCGAGCGGCGCGCGCGCAGGCGGCCGCGGCGATGGATTCGACGCCGAGCGGCGCTCGATGCGCGCGACGCGGCGCTCCGCGCTGCTGCGCCTGCCCGCGATCGCCGACAAGACGTTCCTCATCACGATCGGCGACCGCAGCGGTCGGCGGCATGATCAGCGCGCGACCCGATGGTCGGCCGCTGGCAGGTGCCGGTCGCCGACGTCGCGGTGACGACGTCCGGCTACTTCGTCGGCCGGACAGGCGAGGCGATGGCCGATGCGGCGAGCGCACGCCGCTCGCGCTGCTCGACGCCGCCGGCCTCGGCGCGCATGGCAGTCGGCGAGGCGGTCACGAACATCGCCGCGCGCCGACATCGCGCAGGCTCGGCGACGTCAAGCTGTCGGCGAACTGGATGGCCGCCTGCGGCGATCCTGCGCGAGGACGCGCGATCTCTATGACACGGTCCGTGCGCGTCGGCGCCGAGCTCTGCCCGGCGCTCGGCATCGCGATCCCGGTCGGCAAGGACTCGCTGTCCATGCGCCCGGTCTGGCGAGACGACGGTGCGCAGCGCGCCGTGATCGCGCTGCTCTCGCTCATCGTCTCGGCGCTTCGCGCCGGTGCGCCGACGTGCGGCGCACGCTGACGCCGCGCGCTGCGCGATCGATGCCGGCGACACGCGCGCTCCTGCTCGTGGATCTCGGCGCGCGGCCGCGACCGGATCGGCGGTTCCTGGCTGGCGCAGGTGCATGGATCGCATTGGCGTACGCCAGGCGCGGACCTCGACGACGCAGCAGCGGCATCGTTTCCTTCTTCACGGCGATCC
>ERZ1370068.1360-contig-11249_pt1 | contig 124822 bp, 175 predicted proteins | sample MGYA00561227_ERZ1370068 | MGnify/ENA primary metagenome ERZ1370068 (study PRJEB38410, sample SAMEA6850437) | metagenome | study: Metagenomic assessment of the ecological functions of the soil: analysis of the soil microbiota associated with the...
GCCAGCGGCGCGAGCACTTCGCCGCCGAAACTGTAAAGGTGCGGACTGGCCTTGATGACGTCATCCAGATCAGGGCGCCGATTGGTTTGAGCGAAATGTCACCAGCCGCTCTGGCTGTTCGTAACCGAGAGGCCGCAGCAGCACGGCATTTATCACGCTGAAGATCGCCGTGTTGGCGCCAATCCCAAGCGCCAGAGTGATCCACGGCCACCGCCGCGAACGCGGGCCGCTTCAACAAACTGCGGATTCCGTAGCGGATGTCTTTGAATATTGTGTCCATAGATCGTTTCCGACAGTGGCATTCCGACTTGCAGATCTGTCGATTTCGTTTCTGCCGCAAAGCCAATTGAGCAATCAACAGACTGGCAAGTCTGCATGCCACTCACTCACATCTGAGCGCCACAAGTGGATCGACTTTGGTGCTCGCCGCGCCGGGACGTAACAGGCCAGCAGGGCTGCGGCCAGCAGGACTATCGCCAGCGCCGGCGAAGGTTGGCAGATCGGTTGGTCTAATCTCAAAGAGCAGACTGACGATCATTCGTGTCAACGCAAATGACAACGCGATCCCAATCACCGTCCCGGCGAGGGCGAGCCCGAATCCCTGTCTCAAAACCAGGCCCACTACACTCAAGCGGTTCGCGCCCAGAGCCATGCGGATCCCAATTTCCTGAGTGCGTTGCGACACGGTATAGGAGATCAAGCCGTACACACCGGTCATTGTCAGGACCAAACCGATTGCGCCAAATACGCCAAATAGAAAGGTGTAGAAACGCGGCTTGGTGATGGTTTCGGAAATGGCTGCGCTGAGAGGTTGCACCTTCGTGACCGTCACGCTCTTGTCGCCGGCCCGAATTTGTTGACGGAAATTTTCCGCCAGCAATTCGGATCGGCGCCGGTGCGAATGAAAAAGCTTCCCCAGTTCCAACTGTTTTGCTGATAAGGCAGATAAATCTCGGGATTAGCGTTCCTGGTGAGACTGCTGTGGTGCACGTCGCCAACGACGCCAACTATTTCCCATTGTTCGGGGTCGCCTTCGTTTTGATTGGCCCCGATCTTTGAGATGCGTTTGCCGATCGGATTTTCACCAGAGAAGTAACGCTGGACAAAGGTCTGATTGACTATCGCCGCGCCGAGACCATCATGCCGATCCTGTTCGCTGAAATAACGGTCCCTGCAGCAGCGGAATCTTCATGGCTCGGAAGTAATCAGGTGTGACACTCCGGTTATTCGCCGTGGGCTCGCTGCCCACTGCAGGTGTCTGGTCGTCCCTCGATCGTGAAATCCGATCCCACGTTGCCGCCGCTGAAAGGCATCGGGGCCGCAAAGGCCACGCTCTCCACGCCGGGCAGAGCCTTTAGCCGTTCCAGAGTCTGGTTCACGAACAAGACTCGCTGCTCATGCTCCGCATAGTTTTTCCTGGTCATGCTAATGCGACCAGTCAACACGTTCGTGGGATCGAAGCCCGGAGGAACGCTGGCGAGTTGGGCAAAACTTCTGATCATCAAGCCGGCTCCAACCAGCAGGATCAAGCCTCAAAGCGACCTCAACAACTACCAGCGAGTCGCGCCAGAATCGCAGACTGCGACTGCTCGGACGATCCTCTACCGCCGGCTCTGAGTGCCTCGTTGATATCCGGGTGAGAAGATTTCAGGATTGGCACCAGACTGAACAACACTCCGGTAAAGACTGGAGACTGCCAGAGTAAAGACCAGGACGCGGCCATCAATGCGGACCTCGCCGATCCGCGGCAGTTGCCCGGCGCCGTAAAGTTTGATGGCACTCAGGCCCCAGATGGCGAGCATCACGCCGACACCGCCGGACATTATCGACAGCAGCAGACTCTCGACGCCCAGTTGACGCGCGATGCGCCAACGGCTCGCACCGAGCGCGGTGCGAATGGCAATCTCTCTGCATCGTACTGGCCCGAACCAGCAGCAGGTTCGCCATGTTTGTGCAGGCGATCAGCAGGATGAAACCCACTGCGCCCAGCAACAGCCAGAGGGCGCGACGAATATCCTTTCCGACGATCTGTTCATCGAGCGCTGATTAACGTGATTGTTTGATCACGATCGCTTTGCGGATACTCCTGCGCCAGGTTAACCGGCGAGCCTGGTCATGTCAGCCTGAGCAGACTCAATCGAAACGCCCGGCTGCAAACGGCCGACAGCTCTGAGGATCTGCGCGCCTCGCTGTGCCAGGTTGGATCCTTCACCCGCTACCGTGGTCCAGACGAGGGGATCTTTGACTGACAGCGGAAACTCGAACCTGGGCGGCAGAATGGCAATGATCGTATGCGACTTACCGTTGAGACTGATCTGCTGGTTCAGGACCGATTCGCTGCCGCCAAATTTACTTTGCCAGTATTCGTAACTGATGATTGTTACCGGTTGACTGCCGCGTTTCTCTTCTTCGCCGGTAAAATCGCGCCCGCGAACCGGTTTAATCTTGAGCACGGAAAAGAAATTCGCCGTAACCCGCATGCCTTGAATTTCTTCAGCCTCGCCATTTTCTAATAGCGTGAAAGAATTAGGCTTGTAAGCCGCTATGTCTTCGAGACTCTGGTTGCGCGTTCGCCAGTCCTGCCAATCCAGGTACGAGACGAAGTTCTCCTCTCGCTTGCCGATCGGTGTCTTCCATAGCGCCACTACGCGATCGGGATCGGCTATCGAGGGCGGATTGATCACCAGCGCATTGATGATGCTGAAGATTGCCGTGTTGGCGCCAATCCCGAGGGCCAGACGTGATCACGGCCACCGCCGCAAATGGCGGGCCGCTTCAGCAGACTGCGAATTCCGTGGCGAGCGTGATGTCTCTGACAGCTATTGCGCCCAGCGATCTAATCGTGCCTCAGTGCCTCCAGCGGCTCGATCCGGCTGGCGCCAAGCGGGAACCAAGCGCCAACCACGCTGAGCTAAGTAAAAGAAGAAAGACCGCGCTTAACGCTCGGACATCCAGGGCCGGCACTCCGAACAGAGTGATTTGCATCATCCGCCCCACCAAATAAGCGCCGCCTAAGCCGATCAGTCCGCCGATAACGGCGCAGGGCCGTTCCTCGCTCAAGACCAGACGTATGACCCGAAGCCGCGGCGCCCCAGGCGCCAGCCGCACACCGAATTCGTGAGTGCGTTGCGCGACACCCAAAGCCATGACGCCATAAATACCGACCGCCGCCAGCAGCAGACCCAAGGCGCCAAAACTGGCAAACAGCACCACACTGAATCGATCGATAGCTAACGACTTCACCGACAGATCTCATCCACCGTTCTGACACCGCCAAAGGCATGTCCGGATCGACTGAATTGCACCGCCGCCGCCACGCTGTTGATGACTGCTTTCGGCTCGCCGTCGGTCTGCAGCACTACCGAAACTCGCGGCGAGGGACTTTGCCAAAACGGCACATCGATCTCTGGATAGTCTTCACGAAATCCAGCGCCGCGCACGTTGTGAAACACGCCGACAATCTGCCATTCGACGGGCTTGCCGGGAGGCTCGCCAGGCCGCTGTTCACTCATCACGATCCGCTGCTGGAGCGGGTCGACTCCGCGGCAGAAAGCGGTTCACAAAGAATTCGTTGACCATGGCCACCCGCATGCTCGTCTCCAGTGTCGTGCTCATCAAACGCTGCGCCCTTTGACCACCCGAATGCCCAGCGTGTCGGTGTACCCGGACGTGACCCTTTGAAATGACGAACGGAGAAGTTCAGCAGGATTGGCCAATGGCTGTCCGGCAATCCTGAACCGTGCGCCCCCGTCGGAACCGCCCGCAGGCGTCCCGGTCATGCGCAGCGACGTTGCGGACGCCGGGCACGGTCTGAATCTTTCCAGCATTTGCCGGTAATAGGATCGAATTTGGTCGGGTCCTTCAAACGCTGTTCGGGCACCGGTAGTAGAAACGAAAGCACATGGTCCGTGCGAATCCCCAGATCGATGCGCGTCAGATTCCAGAAACTCTTGAGCGCCAGGCCGCCACACGCCAGCAGCGTCAGGGCCAGCGCAAATTCGGCAATGACCAGGACGCGCCGCGGCGTTCGTCGCGCCACCACCACCGCCGGTGCGGCCTCCCAACTTGAGCACTTCGTTGAGGTCGAGTCGGGTTGCTTGCCACGCCGGCATTGATCCGAACAGCAGACCCGCTAACGTGCGTGATCGCCACCGTGAAGATCAGCACCGGAACACTCATCCCGATATTCGCTTCGGAAGGCAACATCGTTCCCACCGGCGGCATAACGGCCTGAATCAGATCAATGATCGTTCCTGCGAGTAGAACGCCCACGGCCCCACCGAGCACCGCCAGCACCAGGCTTTCAGTAATGAACTGCGAGAACAGTCGCCCTCTCGAGGCGCCGAGCGCCGCCCTCAACGCGACTCTCTCTTTGCCGTGAAGTGCCGCGCGCCAGCAATAGATTTGAGACATTGACGCAGGCAATCAGTAAGAGAAACCCAACCGCTGACAGTAACAGCCAGAGATTGCGCCGGGTCGCACTCGGTAAGAAAGTTGAGGTGCAGGGGCTGCACGCTGACACCGATTGGGTTCGCCTTAGGGCGCTCGCTTTGCAGCTGTTGTGAAATGGCGCTCATCTCTGATTGCGCCTGAGCAATCGAGACGCCGTCTTTCAAACGGGCCATCACCGAAACAGCGCGCATCAGTTTGATTCGTTGGGTCTGGTTCGATTACCAGCGGAGCCCAGAGTTGTGAGTTGAGACGATCATGAATTCCCGGTGGCAGAACTCCTACGACGGTATAGGGTTCGCCATTCAGGCGGATGTCTTTCCCAACGATGTCCGGGTTTGCCGCGAAGTCACGGCGCCACAATCGATTACTAAGGATGACTACATGATCTCGACCCGCTTGACCCTCTTCAGGCGCGAAATCGCGGCCCAGCATGAAGGGCAAGCCCTCCATCGTGAAAAACCCGGTGTACGCAGCAGAGCCCACGACCTGTTCCGGGTCGGTCGCCGGCGCCGATGTTGAAATATCCGCCAGTCCATGCCCCCATACCCCGAAAACTAGAGCTACGCTGCTTCCACTCGAGATAATCGACCGTTGATACATAATTCCGATTCCCTCTCGCCATCGACCAAACCATGACTAGTTGATCGGGATTGGAATAGGGCATCGGTTCAAAAACGGCATAGCACAACGCTGAAGATCGCGGTCGTGGCGCCGATACCCAACGCCAGGGTCAAGACTGCAGTCACGGTGAAGCCCGGATTCTTCAGCAGCGTCCGTATGCTGTAGCTCAGGTTTTGTTTAAGCACACCCCACATGATGTTTTATCCTTCCGTGTCAGAAGCCCGACCGTTAGGGAGGGCCTCACTTGTATCCTGGCGCGCACAGATTAACGCCTGCCTCTCCTCACGGTCGGGCTTCTGACACCGCACCCGCTTCACTCGCACCTGAGCGCCTCGAGCGGATCGACTCTCGTCGCTCGCCAGGCCGGTATGTAGCAGGCGAGCATCGCCACTATCGACAACAGCGCGGCGATGGCTACGAAAGTCGCCGGGTCGCGCGTCGTCACGCCAAACAGCAGACTCGAAAGCAAACGCGTTAGGGCGAGCGCTCCGGAAATGCCCAGCTACCAAACCCAGCAAGCACCAACTTCAAACCATCTTTGACAATCAGGCCCAGCACGTCGCGCGGTCTGAGCTCCCAGCGCCATGCGGATTCCGATCTCGTTAGTGCGCTGCGCGACTGAGTAACTCATGACACCGTATAAACCGATGATCGTCAGGACCAGCGCCACCGCCGCGAAGATGGACAGCAAGCGTAGTGTTGAAGCGCGGCGCCGCAACCGACGACGCGATGTACTCCTCCATCGTCTTGACGCTGAAGACCGGCAATTCGGGATCCATCGCTCTCACTTCGCGAGTGACGCCACCGGTCAACAGCGCACGCGGATCGTTCGTGGTTTTGACGACCGACTATCAATTGAGTAAACGGCACCTGCGACTGCGGCACGTAATAAGCGGGTTTTGGTTCTGTGTTGAGGCGCCCGGTTGCGAATATCAGCGGCGACGCCGATGATCTCGCGCATCGCTGACTCTGTCGTCGTCCCAGGAACTGATGCCCGGGTTGAATGCGTTTGCCGATCGGATCCTCGCCAGGGAAAACACTGCCGCGCGAATGTCTCAGTAACGATGATCACGACCGGCGTCGGATTTGTGCTCGTCGCGATCTTCAAAGTCCCGGCCCTGCATAATCGGGATACCCATGGTGCGAAAGTAATTCGTGTCGGCGACGAACAAGTCGGCCGATGGCTCGTCCTTGCGGCGCGACCGGCCGGCCGTCCGATTTCGAAACGAGATGCCGATACGGTCGCCGCTCAGAGGCAGAGGCGTGACGGCGCTGGCCGACTGCACGCCCGGCAACGCACGCGATGCGCGTCCCAATAAGATCATGGTAAAACCGCACCTGCTTTTCAGATGAATAGCGCACGTCCGGTACGAGCAAGGTTAAAAGTCAGAATATTTTCCGGCTGTAAGCCCGGATTCACGTGTTGCAATCGCCAGAGGCTTTGAATCAACAATCCCGCACCCACCAGCAGGACTACCGCGATCGCCAGTTCAGCCACAACCAGCACGCCGCGAACTCGATTCTTTCTGGCGCCAGCGCCGGCGCCCGCGCCCTCCTTCAACGATTCAGTCAATTCGGTTTTAGACAAATGCAGCGCCGGAACCAGACCAAACACCAGTCCGGTCAAAATCGAAACGCCCAGCGTGAATCCCAGCACGCGCCAGTCGAGTCCAACCTGGATGGCGCGCGGAATGTCCTTCTTGCCCAGACGCGATCAGCAGGTCGGACCACCAGACCGCGAGGACCAAACCAAGCACAGCCGCCGGCAAGCGAGAGCAGCACGCTTTCGGTGAGCAATTGACGCACAACTGCGCATGCGGCTGGCGCCCAGCGCTGACCGCACCGCCATTTCTTTGTGACGGGTCATCGCCCGGGCGAGCAAGCAGATTCGCGACGTTGGCGCAGGCGATCAGAAGCACGCAGGCCACTGCGCCGAGCAGGATGAGCAAGGCCGGCCGGATGTCACCCACCAGAGCTTGCAGTGCGGATTCGACCCGAATGCCTTTGTGATGTGTTGGTATCGGGGTATTGCTGTTCGAGCCGCGCCGCAATTGTGTCCGCTTCGGCCTGGGCTTGAGTTTCAGTCGACACCCGGTTTGAGACGCGCGATCAGTGCGCAGAAAGTGTGCACCGCGCTGAGCAGTGATCGGCTCACTCGCCGGCGCGCGTCGTCCGCGATGGTGGTCCAAAGATCGAGCGGCTCGTTCTGCACCGGAAACTCAAAACCGTGCGGCATCACGCCGACGATCGTGTATTGCTTGCCGTCCAGAGTGATCTGCTGATTGATCACGTTCGGATCTGAATTGAAACGGCTGGCAAACAGTCGCTGGCTCAGCACCACGACGCGGCCGGTGTCTGTGGGTTTGTCTTCGTTCGGCAGAAAGGTCCGGCCCAGCAGCGGCGCTGTACCGCAACACCGAAAACAGATCTGCCGTGACCACGCCGCCCGAAATGCGCACGGGCTCGCTGCGGCCGGTCATAATAAAGTCGCTGTCGTGATAGGCGGCGAGGTGTTCAAAGACATGATTCTGCTCACGCAGATCAAAGAAGTTCGGATAGGAATACGATCCTCGAACGACACCGCGCGTCTGGTCCTTTTCGAAAACAGACAACGAGCGCGTCTGAGTTCGGGAAAGGCAACGGTCGCAACAAGACGGCATTCACCACGCTGAAGATCGCCGTGTTCGCTCCGATTCCCAGCGCCAGGGCAATCGTGGCCACGATGCTGACGCCTGGGGATTTAAGCAGCATGCGCATTCCATACTTAACATCCTGTCCGAACATTCCCATTTCCTTGTCCTCCTCTTTTATTCATTGCCAATTGCCGATTGCCAATTTGTCAGGACCATTCGCGATGGAGTCAGTACCATTCGCGTCAGCGAATGGAATAAAGACGCCTCGTAGTTCCCGACCGCTCTCCTTAACCCATCCGCTCACGCGGATGGTACTGACTCCGTAACGAATCTGCGCTCCCCAGAGCCAATCAGACCGAAAATTGGCAATGATCCGTCATTCGTATCTCAGCGCCACCAGGGGATCGACCTTCGTCGCGCGTCGCGCCGGTATCAGGCACGCGAGCAACGCCACCAGGATCAAACCAACGCTGCGGCCGAAACGGAGTCACCGGGTCGGTCGCTTTCACTTCAAACAGCAAGCCGGCAAGCAGACTTCGCAGAGCCAGAGCGCCGGCGACGCCGGCCGCAACGCCAATGACCACCAGGAGCATTCCCTGGCGCAGGACCATTCGCAGCATCTTCGCGCGGCAGTGCGCCCAAAGCCATGCCGAATGCCAATCTCCTTCGTCCGTTGGGCCACCGTAAGCAAGCACGCCATAGAGTCCCAGCGGCGGCGAGCAGCAGGGCAGCCACGGGCGAACATAGCCAGCATCATCATGGGAAAGCGCCGCGGCCGCTAACGAAGTTCCAATCACCTGGTCCATAGTCGCAGTCGTCGGTAATCCTCACGTTGCGATTTACCGACCAGACAGCTTGTCGCGCTGACGAAGCCAGTGCGCTGCGTCGCCGGAGGTCCGAATCGCCAGCACCATGTCAGAGTCGGGATTGAAACCACTGCGCTCTGGAACATAGACCTGCAGTTTCGGCGGTGCGTCGAGTCCTTCATGGCGAACGTTCCGACAATTCCCGACCACCGTGCGCCAGGGTCTGTTGGGGCCTCCAAGTTGATCCTGCTTGCCGATCGCACCTTCCCCGGGCCAAATCCTGGAAGCGAATAGTTCGTTTATCAGGACGATTGGTTGCGCCCTTTCATCATCGCGGACGGTAAGGCTTCGACCGCGGGTGATCGGGATGCCCATGGCTTCCTCGAGGTAGCCTGGGTCACTTCCATACCTGAACGCGCCAGGCGCGTCTTCAGGATTGGCGAACTGTTTGTCCTTGATTTGCACGCCAAACATGTCGAAACCGCCGCTCAGCGGAAGCTGACTCGACAACTCCGGCGACTTTCACACCCGGCAGCGCCGAGACTCGTTCGAGCGACTGTTGGAAGGTCGAGACGATTCTCGGATTTGCATCCGGCCCTGAGAACTCCGGGCCGAACAAGCGAAAGCTTCATGGTCAAAACGTTGTCAGGCGACAGCCCCGGAGGGAACGTCGAGGACACGCGACATGCTCTCGAGCATCAAACCGGCGCCGGCCAGTAAAATCATCGCCAACGCGACATCCACCACCACCAGCGTGTTAGCAGCAACGCGCGGATTGCTGATGCCGGCCAAACTGCGCCCGCCTTGTTTGAGATCTCTCCGCAATCGGTACCGGTATGCGGACAGTGCCGGCAGAATGCCAAACAAGATGCTGGTGAGACAGGAAAGCGCGATCGCAAAGCTGAGCACCGCGGGGCTCATTTTGACCTGCTCAATCCTCGGGATAGTGGCCGGCGCCAGCGACACGAGCCACTCAACACCGACGATTGTGAACAGCACCTGAGTCCCCGCCGGCGATCGCCAGCAGAAGGCTTTCGGTAAGCAACTGCCGCAGAATACGGAGGCGGCTGGCGCCGAGCGGCACGCGCAATGCGAGTTCCGCGACGCGCGGCGGTCCGCACCAGCATCAGGTTCGCGACGTTTGCGCAAGCGATCAGCATCACGAACCCAACTGCGCCAAACAGGAGAAACAGGACTGGGCTGACTTTGCCGGTGAATTGGTCAGAAACAGCGGTGAGCTTGATACCGTTCGACGAATAATCGGTCGGGTGGTCGCTAACGATTCGCTGCTGCAGGACGGCGAGTTCAGCTTGCGCCTGGGTGACGCGTCACCCCTTCGCGAATTCGGCCAATCGTGCACGCAGGTGACGACAGGTGCGGCAAGCGGGCGCTGCTTCTCCCTGGTAAGTCAACGGTCGCCAGATGTCAACGCGCTTGTTGAAAGGACTGAGGAGCGGTTGGAAGTCCGGCGGCATTACTCCGACGACTGTGCGAGCGACACCGTTGATGAATTGGCTGGTTTATCCACAATCGAAGGGTCCCGATTGAGGTCTTTCTGCCAAAGCTCGTAACTGATGATCGCCACACGAGGCGCGTTCGGACGGTCATCGTCGCTCCGGAAAGTCGCGACCCAGCATTGGTCTAATTCCGAGCACGCCAAAGAAATCCGCCGTCACACTCGCCCCGCTTAGGCCTGGGGATCACCCGCGCCGGAAAGTGTCGGGTTCCAGTAGGCCATCGAGGACATCGCCGCGAACGAATGATTCTGACTGCGCCAGTCAGCGAACGTCGGGTACCCGACGTTGCCTCGTGTCGCCGTTCTTGTCGGTCTCCCAAACCACCACCAATTGCTCCGGGTGCGGATAGGGCAAAGGTTGCAGAACGACCGCATGAACCACACTGAAGATTGCAGTGCACGCGCCGATGCCGAGCGCCAGGGTCAATACTCGCCGCTGCGGTAAAGCCCGGCCGCTTCAGCAGTGTTCGACCAGTACCATTCGCGTCAGCGAATGGAATAAAAAGAAGCCTCGTAGTTCCCGACCGCTCTCCTTAACCCATCCGCTCACGCGGATGGTGCTGACTCCGGAGCCAATCGCTTTCGCCAATCGGCAGTGCCCTCACTCGTATCTAAGCGCCACCAGTGGATCGACTTTCGTCGCCCGCCGCGCCGGTATGCAACACGCGATCAGCGCGACCAGAGCCAAACCCACTGAAACCGTCGCAGCGGTCAGAGCGTCGGTGGGCGTCACTCCGAAGAGGAAGCTCACCATCAATCGTGTGAGTCCCAGCGCTCCTGCCAGCCCCACAGCCAGACCGAGTATCACCGGCCCCATTCCGTTCTTCACGATCAGCTTCATCACATCCGCCGCGCGCGCACCGAGCGCCATGCGAATGCCGATTTCGTGCGTCCGTTGCGTGACTGCGTAACTCATCACTCCGTAAATGCCGACTATTGCCAGAATCAAAGCTATGACGGCGAAGACTCAAGCAATGACGTGCGAAAGCGCGGCGTGACGACTGCTTCTGACATCACGGTCTCAAGTGTTCTGACGTTATAAACCAGTTGGTTTTGTCGAGCACTTGCACACCTCATGCCCGCACAGCGGCGGCGATACTCTCAGGATTGTTGGCCGTTCGGATCAACAGCGCCGGCCCGGATTCTGGTTGTTGAGCGAAAGGCATATACATTTCCGGGACGGGACTGCTGGTAAGTTCACAGCTCGCGAGGCTTGGTATCCGCTGCTACTCCGACAATCGTGGCCCAATCTTCTTCCTTCGGATTCTCATCATTCAACGTCATGCGCCGGCCTATCGGGTCCTGACCCGCAAAGTAACGCGCCGCGCGAGTGTCTCGTTGATGATGATTACCTGCTGCGCCTTCCCATCGTCGCTCGCGACGAACGGACGGCCCTGAGCACAGGATTTCCATCGTTTGAAAGTAATCCGGGCTGACCGCGTTGTAGAAAGCGGTAGAGCGGTTGGCTGCGCAGTCAGGCAATTGTCCCTCGATGGCGAAGCTCAAATTCGCATAGCCGTCGTCCGCAGCGATGGGAACATGCGATCGTGGTAGAGACAGACTGCACTCCGGGCGGCGCTCTAATCTTCTCAAGCAGCTGGTCGTGAAATGCTATGGACCGGCGTGGGTTTTGATAGTCCGATCCCTCCAGGCCGATTCTCATCGTGAGGACGTTCTTTGATTGAATCCGGACTGATCGCTTGCAGCTTAATAAAGCTCCTCATCAACAAGCCGGCTCCGGCCAGCAAGACCAGCGAAAGCGCGATTTCAGTCGCGACCAGCAAATTTCGCGACTCGCCGTTGACCGGCATTTCCGTTGCGCTGCGGCCACCTTCTTTCAGCGGTCTCGTTGAGATCGGGGCCGCGACGCCTGGAGCGCGGGAACCAAACCGAAGATGATTCCCGTCAGCAGCGATGACTGCGACCGTGAAGCCGAGCACACGGCCGTCCACCGCCGCCTCTTGAGCGCGCGGCAGGTTTCCGGGGCCAAACGCCAGCAGTGAAATAAATGCCCGCACAATGCGAGCAGGAACCCCGCCGCGCCGCCCAGCTGATGAGAGCAGGAGACTTTCGGTAAGTAACTGGCGGACGACTCGCCAACGACTGGCGCCGAGTGCGGTGCGAATGGAGATTTTCTCTTCCGGCTGGCCGCGCGCGCGAGCAGCATAGACTGGCGACATTGGCCGAAGCAATCAATAAAACGAAGAGCACCGCGCCGAGCAATACCAGCAGCGCCAGTTTAAAATCGCCGACGATCTGATCCTGCAAGGGCACGAGCCTCACCGCATGATCCGTATTTGAAGATGGATACTGTGCAGACAACCGGCTGGCGATCAGGTCCAGATTCGCCTGCGCTTGCGCTGCGTCACGCCCGGCTTCAAGCGCGCCACCACATCCAGGTAGTGCACCGTAACGATTATCGAAACCCCTGCTGTGGGCAATGGGAATCCAAAGTTCAGTATCAGCTCCGCAGCTCAAACAGATTTGTAATGTTTGGAATTACGCCGACAACGGTAAAACTCTCGCTGTTGAGTCTGATCGACTGGCCGATGATCTGTGGATCCGAGTTGAAGCGCCTCCGCCATAATCCCTCGCTCATCACTACGGAGAAGACTTTGTTCGGATGATCTTCTTCGGGCAACAACACACGACCGAGCACGGGCTTGACTCCGAGCAACAGGGAAAAGAGCGGGCGATACGATCGCGCCCTCAATCCGCTCAGGCTCAGCATTGCCCGTAAGATTGAAGGTGCGATCCGGAGTAAGCGGCGATCTGCTCAAAGACCTGGTTTTGATCTCGCCAGTCGGCAAAATTCGGGTATGAAACAGACATCGTGGGTCGGCCGCGCTTGAGGTTCGCTTCCCACACCTGAACCAGCCGCTCAGGATCTGTGAAAGGCAATGGCCGCAGCAGCACCTTATTGACGACGCTAAAAATCGCCGTATTCGCGCCAATACCGAGAGCGAGGGTGGCAACCGCGATCGCGGTGAAGCCCGGGTCGCTTCAGCAGACTGCGAATGCCGTAGCTAATGTCACTGAATAGTGAATTCATGGCGTCGTTCCTAACGGGCCATTGTTCACTCGTACCTAAGCGCCACCAGCGGATCGACTTTCGTCGCGCGCCGGGCGGGAATGAAGCAGGCAACCAAAGCAACCAGCACCAGCCCGCCCGAAACCATCGCAAACGTCAACGCATCGGTCGGCGTCACGCCAAACAACAGACTTGTCATCAGCCGCGTGAGCGCAAAGGCGAGCGCCAGCCCGATCGCCACGCCAATCAGCGTCGAGCGCAATTCCGTTTCGAACTATCAACTTGAGAACGTCACCCACGGATGCGCCGAGAGCCATCCGAATTCCGATCTCATGAGTCCGTTGCGTGACCGCATAGGACATCACTCCGTAAATGCCCACTGCCGCCAGCAGCAAAGCCAACGCGGCAAAACACGCCAGCAAGAGCAGAATGAATCGCTGCTGAATGATCGACGCCGACACCAGGTCTTTCATGGTGCCGAAGTTGGCGATCGCCAGATTGCGATCGCCGGCCCAAACCTGTGCGCGTAACGACGGCGCCAGGCTCAGAGGATCTCCGGTCGTCCGCACAACCAGAGTCATCGCGCGCCCCGGCTGCTGGCGCACCGGCATATACATCGTCGGTGGGGTGTCGGCATCCAAACCAAAATGCTTTACGTCCCGGACGACGCCGACAATTTCACGCCATCGATCCGGACCACGGCCAATCCTCTTGCCCAATGGTTCTTCGTTCGGAAAATATCGCCGGGCCATCGTCTCGCTGATGACGACAACCAGAGGAGATTTCTCGTTATCGAGAGCAGTAAACGAACGCCCTTTGATTACGGGCAGCTCCATCGTCTTGAAATATTCCGGGCTCACCAGGTTGAACCACGCCGTCGGCTCCTGGTTCGGAGGTGGCGCCGGACGTCCTTCAATCAGGAAATCCGTGTCGGTTTCGTTGCCGCTCAAAGGCAAAGTCGAGATCAGCGCAGCTGACTGGACTCCCGGCAGGGCCTTCACTCGATCAAGCAGTTGCGAATAAAAATCCGTCACCTGAGGATTACCTGGATAGGAAGTCCGGTTGAGAATTACTCGCAGCGTCACCAGATGATCCGGATTGAATCCCGGATCGACGCGCTGCAGCAGGATGAAGCTCTTCATCAACAGTCCGGACCCGATCAGCAGGATCAGCGCCAGCGCAATCTCGGTGATCACCAGGGCGCCCCGCAGGCGCCCACCGCGCGAACCGCCGGGCACGCCCTTGCCGGTGTCTTTGAGAGCGTGATTGAGATCCGCTTTTGACAATTGCAGCGCGGGCGCGAGACCGAAAAACAATCCGGTCAACATCGCCACCACGAACGTAAAGCCGAGCACATAACCATCAATTCCAATCTTGTCCAGTCCGGGTGTGCCCGGCGGACTCAGACTGATCAGCAGACGCAACAGCCGCAAACGCTAAACCCAATCCGGCAGTCGCGCCCGCCGTGGCCAGCAAGCGCGCTTTCGGTAAGCAATTGGCGAATCACGCGGACCCGACTAGCACCCAAAGCGGCTCTCAGAGCAATCTCTCGTTCGCGCGTGGCCGCCCGAGCGCGAGCATCAGGTTCGCGACATTGGCACAGGCGATTAACAGGACGAATCCGACGGCGCCCAACAAGACCAGCAAAGGCCGCTTGATGTTGCCGACCAGTTGCTCATGAAGCGGCACGAGCGTGGCTCCGACTTTCGAATTTGTATCGGGATACTGAACCGCCAGGCGCGCGGCGATGGTGGCCGTATCGGCTTGAGCTTTTTCAAACGTAGCGTCCGGCTTCAGACGCCCGATCACGCGCAGCACCAGACAACCCACGCTGGCACGACGGGTTGAGCGCCGGCTGGATTGGTCGCCACAGTTGCGCGCCGGGAATGATCGGGCAATTGAAATCCGGCGGGCATTACGCCGACGACGGAATAACTTTCCTGATTAAGCGAAATGCTTTTGCCGACGATCGCCTGATCTGAATTGAAGCGGCGCTGCCAAAGTTCGTGACTCAACATGACCACGTTCGCAGCATTTGGTCGATCTTCTTCCGGGAGAAAACTGCGGCCCAAGACCGGCGCGACGCCCAACATAGTAAACATGTCATGGGAAACGAGGGCGCCCACCAGGGCTTCCGGCTCATCGCGACCGGTAAGCGTCGGCGCCCAATCGTTCAGCGCTGCCAGATGAGAGAAGCTGCTGTTTTGGTCACGCCAATCAGAGAAATCAGACGGCGAAAACCATTCGCGGTCGGGCCCGCCTCGGGCTTTGTGATTTTCCCAAACACTCACCAACTGCTGCGGATTCTGCGTACGGCAGGGGTCGCCAAAGAACGCCATTGACTACGCTGAAGATGGCAGAGTTCGCACCGATACCCAGTCCCAGAGTAATGATGGCAATGAAGGTAAAGCCCGGACGCTTCAGTAAAGCTTCGAACCCCAAATCTGATGTCTTTGATTAATGATTCCACAATCTGTTTCCAGGTATATGTGACGAATGGGACGTATAGGTCCTATTCGTCCATTGGTCCTATTCGTATCTCAGAGCCACCAACGGATCGACGCGGGTCGCGCGCCGCGCCGGGATGTAGCACGCAGCCAGCGCCACCACAATCAATCCCGCCGCCGCCGCCACAAAAGTGACTGCGTTCGTCGGCGAAATGCCGAACAACAAGCCACTCATAAATCGCGACAGCGCCAGCGAAACTCCTACGCCGGCGAAGCGCGCCCGCAAACACCAAAATCATTCCGTGTTTGATCACCATGAGAAAGACATCGCGCCGTTGCGCGCCCAGCGCCACCCGAATGCCAATCTCGCGCGTGCGCCGCACGACCGAGAAACTCAAAACACCGTACAAGCCGATGACCACCAATAACGTCGCCAGCACGCCGAACGAGGTGGTGAGCCAGGTGACGAGTCGTTCCTGAATCAGTGACTGATCGATTTCCGCGGCCAGAGTCTTGATGTTGTACAAGGGCAGGTGCGGATCCAGCTCTCGAACCTGATTGCGAACTGCTCCGGTAATTGAATCAGCATCGGTGCTGGTCCTGACTTGCAGCGCCAGGTCCAGGAGGTCTTTCTGCTGCATGATCGGCGTATAGAAATGACGGAGCATTGGCTGCGCGAAGATTGACGTACCTGGCATCCTTCACTACGCCGACGATGGTCATGTCCGGGACCTTCTCAAGGCCGATTCGTTTGCCGATGGGGTTCTGTCCCGGGAAGAAGTACTGCGCCATCTTTTCGTTAATGATGACGACCGGCGGACTGCCGACTGTGTCCTGAGGATTGAAATCGCGCCCGCTGGCCAGCGGAACATCCAGGGTCTTGAAATAATCAGGCGAGATATACGTCACGTCGATGCTCATCTTTTCGTCTTCGCGCGGCGTATAGCCTTCGACCACGATTCCGCTTCGATCCCGACCTCCTGACAAAGGCGTATCAGTCGCGAGGCTGGCGGCGGTCACGCCCGGCAATGCGCGCGTGCGGGCCAGCAAATCGTTAAAGAAGAGTCGTGATTTGTCGGCCGTGTAGCCGTTCAAGGAAGGATTCGACGTTCGCAAACAGCACGTTACTCCGGCCAAAGCCGGTATCCACGGCGCGCAGGTTCTGCAGCGTGCGCAGCCAACAACACCGCGCCGATCAGGAGCGGCAATGAGAGCGCCACCTGCAAAAGCACCAGCCCGCTGCGCAGACTCAGCAGACGGCCCGCGCTGGTAAAGCTTCTCGTCTCTAATTGGAGCGAAGGCGCGGAGGCACTTCGCGCCGCCTGCACCGCCGGCGCCAGGCTAAACAACAAGCCGACCACAATCGAAAGAAGCATGACAAAGCCGACGAACCGCCATCCGAACGGCGCATTGAGATCTTCGCGAGGACCTTCCGGCACAAACATCATCAGTGCGGCTTTGATCCACATCGCGACAAACACTCCGGCCACGCCACCCAACAGAGAGAGCAGCAAACCTTCGGTCAGCCATTGACGAAGAAGTCTCAGCCGGCCCGCGCCCAACGCCAGGCGCACCGCAGTCTCAGGCGCGCGCACGGTGGCGCGGGCCATCATCAGGTTGGCCAGGTTGGCGCAGAGAATAAGCAGGACGACGCAGGTGGCGCCGAATAACAGCAGCAGAGAGGTCCGCATCTCGCGTTGCAGGCTCTGAGAGCCCTGACCGCCGGGCTGAAGCACAATCTGTCGCGCCAAAAATCGATCCTTCTCGCGCGCGTTTATCTTTTCGCCTAACTGCTGTGCGTCGGCTTCGCGGATTTGGTGATACAGAACTGACAGAGACGCTTGCGCCTGCTCCGCCGACACGCCATCTTTGCGCCGTGCCATTAGCGCTAGCCATTGATGCCCGCGTTTGACGAGACGAGTCGGAGGCAATGGGTTAAAGACGGGCGTCATCATTAAGGGCGCCCAGACATCCGGGGTATACCCCAGAGACAGACCGTAGAAACCTGGCGGCGTCACGCCGAGAACTGTCACCGCATGTTCATTCGCCAGGATCGTTTTTCCAATGATCGATCGATCCTTACCGAATCGTCTTTCCCAAAAGGCGTAACTGATCACCGCGACTGGATGCGCCCCGGGATTGCGATCGTCGTCCTGCGTCAGCAATCTGCCGGCGTAGGGGCGCACGCCCAGGACATCGAAATAGTTTCCGCTTACGAGCGCGGCAGAAACGCGCGTGGTTTGATCGCCGTAGCTGACATTCATTTGCACGCCGCCGCCCGCAATCACGCCTGAGAAAACGTCATTACGGTCCCGCAGGTCCTGATACATCGGGTAAGAGAACGAGTCATCGCCTTCCGCCTCAGCCGGGAGCGAGTGACCAGCACTGCCAGCTGATCCGGATTACGCACCGGCAGTCTCTGCAACAACACGCGATCGGTCAGCGCGAAGATCGCCGCGTTAGCTCCAATACCGAGCGCCAACGTTGCCACCACAATCAAGCTGAAGCCCGGGTTCTTGCGCAGCCTGCGCGCGGCGTAACGTATGTCGTGAAAGATTCCCATCATGACTCTTGTCTCCTTAGAACTATGGGACCTGTAGGACACATATGACCTATGGGTCCCGTGCGTCCTATTCGTCCTACTCGTACCGCAACGCAACCAGCGGATCGACTTTCGTCGCCCGCCGCGCCGGTATGAAACAAGCCAGCAGCGCCACCACAATCAAACCCACCGAAACGGTCGCGAACGTGGCGAGATCGGTTGGCACAACCTCGAACAATAAACTCGCTCATCACGCGCGTAATCGCGTACGCGCCCGCCAATCCAATCGCCGCGCCGATGAAAGCCAGCGACATCCCATTTCTCAGCACCAGCTTCAACACGTCACCGGCCTGCGCCCCGAGCGCCATGCGCAATCCGATCTCCTGCGTGCGTTGCGCTACCGCATAACTCGTCACGCCGTAAATACCCATGGCCGCCAGCAACAGGGCCGCAGCCGCAAAGACTCCGAAAATCACCAGGCTAAAACGCCGCTGATCCAAAGATGAGGAAAAGACCTGGTCCAGGGTGCGAAACTTGAGCGGCAGTTGCGGGTCGAGCGATCGAACTGCTTCACGCATTGGCGCGATAAGTGCCGCAGGCTCGCCCTGACCACGAACCACCACCGTCAAGCTCGAGAACGGCAAACGCTGGAGTGCGTTGCCATAGATTGTCGGCGTAACCGGCGCATCGACCCCATAGTCGTGCACGTCACCCACCACCCCAACGATGTGCAAAAGGCGCAGGTCCCCATCCATGTTCCCGAACTGAATTGTTTGACCAATCGGATCTTCGTTCGGCCAATATTTCTGAGCGATCGACTGACTGATGACTGCCGCATGGGGCGCGTTCGGCTCGTCGCTTCGATCGAAAGTTCGACCACGCAGGAGAGGAATCCGCATCGCGGCAAAATACCCCGCGCTGGTCAGACGATAATCCGCGTGTCCTTTCCGTGCCGGATTGTTGTTGATGAGGAAGGTTCCGCGAGCCCGCGCCACCGGTCAACGGCAGGCTGTTGATGCTGCCGGCAGCGACGACACCGGGAGTTGCGCTCAAACGCTCCAGCAGTTGTTTTTGAAAAAGTCTCTGTCGTTCTTCCTCCGCGCTGAGAGAAACGGTGGTGTCAGGGGCGATGCCCTGTTCCATCAAGCGCTGGTAGGACCGCATGAACTGTTGGTAGCGCTGCTCGTCCATGCGCGGATTGGGCAGCGCCAGACTCCATCGCCACGGCGCCCTCTGTGTGGAAGCCCGGATCAATTCGCATCAGGCGATAGAAACTCTTTCCCACCAAACCCGCGGCGACGAGCAGGACCAGAGTCAAGGCCATCTGCGCGACTACCAAAACATTTCGCATATGCCGTCCTGCGTATCCGCGGGCGCCGCTGCCGGCCTCCCGCAGACTGGTTTCCAAATCTCTGGTTGAAAAGCGAAGCAACGGCACAACTCCGAGTAGCGCTGCAATCAAAAACGAGAGGCCCAGAGTGAAGCCGACTACTCTCGCACTCACTCCGATTTCGTTCACGCGCGGCAGGCTTTGCTGATTCAAGCCGAGCAACAAATCCACTCCCCAAAACGCCAGGAGCACGCCGAGTGCCCCGGCCGCCAGAGCCAGCAACAGGTTCTCGGTAATGAACTGGCGCGCCAGTCTCGCGCGCGTGGCACCCAAAGCTGAGCGCACTGCAAACTCGCGCTGTCGCGCCGTCACCTGGGCCAACACCAGATTTGCGACGTTGGCACAAGCCACGGCCAACAGGAATCCGACCGCAACGAAAATCATGATCAGGGGCGGCGAACATTTCCGACCAGGTACTCTTGCTGCGGGACCGCAGTGAAATCGACCGTGTCCATGTCCTTGCCGAATTCCTGTTTGAGTTGCTTCCCGATGGCGCTCACTTCGGCGCGCGCTGCATCGGTCTGGAAGCCGGACGAACGCGCGCAATCACCCTCCAGTTGTGCGCCGATCGCGAGGTTTCCGGCGGAAATAATTCTCTTGGAACCCAAACTTCGGCGTCCTGAGGAAAGGCAAAACCAGCCGGCATTACACCGACAACTGTGAGGTTCTGATCCATCATCGCGTAATGTATGTTCCCGACAGATCTGATCTTCCGCCAAGAGCTTTTGCCAGAAGCCATAACTGACCACGGCCACCGGAGCGCCGCCGGGTTGGCTTTCCTCGGTCCAGAAAAGTGCGGCCAACTATCGGCTGACTCCCGAGCACGTGAAAGAAATCGCCGGACACGGCGAAGGTCAGAGCCCGAACCGGTTCACTGCCTCCGGTCACGGTGGTGACCTCACCGCCGTACTGCGCAACCGCCTCGAGCGTGCGGCTGCGGGCGCGCACATCTCGAAAATTGGGTTCGGCAAAAGCTATTTTGGAGCCCTTCGAATTGACTTCACGGAGTTGCACGATTCGTTCGGCGTCCGGGTAGGGCAAAGGCCGCAACAGGACACCATCGACAACACTGAAGATCGCGGTGCAGGCTCCGATGCCGAGCGCGAGCGTGAACACGGCGAGGGCCGTAAAGCCAGGGCGCGCTAAAAGGCTCCTGACGCCAAAGCGAATGTCCTTAATTAATGTGTCCATATCGTCATTTCCGATTGCCGATTGCCAATCGCCGATTGTCACTACCGTTCGCATGAGCGATGGAGTCAGTACCATTCGCGTAAGCGAATGGAATAAAGAAGCCTGCGTGCGTAATTCTCAACCGCTCTCCTTAACCCATCCGCTCACGCGGATGGTACTGACTCCGTAACCAATCGCCGGTTGCCAATCGACAATTGAAATTGGCAATCAGCAATGCATTCATTCACACCTGAGCGCTGTCAGCGGATCGACTTTTGTCGCCCGCCGCGCCGGTATCAGGCACGCCAGCAACGCCACCAGATTCAGCAACACCGCAATTGCCGACGAACGTGGCCGGATCGGTAGTGGTCACGCCATACACCATCTTTGTGAGCAGCCGGGTCAATACCATTGAAGCGAGCAGGCCCACCCCACGCCGGTCAGCGCCATCTTGATCCCGTCCGCCAGCACCAGACTCAGAACGTCCCGGCGTTGCGCGCCGAGGGCGATCCGAATTCCCAGTTCCTGCGTCCGCTGCCCCACCAGGTACGAGGTAACTCCGTAGAGCCCGATACTGGCCAGCAGCAACGCCGAGCATCCCAAACGCGTCCAGCAGAATCGCTGGCGAAGCGCCGCTCCGCCAATGATTGCGCGATGGCTTCATTCATTGTCTGCGGCCGGAAGACTACGTTCTCGAGGTTCTGCGATTTGGATCGTCCGGCGAATAGAATCGAACTGGTTTGATTGACGACCCGTCGCTCAGGACCACCACGCCGATGCCGCCGGCGATTCCGCTCATCAGCGTTGTCCGAAAACTGCCGGAACGGTTCATAAAGTTGCGGCCCGCAATGACCGGCTCTCGTCGGTATCCAGACCCCATTGCTTGACGTGACCCACAACGCCGACAATCGTTTGCGGCTCGTCTTCGCCCTGCCGGATCCGTTTTCCGATCGGATCGACGCCGGGGAAAAACTTGTTCGCAAAGACCTCATCGATCACCACGACGGGTTGAGACTTTTCGTCATCGTGATCGTCAAAGAAGCGTCCCCGTTTCAGCGGAATGCTCATCGCGTTGAGATAGGCAGGTTCGACTCGGTAGACCAGAGCTCATATTCATTTCACTCTGCGTAGCCGGCTTCGGTGTGCCGTCAATCCAGAAGAAAAGATCGTCTTCGCCCTGCAACGGAGAAGCGCCGCCAGAGAACGACGCCGCACGTATGCCCGGGGTTGAATTCAATTCAGCGCTCAATTGCCGCGAGCGTGGTTCGAATTGACGCGGGACTCGGCATTCTCTGGCTAGACGGCGGCAAACTCAATCCAAACGTCAGGACGTTGTCGGCGCGAAATCCCGGATCGATATTCCAGAGCGCGCGCAGGCTGCGGACCATCAGCCCGCCGCCAATCAAAGCACCACCGCCAGGGCCACTTCGACTGCGACCAGGACGCTCTGGGCCCGGCTGCGTGAACTGTTGCCGCGGCCACTCTCTTTCAGCGTCTCAGCCAGACGCCATTTCGAATTCTTCAGCGCCGGAGCCAGGCCGGAAAGAACGCCGCTCAACAGCGAAACAGCCAACGGCGAAGAGCAGCACCCGATAATCCACGTGCACTTCGCTCGCGCGCGGCAATGTTGTCGGCAGCACACTGAATTGCTGCCTGCGTTGCCCAACTGGCCACGATTAGTCCGAGGGCGCCACCGGTAACGGCGAGCAGCATGCTCTCGGTGAGCGATTGACGGACCAGTCGCCACCAACCTGCCCCTAAAGCAGCCCGAATGGCGAACTCGCGCCTGCGACCAGTGGCCCTGCGCCAGCATCAAATTTCCGACGTTGACGCAGGCAATCAGCAGCACAAATCCAACCGCGCCTAGCAGCAGCCAAAGCGTGCCGCTAATGTCGCCGATCACCCTCTGTTTCAATGGGCCGACTTTCGACCCCTGTCCTTTATTAGTGTCGGGGTAAGCATTGGCGAGGTTCAGCATCACGCGACTAAGATCGGCCTGGGCCTGATCGATGGTCACGCCCGGCTTGAGCCTGCCCATTCCATGCAAACCCAATGCGCTGCCGCGATTCTTCAGCGCGGCGTGTTCCACTGTCCGATCGGCACAAACACGTCCGCGTTTCTTCGAAACAGGGTGAAGTCGGCCGGCAACAACGCCGATAACCGAATACGATTTGCCATCCAGCGTCAGTGCTCCTGCTGAGAATGTCCGGGGCGCCGCCGAACTTCCGCCGCCAGACTTCGTTACTAATCAAAACTGTGGGCGCTGCGCCGGGTTCGTCTTCACCGGCAGCGAACCCTCTCCCGAGGATTGGCTTAATGCCGAAGACCGAACAAAAGTCGGCCGAGACCTAACGACCGTTGAGACGTTCAGATTCGCCCACTCCGATCAGATTGAACGAGGTCCCGCGCAGGATCGTCATGGAGGCAAACGTCTGGTTCTGTTTCCGCAGGTCGAGAAGTTCGGGTAAGGAATGGCTCCGGTGTCGAAGTTTGGTTTGCTCTGATCGAAGGTCACCAGTTGCTCAGGCTCAGGAAACGGCAGAGGATTCAGCAGCACGCCATTCACGACTGAGAAGAGCGCCGCGTTAATACCGATACCGAGCGCCAAAGTGATGATCGCGATCGCCGCAAAACCGGGTTGTCGCAGCAAACTTCGGACGCCAAAGCGGATGTCTTTAATTAAGGTATCCATATCGTTATTCCCAATTTGCGATTGCCGATTGCCGCGTTGTCTACTACCATTCCCATGAGCGCCGAAGTCAGTACCATTCGCGTAAGCGAATGGAATCAAGAGGCTTCTGTAGCCCTCAACCGCCTCCTTAACCCATCCGCTACGCGGATGGTACTGACCTCATAGCCAATCGCCTCCCGAGCTGGGCCATGACTCACTCGTACCTCAGCGCCTCGAGCGGATCGACCTTGGTAGCGCGACGCGCCGGAACCACGCACGCGACCAGCGCTACCAAAATCCAACAAAGCCGAAACCGTCGCGAAGGTCTGCACGTCGGTCGGCTTCACTTCGAACAGCAGGGTGCTCATTAGACGGGTTAGCGCAAACGCACCGCCAAGGCCGATGCGCGACGCCCAGGGACGCAAGCACCAATCCGTCCTTCAGGACCATCTGCCAAACCTGGCTGCTTTTCGCGCCCAGGGCCATGCGCACAGCAATCTCATGTTTGCGTTGCGTGACCGTGTAAGCCATCACGCCGTAGATGCCGATTGCCGCGAGCACCAGCGCCAACGAGCCAAACAATCCGACCAACAGCATCGAGAAACGTTGCTGCGCAACTGACTCCGAAAAGACTTCATCCATCGTCCTGATATTCGTTACCGGAATGCTTTGGTCCACCGCGTGGATTTGAGTTCGCGCTGAGGCGACCAGCGACATCGGATCGCCGCTGGTGCGGACAACGATCGACATGCCTCCGGTCGGGCGCTGAAGGTGCGGCAAATACATTGCGTGCCTGCCACCGGCGCTCAGCGTTGTCTGCTTGATAGTGGCCACGATGCCGACGATCTCGCGCGGTTGCTTTTCAAAGCCGACCGTGAGGCGCTTGCCCAGCGGGTCTTCGTTAGGCCAGTACCGTTGTGCCAGTGCGTCATTAATAATGATCACGCCGGGAGCATCCTGGCGGTCAAGATCGGTCGAACTGCCGTCCTCTCAGCAAAGGAATTCGCAGCGTCTCAAAGAATCCGGGAGTCACGATCGTGTAATCACGCATTTGGTCGTTCACCAGCCGTGGGCCTGGGTCGACCTTCGATGAACAGCTCGGTGCTTTCTTCGGCGCCAGTCAAAGGCAAACTCAGCACCGCTCCTGCAGCCGTCACACCCGGCGAGTGATTGAGACGGTCAAGCACCTGCTGAAAGAAAGCCGCCTGCTCCTGTTCGTTTGCATATTTCGATGGAGGCAGCGTTGGCAGCGAGACTTCCATGGTCAGCGTATGCGACGGATCGAAGCCGGGTTTCACATCGGTTAATCGAACGAAACTCTTCGTCAACAGCGCCGCGCCGATCATCAGGATGACTGCCAGCGAAACTTCAGACACAATCAGAAAAGCGCGCAGACGATTCTGGCGCAGACCGCCGGTCGTTCCTCTCGCGCTTTCCTTGAGTGATTCGTTCAGATCAATTCGCGATGCTTGCAACGCCGGCGCGAGGCCAAACACAATGCCGGTGACGAATCGAAATCAGAAAGGCAAATCCCAGCACGCGCAGATCGACATTGATTTCGTGAATGCGCGGAACTTTTTCCGGAATGAAAGAAACCAGCAGCGGCGTGCCCCAGATCGCGATGAGAAATCCGACCAGGCCTCCGACGGCCGACAGGAGCATGCTCTCGGTAAGAAGTTGTCTGATTATTCGGCCGCGGCCGGCGCCCAGTGCGCCGCGAATGGCCATCTCTTTCCGACGCGAAGAGGCCCGGGCCAACAACAGGTTGGCGACATTCGCGCAGGCAATCAGCAGCACAAATACGACGGTCGCCAGCAGCACCAGCAGCAGTCGTTGGATATTCCCGACCATCTGTTTCTGTAGCGGGATCAGGTTGACGGTGGTAGCCAATCGTCCCGAGCGGCAGACTGGTTTCGATGGTCCGCAGTTCGTTCTCAGCCTGGCTGATTGTCACGCCGGGCTTTAGCCGGCCAAGTAGCGCGAGGTTCAGACTTCCCTGGTTCTTCCGCTCTTCGTCGTTCATCGCGAGCGGCATCCAAACATCGTTCTTAGTTGCGAACTGAAGACCGGGGATCATGTTCGCGCCGCCCGGAAACTCAAAATCGCGCGGCATCACTCCCACGACAGTCACCAGTGCGGCCGTTCAGCGTCAGACTCTTTCCGAGGACACTTTTGTCAGCTGCTGAATTCTCTTTGCCAAAGACGATGGCTGATGATTGCGACTGGAGCAGATCCTTCCTGGTCCTGCTCAGGCGTGAACGTCTGGCCGAGCGCGGGCCTTGCTCCCAGCGCCTCAAAGAAATTTGCCGACACGCGCACGCCCTGCAACTGTTCCGGATCTCCCGCATGTGTGAGTTGCCATGACCATTGGCGAAAGGCCGCGAGTTCCTCAAGGGTTTGGGTTTGCTTTACCAGGCCCAGATAGTTGCCGGCGGAGGAAGGAAACTTGTCCGACGTGTGCGCCAGTTTCGGCAGGTAGCCCCACGCCATGACAATGCGATCAGGATCTTTGAAAGGTAGAGGACGCAACAAGGTCGCATTGACCACGCTGAAGATTGCAGTGTTTGCTCCAATGCCCAGAGCCAGAGTGATCACGGCGATCGCGAGAAGCTCGGCCGCTTGATGAGACTGCGAACTGCGTAGCGGATGTCCTTAATTAATGTCTCCATAGGATCATTTCCAATTCATTCGTACCTCAGCGCCACCAATGGGTCGACCTTCGTCGCTCGCCGCGCAGGCAGATAGCAAGCGAGCAAGGTAACCAGCATCAGCAAAGCGGCAACCCAGGCGTAGGTCAGCGGATCGCTGGCACTCACTCCGAACAGGAGATCAACCCCAAATATCGAACTGGCCAACACCCGCGTCAGCACCAAAGCCAGCAGTAGCCCCAAACTCAGTCCACAAAGCACTCGAATCATCCCCTGCCTGATCACCAGGCTCAGAATGTCCTGCCGGTTGGCGCCCAAAGCGACGCGAATACCGATTTCACGCGTGCGCTGGCCAACGCCATAAGCCACCGTGCCGTAAATGCCCAACGAGGCTAATAACACAGCCAAACCTCCGCACGCCCCGATCACCATTCCGAATACTCGATACAGATAAAGCACCGGTTTGAAGCTGTCGTTCAGAGTGCCGACATCAGCCACGGGAATATTCTGATCGAGGGAACGAATCGCGCGGCGCACCGCCGGAACCACGCTGGCGGGATCGCCCGTAGAGTGGACCAGCATCGTCATCGACTGCTCGTGTGATTGCTGCAAGGGAAAGGCAAACCAGGGGAAAGGTTCTTTCTGGAGTGACTGGAATTTGTTGTCACGGACTACGCCGACGATTTCGCAACTTTCATCCGCTTTTTTCCACCGAACCTTCGTCAGGTGTTTGCCCAACGCTATACCGTCCGCAAAGTAACGACGCACAAAGGCCTCATTCACCACCGCTACACACGGCGCCCCGTCGCGATCGCGTTCGTTGAAATCGCGGCCTTGTACAATCGGAATCTTCATGGCCGTCATGTAACCCGCACCAATCGTATTACTATCGATCGCTGTCCTTTGCTGATAACCTTCGATCCCAACCTCAGTGTTCGATCGGCCCAGCAATCCGCCCGGCAATTCATCAATAAAGCTCACGCTTTGGACACCGGGCAAAGCCAGCGTTCGTTCCTCCAGTTGCCGGTAGAACTCCTGGCTACGCCCGCGGTCGTATTGCTGTTCCAGCTCCAACGGGGCCACCACCAGATTTCCTGAATCAAAGCCTAAGCGCGTCGGACTGATGTTTTGTAAACTTCGCATGGCCAACCCGGCGCCCACGAGCAGCACGAGGGCGAACGAAACTTGCGCCACGATCAGCCCGTTGCGAAAACGCGACTGCGCGTAACCTCCCGTGGCAACCTGCGAGCCTTCCTTCAGCGCCGTAATCACATCCGGGCGAGAGATCTGCAGGGCAGGAACCAAACCAAAGAACACGCCAACCAGAAACGAAAATCCAAATGTGTAAGCCAGCACGCGCCAATCGATACCCAGATCTATTGCCAGCCGAACGCCTCCAGGCAGAGCGGGGATGAAAGCCACCAACAGACTCGTCAACCACATCGCCAGCAAAGTCCCGGCGACGCCGGCAACCATGGCCAGCAACACGCTTTCAGTCAACAGTTGTCGAACGATCCGTCCGCGTCCCGCTCCCAGGGCGAGACGCAAAGCGATTTCTCGACGGCGCTCCCACCCGCGCGCCAAAAGCAAAGCCGCGAGGTTCAGACACGCTATTAGCAACACGAGATTGATCAGGGTCAGGATCAAAGCTATTGCGGCGTAGACGCTGGAATGAGCGTCGGGGAGGATCCTGGTTTCGCTTTCCGGAAGGACAGTGACGAATTTTTCACGTAGTTCGTTTGAGCCCTCGCGCTTTTCACGCCAGTATTCCGGAAAGGCGTCCCGCAATTGTCGTGAGACGAGATCAAATCGCGCTCGCGCTTCCTTGAGCGTTGCCCCGGGTCTAAGCCTGCCAACCATAGAGAGCCAACTGCTATTGCGACCGTTAAGGAAGGCCATGCCGCTCTCCGGCCTCATTTGCGGCATCATCATCAGCGGCACCCAAACCTCGATGGCCAGACCTCGAAGCATGCCCGTGTATTGCGGCGGCGCAATGCCAATCACAGTGAGTGACTTATGATTGAGCGTAATTGTTTGGCCAATCACTGCGGGATTGGCGCCGAAACGACGTTGCCAAAAGCCGTGGCTGATGACGGCCACCGGATGAGTACCGGGAGTGCTATCTTCTTCAGGCAGGAACGTGCGCCCCTTGATCGCCTTGACTCCCAACACCTCGAAGTAGTTGCCGGAGACCACTTCACCAATTACTTGTTCAACATCTTCCGCGCCGCCAAGTTTGAATTGCTCGATATGATAAGCAGCCAACCCGGAGAAAACTTCTTGTTGTTCACGAAAAATCAGAAAGTCCTGGTAAGTACTGGTTTCGTAAGGACTGCGTGCGTGGCCGACGTAAAGTTCGACCAGTCGTTCCGGCTCGGCTACGGCGCGGGGCCGGAAAAGGATGGCATTGACGATGCTGAAAACGGCTGTATTCGCGCCAATCCCGACCGCGAGCGTGATGATGGCAATCGCGGTGAAGCCCGGCCGCTTGACGAGATTACGAATTCCGCAGGATGTCCTTAATTGCTGTGTTTCCATGTAGTCATTTCCGATTTGCGATTGCCAATTGCCGACGGTCACCTACCATTCGCGTAAGCGAATGGGATAAAGAAGCCTCCGTAGTTCTCCACCGCCTTCCTCAGCCCATCCGCTCACGCGGATGGTACTGACCAGCTCAATCGCCCCCGATAAATCGGCAATTGGCAATCAGCATGCGCAATGCCTCACTCGTACCTGAGCGCCACCAGCGGATCGACTTTCGTCGCCCGTCTCGCCGGAAGGTAACAGGCAACCAATGCCACCAATGCCAGCAGTTGAAAGACGGCAAAGAAAATCATCGGGTCGGTTGGCGTAACCCGAACAGCAACCCTCGCAGCACTCGCGTGGCCGCAAAGGCCGCAAGCAGACCAATTCCCTCGCCCAGCAGCGCCAGTCCCATTCCCTGCTTCAATACCAGCTTCAAAACATCTTTGACCTGCGCGCCGAGCGCCAGGCGAATGCCCAGTTCCTGCGTGCGTTGAGTTACCGCATATGACAGCAGTCCGTAGATTCCGACTGCGGCCAGCAGCAAAGCCAGTCCGCCAAACGCGCCCATCAGGATCATGTTCAGACGTGACTGGCCCACGCTGTCCGAGACAATCTGGTTCAAGGTCTTGATATCGGCGATGGGTTGATTTGGATCGATAGCCCAAACCGCCTGGCGCAGTGAAGAAACCAGCGCGACGGGATCGCCCTGAGTTCGAACCAGCACCAGCATGTCGGGCTGCGGCGCCTGACTCGCCGGCACGTAATAGGCTGGATCAGTTTCAGCCTTCAAGCCGGCTGATTTCACGTTCCGGGAGAGGCCGACGATCTCGAACCACTCGAATCGCTGATTGCCCCACATGCGCGCGGGTGCACTCAAACGCAGCCGCCGGCCCAGCACCCTTTCGTTTGGAAAATAGCGTCGCGCGAATGCCTGGTTAACTATGGTTACACCCGGATGTTCCTGATCATCCCGGGCGGTGAAGTCACGCCCTGCAACAATCCCGCCGCCAACGGTGCGAAAATAGTCGGGACTCACGGGATTGAAACTGGCGCTGGCAGGTTCCTGGCCCTGCGGCCGGCCCTCGATCGCGAACGCGTCAGTCCAATTTGTTTCCAACGGATGGTCGTAGCCAATCGAAGCCGTTTGCACTCCCGGCACCGTGGAGAGTTGTTCGACCAGTTGATGATAGAAACCGTTGATGCGCGCGTTGTCGCCATACTTTGACTGCGGCAAGGTCAGGCTGAGAGAGATCACATGATCGGGGTTGAAACCGGGATCGACGTGCTGCAACCGCCAGAAACTCATGATCAACAGACCGGCGCTGATAATCAGCATCACTGCCGCCGAAACCTGAAACACCACCAGCGCCTGCCGCAAGCGCTGCCGGCCGAACGACAAACGCGAAGTGCGGCTGCCCTGCTCGAGCGTTGCCTGCAGACGCGGTCTGACAGCGTGCAGCGCCGGCGCCAGCGCAAAGATCAGACATGTCAGCAGCTGAAAGCCCCAGAGTAAAACCGAGCACTCGTAAATCGAGTTGGGCCTGATCAATCCGCGGAATGCGTGAAGAGATCAGCGCCATCATCGCGGCCAGCCCGAACTTCGCTAAAGCAATGCCGGCCACGCCACCACACAAAGAAAGCAACAAGCCTTCAACCAGGAACTGACGCAGTAACCTGCCGCGTCCAGCTCCCAGCGCCGCTCTGATAGCGATTTCTTTGGTCCGCGCTGAGTACTGGGCCAGTAGCAAGCCGGCGACGTTGGCGCAAGCGATCAACAACACCATCAGGACCGCGGACAGCACCACTAATGCCGGCTTAACGTCGCCGGCGACTTCATTCATGAATGGGTTGACGATGATCCCTTCACCCTTGTTGACCGGGTACGCCTGCGCCAGTCGCCCGGCGATCGTGTCCATCTCTGCCTGCGCCTGGGCCACGGTGACGCCGGGCTTCAGGCGCGCCAGCGCGCCGAGGACGTGGGCCGTCCGCACCGCAGCCCATTCCGGACTGAAGGACATCGGGGTCCAGAACTGTTCTTCGTTTTGTTCGAACGAGATGCGCCCGCTGGGAGTCGGACGGGCCGGATAGATGCCTGGCGGCATCACCCCAATCACCACGTACGGCTGGTCATTCAGAGTTATCGTTTTGCCAACGACTGCCCGGTCGCCGGCGTAACGGCGTTGCCAGAATGCATGGCCAAGAATAACCACGTGCCCTTTGCCAGGCTCGTACTCTTCGTTTGCAAACGATCGACCGAGCATGGGCTCGACACCGACGACCGGGAAATAACCTGAACTGACTCGCGTGCCGGACAGTTGCTCGGGTTCGCCCTCGCCAGTCAACGTCATGGTCCACGTTCCGAACGCAGCGACATCCTCAAAGACCGTGTTCTGCTTTTTCCAATCGAAGAAATTTGCCGGCGTCGTCCGCCACCGGCCGTGTTCGGGGACCTTCGCCCACAGCGAAACGAGTCGATCCGGGCTGCGGTAAGGAAGCGGCCGCAGCAGGACCGCGTTCACCACGCTGAAGATTGCCGTATTGGCCCCGATGGCCAGCGCGAGCGTGAGTATGGCGACCGCGGTTACACCCGGATTCTTTAGCAGCATGCGAGCGCCGAATCGTATGTCTTGAAAGATTCCGCTCATGAATCTTGTCTCCTTAGAAGCTATGAGACCTGTGGGACACATGTGACCTATGGGTCCTATGAGTCCTTTCCGTCCTATTCGTACCTGAGCGCCACCAATGGATCGACTTTCGTCGCGCGCGCGCGCCGGCAGATAGCAAGCCAGCAACGCGACCGCGATCAGCAACGCAGCGATCGCCGCAAAGGTCAGCGGATCGGTCGCGCTAACCTGGTAAAGCAACCGAGTCATCAGTCTGGTCGAAAGCCATGCGGCCGCCAGCCCCAGCGCCACGCCGGTCAGGACCAGAACCATTCCCTGCTTCAGGACCATTTGCAGGATGTCTCGCATTTGCGCGCCCAGCGCCATGCGAATTCAATCTCCTGCGTCCGCTGGTTAACCAGGTAACTGATCACGCCATAAAGCCCGATCATCGTCAGCACCAGTGCCAGCGCAGCGAAGATCCCCATTAGCGCCAGCAGAAATTTCCGATCAGCCACGCTGCGGTTCACCAGGAATTCCACCGTACGAATTTTCCACATCGGCTGATCGGCATCGACTTTCCAAAGGGCTTGCCGCACTGGCTCACTGAGGCTGAGCGGTTCGACCGTGGTGCGAATAACAACCGTGGCAAAGTAACCGGGCTGTTGGGTGTAGGCGCCGTACATTTGTGGCCGTTGCTGTTCCTCCAGCCAGTAATGCTTGGCGTCACCCACCACGCCGACAATCGTTACAGTGGTGCCGTCCTGAATCAGGTTCACCTGCTTACCCAGCGGATCCTGGTTGGGCCAGAATTTTTGCGCCATGGTTTGGTTGATGATGGCGACCGGTGGGGTATCGGGACGATCCTCGCTGCCAAACAGCCGGCCCTTGAGGAACGGGATGCCCATAGTCTCGAAGTAATTCGATGTCACCGTGTTGACCATCACCTCGGGCTCACGTCCCTTCGCGGGAGTCTCGCGATCGGGCAGAGTAATCGGCGCGGTGGCGCCGTTGCCGCTGAATGGCAGACCTCGGACAATCGCCACCGACTGCACTCCGGGAACTTCCTGAATTCGCTCGATGACCTGGCGATGAAAATTCCACTGTCCGGCGACGTCCTTGTGCCTTGGTTCGGGGCAGGCGGTATTCAAGACTGAGCAGTTGCTCTGGCTTGAACCCCACGCTGACCCGCAGCAGCTTGTCAAAGCTTCGATCAGCAAACCCGCGCTTACCAGCAACAAAAGCGACAGAGCCACCTGGGCCACGACAAAACCCCCGCGCACCCGATTCCAACGCGCGCCTTCGCCGCTGCTGCGGCCACCTTCCTTCAGGAACGATTGCAAATCGGGCCTGGCAAGTTGCAGCGCCGGCAACAGACCAAACAACCAGCCGGTCAACACCGACACCGCCAGGGCGAAAAGCAGGACTCGAGTGTCCAGGGTAGCGTCTTCAGTGTTCACGAAGTTTTGCGGCAGCTTAAGCAGTCCGTAGAGCCCCCAGTAAGCCACGAAGATTCCACCAACGCCGCCAACGACACCGATGAGCGTCGTCTCAGTCAGCAGTTGTCGAATCAGGCGCCAGCGGCTGGCGCCCAACGCTGCGCGGACAGCGATCTCTCGGTGTCTGGCCAGCCCGCGTGCCAACAGCAGGTTGGCGAGATTCGCGCAGGCGATTAGCAGAATCACTCCGACGGCGGCGAACAATAACCAGAGCATTGGGCGAATATCGTGGACCATCAGCTCGCGGAAGCTTTCCACCCTGGCAGTGCGCCCGATGTTTTCTTTTGGGTAGGCCTGAGCTAACTGGCTGGCGACCGTGCTCGCTTCGGCTTGCGCCTGCGAAAGGTTAACGCCGTCGTTGAGATGCCCCAGGGCCATAAGGGAAGCGGCCACCGTCACGCTGGTTGGTGTTGCCGGGATAGTTCGATACCGGCATCCAAACTTCCACATCCGGATCAAGCGGATGTTTGAAACTTGCCGTGACAACGCCAACGACGCTATACGGCTCGCCGTTTAAGATCAGCTTCTTCCCATCCAGATTTCGATCGCTGCTCAGCCGCTCGCGCCACATCTTCTCGTTGACGACGGTGATTCGGGCGCCACCCGGCCGATCTTCACCATCCAGGAACGTGCGGCCGACGATCGGATTGAGATTGAAGAATTTGAAGTAATTCGCCGAGACAAAGGCGCCGCGCACGCGATCCGGCCGTTCGCCACCGGTCACGTTCACACTTTGTGTTTGGAAGATGGTCAGATCTTCGAGCGAATGCATTTGCGTCTGGAAGTCCTGAGCTTCAGGGACTGAGAAGCCGTCGCGTTCGCCACTGGATCCAATAGTTGACAGGATTACCAACTGGTTGGGCTTGTGATAAGGAAGAGAGCGCAGTAATACCGCGTTGACGACACTGAAAATCGCCGTATTTGCCCCAATGCCCAACGCCAGAGTGATTATCGCTACGATCGCGAACATCGGCTTTTGGTCAGCATCCGGACTGCGTAGCGCAGATCTTGTCTCAGTATTTGCATCGGCACCTCCAACAGCACAGACTTCGTGCGACTGTTATGCGAGTCGCTGCGCCCGCTGAGGTCAGTACCGGGAGCGATAGCGACCGGGTCGCACTCCGGCCCGCGACTCACCCGGTCGCTATCGCTCCCGGTACTGACCTCATTCGCCAACATGCCTTCATTCGTAGCGCAACGCCACCAGCGGATCGACTCTGGTTGCGCGCCACGCCGGGATGTAACCCGCAATAAAGGTTACCGCGAACAGCCCAATGGCAACCGCAGCGAAGGTCGTCTTGTCTGTCGCCGCCACGTCGAACAACAGCGTCGAGATCACCCGCGTCAGACCGAACGATCCAGCCAGGCCAACTGCGACTCCGGTGACGGCCAGCACAACTCCCTGCTTCAGGATCAGTCTGAGCACGTCGCCGCGCTGCGCCCCGAGCGCCATCCGAACCCCAATCTCGTGCGTTCGTTGCAGCACAGCGTAAGACATCACCCCATAGACTCCGACGGCGGCCATCACCAGCGCGACCACCGAAAAGATCGCCAACAACAGCGAGTTGAACCGCGAACGCGCCACCGATCTGGCCATCAAGCCGTTCATCGTGATCACTTCGCCAATCGGCTGGTCCGGATCCAGTTGATGAATTAAATTGCGAGCAGCGCCGGCGACATTCACGCCTTCGCCACGGGTGCGAATCGCGATGGTCATCGATGGATAGACGAGTTCGGCGTGCGGCCAGAACGACATTGGCTCGACTTCCGCGTCCAGACCCTTGTGCTTGTTGTCGCCGACGATGCCGATGATTTCACTGGGCTGGTCTTCGTCTTTCATATTGATCGTGACGCGCTGACCGATTGGGTCCTGACCGGGAAAGTTTTCGCGCGCGAAGGCTTCGTTAACGACGACGACGTGCCGCATTTCCAAAGCTTCCTGCTGCGTATACAGGCGGCCACGCTTTAGTGGAATGCGCATCGTTTGAAAGTAATTGGCGTCGGTCACACAGACACCGGTCGTGAGGTCCTGACCCGGCGGACGCTTTGGCTGGCCTTCAATTTGAATTCTGGTCCCTGAATGCGGTCCGCCGAATGGAATCGTGTTAATCGCGCCGGCTGACTCGACCCGGGAATCGCCTGGATCTGTTCAATCGCCTGTTTGAAAAAACTGAGCAGCTTGGGATCAGAGTCATACTTCCGTTGCGGCAGGTTCACCCGCATCGTCAACAGATTGTTTGCATCAAAACCAGGTTCGACCGATTGCAACCGGCTGAGGCTCTTCATCAACAAGCCCGCACCGATTAACAGGACCAGCGCGAGCGCCACCTGGGCCACTACGAAAACGCTGCGCACCTTTGCGCGCGCGTGCCGCCGATGACGCCCTTGCCGCTTTCCTTGAGCGGCTCGTTGAGATCAAAGCGTGAGGCTTCAAAAGCCGGAACCAGTCCAAAAGCGATTCCGGTGATCAAGGTTAACCCGATGGTAAACAACAAAACCGGAACGTTGACCGTAGTAGTGCGCAAGTCCATCAGCTCCGGTGGACTGAGCGCCAGTAACGCCTTCGTGCCCCAGACCGCGAGCAGCAGCCCCAGTACGCCGCCGAACAGCGACAGCAGCACGCTTTCAGTCAGGAGTTGCCGGGCAATTCGCCAGCGGCTGGCTCCGAGGCCCGGCACGGAGCGCAATCTCTCGTTTGCGCGAAGCTGCGCGCGCCAGCAAAGGTTCGCGACGTTGGCACAGGCGATTAGCAACACGAGTCCAACCGCGCCCAAAAGGATCAACAGCGGCTTGCGAATTTCGCCGGTGAACTGCGTCCGCAGCGGAACGACCGTCACGCCCCACCTGGCATTGAACTGAGGATATTGTTGTTCGAGCCGCGCGCCGATAACGGTCATCTCGTTCTGCGCCTGCTCAAAAGTAACTCCCGGTTTTAGCCGGGCGACGGCGCGCGCAAACCGGCCGTGGCGTTCGCGCAAATCGTTTGAGATTTGCCACGGCGTCCAGATCTGCGGCGGCCTACTTATCATCGAGCCTTTTTGCACGTACCAGCCAACTTCGGGCGGCAGTACCCCAATGACTTCGCTGGGTTGGTTGTTCAGGGTTATCTTGCGGCCGATGATGTTTGCGTCACCGCCGAAACGTCTTTGCCAAAGATCGTAACTAATCACCACGACCCGAGGCTGGCCAGTCTGGCCATCATCCGGAGCGAAGGTGCGCCCTTTGATCGCATTCACTCCCAAAAGTGAAAACAGGTTCGTGGTAGCGAGTTGGCCGGGCACCTCTTCCGGATCGCCATCGCCGGTCAGGTTGGCGTTTTGATCAAAGAACGCGGCCATGTCGGAAAAGACAGTGTTTTGATCTTTCCAATCAAAAAGTTTCCCAGATTGATCACGTTCTGTGGATTGCCTTTTCCGCTCTGGCGGTTTTCCCAGACAATCGCCAGCCGATCGCCATCGCTGTACGGCAGTGAACGCAGCAGAACGGCATGGACCACACTGAAGATGGCGGTGTTCGCTCCGATGCCCAACGTGAGCGCGATGATCGCAACCGCGGTCACTGCCGGGCTCTTGACCAGCATCCTTACGCCGTAACGCAAATCCTGAATTAACGCTTGCATGATTCCCCTTAGGTACGCACGCCTCCGGCGTGCTTTCGATCGTGTCTGCTGGAGCACGCCAGAGGCGTGCGTACCGTCACTCGTATCTGAGTGCCTCCAATGGATCGACTTTCGTCGCTCTCCGTGCCGGGCACATAACAAGCCAACGCGGCCACCGACGCCAGCAGAATAGTTACTCCGGCAAATGTCAGCGGATCTCCCGGGCTCACTCCAAACAGGACCTTCACCAGCAGTTGAGCGGCGGCAAACGCCAACACGAGTCCGACGACCAGACCAATGAGCGCCAGAGACATTCCCTGTCGCATGATCAGAAAGAGCACGTTGCTGCGCGACGCGCCCAACGCCACCCGGACGCCAACTTCGCGCGTGCGTCCTGCCACGACGTACGACATGACGCCATAAATTCCGATGGCTGCGAGGACGATCGCGAGTACGCCGAAACTTCCCAACACCGCAGCGGCCATTCGGAATGGGAACAGCGGCAGGCTCATGTGTTCAGTCAAAGTTTTGGCGTTGTAGACCGGCAGGGTTGAATCCAGGCGCAGCAGCTCATTGCGCAAGCCGGCGATGGCGGATTCCGGATTTGTAGTCGCCGTTCTCGCTACCAACGACGCGCCCGAGTTGTAGTTCTGAAACAGCGGTCGATAGAAAGCCGGCTTTTGATCTTCACCCAGAGTGTTGTACTTACCGTCGGCGGCCACGCCGACGATTTCCCAGAAAGGCTTGTCGGGCCCATCGAAATTGAAGCGTCCGCCGATGGCTTCGCGGCCGGGGAACAATCGGTGCGCGAAGGTTTCATTGACGATGGCGACCCGCGATGCTTCTTTGCTATCGAGGTCTGAGAAGTCGCGCCCGCGCAACGGAATCTCCATCGTGCGAAAGTAATTGGGACTGATCACATTAGGAATGGCGAGAGGTAGATTCGTGCTTCCGGTAACCGGCTGTCCCTCGACGTAAATCGTCGTGGAGCTGTAATCGAGCGAAAGTGGCAAAGTCCCAACCAGCGCAGCTGAGCGCACGCCCGGAACTGACGGCGCCTTTTCCAGAACCTGTTTTTGAAACGCGCTCCCCTTCTCTTCGCTATAGCCTTGCAATCCCAAATCAAACGAAAGCGCTACGGCATTTTCGGGATTGAAACCTGGTCGTGTTCTTTGGGCTACCTGAAGACTGCGAACCACGAGACCTGCACAAACGAGCAGGACCAACGAGAGCGCCACCTGCGCGACTACCAAACCGTTTCGCAGACGTGAACGGCGAAAGCCGCCCATGGACTTTTCGTCCTTGAGCGCCGGGACCAAATCCGGTCGCGATGATTGCAGCGCCGGCAACAAGCCGAACGAGATGCCCGTCAGCAACGAAACCACAAACCCAAAGGTCAAAACGCGCCAGTCCAAACGCAGATCGATCACGAACGCCAGATCCGTCGGCAACTTCATCGACGAAACCAGAGCGTTCAACCACATCGCGATTAAGAGACCGCCCAGACCGCCACCCAGCGAAAGCATCACGGCTTCGGTAATGAGTTGACGGACGAGCCGCGCGCGACTGGCGCCCAGGGCCACGCGAATCGCCAGTTCTTTCCGCCTTTCCGTCGCGCGCGCCAGCAAAGATTCGCGAGGTTCACGCACGCGAGCAGCAGGACCAGCGCGACGACGACCCATCAACACGCCACTAAAACTGATTACTGAATTTCGTATGTCGGGAATGAAGAGGCCGGGCGTCAGCAGGCGCACGCCTCTGCCTGCGTTCTCGTGCGGGTATTCGCGGCCGAGCTGATCAGTAATGGTCTTGAGTGCACTTTCTGCCTGGGCGGTGGTAACGCCCGGCTTCAAGCGTCCAACCACGAACAGGTTGTCGCTGTCACGTGAGTCCAGCCAGGTGCTGCCCGGTTCAATTACCTGGGCCATCATGTTGGGAACGAACACCTCGGGCGCATAGGCAACCTCAGTCCCTCTGAATCCGTCAGGCGTAACCCCGATGATCGTGAACAGCCGGTTATTGATTCGTAAGTGCTGGCCGACGATGTTTTGGGTCGAAGCAAAACGCTTCTGCCAACCTGCGTAGGTAATCACTGCGACTGGATGTGAGTCAGGTGTGCGATCTTCTTCAGGAAGGAAGTAGCGTCCGAGAAACGGCTGAATGCCGAGCGTATCGAAATAATTTCCCGAAACCAGATAACCCCAAACGCGCTCGTTTCGGTTGTCGTGGCTGACGCTCATCGGCGCAAACCGGTACGACATCAAACTCGAGAAGACATTGTTGCGGTCGCGATAGTCTTTGTAATTGAGATAAGACTGAATCGTGTAGTCGGTGCCTTGATGCAGAGTGCCATAGACTTCGACTAATTGTTCAGGATGCGACACCGGCAGCGGTCGCAGCAGCACGGTGCTAATCAAACTGAAGATCGCCGTGTTAGCTCCGATGCCCAACGCAAGAGTAATCAAGGCAATGGCCGTGTAACTCGGCCGCTTCACCAGATTTCGAAAACCGTATTGAATGTCTTTGAGTAATGATTCCATGAGCGTGTTTCCAGATGGGACGTATAGGACCTATAGGTCTTATAGGTCCCTATTCGTATCTGAGTGCCTCCAGCGGATCGACCCGGGTCGCCCGCCGCGCCGGCAAATAGCACGCAACTAATGCCGTGATCAGCACGCTCACAGAAACCGCCGCCAGAGTCAGCCAATCTGTCGGACTGACACCGAACAAGAGACTCGTCATCCAACGCGTCAAAACGTAGGCGCCCAGCAGACCGGTCACGACGCCGGCCACGGCGAGAATCATCCCGCCCTTCAAAACCAGTTTCAGCACGTCGCTCATTTGCGCGCCCAGCGCCATGCGAATGCCGATCTCCTGCGTCCGTTGAGTGACGTAGTAAGCCGTGACGCCGTAAATTCCAATCATTGCCAGCAGTAAGGCCACCGCCGCGAACGCGCTGCAGCAGCAGCATCGGCGCGCGACGGGGCGCCACCGACGTGGCCAGCACCTCATCCATGGTCCGCACGTTGTAGATTGGCGCTCCTTTATCAACAGCGCGGATTTCGTTTCTCACCGCCGAGATAACACTGGTTGGTTCGCTGCTGGTGCGCAGCACAACCGACATACTTCCCCAGGTCGCGTCCTGCGCGTAAGGGACGTACATTTGCTCGGCGGGCTGGTTCGTCCAGAGCCCCTTTGGTCTCGCCGACCACACCCACAATCTCGCGCGAAAACTTTTCGTCATGCCAAATCGCGAGGCTCTTTCCGATCGGGCTTTGTCCGGGCCAAAGCTTTCGCGCCATCGGTTCGTTAATAATCAAAACCTTCGGCGCCTTGTCCGTATCCTGATCAGTGAAAGCGCGGCCGGCAATCAAAGGAATTTGCAGCGTCCGAAAATAGCCGGGACTGACTGGGAGGTAGGCCGCGTCGCCTTCTTCTTCAGTCGTCGCCGGTCGGCCTTCAGGAATGTATCCGCGCCCAACATTGAAGGTGTCGCCACTGAGGGAAGACTCAGGATCATTCCCGCGGACTGAACGCCGGGAACCGTTTGCAGCCGAGCAATTACCTGTTGAAAGAACTGATGCCGCGGTTCGTTCTCGCTTAAATTTCCCGGGCGGAGCCGCAACCCGAACTGTAAGCACATGGTCCGCATTGATACCTGGCTTTACATCGCGCAGATGCATGAAACTCCTAATCAGGAGTCCGGCGCCCACGAGTAAGACAAAGGACATGGCGATCTCGCCGGCCATCAGGAATCCGCGCAGGCGATCACTGCGTCCGCCTCCCGGTATTACCACGCGAGCCTGTCTTCAAGCCTTCGGCCTGATCCACGCGAGATGCCTGCAGCGCGGGAACCAAACCGAAGATCAGGCCGGTAACAGCCGCGAGCAAAACGGCGAAGATAATCAGGCGGGCGTCAGGTCGAATCTCGTCAAGGCGAGGAGTGTTTGCGGGACTAATGGCAATCAGCAGTTTGGTTAACCAAAGACTGAGAACTAAACCCAAGGCTGCGCCGATAAACGAAACTAAGAGACTCTCCGTCAGCAATTGCCGAATTATGCGCAGGCGGCTGGCGCCCAGAGCTGTTCTGACCGCAATCTCTTTCTGTCGCGAAGATCGCGCGGGCGAGTAACAGGTTCGCGATGTTGGCGCAGGCAATCAGCAGGACAAAAGCGACTGCGTAGAGCAGCACCAACAACGAAGGCCGCACATCGCCAACCAGGTTCTCATGTAAGGTCGCAACCTTTACGCTCCAGCCGTTATTGGTTTCGTTGTAGCTTTGGGCGAGTCGTTGATTGATTGTGTCTAACTGAACCTGGGCCTGGGCCACGTTGGCGCCGGGCTTCAGGCGCGCCACGACATTGAGTGAAACGGTTGAACACGCTCTTCCTTTGAGGGCTCGAGCGGAAACGGCACCCACGCTTCTGCCTGCGACGGATAGTCAAATCCCTGCGGCATCACCCCCACCACCGCAATACTCTTTCCGCTGATAATTACCTGGCTGCCAACGACCGCCGGATTACCCCCGAACCGTCGCTGCCACAGCCCATAGCCAAGGACCGCAAGCGGTTCTTTTCCGGGCTGCGCGTCCTCAGCTTGCAAGGTCCGTCCGCGCAAAGGCGTCGTGCGAAGCAGCGTAAAGAAATCGCTCGTGACCCAGGCACCACGAACACGCTCTGCTTCATCGCCGTTGTTAAGCACCAACCCACCGGTTACGAAACCAGCCATGTGTTCGAAGACCTGGTTCTGATTCTGCCAATCGGCAAAGTCAGGAACCGACATGTTGGATTGTGTGATTCCTCGGGCGGGGTTGATCCCTTCCAGCGTCACGATCCGATCCGGCTCCGGATAAGGAAGCGGCCGCAGTAAGACTGCATTCACCACGGTGAACATCGCGCTGTTACCGCCAATCGCCAGCGCCAGCGTACCGATTGCTACCAGGCTAAACGCAGGCTGCTTTATCAGACTGCGAATGCCATAGCGAAGATCTTTGAAGAGGGTTTCCATGACTACTACCTCATTCGTAACGCAACGCCTCGAGTGGATCGATCTTTGTCGCGCGCCGTGCCGGGAGAAACCCGGCCAGCAACGCCACCCCAAAGAAAAACGGCCGCTCCGGTCAACGAGAGCGGATCGGTAGGACGTCAGTCCGAACAGCATCGTTGAAGCGAAGCGGGTGACGGCAAAGACAAATGGTAAGCCAATGACTATCCCGACCAATGCGAGCATTACTGCCTCGCGCAAAATCATCGACAGCACGTTCCACGTTTGCGCTCCGAGCGCCATTCGAATTCCAATTTCGTGTCGCCGGCTGGCGACGCCGTAAGAAAGAATCCCGTACAACCCAACGCTGGCCAGCAGCAGCGCCAGCAGTCCAAAGAAGCCGGACAAAGTCGCCATCAAACGTTCGCGCAGTAATCCGTCGCTGATCATCCCCTTGAAGTTTCGAAAAGCTGACGCTGATGGCTGGATTGACTTCCGCGAACACGGTTCTTGATGGCGCCGGTAACTTGCGCTTCCGGCAACCTGGACCGAATCAGAAATTGGCCTACCGGGTCCGGATTTGGTTCCTGCGAGATGGGTAAGAATGCGATTGGACCAAAGTCTTCGCGGAGATTCTCGTACTTGGTGTCTTTCACCAGGCCGATAATCTCGTAAGCGGTTTCCGGAATGCTCGGCCTCGCTTGCAACCCAGAACCTCCGGCCAACCGGATTGGCGCCAGCCAGAAAACTCTGCGCGAGAACGCTTCGTTAATGACCGCGACCTTAACGGAGTTGGTGTGTATCGGAAGAGTTGAAGTCACGACCGGCTATTAACGGCAGTGCGGAGCGTGTCGAAATAGGATGCACCGACCCAGGTGAACGATGAGTTCGCGATCCGATCTCTCTGGCCATCGATCCAGACGTCGTTATTCAACGAGCTCGCCGCTAAGCGGCACTACGGTGGTTTCGCTGGCCGCCTCGACGCCAGGTATGGCCCTGAGACGGTTGCAGCAGTTGCGCGCGGTAAGGCACGCGCTGATCCTCCGGCAAATTCAGGCGGCCAAAGATCGGCCCGCGCGATCATGATTCCATCCTGATTGAAATCCGGTGTTCACGCTTGACGAGATTGCTAAGACTGCGAGTGAAGAGCAGCGCGCCAGCAACCAGCACCAGCGAGAGGGCGACCTGAACCACGACCAGAGTGCGTCGCAAACTGAGTCGCTCGCGCCCGGCGGTCAAGCCGCGCCCGCTGGCCTTCATGCGCCGCAGCCGGTTTCACCTGCGTCGCGCGCAGGGCCGGCGTCAAGCCAAACAGAATGCAGGTGATCGCCGCGATGGCCGCAGCAAATGCAATCAATCGCCAATCGAAACTCAGATCGAGCACGACTGCATCGGACGTCTTACTAATGAAGGAGACGAGAAATCGACTTAGCGTCTGGGCCAGCGCGGCGCCCAGCGCCGTGCCGATGCCCGCCAGCAGCAGACTCTCGGCGAGTAACTGACGGACCAGGCGCGCGCGTGACGCGCCGACGCGCCTGGCGAACGGCCATTTCTCGTTCGCGCATGCTCGCTCGCGCCAGCAGCGAGGTTTGCCAGATTCGCGCAGGCGATCAGCAAAACCAATCCGGCGATAACCAATAGCAGCCAGAGCGGCCGCTCGTAGTCCTCGCGCAGTAATGAAAAGCCAGCCGCAGCCGGCGAGGCTTCCAAGCCTGGACGCAGAGATAGTCTTTGATACTCGCTTCGGGATAGTTGGCCGGGAGCGAAGCCTCGAACAGACCTGCCGACATTGATTGCAGACTCGCGTTGGCCTGCGGCAAAGATTCACCGGGCTTGAGGCGTCCGGTGACCATCAGCCACCAGTTCGTTCCGGAATCCAGCCGGCTATTCTTTCCGCGCAGCAACGCTTCAGCGCAGATCGGGACGGCGAAATCAAACGACTTCCCCACTTCGAGTCCATAGAACTCAGGCGGAGTCACGCCCACAACTTCGAGCGAGTGATCGGCCAGCGTCAGCCTTCTACCGACCACATCGGCCGCGCCGCCAAATTCCTTTTGCCAGAAGCCATGGCTGATCACTACGCCCGGCGCGGTGCAGGCACGAACGTCATCACTCGCATTCAAGACTCGGCCCAGAGAAGGCTGCACGCCGAGCACGTTGAAGAAATCGCCGCTAACCCACAGCGCTTTGCCGATCGCGCACTTCACCGCTTTGCGCCAAATTGAAATTGCCGAGCGCTCCACGCAAAGATTCCGGAAAACGCCTGCTGGCGATCTCGTATCTGTTCCCAGAGAGGATTGGTCAGCGAGTTGTAACGATCGCTGTAACTGCCGCGCCTTTAGTCCGGGTCGGCGAGGCCAACTTGCACGAGCTCTTGCGGCGCTCTTACCGGCAGCGTCTTCAGACGGACGGCGTCGAGGAGTTGAAAGATCGCCGTATTCGCGCCAATCCCCAGCGCCAGCGAAAGGAGCGCAGCGGCCGTGAAACCGGGAGTCTTGCGCAGCATGCGCGCGGCAAAACGTAGATCCTGTAGCTATTCCTCTCATCTCATTTCACCGTCTGTAGCTGTCGTTGCCAACTAGTGTCCTAATTCAGTTTTTCTGCGCAGTCTCTGCGATCTCCGCGTCTCTGCGGTGAATAGAGCTTGGAAACAGTCACCCGCAGAGGCGCAGAGAGCGCAAAGCGAAACGCAGAGAATTTCAAATTAGGTAAGTCACTCCTTATTCATAACGTCAGCGGCCGTCAAAGACTAACCGCGTTGCACGTTGCGCCGGCACCAAGCACGGCCAACCAGCGCCACGACAAACAGCAACAGCGCTGTCGCTCCATAGGTAAAACACGGGATCGGCCAGGTTGATTCCGTGACAAAACCGCTCATCAATCGGGTCAGCGCAAACGCCGCCAGGGTTTCCACAATCTGTTTCCCGGGGATATGGGACGGAGATGGGACTCTGTAGGCCACTATTCGTCCCAAACGATCTATTCATATCTCAGCGCCACCAGCGGATCGACTTTCGTCGCGCGCCACGCCGGAACGTAGCAGGCGATGAAAGCCACTGCGGCCAGCAGAGATCGACGACTCCGGTAAATGTCGCCGGATCTCTGGTCCCTACATCGAACAGCAATGAAGAGATAATTCGCGTGAGCGCCAAGGCGCCGATCAAACCAATACCAACGCCAACCAGCACGAGGCCCATACCCTGTCGCACAACGAGTTTGAGAACGTCTAACTGGCGTGCGCCCAAAGCCATCCGCACTCCGATCTCATGCGTGCGTTGGCCCACCGAATAGGACATCACGCCATAGATGCCGACCGCAGAGAGCAACAGCGCCAGTCCGGCGAACAAACCAAAGAGGCCGGTGCGATAACGCGGCGCAGCGACCGCCAGCCCCAGCCATTCATTCATCGTTCGCACTGTGGCAATTGGTTGATTGGGATCGATCACCGCCACCTCGCGACGCACCGCGGCAGCTATCGCCGAAGTATCGTTTTGCGCGCGAATCACGACATTCTCGCCAGACTCGAGCGCCGGCATGTACATGGTCGGCAGCGGCGTTTGCTCGAGCGATCGATGACGAACGTCGCCGACAATCCCGACGATTTCGAACGCCTCGTTGCGAAAACCCATTACCAGACGCTTGCCCAGCGGTTCTTCATTGGGAAAAGTCTGGGTCGCCAGTGATTCGCTGATGACGAGGACCTTCGCGCCGTCGCGCACCTCTTGCGGCGTAAAGTTGCGCCCGCGCAAAAAGGTATGCGCAGGGTGCGAAAGTAGTCCTGGCTGACACGCCGAAAATCGTCGTCGAATCCCTGATTGGCTGCGTCTGCGGGGCGGCCTTCGACCGTGTACGGCATGTCATTCGGCTGCCCGCTCAGCGGTAATTCACTGACCAGGCCGACACTCTCGACGCCGGGCAATGCGCCCACGCGACTTTCGAACTGTTCCCAGAAATTGGACCGGCTTTCCGGCGTGGCGTACTTCTGTTCCGGCAAGGTCGATGCGGATGGTGAGCACGTTGCTCGAGTCAAAGCCCGGGTTCGTGCTTTGCAATCGGACCAGGCTCCTGATCAAAAGGCCGGCGCCCACCAGCAACATCACGGCGACTGCGCATTCGAAAATGACCAGCAAACTACGGGTGCGATTTCGTTGCGCACTCTCGCTGCCGCTGCGGCCACCTTCTTTCAGCGTTTCACTGAGACTCAGTCTCATGGTGCGCAACGCGGGCGCCAGGCCAAACAACAACCCGGTCAACACGGAAGTAACCAGAGTGAACACCAGCACCGTGAGATCGATTTTCACGTGAGCAGTGGCGGGAATGTTGTCGCCGCTTAAAGCGATCAGCGCCTGCACGCCCCAGATCGCCAGCAGGGTGCCGAGCGCACCGCCGAGCAGAGCGAGGATGACGCTCTCGGTAATCATTTGTCGCGCGATGCGCAGGCGTCCCGCGCCGAGCGCAGTCCGCAGGGCAATCTCTTTCCGCCGCGACGCGGCATGGGCCAGCAAAGATTCGCGACGTTCGCGCACGCAATCAGCAGGACAAATCCGACGGCGCCCAGCAGAATGTACAGGGTCGATCTGATGTTGCCGACGATCTGTTCGCGCAGTGATACCAGCCGCAAATTCCAACCCGTATTGGTGTCGGGATAGGTAGCTTCCAACTGGCGAGCAACTGCATCGGTGTCCGCCTGGGCCTGGGCCAGAGAGACTCCCGCTTTAAGCCTGCCGACCGGTCTGAGGAAGTGGGCCTTGCGCTGTTTCAAGCCCGGCTGCACATCAAAGTTCAGCGGCACCCAAACCTCAGTGGTGGCCGGAAAATCAAAATCACGAGGCATCACTCCGAGCACCTCGAAACTTTTGCCATCCAGCGCGATTCTCTGGTTGATGATTCCCGGGTCGCCGCCAAAACGTTTCTGCCACAGTCCATAACTCAACACGGCAACCTGATCTCGTCCGGTACTTTCGTTTTCAAGCATCAAGGTCCGGCCCAGCGCGGGCTGAACGCCGAGTGCCTGAAAGAAATTGCCGGTCACGCCCGCGGCCGTCAGGCGTTGCGGCTCGCCGCCCCCGGTGAGATTGGCGGAGAGCGGGACCGAGATCATTGCGGCAAACTCTTCGAAGCGTGCGGTTCTGTTGCCGGTAATCAAGATAGTCGAGCGGCGAAACACTGGCGCGGTTGCCGCCGTTACGAATGTTGCCCCAGCTCCAAACCAAACGATCGGGTTCACGAAACGGCAGCGGGCGGATCAGCACCGCATTAATCAAACTGAAGATCGCGGTGTTGGCGCCGATCCCCAGCGCCAGAGTAATCAGCGCCACCGCGGTGAATCCCGGTCGCTTCCAAAGACTCCGCAGGCCGTAGCGAATGTCCTGTATTAGTGTTTCCATGGTTCGTTATCTCAGATTGCCGATTGTGAACATATGGGACGCATAGGTCCCATACGTCGCATAGGTCCTATTCGTACCTGAGCGCCACCATCGGATCGACTTTCGTCGCCCGCCGCGCGGGAACAAAGCAAGCGATCAGCGCCACGATGGTGAGCAACAGCTGCGGTGGCGCCAAAGGTCAAAGGGATCTCTCGGCTGCACTCCAAAGAGCATGCTGTTGAGAGTCTCCAGATATCTCGTCAGCACGTAGGCGCCGCCGAGACCAAGCGCCACGCCGATCAAGGTCAACGTCATCCCCTGCCGCAAAATCATCGTCAGCATCCGTGCTGCGGTCGGCGCCGAGCGCCATGCGAATTCCGATCTCGTGAGTGCGCCGCGACACCGAATAAGCCAGCACCCCGTAGAGACCGATTGACGCGAGTTGCTGGGCCAACAAGCCAAACAAGCTCATCAGTTTTGCGAACAGCCGCTCCATCGAAAGCGTTTCATCGGCTTGTTCAATCTGGGTCTTGATGTTGTTCAGCGGCAGGTTGGGTTCGACCTCGCGTACGGCCTGACGAATAGCTCCGACAAATGCTTTGGGATCACCCGTGGTGCGCACCTCGAACGTCATCGCGTTGATTGCTCCCGGAGTTTGCAACCAGGGCCGGTACATCGTCGCGGGAATTTCGTCGCGCTGACTCGTATACTTCGCGTCCTTGACCACACCAATAATTTCGATCGGATCAGGCCGCGCGATGTCCATGCTGAATCGTTGGCCGATGGGATTGACTCCGGGAAGATATCTTTTCGGCAAAGGTCTGATTCACCACCGCGACCTTTGGCGCTTTCAAATCATCCTTCGCGGTGAACGTGCGCCCGAGCAGCAGAGGGATCCCCATTGCTTCCATGAAGTTTTCCCGCACTTCGTGAAAATAAACTTCCGCTGTCTGCGGCACCTTGCCGTCGGGGCCGGGCTTCGCGTTCGGCAGATCAAAAGTCCCGCTAGTTGCGCCTCGTGAAAGCAAAGCCGCGCGGGAGAACGTAACTGCCCGGACTCCCGGCACAGCTTCAAGCCGCGCAAATACTTGTTGATAAAAGTTCCGGAGCCGGTCGTCTTTGTAACCAAGCAAGCTGGGATCGATATTGAAGAGCAGCAGGTTCTCTTCATTAAATCCAGGTTCGACTCTCTGCAAATTAATCAGCGTGCGCACCATCAGGCCTGCGCCGATCAAAAGCAAGAGTGAGAGAGAGACCTGGGCCACAACCAGCGAGCGGCTCAGCAGCGAGCGAGTGGTGGCGCTGGAACCGCGGCCGGTGTCCTTAAGTGTCGGGGTCAGGTCAACCCGGGTTGCTCGCAAGGCCGGGACAATACCGAAAATGATTCCGGTTAAAAGCGACAGACCGAAGGTGAAAGCGAGCACACGCAAATCCAGACGCGGGTTCATCGAATTCTCGCGGCCGGCCCAGTCACCCACACTTATCAAACTGTCTTTGATCCATAGCGCGATCATGATACCGACGGCGCCACCGAGCGTTGATAGCAGCACACTCTCAGTCAGCAATTGTCGAATCAAACGCCAGCGACTTGCTCCCATGGCGAGGCGCACGGCAATCTCTTTCTGTCGCGAAGCCGCGCGCACCAGGAGCAGGTTCGCAACATTCGCGCAGCTAATGAGCAGCACAATCGCGACGACACCTAACAAAAGGCGAAGTGGTTTGGCAAAAAACTGCCGGCCGCTCATCTCGCCCCGGCTCCCGGATATGGCTCCGAGATGCGGGTAGTCTTTAGGCTCAAGCTGGCTAATCGGTTCTCGTCCTTGCGCTCGCCGTAGGGTCTGCCGTACCTCGCGATGGTCGAGCGCGGATTGTTGAAACGCGAGATCAAGCGACGCTCGTGCTTGCTCGATCGTGGCGCCCGGTTTCAATCGGCCCATTATTCTGAGCCACCAGACACCAGCGCCCATGAACTCAGAACGATCGCCGTCTACCTGCGTTTCCCATCCCATGGGAATCGCTACGTCCATCGACGACCCGAGGTCCATTGCGCCTTCAAAACCGGGCGGAGCCACACCTGCGATCGTGAAAGCAATATTGTTGAGATTGATTTGCTTGCCTATGATGTCGGCCCTGCCACCGAAGCGCTTTTGCCAGTAGCGATAGCTGATGACGGCCACCGGACTAGCCGCTGAGTTGTCGTCAGAGTAGGTAATCATGCGGCCCATAAAAGCCGGAACGCCCAAGACCTCGTAATAATTCCCCGTCACCGCCTGAGCGTTCGCGAAATCCGCCAATCCATCGGCATTGACATTCAGCCCGATCGCGCTAAACGCGATGATGTCTGAGCAAGCGCCGCGCTGCTCACGCATCCGCACAAAAGTCTGGTAAGGAAAAGAGGAGCGAGTGGTCAGTCCCGTAGCCGGATCAGTTCGGTTGGTTCCGCTATGACTGCCCGGGCGTGAACTGTTTGTTCGAGACCGAATTGAACAGCACCAGACGATCGGGATCCTTGACCGGCAATTTCTTCAGCAACACGGTATCGACTACGCTGAACAGTGCGGTGTTAGCGCCGATGCCCAGCGCCAGCGTTAACACGGCGATTGCCGTGAAACCCGGATTCTTCCAAAGCATCTGCAAGCCGTAACGCAAGTCCTGCCAAAAGGTGTTCATGGAATCTCTCCCTCAACCGATGGGACCGATAGGACCATAGATCCTATTTGCCTCATTGGTCCTATTCGTATTCAGAAGTCCGCCTTCTCGAAGCGCTTTTTGCACGCGACCTCGTTCGTATTCAGAACCAATCGTCCTGGCCGTTTCGAGGAACGCCGCGCGCAACTGTGCATCGCCGCGATAGAGGACTCATGGCTTCGATCAGAAACGAAGCCTTCTCGTAATCCGATTGCATTCGCGCCGCCGGATCTGACCAGGTCTGATAACGCCTCGATGCTGATCGCGTTCGGCTTGAGAGCGCCGCTCAGTACGCGATGGTGCTCATAATCTGAACCAATCGTGCGGACCGCATGCAGCCATTCCATGCGCGACGAGAGATCGCCCTGATAACGTTCTGCTCCTTGATCAGCAGGCTGGCCTTCTCGTAATCCGATTCGATTGACGCGGCCGACTGGGCGATCGCGATGAGCACGTCTTTACTCAGATCGGTGCTGCTTCAGCGCGCCCGACAAGACTCGCGCATGTTCGTAACTCCGACTTGATCCGGGACGTTGCCTCGAAGTAATCAGGCACGAGGTTCTTGTTGCCAAGAAATACCGGCGCAACCTGCAGGAGCATCTGCGCGCGCTCGTAATCGCCGGCGATGCTGGTTCGCAGCGTTGTGAATCGCGGTCTTCAGATCCTGAGTGCTGACACCCGGCGCTTGCAGCAGCTCTTCAAAATAAAGCCGGCGGACATAATCGCCTTTGAGGTAGGTGATTTCTTCAGTCAATCCGCGCGACGCCGCGCTGTTTCAGAATTCGCTGCGCGCGATTGCGTGCGTCGAGGCCACCCTCGCGCACAGCCTGCAACAGCACCGCGCGTAACCACGATTGCCCTGCCGCGTCGAAGGAACGGCTTTGCCCGTCAACCGAATAATCGCGACGCAATTCGCCGGCGCTGCCGCGAGTGATCACCAGACTAAAGGTGCGCGCGGTTCGGCTGTCGAAGATCCGAAGCGCGCCGTCAGCCGGAATCGCGGCGACGTCTGAGTAGTCTTCGTTGAACTCAACTTTGTTCTCGACTTTGACTTCGATCTTTTGACCGCCGTCTGAGTTATTCCACGTCCAGGTGCTTCTGGCGGACTTTTCTTGTGATAGCGATGGCTGCACCATCGACAGAGCTGCTAACGTCAACAACAATGCGGACGACGCAATCGATCTGATTAACTTTTGTTCCATTGCGATTTTCCTTTCACGTCTTTCGACGACCGTCCTGCAAAGTAGCCGTTAGCAATCCAAAACGATCGAAGTGCTTCGGTTTCGACCGCATTCACACCTGGCTTTAGCCAGGTGAACTGCCTCAAGCTGATCATTGAAAACCGTTTAAACGGTTCCGGCCACCTACATTCCGAATCACCCGGTTGAAGCCGGGTGTGAATGAGAACTTTCAGCCCTCATCCCTTCACCCAAAAGCTGTTTCTGCACGTCATCTCACTCGTATCGCAACGCCACCATGGGATCGACTTTGGTCGCCCGGCGCGCGGGCAATAAACACGCCAGCAGCGCCACCAACAGCAGCGCGGCAACCGCAATTGCATAGGTCAACGGATCACGGGGCGTCACTCCATATAAAATCGTGTCCAGACTTGCGAGATACCTGGTGGCGATGAAAGCCGCAGCCAGTCCGATCCCCACTCCGATCAAAGTCAGCATCAGTCCGTGCCTGAGAATCATCGTCAGGACGCAGCTGCGCTCTGCCCCGAGCGCCATGCGGATACCAATCTCCCTGGTCCGTTGGGTGACCGAATATGACAGGATGCCGAAGAGACCGGCGCCGGCTAACAGTAAGGCCAGGACCCCAAAGAGGCTGGTAAGAGTTGTCACCAGGCGCTCCTGTCCCAGCGACTCGTCAACCTGAGTGGAGAGAGTGCGCACGCGGAACAGCGCCAGGTTCGGTTCGATCGCCTGAACCTCTTGACGGATCGGGCCCACGATGCTCAACGGATCGCCGCTGGTGCGTACCTGAAAGGTTGTTTCGCGCCATGAACCGGGGTCCTGCAAAAAGGGAACGTAAAAAGTTCTGGCCGTTTCTTCCCGCACGCTGGCTGCCTTGGCGTCCTTGACCACGCCCACAATCTGGGTCAGACCGCCATCCTCCATTCCCCGGTCGATGTATTGCCCGAGCGGATCGTCGGAACCAAAGTAATAGCGGGCGAACGCTGCATTGATGACCGCTACGCGCGGTCCGGTCTGGTTGTCCTTTGGAGTAAAATCCCGGCCGCGGACAATCGTCATCCCGAGCGTCTCGAAAAAGCGCGGGCCCACCTGCGAAACGGACGGCACGTTCCATTCAAGATCTTTGCCGGTATCTTTGAATCGACCCTCGTCCGCCGGCGGCGGATGGCCCGGTATCTTGACGCTTCCATGCGTACCGCTGCCGCTTAACAATCCTTGTCGCGAAAGACTGACTGAGCTGACGCCGGGAATCGCGCCGATCTGTGCGAGCATCTGGCCGTAAAGGTCGGCGATCTGAGGCCCCTTGTAATTGATTAGTTGCGGGTCAACTGAAAAAGCAGAACGTTGTCACGCCGGAAACCAAGGTCGACAGTCTCGAGCTTAATCAGACTGCGAACGAAGAGCGCGGCGCTAACCAGGAGCACGACTGAAATCGCAACCTGAACCGCGACCAACCGGTCGCCCCAGCGAAAGCGTCCGGTGCCGCCCATCGTCTTCGAGTCCTTGAGTGCACCGGTGAGATCGTCGCGCGTCGCGCTCCATGCGGGAGCCAGACCAAACAGGAGGGTCGAGAAGAGCGAAATCGCAACCGTAAAGGTCACCAGCCGCCAATTGAGCGGCGCGACAACCAGCAGATTCCCGCCGGCGGTGATCGGGTTGCGGCCACTGGAAAAAGACTGACAGCAGCAGATCACTGGACCACGAGGCCAATACCAATCCGCAGGCTCCGCCAAACGCCGCCAACAACAGGGCTTCGATCAGCAGCGACCGCATGACCCGGAGTCGACTGGCGCCCAAAGCAAATCGAAGCGCAATCTCCTTTCGCCGGCTCGCAGCGCGCGCCAGCATCAGATTGGCGACGTTGGCACAAGCAATCAGCAGCACTAGTGCGACCAGCACCATCAAAAGGCGGAGTGGTGTGGAAAACTGCTGGCGCAGGACATTGAAGCCCTGCTTTGCGGAATCCAGCCGGAAAGTCTGTTTCTGAATCTTTTCGAGTTCTTGGGGAGTGCTTTGCGATCCTGCCTCCGCGAGATCGGCTCGTTGAATGAGCAAAGTCAACCCGGACTCGGCCTGCTCCCGGCTGACACCCGATTTCAGACGCCCTAACACAAATGGCAGCCAACCGTCCCGGATATGATTTCGCTCGGGCAGCATCCGCTCGCCCGCTAAAGAAGGCACGAAGATGTCCGGCGCAGCGCCCACAATCGTGCCGTAGAATTCCGGCGGCGTTACGCCCACAATCGTAACCGGTGTGCGATTGAGCGTAACGGTTTGCCCTACAGCCGAGGCGCTGCCTCTGAAGCGTCGCTGCCAGTAGTTGTAGCTGATGACCGCCACAGACTGTTCAATGCCTGGAGTATCATCTGCTTCAACAAAGGTTCGTCCCGCGGACGGCTTGATACCCAGAACGGGAAAGAAGCCGCCTGAGACCATTTGCATATCAGCCATCTCAGGTTGTCCATCAACTTGAGCGTTAACCCGCGTGACGTACGAGAAGAAGCATTGGCCGGACAGCACATTATTATGTTGGCGAATACTTTCGAAGGCCGGCAATGAAACCTTGCTTGATCGCTTGAATTGGGGCGGTCCATTCGGTTCGAGAAAGAAGAGTTGGCCGGGTTGGTGGACAGGGAGAGTATTTAGTAACAGAGCGTTCAGCAAGCTGAAAATTGCTGCATTCGCGCCAATTCCGAGCGCCAGTGACAGGACGGCCATCGCAGAAAATGCCGGCTTCTTAACCAGCGATCGCGCGCCGTGCTTCAGGTCATGCCAAAGCGTCATCATGAATTTCTCTCCGATGGCGATGGGGCCTTAACCATCGCCGGCACTCTCATCCCCGGACCTTCTCTGCAGCGGAGAAGGGCGAATTCACTCGTACCTGAGCGCCACCAGTGGATCGACTTTCGTCGCGCGCCGCGCCGGCAAATAACAAGCCAACAGCGACACGCCTCCGAGCGTTACGGCAATCACCACAAACGTCAGGGATCCGTGGGACTAACTCGATAAAGCTGAGTGCTAATCAGACGCGTGCTGACAAAAGCCGCGAGCAGGCCGATCGCGACGCCCGCCAGTGTCAACAACATGCCGTGCCGGATAACCAGCGCCAGAACATCGCCGCGCCGCGCTCCCAGGGCCATGCGAATTCCGACTTCGCGCGTGCGGCGACTAACTATCCACGCCGTTACGCCGTACAAACCAATACTCGCCAGCAGTAAAGCCAGCACGCCAAACAGCCCCACCACCGTGGACGCCATACGCATCGGCGCCAGCACATTCCCAACCGATTCGGACATCGATTCAATTTGAGTTGTCGAGAGTGAGGGATCGAGAGAAAGTAGTGCGCGACGCACTTGCGGAATAAAATCCGCAGCGGCTCCTCGGGTCTTTACCACAAAATTTGTATAGTCGCCGTAGTCCTGACGCACGCGGTCGAAGTGTGGCAACCCGGTTTCAGTTAGATCGTGATTTTTGACGTCTCGCCGAAATGCCAACGACCTCCATCGCCGGCATTCCCGGACCCCTCCGCACTTTCTTGCCCAGCGCATCCTGACCGGGAAAGAGCCGCGCGGCCAGAGCTTGATTAATAATCACCACGCCGGGACCTCTCTGATCCTGCATTGCGTAAACCCGCGGCCTTTAACGATCCTGATGCCCATCGTTTCGTGGTAAGCGGGTCCGACTGTGTTCGCGTCAAAAGCCATTTGCTCGGCCGGCATTTGCGATCCGTCGACGATTAGGCTGCTCATATACCGACCGCCACTAAGCGGCGGCACCAGGCCATCGCTGACGCTCTCGACGCCGGGAATTGATCGAAGCTGCTCCCACGCCTGCTGCTGAAACACCCGAGCCTGGGCTTCGTCGTACTTCTTCTCGTCCAATTCGACCGGAACGACCAATAGTCGGGCGGTTTCATAACCTGGATCGACAGCCAGTAGATTTTGAAGCTGCGAATGCACAGTCCGGCCCCGACCAGAACCACAATAGCCAGCGCCAACTGGCCCACCACCAGCAGGCCGCGCAAACGCATACCGAAGCGCCCGCTGCCGAATCCATTGTTTTGATCTTTCAAAGCCGGGATCAGATCGGCGCGAGAGCTTCGCCACGCCGGCACTAGTCCGAAGGCAATACCGGCGAGGATGGTTACCGTTGCAGTGAATGCAAGCACTCGCCAATCCACGGCGCGACTCAACAAAGTGCGGGCACTATCAAGTCTCGCCTGCGTATTGACGAGTAGCGTAATCAGCCAGGGCGCCAGCAGCAGACCGCCGAAGCCACCGAGGGCAGCCAGCAACAGACTCTCGACTAACAGTTGCCGCGCCAAACGCCAGCCCGTCGCTCCCAGAGTCCGGCGCAAAGCCATCTCTTTCCGGCGCGCGACTCCACGGGCCACGACCAAACCGCCGACATTCGCGCAGGCGATCACCAGAACCAGCAGCACCACGCCCATTAGCAGCTTGAGCGGTGCGGCAAATCTCTTGCGCAAAGATGAGATGCCTTTGCCGCCGGGCTCAAATTTGATGTGCTGTTCGCTGAAGGGCAGCCCCTTCGTCATCGTGCCGGCGGGCGTATGGGCATCTTTGACTTGCCGCGCAGTTAGATCCATTCTGGCTTCCGCCTGCGCTGGAGACACACCCTCCTTGATTCGGCCAAGCAGCGAAAGCCGCGCGTCCGTCCGGTTCTCGATCGACTTTGATTTTTCCAGTTGCGGATGCATGAGCACCGGGACCCAAACATCAGTGGGTTGCTCAAGCGCGATTCCGGTGTATTGCGGCGGCGCTATCCCGATTACCGTGAGGGGAATGTTGTTTAGCGTAACTGTCTGGCCGATCGGATCTTGATCGAGCGCAAAATGCGTGCGCCGGAACCGATCACTGATCACGATTACCGGCTGCGTTCCCGGCGTCTTGTCTTCCTGCGGCAGAAACACTCGGCCACGCGCTGCCGTAACTCCCAGCACATCAAAATAGTTACCGGAAACATATTCAGCCGGAACTCGTTCGATCTGGCCATTTGCCCGTAACTCCAGACGGGTTCGCGAGAAAGCGACCAGACCTGAAAAACCTCGTTCTGATCTCGATAGTCCGTGAACACCGGATACGAGAATGCGTTGCTGACGAAATAAGGCGACACGCTGACGGAGTTGAGCAGCACCAGCCGGTCGGGATTCTTTACTGGTAATGAACGGATCAGCAGTTTGTCGGTCACGCTGAAGATGGCCGTGTTAACTCCGATCCCCAGCGCCAGCGTAATGACAACTACAGCCGTGAAGCCTGGCTGGCGCATAAAGCCGCGAATCGCGTAACGGATGTCCTTTATTAAAGTGTCCATCTTGTCATTTCCAATTTCTGATTGCCGATTGCCAATTTGTCACCACCGTGCACCTGAGCAATGGAGTCAGTACCATTCGCGTAAGCGAATGGAATAAAGAAGCTTCGCAATTCTCAACCGCCCTCCTTAACCCATCCGCTCACGCGGATGGTACTGACTCTCAGCCAACCGCCTCCCACTAATCGGCAATTGGAGATTGGCAATCGGCAATGTCTTCATTCGTATCTCAAAGCCACCAGCGGATCGACTTTCGTTGCGCGCCGCGCCGGGATGTAACAGGCAACCAGAGCCACCAGCAGCAAGCCGGCCGTGACTAGCGCAAACGTCAGCAGGTCGGTCGGCGAGACATTGAACAGGAGACTCGCCATCAGGCGCGTAATTCCAAACGAGCCGGCCAAGCCCGCGATCACTCCAATGACCGCCAGTGACATTCCGTTGGCCACCACCAGTTTCAAGACATCCAGGGCCTGCGCACCCAGGGCCATGCGAATGCCAATCTCCTGCGTGCGTTGGGTGACCGCGAAAGCCATCACTCCATAGATTCCGATCGACGCCAGCACCAGCGCGACCGTCGCGAAGATGCCCATCATCGCGAAGCCAAACGTGTAAAGCGTTACTGAGATGGCCCGTACTTCGTTCATCGTGTAGACGCCGTACACTGGCTGGTCCTTATCGATCGCCAGCACCTGTTGCCTGATCGGTCCCGCCATCGATCCCGGTTCAACCGTGGTCCGAGCGACCAAAACCATCGCGTTCCACGAGTCCTGCGCGTGTGGCAGGTAATACTCCGGCGTCACCGGCAGAGTTCAGCTCGTGCTTCACGTCCCGCGTCACGCCCACAATCTCCATCCAGGGGGCCTTGTCCAATGGACCCTCGAAGCGGATTCGCTTACCGATCGCATCGTCGTTGGGCCAGTACCTGCGCGCGAGTGTTTCGTTGACGATGACGACCGGCTTCACTCCGGCTTTGTCCTGATCGTTGAAAGGACGACCTTTCAGAATCGAAATACCCATGGTTTGAAAATAGTCCGGGGTACACACACGATAGCGGCCGTTGTTCTCCTGACCGGGGGCCGGCTCGGGCTGGCCTTCGACCAGGAAAGAATCCGAAGAGTTCGCCCCACCCAGCGGTAAATAATTAACCAGGGCCGCCGATTGCACGCCCGGCAAGCTTTTCACCCGCTGGACCAGGTCGCCGTAAAAAGCCGCGCGCTGGTTCTCCTCCTTGTATTTGGCGAACGGCAGGTTGAGGTTCATCGTCAAAACGCCTTCGGCGTTAAATCCGGGATCGGTTTTGAGCAGCGCCAGAAAACTTCGAAACAACAGACCAGCTCCAATCAGCAGCACCAGCGAAAGCGCCACTTCGGAAATCACCAGAAGGCTACGCAGCCGTCTGGACCCGGAAGCTGAGTTGCGACCGCCCTCTTTGAGAGCGTCGTTGAGATCAGGTTTTGAGACTTGCCAAGCGGGAGCCAGTCCGAAAAGCAGCCCGCTCAGCAAAGAGAGGCCCAGGGTGAAGGCGAGGACGGGAATATTGATTCCCAGGTTTTTCCATCCCGGCGCATACTTGGCAGCTTCTCCGGGATTCGAGGCCTTCAGTAGATCGACTCCCCAAAACGCCACCAGCACGCCGAGAATGCCGCCAACCAGGGCGATGATCAGACTTTCGACCAGCAACTGGCGGACAATGCGCCAACGACTTGCTCCCAGCGCCGCTCGCAAAGCAATTTCCTTTTGACGCCCGCTGGCGCGCGCCAGCATTAAGTTGGCAACATTGGCGCAGGCTATCAACAAGACGAAACCAACCGCGCCCATCATTACCCAAAGCGCCATACTGTACATGCGCACCGTATCGGCGACGATGGGATAGACATTCGCTCCCCAGCCAACGTTTGTTTGTGGATATTGCGCCGCGAGTCTGGCGGTGATCGTATCCATCTCAGCCTGGGCGGCTGACACCGAGACGCCGGATTTAAGCCGGCCAATGACGTAATAGCTGTGACTGCCACGGCTCTTGATTAACTCTGGCGTCAGAGCAATCGGCGCGTAGACTTCTGACCCTTTAGGATAATTGAAGTCCTCGAGGCAAAACTCCAATCACGGTCCGCACGATGCCGTTGGTCGTAATCGTCTTATTGACGATATTCGGATCGGATCCGAAGCGCCGCTGCCATACGCTGTGGGTAATGATGGCGACCGCATCCTTGCCAGGCTGGTTCTCTTCCTCAAGAAAGTTGCGCCCCAGGATCGGCTTGACCCCGAGCACATCGAAAAAGTTTGCGGTGACGAGAAAACCCTGCACCCGCTCAGGGGTGTCGCCCGCAGTCAGATTCGTACTCCACCAACGCTCCAGCGCGAGTTGTTCGAACGATTGGCTCTGGGCTCGCCAATCCAGATAATTTGCCATCGCGACTTCGTTGTGCTCGACGCCGCGGCTGGGGTTCTTGTCCCAGATCGCCACCACCCGATCCTGTGCGGGGAACGGCAGCGGATTAATCAGGAGCGCATGGATGGTGCTGAAGATCGCGCTGTTCGCGCCGATGCCGAGCGCCAAAGTGACGAGGGCAATTGCAGTGAAAGCCGGTCTCTTGATGATGCTTCGGATGGCATAACGAAAATCGCTGAAAAGTGATTCCATAGATCCTCCAAAAGACCTGATCATTCATAGCGCAGGGCAATCAACGGATTGACCTTCGAAGCTTTCCTCGCCGGCAGAAAACCGGCCAGCGAGGCGACACCGGTTAGGACCAGGGCTGCGACAATAAGACTAAACGGATCAGCCGGGTTCAATCCGAAGAGCTGATTCGAAATTAGGCGGGCCGCGCCCAGGGCGATGGGAACGCCAATCGCGATGCCCAGTACGACGAGCAGGATGGTTTCGCGCATGACCATCCAGACAATCCGTCGTCGCTCAGCTCCCAGCGCCATTCGAATACCAATCTCTTTGGTACGCCGGACTACTCCGTGGGCCATAACGCCATACAAGCCGATGCCGGCGAGGAGCAATGCTAGCAATCCAAAAAGCTGACCAGCTCGGCCACCAGCTTTTCCCGCTGCAAGGCGCCGGCAAGTTGCTCTCGCAAGGTTGTCACTTCAAAGACCGGAAGCTTAGGGTCAACTTGCATGATTGCTGCGCGCCCCATTGGCGCCAGACTCGCGGCGTCCCCAGTTGTCCGAATTTCGACGTTGCTGCTGTAGGCGTCAGAGTCCTGGACCTGAAGTATCGGGCGGTAGACTGTCGGCTCGGGCTCTGTTTTGGCGCTCGCGTATTTCACATCGCCGATCACGCCGACAATCTCGAGCTCTTCGCTGCGCTCAGGATCGTTCTCTTCGCCAAAGTAAAAGCGACGGCCAATGGGATTTTCTCCGTGAAAAAGTGGCGGGCGAACGATTGATTTACCACGGCGATTTTCTGGTTGGCCGGCGTATCGCGAATATCAATTTCCCTGCCGAGCAAAAGCGGCACTCCCAACGTGACGCCATAGTCGGGACCCACCAGCAGGTCATCGACGTCCATGTTCTCGTCGGGCCGCGGCGTGTATCCGCGAACCGTCACCGTGCTGGATCTGCCGGTGCCGCTGATGGGCGAGAAGGTTGCGATCGTCGCTGATTGGACGCCCGGCACTTCCTTCAAACGATCCAGCACCTGGCGATAGAGCGCACTCAATTCCGTTGGCTTGTATCCACCGAGGCGCGGGTCAATCCCGATCAGCAGAACATTGTCGCGGTTGAATCCGACATCTTCCTCCTGCAGTTTCATCAGGCTCCGCGCAAAAGCCCGGCGCCTGCCAGCAGAACCATCGACAGACCAACCTGCGCTATCACCAGACCCGAAGCCAGACCAAAGCGGCGCCGACCGGTGCGAGCTGATTTTCTTTGATTGCCGTGGTCAGGTCGGTCTTACTGTGCGCTCAGGGCCGGGGCCGTTCCGAAGATGAGTCCGGCTAATAACGAAACCGCGACCGTAAACGCGAGTACGCCAATGTCGGGTTGAACATCCAGAGGTGAAGTCCTGGCCACCAGACTCACCAGGACCTTGACACCCCATTGAGCAAATAGAATCCCGCAAACTCCGCCGACGGCCGCGAGCAGCAGACTTTCGGTCAGAAGTTGGCGCACGATACGATAGCGACTCGCACCGAGCGCCAACCGCAGCGAAATCTCAGCTTTTCTCGCCGCCGCGCGTGACAACAACAGATTGCCCACGTTGGCGCACGCAATCAGCAAAACCAATCCGACGATCACCATCAGCATCTGGAGCGCTTTTGAATACTGAATGCGAAGACCTGAAATACCGCGGCCTCCGGGCGCGAGTTTCACGTAAGCACTGGCGATCGACTTGCGGTCGTCATCCGTGAGTTTTGATCCGGCTTCGTTGAGCAGAAATTGATGCAAGGAAAGGTTCGCGCTCGCCTGCGCCTGTTCCAGTTGCACGCCGGGCTTGAGTCGGCCCACAAAATTCAGCCAGTAGAACCGCGGGTTTTCCAGGTAAGACTCGCGCATTTCTATCTGCGGGTGAAAGACCAGAGGAACCCAAAGATCGGGCGAACGCCGAACGCGGGCGCCAAAGAAATCGGGGGCCATAATCCCGACCACCGTAAAGGACTTGCCGTTCAGGGCTATTTCTTTGTTGAGGATTTGCGGATCGGCATTCCACTGTTGTCTCCAATACCCATAGCTCATGACCACCGCAGGAGCCGCGCCGGGTTTGTCATCCTCTGCTGTCAGTGTTCGGCCGAGGAAGGCGTTGACACCCAGCACCGTAAAGTAGTTTCCGGAAACCAGATGGCTTGAGGCTCGCTGCGCGGACTCTCCCGACTGGGTCTGGCCGCCACTGACGCTGACTTTGGATTCGCCGCTGCGAAACGCGCTCAGTCCCTGATAATTCTGATCGTGCTCGAGGAAGTATTTGTAAGAAGCATATGAGAAACGTCGCCACTCTCCGGTTGACGGGTCGCCGTTCGAAGTGCCTTCACCACCTGAGTCGTTAAAGAGGACCAGCTCGTGAGGCTGCCTGACCGGCAAAGGCTTAAAAGTTACCGCATTAAGCAGAGTGAAGATCGCTGTGTTGGCGCCGATACCCAGGGCCAGGGTAATCACTGCCACCGCGGTGAAGCCGGGTCGTTTGATCAGATTCCTGATTGCGTAACGAACATCGCCGAATAGAGATTCCATGATGCTCCTTAAGACAGCACGCCGGAGGCGTGCGCACCCTATACTTCACCTCAACAACCATTAGCGCCGCGTCGTCTTGAAACTGACCGCCGCAAAATTCGCTCACTTGATCGATAACCGTCTGCTGCAAATCAGCCGCGCCGCGATGATGTTCCCGCGCAAGCAGCTCGCGGAGACGGGCCTCGCCAAACTCTTCACCTGATGCGTTGCGCACTTCGGTCACGCCATCAGTGAAAAGCAACAAGCGATCACCGGCCCGCAGAGAGATTTCACCAGGCGAATAAATAGAATCGGCAAAAGCGCCCAGTACCCGGCCTCCGGCCGCCAGCCGGTGCACTTCGCCGTTGCCCCGTACCAGCATCGGCGGATTGTGGCCGGCGTTGGTGAACTGCAGAACCCGGCGGCTGAACATCTAACAACCCATAGAAGCAAGTGATGAATTTGTTTGCCGGAATATTGCTGAACAGGATCCGGTTCAACTGCGAGCAGAGATCGACGGGCATGACGTCTGCCGACGCGGCTGACTTCAGCGCCGCCTGCATGTTGGACATCATCAGGGCCGCCGGCAGACCTTTGCCCGAAACGTCCGCTATACAGACCGCCGCCTTGTCCTTACTCACCGGGAAGGCCGCGAGATAGTCGCCGCCAATCGTTCCGCTGCGCGCCACGACGAAGACAAAACCAAACCATCGAGGCCCAGGTGATTGGTGGCCATCAAACGCTTTTGTATCTGCCGCGCCTCTTGTAGTTCTTTCTGAAAGGTGCGTTGCCGTGCCCGGCGTCGCGATGCCCGTTGTTGCTGCAGCCGGCGCGTGCGGCCCTGCTCGACCTGGGCGCGCAGAACCTGTAACAGACGCGAGTTCTCCCAGGGCTTTTGCACAAAATCGCGGACGCCACGACGCATCGCTTCGACCGCCAGATCGACTGTGCCCCACGCGGTCATCACCACGATCGGGAGTGAGCTTGTCTTCGGCTTGAATGCGCGAAATCAGGTCGAGGCCTTCCTGTCCGGAAGTTGTGTCGCGGGCATAATTGAGATCGATGAGCACCACATCGAACTGGCGTTTCTTGATCGCGTCGAGAACCGCTTTAGGACAGTTCGCAGCCTCAGTTTGGTAGCCCGCGCTTTTCAGCAGCAAACGCAACGCAACCAGGACGTCGGGCTGATCATCGGCGATTAGGTTCGGGGAATATGGGTCGCTAAAGCTACTCACGACTTTCTCTGCTTTCCCACTGCTTCAGTGGATACAGTTCACCGCCCGCCCACCGCGAATAGCGATGAACCAAAAACCGAATGTGTCTCCAACTACTTGGTACTGCTGGGGATCAGCAAGGTCACGTTAACGAACAAAACTCAAACTCAACTCCCGGCAATCCAGCCGTCTTCGAGACGCACGATCCGGTTGCCGTACTCGGCATTCGTCTCAGAGTGCGTCACCTGAATGATGGTGGTCCCTTCGTCATTAAGACGCTTGAACATGTCCATGATCTCTTTACCCTGGGCCGAGTGAAGGTTACCGGTCGGTTCATCTGCCAGAATCAAACGCGGATTCGCCACCACCGCGCGCGCGATGCCCACCAGTTGCTGTTGTCCGCCGGACAACTGCGACGGATAGAGATCCTTCTTGCCGACGATCTGAAAACGATCGAGCGTGTCGCAAACGATTGACTGCCGGTCCTTGCGGCCGACGTCGCGATAAGAGAGCGGCAGCTCGAGATTTTCGAACACCGTCTGATCGTCGAGCAGGTGGTAGCTCTGAAACACAAAACCGATATTGCGATTACGCAGTTCGGCGCGTTTCTTCATGTTCAATGAATGAACCGCCACCTCGTCGAAATTGTATTCGCCATTCCACGAGTGATCGTGCATGCCGATGATGTGCAGCAGCGTTGATTTGCCGGCGCCCGACGGGCCCATGATGGACACGAACTCGCCTGGCTTGATGTCGAGATCTATGCGCCGTAAGACATAAGTTTTCGTCATGCCCTGAGAGAAATACTTTTCGACGTTACGCAGGCTAATCATTGACTTCGGTGAACCCGCTTTCCCGCAATTCTTTCTTGGCGTCTTCGATCTCGCGGCGATTTGCTCCGGCTTCCTCTTCCACAATCAGGCCATCGAACAGGTGCACGATGCGATCCGCGTGCTGGGCATAGCGTGGATCGTGCGTGACCATGCAGATCGTTGCGCCGCCCCGGTGCAGCTCTCGCAGCAGTTCCATCACGGCCTCGCCATTGGTTGAGTCAAGGTTCCCCGTCGGCTCATCGGCCAGCAGAATGCTGGGCTGTCCACCGACTGCTCGGGCCACCGCCACGCGCTGCTGCTGACCGCCTGAGAGCTGACTCGGCAGATGTTTCGCCCGATGGCCCATGCCGACGCGTTCCAGCGCTTCGGTCACTCGCTTTTTCCTGTCGCTCGAATTCATGCCGCGATAGGTCAGGGGCAGCTCGACGTTTTCATAAACCGTCAGGTCGCCGATCAAATTGAAACTCTGAAAATGAAGCCCACTTCGCGGTTGCGAATGCGAGCGCGCTGAGACAGCGAAAGGTTCTCGACCGCATGGTCGTTGAGCACGTATTCACCGTCGGTCGGTGTATCCAGCAAGCCCAGGATTGAGAGCAGGGTTGACTTGCCGCATCCGGACGGGCCGGCAATCGAAAGATATTCGCCTTTCTTGATGTCGAGGTGGATGCCCGACAAAGCGTGCGTTTCGACCTCGTCGGTGTAAAAAACCTTCTTGACATCAGAGAGGTGAATAAGGGGTTGGGCTGAACTCATCTTTGGCTCCTTCAGTTGTTGGTGATGATTCGCAGTCAAATCGTCGCGCTTTCTTTTGTGCGCGAGTGAAAATAAGTTTCAGCTAGCGCACTCGAATGACCTGGTAATTGTCCATGGTGGTCGTATCGGAAACGATTACCTGATCGCCTTCGCGCAAGCCGCTGATGATCTCGATCGTGCTTACTGAACTACGGCCCAGGTTGAACTGTTAGCGCGTTTTGCTTCCTGACCGTCCGGGCCGATGCGAAACATGCTGACGGTTTGTTGTCCCTGTCCAAAAGGCAGGCCGGCCCACGTACAAAACATCCTTCAGACGTTCCAATTCAATCGTGCCATCGACACTCAAATCGGGGCGGGCGCTGGACGGCAGCGCGCCGGAAAACGAGATATCGACTTTGAACGTGCCTTCCCGAGCCGCCGGATCGATGCGCGCGACCTGGCCTTCGATAATCCCGTTTCGCGTGTCAACTTTTGCGTGTCTGGCCTAAGCGAACATCCTTAATTTGGGTCTCAGGAATTTTCAATTCAGCTTTGAGCGAGGCCGGATCGGCAATCCGCGTCGATGTTGAGCCCCGGAGTAACTTGCTGACCTTCCAACACTGTAGACTTCCTGCAGCACTCCGTTGGTGCCCGCCCGAACCTTCAGCGCGTCCACCTGGTCCTTTTTCAGTTTGGACAGCGCCCGCAACTGCAACACCCGGGATTGTTGCGCGTTCACCTGTGCTTTTGCCGATTTCGCGGTTATCGCCAGCCGTTGCTGCTCGACCTTGAGACGGTTCGCGATGTCCTGCACGCTTTACCCGCGAAACTTTCAGGATCAGGTCGGCGACCAAACCCTGCTTGGCGAGCACTTCGTCAGTGTCGAGCTGTAACTTGGCCTGGCTGTATTCTGCGTTGATGCTGGCGATCTGCGATTGCTGGGTCATGCCCTCGCTTTCCAGCCGCACCTTCAGGTTTTCCGCCTCGGCCTCCGCCGTCTTTACCTGAAACTCAGCATCCATCGCCTGCTGCTCCATTTGCGGATTCGAGAGCTCGACGATCACCGTGCCCGTCCCCACCTCGACTCCCGCCTGAACCATAATCTTTTCCACCCGGCCATCGGCAGGCGCCGGAATCTGGCGCGTCACCTGGGGCACAAGGGTTCCATTGCCGTGAACTTCGCGGACCATCTCTCCGCGCTTTACCGTTTCAATAACCGCAGTCCCGCGATCGAGTGTGGGCGCCGCTGGTTTTAGCTTGCTCAAACCGTAAGTGATTCCACCGACAGCCACTAAGCCAACAACAATCAAGAGCACGGTGCGAATGCGCTTCTTTAGTTTAGATTTTCCGGGCCGCTTGATATCCATATACTTAAATCAACTGTTTGGTCCCCTGGCGACCCTAAAAAGCTCCGAACACCGGCCAGGCCAGTACAGTTTTCCGTTGCCGGACAAGTTCAACCAGCGTGCCACTGATGAACGTTCTGGTGTTTTCCCGTGATTAACCTGAAAACCCCAGTAAATTCGGTGTCTGAGTATTTCTTGGCGCGCGCCGTTACCTCGCCCCGGCGGCTTGCGGGTTTCACTAACGGGAAAGCCCAATCCCACTTTCGCAAATCGTTATTTATATTTCTGGATAGATATTCACCCGATTGTCTTTAGTCCGCGGAGCGGACGTAAGCGTAAAGCCTGGGGCGTCAGCCCCAGGATCGCGTCGGAAGATTGAACCAAGCCCGCGGGAGCGGGCGGCAGCCGAATGATCTGGATTGACGTTAAGCGCGATAGCTAACGCAGGCTCCGCGGGCTCGATTCACTACTTGACGCGATCCTGGGGCTCACGCCCCAGGCTTTATGCTGAGGTCCGTTCCGCGGACTGAAACCCAAATCGCGACCGCGGCTCCGCAGCTGGGTTTCCGCTCCGCCCCCGCATCCTCGGCTTGGCGCTTCGCAACGCTTCATTACACAATAAGATCAAATCTTAATTTGAGGAGAAATAATGCAGCAGCGCAAACTTGGAAATAGCGGCTTGAAGTATCGGCTCTCGGGCTTGGGTGCATGGGGATGAGCTATGGCTACGGCCCGGCCGCAGACCAAAAGGAGATGATCTCGCTGATTCGCGCGGCGGTAGATCGCGGCGTAACGCTCTTCGACACCGCTGAGGTGTACGGTCCGTTTACCAATGAAGAACTTCTGGGCCAGGCCCTCTCTCCCATTCGCGCGCAAGTGGTGATCGCGACCAAATTTGGTTTCAAACTTGGCGACAACGGAAAACAGGTGGGCGTAAATAGCCGGCCCGAGCACATCAAAGAGGTCGCCGACGGGTCCCTCAAGCGGCTCAAGACCGATCACATCGATCTGTTCTATCAACACCGGGTTGACCCGGACGTGCCGATCGAAGATGTGGCCGGTGCGGTGAAGGACCTGATTCAGGCCGGCAAGGTTAAGCACTTCGGACTTTCGGAAGCGGGGGTGCAGACGATACGGCGCGCGCATGCGGTTCAGCCGGTGACGGCGCTCCAGAGTGAATACTCTTTGTGGTGGAGAAAGCCTGAGGCGGAAACGTTACCGGCGCTCGAGGAACTGGGCATCGGGTTTGTTCCTTTTAGTCCGCTGGGGAGGGGTTTCCTCACGGGGAAGATTGACGAGAACACTACGTTCGACAGCAGCGACTTTCGCAACATCGTCCCTCGCTTTACGCCCGAGGCGCGCAAAGCGAATCAGGCAGTGGTTGACTTGCTGAAATCGATCGGCGACCGCAAAGGTGCGACCCCGGCCCAGTTAGCACTTGCCTGGCTGCTGGCCCGGAAGCCCTGGATCGTTCCGATTCCAGGTACGACGAAACTGAATCGCCTGGAAGAGAATATCGGAGCGGTTTCAATCGAACTTATGCCCGAAGATTTGCGTGAAATTGATAACGCCGCTTCACAGATCGAAGTGCAAGGCGGGCGCTACCCGGAAGAGCTGGAGCGCCGGACCGGGCTGTGAGTCGCGGAAGCCTTTTTCGCACATCAGGTGGCTAAGCCACTCTCCTGGGTTGAGCGTTACAGCGCACAGCGTAAAAGCTCTAAAGATATCGTGCGGAGAGATCCGGTTTTCGCAGGCTTCATAAAGTCTCACCAAACGCTGACGCGATTCGACCCGGCGCGGGTTTCGCTCAACCAGGCTTGACCTTAAATCTTCATCGCTTTCAATAAGGAGGGCGATTGCCTCTCCCTCTCCCTTTGGGGTGGGTCGCGGAGAGGGCCTGGTAAAGGGTTAAACTGTGCAGAATCGATTTGCGATCGCCAGCGGTCCGCACACGACACTGGCGACAGTCACTTCACAAAACTGAACCTGATTAACTGATTTGTAACCACGGGCATACCATTACTGGTAGCAGGTTGAAACTTCCATTGCCGGGCAGCATCCTCAGCCGGTTTCCTGAGGACTGCCGGACCGTCTAACGCTTTAGCGGCTACGACATTGCCCTGCTCGTCTATTCTTACTGAAACATTCACCTCGCCAGAAGTGTTTGCGCCGGCGGCAGGAAGTGCCGGCAAAACCTTCTTTATCGGCAGGGCTTCAGTGACGACTGAGTTGGTTGGAGTGTTCAATCCTCCGGAGGCCCGCCAATTAATATTGAATCGGATCGGACGCTTCGAATCCTTCGGCCGTACCTTCACGATGATGTTTGAGTATTGATTCGCCGAACTTGGCCGCTCCACAAACGACCACTCTTCAATGTTGTCGAGTCTTACAAAATCGAGAACGCATGGCCCGCCGTTTACGCTTCCCAGCACTGCCGGAGGAGCCAGCGCACTTTTGCTGACGGACACCTCGATCGTTCCTGACATGGTGGTCATATCTCCGGATCGCCCATTCAGACGCACCAGCAAAAACTTGCCGTCGAGCTGGGCATAGGCGGTCATGGGCGCTGGTGGCCGGTTTACGGTTGGTCGCGCTGGTGGTAAGGGCTCGAGGTGCAGCTCGAGTTCCAGAATGCTGCCGGCCTTCAGGGTCACGGTGCGGTTTAATGTGTGGTAACCGGTTCTCGAAATCGTGACCTCGTAATCACCCGGAGGAAGCTCAGTTTGCTCGACAGCTCCTGCAAAAGTGCGCAGCGCTTGATCGCCGTTACGGGGTTTTAATTCGATCGAAGCACCATCGATGCTGGGCTTGATGCTTAGCTTTCCAGGCAACTGTTCAAGGCTAAGTGAAATGGTCGGGTTCTCTCCGGCCTTTATTTGAGTTGAGAGTTGTCCGTCGCGAAAACCGTCATGCCGGGCGATGATCGTATGAACACCGGGCATCAGATTCAGCGTCAGTTTCCCAGTCCCGTCGACGGTTATACGCTCGTTGTTCACCCATATGGAGCTGTCAGCCGGAGATACGTTCACAGTAAGGGTTGACGGAACGACCTTCGGGGCCGTTGCCGCAGATGGCCGGGTGCGGGTCGGTCCTCGGCTTGTTGTCTTATTGATTTTGGTCGTCGTAGGCGTACTGTTGCTCTTGTTGGGGCGTTTGGCATTCTCATCCTGCGCTGAGGCCTGGAGCCCGACACCGGTAACAAACACGAACGTGATTACCAGGCGTCGCGCATAACAATTCAAGTGTCTTTTGTGATGCATATTATTTTTCCTGTGCAGCGTTTGATGGCGCATCTTTCGCACAACGAAAGCCCGTGTTCTGGTAACCCTGAGGCCCATCGCGCGCGTCCCAACCTCTTCTAAACGTGGTTGTGGCTTTAGGAGCGCTGCTGCCCCAGTAGCCGCCACGGATCACTTTCAATTCTCCCGGCGCTTGATCAAATATGCTGCCTCCCGGATAAGGCCTGAGATCGTTAGCGGTCCATTCCCACGCGTTGCCAATCATGTCGGCCGCCCCGTAAGGACTAATCCCTTCGGGATACGAACCGACGTTGACGACACGTCCCTGATTGCCGTCACCGGCGTTCGCAGCCGAGCGGCGCCACGCATTGCCCCATGGATACATCCTGGCATCAATGCCGCGCGCAGCCAGCTCCCACTCTTCTTCCGTCGGCAAACGCTTTCCTGACCACTGCGCATAGGCACTTGCGTCATACCAATCGACGCCCGTTACGGGATTGCTGATGGCGTCGGCCGGACACCTGTCCTTAATCCAGTAAGACGGGGACCTATGATTCGTCGCCTTTACAAACTTTTCATATTCGCCGCATGTAACTTCCGTCTTGTCGATAAAAATGCCTTAATCGTGACGTTGTGCGCAGGTTTCTCGTACTCGTCACCGCCGTTGTTTCCCATCATGAATTGTGTGGCGGCCACGTAAGTCATTCCCGCCGGCGCGGCCGGCGTGGCTGCAATCAGAAGCGCCGGCGACTTCCGCTTTTGGTTCACAACGATCGCAAAGACGAACACCACGACCAGAGATATGGCGACGCCCGAGATTACTGGCAGCAACCGAACCGATCGTTTGGGCGGAATGCCAGGTAAATTCGTTTCCCAGGATGGCGACACCGGATCGCGCTCAGCTACTACCTCGGCGAAATCGTCAGTGAGATCGTTTGCTTCTGGGTCGACTGTTGTGTGAAGGTCGTCGCCGCTTACGAACCGCGATCGCATTGGGTGACTTGGGCCGGGCGCGGCGAACTTTTCCTGGCGGTCTGTTTCCCAGCCAACCTGCGTCGGAATTCGCTTGCCACATCGATCGCAAAACTCGCCGTCCGGTTTGGCAGCTTGGCAGAATGGACAGAGATCCGGCGCCCCGATTTGAGTACTGGCGCTCTCGTGTGCCGGCAAAACAGTTTCGCAGAACGGACAGGACGATCTGGTAGTCATGATCGCCGCGGATATCTCGCTACATTCGTGCGCAACTGGACGCGCTTTTGCCGTCGCTGCGCAGCCGGGACAATTTGGCGAGATACCCGACTCGTCCAAAATTGAGTACTGTTTTCGGTGAACGACACTGGCCGATTCGATACCTACGACCTGACAACCAGGACAGATGTACCGGCGCGTTGTGGGGCGCTCACAGACAAGACATTCTGACCGTCGCAAGTACCCGTTTTCAGTTTTGGCCGGCAAAAACGTCCCGCAATCACAGCAATATTCCCACCACGATCCATCCGAAAGCGCTTTCCAAGCGCATGGCTTCCTGTTCGCAAACGACCGTACCTTCGCCGGACGCGCGGAATCGAAGCTGATGCTGCGGACAATAGAAGGAAAGACTTTGGCTGCGATCATGTGGCATCGCCTGGTTTCCCATTTCCCGACGATCGTCGGATCACGTTTCCGGCAACGAGTTGGTCAAATGGCCTTTGTCGAGCACCACCAAGCCATTTACGAGCACGTAGTAAATACCTTCGGGCGGGCTCAGCGGGCGGTCGTAGGTAGCCTTGTCGATGATCTGATCAGGATCGAAAACCACGACGTCAGCGTAAGAGCCGACCTTAATTTGCCCACGGTTTCGCAAACCAAAGGTGGCTGCCGGCAACGACGTCATGCGCCGGATTGCTTCTGCCAACGTAAAGAGTTGTTTCTCGCGTGCGTACACGCCCAGCACTCGTGGGAAAGTTCCCAGGCCGCGGGGATGCGGCAGGGCCTGCGCGCCCTCTTCGCGCACGCCGCTGTCGGACCCGAACATCACCTCCGGATCTTTCATAATGGTTTCGACATCGGCTTCGTCCATATTGAAAAAAACCATCTGTGCATCACCATGGCTGAAGAGGTCCATCACGGTGTCGGCCTGCCGGTCCAAATCACTCCCGGAGCTGGACTCTGCGGTCAAGCTCGCATTGATTGACTTGGGCTGTTTGTTGACTGAGCTGAGGTCATGAGTGCGAGAAATTTCAGGGATGGTAAGGCCTACGAGGGAACGATCGAAACCGCAATATGCAACCCTGGCGAAGGAATAATCCTTCCAGCCGTTGGCCTTCAGTTGCTCCAGCATTTCTGAGCGCACCCGCGCACGGACCGCCGGGTCGCTGAGCCGCTCTTTCAAGCGGCTGCCCCACCAACGGACACCCAAGAGGCACCAACACTCCCTATGTTTGTACTGGAAGCGGTGTATGGGTATTGGTCGAGCGAGACCCTCAACCCGTCAAGCTCCGCGCGCTTGATTAGTCTGAGCCGTGCGTCCGCACTGCCCTACTGACTGGGACCCTGGGCCTTAAAATGCGAGATGTGAACATGAACACCGGTTCGCGTACCAACCGAGAGTGCCTCTTGAATCGCGGACGTACCGGCCGATCCTTCGTTGCGAATATGCGAAACGTAAATTCCGTCGTGTTGGGCCACTGTTTGCGGCAGGCGCTACAAGTTCCGTCAAAGGCCGGCAAATGCGCCCGGGGTGTATTCAAGCCGGTTGATATTCCCAGCGCACCATCTCGCATTGCCGCCTCTGCCAGCGACTTCATCTCCGGACAACTGCTCGGCGGACGGTGGTGCGGCGCTGTCGCCCATCACGTGTTGTCGGATTGTGTTGTGACCGATGAAGCTCGCCACGTTAACCTGAGTGCCGCCGGCTATTAGGCGGCCAAACGCCTTTCCCAGATCCAGGAAAGAACGTCCGCAGTTTCCGGTGATGATGGTGGTGACTCCCTGGCGAACAAAGTTGGGCGCAGTGAATGGCTCCACGCGCGGCGAAATGTTGCGCTCAACGTGAGTGTGGACGTCGATAAACCCTGGCGCCACCGCCAGCCCACGGGCGTCGATCATTTTTCGGGCCCTGGCCGGATCAAACGTGCCCAGGCAAGCGATGTGTTGATTTCGAATTCCGACGTCCGCACGAAAAGGCTTCCCGCCCAGACCATCGATAACCTCACCGCGCACAATCACTACGTCAAAGTCCCCTGAGCACGATGGCTGCGACGCTCGGATCCAAACATGCCAGGCCGAGAGCGCACCGACGCCGATGAGCAAGCTGGTGAGACCGCTCAATACGACCGTTTTGAATCGAGGCCGAGCCAGGTGGCGAGGTCCGTAGCTGCATATCAAAAGTTGGTGGTGGTTTGTGAGAGTTTCTGCTGCGCTCGATCAAGTTCCTTTTGGATGTTGTCGGCTTCGTTTGGTTTCAGCCCTTTTGCGTTACTGCTGAGCGCGGCCTGAAATTCATTTACCGCCGTCGAATAATCGTTAAGTTGCATGGCGATTTGACCAAAGGTGCCAGTGTGGCTTGGGCCCAGTCTGGGGCTTTTGCACCGCTTGTTGGTAGTAATTTCGAGCAGTACTGTAATCTCGCTCGTAGAGGTAATTGTTTCCCAGATTTTCGTACGGATGAGCCCAGTTTTGGTCGAGACTGATGGCGCGCAAAAAATAGCTGCGAGAAGTGGAATAGTCTTTACGACTTTGATAAATAAGACCTAACCCATTCACCGGCAACGCCCATGACTTATCGAGACTTGCCGCCCGGTTCCATGATTGGAGGGCAGCGTCGCTGCGATTATTCTGAAGGTATTCCGATCGACCCTCGCAGTACGCGGCTTTGGCCGGAAGTTTTTTGTCGTCTGATTGGAGTTCAGCGGCCCAATTGAGATTGCGCGCGGCCTCCTGCCATTGGTCGACAGTCGGTTCATCGCTGCCGATTGTTGGCAAATTGACCAAAAGCTGATTGGGCATCGCGGTCAATAAAGGAATCAGCCGCTCGCGGTATTTGCGCAACGTGTCTTCATTGGCATTGGAGGCTTTGAGTTGATTGTAGAGGTCGTGCGCGTTCTCGACCGGAGGTTGGAACAGCTTGCCGCTGGTTATGGCTTGGTCGAGTTGTTTCGCAACAGAGTTTCCTCCGACGGTGCTGATAGAGACCCACACGATAACTACGACCAGAAAGATGATGGCAACCGCGCCGATTATCATCTTTCCCGCCAGTTTGCCGCCTCGACTCCTGCTTCACGGGCGGACTGAATGATGTGGTGATCGGGTCTTCGGCGAATGCTGCTGGCGGTGGCTCACTCGACTCGAGATTATCGGCGAAAGTGGGGATGTGCTGCGTCTGCGGCTGCGGGTGCGAAATAGTTGACCGAGTTGGTGGCTCGCTCAAGGGCGCAGTGAGAGCACGCCCACATCGCCCGCAAAATGGGGCTGATCCCGAGCTTGCTGTCCCGCAATTGGCGCAGACTAATAAGTCCGCGCGCGGCGAAACACTAACCTCGGGTTCGAGAATATGATCACAAAATGGGCAAATGTTTCGGGTGGTAACAAAGGAGCCGCCCAACTCCGAACAATCATGTTCCGGCCAAGCCTTTGTGGCCGAATCTCGCAACCAGGGCAGAACGGATTTGGAACACCCTGCTCAGAGAGTGAAAATTCCTTGTGTTTGCCGGCGAGCGAAGATTGAATTGTAATGACCTTGCATTCAGCGCGAACACAATCGCCGCGCCGTGGCTCGATCGCACGCCGGGCAGTCAGTCTGTCCAATCGGACCATAAGTTCTGGGAGAGTAGTGGCCGCAATCACAGCAGAACAGCCAAAATGCTTCTTGTGGAAAGTCGCTGGCAAGAGAGTGGTTATGGTTCGAACACTGAATTGATGGCTTTGCGATAGTCGCAAATCCAATTTTGTGGACCGGGCAGTAGACCCGGATGGTGTTGTGACTTTGCTTTGGGGCTACAGCTCCCTATGCGTCATCTTCGACCTTGGCGTCCAATCTAGCGGACCTCTAAACGCCCCTTCTCTCTAAGTTGCCAACCGCCGTTCACCTTCTCGACAACAGCTGGATTGAATAATCCAAACGCTTGCCGGCGAGCCGACCGATCGCAGTGATAGAAACTGTCGTAATAATTGTAGAAGTCCTGTTTCATTTGAAATTCGCCTACGCTTGGCACGACAAATAGTTTTGAAACGCACCTGGACGAAGTTAGGGATCTTCGATCAATACCAACTCCCCCCTGCCCTCAGGGTCCTTAACCAAAATCCCATTCTGAAAATCAGGACGCACCACGGTTCCCTGTCTGTTTTCCGTCTTGATACGTTGAAGGTAGTCGTCTGCCGAAACGGGGAATACCAGCTCTTCCTTTGACTGTGGAGCGTCCTGAGGAGCGAGAGTCCGATCTGGAGACCGACTGATCGCTGATGTTGTTGGGATCATAGGTCTGCTTTGTCAGTCTTTCGTAACCACTTTCCAGACGACCAAGTCTCCTCATGCTTTCATTTGACTCAGCGTCGATCCGTTGTTTGAAACTCGCATAATCTTTTTCGAGCTTGCTTTGCCACTCAAAGATCTTCGCGAATGCTTGCTGCCCGGCCACCTCGCCCGCCATCCTTCTCGCTAACTGGTAACGCACCAACCAGGCCACTACGCCTACAAGCGCAAGAGTCAGGGACGACAATCCCGGCGATTTTCAGGTAGGGGCCAAGACTTTCATACCAGGGAGGTTCTTTCAGCTTTTGTCTTTCGGCACGAGCTCCTGCCTTCGGTAATGAGGACTGTTAGTGAGTCTAAGTATTCGGCGTTCAACTCTGGGCGTTGTCGCCAGCGTTGTTACCTGAAACGACCTCATCGATATTGCGCTTCGCCTCGTTAATCTTCGTAGTCAGTCTTGTCCTGGCATCTGCATCGGGAATCTTCTCGGCGCTGGCGATCGCAGCGTTCAAATTGCTCAGCGTTGTCTCGTCGGGCAGCTTCGTCAGAAATTCTTTTGTCATCCGGAAGCTCCGCAAGGAATTCTTTGTAGGCATCGTGAAGTAATAACCAATTCAGGCGGGCGAGTTGTACAGGAGATTTGTTTTCATTGCTTTGCTGCAGTTGATGTCTTGTTTCCGCAGAGAGCGATGGAAACCGACTGTTGTCACTACAATTTGTCATTGATAAGTTGGCGATTAAACTCGCGTTTAAGCGCGCGCTAACGAGATCCGACTTCCCTTCACTTGAACTCTGAATCACAGCTCGGCTGGCCGCGTCGAATCTGTCGAAAGATAATGTGATAATGCTCCCGGCTTGTCCCCTAAACTTCGCGGCAAGTTCCAACGGAGCCACAAAGTCATCATTTGCAAATGCGGCGCCTCTCAGGTGTTGTCGAGCTATTTCAGGACTCGGTTTGGCCTGGCTCAACGCCTCGCGCGCCTTTTGAGTTGATGCCAGCGCGCGATTTAGATCTGAGGTGACTCTTTGGGTGGCCTCGCTATCATTTAGAACAACGTCGGCCTTCCGCACCCGCGTCTGAATCAGCACTCTCGCAACCAATGAACGTAGTAGTTGCTAGAAATATGACAACGACTAACTATGAAGCGAGCAACCATCTTCGAAACTCCATTCCTTGCCTGTACTGATCGTTAGCCTTTGCCAGTTCGTCGAGAAAATCACGCGTGGGTTTCTCTTCGTAGAGATGTTCGCGAGGAAATAGTTAATCGGGGATTGGCCCATGCGCTCAACGGTTAGTCGACGCAGGTTCCTAATCAAGGCCGTGTTCATGCTATTCCAAATCTCGGGTGGCATATTGTCGTTTTCGTAACCGCTGACATTGCCGACCTGGCTAAATATCGCGAGCGTTTCATCAAAGGTTCTTCTTGGTTCTCAGGCGTCTCGAAACTCACGTCCTTGATGGTATCCATGAAGCCAAAGCGACTCTTTAATTCGTCGAGCTCCATCGGTCCCACCAATTCAGGTGAGGCCTCTCGCCATTCTGGCGACCGTGAATGCTAAAGCCCTGCAGGGTGAGGCCGGCATATGGTGCGGTACTTTCAACATTTCCACCGTCAGCCTCAGCGTTGAGCGCGCCCAGCGCAACGTTGGTCTTCGCCTTACTGAGATCACCCTCGTTCAGCAGGTTGACGTTTACTTTGGTCAGCAGATCGAGACAGGCGGCGGCTTCCGGCGAAACACTTTTCTTTAAACGAGATTTGATCAGCTTGAGAATCTCCGATCGCCTCCTCTTCGACCCGACGACGTTGGCGAGGAACCTCAGCAAGAGCATCAATCCCCAACCATTGCCACCGAGGATCAAGTTAAGACCACTCGTGAGCTTTAGTTTATGGTCAACCACAGCCGCGCAGCTTGAACGAGCGCATAAGCAATCAGGTGCCGGAAGAACAGTTTGGTGCGGTACCTTTGATATGAGCGCGAGCCCATGCCCTTTTCAGGATTCCTTGCTCCCGATCACGGAACTCTTCGTCGGTAAGACTGTTTACGGCGACTGAATAGAAAACGCCGAGTCGAAAATCAGGACTGTTATCTAATCTCGGTACTGTGACCTCGCCTTCTTTGCCCTGTAACAAACGTCCCAGATGTTTTTCTGAACTCAGGTGCACCCGTCGACAGGCTCGTTAAGGTTCGTTCCGGCAAAATTAAAGAACGTATTACCGGCGACCTTCACACTGTCAAGCACCAGGAACCTACCGTTGTGGCGAATCGCGATATCCGCTGTTCCGCCTCCGACGTCGAGAAAACTTCCAGATTCGACAGGCGCCTTCGGGCGCGAATTGCGGCGGCTACCGCGGTGCTTTCGTCGACCGAGTCTTCATAGTTCAGTTGTTGTTTCAGCTCCTGATATGTCAACTCCCTCATTCAGCGGAGTGCCATAACCATAGTGTCGAACCTTGTTGATCGCACTCATTGCTCTCGCATGAAAGCGCTCTTGCTCGTCACTGCTGTAGGCTAGTGGAAACAGTAAAAATGTACCGGTCGATCATCCTCGTGTGGTTAAAGAACACTTCAGCGTGCAGAATAAAGCAGAGTTTGCTGCAGGAACAGTGTCCTCAAGGCTCGGTCTTACCTTCGAGATCCCATTTAAGGTCGGCATGCATCTGCCAAACCTTATCTAACTTTCCGTAAAAGAGTCGGTCTTCCAACTCGCGATGCAAGCAAGGTATGTCAACCTTGAAAAGATGATGCAGCGCCACATCCTTGGGAGAGAGCTCGTCCGTGAGACTGCTATCGCTCAACCGCGACAGTAATACGGTAGGGAAGAAGCCTTTCGACCACCCCATCGGAACGGAACAAAACCAGGACTCTCAAAGCGTTTCTCATCCGCGCGCTTGCCCCAGACAACCGCCGGGGCCAGACTAAATCGCAGAATCTGCCGCTTCCCGTCATCGAATGCAAAACACGTATTGCTGGTACCGAAATCAAAGCCAGGATCGTTTTACCTGGGTTCGGCTGCGGATCTACTGCGTCAAGATCGCCCAAAAGAGAACTCCACGCTCCTTGTTTTCGCTGTCGCGCAGCATCAGCGCGCGGGGACGATTTGGCCGACTGCCGTCCCCACGAAGCACACTGACATATTCCTCGTTGTCCTCAACTTCAAAACACTCTCCCCGATTGGCCGTGTTCGTCTACAAGATTCCAACGTCCGCTGTCCTGGCGGCCGCCTGCGCCATAAAGCGCATAAAGCTTCCATTTACTTGAGACCTTAGGGGGCCACAGCGCGAGCGAAGAGTTACCAATTCCCTTGGAATAGGAGATGGTCGTCTCCCCACCGGACCTCTCTATCCAGGATGTTGAAGGTCCAGGCAACGCGACCATCACTAGCGGGCTCCACGGGCATGTCCGGTTCGGACATCAGTTCCGGAAGGCGCCGAGGAACCTCAAGGTAAGAGGCGCAAGGCAAACCGCGACCTCATCATCGGACATCACCCTATCGCGTAACTTTGTAACCTTGTGAGACGCTTTGATTCGCTGGGTGTGCGTGTCTGAGGATTTCGGCACCTTGCACCAGTGTGAGTCTTTTAGGAACAGGTCCTTCAACAATAGAATCTCATCACCTGGCTTAGTATTACAGGGGAATGTCCGTCCAGGCATTTCAACGATGATTTGGTTGTCACTCTGCTTCCGATACTGCAAAGCATTCGGGCCGCCCGCCGCTAAGGCGGTCTTCATCCATGAAACAGCAGGCATTCCTGAAACCATGTAATAGACCGTGCCTCGCGACTCTTTGGTCACGGGGTCGGTTTTCAGCTTCTTCAGCGGATACATATCCAACAGCGCCGCGGAATCCCAACTATCGACAGCCGCTATCTTCCAGACCGCCGGATCTGAATATTTGTCTAATTTCTCTCGCCCAATCAGATTGATGGCATCCTGCAAATCGATGCGCTCTTTGTATTCGGCTTGTGAGAATTCGTGCAGCCTATCCTTTAATGTCGTGCTGTGCAGCCCACCATAATCCGCTATGAGTCGCAGATGCGTGTGAAAACTGAGCTCTTCCTCAGCTCCCAGGAACAAATTTCTCTTACTCGCAGTCCACGACAGCCTGTCATCGCGGACATAATCGCTCAACGCATCATCGCTTGACCAAGGAGTGCGGTCGCGTGCGGGAAAAGATCACCGCCGGATAGTAAGCACCTATGACGGTTCCGGAAATAGTTTGAAGCAAACGTATCGATTTGGGAGCTTGTTCGCGAATACTAGGGTACGTGCCGCTCAAGGCCACCCATAAATCCTTATCGTACTTTTGCCGCAGGTCTTTTTCGGTAAACTCGTTGAGCGAAACCACCCCAGTAGTGCAATAAAAAAAGTGTCACCCATTCTTCGGCCGCGTGTGAAACTTCAGTTGGAAAAAGGCCGCCGGCAGTACCAGGCTTGACCGGGAGATCGAGCACTTTACGAAAGGCATATGCCGCAGCCCAGGCTGTAGGGAAGGTTTCAAAATACTTGGGTTCATAGTCAGGACTCGTCAGGTAACTGGTTCTCACCGAGCGAAACGCGCGTTTGTCGGCGATGTCGGCGCCGCCGCCAAGGACTCCATTGTTCAGGAACTCTCTTCGATTACCGTTTGGCATCGTTACTTTCTCCTTGTTCTGCTCGCGCGATGTACTGCTAGCGTGCCGCAATGAGCTCTGATTCGTTTCTGAGCGCGGGCCATTAGTTGCGACCAAACCAGCCTCATATATCCACCTCGAGAGAACTCCGCAGGCTCCGGACACCACTCTCCAAACTCAAACGTGGAGACCCGAATCGATGAATTGCCCAATTCCAACTCGCCCTTCGCTTCCTTTCTCATTAATTTCTTGGCGGTCTTTGCGGGAGATCTCTTTAACGTCTGATTCGGCCGGTGAGAGATAGGGCCAGATACGGCCCGCGTCCTCGCCGCTCCAACCGATCGTATGATCAGGATGAATACTGCTCATGAGAAACTTCGTTAACAGCACGGAGGCGCCAGCGAACCGTGCATAGTCGTCGACCTTCCGGCCCTCGTTGGTTTCATATATTTTCTTCAATTTGCTGATGTCGTCGGGAAAAACTCTTGCCCGGAATATCCCAGGGGATTTGGTGAATCGTCAGATGGCGCATCGCGGCCGTGGCGAGAAACACCGCCTCCGGATCGATGTTGCTGGTTTCCACCTCATAGCGTGGCAAATCGCGTAAATGCATCTTGTCGGAGTTCAATTCAGGCCTGGAGGCGCCGATCACATATGACTCCTTGTTGCCGGTGCCGGCGCGGGAAAAAAGTTGAGTGCGGCGAGCGCGGCTACGACCTCAGCGGAATTAAGAGGGTTGCTCTGGCTCTTGCCGCCGTTGCTCCAGACCTTGAGCTTGTCAGGCTCTGGTTTACCGACCAGATAGAGTTCGTCGAAGTAATCGGCAGCATGGTCCCGATAGTAGGCCAGACCCTGGCGGGCTCGTGCCTCCATAGCTTCCGGCTCGGCATAGAAGCCGAGAAGAATCTGGTTAACCAGCTTACTTTTTCTTCTGGGGCTAGTCCGGAGAAGGCCGGCTTGTCACCGTGTGCCTTTACCAAATCATTAATCTCGTCCGCTGAGGGAACCCGATCTCTTATTTGCCCAAACGGCGGCTGGGGCGGTACACAGTACGGCGTCAATAGGCACGCACCTACGCTCCAATCCCAATTCTGATTTTCCTTCTTCTTTTTCAGGGTGCTCAGGTATTCTCCAAGGACCGGCACTCCGCACGCACCGGTGCCTCCATGCAAGCTGCCGCACAAGAAGAAGTTCGTCTTGGTGTTATGGAATGACGTGAGCGCGCACGCTTTTCCGCCAGGTGAGTTTTCGTCGTGCAACGACTCAGCAAAAACCGACATCACGGCAGCGCCGATGAATGGCTTTTGATAAAACCCACGATCGATTTCTACTCTTAGATCCTTCTCTTCATAGAAAGGTGCAAGAAACGGCAAGGATCTCTGGACACCGGAGTATTGGGAATCAAGAATACCTCCCAACGTTCTTACCAGAGTTATCGCCTTCTTCTGCCCTAGGAAGCTCCAGCGGATCGAGATGCCGCACTTGAGTATCGATATCCATAGCCCAACCACTTTTCGCAACCGTATTGTCTTGAGGGCCATCGTTCAGAAGATCCTGTAATTCTTTATAGTCCTTCAAACATGCATCGAGGAGATACGGCGGCACCCGAAACTCTATCGGGATCCAGCCGCCAAATTCTGCAATGAATCCCCAGCGCTAGTCAGCAGGTCACCATCCCGCCGCGTGGGAAACCCGATGGCAAGTAATCGCACAAGGGCTTCCGCTACTTTGGTGCCACTGCCACCGACCGCGATAAAAACATTCCGCATGACGAATCCCCCTTTAAATGATCTCTCGGCGCCAGGGACTGACGAGATGACCGGTAAACATGAAGAGCACATATAGAAGCCAGGCCATCACGACTCCCTTTAACAAGCCTCCGACTCCGACGTAATTGAAAAAGTTTCTAGTCGAGTACCAGACAACCAGGAGCACAAGAACGACAGGGATGAAACCCGCGAGAATCAAAACGAAGGTCTGTCCGCGACTCCAGGCCTTCTGCACGATGTTTATGGCCGTGTATTTGCGCAACCACTTGAAGGCCAACATCACCAACGCGCAAACGATGGCGATGACGAGCGCCGCGATCACCCAGTTCAGCGCGGTATCTTCGCAACCTTCTTCTTCGCAGGTGTCCACAAAAAGTCGAAGGAAACTTGAACTCTGAATCAGAAATGCCAGCACGATGATTCTCCTCTCAACTAGTTTGGACCGATCCGAAGGTAAGCCTGGGCAACCACCTGATCCTTAGCCATGGAATTGTTCCAAAGGCCAAGCAGGGCTGTCTCCAGATTGAATGTTCGGTTGGCAGCTTCAGGTTTGGTATCGAGATCCGTAGACCAGTTGCGGATCCACCCCGGACTAGCCTGATTGAAATTCACTTTCGCTTCTACGCTGTATACGCGCCAGGCCGGCCGCCCATTTCCCGGTTGAAACGCGGTCGTCGCATCCAGCACAATTTGATCGCCCTCCAGATGGGACCGGAGGATCTTCAGATCCGAAAAGCGAACGCGTTCTTTGGTATCGTTGAAGGGAAAGACTGGCCTGACGTCCCAGCTCAACAATCGAACCAACTCCTGGGTGTCGCCGGCGTCGAGGCGTGGCTAGACCAGGGCATCCGGATCTGTATAGCAAACGGCTTAGGGCGGATCCCTCCGTGTCGACATCGACGTGAATAGTGAATCGCGGTGGCGGTCCGCCCTGGTTTCTCGCCTTCTGAAGTGCTTCTCGGGACTCTTTTGGTATTGTGATCTCAAAATCGGCAAACCCGTCAGTGTAAGGAAATGAAAGATTCAATTCGCGAATGCAGTCCGCACAGTTGTTGACCAGTGGCCGTAAACGATCTTTCAACGATCGCACCAGAGCATCGAGGCTCTTGGCGTCCGGCGAAAAATGTAAGAGGTAGAACGGCCTGAAGGTCGCCAGGCTGTTGCTCCTGGTTTCGAATGGTATTGCGGCACCGCTGACCTCTGAATAGACCTTCCCATGAAAGTCAGAACGTATGCCGAGGACAACTCCCGCCCAGCCCGCATTCAGTAATTCGGCGATCTTTTGTCTAACGCAAAACTGGTCCGAGCCCGCCGTGCAGTCCTGCACCGTGCTGCCTTTCTTCGTAGACTGGACGCCATCGGTGACGAGCACCTGGAAACGAGCAGGCGGTGGTGGATCCGGAGGATCGTTGACAGCGCTCTGGTCTCCATTCGAACCCATCCCTGGTTTGGCGACTACATTTTGATAACCCACTTTGAAGCTGCTAATAGCGCCAGCCAGATTCGTTTCGCCCGCGTGATAGACCGAAGGGTCCTGTGAGGCGGTTGTCAAATCCATGTCCGGAAGCGGCGCGCCAATCTGCGATCCGACATGTCTGACCAGCACCCTCACGTCAGATCCAGCGAACGTACCAGTCGCAAATCGAAGCTCGCGTAGGCTTTACCGAATACTGTCTGACCATCGCGGTTAACATAGCCGGCCATGCTGCCGCTTTCGTCGAGGTACACAATCAGCTCGTTCGTCGTCTTGACCGTACCTGGTGAAGAGTTGGGTTTTCCCGACGTTTCGCGCGACAGCGCTTCACGCCAGTCCGGCGCTCCATCCCCGCACGACGCATTGAGCAGCAAGAACAGCAGCCCGAACCAGCCAAAAATTGCCAGTTGTTTTCCGGCCGGTCTTTCCCTAACTTTCTTGACTGACTATTCATATCCGTGACCATGGCAAGCCGGATGTCCATCAAGCACCGCCCGTCGCTCACGCGTGGGCTTGCATAACTGCTGGTGCTCGCGTTACCGGAGTCAAAGACATCGCCGCCGCGCGTTTGCTCATGACTCAAAAATGGCGACGTGTGAACAGCGGAATCCGCGTGTGACATCAGCAACTGGCCTTGCGCCGCAATCAGCACCCCCAACAGAAAAAGAGGCCACCAACCAGGGCGCCAAACGCCACGCCGATCATCAGGCAGATGAAGAACGTTATTAATCCGGCGACTGATGGCGTGGCAGAGGTGGAGACCGAACGGTGAACTCGATTGGGTTTGGGATGTGACTGCCAGTCCGACGATGAACCAAAACATGAAAATGACTGAGGCCAAACCGATGCCTACCATCTTCACGGTATTCCCTAACCCCACCATCACCCGCGCCGCGCGGTAGCAGATCTCCATACCGCTGGACCAACGCAGTGCCGGGATTCGTTCCGCCGTCGTTGGCGTGCGACGCATTAGTTACAGTCGATTGATGCATAATCTCCTCCGGTCACGCTTAGTTGAGGTTGACCTAATCAACGCCGGCTGGGCGGCAACAGTACGCCACGAGGGACTCTCACTTTGATCGATAAGACTTCTTTGACTCGTGACACACTGAGATCGCGCAAACCCTGCAATGCCTGTTGATCCGATTGATTGTTCGACGCCATCGTTGAAAAACCTTTCATCAAGTTCAACGAACCGCTAATCAGAGCGGCCGCCTTCTCGTCCCGCATCTGCACACACATTTCAACGGGGTACATATCGTTGACGCCGTGGCTGAACGTCACTCGAACCCGCTGGCGATGTTCATTTGCTTTAGAAGCGCACCGATGCCGCCCAGGTCGAACAGCGACAAGGCCAGCGAGGTCGCTTCGAGGGCCGCGTCCGCCATGTCGAGAGTGCCCTGCGGAATTAACAAAAACGCTGTGATGGGCGCGTTCCGCGCTGTCATTCCGGCATTAATCTTCTTGGTAAGAGCGCGACGCAACGAATCCTTCTTGTGAGCCATCGAGGGTCCGCAGGACTGAAGCAGCCGCTTCCCGAGTACCGGTGAACAGGGTCTGCGGCTGCAGGACCGTCACATAATCATTTCCATTTACGTAAACTTTGTGCCCCTCTATCGTTTTCTCGCTCCAGCCTCGCGTGGTCAGGCTCGAGATGACGCGTCCTTTATCGAACGTCCCGCGTAGAAGGACGCCGGATTTGGCGCGACTGTCCATCGCACTGAAGATGGCGACCTTTTTCACTGAGCCGCCGTCAATTGCGGATTCGCTCAGAACGTTTTCAAGCTGATCAGCTTTTAACAAACGCTTTAAATCCTGATCAGTCCGCACTTCGGCCCAATCGATCACGACCACCGCACAGCTGTCTGCGGGAATAAGATCGGTGATGGTGCTCTGGGTCCGGTTACACGAACAGATGACGAGCAAGATGAGACTGGCCCCCACCACGCCTGCTACTGCTCTTGTGCTGTTCGAACTCCTCATCTTTCCGCCCCACTACTCCTGTGTTCGCGACGTTTGCAGCGCCGCCGGACCGCCGCGGCCCTCGGCCAGCGCCGCATTTTCGAAATGAACCTTCCGGTATTCCACCGGGGTCATTCCGTAAGCGGCTTTGAAACTTTTGTGAATTGGCTGGGATTGGGAATTCCCACCGCGGCCGCGATCTGCTGAATCGAGAGAAAGCTTGTCTCCAGATGAGTCTTCGCTCGCTGCAGGCGCACCAGGGTCAGGTAACGCTGCGGAGACATGCCGGTTTCAGATTTGAACAGGTGTGCCAATCGCCAGGTGGAGAGATTGACCCTGGCACTCATGTCCCTTAGTCCAAGTTTGCGATGGAACGAATCCTCCAGGAGTACGCGCACCATCTGCACCCGCCGGTCGCGGGACTTCGCCACCAGCGGTTTGCGCCGATCCGGCGAACTACGCTCGCCGGTTTTTCTAACGCGGTTAGTCGCCATAGCAAATCCTTGTTGTGGCCAGGGCGATCAATGGCCGAGTTGATCTTTCTCTCGGCCGCGACGGGAGTAGCTGTGATCGTGGGGTGAGAAGAATTGTTCTTCATGACGAATCGAAGCCTGCTCCGCTTGCCGAAGGGCGCCTAACCCGTATCCGGCGGATCGCGGCCCAGTTGATCCGAATCCAATGACGGATCTCGCGGGTCCGGAAAAACGTTCAAAACGAAGCTGCATTTTTAATAGACAGAGAAAGCGTTGCAACCAATTTCTATTATCGATTTCTGCTATTCAGCACTGCTTTCTGCTACTCCTTTGCGATTCTTGCTGTCACCGCCGGGTCAATGCTGCCTGACGGATCCGGAAATGTTTTTCGGTACTGCGCCGGCGTCGCTCCGACCGAGTTTTTGAAGGTAACGACAAAGCGCGTCACGCTGGAAAAACCTACGAGCGCGGCGATTTCCTTTACTGAAAGGAAAGTCGATTCCAGCTGGTCCCTGGCTTTGGTTAGCCGCAGTTGCGTTACGTACTGCTGGATTGACAGCTGCATCTCGCTCTTGAACAGATGGGCCAGGCGTCCCGGAGACAGGTTTACCAGGCGCGCCATTTCGTCAATGCCGATCTGGTTGCGCGAGTTTCGCTCCAGCAGCATGACCACAACCTGAATCCGCCGATCGCGCGGCTTTAAGTACGTTATCCTTTGAGGTTGAAGCATTGGGGAAACAACCTATGTTGAAAATCAGAACTGCGACTGTTTGCGATTTCGATGAACGCTCACTCGGCTAGTGCCGGCGATCCGCTTCCGCGTCGTTAAATACGATCCGCTCGGTGCGGTTCGATTGGCCGCTTCATCGCTTTGAGCGCTTCGACTTTGTGCATATCCCGGTACCTTCCGGGAGTTGTGCCGTAAGCCGCTCGGAAGCTCCTCGCGAAAAAACTCGGATCAGACATCCCAACCTGATTCATCACTTCTTTAACTGTCAGAAACTCCGTCTCGAGCAGATGCTTTGCCTTCTCCAGCCGCACCTGAGTAAGAAATCGTTCGGGAGAAGTTCCCATGAATTCCGTGAACAGATGACAGAAACGCCAACGCGATAAATTCACGGTGTTAGCCATCTCTGTGAGCGTTAGTCTCCGGCGGTAGTTATTCCGTATGAACGACGCTACATAGTCGATTCGTGGATCCATCTTGACGAACAAGGTGACGATTGCCTTCTATGAAACGGTAAAGCGCCGGGGCACCCGCGATCTCACCAGTTTCGCCTGTCGAGGTTAGGCTGGACGGTGATCAGATCAATTACTTTTATGCGACGGGTGATTCTTTGAGAAGTAACATGCCGGCTGGTGTTGCGAGTTGCGCCGGCGCGTTTTCGCTACTTCGAATGGGCGATGTATACCCTTACCTGAGGCTTCCTTTCAATGAGCTTGTAAACGTTGATCTTGCTAATTCTACGCATATCTTGCTGACATGGCATACTTCTTTCACTGCAACGCATCCCCAACCATGAATATGCCAACACGATCAGCAGAATTCACTCAGTCGAACCAGCCCGTACGACTCGAGACAAACAATTCGACCTTTCGCTTACTATGGATTTACGCGAGAAACGTTACGGGAGAAGAATCGGCGCTGCTCTGAAGGCGCCCTCGCGAGTAAGGCTACTGGCGATTTACCAGAAAATCATATTCCTCTGCCGGCCCCGCGGTACCATCAGCACCAACGCCCTTCAACTCGATCCGGTATAAACCATCCGGCAAGGGTTCAGCAGGAAGCCTCAATCGCACGCGCCGGCTACCGGAAGATTTGTCGAGCTGCAGCGGCGGAAGCATGAATACCCTCGTGCCGCCGACGCGGCTCAGAGTAGCCTGATAGTCTGAATACTCCTCTTTCTGCGGCCAGAGCAGACTTAACTCAATTACTCGCGACGCAGGTTGGATCATGACCTGAGCCGAAGACCGCACGCCTCTCACTGATACGGGACCAATCGTAAGTGAAAGCATCTGTGGCTGGTTCGTGCTGAGATTTCGCGGCGAGTTAAGATCGGCGAGTTGTCGTTCGATCAACGCCTGCTGCTCACGGACACGGTAGGTGCGGTTCATCCGCACACCAATCCAAACTGCGGCGACGATGACCGCTATCAGGAGCGACGCCAGCAAGGGCACGGCTAGTCGTTGATTCATGGCCCAGCCTGGCAAGCCAAGACTCAGCTTCGCAAAAATAGACGGTTGCGGTGAAATCGATCGAGAATTTGCCCTTACATGTTCTTTTATCGATTGTGCGATTCTGAGCCTTCTACGCTCGCGGGAATTTGCGCCGTAACGGCGCAAAATTTTTCGCTATCGCCCGGGACCAGATTTCCTCGAGATAATCCTCCAGCAAACTATCCTCAACCATCAGAATGGTCTCTCTTATCTCACGATCGGATAAGAACAGACTCTCGATCCGCTCCTGTTCTGAAGCATCGACGTCGCCCAGAAGAAAGCTTCTGGCGACCTGTTCGGTCACCGGTGTTCCCATCATAGTTTCCTCCTCGGTGATCTCATGGTCCTAACTACAATGGAATTACGGGCAATAAGTTTCATGAGTTTTTCGCCTTTTGATCAAGGCACCGTTCGATGCATTCTTCCAGACCGGCGCGAATTCGCAGCATTCTGACGCGCAGCGCCCTGATCGATACCCCCAGGCTGCGCGCCATTTCCGCACGGTGAATAATCTTGTCGCGCTTTTCCCGGGAATAGTAGTCGAGGATCAAGGCGCGTTTTTCCGGCGTGAGGACTTGCAGGCATTGGTCCAGACAATCGCCCCTCATCTCGCGCGTTTCCTCCTCGACGGCGAGTGACGGATCGGTCGGACCATCAACCCCATCCAGAGAGACGTGCAATATTGCCGCTTTTCGATACTCCTTGATTAGATTGTTAGCCACCCCATAAAAATACAGCTTCGGATCGCCTTCAAAGCTGTCCTTCAGGCCTGGCAACTTTGCGGCAACTCGATCGAAGACTTTGTCAGTCAGTCCTTCAGGATCTGAACAGTGATTCCAGGTAAAGATCTTTATCAACGCAGCTCGAATATCCAGGTAAACATCTGCAGCTTGGACAGGATTGTCGTCAAGCCAACTCAGAAGTTCGTCGAGGCGCTCTGATGAGTGAGCGGAGCTTTGCGGCATTCGTGGGGTGTCCCTCGTGGCGGTGTCTGTGGCAATCGATCACGTTCCGTGGCGCACAAGGCGCCGCCGACGCCAGTTGATAATCGTTAGGCCAAGTATGATGAGGCTAAAGATTAAGAAAATTATGACTCCTGAACTTGATGAAGATCGCTTGTCGATAACGATTCGTTCGCTGTACTCACCCTGCAGCACAAAACCAGCCCAGAAAAAGGCGCTTGCCAGGCCTTCTCTCTCCGGATTTTCTCTTTGGCGGATCTCAATGCGGCCGCAGGTGACAGCCCATCCTGCAGCATTGACCGGTAGAAATCCGCCATGAGCACAGATGTGGCACGATCATCAACCTTCCAAAGGCTGGCGATCACACTTTTCGATCCCGACGCCATAAAGCCGTGGGTCAAGCCGACAAGCCCCTCGCCCTTAATATCTTTTCCCAACGCGGTATCGCAAGCACTCAACACCACCAAATCAGCAGAGAGATTAAGATTGTAGATGTCGCGCGCCGTCACGAACCCATTCGTGCTTTTTCCGGCTCGGTCCACCATGCTGAGGACGATACCTGACTGCTCCGGATGATCTTTATTGACCAGCCCGTGGGCCGCAAAATGAATAATGCGAAACTCGCCGATGAGGGAGCTCATCGCAGTTTCCCGAGTTGCATCGAAACCCTGAGCCAGCATCGCACTGCCCTGGGGCGCGACAGCGACAATCGCATTCGCCTCCTCAGCTGCATGCGCCAGCCGGGCGGAGCGCGCCATCGATTGCCGGCGCCGCGGCGTCACGTAATGAGCTCCGATTGTCACCGAAAACAGATGCGATTTTCCGTCCAGAGTTGCTGCTCTGCAGGCGATCATCGTTGGCGCTGAACACCGGGTCGGCGAGTATTGCGACGATCTTGTCACCGCCTTTCGTTCTGTTCTTCTCCTGTCTGATCGCGGCCAGAGTCGAAAGCGACGGCAGCATCACGACCTCATGCGTCGCGATGAGAGGTGGCAGATCGTTCGAGGTTGGGACGGCATCAATTGCCTGGCCGTCAGGCGCCGGCAATGCATCGAGCGGAATGTATTGCAACACACCCTCAGCCACGACCAGAAGCCTTTTGGTACCGAGTTGTCCGATGGCCGGACCTACCAGCATACGACTCAATCTAAGCGACTCGGCAAAATACGAAGCGTCCGACGCATCAACATTTGCCTGGTATTGAGTGTCGACATTGCCGATCGACTGACGGGCAGTTATTGAGTTGTAAACGTTCAGAGCGGCCGCCTCAATTGTCGCGCGCTTGGGCAGTTCGTAACAGCTGAACGATGTAGTGCTGACCACCCACAAATAACTGCGGTCTTCACCCAGTGCGTACTCCAGAAGGATAGAGTCGTTGTCGAGTAGTTCGGTCTGAATCTGTTGAATGGTAAGTGGCGCCGGTTGTTTCAGAGCGAGAAAGCGCGGATTCCGGTCCCGTATTTGCGCCTCGATCTGGACATACTCATTTCTCAGATTATCTATCTGCTTCGCGACCTCCGCACGCTTTGCCTCATCCGCGTTCTGCAGAGACAAATCCATCTGATATTCCGCCTGTGATCTCAGCAGACCCTGAAGCTCGCGTTCCCGGTCCAGCAATGCGGGAGACACGCCCGCGCGAATGTCGGCGCCGGATTCAGCCCGCATGTCTATTAGCGAACGTGCGCGCGAATTTTCGCTGGCGAGCAACGCCCGGACGCCGAAACCGCGGCCGGGCCAGGCCGCATCCGATTGCATCAGGATATTTATCAACAGGTCGTACTGTTGTCGCATTCCGGCGAAATACGATGTCCGAAACGCCGCCGTAGCCACGTTGGTGCGAAGCTCTTCGATTATCTGAATTGAGCGCTGAATGTAGCGCAGGGCGCTCTCTAACGCGCCGGTGTCGCGACTGACCCGCGCAAGGTTATATAGAGTGGCGATCAAAACGGACTTATCTCCGCACGATTCGCTGAACACGAGCGCTCGTTTATAAAGCGCCAATGCTTCTTTCTTGTCTCCGAGACTCGAGAGAAAATCACCCAGATGGTTCAGTGCGTTCACCTCGCCTTGCCGGTCCGATATTCTGGCGTAAAAGTTCAAAAGCTTACCGTATTGCCGGACAGTCTTTTCGCGGTTGGCTTTCGCGGTATAAATGCGCGCGACTTCGTTGAGCGCATTCGCTTCAGTCCGTGTCGATCGGGAAGCGCGGCTGAGCTGCAAACAGCGTTCGTAGGTCGTCAGCGCCTGGTCCGGATTTCCCAGGAGTCTTTGCATTCTGGCGATCTTGAACATCACCGTCGCGGCCATTTCGCCGGCTGCATTCTCGCCGACCAAATTCAAGGCCTTTTGATAGTTCTCAAGGGCCGCCGGATAATCATTCAAGAACTCGTAAGCCTGGCCCAATGCATTAAGAGTGATTGCCTGGCTCTCCCTGTCTCCGATAGTCTGGAAAATCTCGGCCGCATCGCGATGCAGCTTCATTGCGTGCTCTTCGTCGCGGTTCATGGAATGCGATAGTCCGAGCGCGGTCAGACAAAGGGCCTCGCCGGCTTTATTGCCCACCGTCTGGAACAAAGCCAACGCCTGAGAGATTTCTGTGATGGCCTTCTCAAGCTCGCCAATCGTTCCCGCGATATATCCTTTGAAAAGATGGATCCTTGCTTCGCCCGTGCGGTCGCCAACTTCGCCGAAAAGCTTTAAAGCCTCGTCGAAATCTGAATTCGATTTGACCAAATCGCCTCTTGAATAATTCATTTCCCCGCGACTGTTCAAAGCTTCCGCGTAGACCTGTTTGCTGCTGTCGGGCCCGCCTTCCGCGCCGGCGGCTTTAAGCAGGTTGAAAGCGCCCGTCAGATTCTCTTCGGCCTGACGATGGTTTCCGAGATAGGAATGCAAACGTCCGATCTCACTAAGCGAACGGGCCCGTTCCAATTCGTCGCCTGCCTTTCGCGCGCTTTCCTCAGCCATCATGAATCGGTTGATCGCGTCACGATACTTTCCCAACAGGACCAGCGTTCTGCCCGCCTGGTTCAACGCGTTGGCGGCAATTCGCTCGCCTCGCTTGAACGCCATGTTCCCGGCCAGGTTGTAATTGTCGACGGCCTGCTGCAAGGACGTTTCCTTCCACTCGTCGCAGAGCCAGCTAGCCTTCGCCACGAGCTGCAGCGCTGAGTTAAGCTCGAGGTCGGCCTTGGTAGCCTGGCGAACAGGATCAAGTCGCATTTGATAGTGCCGTTGACCCTTCCCTTCAAGTGAAACAATCTCAATCTGGCAGGTCCCGGTCGTCTTAACGACCACGAATAGCTCCATGACTTCGTATCGACGACTCACTTTGTCGATGAGTCTCTGGCCCGAGGCATCGGAGATGATTAGCCTGACGGCCAGATCACCTTTTTCAACCGCCAAACGCACCAGTTGGTTCCCAGTCAACAAAATTCCGAACCGCTGTCGCTCGCCGGCGCTGATTTCTCGCTCAATCCGGCCGGGTGTCAGATTTATTAAGGGTTGACCGTCAGCAGCCTCAATCGAACAGTCACTAACCGCGACAAGCGCCGCGCAGATCAATAGAAAAGTGCAAAACAGGACCAAGGGGGTCTTGGTGAGTGTTGGTTCGTGAGCACGTGGGGGTTTCTTTTCGCTCAACATCGGGTCACCTGCAAATGGGAATCACACTACCGCACGGTGCCGGCTGCATCGGGGGCCGGTAAGTTTGACCTCGAGATCCTGATGATCAGGTGATTATTTAGCATGGATGTTACAGAGATTCAACGAGTTTGCCCAGGTTGCAACTCGCGACGCGTTGGTGCACAAAGAACTAGAGGGTGGCCGCAAGACCACCCTCTCGTTCCCAGGACGCCGAGCTGTCCAGGCTCCTTTAGGGCCCGCCTATCGCCCGTCCCGTAGCGTTTTTCCGCAATCGTTCTTTTCGCGGAACTTGTTCGCTCCGGTTCCTCTCCAGTTCTCGACGACGCCGTACCTGGTGCGGGCAGGCTTGTGAGCGGTCGGAACCGCTGTTGCTGTTTGTTGCCGTTTCTTTTTCCTGGCCATTTCAATTTTCTCCTTTATTAAAGGTGCGAGTGCCGCAGTCACTCAACACGTGATTCAAAGCCGGGCGTTAATCGATCTGGTGATGCGAATCAAGCCTGCAGACCGGCTGACAAACTATTACGGGTTCCCAAACCAAACTCAGTCAGAGCGCCGTCCCGCGCGGCGCGGGTGCTGCCGTCCGCTCTTCTTTCCGGCGCGTTCGCGGGCACCGCCGTTGGCTCGAGTTCGGGGAACGGTTCCCGGCGACTGACTCAAGGTCATCACCTCGTGTTCCAACGTCAGTACGGTGCGGACTGCTGACCCTGGCACCATCGGATCAGTGCTGGACCGATTGGCAACGAACAGATGCCTTGAATATTGGTAGGAAGAGATCTGCTGTCCGGAACCGATTACCTCAGCGGCGGGATCGAGGATCGAAGGTCGCAGAAGATGCGCTGCGACCAGTTCGGTTCCTCTGGTTGACTTGCTCGGAATCAAGGCTCCTCGGCCTTCAGGAATGTGAGCGCCACCTGGTAATAATTGCGAAGCTAGCGGGAAAGCTTCCGCCTTCTTTTTCTCGAAAGCGGAAAGCGCACGTGGAAACCGATCGTTCTCGCTGACTCCGTCACGAATGAAGAGCTCGAGACCTCGGCCTCGCTTCATGTTTTTCAACTCGAGTTCAGCCCTGGCGGAAGCAAATGCTTCCTTCACTGACTGGCCGAACGCCAGCGCCCGGTAAAACGCGCCGGCAAATACAACGCCCTCGTTGTCGCCGATGGGTTTTCTGGCGCCGACCGCGTAATCAATGACCCCGGACATCAACCGCGCCTGAACTTGGGTAAAGCACGCGTTCAGAAAAACCAGCCGTAGATGTTGCCGATAGAGCGCGAACACATCTACCAGAGCTTGCCGCTCGATCTGTTTTCCGCGTCCCGGCAGTCCGCCGAGAATGATTTTCTGTCTTTTGCTGCCGTGTCCGCTGAAATGCACGATATGCGGGCGATACATCATCAACAGACGCTGAATATCTCCCGGCCTGAGCGCGGCGTGTTGATGCAGAATGAACCGGTTGCGATAAGAGCCTTCCTGAAGCTTCTCGAAGATTTCTCTCGCTTCTTCATCTACCAGAATGCGACTGGTAGTCCAGGGATTAGCCGACAAGAAAAAGTATGCGAATTCTTTTGCTCATCATGAGTTATCGTTGACCAGGATAGGCACCAGAGCGGCCGTCCTGTTTCATCGCCTCCAACTTACATGGCGGAGAAACACGGACAATCTCTTCACCTTCCGCAAATATTTTTTTCGTTGGGTAAGTACGGTGGGCGCAGACCTATTTCAACGGTTCTCCGCAGCTAACGACTGCGTCATGACCTAATTTGATCGTGAAATTTTCTCCAGCCCAGGCGTTTACGCCTGTGGTGAGAAGAGCGGAGGGTACTAAAGCCCCATTAATGGGGCTTCTAAAACTAACTGCTCCTCGATTCCCATGCGTAAACGCCTGGGCTACGGAAAAGTCATTCGAATTTTGAGCCTCTGATGCAGAGAGCAGTTCGAGCTGCATCCGCCGAAACGCTTCAGTTACTTTCCATATTTCAGGACCAGAGTTGCCAGCATCCCGCTGTTGTCCGTAGTGAAAACCCGGTAGATCGTCTGTGGCGCCGGGTCGTCACGCGTGAGCTGTCTGGTTCCCTTCCTGGCGGCCGCTTGTTCCTCCTTCGTCCATAGCTCCCCGGCGCCGTTCTCCATCTCATATCGCTCGGTCACACCTCCCCACGATTTCTGCCAATCGATGAAATGCCTGGGGTCGATCTTCGAAGGCTTGTCGGCGACCGGCACCGACAGCGGAGTGGTAGTCACAATGAATGTCAACAACTCACCGGCCTGATGGGAGCCCGTCAGCCGAGCCGTGAAATAGTTGGGGTCGTCTTCCTGGTCAGGGATATCGATTAGGCGGCCGGGAAACAGTTTGTTGTCTGCTCCGGACCAGGGGAAGATAAGCATCGGTTCGCCGGTCGTACCGTCGGCAAAAAGGTCTCGATCAATCACGTAGAGGTATCCGCTACGCGGCGACTCGACGCTGAGACGGACATAATCTCCCTTCGCGAAACATTCCATCACTCTCCACTCGTTCTGCAGCCCAGGTCGCGCCCTTTTTTCGCGGACCAGGGCCCGGCGGTCAGAATCTCCGGCTCGCGCTGAGCGCAACCTCCAAATCGTAATTCCCAATTGCATGAGATTCGTAGACGGCGCGCCGGTGGCGGGATGCGACGCCAGACGATAGGTGCGGCGAGGCTTTGGGGCCACGGAGGATTTACGGCCTTCTTTGCGACTGTTGATAAAGTCATCCGAAACAATTTTTCGTTGGCGGTCCTGAGTTTGAGGGGTCGTCTCAACTTCCTGGCTCGAGATCGATGGAACCACGAAACCGAGCGACAAGAGCAGCAACCATTTGCCAGTTGATGTTTTCATAGTTGGATACCTTGCGAGTCTGCTGTTGCAACACAGCTCTTCTTAAAGAGATGTCTACGTTAAAGAAATTGCGCGGCTTCTCACCGATGTTCGAACTGCAGTCGTTTCACCAGCAAATCACCGTTGGCCCGAACACTGGTTCTTGACTTCGCAGTATCTTTGGTGCTTTCCGGCTCGGGATTCGAATTTTCAGACAGGAACGCTCTCAGACTCCTGACTGTCAGGGCCTCGGTAACGGAACCGTCCTTACTCTTGAACGCTTCGTGGCGCGCTATCTCGAGCGGGATGACTTCAGACTCTGACCAGATGATCCAAAAAAGTTCCGTTCCGGCGTGCCACTAAAAGTATTCCAGTTGGTTTGCATGTTCTCGTTTTGTTCGAGACGTGCTGAGCCTTCCTTCGTCGCCGGGGTTGGATAAATGATTGTGAAACCCGTCTGGCCCTTTTTCGGCGGCGATTCGTTGAATACGTAAAGATAACCGGCCTGACGGCTGGAGACATTGAGTCGAAATTTATCGCCGTTTTCGAATGTCTCGGGGCCCGATAACTCAAAAGGATCCTGGTAAGGCAGCCCATCCCGCATCTTCTGCACTGTGATTGAGTAGGTGAGAGCCCGGTGTGGCAACGAAGCCGAACGCGAATCCGGCGGCTTACTGAGCAGACCGCGTCGAGAAACCAACCAGTAGCCACCCATTACCGCTGCTAACAGCAGGACTGCGGCAACCGTAAACATCACCCAACGCCTGGGCCGTGATTTTCCATCACCGGTTTTGGTCGCCTCCGGTGTTTGCGCGCGGGCAACCGGCTCAGATGGCTGAACTGAATCGACGACGGTTGGGGTGCTCGGCCCGACTGCGGCTTCGGTTGTGATGACCGGACTCACCCAGGGCGCGAATTCGTCGTCTTGATCGGCCAATAACGCGCGCGACAAACGCTCACTGAATTCCTTCACCCCCGGGCCACGGTCCCCGGGCAAAAAGGCAAGCGCCCGGAGGATGATCAACTGCGCCTCTTCCGGCAAACGACGTCGCAAGTCTTTCGGTTTGACTCGCACGCCCTCGTGCTGCATGTCAAAGAGATGAGCGGGAGTATCAGCGACAAATGGCCTTCGTCCCGTCAATATTTCATACGCGATCACGGCGAACGAATAGAGGTCGCTGGCAGCTGTGACCTTGTCACCGTGCAACTGTTCCGGAGACATATAGGCCACGGTTCCCATGGTGCCTGCGCCCGGCACAGTGCTGGGACCAATCAATGATCCTTTGACCTTTGCAATCCCAAAATCCAGGACCATGACGTGTTCTTCAGCAGCGCCCGGGTGCCGCAGCATGATATTTTCAGGCTTCAGATCGCGGTGGTAAATCTCCTTCTGGTGCACGGCTTTGAGCGCCGCGCCAATGTCTCTGATGATTGGGGCCACCCGCTCAAACTCCATACCTTCCGGCTTCGCTGAAATGGCCTCTCTTAACGAAATCCCTTCGACATGTTGCATTACAATGTATGGCTTCTTACCGGCCAGTTCGCCGGCGTCGATGATGCTTACCACCCCGGATGATTGATGCGTGCGAGCGCTTCTTGTTCCTGCAGAAATTTCTGCAAGATCCGTTCGTTGCGCAGCGATTCGTCCAGCAGCACCTTTACAACCACGCGCTTCGGACGGAGCCGGAGGTCACGCGCCAGGTAAACGCGCGCCATGCCGCCCTGGCCAGGTGTTTCTCAACCTCGTAACGTCCACCAATCGTCGCACCGATCAACTCATCAACCGGCTCAGGCTTTTCAGGTGATTGCGCGGGACCATTCCCGCTGAGGATTCTTAGTCCGACAGCAAAAACCGGAGATTCGAGAAATCCCGCAGACGAATCATTAGCTTCCAGCAGCGAGCAAATCTCCTGCGTCAGGAAGGGATCAAAGTTACAAGCCCGCGCAACGAAATCGCGTCGCTGACGGGTCGGGATCGGCAAGGCTGAGTAATAGATCTCTTGAACGCGATCCCAGAAGTGGGGCTCCATTAAATTATCTCCGGTTATGGGAAGTGGAGCGGCGAGCCTATACGCGAACAAACTGCTGGGGCCTTCGGCTCGGGTGTATTGCGGCGACATCTTATACACGGCCGGGTCCGATGGCAATAGTGTTCTGGCGCAGCAAGATTGTGATATCCGCAGCAATCCAGCCACACAAATCCCACCGCCGCAATCGTTCTGGATATATAATCTGCCGCCGGTTTTCGTGAAGAGCGAAATGCCCCAAACCCACGAGATTACTGAATTGCTCCAGGCGTGGAGCAGCGGCGATTCGGAAGCGCTGGCCAGACTGATACCTCTGGTAGATCGTGAGCTGAAGAACATTGCCAGTGCTTACCTCCGGCGCGAACGCCCCGGGCACATCCTGCAAACGACTGCACTGGTGGATGAAGCTCTCATCAGATTAATAAACGCCGAGACGATTAGCTGGGATAACCGGAAACACTTCTATGCGCTGATCGCTCGCCGCATGCGGCAGGTCTTGATTGATGACGCCAGAAGGCAAATAACCGCAGGCGGTACTCGCCTTGCGCACGTTCAGCTGACCGAGGCCGAAAAGTTAGCGGACAAAACATCGGAAGAATTACTAATCCTCCATGAGGCCTTGATAAAGCTCGAAAAACTTGACGAACGCAAGGCCAGGGTGGTGGAACTCCGTCACTTTGGCGGATTTACCTACGAGGAAGTTGCTAAGATCTTAGGCGTCTCCAGAATCTACCGTTGAGCGCGAGTGGGGCCTCGCACGCGCGTGGCTCAAGCGTGAACTTAATGGCGGTGACGCTTTGGAGAGTAGTGAGCTCTGAGCGGCTATTGACCAATGTAAGGCCCCGTATTTCGTCTTAACTATGACCGGCGCTGCGCGATTGATTCAGCGTCGAGCTTCGCCAAAAACTCGTCCGGAGCGATTTTCGATTCAACGCTCGCTCGAGTCGATCCGCTCGCCCTGATGTTAAGGGGTACTGACATGCATCTGAGACTTCCCACCGGGTCAATCAAACCACCTCGCGTAATGATTCTCATCGCTCTTTTGCTGCTGGGCGGCACTATGACCGCGCAAGAGACGAGCGAGGCACAGAAAGGAGCAGCTCGAAAACTAATAACAGAGGCGTTTCAACTGAAAGGCGAGGGATCGGCTGCATCGCTTTCAAAAGCAATTGAAAAATTCGAAGCGGCAAAAGTATTGTGTCGCTCCCTCAAAAATATTAATGCCGAGGCCGATCTGTTTGCGCAGATCGGCTTTCTTTACGACGAACTCGAGCAACACCAAAAGGCGATAGAAAACTACACACAATCTCTGCCGCTCTATCGTGTGGCCGGTGATAAAACCGGTGAAGCCTCTGCACTCTTTCACCTTGGTTTGATTCAAGGAAGGCTAGGTGAAAAGCAGCAGGCGCTGGACACGTTCAAGCAGGCGTTGGCGCTCTATCACGCTGCCGGTGATGCCAAGGGCGAAGGGGCTGCACTGGTCAGCACTGCGAATGTTCTCGTAGTTCTGGGCGATTCTGACGAGGCGCTGATTTACTATAAGAAAGGCCTGGACATTTTTCACTCTATAGGTTTTCCAGAGGGTGAGGCGCTTTGCCTCATGGCCATCGGCGCGCATTACAATTTGGCGGGTCAGACTGCGAAGGCTCGGGAGGCCGTGGAACAAGGGTTGGCGGTATCTCGCGCCGCACACTTTCGCGGTGGTGAAGCTGCTGCGCTCATCGCTCTTGGTCTTCTTCACAGCTATCTGCTCGAAATACCCAAAGCGCTCGAATATTACGAGCAAGCTTTGCCGTTAGTCCGAGCCGAACATGATCGTGCTATTGAAGCCGTCACTCTCGATGGACTTTGTGCAACGCATATTAGTTTCCGCGACTATGAGAAGGGTTTTGAGTATTGCCGTCAGGCGTTGGCGCTCATTCGGGCTAATGGTGACCGCGCGACTGAAGCCGGTATTCTCAGGCACGTCGCCATTGGAGAACGTAATCGTGGAAATCTCGCAGCCTCTCAAACCGCCATTGAGTCTGCGATCGCAATCATCGAGTCAATCCGCACAAAGGTAATCAATCCTGAGTACCGTCTCGCATATTTTGGCAAATCACAGGACGACTACGAGTTCTACATTGACTTGCTAATGCGTCTGCACAAGCGACAGCCCGACGCTGGCTACGATGGTAAGGCACTCCAGGCAAACGAACGAGCCCGCGCCCGCTCCCTGCTCGAGGTTCTTAAGGAGGCGAACGCAGATATACGGCAAGGTGTCGATGCGACACTGCTACAGCGGTGAGCGCCAGACTCAACGCCTGCTCAACGCCAGTGCTCAGAGTCAAATGGAATTGCTTTCGCGGCCGCACTCAGAGGCTCAAGCCACGAGGATCGCTGAAGAGATCGAAACGCTGATTCACAGCCTGCAACAGATCGAGACAGAAATCAGGCAAACAAGTCCACACTATGCGGCTTTAATGCAACCACAGCCGCTGACACTAAGAGAGATTCAGACTCAGGTACTCGATCAAGACACGCTGTTGCTCGAGTATTCGCTTGGTGATGAGCGAAGCTACTTGTGGGTTGTGTCGTCAGGCTCAGTCACCAGTTACGAGTTACCTGGACGCGAAGCGATCGAAACTGCCGGCCGTCGTTTTTACAATCTCGTGAATACGCGGAATAGGGATGTCAAAGGTGAGACGAGCGAAGAGCGGGCAGTTCGCATTGCGCAAGCCGACCTGGAAGTACCCCTGGCGGCCGCTGCTCTCAGCCGTATTCTGCTTGGTCCGGTAGCGGGCCAGTTGGGAAAAAAAGAGATTGATGATTGTTGCAGACGGCGCACTCCACTTTGTTTCGTTTGCCGCTTTGCCGTCGCCAATTGGCGCAGGGACCAGCATCCCAGGGCCCTTAATCGCCGAGCACGAAATTGTGAACCTTCCTTCCGCTTCGACACTATCGGTGATCAGGCGCGAAGTGGCCGGGCGTCAAAACGCGCCCCGGAGTGTAGTGGTGCTTGCCGATCCGGTGTTCATGAAAGACGACGAGCGAGTTAAGAAAGCTAAAGACAAGGAGATCGGCAAGCAAGGATCAAAAGTCGATAGCGAGATGCCTGCAGCCGTTCAAAGCATAGTGCACCGCCAACTTGTAAAAGCGGCCGCAGACATCGGTATCGCTGGTGAAGGATTCTATGTTCCACGTCTCCCCAACACGCGCCGGGAAGCTGAAGAGATTGTTGCGATGGTGCCCATGCCCGAGCGTCGATTGGCGCTTGATTTTGCGGCCAGCCGGGATACCGCGACCAGCCCGGAGCTGAGCCAGTATCGCTATGTGCACTTTCCACGCACGGTCTTTTGAACAGCGTGCATCCAGAATTGTCAGGTGTGGTGTTCTCGTTAGTGAATGAACGTGGCGAAGCCCAGGACGGGTTCTTGCGGGCCCATGAGATTTATAACCTGAGGCTTGGTGCTGAGCTGGTGGTGCTCAGTGCCTGTCAGACCGGAGTCGGAAAGGAGATACGAGGAGAAGGGCTGGTAAGTCTCACGCGCGGATTCATGCATGCCGGAGCCCCAAGGGTCGTCGTAAGTCTGTGGGATGTAAGTGACCCCGGAACGACAGAGTTGATGGTCCGCTTTTATCACGGAATGTTGAAAGAAGGCCTGCGGCCGGCAGCCGCGTTACGCGCTGCACAGTTATCGCTCATGAACGATAAGCGCTGGGCGTCGCCATATTACTGGGCGCCATTTACCATCCAGGGTGAGTGGCGATAGGAATAGACACATCAGTCGCAATCTCACCAATTTCGATCCAAATAGTTCAGCAAAGCGTACAAGTATGCCCCGGGCAAATTGATCTCAAAATAACTGATGAGCATAAGCACTGAATTGCCAACGACTTTCTTCCTTTAGTCAGAATTAAGCCATGCACCTGAAACTTCCCACCCACTCAAACAAACTCATGCGTTTTCAGATCTCAGATCTCAGATTGCGCTCAGCGTTTCATCGCGCCCTGCTTCTCTTCATAACTCTGCTTGTGGTCAGCGGCACAATTGCCGCACAAGACACCAGGCAGACACCGGAACAGGCGGCTATGAAATCAATGGCCGAAGGACTGCAACTGCTTACCGAGGGATCGCCTACATCGCTTTCGAAGGCCATCGAAAAATTTGAATCGGCGAGGGTTTTGATGCACTCCCTGAACAACACTCTCGGCGAGGCAGCTTTGCTCTCAATTACCGGCTCCGCTCACTTTCTGCTTGGGCAGACTCCACAGGCGATTGAAAAGTATGAGCAGTCACTACCTCTGTTTCGTGCCGCAGGCGATAAGAAAGGAGAGGCCGCGGTATTTCTTCAGCTTGGACAGCTATACGGGACTTTGGGCGACATACAGAAGGCGCTGGATAGCCTTGGACGGGCGTTGCCACTGTTTCACGACGCGGGTGAGCCCCAGGGTGAAATGATAACCCTGTCGAGTATTGGCAGTTTTCATATGTTCCTGGGAAAACTGAGGAGGCCCTCGGTTATTACCAACAAGCTCAGGAGATCGCTCACGCCAGAGGTTTTCGTGAGAGTGAAGCAGCTGCACTTACGGCAATTGGCCCGCTCTACAAAGAAATGGGTGAGCCGGAGAACGCGAAGAAAAGCCTTGAGCAAGCTTTGTCGGTGTATCGCGCCCTCAACTTTCCTCGCGGTCAGGCTCTGACGCTTGTTTCGCTCGGACTCTTACATAGTTTTGAAGGCGAACCACAGGAAGGTCTCAAATACAACGAAGAAGCCTTGCCTCTCTTTCGGGCCGAGCATGATCGTTTCGGCGAAGGTTTGGCGCTCTTTGGAATTTGCTGGAATCTCGTCAGTTCCCGTGATTATCAGAAGGGGCTCGACTACTGTGCTCAAGCGCGAGCGGTCCAGCGCTCCATTGGTGATCAGCACACCGAAGCCATGACCCTGAAGCAAATCGCCTTAGCAGAACTTAATCGTGGCAATTTGGCTGCCTCCCAAACCGCAATCGAATCGGCCATTGCGAACGTTGAGTCCGTTCGCGCGAAGGTAGTCAATCCCGAGTACCGTCTCTCGTATTCTGCCGGTTCACAGGATTATTACGAGTTCTACGTCGACTTGCTAATGCGTTTGCACAAGCAACACCTCGAGAGCGGTTACGACGGCAAGGCACTACAGGCGAGCGAACGGGCACGCGCCCGCTCTCTGCTGGAAACGCTCAAAGAGGCAAACGCAGATATCCGTCACGGTGTCGATGCCGCACTTTTGCAGCGCGAGCGCGACATTCAACGCCGGCTCAACTCGAAAGCCCAGACCCAAATGGAATTGCTTTCACGGCAGCACTCAGAGGCGCAGGCCACTGCGATAGCTGAAGAGATCGAAAAGCTTATTAAGGAACTGCAACAGGTTGAAACAGAGATCAGACAAACAAGCCCGCATTATGCGGCTCTAATGCTGCCCCAGCCACTCACATTAAAAGAGATTCAAACTCAGGTGCTCGATCAGGACACAGTGTTGCTGGAGTATTCGCTCGGTGCAGAGCGCAGCTACCTGTGGGTGGTGACGTCAAGTTCGATCAACAGCTACGAGTTAGCTAAACGGGATGAGATCGAAACGGCGGCCGGCCACTTTTACAGCCTCTTGAATGTGCGCAATACGGATGTCAAGGGTGAAACCAATGAGCAGCGCGCCGTTCGGGTCGCGAAAGCTGACCGGGAAATCCCGGTAGCTGCTGCGTCCCTGAGCCGCATGGTGCTCGCCCCCGCAGCGGGACAGTTGGGAACGAAGCGATTGATGATTGTTGCCGACGGCGCTCTCCACTTTGTTCCGTTTGCAGCTTTACCGGCCGTAAGTGGCGGAGCAGCGAGCACCCCAAGACCTTTAATAGTCGATCACGAGATTGTAAACCTTCCTTCGGCCTCGACACTGTCAGTGGTCCGGGGAGAAATGGCGGGACGTACAACGGCGCCGAAGGGTGTGGTAGCGCTGGCCGATCCGGTGTTTATGAAGGACGATCCGCGGGTTAAGACAAGCGGAGATAAGCAACCCCGGGACTCACCCAAAAGTGCTAACGAAGCACCGGTACGCGGTGAAAATGCCATAGACCGTCAGCTGGTCAAGGCTGCCCAGGATACAGGCGTCGCGACTGAAGGGAATGAATGTTTCGCGTCTCCCGGGCACGCGTCAGGAAGCAGAGCAGATAGTGGCTATGGTGCCGACGGCTGAGGGGCGGCTGGCGCTGGATTTTGCTGCCAGCCGGGAAACGGCTACCAACGCAGAGCTGAGCCAGTACCGTTACGTGCATTTCTCCACCCACGGTCTCTTGAACAGCGTGCACCCCGAGTTGTCAGGTGTTGTGTTCTCTCTGGTGAACGAACGTGGAGAACGTCAGGACGGATTCTTAAGGGCGCACGAGATCTTTAACCTTAAGCTTCCGGCTGAGGTAGTGGTTCTGAGTGCATGCCAGACAGGCGTCGGCAAAGAGATAAGAGGAGAGGGCCTGGTGAGTCTAACGCGTGGATTCATGCATGCCGGAGCGCCTCGCGTGGTTGTAAGCCTGTGGGACGTAAGCGACCTGGGAACGACAGAGCTGATGGTCCGCTTTTATCATGGGATGTTGAAGGAGGGCATGCGGCCCGCCGCGGCGTTACGGGCTGCGCAAATATCGCTGATGAAGGACAAGCGCTGGGCGTCGCCATACTATTGGGCGTCATTCACATTGCAGGGTGAGTGGCGATAGTGGCCGTCCTCTCAGCCAACCAGTTCACCTTACCTCAAACCACTGATAGCCAACTCCGGGAGATCGGAGCGACGGGCCTCGGCGATTGGCAACTGGAGACCATAAAGAGGTACGACCTCGTAGATATCGCGCAGTCGCCAAATTTGGCAAGCCATTTCAACAATTTACACGGACTGCTCCAATCGACCAATTGGATGACGAATGTTCCTCAGGAACGCCAACGCTATCATGAACTGCCGCAACTCAATGCCTCCATTGTTGACGCTTTACTGTGGCTGATGATCACGTGGCTTAGTTCAATCGAGGTCCGCATGCTAACCTGCGGCTTCGCCCACCGCTTTAGACGCAGGCACTCCTCGCCAGCGTCGCAATAAAAGGTCGGGCATTACCCCGACTCAAATAATCGAAAAGCAACGTTTGCTCAATGCCTAAGGCCAACACCAACCCCGAAGCAATCCTCGCGGCGATCAAAGAAATCGACATATTGTCTGAACTGCTCGAAGACAGAAATAAAAACAATCTGAAGATAATTGTCGAAGGAAAGGAGGCGGACGGCAAACGGATCGGCCCATACGCTCGCCTGCTGACCTACGCGCCGGGCGAAGTGTTGATGAATGAAGGCGACTGGGGTGGAAATACTTTCTATTTCTCAGTCGACGCAGACCTGGACGTTTTCACCGGCCACGGCCCGGTCTGACGGACTAAGGTGGGCTCGGTGTCACCCGGCGCCTGCTTCGGAGAAATGGCGATCCTCGCCGGCACGCCACGCAGTGCCACCATCATATCCTCTGAGAATGGCCGGGACGCGAACGTGCTTGAAATTGTCAGGCCGGCGCTGCGCCTGCTGCGATCGCTAAAAAGTTTGCCGAGAGGATTGACGCGACTTATCGCGCTCATGGTCTGGCAAACACGATTGCCCAGTTGCAAGAGAGTGCCGGCGATGTCTTGACCGGACCAGAGCTGGTCGCCCTCGGCAATCTCTCCGAGTTCATGGCCTATGGCAAGCACCATCTGTTGATTCAGGAAGGAACCTCAATCGACAAAATCTATTTGATTCGAAGCGGCTGGGTGCGTCGCGTACGTGGAGTTCCTATTTACAAAGAGATCGCTGCTGGCGCGCGCGCTGCGTCCGAGCAGCTTGATTCCGGAAGATTTTCTCGGAGCGGGCAATTGCCTTGGCCTCGAAGCCCTCAATGGACAGGCCACCTGGCAGTACTCCGCGGAGTTGATGGCCCGGACGGAACTGCTCGAGATCCCTCTGCGCGAGCTTCAGGCCGACCGCTCTCCTGACCGATCGTCTGGCAAAGACATTCGCGGATTTCTCCGAAGCTGATGACGACCCGAGCCTTCTGACCGCGCCCGGAGATTAAGTCACTGGCCGCGGCTGAAAAGAGATTGCGACCGGCATTGTCGATGGCATCAACCTGCTGGTCATGGACATGGACCTCTGCATTCGTTGCGGCAACTGCTCACTTGCCTGTCACAAGGTTCATGGGCAGTCGCGGCTGCTGCGTCGAGGAATTCATATAGAACGTCCGGTGGGAATCGGCGCACGATCCACCCAGCACGTTTTGGCGCCCTCAGTCTGCCTGCATTGCAAGGATCCGGAATGCCTGACCGGATGTCCGACGGGCGCGATCTTTCGTGATCTGGCCGGCGATATCGAAATTGATCCGCACACCTGCATTGGCTGTTTCGATTGCGCGACCCAGTGTCCTTACAACGCAATCACGATGGTCCCCCGTGAAATGCCTCCGTCGGCACGCCCTGTCACTTCTGACGCGAATCAAAAGTGCTTTCAGTCTCAAGGCAGCCGCGCCTGCGTTAATTACTGAAACCGACGACATGATTGCCATCAAGTGCAATCTTTGCGAGAACACAGGGCTGAATCCGGCCGGCGCAAAGCGCCCGGCCTACTCCTGCGAAGAGAATTGTCCAACCGGGGCTTTGGTGCGAGTGAATCCGCAGGAGTATTTCGGCGAGATTCAGAAAACCCTCGGACTCGTGTTTCGCGACAAGACCCACGCCATCGGCCGCAACATTCACCAAAGCGACCCCATTGCCCGGGCCTGGCACATCGGCGGAATTCTGGGAACAACCGCGGTCGCGGTTCTAATCTCCTGGGCCGCGCTGCACTATGGATTCAATCAGAAGTTGGGCGGCACCTGGCTGACCATGCGTTGGGTAACAGGATTAGTTGGATTGCTCGGCGTTGCCGGCGTGATGACTTATCCGCTGCGCAAACCAATCTATCGAAAACGCGCCGGAGCCCTTCGCTATTGGCTACTGGCCCATGTCTATCTCGGCGTCATAGCGGGCATTGTGCTGATGATTCATGGAGGCGGTCATGGCGGCAGTTTGCTCACTCTGACGCTTATGCTCTGGTTCGATGCGACGATCCTGACCGGACTGTTCGGCGTACTTTGTTATGTGATCGTGCCTCGAATAATGACCAGCATCGAGGAAGATCCCCTGTTGATCGAGGATCTCGAAGGGCGACGGGCTGAACTTCGTGGAAGATCCGGCCGCGACCACCAGCAAGTGTGACGCTCTGACGCGCAGCCTGATCGATGGCGTAGTACGGCGATATTTCTTTTCGATCTCTTATTTGCTGAGACAGTATCTGCGGCGAGAAGACCTGACGTCGGCGTGGGCCAAAGCGCGTTTTCATTTTAGAAACGAACTCGCCGCGGCTGGCCGACAAAGAACAGCGCGACCTGTTCCTGAGAGCCGTGGAACGAACCGCAACCCTGCGTCGCGTCGAGTCCCTGATCTATCTGCATCGACTATTGCGAGTCTGGCTGGCCCCGCACGTGATCTCAACCTCGGTGATGCTGGCTTTGATGATGGCGCATATTGTGCAAGTGGTGTTCTTTAAATTGCGATAAATCCTGAAGTATGGAAGCCACCTTCATCATCATTCGTGAAGACCTGCAGATCGATCCGGTGACGATCATGGCTGAGGGCCTGCTCATCGGCCGCATCCCGATCAGTGAACTGCTGTTGAACCATCCCACAGTCTCGCGCCTTCAGGCCGGCATAACGAATTCCGAGGGTGAGTTCTTTATTCGTAATCTTAGAATGAGCAATCCCATCATGCTCAACGGCGAGGTGCTGGCTGATTATGAGGCGCTGGCCGACGGAGACGTCGTGGGCATTGGCCCTTTTGCGATCACTATCTCGTTTGCGCGAGGCGCCCTGACGCTGAGGGTTTCATTGCAGATAGCCGCCACGTCAAGCGACGCCGTCACCCGCCGTGAAGCTGTCCGGTCTTTGGGAGTTAGAGGAAACTCTACAGTCTGGTAATGCGTTCGGAGTGCAACTTCAGGCCGGCGCGCCTCACCGGAGGTTGCCGTCGCGAACAGCCCGGTCAGCTGAGTCGAGTTCAAGAGCTTTGGATATTTTTGGGACAAGCGTATTACGGCCGCCACCAAGTCCGTTCAGCCTTCGCCACTCTTTCCACGGACCGGGCGCCCCAGAGGTAAGTCGCAGTCAGTCTGGACAGCGACCAGCGATCTCAAAGCGGCGTTGGCCCGCGTCATTAATGCTATGGGGGTGATTTTCGCAGCGCTGCTTTCGGTAGTGGGGGCGCTTTTCTATGGACAGGCATTTGCGCCGGGGCAAATATCGGATGCGCACAAGCGGGCGCAGCGTAGCCTGAGTCCGCCAATCGCGAATCGGGCGAGTAGCGGCGCCTGCACTTCATGCCATTCAGTGAGCGGCAGCATGTTTGCAAAGTGTGCATCGTGCCACACCACAGAGGCGTTCATCCCAACGGTGATCCGGCCGCACATCAATGCCGGGCTCGAGTGTGTTGATTGTCACCTGGAACATCGCGGCTCGCAGTTCAGCGCCATCGACGGCGCGCTGCTTTCGTGCTTTGAGTGTCATAACGATCAGAACAAACGAAGTTTCAATGGTAAGACAGTATCAACTCCGCACGGCGGGACGTTCGGTTACCCGGTTGTCAATGGCCATTGGGAGTGGGCCGGCCTGGACGCCGCAGAAATGGAACAACGTAAAGCGACCTTGAAACTTGAACGCTTACCGGCTGATAACGAGGATCAATGGCGCAGCAAGCAATTTCATGCCGTGCATCTTTATCGAGTGCGGGCGGTAGCAGGTTTGCCGTCAAACAAAGAAGGCGAGCTGAGTTGCTCCAGTTGTCACGCCACGCGCGATCCGATCGACCTCGGAACCCCGCGGACGACCTGTGCGAAGTGTCACAACGGTCAACCAGATGCCCGCGCCGGTCGTCAGGTGATTGCCTCGGACAAACCTAATTGCACTTCATGTCACGTCCAGCACCCAGGGGACCAGAGGCATTGGAATCCGAGTTTGTTGTCGTCTGCAGCAACGCTAAACGAGTTATCCGCAGATTACAGCAGATTGAAAATCCAGATCCCCGGCACACTGTCAGGTTCTTATCTGCGAATCTGGATGCCTTTTTACTTCGCGAGGTGACACTTCACGCAGCCCTTGGATCAGACCCTGAAATCTTTGCGGCCAACTCCGCCTTCGCTTTAATGGCTGCATCGTGACACTCAAAGCAGTTGATGTGGTAGGCGTTCTCGTTATCCATCTTCACTCGCTTGCCGTCCTTCGTAACCACGGGCAGTTCCTTGCTGTCATCACCCGCCTGCAAGTGACACGCGCGACACGTTTTCACCGGCTTCGCGGCCGCATCTTTCAAAACGTCGGCGGTGAGCGCAACACTTCTTTCAGAGGTGACCAGCGGCGCCTTTAGAGCTATCTTTTGGTTGATCGGTGTGATGGCAAAACGTGCACGGCGTAACGCTCGCGCCGTCGGGGTTGTACTTCCTGGCTGAATGCGTTTCGTGGTCGAACGCGACTTCACCCCACTTGTCGTCGAGGCTGTCGCTATCGAGCTTGACCTTCTTTGGTTGCTCTTTGCCTTCTTTGGGAATCTGCTGGCTACGGAAGGATGGGCGTCCCGCCGCACCCATAACGGCAAAAAGTGCCGAAACGCTCAGGACAATCATAAGTCCGACTGGAAATCGCTTCATTGTTACGCCTTCCCGTGGATTGCGCTCGAATGAATCGCATGTTATGGATGCGCAACAAACCTTGTCAAACGAGGTCACTGAGAGCTGCCTATCAATTGGGCGAATGACTTTTCTCTGTGACGCCGCGCCAGGAACGCTTACTGCCTGCGGAATACATCATAATATGGCTTTCTGCGCGACGCCCGATTGCGCGGTAAACGCTCCGGGTCTACGACGATGAAGTCCAGCACGACGGTGAAATTAGCGGTCGGCTAGCCGCAGGAACTGAAGCGAGCGTCGTGGCAGGTCTGGAAAGTTGTCGCGTCATCGGCGGGCAGATGCTCGCCTCAAACGACCTCCGCCATCATAGTTTATGTTCCCATTCTAAAACTCGATCCCGTATGACATCGCGCGCAATTCTTAAAATCCAGATCACCACCAAACGATCGTCTGCCATTGTGACAAGTCGCGCACGTCCGGTTCCCTGTGGGAAATGTTCGAGCGCACGCGGCGAGTCTACCTGTCGCCGTTGCGGCAATCCCGCCTTGTAGTTATGGCATTCTGAACAATTGAGTCGTTGACGCACACTGTGCTGCGCATGACTGAAGCCAACGCGATAAGCGTTCGCGTCCGTCGGTGTTCGCGCGTAGGACTTTGCGCATGACACACGCCACATGATGCGAGATCGCGACCATTTGATTGTGAGTTTGGCGTGTGACACGTATAGCAGCCATCGTGCGCGGAAAGACGCGCCGGTATTGACCAGGCTGCGCCGCGACGTAAAGGAGAATTGTGACATGAAGCACAACCATTCTTTGGCCTTCGCATCGCCCGTCATGTGTTGCGCGTGATCAGAAGCTGACATTGAAACTCTCTTTGAAGCTATCCGGGAATGGTTTTCTGGGCGGGTCATTGCCGTTCACGTTTGTATGACAGATGGAACACATGGGGACTATTCGGAGTGGTGAACTGCGTCAGGTGGCAACCTGTGCAATCTTTGTGGCCCGGAAAGGTCGGTCGCGATGAGTTGTCGGTTCGGTGATGACAGCCGGCGCAGCCGATCGATGCATGCTTTGAACTTGAGTGCAAAAACTTCGAGTAGTCGGAATCGGTTCCCTGCGAGTAGCCGAGAGGCGCAGCGATTAGAAGAATCAGAATTGTGGCGCGAACGATCATCTGTTGAACGACTCTTTCTCTTCCGACTTCTGACCTCTGACTTCTGACCTCTGACTTCCTCACTGCGCTGCCGCGTCGTGACTCGCCGGCGGTTTCTTCCTGCCAACGTCCGGTGTGTGACAGTAGTTACAGGCGCCGGTCTGCTTGTATTGCTCGAACTCTTCTTCGATCGTTACCGCCTTTGGATAGGTCGTCTTCCTGCTGTCTTTGTGGCAAGTCGTGCACGCCGCGACGGGCACGTCCGGAGTCAATCCCCGCAAAGAAGTGGCCCGCGTAGATGTTGATGTGGCAGGTGGTGCATTCCATCACGTGCTCGCCTTTGCCGCCTTCGTGACTGAACCTGGCTGAGATTCGTGCCGGGAAGAGTGGCGGCACAAACGTCGCCGCGGGTTTGTGGCAACCCAGGCAATCGGCGCCTGCCGGTTTTTGATTCTTCCAGTGGCAATCAAAACACGCGTCATGCGCCTGCGGCATTGTCTTGAAAGTGCCCGGGGTGGCTCAAAGGAATTGGGTTCGCGCGCCGCGTCAATCAAGACCGCGTTATTCGTAACGTGACAAAGCGAACAGTTGTTGTAGACAGGTTTCTGCTCAGCTGAGGTCCTGTAGCCGAAACGCAGGCGCTGACAAATAACCGCGAATGGGGCTGGGCGGAGCTGAATCGAGGCAATCACGTTCCTGATGTTTGTCGTGCGGAAACTCAATCGTGAACTGGCGCTCTTCTTTTGCCTTACGGAGTTTGATGCGAATTGTTTGGTTTACCGAAAGCGAAGCGCGCATCTTCGCGCGGAGCAGCGCGCAGGTGGCAGACCGTACAAATTGATGGGCCGCTCCCAATGAAGGCCTGCCGGGTAAAGAATTGCGGCCGATGACAGCGAACACAGGAATTGTGATCCGGAAAATCGGCCGTATCAGGAAAGTCCCGCCTGGCCGTCCAGGGCGTCGGAATCTGTGACACGCTGCAGGCCAGGCGCCTTTATGTTTCTCGGAGGAATGAAGAAGACAGAATACCTTACTGCCGACGCGCTCGACGTTGCCTGGACCTTGCCGGAGACGGTCGACGAGATTTGGGCGACGCAGAAAATCGCACTGCGCCGGCAGCAGCAGCAATGACCATGAGAACGGCTCTGGCTGTCATCAGGCGCGGTTCAGAATGTCGATCCGCTGCGCTCCAAGATTCATTTGTTGCAAGTGGGCAATGGGCGCTCGATAATCTCGCATTTCACTTTCGGATCTGTTTCTGCTCGATAAGACGAACGGTCGCTTCATAGCGATTGATAGGTCGGTTGCTTTCACTTCCCTTTCGCAGATCCACAGCAAGCTTGTTTTCTCAGTTTCGCTGGCCACGAGATTTGAAATCGTATACAGTTCCGGGCTCAATGCCGGTTAGATACGCTGTGCCTTTGCGATCGGTCATGATCGACATTACCGGCTTTCCGGTTGCGGCTTCGGCCTGCTTGATTAAGTCTCCAATTGCTTTCTGTTTGCTGTTGTAATAGCCGTCGCGCATCTCCGCCGGGCAAGTAATTCGCCAACCATCGCCGCGCCACTTCCGGCGTCTTCAGTTCCCGCAAAGCCTGATCGTACGCAGCCTTGAATTCGGGAACAGCCTCGCTTCCATTGATGTTTGTGTCATCAACCTGGCGACAGTAGACCGACTCGCAATCATTTTCGTTTAGCCATTTGATGAGTTGTGCGCTCCCCCCTGTGTCGCGGTAGTAGCAGTCGCGCGACATTATTTCGGTCTTCCTGATCGCGTCGATCAACGATCTGTTGTCCTGGAGCGACCCTTTGATCAAAAAGAACCGCTTGCGCGGCAACTCCTTTGTCAGCTCACCGGATTTGTATCTGACCTTGAGACGAATGACCCCGCTAACGGTTTGCGGAGTTTGCGTATGACCGACTGTTACGAGCGCAATCAGAAGACATGCAAACACGGCGGCGCAAAAGCCGCGACGAGGCTCCTGGCAATGATTGGCGGGCGGTAGCCCGCCTCTAAACCTGCTGTTCATGGTTCGTTTAGAGGCGGGTTACGACCCGCCATCAACCTTACAAATTTGGACTGCGGGGAAATTTCAGAAACGGCAAACGCACTCCACGCACAAATATCTGATCGGATCGAATCGCTGCCGGCGGAAGGAATCCGGCGCCGCCGGCAGCTGCAATCAAATCGTCCTGATCGACGCCATCACCGCTGATGCCGATCGCGCCTACCAGCACGCCATTTTTGTATAAAGGCATGCTGCCGGGAAAAATCTGAATGCCGTTAGGCAAACTCGGAATCGGTGTGCACGGCGCGGCGCTACCACTCAGCACCGTCTGTAAACCTGTCTTGATTAAATCGAGTTGCAGCCCGACATTGAAGACACTCCATTCGTTCAGTTCGCGGCTGAACGGTCCGGCCGCAGTGTTGTTGATTCCGTCCGGAAAAAACGGTCGATGCAGAAAGCCTCCCGCGCGATCGGTGAAAGCGACTGAACCGTCGAGTTTCAAACCATCGGCCGCGGCCCGATCGACATACGATCCCAATCCAGCTGCGCGCAGCAAAACGCCGGCGTTCGCGCCTGAATAGAATGCGGCTGTGCGCGCCTTCTGCACCGACACATCAAATCCAAACACCGGCGCATCGGTCAGGCGGAACAGCCCCTGCACGACGCCGTTTCGTATCAACCACGGCGATTGACACGCGCGCGTTGCTGCCGAGCGGCTGGCGAATGGCCGCGCGCGTGATGTTGGCTCTGCTGGGCTGCCTGCGCGATGATCGTGTTCACGTCCGTCGCAGTCAGCGAGTTTGGCAAAGGGCTACCGGCGAATGGAAAGAACCGCGGATCGACTTCACCGGCGATCCTCCGACCACCGCCGCCGTGAATTGCGACGGTTGCGCACCTCGAAGTACCAGGCAATGGATCCAACATCCCCGGCAAACTGCCAAACGGGATCGTAGGTGGCGCCGGCGCGTTGGTCACGTTCAGATACGCGAGACGAATTCCGTCGACCAGAATATTGTCGCCACGGATCAATTGCGGCGCTCGAAACCTCTCGCCGCAGATACCGCGATCACTTCTTCAAACGGTTGATCGAAATCCGATGGATTGCGATCGACCGTGTAAATGCCGTCGCCTTCGATGCCGACGCCGCCGACGGCTACGCCATTCTTATAAATCGGCGCACTGCCCGGGTCCCCACTCAGGCCCAGCGGCAAACCGGGCCTCTTGAATGTCAGCACACGGAAGCGAAGAAAACTGGACGCCATACAGTGGCCCGCCGGGGCGAAAATCTACGCCCGGCGGAAAGTGTTCCTGAATGATGAAGCCTGCAGTGCGTGAGGTGAATGCGTTTCCGCCGGTGCTGAACAATGAAGCCGTGCCGGCTTTGGAAATTGCTGCGAGCCTCGCCGGCACGATCGTCCCGTCCAGGCCCATCGAGACGAACCCGGTAGACGCATTTGGAACCAACGAAGGCCCCGGTCCGCCGCCGCGAAACTGGGTCGTCGCCGGCGCGCCGGTCATCTTGAAAACGGCCAGAACGTTAGCTTCTCGATCCGTGACCGCTACGGTGACCGGATGACCAATCGCTGCCGCAGTTGATACGGCTTGCGCGATGATCGTCTGAACTTCCGTCGTCGTTAGCGTGCCGGCCGTTCCCGCTGGCGGCGCCGGAGGTGCAATTGTTCCCGGCGTTGGCCCGGCGCCAGGGTCATCCGGTGGACCATCGCCCACATGACCGATGCCGACGCGCACGCGATTGCTCCTGGCTCCCTGATAGGTAATGCCCACCAGGACGTCACCAACATCGCTTATCTGGCTTATTTGATCGTCCCAGCTTAAGCACAACTCGCAGTCAGCCACTCCTGATCTGCGACTGGTCCGATATATTCAACTGTGAGCGAGTGAATCGTGTGATTACCGTCTTCGGCATTGGCGGTAACTGACGCGGGATCTGTTTTCGCGGACAGCCCCATCGCAAACAACATGATACGGGTGCGATTGTCGTTTCCCCAGGAGACTCCAGAAGTCGGGCTGAATGGTTCCCTCTTTGCGTGACCGAATCGACGGCGATGGCACGCGTCGAAGTTTCCTGACTGATAAGTGTGAGTTTGCCGCTCTGAGCGTGCGGGTTGTCGAAAAGCGCATGGCTCGCTACCAGTGCCAGCGCGCAAACGGCCGCGGCCGGGAGCAGTCTCCAGCGTCTAAGGAAAAACTCATTGAGTAAGGCCATCGCTTCTCGGATCGGACTCTGAAAATCTATCACTAATTCGACGGCAGCGGAATTTTGCCATCGATCCGCTCCCCTCACCTTTGGGAGATGTACGTACAGGAGGGGTTGGGGAGGCGCAGCTACGGCGAAGAAAAGCAATTACCTGTAGCAGCGGGCTTTCAGCCCGCGCAGGATCTTGCTTTGGTATTGACTGTAGCTGCGCCTCCTCCCAACCCCTCCCAAAGGGACGGGAATCTACTTAAACAGAGCTTACCTACAAAGTTTGTCGGACATTTGTTTTGTCAAATTGACTGACGTGTGCTACAAGTCGAACGTCAATTCCTCCACGATTGGATTTAGGCGCGAGCGAAGAGCCTGATGCGATTGATCATGGTCACGGCCCTGATTCTGAGCGTGGCGGGAGCCATGGCGGCGCAAAAGCGTGGCGTGATCAGCGGCGTAGTCAAACCGCCAACGCCCGGCGTGGTCGTCGTCGCCACGAATCAAGTCACCAGCGGAATCACCCGTGCGAGGGTCGATAGCGAAGGCCGTTATTCGCTGAGAGTGCCAGCCGGGGCTTACCGGTTAAGCGTCGAACTTCCGTTCGTCGCCCGATTCGACAAGACAAGGAGTTATGGCGAGCACGCGCTGGTGCGCGACGACTCTATCGAAAATCTGATTGTCGATTCGGGCAAGCAAATTACGATCGATTTTGCGATTGAGCGACAGGGAGACAAGCCGATCGCAGCTTCCGAACGAAGTCCTTTGGGCGCTGCCGGACCAGCCACCATCAATTCAGCACCACAAACTCAGCCTGATCGACGCGAGGTGCGCGATCGATGGCGCATTGGCTTTCCCGAATACGATCGTTATGGCGACAAAGGAGCCCGCGGCCGCGACATCCCATTCAAGCAGGGCCATTGGTATGACCCGTATCATCAGAACAAGATCAAAGGCGACTATCCGATCATTGGAAACCGGACTTTCATGATTCTTTCCGCGGTGAGTTTTACCGCAACTGAATTAAGCCGCACGCCCAAACCTTCGGACGTCAGCAGCGCGCAACCGGGAAGCGCCGAATTTTTGGGAGGCCAGAAGCGTTCTCCCTGAATCAGATCTTCCAATTCACTTTCGAGCTCTTTCATGGCGATTCGACTTATAAGCCTCGGGACTGGGCCATCAAGATTTCACCGACTTTCAGCCTGCCGAACTATCTAAACGCCCGCGAGACCGGCGTCGTAAATATTGATGTGCGCCGCGGGACAAACCGCACTGACAGCGCACGTCTCTTTGGAAGAAGCCTTTGCGGAGGTGAAGCTTAAAGACGTTAACGAGAATTTTGATTTCATCTCGGCGCGGGTTGGCATTCAACCATTTGTTTCCGACTTTCGGGGATTCATCTTCTCTGATAACAACCTGGGCGCACGCGTGTTCGGCTCGTTTGATAATAATCGCTATCAATACAACGTGGCTTACTTTGCACAGCTCGAGAAGGACACGAACAGCGGTTTGAACCGGTTCGATCGGCGTCAGCAAAACGTTTACGTCGCGAATATTTTTCGGCAGGACTTCATCCGGAAAGGTTATACGATTCAGGCCAGCGCGCTGTACAACGACGATCGGCACAGCCGCAAATTCGATCGCAACGGATTTCTGGTACGACCGGCACTGATTGGCGACGTGCGGCCGCATTCAATCAAAGTTGGCTACGTTGGCATCAATGGCGACGGGCATATCGGCAGATTGAATCTGACCAACTCTTACTACTATGCGTTCGGGCGGGACGATCAAAATCCGATCGCGGGACGGCCGGTGCATGTCAGTTCCAACATGGCGGCGGTTGAGGCCTCGGTCGATCGCGACTATCTACGATTTCGCGGATCGTTTTTCTGGGCCCAGGGCGACAAGAATCCAACTGACGGTCAAGCCAACGGCTTCGATGCGATCTTCGACGATCCGAATTTTGTGGGCGGCCAGTTTTCGTTTTGGAATCGTAATGGCATTCGCCTGACGCAAACCGGCGTCGGCCTGGTCCAACCGAACAGCATTCTGCCTTCGCTTCGCAGCAGCAAGATCCAGGGCCAGGCGAACTTTGTTAATCCGGGCATTTACATCTACAACGCGGGCGTTGACGTGGAAGTGACCCAACGCCTGAAAGCGATCTTCAACGTCAACTATCTGAGATTTCACCGGACAGAGCCACTCGAATATGTGCTCTTTCAAAATAATATTCGGCATGAAATCGGTTGGGACTACAGCCTTGGCGTCGCGTATCGTCCCTTCCTAATTAACAACATCACGATGACGTTTGGCGCAGCGACGCTGAAACCCGGCCGCGGCTTTCGCGATATTTATACGAATGCGAACAACAATTGCCCGACTGAACCTGAGAGAGTTCTGCACCGCAGACAATACGATTATCAATCCGAGCAAGCCGCTGTTCAATTTGTTCGCGCAAGTGAAGTTTGTCTTTTGAGATTCCCCTCCCTCTGGAGGGTTAGAGGGGCGCAGCTACGAGTCGATACCCAAAGAAGATCCCGCGCGGGCTGAAAGCCCGCGCACACAGTAATTTGCTTTTCTCTTTGGCAGCAGCTGCGCCCTTCCCAGCCCTCCCAAAGGGAGGGGAGCCGCAAGAATTACTGTATGAAACTTCGAATCGAGATACTGGCGATTGTGCTTTGATCATTATTGCGATCGCCTTAGTTTCGACTTCGAAACAGCTGGCGGGCGGTAGCCCGCCTTTAAGCAGAGCAACGCAGCAACCCGCCTCGCCTGCCGTACCCCTCGAAGGCTGTCTGAAATGTCACGCGCAAATTGAACCGATGCACCAGTTCGGTCCCACGCAGACGCTCGACAAACTCGCTAATGGCAAAGACGCTTTGGGTTTGACGTGCACGGCCTGTCATGGCGGCAATCCGGTCGCGACGGACAAGGCAGAGGCTCATGTGCGCCCCCGTTTTCCAGCGCGAATGGATGCGCGACGGAAAGTTCAGGATTCCCGAACGCTCTGGGCCCTTGCTCAACACGGGAGAGTCTCGAGTTCGTTCGCTTTCTTAATCCCGGCGATCTGCGCGTGGCGCGCAAAGACCTGTGGCAGCTCGGAATGCCATAGTAGCGAAACGAGTGCGGTCGGGAAGAGCATGATGAGACACGGTGCGATGCTCTGGGGCGCCGCGCTTTACAACAACGGCGGGTTTCCCATCAAGGACGCGAGTTTCGGCGAGAGTTACAGCGAAGCCGGAGCTCCGCAAAGTCTGGTTCAGATTCCGCAGCCAACCGCTGAGCAAAAAGATTCAAAGGCATCTTGTCGTTTCTCGATCCTCTTCCGCGTTGGGAGATCTCGCAGCCGGGCAACATCCTGCGCGTCTTCGAGCGCGGTGGTAAGCGGCGTCTGGAAACCGGGCTGCCGGACAAAGATGAAGAGCCGGGCAAACCGGATAAGGGCTTGAGCGCGCGCGGGCTGGGAACTGCTCAGCGCACCGATCCGATCTATCTGGGATTGCAGAAGACGCGGCTGCTTGATCCAACCTTGAATTTCCTGGGCACGAATGATCATCCGGGTGATTATCGATCATCCGGATGCACGGCCTGTCATGTGATCTACGCGAACGATCGCGACGCGCGGCATTCGGCTTTCTATAGCCCGGCGGGAAATCTCGGGACGTCGCAATCAGCCGATGTGAGCATCCCGAAAAACGAATCCGGCCATCCCATCAGGCATCAACTCACCACTCGCATTCCGACTTCGCAGTGCATGATTTGTCACATGCACCCGGGGAAAACATGGTCGCCTCGTATCTCGGCTTAACGTGGTGGGACAACGAGAGCGACGGCGACAAGATGTATCCGGCGCAGCAGCACAATCCGACGCCGGCGGAAGAACAGGAAAAGTTGAACCGCAATCCGGAAGCTGCGAGCTTGCGTGGCCTTTGGTCCGAAGCCGGCGTTTCTGAATAAGACCGGCTCAGCCGAATTCAATTCACAGTTGAAGCGCACGCAATTTGCCGACTCTCACGGCCACGGCTGGTTGTTTCGGCAGGTCTTTAAGCGAGATCGAGAAGGAAACCTGCTCGACGCAAAGGATGCAATCGTCTCACCCGACGACGCCAATAGATTCAATAAAGCCGTCCACCTGAATGACATTCATCTTGAGAAGGGGATGCATTGTGTTGATTGTCACTTTCGCCAGGATGCCCACGGCAACGGGATTCTGTACAACGAACCGCGCGCCGCAATTGAAATTGGTTGCATCGATTGCCATGGCACAATTCGTGAACCTGCATCCCTGGTGAGTTCGGGATTCGCCGCCGGTGCCGCGATCAGGGACGGTAAAATTGACGATGGCAAAGGACGCAATCTCGCCACGATTCGCTTTCGTGACAGCGACGGCGGGTCGCGTGTTGCTGTTTCAAAGGATCACCAGCGACCGGATGAAGAAAGACGAGCAAGGGAAACGATGTCGCGTTGAAGGCCGGCGACATCATCCAGAATTCAATGGTCGTGCCGGGCCGCTGGTGGCGCGTCAAGCAAACCGCCGACACGATTAATCCCAACGCGGCCCATCCGGAGGATTACAGCGTTAAGTCGCGTTATGCGAAAACGATGCGGACCGATAATGCGACCTGGGGAGACGTGCCGGCGGATGATCAGCAACTCGCGCATCGGGATTCGAACCTGACGTGCTTTGCCTGTCACTCTTCGTGGATGACCAGTTGCTTTGGCTGTCATCTATCGATGCAGGCGAACCGCAAGATGCCGAATCTTCATAATGAAGGTGACCTCACGCGCAACTTCACGACTTACAACTTCCAGGTGCTGCGTGATGATGTATTCATGCTTGGCCGCGACGGCACCGTCACGGGAAATCGCGTCGCGCCGGTGCGTTCGTCGAGCGCCGTCCTGGTCAGTTCGCAGAATCAAAATCGCGAATGGATTTATTCACAACAGCAGACCGTCTCCGCCGAGGGTTTCTCCGGACAAACTTTCAACACGCATGTGCCGCATACATGCGCGCGACCGGAGACGAAGGGTTGTGCGGATTGCCACGTCTCAAAGAACAACGACAATAACGCCTGGCTGGCTCAGTTATTCTTACAGGGCACTAATTTCGTCAACTTTATGGGGAGATATGTTTACGTGGCGTCGGGAGACTCTCTGGAAGCCGTGGTCGCGACCGAGCAGACCGAGCCGCAGGCGGTAATCGGCAGCACGCTGCAAAAGATCGCTTATCCGAGTAACTACCAAAGGTTCATCAAAGGTGGGCGAGGAGCTTGCCGAAGCATACGAACACAAAGGCAATCCGCGCGCGTTGCAAGTGCAAGTGCGTGGCGAGTATGCGTACGTCGCAGCCGGCGAAGGCGGCTTGCGCGTTTACGACATCGCGCAGATCGATCAGAAAGGATTCTCGGAAAGGATTACGACTGCGCCAGTTTCGCCTTTCGGTCAAAAGCTCTATTTGAAGACGAGATACGCGACGGCGGTGGCGGCGCCTTCGACACTGGCCGTCGATCCCGCCCGTTGGCGAATGACGATTGAGGGGAAGATGGTTCCGCCGGATGAAGCGCGCGCGTTGCCGCCCGAAAAGTTGCTCAATGAAGAGCAGCCGATTCACCGGTTATATGGCTATCTGTATGTCGTCGATAACTTCGAAGGATTGATTGTGGTAAATGCCGCGACGTTGCTCGACGGTGATCCGCTGAACAATTATTTGCGGCGGCAACTCGACACCGCAAAATATCCGAACGGTGCTTTCAATCCCGATCGGCGCACTGAGCGGCGCGAACAACATCACGATCGCCGGACGTTACGCCTACATCACGACGGATCGGGAACTGGTAATTGTGGATCTCGACGATCCCTTGAATCCCAGAATGGTAAAGCGTATCGGCGCACCTGAATTCAACCAACCGAAAGCGATTGCGATCCAGTTCCGCTACGGATTTGTCAGCCGATCTTGACGGCTTGAAGGTGCTTGATGTATCAGACCCGGAAAAAGCTCAAGTAATAAACGGAGCTTTCGTAAAGGCATCCCGTGCCAATGATGTGTATATTGCCCGCACCTACGCGTACGTTGCTGCCCTCAATAGCGGGATCTTCATCGTTGACGTAAAGAACCCGGAGAAACCGATAGCGATTCAGTCTTTCACCGCGGACGGAAAAATTGACGACGCTCGCCAGGTCAAGATCGCGATGACCAATGCCAGTCTGTTTGCCTATGTCGCCGACGGAAAAACGGCTTGCGGATTCTGCAATTGACCTCGCCCGAGACCACGTCGACTTATGCAGGATTTAGTCCACGGCCTGAGCCCCGGCTAATCGCCACGTTCAAGACTAAAGGCGACGCTCTGGCAGTTTCGAAGCCGCTCGATCGCGATCGAGCAGTCGATGAAAGCGGAAATCAGATCGCGGTGTTCGGACGCCGTGGCGCTCGACCATTCACTTCTTCAGAGGTGCAGCGCATGCTCCGCACCAATGAAGGCAACGGCGATTACTTTACGGTCACCGACGAGCCCGCGAACCCGCCGCGCAACCCACAAACAAAGTAACCGCTCACCTCCGGGCGGTTTGAACGGTTTGCCGCTGGATTACGGCGGCAGCGGCTGGCTGCAGCTGAATCGCGCAGCCGAGGATCCGCCTCGCAACTTAGATCAATCGGCAGCGCAACAGTTTCACTGATACGCCTTCTGCGTAAAGCTTGTTCATCGGCCAAATTGTGGAACCTTCAACTCACCGAGATCGGTGCGCGCCAGGCTAACGCTTGGGGTGGCGACTCCGCCGAGGCGTAAATACTTCGGTTATTTCATTCGCCAACACGAATCCATCGCCGACGTGAAGAACACAACCGTGCTCATTGCTGGCACAGCGTTTTTTCTGATTCATCCCCTCCTCCGGTTCTCGCGAAAGTTAAGTGCAAATGATGAACGGTCCGGATCCTGGCTGCCCTTTGTTGGGTTAAATCCGCTGATTCAAAGTAAACAATCAGCCCAGACCACTAGCACGATACTGGCGGGCTGGCTATAATAAGCGACAAGCGATCCATTTCGCCAGTGGCTTAAACTTCACCAACCGGCAGAAAAACCGTACGCGCGGAATAAGAATAAGCCGCACGGGTTCATTCACGTCCCACGCCGACCGGTTCCCTTCTCTAGATATTAGTAGGAAATTAAATACTAAGCTTCGCGTCAGATTCTTCGACATTTCTCGTTGATTCGAGGCCCCGGTGAAGGAGAGATGACTACCTTCCGTTCCTTGCGGACTCGACTGATTCTATTCCTGACGACCTCAATCACTTGGGATTTTGATTGGCCTCAGTGGCCAGCTGCGGAAGAGCTGCCCTTTCCAAGTTGAAGCCCTTCGCATTCATGACGATTGCCATAATCCTCGTAGTGCTTCCTGAATGCTGCGGTCCAAGCTCGCCAAAATAGCAGAGGACCTTCCACCTCCAGCCCTCACAAAGTGAACGGTTACATTTGCTGATTCCAGTAGTCTGCCGACTCCGTTGATGGATAATGACCGAGACCAAACGAGTTCGAATCTGCAACACTTCCTCCGCCAAAGCTCCGCTGGCGACTGACGCCGCTCACATTGAGCGGTCACACGAAATTCTTTCGAGTGGCAAGTTCAAAGACGGCGTGGGGGTAATGGGCGAGAGCTGGAATGGCCGTGAGACAAAGACGAATTGATGGAGAGCTTCCGAATTACTTTCAGCACTATCCGGTTTCGGCAACTGGCGATTTCTGACGTCTGACAACTAACAAGTAGAAGTAGCGCGGCCAGAAGAATTGTCACTGACCATATCTCCTTTAGAGCATAGCTTTCCTCATTTCTGCGAGAGTGACAGTTATGGGTATTCGAATGAACGGCGTCCGTGGTTCAGTTTATCAGGCCCGGAGTTAGTATCAATTTAGGTAGCGATAATACGAATGAAGAATTGTTCTCCGCCACCGCCTTCAGCGCCGGAATCGCGCTGCCATACCAGAGAATCGATCCGCCAGCGCCACAACTACGCCAGTTGATCCGGAAATGATAAAGCAGTACCTGCGTTCACGCAAGCGCCGGCAATGTGGTGATTGAGATCCGGGAAGCGTGCCGTTGCGAACTCCTGTCGTTGAACGTAATCTTTCGCCGTACTTGAAACGTGGAGCCCGGCCCGCCGATTTCCCTGCCAATAGATCTAACCCATCGCACCTGACTGTTCGGAAAATAAGTAAACAGCTAGAATTGCCGCTTGATCCAACTTTCCTGCGGAGGAAACCCTGAACTGGGCAGCAAGAACTGAAGTTAAGTTCGTCATCTTGCGTGACAGGTATGCGTCAAACCTCGCCTCCCTTTCGCTGAAAGTGGTTAGGCAACCTTGCAGGCTTTTCTGCATATAATCCACCAGTTCTGACCAGCGTGCCCTACGATGTAATGATTCAGGTTCGAACGGCGTCTGATCATGAATCTTCTGGCTACCCGACTTCGGCGCGATCCTGGGCGAAGAAATAACGAGCTGGTTTTCTACCACATCGAGCTGCACCGTGAGTCAAAGTCAACACTCACGAGGGCAATCACAATATCAGCCGCAGTCAACACCATTAGCCACGGTCACGTGGACGACCGCCGTGATCGATATCCGCCAACCTTTCTTCTCGCGATGAGCAGTTGTTCTCCTGTACTAGTCTGTGCGAATCCTTAGGTGTGGCTGGCCTGTTTGGCCTGTCGCTGGAATCATCGCTGTCTTCGCTGGAAGGTTCAGATTGTTTCCGGTCCTTAGGTGCGCTCAAAGTGTCGAATCCTTCGCGGTAACGCGGATCAGCTTGAGCGGAACGTTCGGGCTCGCCGTTCCTGGCTTCAAATGGGGGCTCATTCTTCGAGGGATGTCTCCCACGTTCTGCCTCACTTCGGCTTCGAACCTGGCGGTCTCGTCACCGCGATCACTAGTTTCCTTCTATCTTCACTGTTGTTTCGCTTCCACCGCCAACGTGAAATTACTTTTAGTTGGCAATAAATTATTTTTGAAAGTGAATGAACAGACCTTTATAACAATCATTTCTATTTCGTTGTTAATTCACTTAAGCTGTGGTCAATTCATCGCCTTCAAAATTGCGCCGAAGATGCCTCTCCTCTCTAGTTGCCTAGCTTGCCCCTGGTGTGAACTGGGTTCCGCTAGTACTGTTCAGGGATTCCGCCGATTTTGATAATCCCCGGTTCGGTCCGCTTTCTTAGTCATGCCTTCAAGCTTCGAGTTCCAGCCGGTTCTGTGCTGCCTTTGTTCAAAGAGCTCCTAACACTCGCTTGAATAAACATTTCACCTTTCGCAGCGTTATTCTCCAGCTTTTCTCATGCTTTCGTCGAAGGTGGATTGGTCGATACCGTTGCTTATCGGCTTCCGCTTGCCCGGTATCTTTGTCATTGGGGGAGCGGGCTCGGACTTCACGTTTTCATGTCACGGACACAGGAGGACGTTAAAGAAAAAACAACCAAGAAAGAAAACTTCTGCCATGTTTGCGAAAGAGCATGGCGAATTTCGTAAACGGACTAGTAGTAGGGGACAACATTCCATACCCGGGTGGTCGTAATTGTGTAATTTGGTGAAATAGATAATCCAGAAGATTCAAGTGGGATTAGAGTGCCTACCTTTTTAGGATTAATGAAGCGGCGTCGAGGAGCGGGTCAGTAAAATTGACCGACCATCATCTTCTCATCTTCTCGAGTTCATTCGACCGTGATATGCATAGCCACTGATGTTTCTTGCTAATCCACACGATTTGATTCTAAAGTACTTAACCAGAATCATTTGTTTCGTGTTTTGCGCCCTAGCTTCGGCTAACTCATAATTGGATTGATACAGTTCCTTTAACTTGTGCTTTTCATCGCTATAGCCGATGACGGAAACGCGCAGGCGTTCAGGGGCTTGCATCGCCGATGTTATTTTAGTCTAATTAGATCGTCCAATGTGACTTTGTATCGCATTTGGGAAAGCTGGGCTAGTGTTATCTCATTGAAATGCTCCACACTGTTCGCCCATATAATGGGTTTTTCTTTTGATCAATCTCCCATGCCGATCTGACAATCGCAAATCCTTAAACTGCTGTTCGTCATATATTGAATTTCCTTCAATCACTTGATTAAGATTGTTGATTAGCCTTCTAATCGTTCCAGATCGCCAGGAAGTTCCTCTACGTATTGTTAGGAGGGCTTGGGTCTTGAAGTTAGTCGACTTTGAATGTCACGAGAAACGGATCTCTTTGCCTTTCAGCGTTGCTGCTAACTGAAACCGAGTCTGTAAATCAACCTCGGTCAGATGAGAAGTTACTCTTCGAGGCCTTAGACCAATTCAAGCTTAGCGCCGTTTCTGCTGTGAGATCGCTAGGCCACGGTCGAATAGTTCGGCTCAGCTGCACCGGGTATCACACAGCCGCCAAGCTTGCTATGAAGTGAACAATGAATTCGTCGCCGATCTGGTAAGGCTGGTGTCGGAGCTGGCTTACCGGCACCCGCCGCCGCGACCCCTGATGGGGTGGATTGAAGAAGGGGCGATGGCTCTTTTCATGTACAAAGCCGGATCAGTGGGTGACCGCCTTGTCGGCAAAGCAAGTGCCAAAACCAAACAAACACGAGACCTCAAGAAAACTGTAAAGAAAACGCAAGCGCCGTGGATGGAGCTTCAGTCGCGGGTTCGGGATAGTCCAAATCTAAAAGCGCCAGTCCTTGGTGGTCGAACGTTCTCCTTGCATACAACTGTCCCTTCATGATCTACCCAAACCCCAAGTAACCACAGGATCATACCGGCAACCCGCGCCGAGCGTCACCTGCGCGAAAAGACTGAACCATGAGGTGGAACCCGTCAGACCTGTAGCATCTCGTTGTATCGGATCACATGTCGCGATCCGTTCAGCCAGCCATATTTCCTCTCCTAATACGCATAGAACTACCACAGAAAAACAATAACTCATTAGCGATATTGCCATCGCATCAAAAAGATGAAGAGCTGTTCTTGACATGGGGTGTTTTCATGTTGGGCCATATGCGGTCAAAGAACTCATGAATCTGAACGGCAAGTGTATTAGGAACAGCAATGCGAGCCATACAGTCTCACCCTGAATGGGACCGTGCGGTACCAACGAACAGCAGGAAACTAAAGAGTAGGATGTAACGCAAAGAAGTTCTTTGAAGCCGAATTTCGGTAAAGGCATTGGCTTCTATCTAACTCAACAGGGTTGTTTCGCCCGTCACGAGACCTACCGTGGCTTGCCAGCGCGGACGCTTAGTTTCGATCCTTTCTCGCGCCGCAGCCGATCAAAAATAACGGCCTTTGAACGGGCGCCTTTGTGCTAACGTTGATCCGTCTCAGTAGCAAGTCCTCATAATTGGCACGATCCTAACTGACCTTCCGCAACGGTTCCAGTTCGGCGGCGCTCTTCAGATTTCCGACATACCCTGTATTCTTCATACTTTGCTGGCGCTCACAGCCACGACCCGAACTTGGTTGGTCCAGAAGGCTCTGAGATTGAAACAGTCTGATGATCCCACCGCTCCGCCGGTTCGAAAGTTCAGTTGGTTGGCATGCACTCGGTCCCTCCAAGTTTGTACGCATCCGTATGCCCTCTAATTTCGATCGTGATGCTGCGCCGCCCCCGCCTGTAGTTCATCGACTGCTTTCGTAATTCGCGGCGATCTCGATGAGTTTCATGGTTTGATTCTTCGCGAATGTTGACCACAGATTTGAAGGTGATGTCCGCCGAAAGCGCATGGCGCTGCCGCTCGCTTCACCCCCTTTGTTTGGTTCCTCTTGTACTCGCTTATTTATTCTTTGACGCTACTTGATCACGGCAGAGTAATCGCTTTGTTTAAGCCTTCCAGGATCTTTGGCTAATATACGCCCTTCGCGAGTTCAGTGTAAATTCTGAATTCTGCAGAAAGCGGCAAACACGATCAACATGCCGCTGAAAGATCTGCCACGCTAAACCTATGTTAACGCCGGCTCCGACCTTCCACCCCAGCCCAGTCTTTGCCGCGCCACCGACGTGAGTTAAGTTCCTCGCGGCGCTGCTCCTGATTAGCAAAAATACGTAACTGACCGGGGCACA
>ERZ1370068.10967-contig-9620_pt1 | contig 124654 bp, 141 predicted proteins | sample MGYA00561227_ERZ1370068 | MGnify/ENA primary metagenome ERZ1370068 (study PRJEB38410, sample SAMEA6850437) | metagenome | study: Metagenomic assessment of the ecological functions of the soil: analysis of the soil microbiota associated with the...
GGGCTGGCTGCATTGCTCGGAGCCGATACCCATCGAGCGGCAGCACCCGCTCGGCGGCGTCCGCCCCTCCGTCGAGGCGATACAACACGCGTAGCCGAGGCAGCGTGAGTCTCGTCGCGTGCATGAACCACCAGAAGAACGCCGTGGCCTCAGCTTGCTTCCCGAGCTGGAGCAGGGCTTCGAGCGTGAACGACGAGTCGCGGATCCACGAGTATCGGTAATCCCAGTTCCGTTCGCCTCCGTCGACTCGGGCAGCGACGTCGTGGGGGCCGCCGCAATGGCGCCTGAGGGCGCGAACTACCAGCAGCGTTCAGCAGCCAGCGCTACGCACCACGGCGTCTCTCCAGGGTCCGGTGCAGGTGAGCTCGGCCGCCCAACTTCGCCAGAATTCGACGGTGGCGTCCGCGCGCGCCTCCGCTTGGGCGCGACCCGGGAAGACCAGTGGCTCGCCGTGAGCCATGATCATCGCGATGGTGGCGCGGCCGCGCTTCGCGGATCTCGAAGTCCGCTTCCATGCCCGCCGCGTCGCACTGCACCGATCCCGCGTCCCATGCGCATATGGCCAGGGCGTCGCTTCCGCTCGTGGCCACCGGATAAGGTCGCCGCGATTCCAGCTGCACCGGCGCCGAGCCGTAGCCGAAGCGCGGCTCGACACGCCAGGTCATGGGACACTGCCCGGAGAGGCCCTCCAGGCGCCGGACCAGCTCGCGAGCCGGGCCCAGAGCACGCCCAGGCAGCGTCATGGCGTCGGTCACCCTGACCACGCCGGTCGAGGTGGTGAATGTCGTCTCCAGCACGTTGGTGTCCGGCAGGTAGCGGCGGCGCGCCTCGTGAGGCTGTCGAGGACGGAGGGTGAAGTGCCCACCGCGCTCGGCGTCGAGGATGGCCGGCGAACACGCTCGGTGAGTCGAGGTCCGGAAGGCAGAGCCAGTCGATCGACCCGTCCAGCGCGACCAATGCAACGGTGCGACCGTCGCCGATCGCCGCGTACTCGCGAAGCGGGGGTAGGCGGGCGTTCGATCCAGCATCTTGACGTCCTCGTAGACTACGACGGACGACGGCAATCGCCTCGTCCTCTCCCCCGCCGGAGAGCCTCAGAAACCGCCCGTCGCAAGCCCGAGCCCCGAGGTCCGTGAGTAGGGACGCCTCCTCGTCGCCGCGTCCCTCCAGCTCGTGCCCACCAACGTCTCGCTCAGAAGGAAGGAGGCTGGGACTTCCTGGACTTGGACGCCACTCGGTGAGGCTCTCCATCGTGGGCCGCGAGAAGACCACACAAGAACCTCAGGTGGCGGGCCCGTCACGTAAGCACGGTCGGGCGTGACGTGATGGTCGCACCATGCGGCGCCGCCTCAGAGCTAGGCATGGGGCCCAGCGTAAGACCACCCGGAAGGGGACGCGCTCACCCCAGCGCAGACGCTCGTCAGCGACGCAGTGCCAGATGGCACGCCCCTCTCGTGGATGGGTTCGAGTCTTTCGCCGTGACGCCGGAGACGCATTACGCGCGGAGCGGCGACGTTAACATCGCCTATCAGGTGGTGGGCAAAGGCCGCTTGACCTCGTGTTGGTACCCGGCTGGATCTCGAACATGGACGATCTCTCTGGGAGGAGCCGCGCATTGCTCGATTCTTCCGAGCGGCTCGCCTCGTTCTCCCGATTGATCCTCTCGACAAGCGTGGCACCGGGCTCTCAGATCGCGTCACCGACATGCCCAATCTTGAAACCCGCATGGACGACGTCCGAGCGCGGTGATGGACGCCGTCTCATCGACGCGGGCAGCGTTGTTCGGCTACTCGGAAGGTGGCCCGATGTGCGCTCTTTGCGGCCACGTATCCCGAGCGTACGACAGCTCTGATTATGGGCGGAAGCTATGCACGGCGCATGTGGGCTCCGGACTATACGTGGGGAACGCCGCGGGATACCTGGAACGACTCCTCGACGACGTGGTCCGCAACTGGGGGCGGGACCGTGGGCCTGACGTGCGGGCGCCCAGCGCTCGCAGGCGATCCACAGTTCCGCGATTGGTGGGCCCGCTACGTTCGGCAGTCAGCGAGTCCGAGCGCGGCAAGGACGATCTGGAGTCTGATTGCCGACATCGACGTCCGCCACGCGTTGCCGGCAATCCGGGTGCCCACGCTCATCATCCACAACGCGGGCGATCGGGCGGTTCCGGTCGAGGGCAGCCGGTACGCATGGCCACGCGGATTCCTGGCGCGAAGTACGTCGAGCTTCCAGCAGGCGTGGATCACGTCCTTATCTCCGGCAATTCCGACGCCGATTCTCGACGAGATCGAAGAGTTCCTCACAGGAGTTCGGCGTGGACCCGAGCCGGACCGCGTGCTCGCCACGGTATTGTTCACCGACATCGTCGACTCGACCGCGCAAGGCCACCGAGCTGGGCGACCGGCGGCGCTGGCGGGAGCTGCTCGACTCACCACACGCCGCTCGTCCGCGAACGCCTCGCACACTTCCGTGGCCGGGAGATCGATACCGCGGGCGATGGGTTCCTGGCTATCCTTCGACGGCCCGGCGCGCGCCGTGCGATGCCGCCTGCGCCATCTGCGGAGAGGGTGTCAAGCGTCTGGGGCTCGAGGTGCGTGCAGGCCTGCACACCGGCGAGTGCGAAGTGGGCGAGTTCCAAGCTGACGGTATCGCGGTGCACATCGGCGCGCGCATTGCCGGTATCGCCAAGAGTGGCGGAGGTTCTGGTCCTCGAACACGGTCAAGGACCTCGTGGCCGGCTCGGGACTGAAGTTCGACGACCGCGGCCTCCACGCGCTGAAGGGCGTGCCGAGGAATTGCGCATCTCTTCGCCGGTCGACCGCGGTGGCACAGCGGCGGCCTGAACCTCCGGCCGGGAGCGTCACCTGAGGAATCGAAAGCGGAGGCGGGGTTCCTCCCGACATCACCCGGTGGGGTGCAGCGCGCCGGGCTTGCGCATCATCTTATCGACCTCCGCGATGTGCTGCTCTTCGAGGGTGATCTGCTCCCGGGCGTATTCTTCGAGCCACACGCTCTTGTCCACTACGAGCGCGAGCAGGTTGTAGTACTCGCGAAGGGTTGCGCGCTCGTGATCCAGCGCTTCACCCAGGATCTGGGTGATGTCGTGTTTGTGGGACTCGACCAGCTTGCCGATGTTGAGCGACGGATGGCCGCCGAGCGACGTCACGTGTTCGCCGGCCATGGCCGCATGGTTCATACCCTCCGTGGCCTGGTTGCGCATCCAGCCGATGATCGGAATACGCGCGTGGCCGAAGACCATCAGCGAGTAATGCAGATAGCGGACCACGCCCGCGAGCTCGAGCTCCAGAATGGTATTGAGGCTGCCTATGACTTTCTGGGAATCGATCTTGTCGTGTTCACTGGGCATGATGTCCTCCCCGGTGGCGGATGCGGGTTCTCCACTCAAGAATACGCCTTAAAGCGGGACGCTCGGCCCTGTATGCGGACGCGACCACCGAGTCGCGAGAGTAGTCGCGTCAATGTGCGCGCGAGGATACGGCTGAAACAACCTCCCGCACCATGGACACCCAGCCGAGCCTAGGGATTCTCCGCAACCTCGTCCATCAGGATCAATCGCAAGGTCGAGCGGGAGGCACACGAGCTCGCAGCGCTATCGGCCTGAGGGAACGCGACGTGCAGCGTGACACCCCGACCCTCGTTGCGAGTCGCCCAGATCTTCCCGCCGTGGGCCTCCACGATCGAGCGGCTGATGGCCAGCCCCATCCCGAGCCCCTGGGGCTTGCTGGTCACGAAAATGCTCGAAGATGCGCTCGAGCTCGGATGCCTGGACTCCGATGCCGCTGTCATGAATGGCGACGGCGACCTGGCCGGCGTCGGGCCGGCTGGTGGAGATCCGGATCTCGCGGGGGCCGTCTTCCGTCGAGGCGATGGCTTCCGCGGCGTTGACGATCAGGTTCAGGAAGATCTGTCTGAGCTGGACCGGATCGCCGAGCACGGGCGGCAGGGCCGATCCCCGTGCGTAGTGCAGCATGATTCTCTTGCCCACCATGTCGCTGCGGACCAGGCCGAGCACGTCCTCGATGATCGCGTCGATGTCCACGGCGACACGCTCCGAGTGCGCCTTGCGGAATAGGGTCCTGAGCCGGTGGATCGTCTCCGAGGCCCGCTCGCCGTCGCTGGCGATGTCGCTGAGTACCTCCTCGATCTCCGCACGCTTCGGCTCATCGGTGACCAGAGCGCCGGAGCGTGGCCCGGGCATTCGTCAAGATGGCGGACAGGGGCTGGCTGATCTCATGAGCGATCGACGCGGTCAGCTCGCCCAGTGTCGAGACGCGCAGCGCGTGCGCCAGCTCGTCGCGCTGTCGCAGCGCTTCCTCCTCCGCCTGCCGGCGCCGCTCCTCGCTTTTCCGCACGGCCTCGTCGGCGCGCCGGCGCGCCAGGACATTCGCGAAGACGTCGGCGAGCAGCTGTAAACGCGCGATGAGCTCGTCGGGCCACGCGCGTTCTCCGCGCAGCCGGCTGAACGCGAGGACTCCGATCACTGCGCCGTCGGCGCGGAGCGGCAGCGCGGCCAGGGCGCGAACGCCACGCGCTGCGAGACTCTGGCGATCGGTCGCTGCTGCATCCGGCAAATCGTCGAGGCGCGAGATCCGCACCACCTCGCCGCTGGCGATCCGCGAATTGAGCCACGGAAAGTCCTCCGCCGCAGCCACCGGGATCGGGAGCGGCGCGACTCCCGCCCGGGTCCATGCGTGCGTGGTGCGCACCGGTCGATCCCCGCGCTCAGCCAGGGCCGCGCGGTCGAAGTCCAGCGTCTCCGCCACGCGCTGGAGCATCTGCTCGATGGCGTGGTCGACCGCACCGGCCGGCAGCGTGAGGAGCTCGGCTGAGAGCTCGGAGAGGAGCGTCTCGAACCGGAGGCGTTCGGCCAGCGTGCGCTGGGCGCGGCGGCGCTCGATTCGATTCGCGAGCAGACCGGCAATGAGGGGCACTCTGCATGAGAAGCAGAATGACGCCAGCCGCGAGGTACCACTTGTACAGATCCCAGGCCGTCGGAGTCCGGAACCTCACCACGCTGCCTCGGGGAAGCCGCGCTTCGTCTAGTCCCCACCGCTGGAGCTGGCGCCAGTCGAACAGATCGGTGTAGGCCGCGGGCTCGGCGATCGGAATGCTCGCGGGAGTCTCTCCGCGAAGGATCCGGACGCCGATCTCCGCCGCATGCCGGCCCGTGTTTGTCGACGCTGTAGACGTGCCCGCCGACCACCCCCGACCGACGTACTGGTCCAACGACACGTAGACGGGAGCGTTGGCCGCTCCGGCAACCTGTGACAGCGCCTCGTGGGGAATGAAGGCGCGCCCGGCGCTGTCGGCGAATAGAGTCAGGTACTGAACGACGCTGTTGGGCGGCAGGCGGGACAGCCTCGGCAGCAGATCGCTCATGGGCAGCCCGGTCAGATAGGTGATGGAGACTCGGCGCTCGAACGGCGCGAAGTCACGACGCGCGATGGCTTGTAGGTACCGGTCGTATCCCGAGGCGCCGCCCACGACGAACACCGTCCGGGTGTCCGGTTGCAGCCTGAGGGCAATCTCGAGCGTCGGCGCGAAATCGCGCTTCACCACGACGCCGGTGACGTCGGCCCCGAGCGCCTTGCCCTCGAGATCGGACCGATCCACTCCGCAAAAGACCACTGGGACTCCAGGGAAGAGCCCTCGGTGCCGCAGCAGGAAGTCCAGAGACGGGCCCATGACGGCGACGATCAGGTCCGGGCGCGTCTTCGCATACTTGCGCTGGAAGTGGTCTCGTAATACTCCATCGTGGTCCGGACCCGGGAACTGGGAGAGATTCAATGACTCGCTGTAGAACTCCACGTCGGTCCCGAGGCCCGTCGTGAAAGCCTCGCGCAGGCTCCGGTTCATGGCGGCAAGCCCCGGGAAGTCCTCGTCTTCGTCGAAGAGCAGCAGGATGCTCGGCCGCGCTTCAGCGAGGGCTGGCCGGACAGCCTGGATGGGCAGCAGCAGGACGAGAGCGAGCAGGGCCGCCCTGATGCTCAGAACGCCCTCAGTCGTCGCGCGCCGAGATCGTCCCCGGCATGATGTTCCGCCGCGCCTCCACCGGCTCCGGCCGCGACACCGGAGCGCCGCGGCGGCCGAGCGCCGCCTTGTCCATGCCGTAGAAGCGCAAACTGTTATCGAGCAACATCTTGCGCTTGGCCGAATCGGACACGTCCTTTCGGCCGAGCAAGGTGGCGACCGTTCCGGGGTACGGGTTTCCGTCGTGGCCGGGCTCGCCGACGAACAGCGCGTCGAAGTGCAGGTAGTCCGAAGCGAACACCATCGCGTCCTCGCCGACGTGCTCGACGAAGAACGGGATGAACTCGTCGCCGGGCTCACAGCTGAAGAACACGCGGCCGCCCTTGATGTATCTCGCTCGGCTTCGCCGAGATGTGCGCCCATCGCTCGGGCGCGACCTCGTTGTACTCGTCCATCCGGTGCATCCAGTAGGGGACCCAGCCCGCGCCGGCCTCGAGGAACGCCACTTTTAGCTTTTGAAAGCGCTCCAGCAAGCCGCTGGTCACGATGTTGGAGCACGCGAGCATCTGCGCGAACGTATGCGCCATGTGCGAGGCTTCGAGCATGTGGTCGGGGCGGTTGAGGTCGAAGTAGCTCCGGAACAAGCGACGGCAGCGCCGGCCCGTGGACGGCGATCGGCACGCCGAGGCGATCGGCCTCGGCCCAGAAGTCGGTGAGCCGCGCGTCGCTCAGCAGGGTGTCCTCGCGCACGGTGCAGCCGATCTGGATGGCCACCATGTGGAGGCGGCTTACCGCGCGGTGCATCTCGGCGATCGCGCCTGGCACGTCCTGCAGCGCCACCAGGCCGACGCCCTTGAGCCGCGAGGGACACACCTCGCAATAGTCGTGAAGCCAGTCGTTGTACGCGGCCGCGCGGGCCGCGGCGAAGCCGCCGTCGCGGGTCACCGTCAGCGGGAGCTCGTCGGTCGGATAGATGACGGCTACGTCGATCTGGTCGCGGTCCATGTCAGCGAGCCGAGCCCACGGATTATAGGTGCCCATCCGGCGATAGTGGATGGCCTTGCCCTTCGGCGGGGGCAGGTTGCCGTTGACGCCGACGAAGCCGATGTCGGTCTCGGGGCCCCACACCTTGCCGTCGACGAGACGCACGATGTAGCCGCGGCCCGCCTGCGTGTAGCGGGGGCGCCGCTCGCGGTACTGCGGGTCGATCCGCTCGTAGGTCGCGTCGACCTCGATCACGTGTCCGTCGCCGTCGATCACCAGGTCGGGTCGGTCGGTCATCGCCTGCTCCTTTTGCGCGGCGCTTCCGCGAACGCCACGACCGTACCACGAAACCTTACGGCCGGGTCCGCTGCCGTTGGCGCCGCGTATGACGTATGATCCGGGGCCACGGGAGATCCGTCACGACTCCACTGCTCTCCGTCACCGGGATCACCAAGCGCTTCGGCGGTGTCGAGGCGCTCTCCGGATGCACGCTGGCCGTCCGCGAGGGCTCGATCACCGGTCTCATCGGACCGAACGGCGCGGGCAAGACGACGCTCTTCAATGTGATCAGCGGCCTCACACCAGCCGACGGCGGCGAGATCCGTCTGGGCGACGATCGCCTCGACGGGCTCTCCGCCGACGCGATCGCGCGGCGGGGCATCGCGCGCACGTTCCAGATCCCGAGGCCGCTCGCTCGGATGACCGTGCTGGAAAACGTGCTGGTCTACGCGCAGTCGCAGCCAGGGGAAGGGCTCGCGCGCGTCTTCACGTCGCCGGCACTCGTCGCGGCGTCGGAGCGGCGCCTGCGCGAGCGCGCCCACGCGATGCTCGAATCGGTGGAGCTGGCGCCGCTGGCCGCCGAGCGGGCGGAGACACTCTCCGGCGGGCAGAAGAAGCTGCTCGAGCTGGCGCGTGCCTTGATGAGCGAGCCGCGCATCATCCTGCTCGACGAGCCCGGCGCCGGAGTGAACCCGACTCTGATGCGCTCTCTGGTGAAGGCCATCCAGGCGCTTCGCGCCGCCGGGCGGACGTTCTTCCTCATCGAGCACGACATGGATCTGGTCACCGAGCTCTGCGATCCCGTGATCGTGATGGCTCAGGGGCGGACTCTCATGGAGGGCCCGTTCGCCGAGGTCCGGCGCGATCCCCGCGTGCTCGAGGCGTACCTCGGGACCGCCGCGTGACGGCACTCCTCGAGGTGCGAGACCTCTCGGCCGGCTATGGCGACCACGAGATCCTCCGCGGCCTTTCACTGCGCCTCGAGGCCGGCGAGCTGGTCGCCGTCATCGGCCCCAATGGCGCCGGGAAATCGACCTTGCTGAAGGCGCTGGCGGGTCTCGTGCCGCCGCGCGGGGGCGGATCGCGCTGCAGGGCGCCGACATCACCGGGGCGGGCACTCGACGGATCGTCGAGAGCGGGCTCTGCTACGTGCCGCAGGAGGCCAACGTCTTCCCGTCGCTCAGCGTGTGGGAGAACCTGACCATCGGCGCGTGGACGGCGAGCCGCTCGTTCGGCGAACGGGCGGCGGCGGTTGTCCAGCTGTTTCCGATCCTCGCCGCGCGACGACGCTCGCGGGCAGGGACGCTCTCCGGCGGCGAGCGCCAGATGCTGGCGATGGCGATGGCGCTGATGGTGGAGCCGCGCGTGCTGCTTCTCGACGAGCCCTCGGCCGGCCTCGCGCCCGCGCTGCAACGCCTGGTGTTCGATCGCATTCGCGAGATCAACGCGCGAGGTCTCGGCATCCTTCTGGTCGAGCAGAATGCGCGCGAGTCGCTCGCCCTGTGCCGGCGGGCGTACGTGCTCGCGATGGGGCGCGTGCGCGCGGAAGGACCTGGCGACGTGCTGCGCGACGACCCTGACATTCGGCGTCTCTATCTTGGCGGCTAGACCTCACGCAGGAGGCCCGGACATGGCGACGATGACGCGACGCGAGCTCTTGAAGGCCTCGGCCACGACCGGACTGGTGCTGGGCGCGCCGGCGATCCTCGCGGCGCAGTCGAAGGCGCCGATCAACATCGGGACCTTGTGCCCGCTCACGGGCGCCGGCGGCTCGTACGGCCCGGACATGCAGCGCTCGGTGGTGGCTGTCGTCGAGCGGATCAACAAGGCGGGGGGTATCCTCGGCCGGCCGGTGCAGCTCTTTCACGAGGACGACCAGACCAGCGCCGAGGCCGGCGTGCGCGCGGCGCGAAAGCTGATCGACGTCAACAAGGTCATCGCCATCGTCTCCACCTGGGCCTCCGCCGTCACCCTGGCTGTCCGGCCGGTGTGCGTGGAGGCGCAGGTGTTCCTCATCGGCGTGTCGGGGGCCGACGCGGTGACGCAGGGCGACCACAAGGGCTACGTCGCGCGCACCCAGCCCAACACGAAGCTCCAGGGGAGCATGTACGCGAAGTTCGTCGTCTCGAAGAAGGAGTGGAAGCGCGTCGCGTACCTGGCGCTGCAGACGCCGTACGCCCGCTCGTTCGGCGACGCCTTCAGCGGCATCGTGCGGGCCGCCGGCGTGACCATCACCGACGACCTCATCTACGAGGACAAGAAACCGTCCTACCGCAGCGAGGTCACGCGCATCCTGGCCACGAATCCCGACCTGATCATGCTCGAGGGCTACACCCCTGATTCGGTCGTGATGGCGAAGGACATCTACAAGGCGGGCTACAAGGGCGCGATCCTCGCGCCGAGCTTCGCGGTGAACGCGAAGTTCATCGAGGGCGCCGGCCCCGACGTGTCTGAGGGCATCTGGAACATGGACCGGGCGCCCCTGTTCGACTCTCCCGCCTACAAGGAGTTCTCCGCGGCGGTGCCGCGCAACGACACGAGCCCCTACGCGCCGCAGGCGTGGGACCAGATGTCCATCGTGGCGCTGGCACTGGCGGCCGGGAAGGCGAGGCGTCGGGCACCGTGATCAGGACCACCTGCGCGCGGTCGCCAACCCGCCCGGGACCGCGGTGTACTCCTTCGCCGAAGGCGCGAAGCTCCTCGCCGAGGGCAAGAAGATCAACTACGAGGGCGCGTCGGGGGCGTGCGACTTCGACGCGATCGGCGACATCCTCTCGGCGCCCTTCGCCGTGCAGCAGGTGCGCAAGGGCAAGTCCGAGCTCGTGACCGTCATCAATCCCTGATCGGCTCGCGCGCGGATGCCGCCCATCGCGCAGTACGTCTTCAACGGAATCGTGACGGGCGGTATTCTCGCCCTCCCGGCGGTCGCCTTCTCGCTGCTCTGGCGGCTCCTGCGCTTTCCCAACTTCGCGGTCAGCACGTACCTGACGGTCGGCGCCTACGCCGCCCTCGTGCTGAACGCCGGCGCGCACGTGCCCCTCGCGGTGGCCTGGCTCGGCGCGCTCGTCGCGACCGGTGCCGTCGCCCTCGCGGTGGACCGCATCGCCTTTCGCCCCATGCGGGGCCGGCGGCCGTTTTCGCTCGCCATCGCGTCGATCGGCGTCGCCTTCGTCCTGGAGAACGTCGTGCGCTTCGCCTGGGGCAACGACTTCCGCGCCTACGACGTCCCGGTGACGCGCGCCGCCAGCGTGGCCGGGCTGCGCATCGGCCGCGACCAGCTGTTGATCCTCGGCGCCGCGGTGATGCTTGATGATGCTGGCGCAGGCGTTCCTGCTCCGCACCCGGCTCGGCATCGCGATGCGCGCAACGGCCGACAACCCGCTGCTCGCTGCTGTCAAAGGCGTCCCCACCGATCGCGTGATCGCCGTCGCCACGTTCGGCGGCGGCGCTCTGGCGGGCGGCGCCGGCGTCTTCCTCGGCCTGGACGCCAGCATCGACCCCCTGATGGGCGGCGGGCTCATCATCTCGGTCTTCGCCGCGGCGATTCTCGGCGGCATCGGCTCCGCGCCTGGCGCCCTCGCCGGGGCGCATGATCGTGGGCATCGTGGAGGAGACCGGCACCTTGTTCGTGCCCCCGACCTACAAGACCGCGATCGGCTTCGTGATCATCCTGGCCGTCCTGCTTGTCCGCCCGAGCGGCCTCGCCGGCGCGCGCTCGTGACGAGCCGCGCGTGATCGCGTACCTCACCGCCATCCTCACCCTCGTCGGCGTGCGCGCGCTCCTCACCCTCGGCCTGAACGTCCAGTGGGGGCTGACGGGCCTGGTGAACCTCGGCGCGGTCGCGTTCTTCGCCGTCGGCGCTTACACCTCGGCACTCCTGGCCGTCGGCGGCGTGTCCCTGCTCCTGGCGTGGCCGGCGGGCATCGCGCTCGCGGCGGCCGCGGGCGCCGCGCTGGCGCTCGTGGCGCTGCGACTGCGCGAGGACTATCTGGCCATCGTCACGCTCGGATTCGCCGAGGTGCTCAGGCTCTTTCTGCTCAACGAGGCCTGGCTCACCCGTGGCGCCAACGGCGTGACCGCGATCCCGCGCCCGCTCCACGCCTGGTTCCCGGCCAGTATCATTTCTTTTACTTGATCCTCGTGCTGGCCGCGGTCGGGCTGGTCTATGCTGCGCTCGAGCGCATGCGCCGCTCGCCCTTCGGTCGCGTGCTGCGCGCGATCCGGGAGGACGAGGTCGTCGCGGCCGTCGCCGGCAAGCCGGTCTTCCGCTTCAAGGTTCAGGCCTTCGCGATCGGGGCCGGCGTGGCGGGCCTCGCCGGGGTGCTCTTCGCGCACTATCTCGCGTACGTCGAGCCGAACATGTTTCTTCCGCAGGAGAGCCTCTTCGTCTGGCTCGCGCTCATCCTCGGCGGCAGCGGTAACAACCGCGGCGCGCTCCTCGGCTCGCTGGTGCTCCTCGGCCTGCTGGAAGGGAGCCGGTTCGCCAAGGACGTGATCCCGTTCCTGACGGGCGTGCGGCTCGCCGCCGCGCAGCAGATTCTCGTTGGCGTGGTGCTCGTGACGATGATGATCCGGCGGCCGGAAGGGTTGCTGCCGGAGAAGCCTGGAATCAGGCTGACAAGGGAGGAGAACGCGATGCGGGTGGGGTTCATCGGCCTTGGCAACATGGGGGCGCCGATGGCGGGGTTCGTGCGCCAGGCGGGGTTCTCGCTCATGGTCCACGATCTGCGAAGAGACGCTGCCGCCCCGCTGCTCGAACGCGGCGCCGTGTGGGCGAATTCGCCGCGCGAGGTAGCGGCGCAGTGCGACGTCGTCTGCGTCTGCGTCCCCGGGCCCCCGGAGATGCGGACGGTGACCCTCGGTGCCGGAGGCGTCCTGGAGGGCGTGCGGTCGGGAGTGGTCGTGATCGATCACACCACCAACGATCCCGCCGTCGTCCGCGACGTGGGCGCGGCGCTCTCCACGCGCGGGGCGCAGCTGCTCGACGCGCCGCTGGACGGCGGACGCGAGGGCGCCCTCGAAGGCCAGCTCAACCTGTTCGTCGGCGGCGACGAGGCGATCCTGAGGTCCGTGAAGCCCGTGCTCGATACGTTTTCTCGGAGCGTGGTCTGGGTCGGAGAAGCTCGGCGCGGGGTCGGTCACCAAGATCGTCCACAATGCGCTCGCCATGAGCGTCGACTTGCTGATCGCCGAGTGCATGACCCTGGGGGTCAAGGCGGGTGTCGCGATGCCGCGCCTCGTCGAGGCGTTCGGGGCCGGATGCATCGTGGGTCAGAACATGACGTTCACCAAGCGTATGCCGGCGACCTTGTTTCGCGGAGACTTCACCGCACGTTTCGCCCTGGCGCTTGCCCACAAGGACTTCGGCCTGGCGGCGGACCTCGCCCGAGCCCATGAGGTCCCCACGCGTCTGCTCGATCTCTGCCGGATGGAGCTGCAGGAGGCCATGAACCGCGGCTGGGGCGACGCGGATCGGCTCAAGGCCTCGACGCTGCAAGAGGAGCGCGCCGGCGTGAGGCTGAGACTGTGAACCTGGAGTGCTCCCCAGTGCTTACTCGCGCGGGGAGCACTCCAGCCTCCAGCTAGCGCGTCAAGGCGTCAGCTGCCGCAAGGGTCCCTCGAGATTCGGGAAGTTCCGCGTGCTGAGCGCCTGAACCCCGGCGTTGTGGTCCCCGTTGAACCGGGTGACTGCCCCAGGACATCCCGCGTTCGCGGCGTCCGTGGGCGAGTTGAACCACAAGCCCAGGTGGAACGTATGGATCGGCTCGGTCGCCGGGTTCGAGGCAGCATCCGGGAACGGTGCGTGGTCGTGCACGACCGGAGCCTCCTGGCCGGCCGGAGGCTGCGCGACGATGAACGTCTCGATGTTGAAGCGCCCGATGAACTTCTGGTGGCCTCGTCCCTCGTGGTTGGTCTCGATGTCGCCCTGGTACCACGCCAGGCCAAAGGGCGCGTTGGGGATCTGAATCACGAAGAAGTCGAACTCCGTTTTCGGCGGCAGTCCGCTCACGTGCACGTCCATGTGCTCGACGGGCCCCTTCGACTCGATGGTCACTCGGGCCATCGCATCAGGTAGACAGCCGGCGTTTAGCGCGGTGGCCGAGCGCACCATATCGAACTCGATGCGCTTCTCGTCGTCCGCCGCGGCGGTCCCCGCTTCTGCCGAGGAACAGTCCCGGTCAGCGCCGCGAGCCCCACCAGGCTCAACCTCGTCATGCGATGTATCAGCTCCATCACAAGTCCTCCTGTTCGAGCGTCTAGGGTTCAAAATCGGACATCTGGTGGACGTCCTGGGAGCTCGCAGGAGGAGAACGAAGCAGCGATCGCCAGATAGGCGGAAGGCGCAGCAGCGCGAAACCGCAACAGGTGTGATTGACTCGCGAGTCGGCCGACGGGTCGGTGCCAGTTGTCAGGAGGGGGCCGACGACGAGGGCGCCGGCGAACTGTTCGGTATCAGGGATGCCGTCGGCGGCGACCAGCAGAAGGCAGACTAGCCCGGTCCACGCGAATAGCGCCCCGACACTTCGACCGCCGGTTGCGAGACCCGACAGCACCAATGGTTAGAGCGCCGGCACGCCGATCTTCGATGAGAGTCACGAAACCATCGCGATGGCGGAGAGACTCCAGGACCAAGGTGTGGTGGTGCGCGCAAATGCCATGCGTCGGCTCCGGGTTGTCGAGCGGCTCGCGCTCACCCATGTAGCCGGGCTGGCCCTCGCCGCAACACCAGGCACACAAGATCTTCATCCGGGCGCGACAGGGTAGCGAAAGCGATGCCACCTGGATCCCGGGCTGCTGCCGAGAGCTTAAAGCCGCGCGGTGAGTGATGTTTCTGGATCGCGACGAGACGCTCGCGGCGGCAGGCGCCTGCGCGAGCTCCGCGAGGAGACCGGCTGGGAGGGCAGTGGTGGAGTCTCTGCGCATCAACTCGCGGCCGGATCGGCCGCGCGAGGATCAGCAAAACATCGCCTTCGACTTCCACTCATCGAGCCCCTGGAGAAGCGCGGCGAGCCCGATGCGGAGTCATCGGACGTGCAGTGGATCCCGATAGGTCAGGTGTGCTGTCGCTCGACCTCGCATTCGATCACACATGGATCTCGGTCTCGGTCCTATCCTCGACGCTCGCCGACGCAGCGTCGCCACGCCGATCTGCATCTGAGCGCGAGCCGATCAGACCCTTTGAGGAACTCGAGCATGGCGTCGTTGACCTCGCGCGCTCGCTCCTGCTGCGTCCAATGCCCGCACCCCGGCAGCATGACCGTCCGCCGAAGCTGGGGCACGAACCTCGAGAGATTCGCGAGGAGCTGATCCATCCCGGGAACCGCACGACGAGATCGCGGTCCCCGGCGACATAGAGCGCGGGGACGTTGACGACAGCGCCCGCGAACGGCGCCAGCAGCTCCCAGTTGCGATCGATGTTGCGGTACCAGTTGAGCCCGCCGCGAAAACCGGTGCGCCCGAACTCCCCGGCATAGAACTCGATGTCGGCGGCGGTCAGCCACGGCGGCAGCGTCTCCGGATCGATCATGTGAACGAGAAAGCCGCCGCCCCGAGGCACCATGGCAACGTTCTCACGTGCCGGCGCGCTCGCCCGAGCCGGAGTACGCGAGCCGGCGCATCGTCGCGCGCACGTCGCGCTCGAGCTCGGCCTCCGCCACTCCCGGAGTCTGGAAGTAGAGCTGATAGAAGATTGCCTCGTCGGTCTTCGGCATCATCGTCGTCGGGCGCACGGAGCCACGCGGCCGGAACGGGACGCTGAGACCGATCACGGCGCGGAAGACGTCGGGCCGCAGGAGCGCGGCGTGCCAGGCCACCGGCGCGCCCCAGTCGTGCCCGGCGATCACCGCCGATTTCTCGCCGAGCGCGCTGACCAGGCCGACCATGTCGCCGACGAGGTGCAAGAGCGTGTAGGCCTCGATCTCCGCCGGCGCGTCGGTCTGGCCGTAGCCGCGCATGTCCGGCGCCACCGCGTGGAAGCCGGCCGCGGCCAGGGCGGCGAGCTGGTGGCGCCAGGAGTACCAGGATTCCGGGAAGCCGTGACAGAGGATCACGAGCGGGCCGGCACCCTGCTCGGCCACGTGCATGCGGATGCCGTTCGTCTCGACGGTGCGGTGCGTGACCTCGCTCATGGCTGGTTGCCTTCCTTTGGTCCGGACATCATGGCCCGTACGCGCTGCACCAGATCCGGATCCTGATAGACGCTGCGCGGCTTCAGCAGATGCTGCACCTCCGACGTGAGCCGGTGAACGGCCGGGTCGCGAGCGGCGAGCTTGCCGAGGGCGGCTCCGAACTTCAAGGTCTGCTCGAAGTCGGCCGGCCGCTCGCCACGGGTGTCCGGGTGAACGAAGTCCGGAATCGCCGCGGCCGCCCACGGCGTGTCGATGATCCGCGCGACTTCCGCGAAATAGGCGGGCGCCAGCTCGGCCGAGCGCATCGCGCTCGCGCGCGCGGGCCGCGAGGAGTCGCCCGAGCGCCACCGCCTCCAGCGCGGCCACGCTCATGCCCTGACCGTAGATCGGATTGAAGCGGCAGATCGCGTCGCCGATCGGCAGGATGCCACGCGGGAAGCTCTCATACGCGTGGGTAGTGGCGGAGCACGCTCTCGTTGAAGCGGAAGCGCGCGATGTCGCCCAGACGCTTCGCGTGCTTGATCGCGTTGTAGATGGTCGGCGCCCGCAATCCCTTCGCGTACTCCATGAACCCCGCCTCGTCGCCGGGAGGAATGTCACCGTGACGGCCCCCGACGGTGGCGATCCAGCGCTGGCCCTCGAGCGGCAGCATGAGCGATCCCCGGCTGGCCCGGCCGATGCCCGGGAAACAGAACACGCCCTTCCAGTCTTTTGGCGCATCGTCGGGAATCGCGAACACGGCGGAGGCATAGGCGAGATCGACGCCGATCGTGGTCTCGGCGGGCGGTACCCGGCCGAGTGCGGCGAGCGCGTCGAGCGTGAGCATGCCGCGGCCGGAGGCGTCGATCACCAGATCGGCGTCGATCGATTCAGGTCGTCCCGACGCATCGGTATAGCGCACTCCGGTCACCGCGGCGCGGTCGGCCCGGTGCACGAGCTCCTGCACGCGGCACCCCTGTCGCAGCTCGATCGACGGCAGCTCCTGAACCCGCCGGCGGACCGTCAGCTCGACGAGAGGCCTCGACATCGCAAAGGCGTCGAAGCCGAGATCACGCTGCGGAAAGGGGTCGAAGCCCGGGCGCTCGACCCGCATGTCGAGCCCGACGCGGAACCGGACCGCGCCGGCGCTCGAGAGACTGTCTTCGAACCCAGGAAAGAGCTCGGCGAGCGCGCGCTGTCCGCCGGCGAGCAACGCGTGCACGTGCCGGCCCTGTGGCACACCGTGGCGGTCGAGGGGATCGGCGGGCAGCACGTCGCCCTCCAGCACCAGCACCCGTTCGAAGTGGTCCGCGAGCGCCCGCGCCGCGGTGAGCCTGCCCATCCCGGCACCGATGACCACCGCTTGCTGTCCGATGAAGCTCGACATCACTCACCTCCGTCCGCCCGGGCTCTGAGCCCAAGCCGCTCGAGCCGAGGCAGCACTTCCGCCGCGAAATACGGTAGCTCCCTGAGATAGTCCACGAAGTTGATGGCCAGGCCGTCCAGCCCCGCCGCCCGAAGTCGCGAGAACTCCCTCACGACAGCATCAGGATCACCCACGACGCAATAGGACCCACGCGCCAGTGCTCGTCGCGCGAGCGGATTGTGCGCGCTGTGGACCAGGCGCTGCGGATCGTTTTCTCGGCGGCTCTCCTTCGCATGCATATCGGCCAGATGGTCGATCGCGCCCCAGTCGGCGTGATCGACGACGTACTGCAGATAGTCATCGGCCTCCTTCTGGGTAGGACGGCAGATGATACCCACGGGCGACCACACCTGGATGTCGCGGCCGCGCTCGCGCGCCAGTTTCTTGGTCTCGGCGATTCGCGCGGTGCTGGCTTCCGGTGTTTCGACCGCGTCGAAGTGCATGTCCGAGTGACGGATGGCGAACCAGCGACCCGTGTCGGAGCTCCCGGCGTTCATCATCAACGGGTCCGCGTTCCCGAATGGCCGCGGCGAGCCTTCCACGCCGTGAAGCCGGTAGTAGCTCCCTTCGTAGTCGAAACGACGCTTCGCCGGCCCAGACCCTCTTGACGATGCTCCACCATTCCTCGCCCTGCGCGTAGCGGGCGTCGTGCTCCTTCTTGGTCACCCCGAACATCTGGAACTCGTCCTCGTTCCAGCCACAGACGATGTTCACGCCGAGGCGCCCTTGTCCGATGTGGTCCGCGGTGGCCATCTGCTTACACGCCACGAGCGGATGGTGCAGGGGCACGTGGACCGTGCAGAACACGCGGAGGCGACGGGTGGCCGCCAGCAGACCGCACGCCCAGGCGATCGACTCGAAGCTGGAGCCGTTGGGGTTGGAGTCGCCGCCATAGCCTTTCCAGCGCGCGATGGGCACCATGCACTCGATCCCGATGTCGTCGGCCATCTGCGCCAGCTTGAGGTTGTTCTCCCAGCTGGCCTGCCAGCTCTCCGGGAAGCGTCGCGTACGTTCTCCCGCTCGAGCAGTTGGCGCCGAAGAGTCCGAGTTGAAGGCGGTTGCCGTCCATGAAAGGGAGCATAGCCTTTTCGCTGGCCCCGGTGGCGCTGGCGAGTAACCTTGGATTCACGACGGTCGAGCTGCGCCGCATCCAGAAGCTCGTCGTTGAGCACGAGCCACAACTGCTGGAGGCTTGGAATGAGTACTTCGGAGGGTCGCCCGGGCGAGCGTGTGAGGGGCGTCCGGTTTACCGAGGACGACCTGATCGTCGATCTCCTGGACGGGCGCACCATTTCGGTGCCGCTCGTCTGGTTTCCGCGTCTCCTGTCAGCAACCCCCGAGCAGCGCGCTAACTGGCGTGTGGCCGGCGGCGGATTCGGTATCCACTGGCCTGACGTCGATGAAGACTTGAGTACAGAGGGCCTGCTCCGCGGTGCGCCGGCCCCGCGAGGCTCCGCGTCGACCGGTCGGACAACCGGGGGCTGATCGGGTCGCGTCCGTTAAGTTTGCCGCCGCAGCCGCGGGTCGAGCAGATCCCGCAGACCATCCCCGAGAAAGTTGATCCCCAGTACCGTGAACAGAATCGCGAGTCCCGGGAAGACCGCGATCCATCCCGCCACCGTCAGATAGTCGCGCCCCTCGGCGAGCATCCGACCCCACGTCGGCGTCGGCGGCGGCACGCCCAGGCCGAGGAACGAGAGCGCCGACTCCATCAGGATGATCCGCGCCACCTCGAGCGTCCAGATCACCATGACCGGTGCCAGCACGTTGGGGAGGACGTGGCGCGCGATGATTCGTGTGTCGTGCGCTCCGAGCGCCCGGGCCGCCTGGACGAACTCGCGTTCGCGCAGCCCGAGGCTCAGCCCGCGCACCACGCGCGCGTAGATCATCCACGTGGTGATCGCCATCACGATCACGAGATTTTTCAGATTGGCGCCGAGCAGCGCCACCACGGCCAGCGCTAACAAGATCAGGGGAAAGGCCAGGTTCAGGTCCGCGAGGCGCATGATGATCGTATCGACCCGCCCGCCGCGGTATCCCGCCACCAGCCCGGCGACCACCCCCACGACGGCGCCCAGGAACGCCGCCAGCACGCTGATCGTCAGCGAGATCTGGGCGCCGTAGATCAGTCGGGAATAGACGTCTCGCCCGAGGTGGTCGGTGCCCAGCGGGTGACGGAGTGAGCCGTCCTCCGCCCAGAACGGCGGCTTGAGCGCCACCGTCAGGTCCTGGTCGATCGGATCAGTGGTGGCCAGCAGCGGCGCGGCCAGTGCGGCCACGATGACCAGGCCGATAATCAGTGCGCCGGCGCTGGCCAGGGGCTGCGCCGCACGAGCCGGATCGAGGGATTCAGCTACGTCACCCGGATGCGCGGATCGAGCCAGAAGTAGAGCAGGTCCACGGTCAGGTTGATCAACACCACCGCGGTGGCCAGGATGAACACCGAAGCCTGGACGACCGGATAGTCGCGGTTGAGGATCGCCTGGATCGTGAACAGCCCGACTCCCGGCCAGGTGAAGATCGTCTCGATCACCACGGCCCCGCCGAGGATGTAGCCGAACTGCAGGCCGACCACCGTGACCAGCGGGATCAGCGCGTTGGGCAGGGCGTGGCGGCTCGTCACGAACAGCTCGCGCAGCCCTTTCGCGCGGGCCGTGCGCACGTAGTCCTCGGAAAGCATCTCGATCATGGTCGAGCGCACCAGGCGGGTCAGCAGCGCCATCAGGTTGATCGCGATGGCGGCCGCCGGCATCACGACGTGCAGCACGCCGCCACGCCCGGACGTGGGCAGGAGTCCCCACGAGACCGCGAAGAGCAGGATCATCATGATCGCCAGCCAGAAGTTCGGAACGGACTGGCCGACCAGTGCCACGCCCATCGCCAACAGATCGACCGGGCCGCCGCGATGGGTGGCCGCGAGCACGCCAAGCGGCACCGCCAGGACGATGGCGAGCAGCATCGCCGTCACGGTGAGCTGAAGGGTGGCGGGAAGCCGCGCCGCGATCAACGGCAGCGACTGCTGGCCGTGCCGCAATGAGACGCCGAAGTCGCCGTGGACCGCGCGCTTCAGGAACCGCCAGTACTGAACGAACAGCGGATCGTCGAAGCCCCACTCAGCCCGGAACTTCTCGATCTGCGTCGCCGTCGCACCGGGCGGCAGCATGATCTCGGCGGGATCCCCGGTCAGGAACGTCAGGAAGAACGAGACGACGGACACTCCAAGGATGACCAGGACCGCGGTCGCCAGCCGGCCGGCGATGTAGGCCCGCACCTCAGGAGGCTCTTACCCCTTCAGCAGGAGCGGATAGAGCCACTGGGTCTCGTCGGGGCGTGGCGTGTAGTCCACTCGGGCGCTCATCCCGAATGCGGCGTCGGCCTGGTAGAGAAAGATGAACGGCGCCTCGTCCTTGATCAGCTTCTGCACGTCGCTGTACTGCGGCGCGCGCTTCTTCGGATCGTCGGTCGCCTCGATCCGGGTCAGCATCTCGTCGAGCTTGGCGTTCTTGTAGTGCATGCCGAGGCCGCCTTGCGTCATCCAGCGGATCACCCAGGAAGGCTCGAGGTAGGCGTCGCCGATGCTGTAGATGAACAGCGGCGCGGTCTTGTTCTGGACCCGGCGCGGGCCGAAGGCGGAGAACTCGAAGACGTTGGACTTCAGCCTTGATCCCGACTTTCTGGAGATAGCCCACGATCGCCTCGGCCGGCTTGGAATGATCGGCGATGCTGCCGGTGAAGCTGTCGAACTCGACCTCGAAGCCGTTCGGGAAGCCGGCCTCGGCCAGCAGGGCCTTCGCCTTTGTTCGGGTCGTACGGGTAGGGCTGGACGCTCGGGTCGTAGCCCAAGGCACCCTTGTCGACGACCGTGGCCAGGCGGGTGCCGTGGCCGAAATAGAGGGTCTTGAGGATCGCGTTGACGTCCACCGCGTAGTTCAGCGCCTGGCGCACCTTGACGTTGTCGAAGGGCGGTTTGCGCACGTCGATCGTCACGTGGAAGATGCGCGGCGCGGCGATCGTCTTGATCACGAGCTTGTCGTTCTTCTGGAGCTCGGCGATGCGCACGTGAGGAACCGGCGCGATCAGATCGACCTCGCCGGCCTGCAGGGCGGCGACCCGCGCGGCGTCCTCGAGGATCGGCCGCACCACGATCGTCTTCACCTTCGGCGCGCCGCGCCAGTAGCTCTCGTTCGCCTCGAGCACGAGCCGTTCGTTCTTCGCCCACGTGACCAGCTTGAACGGGCCGGTCCCATTGGGCTTGATCGCGATCGCCTCCTTGCCCGCTGTGTTGGTGTGCTTGGGCGAGAGCATCAGCCCGAACAGCTCGCCCAGACGCACCGGCAGGAGGAAGTCCGGCGTCTTGGTGATGACGTTCACGGTGAAGGGGTCCACGATCTCGGTCCCGGCGATCGTGCTGAGCTCGGAGCTGATGGTGGCCTTGGTCTCTGGATTCGTGGCGCGGTCGAGGGTGAACTTGACGCACTCGGCGTTGAAATCGTCACCGTTGTGGAACTTGACGCCCTTGCGCAACGTGAACTGCCAGGTCGTTGCGTTCACGCGCTTCCACGTCTCGGCGAGACCCGGCACGAGGTTGCCCTGGACGTCGCGGGCCGTCAGGCCGTCGTACACGTTGGCGATGAAGATCTGCGTGTTGCGCCCGACGGTCAGGTGCGGGTCGAAGGTGTTCGGCTCGGCCGCGAGCGCGATCTTGGCCTCGCCGGTCAGGCGCGGCGGATACCGGAGCGCCGGCGCGCAGTCCTGACACCGCGGCGGTGAGGCCCAGAACGCGCAGCGCGGTGCGCCGGGTCATCGTTCGCTTCTCGTTCGACATGATCGCTCCTCGCCGGCCGCCTCAGGCGCCGGTCTGCCGGCCCTTGACCTCGACGATGACATTGCGGAACGTCTTCGTCCCGATATTGCGCAGCGCGTGCCGCAGGGTGCCCTGGTTCCAGCGCATGATCGCGCCCGGCTTCACCTCGATCCGATCCACGGTGCCGTCGGCGTTCGGGCGCTCGACGAGGTCGCCCTCGACGACGACCGTCGTGTAGTCGAGGTAGTGGGTGTGCCACCCGGCGGTCTCGCCCGGCGCCAGCTCGATCCGCCAGACCCTCACGCTGTCGTCCTCGTACACGAGCTCGGTTCCGATCGGGTTGCCCTTCGGATCAGCGGCTTCGTTCGCCATGGCTCCTCCCGGGGCGAAAGTAGCACAGAGCGCGTATCATGGGCCGCCATGTCCTACGTCGGCGCGGCGCTGAGTCCGCGCGAGACGAAGAAGCTGGTCCTCGGGCGCGGCAGCTACATCGGCGACCTCACGATGCCGGGGCTGCTGCACGCCGCCTTCGTGCGCAGCCCACACGCGCACGCGCGGATCCGTCGGGTCGACGTCGACGCCGCGCGCGGGCAGCCCGGCATCGTCGCCGTGTTGACTGGTCACGATCTCGCTCGCGTGACGGCGCCGCTCAGGATTGCGCCCCCGATCGAGGGGCTGTTGCCGATGGAGATGTCGACCTTGCCGGTGGAGAAGGTCCGCTTCGTCGGTGACCCCGTCGCCTGCGTGATCGGCGAGCAGCGCGAGCAAGTCGAAGACGCCTGCGCGCTCGTGGACGTTGCGTACGAGCCTCTCCCGGCCGTGATCGACCCCGAACGGGCCCAGGATCCCGGTCTGCCGCTGGTCGACGAGACGATTCCGGCTCAATCGCGCGTACGCGGGCGTCTTCGCCAGCGGTGATGTCGCGGCGGCCCTCGGTGCTGCGGACCGGGTGGTCGCGGTGCGTTTCCATCAGGGCCGCCAGACGCACGTGCCGCTCGAGCCGCGCGGCTGTCTGGCGAGCTGGCTGCCCGGCGACGAGACGCTCACGTTCTGGCACTCGACCCAGATTCCGCATCCGATGCGCTCGGCGCTGGCCGCGCGGCTCGGGATCTCGGAGAGCGCGGTCCGGGTGATCACGCCGGACGTGGGCGGCGGGTTCGGTCAGAAGATCCCGCTCTATCGCGAGGAGCTGGCCACGGCCGCGGCTTCGCGGCTGCTGGGTCGCCCGGTCCGTTGGATCGAGACCCGACGCGAGAACCTTCTCGCCGCGCTCCATGCCCGCGAGGACATCGTCGACGTCCGGGCCGCGGTGAAGTCGGACGGCACCATCCTCGGACTGGACGTCGAGATCCTCACCGACTTCGGCGCGTACGCGTACTTCCCGGCGAACTACATGGCGCGTGTCATCGGCATGATGGTTCCCGGCGCGTATCGGCTGCGCGACTACCGCTACGCGATCACGGCCGTCCTGACGAACAAGTGCCCGGCCGGCCCGTATCGCGCGCCGATGCTGATCTGCAGCTGGGTGACCGAGGGGACGATCGACGCGATCGCTCGAGCCCTCGAGCTGGACCCGATCGAGGTGCGGCGTCGCAACATGCTCGTGGACTCGGACCTGCCATACACGACGGCGTCCGCGATGGTCTACCGCTCGGTCTATCCGCGCGACACGCTCGAGCGCGCGCTCGCGAGGTTCGACTATGCGGGCCGGCGTCGCGAGCAGGCGAGGGCGCGCGCGGCCGGACGGATCGCCGGGATCGGCGTGGCCACCTACGTCGAGCCGAACACCTACGGCTCTGAGTTCTACAAGACGGCTGGCATCCCCGGATCCGGGCACGACGCGGCGATCCTCCGGATCGAGCCCAGCGGCGCCGTCGCGGCCCAGATCGGTATCGTCAGTCAGGGCCAGACCCACCTGACGACGGTCGCCCAGGCGCTGGCCGACGAGCTGACCTTGCCGATCGAGAAGATTCGGGTCCAATCCGGCGATACGGCCGCCGCGCCGTACGGCATGGGCACGCGCGGCGCTCGCGGCGGCGTGGTGAGCGTGGGCGCGGCACTCGGAGCGGCGCGCGTCCTGAGGCAGAAGCTGTTGCGGATCGCGGCGCATCTCCTGGAGGCGCCGCTCGAAGACCTGGAGCTGGTCGACGGGGCGATTCGGGTTCGAGGCGCGCCGGCGTCGGGCATGAGCGTCGCCCAGCTCGCCCAGAAGGCGTACTTCGCGCCGACGGAGCTGCCGGCGGGGATGGAGCCTGGGCTCGAGGCGACGCACGCGTTCGATCCGCCGCCGCTGACGTTCTCGAGCGGGACCCATATCTGCCAGATCGAGATCGACTCCGAGACGGGAGGCCTGACGATCACGCGCTACACGATCGTCGAGGACTGCGGGCGCATGCTGAACCCGCGCATCGTCGAGGGGCAGCTTCACGGCGCGACGGCGCAAGGCCTCGGCGGGGCGCTTCTGGAGGAGGTCGTCTACGACGCCGACGGGCAGAACCACAGCGCGACCTTGCTCGACTACGCGATCCCGACGGCTGCGCTGATGCCATCGTTCGAAGTCGAGCACCTCGAGCGACTGGACCCGAACACCCCGCTGGGCATGAAGGGGATGGCCGAGGGCGGCGTGATGGGCGCCTCGGCGGCGATCTCCAACGCCGTCGCGGACGCGCTGGCGCCGCTCGGCGTCGCGGCGGGCCGCCAGCCGTTCACCGCGCGGCGGCTCGCGGAGGCCCTTCGGGCCGCGAGGCGAGGCACGTGAACGCGACCGACCTCTGCTTCACGTCTGCCGTCGAGCTGGCGGAGCTGATCCGTCGCCGGGCGTTGTCGCCCGTCGAGGTCACCCGCGCCGTGCTGGAGCGGATCGACCGGCTGAACCCGCGGCTGGGCGCCTATGTCGTGGTCCACGCCGAGCGAGCGCTCGGCGAAGCTCGCGCGGCCGAGCGGGCGGTGATGGCCGGCGAACCGCTCGGCCCGCTTCACGGCGTGCCCGTCTCGATCAAAGACAATCTCTGGACGGCCGGAGAGCGCACGACCTACGGCTCGCGCCTGCAGGCGGAGTTCGTCGCGCCCCAGGACGCCCCGAGCGTGGCGCGTCTGCGCGCCGCCGGGGCGATCTTCGTCGGCCGGACGAACCTGCCTGAGTTCGCGTGGCGCGGCTCGACCGACAACCGGTTGTTCGGCGAGTCGCGCAATCCCTGGGATCTCACGCGCACGCCCGGCGGATCCACCGGCGGCGGCGCGGCCGCCGTCGCGGCGGGGTTAGGGCCACTGGCGCTCGGCTCGGACGGCGCCGGGTCGATTCGCATCCCCGCGAGCTTCTGCGGCCTCGTCGGCCTCAAGCCGACCTTCGGGCGCGTGCCGATGTACCCGGCCGCCGGGGGCAACGAGCTGGTCGCCCACGTCTGTCCGCTCGCGCGCACCGTGTCCGACGTGGCCCTGATGATGAACGCGATCGCCCGTCACGATCGCCGCGATGCGTTCGCGCTCCCGACGACGGCGTGGACTACCTGGCGGCGTGTAGCGAGCCACTCGCCGGCACGCGCGGTGGTGACGCGGGTTCGGATCGCGTGGTCGGGAGATCTCGGCTTCGCTCCGGTCGAGCCGGAGACGCGCGAGATTGCCGAGACCGCCGCTCGCGCCTTCTCGGAGATCGGTCTCGCGGTCGAGGAGGCCAGCCCCGAGCTCGGCGATCCGAGCGCGATTCTGAAAACGCTCTACGGCGGCGCTCAGGCCGGCGCCCACGCCGCTCGCTCCGCGGAGCAGAAGGCGCAGATGGATCCGGAGCTGGTCGCGTACGCGGAAGCGTCGGCCGGCCTGAGCGTGGTGGAGTATCTGCGCGCGGTGGCGGCGCGCCAGGCGATGGTGGACGCGCTCAGACGATTCTTCGAGCGCTACGACCTGTTGCTCACCCCCACGCTATGCCTGCCGGCCTTTCCGCTCGGCGTCGTCGGGCCCAGCGAGGTGGCCGGCCGCAAGGTGACCCACCTCGGCTGGACACTCTGCTACCCGTTCAACTACAGCGGCCAGCCGGCCGTCTCCGTCCCGGCCGGATGGACGGCAAGCGGCCTGCCCGTCGGGTTGCAGATCGTCGGGCGACGGCTGGAGGACTCGCTGGTGCTCCGCGCCGCGGCAACGCATTCGAGACGCTTCGCCCGTGGGCGGCCCGGCGGCCGCCGGCGGCAGAGCTAGATTCTTCGTCGCCGCTGCCCACTCTGCTGGATCGCGACTCACATGGAGTACCGCTAGAACGACGACGACGTCGGGTTCGACCGCGAAGTAGACCGCATAGGGAAAGCGGCGGAGTAGAGCACGCCGAATTCCAGACTCGAGCTCTCGATATCTCTAGAGGATCCGCGCCGATCCGATCGTATGTGGTGCTTAACTGACCGAGAAACTCTAGACCGAGGCCCGGTTCTTTCTGTCTCATACCACTGGTACGCAGCCGCGACGTCAGAGGTCGGCTCGCGGCTCGGCTACCAGCCGATACTCGGTCACCGATCGGGACTTGTCAGGCTCCGGAGCACATCATGAGCGGGCCGTGCGCGGGTCGGATCTCGCCGATAGTCCGCAAGTCGTTCCTTAGCGAGCCGCAGATGTGACTTCGGCACTGGCAGTTGCTCGGGCCCCTGCGCGATACGATCCCAAAGCCTTTGCAGGTAGCGAATCTGCTCGGCCTTAGACAGCGTTTTGAAGCCCGCCGGCTCCGCAGCGGCGGTACGCCGCGTTGGCCGCTTGATTTTGCGCGGTCCTGAAGCCATGAGTCAATCTACGCAGCCGGGAGTGATCCACGTCAACGTGCCCGTGGAGATACAGCCGCCAAGGCGCCGACCCAGCTAGCCCGACCTCGGCAGCGTTCGCCCGAGCGTCCGAAACACATCGGCCACCGGCTCGGCGCCCAAAAGCTCCGGCGCAGCTTCGGGGTGACGAGCTTCGCGGCGATCGACTCGATCGTCTGCGCTGCCGCGGTGAGCTGGGCCTCGGCCTCCCGATCCCGGCCAAGTCTGGTGAGCACCTGGCCGAGAGCTGCTTGCCCGATCCAGGATTCGCGCGCCGTCCCGAGCATGCGCGCCTGATCCAGCGAGGCCGTCATGGCTCGCGCGGCGTCCTCTAGCCGCTCCCTGCGCCGCCAGGATCGCACCTTGTAGTCTCATGGCACGCGACGCGTGCTTGCGCTGGCGGCATTGGGTCGCGGCCTCGAGCGCACGCGAGGCCCAGGTCCAGCCTCCTCGTACTTGTCCTCGGCGAGCGACAGTTCGCCGCGTGACCTCCACAGCGAGCTCTCCCACGTCCAGCGGCCCCAGTTGTCGAGCTCCCGAAGCGATTCCGGCCTCGCGAAACGCCCGTTCGGCGCTCCCGTGGTTGCCGCGGTACGAGTTGCGCGAGACCGAGCTTCCAGAGCGAGTGACCGCGCGGCTCGGGCCACGGCCCAGAGTCGCCGGCTCGTCTCGTCGCCCTCGGTATTGAGTCGAATGGCCTCGTCGAGATCGTACGTCTCGAGCGACACGCCGCCGAACAGGTTCGGCATGCGCGCCAGGTAGAGCTTGTCGCCATGGCAGCCTCCGCGTATTCGCGCAAACTCCGGTAGTGCTCCAGCGTGCCCTCGTAGTCGCCACGGGCCAGAGCGGCGTGGCCCAGGTGATAGAGCGCGAGGCCCACCAGATAGCCGGAATGCTCGCGGCGCGCCAGCTCGAGCCCTTCGCGGAGATGCGCGACCGCCACGTCGTATTCGCCGTGCCACTCGAGCTGCCGGCCGGCGAACGTGAGGCACTGCGCCAGGAGGCGAGAATCGCCGACCTCACGGGCGAGACGCACCGCTTCGGACGCGTCGCGCATCGCCTCGACGACGGGCCATACACGCCGCCTCTGGCCTCGCCGCGGAGGGCGTGGCAACCCGCCTGGCCCGCCGTGTCGCCAATCTCGGTTGCGATCGCGAGGGCGCCGTTCACGGTTGCGAGGACCTCGCCGATCTTGTGGCCCCAGTTGTAGACGTTGGCCAAGCCGAGCAAGGTCGCCACTTCCTGCTTCCGGTCGCCGAGCTCGGCGGATCAGCGCGAGGGCTCAGCTCGAACTCGGCCACCGCGGCGTCGAACTCCGCCAGGATGAAGAGGACGCCCCCGAGCTTTCGTGGACGCTCGCTCAGCTCCCGGTCGCTCGCCGCCGGCCGCGCGCGAGCGGCAACCTCTAGCGCCCGGGCGTAGTGCTGTGCGTGCCTCCGCGCTCGCGAACGAGTGCGCGGCGCGGTCACCGGCGAGGACGCTGTAGCGAAACGCTTCGTCCCATTGCTCGCCCCTCGACGAAGTGGTGCGCCAGCTCCTCCAGCAAAGAGCGGCCCCGGCATTACGCTAACAGCAGCTCCTCGATCACGCTTGGTGTTCTGATTCTGTCCCACTGGCTTCCCTCTCACGCAGACGAAGTTAGCTCGTAAAGATCTGGATCGTCGTGCCAAGAGGCTATGAAACCCGCCGCATACAGACAGCGCTGGATGACCCCAGCCCGGGCCTTTGAAGAACCTCCAGGCCACAGGAGTCCCCGGCAGATGCAGCACCCAGCAGGTAAAATGAACTGATGGCGCCGATCGCTCGAGATGATAGACAACCGTTGCCACCGCCGAAAGCCAATCAAACAAGAGCGATGGCCGTTTTCAAAGATAAAACCGGTCGCATTTGATATCTGGTTCCCGGCTGACGCGAAGTCGCCTGCCTCTCACGCCTCTGATACTGATTTCAGAGATCTGGTGAAGGTTCCGCCAGTACTGAGTTTAAAGGGTGGGAATACTGGCCTTGTCTGGGTGGAGCGCCTACTGGCTGCCATTTCAACCATCCCTGATGGAGCACCCAGCTGGTCACAGGAGGGCCTCTGTCTCCTGGATATAGCTGACCTGATGATCCCGTGAGTTTGTGGTGCCGAGCGTGCAGCAAAAGCATAGCCTGAAGGGAGGTGGGCACATGAGAGCACTGCCAGCAGCCATGCTGAGGAGCAGAGAAAGATCTTCCAAACAAATGGTCTGTTGGGAGGTCCCGAACATTATAGATCAAACAGCAGTACCGTTCTGGTGGTGATAACCGTGAGTTAACAAAAATGAAAAAGCGCCTGATGCCAGGCGCAAAATCCATCGCGCGAAACCGCGCGTGGATCGCTGATCGCGGATTGAGAGCGAAGAGGAAGCACTGGCAACGCAGCGTTCGAGGCCGCCGAGCCGGCGCATCCCGTGCTCGACCTTTGCGATGATCTCGGGCTCACCGTCGAACTCGTCGATGCGGAAGTTCTCGCGAAGCTGATCCACGACGGGCAGGAGGGGCTGGATTGACCGAACGAGATGCAGCGGCCCTCGAGCCACGTCGTCGGCTCGCGCGTCGCCGCGAGCCGACGTTGGAATTCGAGCAGGAGCCGAGACTTCCCGATGCCTGCGCCTCGCCGGCCACGAGCACGACCTGCCCCCGGCCCTCGCGGACTCGATTGAACAGCTCCATGAGCGTGGCGATCTCCCGGTCTCGCCCGACGAGGGGCGTGAGGCCGCGCTCCTACTCGACGTCCAGCCGTGCCTTGCGGCCTCGCGACCGCAGGACCTCAGAACGCCTGGACCGGCACGTGACCTTTCACCGGCAGCTCGCCGAGGTCGACCGTTTCGAAATACCCGGCGACCAGCCGATGCGTCGAGGCGCCAACGAGCACGCTGCCCGGTCGCGCATTCTGTTGCAGGCGCGCGGCCACGTTGGTCGTGTCGCCGACCGCCGTGTAGTCCATGCGGAGATCGTCGCCGATCTTGCCGACGACGACCGGACCGGTGTTGAGGCCGATTCGCATCTCGAGGCTCCGGCCGAGGCGTGACGCCAGCTCGCCGCTCAGGTCACGGACGCCGTCCTGGATCGCGAGGGCGGCATGCACGGCGCGCCGGGGTGCGTCCTCGTGCGCGATAGGCGCGCCGAACAAGGCCATGACACCATCACCCGTGTACTGGTTGATCGTTCCCTCGAACCGGTGCACCTCGGTCGCGATCATCTCGAAGCACCGATCGACGACGGCGTGGATCTCTTCCGGGTCGCGCTGCTCGGCGAGCGCGCTGAATCCCGCGAGGTCGGCGAACAACACCGTCACTTGCCGCCGCTCGCCCTCCGAGCGCGGACCGCGTCTTGAGGATCTTCTCCGCGAGGTGCTGGGTGTGTATCCGACCGGGCGCGATCCGACGGCATGGCGCGCGCAGACAACGAGCTGATGGCCGCACTCATTGCAGAAGCGGCTACCGGGAAGGTTCGGATGCCTGGCAGGCAGGGCAGATCGCGTCCAGCGCGTACGCCGCATCCGCGACAGAACTTGGCGCCCGACGGGTTCTCTGTCCGGCAACCTGGGCAGTTCATCGTCGCGATGATACCTCAGTCGAGCGACCCGTCAGGGACAAAGGGCCCCGGTCGAGCGCTGTTGCCCGTTGATCCAGCCGCACCTGACTCAGTGGCGCCTTCGGCGTGAACCGCAGAACGATGAAATCGCCGAGGGGAGAAACAGTCCCTTCGCGAACTCGCCGCGTTCGTGCATGACGCCGCCCGGCCGGCCCCTGACCAGGCGCCGCGCGACGGTCAGCGACTCGACGGTCCACGATGACTTCCACACGAGCCGTGTCCGCGAATGACCATCTGAGGCGCTCGTAGAGCCCCGCGTAGCCTCGGCTCACGACGATGAGCACCTCGGCATCGGGAAACGATCGCGAGGGCAGGGACTCGAGGAGCTGGGCCGTGTGGTGCGCGCAGACGCCGTGCGTCGGCAGCGGGTTTTCGAGGGTTCTTTCTCACCCAGGTAGCCGGGCTGGCCCTCGCGGCAGCACCACGCGCATAGGATCTTCATCTCGAGACACACCAGATTGCGAACGCAATGCCACTGGATTCGGGGTCCGCTAAGAACCGGAAAAGCCGCGTTTCGCGATCTTTTGTGCCGCCGGGCTGGGCCGCCGGGGCGAGCCTTGAGGCGCCGATTCGGGCGAGACGCCCGATTTTCCGCGCACTTGTGCCCGGCAGGCGACGGATGCTCAGTGAGCGTGATTCCCAGGCAGGCGATGTGCGGTACGCTGGGACGACCCCTGGATGGGGAGGCGTAGTCGTCGGTCTCGCGGCCGGCGTACCGCGACGAGGGAATGATGCGATGAGCTGGCAGCGACCGTACCGAGAGCTCAATCCGGGAATCGAAGAGCTGGTCGTCAGAGTGCTGGAAGAAGGTAAGGGCGCGGCGCACAAGCCCGAGTGGCAAACGCTCGGAAACGTCACGCAGCTCGACTGCCACAATCCGCGCTGTCAGCGTGGCGGGGTCGACCTTCAGCACACCCTGCGTGAAATGGTCGCCACCCGGCGCGCGGAGCTGGAGAACGTCAAGATGTGCCGCGGCACCGAAGGGGGCGGGCCCAGTGTCGCGCCACGCCACTGTCTGAATCGCTTCGCGTTCCGCATCTCGCTTGCCTACAAGGTGGACGGCACGCAGTGACGCCGCGGGTCATAGACGCCGACGGCCACGTCCTCGAGCCGGCGGATACGTGGCTCAAGTACCTCGACCCGCACTACCGTGACCGCGCCATCCGCATCGCCCGGGACGATCGAGGATTCGAGGTCCTGCTGATCGACGGCCAGCCGCTGAAGACCCTCCGCGGCCAGCTCGGCGCCCTCGGCGGCATCGACATGGACACCGCCAAGCTCCTGACCCGCGGCCAGATCAGCTATGCGGAAGGGAGCCCGCCCGGCTCCTACGATCCCGCCGCTCGGCTACGCGTGATGGACGGCGAAGGCATCGACGCGCGTCCTGCTCTACCCGACCATCGGGATCTGCTGGGAGGGCCACGTCACCGACGGCGCCCTCGCGACCGCCTACACGCGCGCCTACAACCGCTGGCTGGCCGAGTTCTGTCGCGCCGAACCCACGCGCCTCTATCCCGGTGGCGCACATCTCGCTCCTCGATCCCGAAGGCGCGGTCGAGGAGACGATCCGCGCGCGCAAGGACGGCTGCGTCGGCATCTACCTCTCGCCGGACCTGGCGCGCGCGGCGGGCGGCACTTCGACGATCCGGTCTTCGCGCGGTTCTGGGAGACGGCGCAGGACCTCGAGATGCCGGTCGGCTTCCACGTCGTCGTGCGGGACCGGCAGTGGTTCAGACAGTGGCAGCGGCGGGACCCGTCGGACGGTCTCTTCAGCATCGTCTTCCTCGCCATCGACGTCATGGCGGCGTTCACCCAGATGCTGAGCGCCGGCATGTTCGAGCGCTATCCGCGCCTGCGGTGCGTCGTGCTCGAGGCGGGATCGAACTGGATCGCCGCCTGGCTCGACCGGCTCGACCACAAGTACCGCGTGCTCGCCCACCAGACACCGATCCGCATGGCGCCGAGCGAGTACTTTCGCCGCCAGTGCCTGATCTCGGCGGATCCCGACGAGTCGGTCACCGCCCAGATGATCGAGCACCTCGGGGCCGACTACTTCGTCTGGGCGTCGGACTATCCGCACATCGACGCGTCGTTCGGGGTCGTGCGCGAGTTGAAAGAGCGGCTCGCGCCGCTGACGGAAGAGGCGCGCCGCAAAGTGCTCGGCCTGAACGCGCAGCGGTTCTGCACCGGCTCGCGGGCTGAGCCCGCGAGCCGTCTCGAGCATTCCCTAGCAGAAGTCCTTCGCGATCTTCGCCACCCGCTCCGCCGCCGCCGGCCGCATCTCGCCGAGCGTGGCAACGAAGTTCGGGTGCACCATCCCGGACCCGAGATACGTCCACCGCTGCCCCTGCAGCTGCGTCGCCACGAACGTCTCGCGCTCGCTCGCGCTGAGCTTCCGTCCGGTCGCGCGCGCCAGGTTCTCGATGTCGAACTCGACCTGCTGGGCCAGAGCGCCCGTCGATCATGCGCGCCGATCTCGAGATATTCGCTCGACGGCACCGTCGATCGTCGGCCCGTCCATCGTGCTGCTCAGTGACTCGACCAGCAGCGTGTCGAGCTTGGCGTGCTGCGACTCCTCCATCCAGTGGTGCTTGAGCAGGCTCTTGAACTGCGGATCGAGCTCCTGGTTGTCCTGCACCGCGTCGGTCCAGTGCTCGCTGCGTCATCCACTCGATGTGCAAGATCGCCAGCGCCACCCCCAGCGGCTGGTGAGCCGAGCACGGCCTTCGCGACCGCCTCGGGCGGGCCGATCACCTCGCACGGCGTGCCGAAGCCGCGCTCGAACTCCTCGCGGAAGCGGCGGAACAGGTGGATGTGCTTGGCCTCCTCCGCGGCGAACCCGAGCAGCGCGCGCACGGCGTCGGAGTCGCCGTGAAGCTGCGGGCGCGCGTGATCGAGCACGAACGGCACGATGAACTCCTCGACGAGGCCGAACGTGTACAGATAGCCGATGGCCGCGGATCTGGTTCAGCGCCAGCCGCTCGCGCGGGCTCAGGAAACGTGCAGCGGCTCGACGCGCGCGAACGACTCCGGCATGAACGGCTTCGAGAAGTCGAGCGTCTTGTCGCCGCCGATCAGGTCCTCGACGCGCCAGTGGATGCGCTCCGACGCTGCCAGGGCTCGTCTGGTACGAGTAGCCGTGACTCTTCATCGCCTATCTCCTTTGGGTGCGCGATCGTCGCGCCTCGTGATCTCTCGGCTGTTGTTCCGCCGACGCGATTCCATGATTGCAGCCGCGATGCCACGACGCGCGCGAGCGATCTCGATGACTTGCGGCGAACCGACGAAACCGACGACTCGTCGAGTGGTCTCTCGGACATTCGACGGTTCTCCAGCAGTTCGGGCGACGTTCCTGAACCGGCGGCGCCGCGCGAGGCGGTAAGATGTCCGCCGTGACGACGGCTCGGCGCGTTGATGGGCCAGAGTCGCGGCATGGTCGCCCTGCGACAGCAGATCTCGCGCGTGCTCGGCCGCGCAGATCGACGCGGCGCGCCGCTCGCCGCCCATCCTCGTCCTGGGAGAGACGGGCACCGGCAAGGGGCCTGGTGGCCGCGACGATCCACCGGGCCGGCGCGCGGGCGCGCGGTCCGTTCGTCGACGTCAACTGCGCGGCCATCCCGGAGACGCTCATCGAGGCCGAGCTGTTCGGCTGGGAGCGCGGCGCGTTCACCGACGCGCGCCAGGCCAAGGCCGGGCCTGTTCCAGGCCGCGCACGGCGGCACGATCTTCCTGGACGAGATCGGGCTCTTGCCGCTTCCGCTGCAGTCGAAGCTCTTGAAGGTGATCGAGGACCAGCAGGTTCGGCGCCTGGGCGGCACGCGCAGCGAGGCGCGTCGACGTCTGGGTGATCGCGGCCACCAGCGAGGATCTCGACGAGGCCATCCGCGCCCGGCGGTTTCGCGAGGACCTGTATCACCGGCTGGCGGTCCTGACGCTTCGTCTACCGCCGCTGCGCGAGCGCGGCGACGACGCCGTCCTGCTGGGCGAGCACTTTCTCGCGCGCGCCTGCGACGACTACGGGCTCTGGCGCGCAAGACCTTGACACCGGAGGCGCGCGGCGCGCTGCGCGCGTTCGCCTGGCCCGGCAACGTACGGCAGCTGGCCAACGTGATGGAGCGTGCGGCGCTGCTCGACCGACTCGTCCGACGGTGGCTGCGGAAGCGCTCGGGCTCACGCCAGCGTCCGGCGACACCCGGCTCGTCGGCCCGAGAGATGTCGAGCCCACACCCCGGCGTCGCGCTCGAGGATGCCATGCGTGACGTCGAGCGCGCGCGCTTGCTCGGACGCGCTCGAGGCGAGCGGCGGCAACATCACGCGCGCAGCAGAGCGGCTCGGGCTGCCGCGCAACACCTTGCGCTACCGGCTGGACCGACACGGGCTCGCGCTCGACGCCGACTCGCCCCGACGGCGAGGAGGCCGTCCGGCCGGCTCGGTTCCCCGCGGCCCGACAGTGCGGTCGCGACGCCTCGCGCCCGGCCGAGTCCGTGCGCGGAATCGCGCCGCCTGACCTTGCTCTGAGTGGCCCTCGTCTCTCCGCGCGCCGAGCCGCACTCGTCCGAGATGTCACGCGGCGCTCGAAGGCGTCATGGACAAGGCGCGAGGGTTTCGGCGGCTGGATCGAAAGCGTCGGACCCGGCGGCGCCGTCGTGGTGTTCGGCATCGACCCGGCCGAGGATGCGTCCCGGCGCGCGGTGCACGCGGCCGTCGCCATCCGTCAGGCTGGCCGTGCGGGCCCGGCGCGACGACCGCTCCGGCCCGATGTGAGCATCGCGATCCACACCGCGAGCCTGAGGTGCACCCGGCGACGAGCGATGTCGTGCTCGAGAGCGAAGGCCGGCGCGCAGGCCTGCGCGGTCCTCGACGCGCTCGTCGCGGCGGCCGAGCCGGGAAGCGTGATCATCAGCGGCGCGCGCCGCCGGCTCGCTCGGTCGGCACTTCGAGCTGGCGCGGATCGGCGATCCCTCGGGTACCGAAGCCGCGTACCGGCTCGTGAGCTATGCCGAGCGCGAGCTACCGCGCGCGCGCGCTTCGTCGGCCGCGACCGCGAGCTTCGGCTGCTCGCCGACCGCTTCGAGCAGGCGCGCGCCGGCGCAGGGCAGGTGTGCATGATCGTCGGCGAGCCCGGGATCGGCAAATCGCGGCTCCTGCAGGAGCTCCGGCAGCGGCTCGGCGACGCGCGCGGCGTGGGTCGAGGCGCAGGCCGTCCCGTTCGGCCGGGCGATGCCGTTTCACCCGGTCGTCGCACATGCTGCGGCAAGCGTGCCGCGATCCAGGAAGGCGACACGCGACAGCGACCGTCGCCGCCAAGCTCGAGCAGCGCGTGCGGCGGCTGGACGAGCGTCTGGCGCCGACGCTTGCCGTTCCTGCGCGCCGATGCTGGGAGTCGATCCCGGGCGATCCGCACGTGTCGGCGCCATGGACCCGAAGCTCCGGCGGGTGGAGATCGTCAACGCCACGCACCGAATGCTGGCGCGAGCGGCCGAGGTCCAGCCGCACGTCATGGTGCTCGAGGACGCGCACTGGATGGACGCCGCCACGGAGGAATGGGCGGCCCGCCTGGCCGAGAGCATCGCCCGCGCAGCGCGTGCTGCTCGATCGTGACCTATCGTCCCGGCTACACGCCGCCCTTCGGCGATCAGACCTTCCACACCCGGCTCGCGCTCACGACCCTCGTCGACCGACCGACAGCGTGCACATGGCTCGCGGAGCTGCTCGGGGCCGCAGCCATACCGGACGACGTCGAGGCGCTGATCGTGAGCAAGGCCGAGGGCAACCCGTTCTTCCTCGGAGGAGCTCGTGCGCTCGGTCGAGTGAGCTGGGCGTCGTCGCGAGGCTCGCGGTGGCGCGCCGCTCGACGCCACACGCGTCCCCGATACGATCCAGGACGCCGTGACCGCGCGCATCGATCGGCTGGCGGAGCCGGCCCGGCGCGCGCTCCGGATCGCAGCCGTCATCGGTCGCGGAGTTCTCGCGCGGGCTCCTGGACCGGGTCGTCGAGACCGCGGCGCCGGCTCGACGATCTGCTCCGCGAGCTACGCGCCGTGGAGCTGATCCACGAGCAGCGCGTGCTTCCCCGACGTGTCCTACGCCTTCAAGCACGCGCTCACCCACGACGTGGCGTACGCAGTCCATTCCGGCTCACGAGCGCGCGCGTGCTCCACCGTCGGATCGCGCCAGGCGCTCGAGGCGCTCCACGGCGATCGCGGTCGGCGAGGTCGCCGGCGTGCTGGCGCCGCCACTACGTGGCGGCCGAGGACTGGGAGCGCGCGCTCGTGCACCTGCGTCCGCGCCGCGGAGGCGGCTGCCCGCGCGTTCGCGACCCGCGACGCGCTCGCGCTCTACGACGAGGCGCTGGAGGCCGCCGGCGCGTCTCCCGGGCGCCGCGCGCGCGTCATCGCGATCCACCAGGCGCGCAGCGCGCTCTACTTCGTCGTCAGCGATTTCGAGCGCTCGCGCGAGGCGGCCGAGCGCGCGCGCGAGCTGGCCCACGACGCCGGCGACGCCACCGCGCGAGGGCGTGGCGCTCGCCGCCATGGCGTGGGCCGCCACCGTGGGCCCGCGATCTCGACGGCGCCGTCGCGCACGCGCGCGAGGCGATCGATCGTGGCCGAGCCCGGTCGGCGCCGAGGCGGTGCTGGCCCGCGCCCAGTTCACGATCGGCTTCGTGCGAGGCGTGACGGGCGGCCTCGACGAGGCGAAGCGCGCGGTCGAGCAGCGCGCTCGCGGCGAGCCGCTCGGCCGGCGACATGGTGCATCACTCCGCTGGCGCTGACGATGGCCGGGGCTCATCAAGAGCTGGGAGGCGGAGTTCGCGGCGGCGGATCAGCTCGCAGGTCGAGGGGCTGGCGATCGCCCGCGAGCACAATCTCCTGATGCCGCTGCTCTTCAGCGCCTTCCTGCGCGGGCTCACGCTGACCGGCAAGGGCGACTACACCGCCGCGCTCGTCGCACCTTCCACGAAGGCCTCGAGCTCTCCGAGAAGGTCGGCGACGAGGTGATTCATCACCGGCTGCTCAACTGCCTGGGCTGGCTCCACTTCGAGCTCGGCGACCTCGACGGCGCGGCCGAGCTGCAATCGGCCGAGCGCCGACGGCGGGCGACGCCGGAACGATCCGGGCACGCTGCCGAACGCCGAGCTGAATCTCGGCGACATCTTCCTGGCTCGCGGGCGACCTGGCGCTGGCGCGCGCGAGATGCTCGACCGCGTCGACCGGTTCGCCCGCGATCCCGCGACGAGCGCCTGGATGCGCTTCCGGTACTCGATACGCCTCTACGCGAGCCTGGGCGAGCTGGCGCTCGCGCGAGGCGATCTCGACCAGGCCGACGGCGCATGCGCGGCGCTGTCTGAAGCTCGCCACGCGGACGAACGCGCGCAAGAACCTCGTCAAGGGCTGGCGGCTCGCGGGCGAGGTCGCGTCCGCGGCGCGCCGCTGGGCCGACGCGGAGCACGCGCTGCGGCGAGGCACGGACGATCGCCGAGGCCATCGGCAACCCGACCCAGCTCTGGCGCACGTACGCTGCGCTCGCGCGGTTCCACGCCGAGCGCGGCGACAAGGACGCCGCGCGCCTTGCCGCCGCCGCCGGCGCCCGCGTGGTGGACGGCGTGCTGGCGGAGCTGAGGGATCAGACCTTCGCGCGCAAGCCTCGAAGCGGCTCGCGCTCGTGCGCGAGCTTCGCTGCTACGGCGGGCTGACCCGAGCCACGCCAAGCTCGATCGCCGTGACGGGTGTTCCAGGATCCGATGGCAAGCGGATGCAGGACATCGATCGCGTAGCCGACGTTCAAGCGCTCACCGAGCCATCCTGGTCTGGTCGTCTGAGCGTCTAGAACGACCCCTGCGGCATCGTTCCGCTCTCGGAGATGCGTCACCGGATCGCCGTGTACGTCAGGTGCTGGCGGAACTTCGGCAGAAGTTGGCCATCGGGTCGCCGGAACCGAAGCTCACCGTCGGGCTCGCGATCGAGCTGATAGCCCTCCTCATGGACGGCGCGATGATGACGGCGACATAACAGCGCGAGATTCGAGAGCGTCGTAGGTCCGCCTTCGGGCCCAGTGACGGATGTGGTGGCCCTGGCCGAAGCGCATGCCGCAGCCGGGGAAGCGACAGCCGTGGTCACGATGCTGAAGCGCGCGGCGTAGCGCCGGCGGGATCGTGCGTGTTCGGGCGCCGACTTCGATCACACGGCCTCCGGCGTCGTGGCGCATGACGACCCGGCTTGCATCGCAGGCCAGACGCTGTGACGTTCCGCCGGAACGCGCATGCCGCCCTCGAGCGACGGACTGCCCGGTTTGGTCGGCGTCCACCAGGACGGCGGCGTCGACGTGCAGAACGACCTGGTACCGCTCTCCCGGGGCGCCGGGATCGATGCCCTGGTGGAGCGCGGTCTCGGCGAGCAACGCCAGTGCGTCGGCCTGCTGCTGCTCCATCGTCGGCGGGTCGGCGTCGGGCTCCGCCTCATGACGCCGCTGATACAGGTTCTCACGCGCCGCCTCCAGCGCCTTCAGGGAGCACGGCGCCCACCTCCTCGGCGCCAGCCGCCCTCGGATCCTGACCGCGCCGTCTTCGTCTTGATACACGTGCAGCGCACGAGCCGTGTGATGACGAGCGGCTTCCTGAGCCTCGAGCCTGCGGTCCATCCGGCGCCAGCCACGCACGATCCGCTCTCACGTGCTCGGCAGTGCCGGCGCGGCCCACCGCTAACAGTCTCGCTTCCGTCTGGGGCGTTGCAACACGAGTCAGCTCACGGAGCTTGGCATAGGACAGCTCGCCGCGGGCGAGTGCTTGCGACAGCAACGGCAAGGTGCCGAGCGCGCGCAACTCGGACGTGCTCTCGAGCTGCGCCCGGCGCGTATCCAACGCGCCAGGACAGCCACGCGGCGCAAGACCGAAAGCCGTTGTTCCAGCCTTCGCGAGCATCGAACTCGCGGATCAGATCCAGCAGCCGGGCGGTCGCGGCTTCAAGGTGAGCCGAGAGCTCGGCAATCTCATCGCCTAAACGGTCGAGCGGGAGCGTGCCCATGACGAGCCTCCTTCTTCAAGAGACTACTACATGCGAGTTTTGCGGAGCCTCTCAGGGGCCCGGGAGCGACGATCATGCTACGAGCGGCCGTTTTTGAAATCAGCGCTCTCAAGGCACGACCGGAAGCGCCTCACGCATCGCTGACGCGATTCTAGAGAACGGCGCTGCGAACAAGCGAGTGCGCGGCCGAAAAAGCTGTCAAGCAGAAAAACGCAAACCGGCAGGCCAACGACACCTGCCGGTTCGCGAAATCTCCGGGCGTATCGAAAATCAGACGCGAGCGCGAGCGAACAGCCTACAGCTTCGCGACGGCCGCCTTCGCGACGTCCTCGTCCTGCTGCGAGGTCCCGCCGCCCACGCCGCACGCGCCCTCGACCACGCCGTTGCGTGATGATCGGCACGGCGCCCATGCTCGGGATCATGTGGCCGCCCTCGGCGGCGGCGATGCCCTGGATGATCGGGCTGCCGGCGCGCTCGGTCAGCTCGCCGCTGGCGCGCCCGAAGGCGGCCGAGGCGATGGCCTTGCCCTGGGAGCCGTAGACGCTGCCCCAGATGGCGCCGTCCATGCGGTTGAACGCCATCAGGCGGCCGCCGGCGTCGCACACCGCCGCGCTGCACCTTGATGTTCATCTCCTGGGCCTTGGTGATGGCCGCTTGCATGATGCGATTGGCTTCAGCGAGCGTCAGAGCCATGGATGTCCTCCGTAAGTGTGAGTGCAGCGCTGACGCGAGTCTACTCGGCAGTCGTCCCGCCATCGATGACCAGCTCGCTGCCCGTCATGAACGACGACTCGTCGGACGCCAGGTAGATGCACGCCGTAGGCGACGTCCTCGGGCGTCCCGACGCGGCCCATCGGCAGCCGCCGCATGCGCTGCTCCAGCTGGGCCTTGTTCTCGAGCACGTCCTTGATCATGTCGGTCGCGATCGGCCCGGGATGGACGGAGTTGCAGCGGATGCCTTCCTTCGCGTGCTGGACGGCCGTCGACTTCGTGAACAACCGCACGGCGCCCTTGGTCGCGGTGTAGGCGGCGGTGAAGCCCGGGCGCGCCCGACCAGACCCGCCGTCGACGAGATGTTGATGATCGAGCCGCCGCCGGCCTGGCGCATCGCCGGGATCGCGTGCTTCGTGCCGAGGAAGACGCCTTTGACGTTGACGGCCATGATGCGGTCCCAGTCTTCTTCCGACGTCTCCTCGATCTTCGAGCGGAAGAGGATGCCGCGCGTTGTTGACGAGCACGTTCAGCTTGCCGTACGCCTGCACGGCCGTCGCGATCGGCCGCGCGCCAGTCGGCCTCGCGCGTCACGTTCAGGTGCACGTAGGTCGCCTTGCCACCGGAGGCGCTGGATCTCCGCCTCGACCTTCTTGCCCTCGTCGTCGAGGACGTCGCCGAGCACCACGGCGGCGCCCTCGCGGACGAACATCCGCCCTTCGACCGCGCCCTGGCCCGCGGGCGCCGCCGCTGATCAACGCCACCTTGCCGTCCAGTCGTCCCATCAGAGTGTCCTCCGAAGCTATTGCGGATGGGTTCTGCAGCCAGTCGATGTACGCCGCGATCCCGCCTCTCGAGCGTGTGCTCCGGGCTGGTAGCCGACCTCCGCCGCGCGACCCAGATCGGTCGCCGGATTGGTCGACCCGCCCGGCGTCTTGCCCGGCTTGAAGGCGCGAGCACCGCGCGCCCGGCACCGGCCTTGCGCACCGCCTCGAACGCGTCGCGGTTGGAGCTCGCGCGGCCCGGAGCGCGATGTTGTAGACGCGATGCGTGAGCTTCTCCGCCGTGTGCACCTGCTGGATGCCGCGCGCGACGTCCTTCACGTAGGTCCAGTCGGCCTGGTCGTCCTCGAAGATCTTGCCGTCGGGACGGTCGCTGAAGTCCGGCTCGGTGTTGCGGGCGGCGCCGTGGCACATGCGGCTGATCGGGTTGTGCATGCTGTAGTAGAACGGGCCGTAGATGCTGCCGATGCGCAGCGCGACCACGTCGATCTTGGTCTGGGCCGCGTAGAAGTGCGCGTGCATCTCCATGCCCTTCTTGAAGGCCGAGACCTGTGTCGGCGAGCATCACCGGCAGGGGCGTGTCCTCGCGATAGGGGCCGTTGCGGGATGCCGCCGTAGACGCCCACGGAGCTGCCGAGCGACACGCGCCGCAGCCCGAAGGTGCGCGCGGCCTCGAGCACGTTCTGCAGGCCGGCCGTGTAGAGATGATAGTCGGCCTGGGTCGAGAGGCTGCGCGCGGGCGGGGCCATCAGGTTCACGATGCTCTCGACCTGGTGGCGGCGGACCACCTCGAAGACCTCGTACGGGTTGGTCACGTCCATCTGCGCGATCATGACGCGGGTGCCGATCTCGCTCTTGAGCACGTCGGGAATCACGGCGCGCGCTGTGCTGCGAGAGCACGACGCGCTTGCCGACCTCCAGGAACCGCAGCGCCGTGTTCAGGCCGATGAACCCCATGCCGCCGATGATCAGAATCATGAGGGCACCCTCCGCGTGGCGGATAGCCGGACGTGTACCACCGCGGGGCGCGATGACAGCGAATCCTCGCCCTGGACGGGCGAGGGACGTTCAGCGGCGGGCGATGACCTTTAGGATGGCCTGGGTGAGCGCGTCGAGCGTGACGGGCTTGCTGACGACGGCATCGACACCCACGGGGCGCTCGCCCCTGGCGGCCATCAGATCGCCGAAGCCGGTGAGCATGATGACGGGCGTGCCGGGCGCCGACTGCTCGATGGTGGCCGCGAGCTGGTCGCCTCCCATCTCGGGCATGGCGCGGTCGGTCACGACCAGGTCGAAGCGGCCGGCCTCGAACCGGTCGAGGCCCTTTCGCGGCCGTTCGAGGCGGTCTCGACGGTGTGCGCCTGGGTGTTGAGCTGGGCGACGACGGACTTGCGGACGATCGGATCGTCGTCCACGACCAGGATGTGCAGCGGCCCCACCGATGCCGGCGACCTCGACGCGCGCGCCCGTGATCCGCGGGCTCGTCATGGAGCGGGAAGCCGCACGATGAAGGTGGTGCCCCGGCCCGGCACGCTCTCGATCGCCAGGGTCCCGTCGTGGCGCTGGACGGTCGAGTGCACGAGCGAGAGCCCGAGGACCGGTGCCGTGCTGGCCCTTCGTCGTGAAGAACGGCTCGAGGCAGTGCTGCCGGACCTCGTCCGACATGCCCGTGCCGGTGTCGCTGACCTCGAGCCGCACCGCGGCGCCCTTCCATGGACGCACGCGCACCGTGATCGTGCCGCCCGTTCGGCATCGCGTCGACCGCGTTGAAGATGAGATTGGCCAGCATCTCGCGGATGCCCGCGGCATCGCCCGAGAAGCGCGGTACGTCGTCGATGCGCGTCTCGATGCGGATCCGCGATGCCCTGTGCCGAGGGCCTGGTTCTTCCAGCGCGGCCGCGGTCGAGGGCGACGACTTCCTCGATACAGCGGCGGAGATCGCACCGGGTCGCCGACTGACGCCCTCGCGTGCGGTCGCGGTAGAGCTCGCGCAGGGCGACGGATGACCGAGGCGGCGTCGAGGGCCGCGGTGTTGATGAGCTGCGCGTAGGTCTGGGTCGTCTCGCGCGGCAGGTCGGGCGTTCTGCATGAGCAGCTCGGCGAAGCCCGACGATGCGGCGAGAGCGAGTTGTTGCGAAGTCGTGGGCGATGCCGCTGGCCATCTGGCCCTATCGCGCGCAGGCGCTCCTGCTGGAGCATCTGCTGCTGGGTCGTCTTCAGCTGGAGCAAGGTCTCTTCGAGCATCCGATGGCTTTGCTGCAGCGCCGCTTCGGAGCGGTGGCGGGCGGTGATGTCGTTGAAGCTGACGACCACGCCGGTCAGCTGGTCGCGGTCGATCATGGGCGTGCTCACGTAGTCGACCGGAAGGTAGCTGCCGTCCGATGCGTCCGAAGATCTGGTCGGTCGCGTGGTGAGCCTTGGCGGTCCTTCAGGGGCGCGAGGATCGGCGAGTCCGTCGTCGGGCAGCTGCGTGCCGTCGGTGGCGAGGTGGTGCACGACCTGGCCGAGCTTCTTTCCGACGACGGCCCGCGGGTCCATTCCGAGGCAGCGATGGCGGCCGCCGGATTGATGAAGGTGATCTTCGCGTCCGTCGTCGACCCCGAAGATGCCTTCGCCGGCCGCCTGGAGGATCAGCGCGGTCTGCGCGAACGCCCGCTCGTTGAACCGCCAGGCGACGACGCTGCCCACACAGGACCAGAGCACGAAGAGCGCGTGGATGCCGCGCCCACGTCCACGGCGCGTTGAACGCCGCCTCGTGGTTGTAGACCGACTGCGGCCAGAGCGACGCCGACGACGCCGTGGTGCACGGCGACGAAGCGCGACGGCCAGGAGGTAGGGGGATCCAGTCCTGGCACTGAGGGCCAGGAACGAGAGCATGACGAAGAAGTGGAAGTGAAACTCGATGTAGCCGCCCGAGAGATGCACGAGGATCCCGGACGCGCTCATGAGGCCGAAGCCCACGAACGTCGCCTGCACCGTGCAGCCCACCCGGTCGCCAGCACGCCAGGATTCCGAAGAACGCGACCACCAGCGACTCCGCTGACGACGTGCAACGCGCTGTCGTCGTCGAGAAGCGACCGGAGGGAAAGCTCCCAGTGCTTTCCGAGCACCGGTCCGGCCAGGGCGATGACCACGACGTGGAAGAACGTGAGCCCGACCAGGAAGCGATGGCGTGCGCGCCATACGCGACTCGGGCAGGGAGCCGCCTGACGGGACCAACGACCACAGACGGCTCAGCAGGACAGTGGCATGTCAGACGGCCGGTGCAGGCGGGTGGTCATGGGCCGGAAATAAAGCAAGGGCAATGCCCGTGATTTCCGAGCATCGAAGAATCGCGAGGCTTGTCTTGCCGCGTGGCGTGCAAGGCACGGACTGCTGGACCGTTTCTTGTCGAAGACCGTGGCACGAGCTTTGGCCGCCTGTCCCGGCAGGCCCTGTCCAGACGGGATTTCCAGAAAACGACGCATCATTGTGCTGTATACCCAGGGTGCTCCGGCGACGGCAGGTCTCAGAGGGCCGGAGGGAGGGCGCTCATGCGCGACGGCATCTTCATCGTGGACGGCGACGGTCACGTCATGGACTTCGCGCACCGGTGCTATCAGAAGTACCTGCCGGAGCAGTACCGCCGCCGCATCGCCTTCTTCCCGGGCGCCCAGTGGGACCGGCGCCAGGCGCCCAACGGCGACCTGGGGCGCGACCCCGACACGCCGCAGGAGATGCTGGCCGATCTCGGCGCAGGAGGGGATCGATCTCGCGTTCCTCTATCCCACCTCGGCGCTACGGCATCGGCGAGATCCGCGAAGCGGACTATCAGGCCGCACTGTGCCGTGCCTACAACGACTTCATGGCCGACTGGTGCAAGGCCGCTCCGGATCGGCTGAAGGGCGTGGCCATCGTGCCCTACCTCGACCCGACCGAGGCCGCGCGCGAGCTCGACCGCGCCGTGTCGCAGCCTCGGGCCTGGTCGGGCTGATGTTCCCGACCTTCATCCCCGGACGGAACGTGGCCGACCCGTTCTTCTGGCCGATCTACGAAGAGGCCGAGCGCCTGGGCGTGCCGGTGGGCATGCACGCCTCGGGCAGCGAGACCGGCGACCCCTACCGCTTCAGCAACTTCCTGGCGGTGCACACCGTGGACCCACGCGCCCGAGCAGATGATCTCCGTGATCAGCTGCGTCTACGGCGGGCTCTTCGAGAAGTTCCAGCGGCTGCGCATCGGCTTCATGGAGTCGGGCGCCGGCTGGGTGCCGTTCTTCATGGAGCACATGGACGGCGAGTTCGAGAAGCGGCCGTGGGACGCGCCGCTCTGCAAGGCGAAACCGAGCGAGTACGTGACCTGCGGCCGCGCCTACTTCTCGTGCGAGCCGGAGGAGAAGACGATCCCGTACGTCACCAGCTGGATCGGCGAGGACCACATCCTCTACGCCTCGGACTATCCGCACTGGGACAGCGAGTGGCCGCACACGGTCGACGAGCTCTTGCACCGGAAGGATCTCGAGCCGCGGCGTGAAGGCGAAAATCCTCGGGCAGAACGCGCTTCGCTTCTACGATTTGAAAGCGCCCGTTGTCGCGATAGGGAGGCATTCGGATGAACCGCTCAGCCGCGACCGCCGCCGAGACCGAGTTCCACGAGCAAGATGCACGCCGCCCACATGTACGGGCTCTGGGAGCTCGCGAGCCAGATGACGAAGCACCCCGAGCCGAAGGCGATCCCCTACATGTGGAAGGCGTCGCTGATCGAGTCGCTCGTGCGCGAAGCCGGCGAGGCCGTGCCGGTCGGCGAGGAGCGCCGGGCGCTCCAGCTCTTCAATCCCGGCCTGGACGGGCGCTGGGCGACGACCAACACGATGATCGCGGCGATCCAGCTCCTGCTGCCCGGCGAAGTCGCGCGCGCGCATCGCCACACGCCGACCGCGATCCGCTTCATCATGGAAGGCGCCGGCGGCTACACCGCCGGTCGACGGCGAGCGCGTCTACATGGCGCCCGGCGATCTCGTCCTGACGCCGAGCTGGGCGTGGCACGACCACGGCAACGAGACCGACAAGCCCGTGGTCTGGATGGACGGGCTCGACATCCCGCTCGATCCAGGCGCTCAACGCGATGTTCTTCCAGATGTACGACCAGCACCAGTTCCCGCTGACCAAGCCGAACAACGCCTCCGTGGTCGCTCCACGGCCACGTGAGCCTGAGCCCCACGTGGGTGAAGGAGCGCCCGCAGTCGTCGCCGCTGCTGCTCTACTCCTGGGAGAAGACGCATCAGTCGCTCGGCGCGATGCGCGAGCTCGCCGGCGACGAGTGGGACGACATCGCGCTGGAGTACACGCACCCGCAGACCGGGCGCGCGCTCCTCCCGACGATGGCCTGCTGGGTCCAGATGCTGCGGCCGCGGCGCGCGCCTGAAGGCGCATCGCCACACCGGCAGCGCCGTGTACTACGTGGTGCAGGGGACGGGCGAGACGATCATCGACGGCGTGCGCTTCGCGTGGGGGACGGGCGACGTCATCGTGCTCCCGTCCTGGGCGCTGCACGAGCACGCCAACACTCGTCGCGCGACGCCGCGATCCTGTTCTCGATCCAGGATCGCCCGGTGCTCGAGGCGCTCGGGCTCTACCGCGAAGAGGCGATCGACGGAGAACGGCGGCCACCAGAAGGTGACCTCGAGCTTCAAAGCCTAGCGCCGGGCGATTAGCGCCAGCGCGCGAACGCCCAGCCGCCGCCCGTCCCGGCCGGCGTGCGATAGACCGGCACGTAGTCGAGCAGCTCCATCTTCAGCCGCGCCCGCTGCATCGCGCCGCCGAGCGCCACCCAGTTCAACGACTCCGAGCCGGCCGAGTGCAGGCGATGGCGCGGGATCGAGCGCAGCGCCGCCGCATCGTTCCGCTCGAGCGCGCCGAGCAGCCCGCGGTCGAGCTCCTCGTCGACGACGAAGTGGCTGAGCCCGCCCGAGGCGATGATCGGCGACCGACGCGTCGCTCTTCCATTCTTCGATCGCGCCGGCGATCGCTTCGCCGATCGCGAACGAGCGCCGCGGCGTCGGCTGGTTCGGCAGGTAGCAGGTGTTCTGGAACACCGGCAGGATCGCGCCGGGCTTGTTGTCGAAGAGCCGCTTGACGACGAACGAGAACGCGTGCGGCAGCCCCTGCGGCCGCGCGGCGGGTCTCGCGCACGTAGTCGAGCTCGCCCTGCTTCGTCGGATAGCGCCGCGCGACACTGCCGCCGTACGGCTGCTTCACGTAGCGCATGTGGGCCACGTCGAAGTCGTGCTCGATCAGGTACTCGATCAGGTAGCGGCCGAACCCGCTCGCGACCGGGACGTCCATCGCCACGTCGCCGTAGCCGCGCCGGATCGCCTCGATCACCGCCGCGTCCCGCGAGCCCGGCGGCATCGTGCGGGGATCAGCGGCGCCGTCTCGCCCCAGTAGACCGGACAGGGCCGGCATGTTGTCCTCGAAGAACCACTCGTCCTGGTCGTCGCCGATGATCACGGTGATGTCCGGATTGACGGCGCGCAGGGTGCTCGACAGCTCGTCGAGCGCGCGCTGGCAGGCTTCGCTCTGCGCGCGATAGGGCTCCGCCCCGCGATATCCGGCGCTGAGCCTGCGGGCGAGATCGCGTCGGCCGCTTCCTTGTACGGCATCACCAGCCCGTGCGGCGGAAAGGCGAGCTCGGGGTTGCGCTCGTCGTTCTTGGCGAACGACGGCCAGAGCTCGGCGGGCAAGGTGAGCATCGGGCGTGTGCGAGGTCGCGAGGCCCAGAACGATGTCGGCCATGATCGCTCCCTTAGCCCGCGGGTGAGCGGGCGTCGACGCCGGGCTCGGGCAGGCCCATCGCGCGGCGGTACGCGGCACGGACTTCTTCGGGCTGTCCCACCAGGAACGGAAACTCTCTGCGCAGCGGCAGCCCCGGCGTCCGCTGGCGCGAGATCTCGCTCTCGACCCTGGACGAGCCGTTCACGAAGAAGTCGCGCCCGATGATCGGCAGACGCACGATGCGATTCTTGTCCGCATCGCGGATCACGCCCTTGGGCTCTTGCCCTTCGCGACGCGCTCGGCGTCCTCGAGAATGCGGCGGCGCATCAGTGATCACGCCGCGATCGCTCTCGCCCAGGTGCTCCTGGCGTGCGGTCGGCGACGGTGCCCTGGCCGACCCAGGCGACGAAGTCCTGGTTCATGACGTGCGAGGTGATCCAGCGATCGGTCAGCGCGTCCTTGATCGGGCTGTACCAGTAGGGAATGCGGTCCTGCTTGTAGGGCTCCATCTCGTTCGGCACGCGATCGAAGAACCAGCCGACGCTCAGCATGTTGCCGTCGTCGATCGGCACGCGCCACTCGAAGTGGCCGCCGGTGAAGAGGCAGTTCGGCCAGAGGCAGCAGCGCCCGACCGTCCACAGCTCGTCCTGCTCGGACTGGCCTTCCAGAACGCGCCGATAGGTGAAGCCGTACTCGAACTCCTCGAAGCCCACCTTCAGGTGCGTCGGGGAGCGCTCGCCGTCGGCGCCGCTCAGCGTGCGCGACCAGTTCGAGTGGAGCCACTCGAAGTGCACGGGATCGATCGAGTTCTCCTGGCACTGAAACCAGTTGCACGGGACCTCGGAGAACACGATCTGCACGAAGCCGTTCGCCCAGGTGAAGGGCTCCCAGGTCGGCACGAGCGGCACGGGCGGCGGGCCGAGATAGGCCCACAAGAGTCCCGCCTTCGCCTCGACCGGGTAGGCCTTGATGCGCACGCGGTCCTTGAACTTCGCATCGGGGTGCGCGGTCTCCTCGAACGGCTGCTGCAGACAGCGGCCCGTGTGATCCCAGAGCCAGCCGTGATAGTGGCAGCGCAAGCCGCAGGCGTCGGGCCATCCATACGAAAGATCCGCGCGCCGATGAGGACAATGACGGTCGACCAGGCCGTACGTGCCGGCCTTTGTCCTTGTAGAGGACGAGATCCTCGCCCATGAGCCGCACGGGCTTCGTCGGCTTGTCGTCCAGCCTCGGGCGACGGCGGCGATCGGCATCCAGTAGCGACGGAGCAGCTCGCCCATGGGCGTGCCGGCGCCGACTTCCGTCAATGTTCGGTTTTGCTCCTCGCTGAGCACGGACCGATTCTACCTCCAGTCGCCGAGGATCAGGGCAGCAGCGGCTTGCCCTCCGCCCGGCGGCAGCGCCAGGCCGAGCCGCTGCGCCAGGGTCGGCGCGATGTCCCGCATGTCGACGAGCCCGAGCGATCGCCCCGCGGGCACGCCCGGCCCGACAACGAAGAACGCCGCGCGCAGCTCGGGCAAATCAGGCAGATGGCCGTGAGTGCCGAATCGGCCGGTCTTCGACACGACGGCGCCGTCGAGCCCCGTGCCGACGTACCAGCCGGGCTTGCAACCGATCAGGAACGGAGGCGGTGGGAAAGCCGCCGCGCGCGTGCAGGACGTCGGCGCTGAGGACCCGATCGATGCCGTTGGCCGGGTCGGCCGCCAGCTTGTCGAGCAGCGCGCGCACCTCGCCGAGCGTTGCCGCGTCGGCCGGATCTTCAGCACGATGGCCGCGGACCCGCCGGCGGTCCAGGGCATGGCCTTCCAGGCCGTGACCGTCCGCCCGTTCGCAGTGGATCAGACCCGCGTCTCGGAACGCGGGGAAGGGATTGAATCGGTGCTCGATCTTCACGAAGCCGTGGTCGGACACGATGGCCACATACGCGTTGCCGGGAGCCAGGCGCTCGGCGGCGTCGCGCAGCTTGCCGACGACGGCGTCCTGCCGCTCGAGGACGGCGAAGCTCTCCGGGAGAGCGGGCCGGTCTCGTGCTCGACGTGATCGAGCGCAAGAAGATGCAAGGTCAGCAGCTGCGGGCGCTTCTCTTCGAGCAGGCGCGTCGCGAAGCTCCCGCGCCGCTCGTCGTGCTCGATGTCCTGGCCCCGCGGGTACGGGCCTGAGCTCCGCCTCGAGCTCGGGCAGGAGTCCCTCCGTCGCGAGGGCTCGAGCAGCTTCGGCGTCCTCGTCCGTGTTGGCGCGCCAGACCTCGGGATATTCCACGTCACCCGCGCGCCCACGCTGACCGGCCACTGAATGCTGGCGGTCGTCATGCCGGCCTGCCGGGCCACGTCCCAGAGCGTCGGCACCTTGATGTCCTCGGCGTACCAGTACCAGCCGCTCTGATTCTTTCCGAGCGGGTCGAAGGTCGTGTTGGCGAGGATGCCGTGCTTGGTCGGCCACACGCCGGTGATCAGGGTGGTGTGGCTTGATAGGTCACGGTCGGGATCACGCCGGCGACACCGTCGGCGAACGCGCCCTCCTTGAGAAAGCGGCGCAGGTTCGGGATCTTCAACCCGTGCGCGTCGGCGGCCGTCACGTAGTCGGGCCGCAGGCCGTCGATGGAAATCATGATGAGGACCGGCCGCGCGCTCTGCGCCTGCGCTCCGCTGTGCAGGAGGAGAACGCCGACCGCAATGAGGACACGCAACGTGATCGTCATTCTCGAGCCCCTCCCGCGGCGGCCATGATCGCGCACTATACGCGCGGCTGGCCACCTCCGGTATAGTTGGCGCGCCTTGGCGAACGATGCGCTCGCGCTCGACGAGATCGACGCCTTCTACGGCGACAGCCACGTGCTGCACAGCGTGTCCTTCCACCTGGGCGAAGGGCGCTTTGCTCGGCCTTCTCGGCCGCAACGGCGCCGGCAAGTCGACCTCGATGAACGTGACCGTGGGCCTGCTGCCCCGCGGCGCGGCGCCGTCAAGGTCTACGGCCGCGCCGTCACCGGGCGCACGCCCGAAGCCATCGCCGCGCTCGGCGTGGCGCTGGTGCCGCAGGGCCGGCGCGTCTTTCGGAGCCTCACCGTGCGCGAGAACCTCGCCGTCGCCGGCCGGAAGCCGCAAGGCGATTTGCCGATGCTGTGGACGCTCGACTCGGTCTCCGAGCTGTTCCCGCGGCTGCGCGAGCGCGGCAAGCAGATCGCCGGCTCGCTCTGGGCGGCGAGCAGCAGATGCTGGCGATCGGCCGCGCGCTCATGTCGAATCCGCGTGTCCTCTTGATGGACGAAGCCGTCCGGAGGGGCTGGCGCCCCAGATCGTCGCCGAGGTGATGTCCACGATTCGCCGCCTCAAGGCGCAGGGGCTCTCGATCGTCCTGGTCGAGCAGAACGCCAAGCTCGTCTTCGACGGGCCGACGACATCGTCGTGCTGAACAGCGGACGTGTCGTGGTCGAGGGCTCGGCCGCCCAGCTCACGCAGGGTGGCCTCGACCTGCGCCAGCACCTGGGCATATATTGATCGGGCCATGAAACTAACCGTCGAGTTCCCCAGCGTCTCCTATCGCGAAGGTCCCCAGGGCGTCATGCACCTGGCTCGAGCCATCGAGCAGATCGGCTACGACCACATCGACATGTTCGACCACGTCGTGATGGGCTACCCGATGGAAGGCCGGCCGCCCGGCCCGTACCCGGCGCAGATGCCGATCCTCGAAGCGCTGATGGCTCCTCTCGTACATGGCGGCGGTGACGACGCGCGTCACCCTGGGCACCGAGGTGCTCGTGCTGCCGCAGCGGCATCCGACCCTGGTCGCCAAGCAGGTGAGCACGCTCGACACGCTTGTCGGGCGGCCGCGTGCGACTCGGCGTCGGCGTCGGCTGGCAGGAGTCGGAGTACGAAGCGCTGGGCGAGGACTTCACACACGCGGCGCGCGCATGGACGAGATGATCCGTCTGCTGCGCACGTACTGGAGCGACGCGCAGGTGGACTTCAAAGGCCGGCACTACCAGATCACGGCGATCGGGATGGAGCCGAAGCCCCCGCAGGGAAGCCGGCTCCCGATCTGGATCGGCGGCCGCTCGGACCGCGCGCTACGCCGGGTGGGCGAGCTCGGCGACGGCTGGCTCGGCAACCAGATCGCCGACGCGGCGACGCGCGCGGATCGTCATCGACACGATCCGGCGCCACGCCGAGGCGGCCGGGCGCGATCCCGCCGCGATCGGCTTGCAGGCGATGGTCGCATCGCCGCCACGGGACGCGGCTGGCAAGAAGTTCTACGTCGAGCACGATCGCGTCGTCGCGCGCGTGGTCGAGCTCAAGGCGATGGGCTTCGAGTGGGTCGCCCTGAACGCGACCGCGATGTTCCAGGCGGGCGCGCGCTCGGTCGCCGCGCTGATCGACGTGCTGGGCGCGCTGCACATGAAGATCCGCGGCGAGGTCGGCTAGGCTGCGCGCCGCTGAGCCACGTCCGCAGGCTTCCGGCGCCGATCGCGGCGCCCGCTGATCCACATCGCGGCCACCACGATCAGAAATCCGGCGAAAGAAATCACCGCGGCGACCGGGCCGCCGTGCGTGTCGAGATGCAGGTGCAGAGTACGCATGCCAGAGTCTCTCCCGCCGCCGAGACCATCGCGCCCAGGAACGCAACGGGGAAGGCGGCGCCGATCGGCGGGCGCCGCGCCTGGTCGATGAGCGCCCACGCTGTCGCGAGCAGGACGCACAGCACGCCCACGTAGATCGGGATATGGATCGTGCCCAGATGGACGGCCATCTGCTCGACGGTTCTCGCCTCGAAGTCGGAATGCAGCGCGTGCCAGACGATATCGACGATCAAGCCGGCAAACTGGACCGCGAGCGCGGCCCAGATCAACATCCGAGACTTTCTGCGACGGGACATGCCGCTCCACCTCCTCCATACGACCATCGTACCGGACTGTGCTACCTTCCCAGGCACGAGCGGTCGCGAGAGGAGACGCCGTATGGACTTCGAGGTCACGTACACGGACGAGCAGCAGCGGTTCCGGCGCGAAGTGCGCGCCTGGCTCGAGGCCACCGTGCCGGCCTCGATGCTCCGGACGCCGACCTCGGCCGAGGACAACTACCGGCGTTATCTCGAGCTTCGTGATTTCGGCCGGAAGCTCGGCGCCAAGGGCTGGCTTTATCCCACCGCGCCCGCGAAGTACGGCGGCGGCGGCCTCGACGTCGACCACGCCATCATTCTCGAGGAAGAAGTCGACCGGTTCGATCTCTCGCTGCCGCCCTACTACGACAGCGGCGGGCGGCTCGGCTCGGCGTCGATCCTCGTGTGGGGCACCGAGGAGCAGCGCCAGAAGTTCCTGCCGCCGATCTATCGCGGCGAGGTCCGCACCTGGCAGCTCCTGACCGAGCCCGGCGCCGGCTCCGACCTGGCCGGCGTGCGCATGACGACGGCGGTGCGCGACGGCGACGACTACGTCATCAAGGGCCAGAAGATCTTCGTCGGCAGCGACAACGGCACGGACCGGATCTGGATGATCGTCTGCACCGATCCCAAGGGCAAGCGCCACGAGAATCTCTCGTGGTTCATGATCGACGCGAGCCTGCCGGGGATCACGATGCAGCCGATGGAGCTGATGGGCACCGGCGGCGAGGGCGGCACCGACAGCGGCGTCAAGCAGACGGTCTTCTTCGACGACGTCCGCGTGCCGGCGTTCGCGCTGGTCGGCGGCGAGAACAAGGGCTGGACGGTGGCGACGACGCACCTCGAGCTCGAGCACGGCGGCGGCGGCCGGATCGGCCGCAACCGCGTGTGGGACCGCCTCCTGCGCTATTGCCAGAGAAACCAAGCGCGACGGCGTGCCGTTGAGCCAGCAGCAGGACGTGCGCGACAGCCTCGCCGACATCTACATCAAGACCGAGGTGCAGCGGCTCTTCGGCGCTGCGCAACTTCTACCTCACGTACGCGCGCAAGCCGAAGTCCTACGAGGGGCCGCAGCTCTCGTACTACAGAAAGACCACCGGGCTCTGGATGACCGGCGCGATCCTGGAAGCGGTCGGCCCCGCGGCGCTCACGACCGATCCTGCCTGGGGCTCGTCGGCCGGCTTCCTCGAGACCCAGCAGCGCAACGGCATCGTCTCCGTCCATCCCGGCGGCACGACCGACATCCAGCGCGTGCAGATGGCCCGGCGCATCGGTATCGGCCGCTCGACCCGCGAGAAGGCCGGCACCGTGCACGGGGCGGAGTGAGCGATGGATCTGGCGCTGACCGAAAGCCAGGAGATGCTCCGCACGACCGCGCGCACCTTCATGGAGCGCGAGGCGCCGGTCGACGTGGTCGTGGGTCGTGCAGAAGGCTGAATCGTCCCTGATCCCGATCTCTGGGCGAAGGCCGCGCGGCTGGGCTGGCTCGGCATCGTGCTGCCCACCGAATACGGCGGAAGCGGTGACAGCCTGAGCGACGCCGCGGTGCTCTACGAAGAGCTCGGTCGCGGGCCGCTTCCGGGCCCGTTCTTCAGCTCCGGCGTGCTCGGCGCGCTCACCGTGCTCGAAGGCGGCACCGAGGAACAGCGCCGGAGAATTCTGCCGGGTGTCGCGAGCGGCGAGCGCGTGCTGACCGTCGCGATCACCGAGCCGAACACCTCGTGGGTCCCGGCGGGATCACCTTGACGCCTCAGGGACGCAACGGGAGCCTCGTCCTGAACGGCACCAAGCTCTTCGTGAGCGATGCGACGTCGGCGACCGATCTGATCGTCGCGGTCCGCACCGGCGACGGCACGACCGACGTGAGCCTGCTCCACGTCGACGCGAAGTCGCGCGGGGTGACCACGCGCCGGCTGCCCGGCTTCCTCTCGTGGCAGTGCGAGGTGACTTTCGACAACGTGCAGGTGCCCGCCACCGCGATGCTGGGCGAGGCGCAGCGAGGCTGGACGTCACTGTCTCGGGCGCTCGAGCGGGCGCTCCCGCTGCTGTGCTCGTACATCGTCGGCGGGTGCCAGGCGGTCTACGAGAAGTCGGTTCTCTACACGCAGACCCGCGTCCAGTTCGGCGTCCCAATCGGGCGGTTCCAGCGCGTCCAGGACCACGTGGTCAAGCTCGTCAACCACCTCGACAGCGCGCGCTGGGCCACGTGGGAAGCGCTCTGGAAGCTCGACACCGGCCGGCCCGCGACCGCGAGCGTCCATATGGCCAAGGCCGTCGCGAGCGAGGCCTATCTCGAGGCATGCAACGCGGCGCACGAGGTGCACGCCGGCATGGGCGTGCTGGTCGAGTACGGCCTCCCGCGCACACGCAGATGTCGCGGACCCTGTTCCACTACCTCGGCGATCCGCGCTGGCACAAGCGGCGGATGGCCGACGCGCTCGAGTGGTAATCAGGCCGCGGGGCTGAGGGCCCGTCTCAGCCGCGTCGCCCGGCGATGCGGCTCGCGGCGGCCACCCAGCCCGCGTCGAAGCTGTGTCCGGCCTCGTCGAGATCGATGACGAGCGGCGCGTGGTCCGACAGGTAGCGGCTTACCCTTGCGCGCCTCGCGATCGATCTCGACCGCCACCGTGCGCCCGGCGACCGACTTGGTCACGAGCAGGTGGTCGATCCGCATCCCGAAGTTCTTGTGGAAGTTGCCGGCGCGATAGTCCCACCACGTGTAGCGGCCCGGCTCGGGTTGGCGCAGGCGATAGATGTCGACCAGACCCCACGCGCAGAGCTTGGCGAACGCGCGGCGCTCGGGCTCCGAGACGTGCGTCCCGCCGTGGCAGGCTTCGGGATCCCACACGTCGGCGTCGGCCGGCGCGATGTTGTAATCGCCGCCGAGCGCCATGGCCTCGCCCGGGTCCCGCGATTCGGCGAGCCAGCGGGCGAGCCGCTCGTACCACACCAGCTTCGCCTGATAGAACGGCGAGTCGAGCGAGCGCCCGTTGGGCGCGTAGAGGCTCACCACGCGGACGCCGCCGCAGACCGCCGAGACCATCCGCGCCTCGGCGAGCGGCTCGTCGTCCGGCACGTCCGGCGTCGTCTGGGGCCGCAGGGGCTGGCCGAAGTTGCTGATCACGTCGGCGATGCCGACCCGGCTCGCGATCGCCACACCGTTCCAGCGGCCCTCACCGTGGTGGGCGAGCTCGTAGCCGGCCTGCTTGAAGGTCGCGGCCGGCGCATCGGCGTCCGAGAGCTTCGTCTCCTGCATCAGCAGCACGTCCGGCTTCGCGCGCTCGAGCCACCAGACGACCTTCTCGAGCCGCGCCTTCAGCGAATTGACGTTCCAGGTGGCGATCCGCATGGTGGTCGATCTCCGCTCCTGGCTCAGTTTACCTCGTGGTGAAATCGAAGCCCGGCGGCCGCGGAAGCTCCGGCCGTCGCTCGAAGAGCCGGCGCCAGGCGGCGCGCGCGATGCGATCGGCCTCGGCGACGATCGCCGGCTCGTCCACGGTCAGCACGCGCCCGTCCCGCATGAGCCAGCGGCCGTCCACCATGACCGCCTCGACGTCGCTGGCCAGCCCCTGATGCACGAAGCACGAGACCACGCGCAGCGCTGGCGTCAGGTGAGGCTTTCGCAAATCGATCACGATCAGGTCCGCGCGATTGCCGGGCGCGAGCCAGCCGCCGTCGGGCACCCTGAGCGCCCGGTAGCCGTTGCGTGTCGCCCACACGAGCGCGTCTTCGGGCGTCGGCTGCCGGCCGTCCTGGCGCCTGACGCGTTCCATGAAGAGCGCGGTGCGCACGACCTCGACCATGTCCTCGGCCATGTTGTCGGTGCCCAGGGTGATCAGGCAGCCGGCGCGCTCGAGCTCCGCGATGCGAGCGGCGAGCCCGCGCCGGGCGGCGATGGCGGGGTTGATGGCGACCGCCGCGCGCGAAGCGCCCAGGATCCGCTCCTCGTCCGCGCTCATGCAGCGGCAGTGCGCGGCGACCAGCCGATCTGACAGCATCCCGGCCCGCGCGAGGTACTCCGTGGGCAGGACCCCGCGCTGCTCCTGAACGGCCGCGACCTCGCCCCAGATCTGGTTGAGGTGCACGGTGGCGAGCGCGCCGAGCTCGGCCTGGAGCTTTCGCAAGCGTCCGAGGAGCTCGGGTGAGCAGAGGTCTGGCGCCCACGCCGCGAGGCCCGCCGTCAGCCGGCCGTCGCCTTTGCCGTTCCAGCGCGCGTGAAAGTCGGCGATCCGCGCCAATCCGGTCTCGGCGAGCGCCGGATCGACCTTGAACGGGCCCGGCTCGCCGATCGACGCGTTCGCGCGGTCCCACGCGCGCTCACAGAGGACCAGCCTCAGCCCTGTATCGACGAGCGCCCCGCATAGCTGTCGAGTCCGGCGCTCTCTTCCAGCACGAGCGTCGTCCCGCTGCGGATCGCCTCCAGCGCGCCGAGCAGCACCATCACACGCTCCTCGTCGGGCGAGAGCGCCGGGAGCGGCAGCGGTGCCAGCCCGCCCGTGAAGGGAGGCGTGTGCGACGGCGAGAGATCCTCGTAGATGCCGCGCGCCAGAACGCGTGAGAGGTGGGTATGCGTGTTCGCGAAGCCCGGGAACACCGCCCGGCCGCGGCCATCGATTCGCTCGGCGTCAGGGAACTGCGCGCGGAGCTGAGCGCTCGGACCGAGCGCCGCGATGCGGCCATCGCGCACGGCAAGCGCCGCGTCGTACAGGATCGATCCGGCGTCGTCGGCCGTGACGATCGTCGTGTCGTGGATCAGCTGGATCGCCGCCATTGCGCGCTACTGTCCCGTGGCGCGGCGCGGCAGTCAAGCCGACGGCGGCGCCCGGTGAGCCCGTGGTATGCGTGTCGGGCCGGGAATTCCCAACTGGAGGGTCTGAGCCATGCGTGACCTCGTGAAGAGTCTCAACGAGCTGTGCGACAGCGCCGAGTTCGAGGTGAGCTGGTACCTGAAAGACCTGGCGAGCGGGGCGACCGCCAATCGGCGTGGCGACGTGCCGGTGCCGTCGGCCAGCACGCGCAAGATCTCGATCATGATGGCCGCGCTGGCCGCCGTCCACGCCGGCAAGCTCTCCCTCGATCAGAAGATCACGATCGATTCACGCTTTCAGGACAACGACTCCGGGACCTTCCAGCACCTGACGCCGGGGTTCTGGCTCACCCTGCGCGACGCGATGGTCATGATGATCATCGTCAGCGACAACACGTGCACCGGTCACGTCGCCGATGTCGTCGGGCTCTCGAATATCCAGCGCTATACCGAGGCGGTCGGCCTGACCGGCACGGTGCACCGCTACGGGATCCCGCCGAAGACCGGGCCCGACAACACGCTCGACCGGGTGACCATCACGACCGCCAACGACCAGGGGCTCCTGCTCGAGATGATCCTGAAGGGGACCAAGGACCCGGCGGTCGCGGCGAAGCTCGAGTGCACCACCGCGCTCTGTCAGCTCGGGCTCGACATCCTGTCGTGGCAGAAGCTCAAGACGCGGCTGCCGTCGCTCCTGCCGCTGGGCACGAAGGTCGCCCACAAGACCGGGACCGGCCACCGCTGCTACAACGACGCCGGCATCATCTTCAAGGGCGATCGCCCGCACTGCATCCTGACGGCCTATACGGTGGGCGTACCCGATGCGATCAAGGACGGGACGCCCGGCTTCGCCGCGGCCTACCGCCTGATCGGGCGGATGGCGCGGATGTCCTACGACGGACTCGGAGGCTAGGCCCCATGAACGTCGAGGCGAAGCTCGAGAAGCTGGGCCTGGAGCTTCCGAATCTCGAGGACCTCTATCGGACGAATGCGTCAGGCGCTCACTACATTTCCCACTACCCCGTTCAGAATTTGCTTTACCTGTCCGGGACCACGCCACGAAAGGGCGGACAGGCGTATTTGCCCGGTGTCGTCGGGAAGGACCTGACGCTCGAACAGGGCAGGAAGCGGCGCGCTATGCGGCCGTGATGAGCCTGGCGGCGGTGAAGTACGCGCTCGGCGATCTCGACCGCGTCCAGCAGTTCGTCCACCTGCTCGGGTTCGTGAACTCGGCGCCCGGCTTCGGCGACCAGCCGCGGGTGATCAACGGCGCGGCGGATCTCCTGGTGGAGCTGTTCGGGGAGCGCGGCAAGCCCACTCGGGCGGCGATCGGGTGCCAGGGCTCGGCGGCAACGCGTCCGTCGAGATCGTCGTGACCCTGCTCTTCTCCGGGGCAGAGGTTCGCCAGCCGCTCGCCCGCGACAAGTTCGTCAAGTAGAGGCGACAGCTAGACGCGGGCCGGACGCGCGTCGGACTCGGGATCGAGGTCGGCGAGGAGCGTCGCCAGCGAGGCGAGGGACAGGCCCAGGGCGATGCCGGCGAGCGTGTCGACCGGCCAGTGGGCTCGCAGGATGATCCGGGCCAGCGCGACCAGGGCGATCAGGACGAGACTCGCGGCTCGCACGCTGGTGCGGGCGCGCGGCGGAGCGAGGCAGCGAGGTAGATCACCGCGCCGAAGAAGGCCGCGGCGGCCGTCGCGTGGCCGCTCGGAAAGCCCATCGATGCCTCCTCGGGGCGCGCCCGGCCGATGAGGATCTTCAGCAGTCCTTCCGCCGCGGGCGCGGCGATCATCAGCCCGAGCCAGATCCACCAGCGTCGTCGCGCCCTCGGAAACGCGACGAACAGCCCCAAGGTCAGGGGCAGGAGCACCTGCCAGCTACCGAGGTGGTTGATCAGCCGCGCGACCTGAACCACTCCCGGCGAGCCGAAGCCGAGCACCCAGAGCCGCGCCCACGCATCGCCCGGGAACGGATCGACCAGCAGCACGGCGAGGGCCAGCGCGAGGAAGCAGCCGGCGCTGGCAAGCAGGATCCGGCAGGCGTTATTTCGACGGAGTGTCGGCGAAGCACCGGGGCAGGCCGAGAGGAGCCAGTAACTCGACGATGACCTTCCCGAGCGGCGACCACATAGGCCGATCCCGAGAGTGATGGTCCCCGGCGTCGGCACGGGCGCCGCCGTTCGGTGTTGGCGCCAGATCTCCTGTCCGGTCGGGGCATCGATCAGGCTGGCGGTCACCGCGACGATGACGAAGCGCGTGCTCCGTCGGGGAGTCGGCCCCAGCGGCGGATCTCGAGATAGAGCAATCGGCTCCTTCATGCCGCTCTGGCGGGCGAGCTCGAGGGCCGACTCGCGGCTCACGGGCACGCGTCCCCTTGAGCGCCGCCCGTTGGGTGGTCCAGTCGCCGGATGTGCGAACCCCTTTTCTCCTGCAGGCGGAAGCGGGCCTCCGACTGAAGCGACGTCGCCGACGCTGACGGCACCGGTGCGACGGATGTACCTGTCGATGAGCCCGCCGCCTTGACCAGGAGCGGATCGGCCGTCAGATTGTTCACGGGCATCACGGCGATGCTCCCGCGCGATTCCGGGAGCGGCGTGATAGCGTCGTGGTCCCGCAGCTCGTCGACATCATCAGCAGCCCGAGCGCCAGGAAGAGCCGGCGTGTCATCGAGGCGGAGCCCGTCCGATGGCGCCGCGCGCAGACGCTGCTCCATCGACTGGAGCCGCGGCCGCAGGCGCTCCTGCTCGGGATTGCAGGTGCCGAGAGTCCTGCGGACGTCGGCCAGCTCCACCGAAGGTCCTCCCGCGCGGCTCGCGCCGACGACGTCGGGGACCGGACGACTGACTTCTCGCATGAACACGTCGGCGCGTGCAGTGTCGCCACGCCGTCGCCTGCGAGCGCGTAGCGGAACAACGTGAGCTCAGCGCGTCGGCGTCCGCGGCGGCCGGCGTCGCGCGGGAGAACCGGCTCGGTACGGTCGGCGAGCTTTGCGCGCCAACGCCTCGGTGAGTCGGCGAGTGGCTCGCCGATGAGCCAATCCTTGTCGCCGGTCGCGCCCATCCGCGTGAGCCGCGGTGCGAGGAACTCGGATGACGGGCTGCTCGTCGCGGCTCACCGGGCCGTCCGGGATCGACGCCGGGCGACGATGACAGGTCGCCGAGATAGAGCATCGCGATCGCGAGCGGGGCGGTGAGGAGCGAATCGCGGCTCCAGTCCGGGAGTATGCCGAGCCGCTGACCCATGTGGTCGAGGTCCACGCGAAGCGGTTGTCGGCCGCCGATGAGGCCGAGCACGGGGCGATCCGGGTAGAAATCGTTGCGCCACAGCGTGACGTACGGAAACGCCGTCATGAACGGTCCGCGCGATGATCGTCGAACTCTTCCCGCGTGAGCTGATAGAGCGGCAGCCACTGGCAGAACAGGCCGCCGTCGCGCAGGCGCGCGCGCGCGACCGTCCGGTACATCTCGACGCGAGTAGAGATTGCCGGCGGTCGGCGTGCCAGGGAATGAACAGATCCGACACGATGACGTCGAACCGCTCGTCGGTGGCGGCCAGATAGCGACGGCCGTCGTCGAGCAACCAGCCGCACGTCGCGCCGATCCAGCAGGCCGGCGTTCCATTTGCCGAAGTGCACGTCCGGCCAGCCGCGGCGACCTCGGAACGACCTCGACGACCGTCGGTCGTCGACCCGAGCGCCGGCGGCGGCGCTCGCGCTGATGCCGGTGGCCATGCCGATGAAGGCGACTCGCCGCGGCGCCGGATGCAGCAGCAGCGGAATCAGGCCGAGGCTGGTCGCTCGTTGCGTCGCGGCCGCGCTGCCGCCGAGCACGTAGTAAGTTGTCCAGCCGCAGCTGGCAGGTCGTCGCCGGTGTCGACGACGCTCACGATGCCGGACGCGGCTTTCCAGCAGAGCCTGTACCGTCTCACCGGATCTCAGGAACGTCAGCGGCGCGCGCAGCGGATCGGCGACGACGACCAAAAGCACGAGGCCCGCGTACAGCGAGCGAGCGCATACGGCGATCGACGTCGACGAGCGAGTGCGGCGAGTCAACGAGCGGCGACGACGGCGGCCAGCAGGAATCCCGCGCGCAGCCTCGAGCCAGCGGCAGCACCACGAACCCTGCCGCGACCGCACCGCCGATGCCGCCGACGAGGTTGGCAGCTCGTCAACCCGCCGAGCGGACGCGCGGAGCTGTCCGCGCTGCCGACCGTGGTTCCCACAGCGCCGGCAGCACGACACCCGAGGCGAGCGTCGCCGGGTCCGGCAGTCACGGACGACGAGTCCGCACGATGCGCGCGACGTATTCGACCAACCCCGTCTGCATGCCCGACGTATCGCGAGGCCGTCGGTCAAGCGGACGAAGGTCCAGCACACCCGCGATCGTCGCGAGGCGCCGCGAGGAGGAGACCGGCCCGGCGACGACGCGTCGGCGCTGACGCGACGAAGAAGAAGGGCGCGACAGCCGGCGCCGGCGGCGAGCGCGAGGAGGAAGACCAAGCGCGACGGCGGCGAACGAGTAGCACCGAGTTGTGCAGGACCTGCGCGAAGAGAACGCACCCAGAGGATCTTCCGAGCTCATGCCGACGAACCCGAGCGCCCGCGCGCGGCGAGCCAGAGGCAGCTGCGCCGCGGCGGCGAGGACGTGCGTGATGGCGGCCGGCGCGGCCGCGCTGGCGTTCGACGCATCCCCGACGCAGCCAGCGCGACGGCTGCCGGCCAGCGCTCGCCGCGGCGGCCACGAAGTAGCAGGCCGTCACCCTGATCAGCGCCGGCAGCCCGAACCCCATCGCCGCGACGCCGACGCGCGCCGCCGAGGGTGTTCACGGCATAGAGCGGCACCGCCGCGCGCCCGACCAGATCGCGGCGCCGCGCGAAGCGCCTGGCAGAGTCGTCGGCAAGCGTCGCGCCGACAGCGCGGCCGTCACGGGCACCACGATGCGCGCAACGACCGCCACGCGGCCTGCCTGGGCCGACGGTGCGCCCAGCGCGCGCTGCGCACCATCGCGACGCGAGCAGGGAGAACGCGGCCCACGACAGCACGGCGCCCGCCAGCGCGGCGCTGAGCTCGAGCAGCGCCGTAGCGCGCGAACGGCGACGGGCTGGCGCGACGTCGCGCGAGCCAGGCGCCGAGCGCCGAGCCCGGCGAAGTAGGCAGGCGAGCGACGGTCGCCGTCGGTGCGGCCGTCGCGCCGAGCACGAGACCCGCCGAGCGGAGCCACAGGAGCTCGAGGCCGAGCGCGCCGGCGCCGGAGAGCGCGAAGCAGAGCCCAGAGCAGCCCGTTCACGCCGCGGCGGAGCCCGGCGCGCCTGGCGGAGCCGGACCGCGCTACCGACGATCAGAAGCACGAGCGGCGCTCACGGCCACTTCCGAGGGGCCGAGCGGCAAGCGTCGTAGCCGATATGCCGCGGCAGAAGCCGACGAACGCGCGTGGCGCCGCCGATCGCCGCCGAGGCGATGCGAGAAGGTCAGCATTCGCCGGGTGACGAGGCGCGCGGTCAGCGGAGGCGCCGACGAGGAAGCCGAACGTGACGAGCGGCCCGGCGGTCGATGAACGCCGAGCGAGATGGTGACGGCCGCAGAGTCAGGTAGAGGAGCACGTGTCCCACCAGTGCGACTCGCCTGCTGAAGACCACCGCGCAGATCGCGGTCGAACGAGACGAGCAGGAACCTTCTGGAAGACGAGCGAGCGAGCACGACCACGAGGCCGCACCGACGACGCCCGAGAGAGGCTAGGCTCGTCTCGGTGGTCGCGAGGATCGCCTTTGAGTAAATTCACCGATGTCCGCGTCACCATGCGGGTCGGCAGCGAGGAAGAGGATGGTGAGCGCGCCGGCGAGTGCGTAGGTGACGCCGATGCGCGCCTCGATGGTCTCGCCGCCCGCGCCGCTCCGAGCGCGGCGCAGAGTGAGGATCGCCGTCGAGCGTGAAGGCGCGGCCCGAGCCGGACCATGGCTGAGCGATCGCTCGCCGGTCCGTGGCTCGTGGCACCGACCGCGAGCCGGCAGCCGATGAACGAGAAGGCGATGCCGGCGGCCGAGAGCTGCGGCAGGGCGACGCCGAGGAAGATCATGCGGCGCAGGACGAAGTAGACGCCGACGAGCGGACAGACGAGCCGACGAGGACGTTGCCGAGCGAGGCGCGTCGCGCGAGAAGGAAGTCGGGGCGCAAATCTCGGAGCAGCGTGCTCATCGCGCCGCGCCGCGCGGTAGACACGCCCGGGGTCGGCGGCGTGCGAGACAGGATCCTCGGCGCGTCAGCTATGACGCGCCGTGCCCGCCGTACCCAGACACACGACGCGCGGACGACGCCGCACACGGATCCGCACGCTGGTGCGCACGAGCACGCACGGTCAGGCCGCGTCGTGGTTGAGCTGGTGAGCACAGGCCATGATCGCGCGGTCTCGCCTCCGGTCGACGCCAGCCGTGACTCGTCGAGGAGAAGAACGCTGCGGCTCGGCGGCCAGCGCGCGGGCGATCAGCACGCGCTGGGTCTGGCCGCCGGAGAGCGCGGCAGAAGGGTTGCTGCCGCGATCGGCGCCGGAGGCCGACCTGGGCGAGGGCCGTCGGCCGCGAGGCGCTGCTGCCCTGCCGGCCGACGCGGCTGGGAGGGGCGGCAGCCGACGCGTACGTGCCCACTGAGTGACGACTCTCGAGGACGGTCAGCGGGAAGAGTCGGATCGAGCGACTCCCGCTGCGGTCACGTAGTCCCGAGCGGCCGCGTGCGCGCGGTCGATGCCGTACCTCGAGCGTTCCGGCCGCCGAGAACGGGATGGAGGCCGAGCGATCCCGCGGAGCAAGCGTCGTCTTGCCGGCGCCGTTCGGTCCCGAGCAGGGGGCGACAGAACTCGCCGCTGCTCGATCCGTCAGGCTGACGCGCTCGAGGACCGGCCGGCTCGCCGTAGCCGAGGCCGACGTCGCGGAGTCGCAGCGAGCGCCGGAAGGGCTCGCCGAGCCTCCCGTGCACCGCCTTGAGCAGGGTGCGCGACGTTGTAGCCGACGAGGGCTGATGTAGTCCTGCGCCTCGGGCACGCCGCGGACGAACGGCCGGCAGCTCGACCAGCTTCGCTCCCGTCGGCTCTGCGACGGTCTCGGCCGAGCCCGGCCGGATAGTGCAGCTCGCGAACCACGATGATCGACCGTGCTCCCGGCGCATGCTTCTCTCCGAGCTCGGCGACGATGGGCGCGGCGTAGGATCGATGCCCGGCGCGGATCTCGATCGTCCCGAGCCGGCTCCATGCCGAACCGGTCGGCGAAGTAGACCATGTCGGGGTGGTAGCTCACGCAGCTTCTTGCCTCTTGCAGCGGCGCGGCTTCCACCTTCCAGCGCTGCGATCGCGGCGTCGAGCTTGGCGAGGTACGCGTCGAGGTTCTGCTTGAAGAGTCGGCGTGCTCCGGGTAGTTCGTCTCGAAGCCGGTCTTCGATCGCCCGCGCCAGCTCCTTCTGCCCAGACCGGGATCGAGGTTGTCGTGCGGGTTCCCATCGGGTGCTGGTCGCCGAGCGAGCGGTCGAGGCGCGGTCGGCACCTCGAGCGGCGTGATGTACAGTCGAGTAGTCGATGTAGCCCGGCGCGTCGCGCGTGGATTCGTGGTTCCGAGCTCGCCTCGAGCAGCGCAGGCAGGAAAGCGTGCTCGGCATCTCGAGCCCCATCAGACAGCAGGACGATCGGCGCGGTTCAGCAGGACGGCGAAGCTCGGCTTCATCGGCACGGCGTGATGTCCTCGACGCCGGTCGCGAGGCTCGTGCACGTCGACGAGGTCGCCGCCGATGCTGCCGCGCCATGTCGGCGAGGTCCGGGATGGTGGTGACGACACGCAGCTTGGCAGCGTCGGCGCCGCAGGGTACGAGCGCCATGGCAACGAGAACCAGGAGCAGAGAACGCGTTTCATGTTGGTCACTTCGTTACGGCCTGACCATCGTCTGCACATTGTAGTCCATGAGGGCGATGTAGTTGGTCGCCGCCGGAACGCCACCGACCATCGCCGGTAGCTCGACGAGTTGGCCCGTCGACGGCCACCGTTTCGGCATTGCTAATGTCGATGGCGGCGATGCGCATCGTGCCTCCCAGGATTCCCGGCCGGCGCCGAGTCAGAGCTCAACCACGCTAGTATCGTCACCCGCGCGATCCGAGGCCAGAGAAACTCCTCGTGCCGGTGGACTTGGCGATGGCATTACAATGACCGGCCGATGATTCCCGTGGCCGACATCCGGACCGCCGCCGAGCGCCTTGCCGGAAAGATCCATCGTACCCCCGTGCTCGGCAGCCGCATGCTCGGAGAGCCGCTCGGCACGCGCCTCCTCCTCAAGTGCGAGTGCTTCCAGAAAACCGGCTCGTTCCGGCCGCGCGGCGCGCTCAACAAGGTGCCTGCGTTGCCGGATTCCGAGCGGGCACGTGGACTCGTGACGGTCTCGGCCGGCAACCACGCCCGCAGGCGGTGGCGTGGGCGGCGCGGCACCGTCGGCACTCCGTGCGTGGTGGTGATGCCGGAAGGCGCGCCGCGCTCCAAACTCGAGGCGGTGCGCGGCTACGGCGCCGAGGTCGTGCTGCATCCCGACCCGCACCACGTTGTTCGATAGGCTGCACGAGGTGGAGCGCGAGCGCGGCCTCACCTTCATTCATCCCTTCGACGATCCGGTGGTGCTGGCGGGCGCCGGCACGGTGGGGCTCGAGATCGTCGAGCAGGTGCCCGACGTGGCGCTGGTGGTGGTGCCGGTCGGCGGCGGTGGGCTGATGGGCGGCGTCACTTCCGCGGTGAAGGGATTGCGTCCGGAACACGCGCGTGGTCGCGGTCGAGCTGGAGGCAGGACCCGGACTCGGCCCCGCGCTCGCCGCCGGCAAGCCGGTTCCGGCCCCGCGGCCTGCGGGCACGCTCGCCGACGGGATGACGCCACCGTCGTGTCGGCGCGCTGCCGCTCGAGATCGCGCGCCATCTCGACGCGATCGTCACGGTGACCGAGGCAGAAATCATCGACGCGCCTGACTCAGCGATAACGAGGGGCGAAGCCTCCGTGCGAGGTTCGGGCGCCGCCGCCACCGCCGCGTTGATGGCAGGGGAAGGTGAAGACACCGGACGCGGGAGGCCGTGCGATCGCGTTGGGCGGAACGTGGACCCGGAGCGATTGGCTGGGGTATTCGAACCGAGGCGGGAGAGGAGGGCCGATGATCTCGAACGCTCAGCTTTGCATGGTCATGCTGCTTCTGCAGTGGCACCGCTCGTGGCGCGTGCGGATGATTATTCCGGACTTCCGCATCCCCGACTCACCACGTGTTGCGGTGGGACGGGTCGCTCCAATCGAGCGGGCGTCGGGTGGCGGACGACATCGGAGACCGGTGCCGGCACGACGCAATCAAGGATCGGGCGGCAGGGGCTCGGATCTTCGACCTTCTCCCGGCCTCGACTCCGATCTCCAGGACGACTCAGGTCGTGGGCACGCTCTTCGGTGGATTCGGACGAAAGCTGGTTCTCCAACGACTTCACGACTTCCACGCTCACGCAGGGCGCGAGTCCGATGGCGATCGCTCGGCACGCGAAGGGTGGCAAGTCTTCCTGAGCCACCGGTCCTATCCGTGGGCCGTTCCGCTCGGCTTTCAGGTGAGCCTGTTCGCTCGCAGGAAGATACGGCCAGGACTGGATGCACTCAGATCAAACCCGTCAACGATTTCATCTTCCTCGAACTCCCAATCTCAGTTCATGACGACACGGAGCAGTGGACGTACTTCACGGCCGTGGAGACGACGCGGCCTCGGTGGGCTGGGGTCCGGCTGCGCGACGCGACCGGCGTGTACGATGCCGAGGTGTCTCCGGAACGGCGCCCGCTCGAGGCCGGAGCCTCGCGCGGCCACTTCCGCCGGGGCGCGTCACCGACATGCGAGTTCTTCTATTTGAGAGATCGACTACGAGTCGTTTCGCGAGCGACCGCCAAGTCGATGTGGGAGCGGATTGAGGATCTCCGCGACGACGGGGCGTGTGGCGGATTCGGGCCTCGATGCGCGGGCGATCCAGGCGCCGGCGAATCCGCGTTGTTCGGCGGACAGTCCCGTGACGGCCTGCCCCAGTCACCGGTGCTGCGCGCGATCGGCGGACCGTCGCGGCTGCAATGCTGAGCGACCAGCATTCGAATTTTTCTCGTACGGTCCGATGCGAGCACGCTTCCTCCTGATCAACGATCGTCGGCGTTCCGCAGCCGCCTTTCACGGGAACGAGACTCATTGTTTGCGGAGTTCCTTGTCGCAGGACGAGGTCATGGCCGGCGGCCAGGCCGAATACCACCGGCCCCCTAGGCCATCGCTGGCAGCTCGACGGCTTCAGGCAAGTCCTGGTTCCGTGCGAAAGGAAGAGGATGGTCTTCAGGTCAACACGAACGGCGTGGTCACGATGGTCATCTCCGACCGGCTGGTCGCGAGCTCCGGCTGGTACCAGTCGCGCATGTTCATCGCGATGCCTCGACGGACGCCACGGACCAGGATTCGCGGCACTGGAAACCCGTTCGTGACCGCCAGCTACTACCTGGAAGACCATCTACAGCCCGGGCCGGTCTCGACGGGACCAGATTCACCAGAGCGCCGGTTAGGCCCCCTCTTCCTGGGACCTGGAGCGGCTCCGCTCATGCAGCAGTTCATTCTCGCGCTGACCTATCGCTTCATGGGAAGCTTCGCGCGCGCCCGGGCTCATGCCCGCCGAGAATCCTCGCCGGCCCGCGCTGACGCCGCGGCCGCCCGAAAGGACGAATCCGTCGTGGACGTGCGCGTGATCTCGAAAGCCGACGTCGAGCGGCTCCTGCCGATGGAGGAGTGTGTCGATCTCATGGCTGACGCCCTCGTCACGCTCGCGCGCGGCGACGCCGTGCTGCCGCTGCGCCAGATGGTGTGGCAGCCGGACAAGCGCGGCATGATCGGCGTGATGCCGGGGTATCCTGGGCTCGCCCGCACGCTTCGGGCTCAAGATCGTGAGCATCTTCCCCGGCAACGCCGGCACCGGCTACGACTCGCACCAGGGCGCGGTGCTCATGTTCCGATCCGCAGGTCGGCAGCCCGGTCGGCGATCATCGACGCCAGCGCCATCACCGGCGATCCGCACCGCAGCCGTGAGTGGCGTGGCGGCGCGGACGCTCGCCCGCCCGGACGCCGGGGACCTGGCAATCCTCGGCGCGGGAGTCCAGGCTGTCACGCACCTCGAGGCGATGGCGTGCGTGCGCACGCTGCGACGCGTGCGCGTCTGGAGCCGCGATCGCGCACGGGTCCAGCGCTTCGTCGCGCACGCCGGGGGCACTGGCTTCACGGTGGAGGCAGCCGACAACGCCCGCAGCGGCCGTCGAAGGCGCGGACCTGATCTGCACCACCACCGCGGCGGCGCAGCCGGTGCTGCGAAGGCGCGTGGATCGCCCCCGGCGCGCACATCAACGCGGTCGGCGCCAGCTTCGCCGAGACAGCGCGAGCTCGACACCGCCGCCGTCGTGCGGTCGCGCCTCTACGTCGATCGCCGCGAGTCGGCGTCTCGCCGAGTCGGGCGACGTACTGATCCCGATCCAGGAAGGCGCGATCGACGAGGACCACATCGTGGGCGAGCTGGGCGACGTGCTGCTCGCGGCAGCGTGCCGGGCCGGCCACGCGCCACGCGAGGTCACGCTCTTCAAGTCGCTCGGCATCGCCGATCGAAGACCTGCGCCGCCGCGCATCGACGTCATGCAGCGCGCTGCCGCCGAGGGCATCGGCATCGGTCGCGCCGCTCGGGGAGTTCCTGCCCGAGCACGCTTGAGGCGCCGCCGCTCGCCGACATCCTCGCGGCGCGCGAGCGCGCATCCAGGGCGTGCGCGATGCGCACGCCGCTCGTGCGTGCTCGAGGCGCCCGATCGCGCGCCGGAGATCTGGCTCAAGCTCGAGAACCTGCAGCCGATCGGCTCGTTCAAGATCCGCGGCGCCGCGAAACGCCATGGCGCTGCTGCCGCCGCGACGCGCTCGCGCGGCGGCGTCTACACGGCGAGCGCCGGCAACATGGCGCAGGGCGTGGCGTGGAACGCGCGGCGCGCTCGGCGTGCCGTGCGACGGTGGTCGTGCCCGACCACGCGCCTGCGCACCAAGCTCGCCGCGATCGAGCGGCTCGGCGCGCACGGTCGTCGCGGTGCCGTTCGACCGCTGGTGGCAGGTGATCGATCGGAGCATCGCTACGACGGGCTCGACGGGCCGCTTCATCCATCCGGTGAGCGATCCGGCGGTGATCGCCGGCAACGGCACGATCGGCCTCGAGATCCTCGAGGAGCCTCCCGGACGTGGACGCGATCGTGGTCCCGTACGGCGGCGGCGGCCTGAGCGTGCGGCATCGCCGCCGGCGCTCCGCGCGCTCGCGCCCGACGTGCGGGTGCTGGGCCGCCGAGGTGGAGACCGCGGCGCCGCTCGCCGCCGTCGCTCGCCGCGGGCCGCCGCGCGCCGGTCGACTACACGCCGAGCTTCGTGGACGGCATCGGCGCGCAAGGCGTGCTCGACGAGATGTGGCCGCTCGCGCGCGGCGCTGCTCGACGGCTCGCTCGTGGTGTCGCTCGCCGAGGTCGCCGAGCGCGATCCGGCTCGCTCGCCGAGCGCCACCGCGTCGATCGCCGAGGGCGCGGGCGCCGCGCTCGGTCGCCGCCGCGCTCGCCGGCAGAGCCGGCGCGGGAAGCTGGTGTGCGTGGTCTCGGGCGGCAACATCGATCCTGCGAAGCTCGCGCCGATACTCGCCGGTGGGATGCCCTGAGAAAAAGCGCTCGCGCTACCTCCGGAGGCGCTCGCCGCCGATTTGAGCGCGAATGAGAGGGCCGCGGAGTTCATGCAGTAGCGGAGCCCGGTGGGCTTGGGGCCAGTCATCGAACACATGGCCGAGGTGGCCGCCGCAGCGGCGCACAGCACCTCGACGCGCCCCATGCCCAGGCTGCCATCGAGTGCTCCTCGACGTGATTCTTGGCAATCGGCGCCCAGAAGCTCGGCCACCCCGTTCCGGACTCGAACTTGGTCGTCGGAGCTGAACAGCTCGAGGCCGCACGCGGCGCAGCGGTAGGCACCGGCCGCATGGTTGTTCCAGTAAGCGCCGGTGAACGCGTATTCCGTGCCCTCTCGCGCAGCACGTGGTACTGCTGGGGCGTGAGAGTCTTCTTCCATTCCGCATCGGTCTTCACGATCTTCCACTTTGTCATCGCGTGGGGGCGGGACCCTTCTTGATGGCCGCGGAAACCTGCGCCTGGCCGCTGGCGGACGGGTGGCGCCGCGGCCGCCGCATGAGTGGCAGGCGGCCGGCTTCGGGCCAGCGAGCATTGCGGCGACCACGAGGAGAGACCCGAAGATCTTGTCTCATCGTCTCCTGTCCTGGTTGAAGTTCTGGCCTGGCGATTCCGCGCGCTTCACGTGTGTCTACGATGGATGCCGCTGCTTCAGATGCGCCAGGAAGTCGCGAGAGTTGTCAATTCCCCGCACGAAGCTATCAGACCGCGTGACGGCAATGGTATCGGCCGCCCGCGCCGCGGTGCGCGTCGCCCTGTCCGGCCACCTTCGCGAGCGCTCCCCGCCCAGGCGGACGTCGTCGACCCGGCGCCGCTCGACACCGTGCGCTCATCCGCCAGTGTTCTATGGCGGCCGCGTGGATTTACGGCGCGCCTGTCACGATGATCTCGGCCGGTTGCGCCGCTATCTCGCCGCGACCGAGAATCGCCGCGCCGAGCCGCTTCTCGCGCGACGACCAGATCGCCTTCTGGATCGACGTGTACGACGCGCGCGTGCTGGACGGTGTGATCCGGCATCCTGGGCTCGCCGGCGTGCCTTCGCGGCCGATACCGCGCACGACGGACCCGGCTTCTTCAAGCGGACCGCGCGATCCGGAGTGACGGCTCTACGTCGCTCGACGCGATCGAGCAGGAGCTGCGCTCGCGCTGGCACGAGCCGCGGCTCACTGCGCGCTCAACTGTGCCTCGACGAGCTGCCCGGCGCTTCCGCCGCAACGCGCTGCGCGGCGCTCGCCTCGAGGCGGCGCTCGACGCCGCGACGCACGGGTTCCTCGCGGACTCCACCAAGAATCGCTGGGGACCTGACCGGGTGCTCGAGCTGTCGGCGATCTTCCAGTGGTACGGGGAGGACTTCCGCGCGGCGGCGGGAACCGTTCCGGGCTTCGTCGCGCGTTACTGGACCCGCGGGCCGCGCCCGTCGTCGACGACGCCCGTGCGCTTCCTGCCCTACGACTGGTCGCTGAACGGCGCGTGGTGAGCGCGCCGCGCGCTCGCCGGGCGGGGGTTCCCAGGATAACGAACCGCAGCGCCGCTTCGAGCTGGGCGAACGAATGGGGCTTGGACAGCACCTTCGCGATGCCCTTCTCGCTCGAGGGTCGCCGCATCGACGGTGGCGCCGATGCCGGAGATCATCAGGATCGGGAGATCTCGGACGCAGCTCCTGGCGGCGATGGCCAGCTCGACCCCATCGGGTGCAGCATGGTGTTGTCGGTGATCAGCAGATCGAACGCCTCGGGATGCGCGCGGAATTCTCGGAGCGCTTCGAGGGTCGATGGTGTGCATCGTCCCGCGTAGCCCATCTCCTCGAGCTGGCGCTTGATGAGCTGCGCGAGAGTCGCCGCTCGTCGTCCACGAGCATCACGCGCGCTTCGCGGCGCGTTCGGCGCCGCGCCCGGATCCCGGCTCGTCGCCCGGACGGCACGGTCCCGTGCGGGAGGGAAGTGGCCGGCAGCAGGATCTCGACGCTCGTGCCCACACCGGGCCGGCTGTCGATGCCGATCGTTCCCGACAGCGCCCTCACGATGCCGTGGACCATCGAGAGACCGAGTCCGGTGCCTTCGCCCACGGCCAGGTGGTGAAGAACGGCTCGAACACCGCGCGGCGGTCCTCGGGAGCAATGCGCGGCCGGTTGTCCGATACGCGCAGGCGCGCGTGGAGGCCGGGACGGATTCCCGCGCGCCGCGGCGAGCTCCGCCGTCACCTGGAGCGGCGCCAGGTCCACGCCGAGCACGCCGCCGCGATCGCCCCATGGCGTGCGCGGCGTTGGTCGCGAGGTTCATGACGACTTGCTGGATCTCTGGTGTCGTCCGCGCGCACCGCGGGCGTTTGCGGATCCAGATGCGTGCGGATCTCGAGCGTGGCCGGAAGCGAGGCGCGCAGGAGCTGCAGCGCGTCGGTCACGGGCCGGTCAGGCGGATCGGCTTCCGCTCCGTCGCGCGCGGCGGCTGAACGCCAGGATGCGCTCGACCAGCTGACGACCGCGCTCGCCGCGCGGCCAGCACCTGCTCGAATCCGGCTGCAGCCTGGGGTCCGGACCGGCGGTGCGCTGCGCGAGCCTCGTGTATCCGATGATGCCGTGGAGGATGTTGTTGAAGTCGTGTGCGATCCCGCCGGCGAGCGTCCCCATCGCCTCCATCTTCTGCGATTGACGGAGCTGGTCCTCGAGCCGGCGCCGCGCCGTGATGTCGACCACCGACGCCACCACCAGCATGCCGCGCTCGGTGCGGACCGGATTGAGGCCGATCTCCACCGGGATCTGGGTGCCGTCCTTGCGGACCCCATGGAGATCGCGACCGCCCTCATGGGGCGCGCGTGCGGATCGCTCTGGTAGCGCCCACGCAGCTGCGGATGAACACCACGGATCGCCGCGGGGACCGGGAGGTCCACGGACCGGCCGACCAGCTCCGCGCGGTCGTAGCCGAACAAGGCCTCGATCTCGCGGTTGACGAGCAGGATGGTGCCGTCCGCATCGACGGCGAGAACGCCTGCTGGTGTGGCTTCGATGGCCACCCGCAGCAGATCGACGTCGTCCCGCGTCGGGATCGGATCGCGACGGTCGAGGTTCATGCGTGGGGAGTCATGCCGGCCCATTGTTGGCGATCCGGCGCCTACCCACGCAAGGCATGCGCGCACCACCGCCGCGCGGTCGCGTGACGATCCCGGCAGGCGGCGGGTCAGTTGGGCGGCGTGAAGACGGGCAGGGCCTGGAAGGTCGTCACGCCTTCGGTGATCGCCGGGAAGCGCCATTCCTCGATCTGCGAGATCGCGCATCGAGGCCAGCCGCGGCGAGCCGACGGTGTTCTGCACCACGACCGCCTCGATCACCTCGACCGGAGGCCGCCACGGTGAGCGCCGACCACGAGCTTCCCCTTGAGGCCGGGGTCGGCGCTTGAGCTCGTTGCCGTAGCAGTACTGGATGCCGGCCGCGTACTTCTGGATGACGGCGAGCAGCGAGGCATTGCTGCGGTAGACGCCCGGCGCGGAGCCACCGCCCAGATCCCCGTTGCCTTCTCCATATCCATAACCACGCCGGTCGTCCCCACCGGCGCCACCACCACCACCACCTCCACCGCCTCCGCCACCACCACCACCGCCGCCAGCGCTACCGCGCCGCCGCCACCGCCACCGCCACCGCCAGCCACCACCACCGCCGCCACCGCCCGCGATCGCCGACAGCGTGCCGACCGGGACGCAGGAGCCCGCCACGGCCGATCCGCTCAAGTCCGCCGAGCCCGATCCCACCGGACAGCCCGCCCGAGACCCTGACCCAGCCTGGCATCTCGGAGCGCGCCGAACGGATCGCGCGCAACACGCCGCGCGCCGACGCTGGGTGGTCCAGCGGCCTACCGGTCCCGCGGCTCCGAGCGGGGCCGAGAGACCGGCCAGTGACTTCGTGCAGCGACGATGTCGTCGGAGGCGATCTGTTCCGGTGACGATCGCGCTGGGCGCGCGCCGACCCGCGGCGCCGGCAGCCCGGCGTCAGTGCCGGACCGGGACCGGAGGCGTGGCGGTCCGGTCCGCCCGGTGCCGGCGGAGGACCGATCGGCCCCGGCAGGCGCCATCTCGCCACCGGCCCAGGTCCGCTTCCCGGGCCCGGCGCTCCGGAGGCTTGCCCGGCGTGCCGCGCGAGCCTTCGGGACCGGCAGCTGGGCGGTGCCGGCTTGGCATGACGATCAGCTTGGCGAAGCGCTGCGGGAGCTGGTCGATGCTCGTGACCATCGCATGGCGCGCCGGAGCGAGCAGCACCACCATCAAGGGAACACGCAGTCCGCGTGACCGCCGCCACCACGCAGGCAGCGATGGAAGAGGTCGTCTTCCGCTCCGAAGAACGGGCGTCGGATAGGCTTCGGCCATCACGGTGGCCATGGGATCGTCCTCTCACGATTTCTGGATCACCGCGAGTGCGATGTTCTCGTAGCCGCTCTGGCCGAGGGTGTACATGACCTTCTGGCAGCACCTGAACTCGATGTCGCGGTCACCCTGGATGGTCGCGGAGCGATGCGCATCCGGCGCGGCGCCGCGCAGCCGCGCGATCTCGTCCTGCTGGCGCTTGCACCTGCCTGCAGGTGCGCCGCGAGCGCGGGCGATCCTCGAGCTGTCGGCTCGCGAGCGCGTCGCGCAGCATGGCGAGCGAGCTCGCCGTCCACCAGGATCTCCTTGCGGTCGATCGCCACCACCACCGAGGTGTGGGGCGGCTGATCGGCGTAGGAGCTCGGCAGCCGCACGCCGGGCGCCGGCACCGCGACCTCGCCGCCCGCCACGTAGCTCTTGAGCAGGAAGAGCAGCAGCACGGTGAGGATGTCCATCATCGAGATCAGGTTGACGCTGCCGCTGATCGGTGCGCTCGAACGGCGGTGTGCGGCGCTCGCGGCGATGTCTCATGTCAGAAGGCCTCCGTGGACGCGTCGGCGAGCGGGCCGCTTCGGGCAATCCCGCGCGCGCGCGCGGCGTCCATCACCTCGACGATCTCCTCGTAACGGGTGCTCGCCTCCGAGACGATGCGCGGACCTCGCGATGCCCCGGGTGCGCGTCGGCGACGGTCTTGAGCACCACCTCGAGCTGTCCGCGCGCGTCGGGATCGTTCGCTCCCCTTGGGACGCGGCACGTGCTCTGGACCACCGCGCCATCGACCCGCACGACCGAACGCCTCCGGGCGCCAGGATCACCGCGACGTCGAGCGGCGCCTCCTCGGCTAGGGCACTCACCACCTCTCCGGTCGGCATCGTGGTCTTGATCACGGTGACCGGGACGAACGCCGCCGACAGCAGCAGCAGTGGAATGATCGGAGATGAACACGTTGAGCATCGGCATCAGCTCGATCTCGGTGACCAGATGGGTGCGGGGACGTCTCCGCCGGCGGCGCGCCATGGGCTAGCGACCTCCCTCCGGAACGCGCGACGCGGGCAGGCCCGAGACGTGCGGGGCGCGCGGCACCGCCGCGATGTGGGCTCCCGCCGTCCCGCCGGCATGGGCCAGCGCCTTGCCCAGTCGGATGCTCAGCTCGTCCACGTCCTGCGCGATGCCATCCACGCGGCTGTTGAGCCAGCCCTGGATCATGAGCGTCGGAATCGCGATCACGAGGCCGAAAGCGGTGGTGTGGAGCGCCTCGGAGATGCCAGCGGACAGGTACGCCGAGCGCTGCGCGGCGTCCGCCACGCCCACGCCCGAGATCGCCGTGATCAGACCGGTGATGGTGCCGAGCAGTCCGATCAGCGTCGCCGGAGTTCGCCAGCACGCCGAGGTAGGGAAGACGCTTGCTCAGCGCGGGCAGACACAGGGTGGCGGCGTCGTCCGCGACGCCCTGCAGCGCTTCCTCGTTCCGCTCGCCCGACTGGATCATCGCTTGGGCGACCTGGGCGACGGGCGCATGGGAATGCGTGCTGATGCGCTGAGCCCCTGCGAGATCTCCGCGGCCGACACTGCGCACCAGATCATCGGTCAGCTTGCGGCCGTTCAGCACCGCGGCGTGCCCGATCACGATCGAGCGCTCGATCACGGTCGCAATGATCACGACCGCGATCACCAGCACCGCGTGCATGAACATGCCGCCTTCCTTGTAGAAGGTAGCCACGCTCGAGATGACGTTCATGGGGTCTCCTTTCGTGCCTCGCGGGAAACGCTGCCGACCAGGAAATCCGCGATGGGAAGTTCGTCTGCTCGGCCAGCTCCCGACTCGTCCTGGAGATAGCGTCGCTGCTGGAAATCGACGAAGCGGCGCTGGTCGCGCGCCGTGATGAACAGCACCTGCGGTACCGGGATCTCGCCCTCGATGTGAATGTCCTGGAGCTTCCGCGGCGTGGCGTTCGCGGGCGCGGCCGCCGGGGCCTCGTGCGGCTTGGCTGGGCGAGCGGGCTGGGCGTGCGAGCGCGGCGCGACGCGGCGCGGCCGCGTGGCCGGCCGGAGCCTTGGCCACCATCGGCATGCGCGCGCGCTTCTCGGACGTTGGCGCGGCCCCGACGCGACCGGGAAGGCGAGGAGGCAACCCATCAGCAGGATCGTGCGCGTCCTCATGGCTCGTCCTTCTTCTGAGCCACGTCCTTGCCGTTCTTGTCGAAGACCTGGACGAGACCGTCGGGATCGTCGCTCGAGCGCTGGCGGTAGAGCGCGAACCAGCGCGCCGCCGCGCCGTCATCCATGGCATAGAAGCGCTCGAGGATCGCCAGGTTGTAATACGGGCCGGGCAGGCGCGGATCGATGTCGATCGCGGCACGGAACGCACGGCGCGCACCATCCAGATCCGCCGCGCGCAGTCGCGTGATCCCGTAGTTGTTCTGGTTGGCGGCGCTCTTGGGATTCTCCCGCACCGCCGCCACAGCGAGCGGTCCCGCCGAATCGGGGGCATCGCCCTTGAGCGCCAGGTACGTCGCGACCGACGTGCCCTCCTCGCGCATCGAGCGCGGCAGCTCGCCCATCAGCGCCCGGGCGCGCTCCGCGTGGCCGAGCGCCTCTTCGTGCAGCGCGAGATCGACCAGCAACGTGGGAGGGAAGGCAGCTCCCGAACGCTGGGCGCGCGCCTGCGCCGCTTCGAGTCGCTCGATCGCCTCGGCGTGCCGCCCCGCGTCGTAATCGAGCTTGGAGAGCAGCGCGAGCGCGGGCGCGTAGGCGCTGTCGCGCGCGATCGCCTGGTGGAGCGCGCTCTCGGCGCGCGACGTCGAGTCCGCTGCGAGATAGAGCCGCGCGAGGTGGTAGGGCCTGTACGGCTCGGCGGGCGCCGCGGCCGCTCTGTGCTCGCGCCTCCGCGAGTCCCCTGCGGGAGTCGCGGGCGCGCGGCGGACTCGCTGCGTCCGGCAGCCTCGCCACCGAAGGGGTGCGACAGCGCCCGCAGGCTGCAGCCGGCGAGCGGCAACGCGAGGAGTCCGAGCGCCAGCACCGCTGGGGCGCGGGAGCCCAGGCGCAACGCCGCGCGACTTCACGATGTCGGTCATGGCCGGTCTTCCTCTCGCTGCGCGTGCACGGTCCCCGTCGCGCCGGAATCGGCGGCGGCGGCGGATCCATGCTTCTCGATGCGGCTCGGACTTCGTCTCCGGCTCCGCTCCCGCGATCAGCGGGTAGTCGGCCTCCGGCCGGAAATAGAAGCGGCCGCCCAGCCGGTGCCACAGCGAGGTGCGCGCCTGGGCGATCCAGGGATCGCTCGCGGTCGCGCCCTTCTGTCGCAGCAGCTCGGCCCACACTCCTCGCCGCGGTCGTAGAAGGTCTGGCTCTGCTGGAGCAGGACCGTCGTAGGCCCGGCGGTCATCCCCTTGTAGATCGGCGGGTCGGTCGCTCCCTCCAGTGCCTCGCCGAAGGCGATCAGCGCCTGCCCGATGCGGAAGGTGGCGGCGTTCGCCCACTCGGAGGCGCCCAGGTCCACGCAGCGCTTGTAGCGGGCCACGAGGCTGTCGAGCATTCGCTGCTTGACCGGGATCGATTTCTGGAGGGGCTGAACGAGCCGCACCGCGGCGCGTAGGGCTTCCACGCCTGTTCGGCCTCGAGGAAGCGGACCTGCGCCATCACGGCACGGCGAGGCCAGCTCGGGGGTGCGCCCTTCGCCAGGCGCAGGTACTTCGGCCAGATGCGACGAGCGTCGGATCGGTCGCCGCCGCGCCGCCCTTCGGCAACAACGTCGCGACGGAATGCTCCGGCGTCACTCTGGGCGAGATCCCGCCGGGCGAATCCCTCCAGGATCTGCATGCCGGTCTCGACGTCGCCCGGGAAGCGGTGGAGGCAGGGCGAGCCGCAGGGTGTCGGCCTTTGCCGTGAGGCCCGCCGCGCGAATCCAGCTCCGCGGCCTTGAGCCACGCCGATCCCGCGCTCTCGTCGTTCGGGTAGCGATCGGCGAAGGCCACGTAGGCGTTGGCCGCCGCGGCGCGGTCGCCGCTCGACTCCCAGGTCCCGGCGATCTCGAGATGAGCGTCCTTCACGCAGGCCGCTGCGCGGGAAGTCGGAGATCACCTTCTGGAGCGCGCGCACGCCCTCGCGCGTCTTCCCGCATGGAGCCAGGCAAGTCCGGCGCGATACTCGGCGAGCGGCGCGTGCTCGTAGGAGGGCCAGCGCGCGGCCACCTGCTCGAAGCGCTGCGCCTGCTCCGGTAGGCGGTCGAGTCCCGCGCCGCCAGCGCTTCGGCGTCGCGGTAGTAGCAGACCGGGATGATCTCGGCGGGCGCTTCGAGATCGGCGCGGCCGGAGGCGCCGCGCGATCGCCAGCGTGGTCTCCCGAACGCGACCCCGGCGGCGTCGAAGCGTCCGGAGCCGGAACCAGGCGTCCGCCTCGAGGCTGACCGCCGTGCGGCGCGCGCGTCCGGCGGGCGCCGCGCCACCAGTCGCGCGAAGTCCGCGGCGGCGGTGTCGAGCCAGCCGTGCGCGAATGCCAGGTTGCCCTGCCGCCACAGCACGTCGCCGCCCGCGGGATGAGCGGGAAGCGCGTGCGCAGCTCGTCGCCGGCAGTCAGCACCGCGCGCGCCAGCGAATCACGTCCGAGCGCCTGGGCACCATGACGCGTGGTGTCGCGCGTGCTCGTACCACAAATCGTTCACCGCCACGCGGTGCACGAGCTGCGGCGGCCGCCAGGCTGTCGTTCCCCGCGTCCGCGGCGACCCGATCGTGACGCAGCGCGGCCTGGTAATCCCCGAGGCGGGCGCACGCTTCGCCCGATCCCAGCTCGTACGCCGGCGTCTCGTCGTCCTGGGCCAGTGCGCGATCAGCAGCTGGTAGAGACGGAGCGTCTCGCGCCAGTCGTCGGCCGATCCGTGCAGGTGCGCGCGGCGCGGTGGGTGTCGAGCGCCACCGTGCGCCACGAGGTGCGCGCGAACTCGGCACCGGCCGTGCGCACGGAGTCCGAGGTCTGCGCCGCCGCCCACGCGCTGCCGGGGCGAACAGCGGCGCCACGTCGAGCCGGGCCTCGGCGCGCCAGCGCCGGGCGGTCCCAGCGCTCTGTAGGTCTCGTGGAGCCGCTGCGCGCTGATCAGCGCCTCGGGATCGAGCGGGTAACGCCGCAGGTAGAGCTGATCGGCGGCAGCCGCCTGGTCGAACAGGCTGTGGCGGCGAGTGCTGGCCCAATCGCACGCAGCACGCGGCGCTCGTACGGTCTTGGTCCCACCCGATCGAAATGGCTGGCGAACGCCTCGCGCCGCCCGAGCGCGCGAGCGCGTGGACCAGATACGCCTCCCGCCTCGCCTTCGATGTCGACGTTGATCCGCCCGCGATGGCGGGTCTGCATTACACGTCGAGCACCGCGCGGAACGCATCGGCCGCCTCCCGGCAGGCGCTCCTCGTTGAAATAGGCCCAGCCCATCTTGTAGAGGGCGATCGCCTGGAGGCTCGGATCCGTTCCGTTCGCGGCGCGCCGGTAGAGCGGAATGGCGTCGGCGAAGCGGGCCTGATCGAAGCGCAGGTCACCCATCCGCAGCGTGGCCTCCTGCATGTAACGCGATTCGGGGTAGCCGTCGACCAGCTGCTGGAAGCAAGCGATCCGCCGCGGGATCGCCCTCGTCGGCGCAGCAGCATGCCGGCGTTGAACAGCACGGCGTCCAGATGAGCGAAGTCCCGGTCTTCCGCCAGGATCTTGCGATAGAGCGCGAGGGCCGGCGCCCGATCCACGACCGGCACGGCCATGCCGGTCGCCCGCCCTGCGCTCTGCGCCTTGAGGTAGGCGGCCATCCGCTCACGGAAGCTCTGGCGCGCGTCGAGCAGCAGCAGATCAGCGAGACGGAAGCGCATCTCCCCGCGGTTGGTCGACGCGGGATGGCGGCCGAGGAAGGTCTGAGCGCCGCGATCGCCTCGCGGCGCCCGCCGATCGTTCTCGGCATCGTCGAGCTCCTCAGCGCCGGCTCCGGCGCTCGCGCTGTCGTGACGGACGGGAGTCGCGAGCGCGACGTCGCTGGTGTCCGCGGTGTCGGGCTCGGCAGGGGGTGGCGCGGCTCAAGCTGGACGCTCCGCGCGTACAAGGCGGCGGCCAGCCCGTAGTCGATGGCCCTCACGCTCGGAATCGAGCGCCGCGATCGCGCCCTCCACGGCCTGGCGCGCCACCTGCGCGCGCAGCGCCTGGTCGGCGTGGTCGAGCGAATCACACCTGGGGAGCGATCTGTCGCGCGCGCGCATCGAGGGCGCGGAGCGACTCGCTGCTCGCGGCGGCCGCGATCGCACCCTGAATCGAGGGGCCGAGCGCGTCGGCCCAGGCTTGCAGTCGATGCGCCTCGAGACGGCTCGAGGCGGCGCGATCGATGACGCGCGGTCGCCAGGCGTGCTGATAGGAGCGATCGAGGAGGTCGGGCAGCCCATCGCTCAGGCGTTGCGCGAACCCGGCGATCCCGCGCGCCAGCGTTTCCTCGGCTCGCGTGAGACTGTCGGCGCTCGGCATTCCGGGGGCGCCTCGTTGCGAGCGGAATCGGCCACGACCAGGTCGAGGCGGCGCATGCTCGATCCAGGTGCGTTGCTGGTCGCGCGCGCGATCACCAGGGCGGCGCGGGCGGCGAGGCTCGACCTTGGCGTGGTCGCGCACGGCGCGGAGCTCGGCGTCGAGTCCGTCGAGTCGGCTCTGCAGGGAGTCGAGCAGGCGCACCTGCACGAGCACGCCGTCGCGCGCGCGGGCCGCGTGTCCCACGCCCAGCGCCAGGTAGCGCCGCAGATCTTCGAGGCTCGCGCGCTCGAGCTCCGCCGAGCGCCGCACACGCGCGAGCTCGTAGCGCGCCCCTTCCGCGCGGGCATCGGCGGCCGCGACCGCACGCCGCGCGTCGGCGGGAGGCGGAGGGATGGCCGTGAGGCTGCCGGGAGGGGCGGCGCCTCGGCGAGCGCCGGGGCTTCGAGCGTCCCCCGCGACCGGAGATCGGCCGAAGCCGTGGCGAGCTGATCGGCCAGCAGGCGAGCGGGCAACGCGTCGAGGAACAGAGCATCGGCGCTGGCGCTGCCACGATCCCACGCGGTCCACAGCTCGTCGAACCGGGCGCCTGCTCGAATCCGCTCGAGCACTTCACGACGATGCGTCCAGTCCTGGTCGATGCGCCGGTAGGTGTCGCGCGCCGCGTCCCAGCGGCCTCGTCGAGCGCCTGGGCGGCGATCGCGAGCTCGACTTCCCGCCGCCCTTCGTAGGTCGAGTCCGCGGCCAGCGCCTCGAGCATGCGGACGCCCCCGGTCGTGTCGCCGCGCTCGATCGCGATCAGTCCGCGCAGGTGCTGGGCGCGCGCGGCATAGGCGGCTTCCGGAGGGCACCGCTTCGAGCAACGGCCGAGCGTCGACACCGCGCGCGAGCTGAGCGCGCAGCCCCGCCGCACGAGGGCCGCGCCGGCCAGGTCGCGACCCAGCGCGGTCGTGGTGTCGGCGCTCGAGAGCTCGATCAGCGCGTGCTCGTCGTCGACCCCGGTGAGGCGTTGCGTCACGGCTCGCAGATAGGCCTTGAGCGCCGGAGCTTCGGCGCGCTCTTCGGACGCGGGACAGGAGCCCGAGCGCGCCCACGGTATCACCCCGCGCGAGGCGTAGGCTCGCCGCGAAGCGCGTCCGCCGCTCCCCCAGCCCACCATCTCCGGCACGGTCGCGCCTTCGACGGTCGTGCTGTCGGCGGCCGAGGTCTCGGATCCGTCGGGACTCGGCGCGGTGGCGGCGAGCCGGGCGGCGCCGGCGGAACCGGCGCGGCACCCTGAGTCTGCTCGATCAGCAGCTGATAGGCGAGCCATTGGGTGTACACGCTGGTGCGCTTCCAGGCGGACACGCGGCGCGCGTGAGCGCGATGAAGCGGTCGACGCTGCCGATCCTGAGATAGGCCTGACCCAGCAGGAAGGCGGCGCGGTCCGCTTCGGTGAAGCCGGGAGTTTCGAGGTCGATCGCCTCGAGGTTCTCGATCACGCCGCGCGGATTGCCCAGACTTCTGCTCCATGGCGGCCCGTCCCAGACGCATCGCAGCGCTGCCGGCGGCATCGGCGGAGGCAGTCGTGGCGGGCGCCTGGGGGCGCGTCGACGCCATGCGGCTCGCACGCGATGACGAGGCGGCCGCCATCAGGGCAACCACCAACGTCACGGCCACGCGAGCCGATCTCGCCGGATGTGTTCTCAAGGGCGGAGCCTCACCCGTCGACGGGATGGGGCTTCCGCCTCGTGGAGCCAGGTACTGGCCTGGACGCTCGCCCCTCCTTGAGCGGCCTCAACCTGGGAAAGATCGAAACGGAGGAAGGTGAGGCGATCGCGCGCCGGCTCGGAGAGTCACGAAGCCGGAGTTCCCGCCCGGCCAGGCGTCGCCCGCAAGGTGAACGCGATCACCTGCTGGCGCGGCTCGACGAAGCGATGGCACAGCTCGATCACTCCTCCCTGCCTCAGCGACTGGCGCTGCTCGTCGGACAGCGGGACCCGCACGGAATCTCCGTCGTCGAGCGCCACGGTGATCTCCGAGATCGGCGCCGCGCCCGGATAGCCGCTCACGACCACCATGAGCGCGGTCTGCTGGTGTCCGGTGAAGTCGTCCTCGAGCGTGGCGAGCCGCGTGCGCTGATCCACCAGCAGCCGCTCCATGAGATCGAGCTGCTGCTCGAGGCCGCCCAGCTGCGTGATGCTCTCGAGCAGGTGCTGGCGGGCGCCGCGCGTCCTCGGCGCGGGCCAGGCTGTCCTGTGCGGCCTGATCTCGGCGAGCAGGCGCGCGTAGTCGAGGAAGCGGGGATCGATCGGCTCCGCCAGTGCCGCGCCGCGACAGCGCCTGCTCCCGCAGGCGGTCGTACTGGGCGCGAATGAAGTCGCGGTTCTCGTGCAGGAAGCGCAGCGTCCAGCTTCTCCTTCGGGCGCACCCGCTCGACCTTCACCGGCGGTCTCGCCCGGAGCAGCCACTCGTTCCGGCGGCGGCCGCGCCCGAGCACAAGAGGACGGAGGCCGCACAGCGTCAGCACCAACCCGTGGCGTGAGGAGCCATCGAACGCTCCATCAGCCCCTCCACGTGCGTCGCACCTTGCCGGCGGCTGGCCTCGACCACCACGTACAGGGATGGCGCGCTGGGCGAGCGTGTAGACCAGCATCCAGGTGGTCTCGTCGGGCAGTTCGTCGTCGAACGCACCGCGCATCAGGAGCATGGTGCTCAGCCGTCCGCCTTCCTCTCGCGGAACGCGCGGGCGCCACCGTCCTCGGCCGCCGCCAGCGCCGCGCCGCTATCGATCCACTCCGCGCGGCCAGCCGGCGGCGGCTCGAGCTTGATGTCCGGGTTCTCCGCCACCACGATGCGTGCCGTCGCGGACCGAGTACGCCCAGCGCCTCGTCGAGTCGCGGGGAAAGAAGAGGTAGCCCCAGCGATCCGCTGCGCCGCTGGCATCGCACGCGCCTCGTCGTTCTCGATGTAGACCAGGAAGGCGTCCGGCGCCCAGGCCGAGCGCGCCGAGGCGAGCTTCGTCGAGGCCGGCGCGCGCCGCGTACGCGCGGTCTCGCGCGACCATGCCGGTGCGGCCATCAGCGCCGCGACCAGCGCCGCGCCGAGCGCCGCGACGACCCGCCAGGTCGCGCGAGACGAAGCGGCCTGATGCGCAGGAACGCTGGATGGAAGAGCGTCATGACGCGCTCCTAGAAGAGCACCGCGGTGCCCAGGGTGAATCTCGACGTTGTTGTTGTGTGGTGCGCGCCCTTGCGAGCCGGTGCGGAACCGGTAGTCGCGGAACCTCCCAGCGCATGGCCGTGCGCTTGAGAGGAAGAGCGTGGTGCCGGCGCCGACGTTGAAGCTCGGGCTCGCTCTCGCCCGAGCATGATCGAGGAGCCTGCGCCGCCGCTCACGTAGGGCACCATCTGCCGCCCGGGCAGCAGCTCCCATGTGAGCGTCCAGATGGTAGAAGAGCATCTGGAAATCTTCGGCCTCGAGCGACAGCCCGAACAGCGATTCGACGATCTCGGCCGGCCGCTTCACGTGCGTCCAGCCCACGCCGGCCTCGAACAGGAAGCGATCGAACACGTAGTAGCCGAGCCGGCCACCGATCGCGAGCGAGTTGGACTTGCGGTCGAAGGCGTAGGCGCCCGCGTAGCCCGTCAGCATGTAGCTCCCCGTGCGGGTGAAGAGCTTCGGGGTTGGGACGGAACTCGAGGTCGGACAGGTCCTCGAACTCCTTGCACAGCGACGCATGGATCCAGCCGGTCTGGCTGTCCGAGAGCCGCACGTTGTACCAGCGCCCGCTCTTGGCGATGACGGGGAAGGTCGTGCCTTCGGGATACACGCCGGCGATCGCGTAGCCGTTGCCCGGCCCGGTGCGGATCACGTTGTGATCCCCTTTGAGGCGCACGCCGAGCTGGGTCGTGGGGCGCTCGTTCGGCACGGGGACCGCGGCGCGCGGGTCCGGAGCGGGGAAGGGCGGGTCGACAGACGTCGTATCGGCGTCCGGGGCGCTGTCACTCGAGTCGGGGAGCGAGACTGGGGTCCGGGCCCTGCGCGCGGGCCGGCACACTCGTCGCCAGGATCAGCGCCGTCAGCAGCGACGCCATCGCGACGCGCGCGATCCACGGAGCCAGGTGGGAATGCCAGCGGTCCTTCGTCATGACCTCCCTTTCATCTGAAGGCTCGAGCCAGCCGGAAACGGAAGTTCCAGTCGCCGAACCGCTCGCGACTCACCACGGTCGCGCCACCGCTCTGGTGCGCGGCGTCGAAATCGAAGATCCGATGGTCCACCTCGAACCCCGTGAGCCAGCGCTCGCCAGAGCCATCGCTCCACCCCGAATCCGCCTCCCATGACCCAGGTGTCGATCGGTGCGAGGTCGACGGTCACCGGTCCGCTTCCGCCGTCGACTTCGAGCCGATTCGGGTTGTAGCCGAGATGCAGCCACCCGCCGGAGGCGGTCGCCATCAGCCGACTCCTCCCAACGCTCGGCGACTCGCCCGCGCACCACCATCTCGACGCTGGTCGAACGCACCAGCGGCGATGCGGAGGCGACGGTGGGATCGGAGGCTCTGGCGGGTCGTGCTCGTCCAGATCCGCACGCCGCCCGCGAGCCGCGAGCGTCCGGACTGATGCCTGCCGCCCCCACGCGGTGCGAGGGCTCACATCCCATTGGTAATCGGCCAGGCGCTCGTCCAGCTGAACGGCGCCGCCCAGGGCCGCGACCCCGATTCGCCACGACGAGTCGTCACGCGCCGGATCCGCGGGCCCGGCGTGCGCGGCCCCCACCAGCGCGCACGGCAGAGCCAGAGCCGGGCGAGCAGCGTCGCCGCGCTCAGGCTGGGCCTCGGCTCGTCGATCGGCGCGTCGCGCTCCATCGCGAACGTCATGTCGGTTACTGGACCGCGAGCTCGAGACCGACCGGCAGGATCTGGGTAGGGCTGCGAGGTGCAGGGGTGACGACCACCGTGTCGGCCTGGCCGGGGCGCTCGATCTTCACGCCGCTGCCGAGGTAGCAGAGCAGGAACAGACCGGCCGAGGCGGAAGTCGACCGTCGCGGGCACGGTGCCCACGAAGCTGAAGTCGATGTGCTGGATCAGGTGATCCCACCCGGTCACGGCGCGGACCGCGCGCCCCCGCGTCACCGAGCTCTGCAGGATGACATCGATGTTCTGCGCCATCGGCACCCGCGGGGCGTTGGGGGCCAGGGCGACCGGAGTCACCGGCAGCGCTGCTCGAGCGCAGCTCGGCGACCGCGTAGCCGGTGAGAATGCGGCGGTAGATCACGTCGACGCTGGCGGTGATCGAGTCGGCGGAGCCTAAGGGCAGCGCGGTGCCCGTGGCGAGGTTCGAGCCCAGCAGATCGACGCGGGTCCAGCGGTCTTCGATCTTGGGAGCATCGAAGCACCCCGCCACGGCGAGCGCGATCGCGACCAGCAGCACGCCGGCCGCGCCCGTTCTCACGTGTCTCGCTCCGCATGGCTCCTCCTTCCCGTCAGGATCGTGTCGTGACGTCACGGCGCTCAGCGCACCAGGACCATCTTTCGCGAGAACGACAGCGCGCGCCGACGTCGAGCCGGTAGAAGTAGATCCCGGCCCCGACCGGCACGCCATCGGGCGTCGCTGCCGTCCCACGTCACCTGGTTGAGCCCGGCGGTGAACCCGTGATCGAACGACCGCACCGCGCGCGCCCGTGGCGTCGAAGACCGTGGAGCCGCGCGCCGGTCGCTCCGTCGGGCAGCGCGAACAGGATCCGCGTGTAGGGCTTGACCGGGTTGGGCGAGGTTGCCGAGCAGCATGGCGCGCGCGGCGCGACCGCCGCGCCCCGGCGAGCCTGGTTTCGGCCACGGCCACCGCGCCATCCGGATAGCTCGAAGCGGCCGAGACTCTGCAGCACGGGCGCGGAGACGGCCGCGACCGCGGCGAGATCGGACGCGTTCAGCGAGACGCGATGAGCGCCGGCCTCGAGCGTGCCGGCCGCACGGCGCGCGAGCACGCGCCCGCTCGCACGATCTGCCAGCTCGAGGGTCACCTCGGCGCGATCGGTGGTGGCGAAGCGCGCGGCGGGCGCGTCACCGGTCTCGATCGCGAGGTCCGCGACCTCGACGCCGAGGTTCCAGAGCGTCACCCCACTCACGTCGGTCCACTGGTCGATCGCCACACCGTTGGTGCTGCCGACGCGCGCTCCACGCGTCCGGCGCGATGGTCGCGCACGGTGAAGAACGGCACGTGGAAGCCGCGCGGGCTGGCGAGCCCCGCGCAGCTCGGCGACCGGGCCAGGTCCGGCGCTGAACTTCGCACCGCGCCCTCGCTGCGGCGCGGCCGCGTAGACGTTGCCCCACTGGTCGGTGTCGAGCGACGTCACCACGTCGGCATCCACGGCGCACCTCGGCGACCCAGCGCAGGCTCGCGCCTTGATCACGCAGGCGCACGATGCCGGCGGCTGTGCGCGTCGGCCACGTACACGTCGCGCGTGCTGGCGCCGCCCGCGTGACCCACCGCCATCGCGAGCGGGCCGGCGAAGCGGCCGGTGCCGCTCCCGAGCCCGCCGATCTCGGCCATCTGCGCGCGCGCCGTCGCGCTCGAGCGCGAAGGCGACGACGCGGTTCTTGCCGGTGTCCGCCACGTAGAGCACGTCGTCGTCGGGGACGAACGGCGTGCCCGCCGTCCGAGACCGCCACGTCGATAGGGACGGGCCAGGCCGCGGATCTCGTCGACGCGGCGTGAGCTTCATGACGTCGAACTCGGTGCTGGCCTGCAGCACCAGCACGCGATCGTGGTCGGTGTCGGCGACGTAGACGCGGTCGGATCTCGTCCACGGCCAGACCATGCGGCGCGGCCGAGCGCGCCGAGCGTCGTGCCGGCGCCGTCGTAGGCAGTCAGGCTCCGCCGACCTCGCCGGTCACCAGGCGGTTCCAGCGCGGGTCGGAGACCACCTGGAACGTGCGCGTCTCGACGTAAGGGAAGCGGTCGTAGACGTCGACGCTGCCGACGGTGACGGTGGCGTAGGGATCCGAGAACAGGTCGCGGCAGAGCTGCTCCGCGCGTCACACTCCGGGTTGAAGGAATCGAGACCGAGGTCCGGCGCGATCCGGGCCGTGTCGAACGTGCCCGCGCGACAGCGGCACGGCCACGGCCATCGTCAAACAGACGGTCAGGAGGATGGAATCGCCGCACGGTATGCCCTCTCTTCGGCGTCGACCCGGCTCAGAACCGGAAGTCGAGTCCCGTCTCGAGGATGTTGGCCGAGTAGTTGTTGCTGTTGAAGTAACGCTGGTAGTCGAACCACGCGCCCAGCCGGCGCAGCCACGCCGAGTCGCCTGCCAAAGGCGCGAGATCGGCGTTCGAGCCCGAAACCGAACAGGTGTGACGACAGCGGCCCCATCCGGTAGTCGCCGGTCTGGTAACCGTCGACGCCGGTGGGGTGAGTGTACTCCTCCCGCCAGAAGCTGGCCGGAGTCTGCGTGTACTAGCGATACTCGTAACGCGCGACGATGCCGTGCGTGATGTACTGGCTGAGCTTGGTGCCCGAGCCTCGTGGGAGTCGATTCCCCAGTCGTCGTCGTAGAAGCGGTAGCTGAACTTGAGGCTGGCGCGGTACGGCAGGTACTGGTTGAGCTTGAGGAAGAGGTCGCGCCGCTGACGGTGATCGGGGTGGCGCTCGGGGACGATGGTCCCGCCGGCGAACACGCTGCGGTAGGGGTTGTGCTGCAGGCCCCTCGACCACGTTGTACTCGAGTCCGACGCGCAGCATCGTCGACGGCGTGAGGATGTCCGTGGCCACCGCGTTGGCGTGCACCGTGGACTTGGTGCTGGGCCGGCGTTGTTGTCGTCGGCGAGCGGATCGGATCGAGTCCCACCCGTAGCTCGTGCCGAACGCCACGTTGAGCTGCTGATCGTGGTAGTCACGGGCGTAACGCGCTCCGAGCTGCTGCCCGAGATAATCGCGCTCCGACGAGACGTAGTAATCGACGGCGGTGTGACCGCGGTCGAGCGTGCCCGTCGACCTCGTTCCGCACCTTCACGTAGTCCTGGTAGGCATTGCCGCGAGATCGGGCGACTGGCGGTGGTGATGGCGTCCACCGCCTCCTGGCTGCCGGGCGGCAGCGCTGATGCCCGGAATGCTGACCTGCTCGTTGTTGTAGTGCAGCGAGAGGCTCGCGTCGCGGACGCGGCAGCTGGTAGTCACCCATCAGCGACCGCACGCCCACGTGCTGCGAGTCGCTGAACAGCGCGCAACAGCGCGCCGCCGTTGGGCTCGTCGCTCGAGAACGGCGCCGCCACGGCCGGGCCCACGCCCACGCGGCCGAGCAACAGGCCAGGCGCCCACGAGGCCCCGGATCAGCTTGCTGCACGCACAGCCTCCGCCCGCCCCGCCGTTGCCGCCGGTCGAGCCCTCGCGGGCGTCGAACGACTTGGTCAGGCGCGGCGTCCGCCTTGGCGTCCGCCTGGAACGACATGATGCGGTCGGTCAGATGCTCGCGCTCGTACGGCGCGCACCGTCGTGCGCAGCAGCCGGCAGCTCACTGAGCGCCGCCAGGATCGCCAGCGCCCAACGCGAGTCTGCGGCACTCGGGTCCGCGTCATGGCGCTCTCCGTCGGCCTGAGCGGCGACGGAGGACGCCAGCTGCCCGCGCCCGCGCGCCGGCGCGCCTCGAGACCCGCGGGCGCCGCACCGGCCGCCACGCCAATGCTACCGCGCCGCCGCGCGGTCCAGCACCATCGTGAGCAGGGACGTAACGGAGGTCGAGCGCACGGGCGAGACCGTCGGGCCCATCCTGGGCGACGGGAAGCGTCAACCGGTGCTCGCGCACGAAGCGCTCGACGTTGCGGGCGTCCTCGGTCGATCGAGATGGCCAGCACTCGCCCGCCACGCGCCGACAGCTCGGCGTTGAGCGCGGCGAGCGCCGGCAGCTCGCGCTGGCACGGCCGGCACCAGGTGGCCCAGAAGTTGACGACCACCACGCCCCCGCAGCGATCCCAGCGTGAAGCGACTGGCCGTCGAGCGTGCGCAGCATGTGTCCGTCGAGCGCACGGCGCACCGCCGCGTCGCTCGCGCCGATGCCATCCGATCCCGCGCCGGCCGCGGCCGGAACGATCAAGGTCGCGGCCACCACCAGCGCCGCGAGCCCGTGCGCGGCACGGCGTGCGGTCTCGTGATTGGAACGACGGTTGTGCGTCATCGCGTCCATCCCTCCGCTACTTGTACTGAGCGCCCAGCATCACCCAGAACGTGAAGATCCGTTTCCTCGTAGGCCGTGAGCGAGTCCGGGCGCGACGGGATGGGGACCGACCCCGAGCGCGAGCCGAGGCCACGAATCACGTCGATCAGCCGCGAGCGCCGCGGGAAGGGCGGCACCACTTCCTGGTTGGCCATCATCGATTCACCCGAGAGGTTGACGTAGGCGCGCGGGAAGATCCGGCCCATCATCGGTGGTATCGGGCACGGAGGTGAGATCCAGGTTGCCCGCGGCCGGGATGGTGTCGGGGCCGGCGATGGTCGGCTGGTGGCACGACACGCACTTGGCCGCGATCGATCGGGCCGATGTTCTGCTCGTAGTTGATGACCGTGAAGCTGGCGGCGCGGAATGTTGAGGTCGTGAGCCGGATAGAGCGCCGCCATCGGGTTGGGATTGGTCGGCACCGGCCCGCCCGCGCGGCGGTCCTCGTGACAGCCCACGCAGCGGTTGAACTCCTCGCCGGGTCGCACGTAGAGATGGGTGCGCTTGACCACGAACCCGCGACCCTGGTTGTCGAGGGTGGCGAAGCTGATGGGCGTGTTGGCCGGCACCTTGATCCGGAACGACCCGTCCGGATACACGGGCGCGATGCCGATCAGCGCGCGCTTCTCGAACTCGTTCGCCGAGAAGTCGTTCATCTCGCCGGTGCGCGTCGGGCGCGCCGCGATGATCGCGACGCTGTCGATCGCGTCGACGCCCTTCACCGGCACTTCCTGACCGTCGTTGGTGCCGCGATTGAACACGTCCTGAGCCAGGAACACGCCGTAGTCGACCGCGCGATCGACGATCGACGGCGATGACCGGCGGCTGGCGTGCGGCGCCAGCAGCTGGGCGTCGTACTCGTTGGTGTTCGGATCGTTGTAGAGGAAGGTGAGGTTCTCGACCGTGAACGTCGCCGGATCGGCCGGCGTGCCCGGATCCGCTCTGCTCGCAGCGAGAAGGTGTAGAGCGCGTAGTCCACGTCGGCTTCGGTCGCGGCGGGCAGCGAGTACGACGCCACGAAGCGGTTGCCGCCGATCGCGCGCGGGTACTTGAACGACGCCGTAGGGCCACGGCTCTCCGTCGGCGTTGACCTGCGGCGTCAGGACGTCCCAGTGGGTGGAACTCGGCCCGTTCGCCGGATCCGCCGGACCCTGCTCGAGCTTGAGCACCGCGATCGGACCGGCGTCGCCCTCGACCATGGTGGACTCGATCGCGATGATGCGACCGTCCGGCGTCGGCGTCGGCGTGGAAGAAGTTCGCGGCTGTGCGGACCGAACAGATGGAACGTGCCGCGTGCCGTCGGGATTGGTGAAGAACAGCGGGAAGCGGTTCATCGTCCCGAAGTGCTCCCAGCGCGTGTACAGGAGCCGACCGTCGGGCAGCAGCTCCGGATCGAAGTCGTCGCTCTGGTTGTAGCTGATGCGCTCGAGGTTCGCGCCCGTCGGCGTCGCACGCGTAGAGGTGCTCGGCCGGCGCGTGGTTGTACTCGTCCATCTCGTTGTCGCGCGAGCTGGTGAACAGGATCCGGCCGTCCGGAAGGTAGAGCGGGTCGAAGTCGTGTCCGCCGCCGCTCGTGACCTGGCGCAGCCCGGTGCCGTCGGCGTTGATCTCGCAGATGTTGCGGTTCGCGTGCCGCCGGGCGGGCGCATCGAGAACAGGATCTTCTTGCCGTCGAACGACACCGCCGGATCCGAGACGCTGGCGCCGGTGAAGTTCGTGAGCGGCGTGACCACGCCGTCGGGCGCGATCGGCGACAGCTTGAACAGGTTGCCGGTCGCCCACGTGCGGTTGAGCGTCTCGTCACCCACGGTCTTCACGAAGACCAGCGCCTCGGTGGTCGGCTCCTGCGTGGATCAGGTCGTCGGGCGCGCTGTCGCGACACCCAACGGCCCCGGAACGACAGCGCCACGCTCCCGAGCAGAACGGAGCGGGCGGTCCGTATGGCGTGCTGCACGCGTGGGGTCGTCAGCGGCGTTGCGAGGTCCTCCGTTCGACGTTCAGGCGTCACGGCTGGATGGTGCGGTAGAACGCGAATCCGATCGTCTCCTGCAAGTAATCGAAGGCGACGACCCCATCGCGGTTCAGCTGCCGGCCCAGCACGGTGGCGTTTCTCACTTCGGCGCGGAGCGCCAGATCGGTGCGGATGTAGAACTCCAGACCTCCGCCGATCGACAACGTGTTCTTGGTGACCGGGGCCGCGTTGAGCGAGTGTCCCGGGAAGACCATGACCATGCCGTAGCCCGCGGTCGCGTACGGCTGATACCGTCCCGGCAGGGGTCGCCGCACGATCGCGCTCAGCGTGTGCAGCACCGCATGCACCGACTGGCCCGGGTTGTGAGCCAGCGATCCCTCGTAGCCGAGCCACGGCGCGGGGTTGTAGGCGATGCGCAGCGCGTAGAGCGGCTCGGCCCGAGGTAGCCGTAGCTTGACTCACCGACAAGCGGTTCTCGAACGGCCGAGCGCCGGGATCGAGCCGGTAGGGATGCGCCGCGAGCTCGGGATTGAGCGCCCAGCCTGAGCCCGCGACCTGTGCCGCCGGCGTGTCGGGATCGGCGCTCGCCGCGGATCCGACCCGCGCGAAGGCGAACGTGGCGAGCACCGCCAGCCCCCATCGCACCGCCGTGATCGCGCGCTCAATGCACCACCCCGTCCTGGACCCACTTCAGAAGGGCCTGGTAGTCGGGATCGCCGGTGTTGGCGAACGGCTTGACCGGGTGCGGCGCGCCGCCCGCGGCGATCGCCAGCGGCACCTCAGGATCGCGCTGCTCTCGCGCGGCGCGATCGTGACCTGAAGCGACGCCTGGTCGAAGTCGAAGCGCGCGTCCTTGGCACCGGGAGAGAGAGCTCGAACGTGCCGCGGATGCCGCCGCCATGGCAATCACCGGTGGCATCGCAGCCCTGCCGGATCAACACCGGCTCGACGCTCTGCTGGAACTCGGTCCAGTCCAGCGCCAGCACCTGCCCGCCGCCGGGAGGCGGAGGCGGAGCGGTCGGTGACTGACACGCGTACAGACCCGCGGGGAGCGCCAGAAGCGCCAAGGCGATCGGTCCTCGGATCCGAATCCGCAACCGGTATCACGGTCTGGATGCCTCCTGTTCGTGCGTAGTGCATCGGCGCCACTGCGAAACGGCCGCGGCGTTGTCACCCGGTCGCCAAGGCCACAGAGGCCTTGCGCCGAGTCGGTTTGCGGTCCTTGCGACACGATGCGTCATCCCTCCTTGGGGATGGTCCGTGGGTTCGAGCAAGACATGCGCCACCGGGACGAGACGCACGGGGCAAAGCGCGCACGCGATGCGCGGCGCAATCCCACGACACGCTCGCGTGGGTCGTGCTTGCCCAAACGGCGTCGCGAGATCGCGCGCGCGCAACAGGCGCGAGGGATGGTGCGGGGCGAGAAGAGGCTAGAAGGTGCGCACGACGAAGAAGCCGCGCGCCGATGGCTCGAGCTCGAAGCGGTCGACGAGCGTGCGCTCGACCCAGACCGTGTCCACGTCGGCGGCGCCCGGCTCGACCAGGATCACGCGTCGATGTCGTCGCGACGCCGCGCGATGCGCTTGGCCTCGTCGACGCCGAGCACGAACAGCGGCGTGTCCCAGGCATCACACGTGAACGCGCTCGACGAGATCACCGTGACCGAGATCAGTCCTTCCGCCGGCCGGCCGGTGCGGGGATCCATGATGTGTCCGTAGGTCTTGCCGTTCGCGGCGACGAACTGTTCGTACTTGCCGGACGTGGAGATGCTCCTGTCCGCTGAGCGGCACGCGCGCGAAGTAGGGGATGCGATCGCGCGGATCGCGGATGCCGATGCGCCAGTGATCCACGCCCGGCGGCGTCCCGAGCGCGAACATGTTGCCCGAGAGGTCCACCAGAGCGTCATGGATCCCGTGCGCCGTGAGGGGACTCGGCCGCGACCTGGACCGCGTATCCCTGGCGATGCCGCCCAGATCGATCCGCACCCGAGTCGTTGCTCGGAAGCGCAAAGCGCGCGGTCGAGTCAAAGTGGACCTGGCGTCCGCCCACGCGGCGGAAGGCGGCGGCGGCTTCTTCCGCGCCTCGGCACGTGCGGGTGACCTCGAGGAAGCCCCACGCTCGCATCAGCGGCTCGACCGTGATATCGAACGCGCCCTGGCTGCCGCGCTACACGTCGAAGCGACGTGGCGATCACGCGCGCCACCTCGGGCTCGACCAGCGTCGGTCCTCGCGCCGCTTCGCGGTTGAGACGGGCGACCTCGCTGGTGGTGGTCCAGTTGCTCATGCGAGCGAGTCGACGTGGGTGAAGACCTGGAGCACGATGCTGCGCGAGCGGGGCGCTCGCGGCGGAGTCCGCGGTCACCAGCGTCAGCCGCACGTAGGTGCCCATGGTATGCGCCGAATAGGCCACGGAATGCAGGTTGGGCGTCCGCCGCGGCGGTTCCCGCTCCGCGGCCCGACCGAAGCACGCGCGCTGCGATTCCCAGCAGCAGGGGCGAGGGAGGCGATGATCGGGATCCAGCGGACCCAGCGAGATCGCCGCGGCGTGGCGCCAGCCTTCATGGCCCCGTTCCTCCTCGCGGTGGCTCGCCCACGGGCGATGGGTCAGCGTTCATCGCCACATCAGAGGGGCGGACGCTAAGGTGTGCGCGGCAGGCGAAAGCAAGCCGGTCTGCCCAGGAGACGTGAACCGGAGCGGCCGGAACCGCATCGGAAGCCGCGGGGTAGGGCCTTGCTTCCATCTGCGGAGGATCGTCTTGGCCAAGACCGCCGTCTGGTGCCGCCTCGCCACCCGGTTTGATGCTCCCGACCCTGTGCGCCGCCGCCGTCACCCGCGCGCATCGCGAGCGCCCGCTCCGATCTCGCCTCCCGGCCGAGCTTCTGAGCAACGCCGGACATACGGTGCGCGGCGACCTCGATCAGCTCGTGTCGCGCCGGACCGCTTGGATCCTGGGAGGCGGCGCGGCGCTCTCGGCCGCGAGCCTCGGCTTCGAGAATCCCAGCGCGAGGCCGTGGCTCTCGAGCACCCGGCCTTCGATCAGATGTCCGACTTCGGCAACCAGTGGGGAAGCGCAGTGACCTCGGCGGCGCGGCGCTGGCGCTGACCGCGGTCGGCCGCGTGGCCGGCAGCCCGCGACTCTTTGGCACCGGAATCGACATGAGTCGCGCCCTGATCTATTCGGGAGTGATGGCCTCCACCCTCAAGCTCACCGTGCAGCGCACCTGCCCGAACAGGGCGCCCTACTCGTTCCCCTCGGGACACAGTGCCGCGGCCTTCTGCGTGGCGCCCGTGATCGGCCAGCGCTTCGGTCGCGGCGCGGGTCTGCTCGCCTACGGACTGGCGACGGCGACCGCGATGGGTCGGATCGAGGACCGCAAGCATTACCTCTCGGACGTGGCGTTCGGCGCGGCGATCGGCACGGCATGCGGCCTCGCCGTGACCCACGCCAATGCCCACGCCTGGTCTCCGGCGGTCACGATCGACCCCCACGGCGTCGCGCTGGGCTTCTCCTTCTGATCCAAGGCCGAGAGGCCGCGCGCCGCGTCATCGGCTAGAGTCTCCGGTGGACCCCGGTCCACCGACATGACCTCCACGCCTCGATTCGAATTCCACGTCTCCCGGCACGCCCGCCGGCGCTACGCGCTCGACGACGCGCTGTTCACGTTGTCGGGCAACGTGGTGTTCGCCGATCTCGACGCCAGCCGCCGCTTCGCGCATCGCATGAACCTGGCGCGCGAGGCCGACCGGCATCCCGAGCGCGCGGTGCCGGCCGCGGCGCTCCACGCCATGGGGCTGATCGACGAGCTGCTGCACCTGATCGTGGCCCGCTACCGCGCCGAGCGGGATCCCGGGGCGATGGAAGACGCGCTCCGGTGGTTCGAGGAGCGTCTGGGCCGCGCGAGCGTCGATCAGGTGCTGCTGGCGTTCGCCGAGGAGTTCCCGGTCGTGGACGTGCATCGCGAGCACCTCACCGCCCCCAATGGCTCGCCGCTTCGACCGGCGGTACGTCGCACCGCGCCGTGGCGCTCGAGGAGATCCTGATGCTGGCACTCGCCAACCGGAACCCGGCTTTCACCGCGTTCGGCGAGCTGTTCGACGAGACGCCGCTCGCGGCGCGCAGCGACTACCGGTGGCTCGTCGACGGACTGCACGCCTATTTCGAGACGCGTCCGCGCTACGGACCCGAGAACCAGAACCTCGTGGACCTCCTGGAGCGCCGGCGCGCGCGAGCCCCACGGATCTCGTCGGGCAGCTCGCGTTCATCCGCGATCGCTGGAACGGCCTGCTGGGGGCCAGCTCCGACGCCTGCTGGTGGCGATCGACGCCCTGCGCGAGGAGCGATCGCGGTGTGGATGCGCTTCCAGCCGCGCGCGCGCGGACGGCGAACCGCCCGGCCCTCGGGACTCGAGCACCCGAGCCGTTCCGCGCTTCGGCCTGCGCGCCCTCGACGAGGTGGAGCGCTTCAGCCGCGATCTCGACTGGATGCCCCGCACGGTCATGATCGCCAAGAGCGTGTTCGTCTGGCTCGACCAGCTCTCCCGAGCGCAGGGCCGTCCCATCCACCGCCTGGATCAGATCCCGGACGAGGAGCTGGATCGACTGGCCGATCGCGGCTTCAACGCGTTGTGGATGATCGGCGTGTGGGAGCGCAGCCGCGCGCTCGCGAGCGCATCAAGCAGATTGCGCGGCAATCCCGAGGCGGCGGCCTCAGCCTATTCGCTGCAGGACTACCGTCGTGGCCGCCGAGCTGGTGGAGAGGCGGCGTGCGCTATCGCTCCGCGAGCGCGCCGCGGCGCGCGGCATCCGGCTGGCGAGCGACATGGTGCCGAATCACATGGGCATCGACTCGCGCTGGGTGATCGAGCATCCGGGCTGGTTCGTGAGCCTGCCGTACGCGCCCGTTCCCGTCCTACCGCTTCGACGGGCCCGACCTGTCGAGCGACGGGCGCGTCGAGATCAAGATCGAGGATCACTACTACGACCGGAGCGATGCGGCGGTGGTGTTCCGCGCGCGTGGATCGCTGGACCGGCGACACCCGCTTCGTCTATCACGGCAACGATGGCACCTCAGATGCCGTGGAACGACACGGCGCAGCTCGACTTACCTGAAGCCCGAGGTCCGCGAAGCGGTCATCCAGACCATCCTCCACGTCGCGCGGCAGTTCCCGATCATCCGCTTCGACGCCGCGATGACGCTCACGCGCAAGCGGCATTTCCAGCGGCTGTGGTTCCCGGAGCCGGGCTCAGGCGGCGCGATCCCGTCGCGCGCCGAGCACGGCCTTAGCGCCGCGGAGTTCGACGCCGCGATGCCCCACGAGTTCTGGCGCGAGGTGGTGGACCGCGTGGCGGCGGAAGCGCCCGACACGCTGCTGCTCGCCGAGGCGTTCTGGCTCATGGAAGGTTACTTCGTGCGGACGCTCGGCATGCATCGCGTCTACAACAGCGCCTTCATGAACATGCTCCGCGACGAGGAGAACGCCAACTACCGGAGCGTGATCAAGAACACGATCGAGTTCGATCCCGAGAGTGCTCAAGCGCTACGTCAACTTCATGAACAATCCCGACGAGCGCACCGCGGTGGACCAGTTCGGCAAGGGCGACAAGTATTTCGGCGTCTGCACCCTGATGGCCACGCTGCCGGGGCTGCCGATGTTCGGCCACGGGCAGTTCGAGGGCCTGGCCGAGCGCTACGGCATGGAGTACCGGCGCGCCTACCGCGACGAGGCCCCGGATCGCGGCGCTGGTCGCGCGCCACGAGCGCGAGATCTCGCCGCTGCTCCATCGCCGCGCTCTGTTCGCCGAGGTGTCCGGAGTTCCTGCTCTACGACTTCTTCACCGACGACGGCTGGGTGAACGAGGACGTGTTCGCTTATTCGAACCGCTCGGGCGACGCGCGCGCGCTGGTCGTGTATCACAACCGCTACGCGAACACGCGCGGGTGGATACGCGTCTCTTCCGGTTATGCCGAGAAAGCGCCGGACGGAGGCCGGCGGCTCAGGCATGCGCACGCTGGGCGAGGCCTTCGGACTCTCGTCCGCGTTCCCGGATCTGGTCGCGTTCCGCGATGCTCGTAGCGGACTCGAGCACCTGCATCGCGCCGCGGACCTCGCCGACAAGGGATTGAGGCTCGAGCTCGACGCCTATCGGTGCCACGTCTTCCTCGACTGGAAGGAGTGGGCCGACGACGGACGGCGACCGTGGCGCGCCCCAGTGCGACGAGCTCGGTGGCCGCGGAGTCGCGAGCCTCGAGCGCGCCCTGCGGGCGCTGGAGCTGCGCCCGGTGCACCAGGCCTTGGGCGCCCTGCTCGAGCTCGGTCGCGACCCCGGTTCCCCGGCCTCGACCCTCTTCAGGACCTGGCCGGAACAGGCGGTGGACCGGTTGGAAGGACTGATCCATGCCGTATCACGCGAGGACCGTCGATCGGACGACCGGGGCCGGGAGGCGAGTGGCGGTCGATGATTTTCGGCATCGACTTGTGAACGCGTTGCGGCTTCCGCTTCAACCACTGCGTGAGACTCTGGCCGGACGCCGCGCTCAGGCGCTGCCGACCAAACTCGTGTCGTGGACAGCGCTGCTCGCGTACGCGGCCCTGAAATCCCTCGGGTCATCTGGCCGATCCCAGAGCATCCGGGCGCAGCGCGACAGCGCCGCTTCGACGAGCTCGAGTGGCGTGAGCCGCTCGCGCACTTCTTCGCCGCGGGCGGGAGCGGCGGGGAACGTAGCATTGGGTCTGGGCGGCGCGCGTGGCCGCGTTCATCACGCGACCCCGGCGGGGCGCGGGTGCCCCGCTGTCCCCTTGCGCGAGTGGCTGGACGATCCGGACGTGGCCTGGGCGCTCGGCGTTCAGCGAGGCACGACGGCGTGCGCTATCTGGTCAGGAACCCTACGAGCGCCTGCTGGGCTGGATGGCCCTGCGCGCTCTGCTCGACGCCGACGTCGCGTTGCCCGACGCCGCCGCGATCGAGGGATCGCGCAGGACCGTCGTGGAGCACGCGAACGCCGCCGCGCGCGCGCCGGCTATCGCATCGACGATCTCCTCGCGCTCACCACCGAGCCCGGGCGGCGACGCTGAGCTCGGCCGACCGCGGAGGGGGTCAGCCACGCGCCAGCACGCCGATAGTACGCCTTCCACGGACCGACCTCGGCGTCGTAGCACTTGGCCATCACCCGGGCGATCTGGACGATGTGGGTGAGGTCGTGCGTGACCCACGTCGCCAGCAGCTGCTCGAGGCGTCACCGGGCCGAAGCTCGGGATGGAGTCCCGGCAGCGCGAGCTGCCGCGCGCTGAGATGCCAGCCGCGCAACGTCTCGAGGTTGGCGGCGCGCCGCACCGCGAACTGGTCAAGAGGCTGATCGACCGGAACGCCGGCGAAGCGCCGCACCTGCGCGAGACGATCGAACGGCTCGAAGGGTTGCGACGCGCCGTGCTCGAGGATGATTCAGGGCACGCGGGATCCAGTCCCGTGTCCTCCCGCCGTGGATCAGATGCCCGAAGCACCTCCGCGCGGGCTCCAGGAGCCGGGACCTTCGCGCGCCTCCGGTCAGGCCTCCGGCAGCCCCAGAGCCAGCCGTCGAGCAGTGCGGGCGTGCGGGCGAGCGATCGCTCGGCGTCTTCGAGGCGGCGAACTCCATCGGGATCCTCCTCGCGTCCTATGTTTCGCTCACCGCCTCGAGGATGCAAGCGGCCGAAACGTAGACGCCCCACCGGTCCAGGACGGGTGGGCGTCTGGCGTGATGGTCCCGGTCAGGCGCGCGTGATCACGTCGGTCTGCATGTTCCAGCGATAACGATAGGTGCCGTTCACCACGATCAACGGCTGGCTGGTGCCGTTGAACGTGACGACCACGGTCCGCGTCGAGGGTGGGCCTCGACGTCCGCGCGTCGTTGCTCCGGAGTCGATCGGCCGAGATCACGAAAGTGACGCTGCCGCTCACCGGCCATGCCGCGCCTGCTGATAGCTGCTCTTCAGGATGCGCACCGCGCCCACCGTGGTGAGACCGGTCAATTAGAAGTGGCGCACGTGGCCGCCGTCCCAGGAGCGGAAGGAGTTCAGAGCGTGTCCCTGGGATCCACCGTCGAAGCGCAGTGTGTCCTCGGTGGACTGGATGCCGTGCACGTCGAGCACCGCTGCGTGTCCCACGGTCGCCGTGTCGCGCGGTCCCTCGACCGTCCCGCAGGCGCGCGAGGTCAGGTGAGACGCACCGCCTGCGGACCATATCCGGGGAGCGGCTGGTCGGAGCCGTCATAGAAGATGGCGCTGGCCTGATAGGTGAGGCCTGGGGCGGTGACCGTCGTGTCCCACAGCGCGCGCGCCGGGGCCACGCGTGCCGGGCCGGCGGGCGCTTCGACGGCGATGTCGTGGAAAACGTTCTGCACGTCGCCGCCCACCACGGCCAGGCCGGTCACAGCCTGAACCGCCATGTCGTCGGCATTCTGCTGGGCGGCGATCGCGCCTGCCGACGACGTCGAGTTGCCGCTGTTCCCGCAGCCGGCCGCGGCGAGCGCCATCAGCGTGAGACCCAAGGAGCCAATCGGGATTCGTCATCGCATCGGGGGCATTCCTCCTCGCGAGATAGGGACAGGAGCCGCATGGAAGGGCAACCGGCATGCCATGGCGCGGGCGACGAAAGCCTTCGCCGCTGCGCCGTCGGCGAGCCGCGCATCGCCCAGGAGACGGCCGATAGCGCGGCGCGAAATGCCCGAAAGCTGGCCACCGCGGAGTCTCCGATAGGAGGCGTGCGCACCCCTCTGCTAGCGTGCCCCGACGTCTTCAGCCACCGAACGCGGGATCTCCCGTGAGAAAGGATCGGAGATGCGCTCGGTTCTCCTCGCTTCGCTGTCCATCCTCGCATCGCTGGCCGCCCCTCGTCGCGCTCGCCGCGCCGGCGCTGCTCTTCCACGCCGCGCCAGCCTGGAGCCTCGAGGGGCGAGGGCGGCTGGGACTACGTGACGGCCGATGCCGCGACGCGCCGTCTCTACGTCTCTCACGGCACCCGGTTCGAGAGTGCTCGATCTCGCTCGCCGCGCGCGACTCGCGGTCATCGAGCCCACGCCCGGCGTCCACGGCGTCGCCCTCGCGCCCGACCTGCATCGCGGATTCATCTCGTGCGGCCGCGACTCCTCGATGCTGGTGTTCGATCTCGACAGCTCTCGCACCCTTCAGCGGGTGGCGCTGCCGGAGCCGCAATCCCGACGCCATCCTTTACGAGCCGACGACGCACCGCGTGTTCACCTTCAACGGCGGCAGCGCCAATGCCACGGCCGTCGACGCCGCCACCACCGCGCTCCTCGGCAACATCGCGCTCGGCGGCCAGCCGGAGTTCGCGGTGGCCGATGGCAGGGGCAAGGTGTTCGTGAACATCGAGGATCGGAGCGAGGTGGTGGAGCTCGATCCCCGGGAGCTCCACGGTGCGGCGGCGCTGGTCGATCGCGCCGGGCGAGGAGCCAGCGGGCTGGCGATCGACCGCGTTCATCATCGCCTGTTCTCGGTGTGCGGCAATCGCACGATGGTGATCTCCGACGCCGAGCGCGGCAAGGTGCTCGCGACCGTCCCGATCGGTGGTGGCGTCGATGGCGTGGTCTACGACCCGCGGCGCGGTCTGGCGATCAGCTCGAATGGCGAGGCACGATCACGGTGGTGAGGTCCCAGCCGCGCGACGCCTTCGCGGTGGCAGAGACCGACGCTCACGGAACGCGGCCCCGCACCCTGGCGATCGACGACAGCACCGGGACGTCGTCTATCTGCCGACCGCCGACTTCGGACCGCCACCATCTCGCCGACGCCCGATCGTCCTCATCCGCGGCGGAGCATCGTGTCCGACACGTTCCGGATCCTCATCTACCAGCCGTGAGCGAGTGGATGAGCGAGCGGCGTGCTACCCTGCGCGGCTTCATGACTGCGGACGACTCACCGCCGGTCTTGGGCCGCTGGATGCGAGTCCTGCACCGCATCGAAAGCGGCGCGCTCGTCGCCGCGTTCTTCGCGTCGATGGTCCTGCCGCTCATCGACGCGGTCGGCCGTCCGTTCGGCGGCTTCGCGGTGCCGGGCGCCGCGACGTATCGCGCGCAGCTCATGCTGTGGCTCGCCTTCGTGGGCGGACTGCTCGCGACACGCGAGCACCACCACCTCACGCTCTCGACCGCCGAGGCGATCGCGACGGCGAAGGGGCGGGCGCGGGCGCGACTCTTCTCGTCATCGGTGGCCGCGGCGGTGTGCGCGGTGCTCGCCTATTCCGCCTGGGGCGTGGTGATGGCCGACCGCGAGCAGGGGCAGCCGCCTCGCCATCGGGCTTCCGACGTGGATGAGCGAGTGCGTCATGCCGGCGGCCCTGGCGCTGATCGCGCTCCGTCTGGCGTGGGGCGCCGCGGACCGCTGGGCCGGTCGCGCGGTGGCGTTCGTCGCGATCGGGGCGGCCTTCGCGCTCGGCCTGCTGCCCGCCGCAGCACACGCGGCGCTGCGCTTCCGATCGCCGCCCTCGATCCTGCTCGCCGCCGTGGTGGGAGCGCCCGGTGTTCGTGGCGATGGGCGGCATCGCACTGGTGCTGTTCTTCGAAGGATGCGGTGCCGGTCTCGGCGGTAACCGCCGAGATCTACCGGTTGATGGTCTCGCCGACGCTGCCCGCGATCCCGCTGCTCACCGCGTGCGGCTACGTGCTCGCGGAATCGAACGCAGCCGACGCGCCTGGTGCGCTTCTTCCGCGCGCTGTTCGGCTGGATGCCGGGCGGCGTCGCGGTGCTGGTGGCGGCGGTGTGCGCGCTGTTCACCACGTTCACCGGCGGCTCGGGCGTCACGATCATGGCGCTCGGCGGCCTGCTCTACCCGATCCTGCGCAGAGGAAGGCTATCCGGAGGGCTTCTCGCTCGGGCTGGTGACCGCCTCCGGCAGTCTCGGCCTGCTGCTGCCGCCGAGTCTGCCCGTCATCCTCTACGCGGTGGTGGCCAACGTGCCGGCCGACTCGCTCTACCTCGCCGGACTGGTGCCGGGTCTGCTGCTGATCGTCATCGTCGCGCTCTACGGCATTCGTGTCGGACGGAAGGTGCAGACCTGGCGCCAGCCGTTCTCGCATGCGCGAGATCCTCACCTCCGGATGGGGCGCCAAATGGGAGCTGTCGGTGCCGCTGCTGGTGATCGTCCTATTCGCGAGCGGGCTCGCCACCATCGTCGAAGCGGCGGCGGTCGCGTTCGCCTACGCCATCGTGGTCGAGTGCTTCGTCGACCCGCGACATCCATCCGCTGCGCGGCCTGCCCACGGTGCTGCTCAAAGCCGGCGTCCTGTGCGGCTCCGTGCTCATCCTGCTGGCGAGCGCGCTCGGCCTCACGAGCTGGCTGGTGGATGCGCAGATCCCGAACGCGCTGCTCGGCGGCCGTGAAGACGCACATCTCTTCGCCGCACGGTGTTCTTGCTGGTGCTCAACGTGGTGCTGCTGGTGCTGGGCAGCGTGCTCGAGATCTACTCGGCGATCGTGATCCTGGCGCCGCTGGTGGCGCCGATCGGCGTCGCGTTCGGCATCGACCCCGTGCACCTCGGCGTGGTCTTCCTCGCCAACCTCGGAGCTCGGGTTTCCTGTTCCCGCCGGCGGGCCTCAACCTCTTCCTCGCGTCCTCGCGCTTCCGCAAACCCCTGCCCGAGCTCTACCGGCACGTGGTGCCGTTCCTGATCATCCTCGGGATCGGGGTGCTGGCCATCACCTACCTGCCGCAGATGACCACGGGGATCCTCCGATTGATGGGGAAGTAGCTCGCTCGGCGCTCGGCGCCGGCGGACCGAGCACGCGATGCGCATGAGGCGGCCGCGTTCGCGTCGCCGCCTGCCGCGTTCGATCTCGCGTGCCCTAGTCTTCTCTGGCAATCGAGTCGGGCAGCGACGATCCTCGCTTCGTCCTCGCCTTTCTCCATCCACCTTCGAGAACCCCATCATGAAGCGTCTCCTGCTCCTGGCCCTCGCCGGCGGTCTCTTGATGGCCGCGGCCGCTCCCGCGCCACGCCAACCCTCCACGGACGCCGAGCACTACCTGTCGCTCTTCATCGATCCCACGGTCGATCGCGCGCCAGGACTTCTTCCATTACTCGGTCGGGAAGTGGCTGCGCGAGAATCCGATTCCCGCCAACGAGCGCTCCTGGGGGCATCGCGCACGTGGTGCAGGAGGAGACCTATCACCGCCTGGTCTCCATCAACGAGACCTCCACGAAGACGCACGCGACATCCGGCACCAACGCGCAGAGGATCGGCGACTTCTGGTACGCGGCCATGGACACGGCGACCAACGCCCGCCAGGGCTTCGCCCCGCTGAAAGACGAGTTCTCCCGCATCGAGGCGGTCCAGAAGCACGACAGTCTCCTGGTCGAGATCGCGCGGCTTCAGTACCTCGGCGTGGACGTCATGTGCGCCACGTCGATCAACCAGGACGAGAAGCGCAGCGACCGATATGCCGGTGCACCTCTACCAGGGCGGACTCGGGCATGCCCAACCGCGACTACTACTTCGACACCGATGATCGCTCCGAAGATGCTCCGTCGCGAGTACGTGAATCACGTCTCACGCATGTTCCAACTGCTCGGCGACGACAGCGTCGCGCGCCGGTGCCAACGCGCGCAGGTCGTGATGAATCTCGAGACCGAGCTGGCGGGCGCTTCACGCAAGCTCGAGGCGCTGCGCGATCCGATCGCCAACTACAACGCGATGCCGGTGTCGGGGGTCGCGACGCTCGCGCCCATCCGTGCGGTGGAAGGATTTTCTGGATCGCGCGCACATCCACGCGGTCGACACGGTGATCGTCGGTCAGCCCGAGTTCTTCCAGCAGGTGGAAAAGTCCCTGCGCGCCCACGAGCTCGCCGAGTGGAAGACCTACCTGCGCTGGCACCTGGCCCACGCCTTCGCCGCGGAGGCGGGCGGCCGCTTCGACGCCGGAGAACTTCCGCTTCTACGGCACCATCCTGAATGGCACGCCGGAGCAGCGGCCACGCTGGAAGCGCATGCTCGACGAGGAGGAAGGCTATCTCGGCGACGCCCTCGGTCAGCTCTACGTGCAGAAGTACTTCTCGCCCCGCACCAAGGCAGCGCTACGAGAAGCTCACCGATGAGATCTTCGCCGCCTTCCGCGAGCGCATCCGCAATCTCGACTGGATGAGCGAAGCGACCACGCCAGCGCGCGCTTGCGCAAGCTGGACGCGGTCACCAAGAAGGTCGGGTATCCGAAGAAGTGGCAGCGATTACTCCACCTACCGGGTGGATCGCGAATCGTTCCTCGGCAACTGCGTGCGCGGCAACATCTGGCACCAGCGACTTCTACATCAAGAAGCTCCACAAGCCGGTGGATCGCACCGAGTGGGAGATGACGCCGCAGACCTACAATGCCTACTACAATCCCTCCAACAACGAGATCGTGCTGCCGGCTGCGATCTTCATCCTGCCGGGCATCGCCGACTCGCTGGTGGACGACGCGGTGGTCTATTCGTACGCGGGCGGCACGACCATCGGCCACGAGATCACGCACGGCTTCGACGACGAAGGCCGCCAGTTCGACGAGAAGGGCAACCTCGAGAACTGGTGGACGCCCGAGGACGAGCAGGAGTTCAACCGTCGTGCCGCGCGGATCGTGAACCAGTTCAACGGCTACGTGGTGGTCGACACCATGCACGTGAACGGCAGCGCCACGCAGGGCGAGAACATCGCCGACCTGGGCGGCATGCTGCTCGGCTGGGACGCCTTCACCAAGACCGAGCGAGTACAAGCAGGGCAAGACGCTCGGCGGCCTCACCCCGGCGCAGCGCTACTTCGTCGGATGGGCGCTCGGCTGGATGAACGCAGCTGCGACCCGAGAACCTGGCGGTGCGCGTGAAGACCGACGTGCACGCGCCGAGCTTCCTGCGCGTCACCGGGCCGGCCTCGAACCTGCCCACAGTTCTACCAGGCGTTCGGGGTGCAGCCGGGGGATGCGATGTACCGCCCGGACTCGGTGCGCGTGCAGATCTGGTAGCGGCGGGTCCCTACGGACGGGTGGGCGCGCCGGCAGGAGCTCGTCGGCCAGCGCGTCCATCCCGTAGATCTTTCGCAAGGCCTCGATGATGGCGCTCGAGCGCAACGCGAGACCGCGCGCGCCTGCTGCTCGTCGTACGCGTAATCCCACAGGAACGACTGGGTATTGCCGTCGAAGATCACGCCCACCAGCTCGAGGTCGCGATTGATCACCGGACTGCCTGAGTTGCCGCCGATGATGTCGTCGGTCGAGACGAAGTTGAGCGGCGTCGAGAGCTCGACGCGCTGCGCGCGCGGCCGCCACGGTGGCGGGGAGATCGAATGGGGGCTGACGCCCGAAGCTGTCGGCGCGATCGTAGAGCCCGTAGAAGGTGGTCTTCCACGGTACCCGGGTGGTGAGCTCCTCGTAGCCGGCCACCTTCCCGTAGCTCAGCCGGAGCGTGCCCGTGGCGTCGGGATAGAGGGGAGCGCCCGTCGAGCGCGAAGCGCGCCCGCGCGACCCGGCCGCCTTCCAGCGCCTCGACGGCCTCGATCTGCTCCTCGTGCCACTTGCGCAGCTCCCGATAGGACGGCTCGAGCTGGCGCGCCCAGACGACGAGCGGATCCTTCGAGGCCTCCACCGCGGCCCGCCCCCGGCGATCAGTTCTCTGCGGAACGCCACGTCGGCGAGCCGCGTCCGTCGCAGCAGATCCCCGGCCACGGCTTCGGGCGTCTTCCCCGCGAGCGCCAGGCGTACCCACGGATGGGCAGGCGCCCAGCGTATCCCGTGCGTCCGCGAGCTGAGCGGACAGCGTCACGGCGTCGACATCGGAGTAGATCGAGCCGGGGAATACATCTGGAAGCGCAGCGACTCGAGGTTGGAATCGCGGTACTCGGAGAGGCGCTCGCCGTTCGGCTTTTCGATCTCGACCACGTAACGGATCACGTTCTGGGCGATCGCCACCAGGCGCGAGCCGCGTCCGAGATCCGTGTAGGCGTAGTCCTTCCAGCGCTCGCTCGCCTGATCCTGGGCCGCCGCGATGCGGGCCCACGACGCGCCGCATTCCGCTTCCAGCGTGGACTTCTTCTCGACCCGCACACGCAGCGCCCGCTCGTCATGCTGTTTCCGGTCCATGAGCGGCGAGCGCAGCAGCTCCACGAAGGCGCGCTCGCGCTTGAGATTGTTCTCGAGGCCGCGGATCCGATCCTTCGCGCGGCGCGCGGACTCGACGCTGCGCGCGGAATAGGTGCGGAGCGGAGCCAGGCGCCGCTCCTCCTGGTGAATCCGTGTCGGGAGCGCGTGGTCGCGTTGGAACTCGAGCTGCGCCACGGTCAGCGAGCGGCCGGTCGATCCGGGATGACCGACCACGAACACCAGGTCGCCCTCGCGCGGCCCATTGGGGCTCCAGCGCAGCCAGTGCCTGGGATGGACAGGTTTGCCGTCCTCGTAGACGCGAAACAACGCGAAGTCGAGATCGTGGCGCGGGTAGCAGAAGTTGTCGGATCGCCGCCAAAGAAGGCGGCCTGCTCCTCGGGCGCGCAGACCATGCGCACGTCGGTGTACTTCTTGAAGGCGTAGAGCTCGTACATGCCACCGTGATAGAGCTCGACGACGCGCGACTGGAGTCCGTTCTTGGCCTGCGACTCCTTCTCGATCGCCGCGGTCACGGCGCGGCGCTGGCCGCTCTGCACCTTGAAGGGGCGCGCGGATCGACGGCCGCCTGAACCCGGGTGGTGACGTCCTCGATCGATTGCAGCACGCGCAGCTCCAGATCGGGGCAGCGGAGCTCTCGGACGCGGAATGGGCGAAGAACCCGCTCTTCACGTAATCGTGCTCCGCAGTCGAGATCTTCTGCAGCTGGCCGAGCGCGACGTGATGGTTGGTCAGCACCAGCCCGTCGGGCGAGACGAACGACCCCGAGCCGCCGCCGAAGTTGACCGCCGACATCTGCACCGACTCGATCCATTGGGCCGACGGCGTGAAGCGATAACGCTCCTTCAACTTCTGGAGCGGCAGGTTGTCGAGCGTCCACATGCCTTCGTCGGCCGGCGTAGGCGTGGACGACAGGGAGAGGAAGACGGCCAGCAGCAGCCCGGCGCGGATTCCCGGAATCCGGCGTGTCATGGGACCTCCCCAGGGATGGGACCACGAGCCCGGACAAGATACCGCAGCCGCGCGCGGCGGTCAGTTCCGGTCTCGACGCCGGAACGGGGGCATGAAGGCAGAAAAGGTGGGAACGTTGTCATTGTGCCGAGTCGCGTCGAGCCGCAAGCTGCCACCATGCCGACTGGATCCCGACGCGCCTCACGCCCCGAACCCGCGCTTCGCCCGCCGCGGACCACTGCGGGTCGCGATGCTCGCTTATCCGGGCGTCCAGATCCTCGACGTCACGGGGCCGCTCGAGGTCTTCGCCCGGACGTCGCGCTGGCTGAAGGACCGGGGCCGCCGCGCGGACGACGCGTACCAGGTGGAGATCGTCGGACTGGAGGTCGGGCCGTTTCGCGCATCCTCCGGCCTGAGGCTCCATGCGGATCATGCGCTTCGCCGAGGTCGGCGCCGGCATCGACACCCTGCTGATCGCGGGCGGCATGACCGCGATCCGCCACAGCGGGAACGCCGCCTTGCTCCGCTGGATCCGCCGTCAGTGCGCGCTGGGTGCGCCGCCTCGCCTCGGTCTGTAACGGCACCTTCTTTCTCGCCGAGGCCGGCCTGCTCGACAACCGGCGCGCCACCACCCACTGGAGCGATTGCGCCGAGCTGACTCGCCGCTTTCCGGCGATCCGGGTCGAGCCGGACCGATCTTCGTGCGCGACGGCTCGATCTCTACGACCGCCGGCGTCACGGCCGGCATGGATCTGGCCCTGGCGCTGGTGGAGGAGGACCAGGGCCGCAACGTCGCCCTGGAGGTGGCGCGTCAGCTGGTGATGTTCCTGCAGCGGCCCGGCGGGCAGACCCAGTTCAGCGCCCAGCTCGCCGCGCAGCTCGCCGAGCAGGAGCGCTGCGCGAACTCCAGGCGCACATCGTCGACCATCCCGACCTCGACCTGTCGGTCCCGGCGCTGGCGCGACGCGTGGCGATGAGCCCGCGCAACTTCGCGCGCGTATTCACCGGCGAAGTCGGGATGACACCGGCCCGCTACGTCGCCTCGATCCGTGTCGAGACCGCACGGAGGCTGCTCTGAAGAAACCGACGACGATCTCGAGGCGATCAGCGCCCAGAGCGGGCTCGGCACCCGGAAGCCCTGCGCCGCTCGTTCCAGCGCACCCTCGGCATTGCTCCTGGTCAGTACCGCGCCTGCTTCGCGCGTCCTTCGCCACCCGGCGATCGACGCGCCGCGCGGCCACGTCGAAGAGGAGGAACCATTCATGAAGCCTCGAATCCCCTGGCGATTCTTGCCGCCGTCGTGCTGGTCGCCACGCCCTTGGTCGGCGTCCTGACGGCGCATGCCCAGAGCCCTGCGAAGCGCTACGTCTGCCCCCGTGCAATCTGGATTGCGACCACCTGGCGTTCGATCATCCTGGCGCCTGTCCCAGCTGCGGGATGGCGCTGGTGGACGCCGCTTCGTTGCCCCCGCCGCGGACCCAGCCGAAAGTCGCGATCCTGATTTTCGACGGCGTCCAGGTGATCGACTTCACCGGTCCCTTCGAGATCTTCCAGGCCGCCGGCTACGACGTGTACACGGTCGCCGCGACGAAGGATCCTTTGCACACCGTGGCCGGCAGCGACCGTGGTCCCCAAGTTCTCGTTCGCCGACGCGCCGCTGCCGGACGTCCTGGTGGTGCCGGGCGGCGGCGTCAAGGCCGCCAGCGACGATGCCGCGACGCTCGGCTGGGTGAAGGGAGCCACGGCGCGCGCTCAGCACACCATGTCGGTGTGCAACGGCGCGTTCATCCTGGCCCACGCGGGCCTGCTCGACGGTCTGCAGGCGACCACCACCGCGCACAATCTGGAGCGACTGCGGACCCAGTTTCCCAAGGTGCGGGTGGTCGACGACCGGCGATGGGTCGACAACGGCAAGGTCATCACCACCGGCGGGCTCACCGCCGGCATCGACGGGGCGCTCCACGTGATCGCCGTGATGCATGGCGAAGGCGCCGCGCAGCAAGTCGCGCTCGCGGAGGAGCACCCGTGGAATCCCGCCGGCGGCTACTCCCGCGCCGCACTCGCTGACATGGAGATTCCTGACGTGGACATGAGCGGCTATGGCGACTGGGACGTGGTCAGCACCCGCGGCGACCAGAATCGCTGGGACATGGTGCTGAGCGGCCGCTCGAAGCGGAGCCTCGCCGAGATCATGGATCACACCGCCCGCACCTTCGAGACGCAGGGCAAGTGGACGCGCGCGGGAGCCGCATCGTCCACGTCGGCGACCTCGAGGACGGAGCGCTGGACGTTCACCGGCCGCGGCGGCAAGCCGTGGAAGGCGACCCTCAGGCTCGAGTCGGTGGCGGGAGACAGCGGTCGCTACACTGCCACTCTGGCGGTCGCTCGCAACGGATAGGATTCGACGCTCGTCCCACACCAACGGCTCAGTGGGGGCGCGGTCTTGACCGGCCTCAGGTCGCGCCGAGGTTCTGGTCCCACCAGGCGCGCGCCTCCAGCTGAGACCATGCGTCCTGGTCGAGACACTCGCCTAGGGCGTCGCTCAAGGCGTCCGCATTCGTCGGCCGCTCGGCTGGCTCCTTCGCGAGGCACGCCATGATGAGGGCCTCGAGTCGCGCAGGCAGCGGCCGGCCTCCGCGAAGCGACGGCGGCTCCGGCGCGACCTGGACATGCAGGCGCGCGACCTCGCCGGGCGTCTTCGCCTCGAAAGGCCGCGCTCCGGTGAGCAGCCAGTACGCCACGCAGCCGAGGCCATAGAGATCGGTGCGCGGCTCTGGATCGAGATCGAAGATCTGTTCGGGCGCCATGTACCCTGGGGTGCCCACGAACATGCCCGACGCGGTCAGACGCGGATCGACCCCGGCCTGAGCGTGGCGCGCGAGCCCGAAGTCCAGCACCTTCACGAAATCGACGTCGCGGCCGTATCGGCACACGAACAGATTCGCCGGCTTGACGTCCCGATGGACGAGGCCGCGCGCGTGCGCTTCACCCAGGGAGTGGCAGGCCTGTCGCAGCCAGTCGACCGCGCGGCGCGGCTCGATGGGACCGAAACGGTAGACGAAGCTGCTCGATGTTCATGCCGTCGAGAAGCTCCATCGCGTAGTAGAGCAGGCCTTCCGAGCTGACTCCGAAATCGAAGAGCTCCACGGTGTGGGGCGAGCGAAGGCTCGCCGTCGTCTGAGCCTCGCGGGTGAAGCGGCGCAGGACCGTTTCGCGCGCCTCCGTCGGACCCTGGAGCTGCTCGGGGTGGATCCACTTGATGGCCGCCTGGCGCGCCAGCAGCAGGTGACGCGCTCTCCACACCTCGCCCATGCCGCCCCGACCCAGGGGTTCGAGCAGCTCGTAGCTGCCCACGGTGCGCGCGACCGCCACCTGCCGACCCGCGCGATGGACGGTGCGCGACGCCACGTCGGCGATTCCCACGGCCACGCCAGCCGTGACGCAGACCATCCAGTAGTCCGCGGCTCGCGGCGCAGCCTCGGCCCATCGCGCCCAAGATGGCGAAGGCCGCCGGAGTTGTCAGTGCACACAGGACCGAGACTGATCCGAGCCGTGCGCGGACGCACGGGCACCAGGAGCGGAGCGAGAGAATGATGATCGGGACGACCCAAGTGAGCGTCTGGAGGTGGCCAGTGCGGAGCGCCGGAAGTCCAGGCCACGGCGAAGGAGATCAGCATGCACAGCGCCACCTGACCGACCAAGGCCGCGCGCAGGACCCACTCGTCGCGGAACGAGCGCGCTGCCGCCAGGGCCAGCAACGACAGCGACAGCACGACTCCGAGCACGTCGTGCGTGACGTTGATGCGACGCTCGATGGCCGTCCTCTGCATGACTCCGAGGCTCTCGAGCGCGAGGAAGGTGGCGTACCCGGCGGCGCCTATCGCCGCGGCCACGCGCACGCGACGGCGCGACTCCTGGAGGAGGTCGCGGGGCAGATCCTCCATCGCAACCGTATCGGGCAGGAGAGCCGCGGCCAACCGTTCCGGCAAGAGCTTTTGCATCGCACCTGTCGCCGAGAATCGGGTGCTCCGGAGCCGAGGGCGGCGCCGTGGCAATCGCCCGTTTCGAGGATGGTCGTGATACCGCGCGCGGCTCGAAGAGTCCCCGTAGTGCCGCCCTCGAATCGCGTCGAGGCCTGCATGCATTCAAGTGATTCTTCCGGCCGTCCTCCCGATGTCGCGGAGTCCCGGGCGGGATGCTCCTTCAGCGTTACCGGATCGAGAAGATACTCGGTCAAGGCGGCATGGGGAGGTCCTTCTCGCGCACGATACCCTCCTTCATCGACGCGTCGCCTTGAAGAGGCTGCGCCCCGATGCCGTCCAGGGCGGAGCCGCGCGCGGCTCGATCCTCAGGGAAGCCCGGCGCGCCAGCGCCATCAACGATCCCCGGATCGCCGCCATCTACGACGTGCTCGAAGTCGAGAACGACGTCGTGATCGTGATGGAGTACGTCGCCGGATCGACCCTCCGGGAGCGGATGAAGCAGCCCATGTCGCTCGATGGATCCTGGAATCTCTCCACCCAATGCGTGGAGGCGGTCGCCGCGGCCCACGCGCATGGCCTGATCCACCGCGACATCAAGCCCGACAACCTCATGGTGACGGGTGACGGGCAGATCAAGATCCTCGACTTCGGGATCGCCAAGCGCGCCGAGGCCGATCCGCCCAACCCTTCCCACACGGTGGCCACCACGACCGCCGAGGCCGCGGGCACATTGGCCGGCACGCCACAGTACATGGCCCCCGAGGCGCTCTACGGCGGCAAGATCGACATCCGCACCGACATCTTCTCCTTGGGCGCGGTCTTCTACGAGATGCTCACCGCCCGCCAACCCTTCGCCGCGTCGAGCTACGAAGCCATTCTCGATCGCGTGATGAACGCCACCCCCGAGCCCCTGACGCAATGGAATCCGGGCGCGGGGAGCGCGCTGTCCGACGTGGTCACGAAGATGCTGGCCAAGGATCCGGCGCTGCGCCACGGGTCGTGCGCGGAGGTGATGGAGGATCTCGGCCGAGTGCGCGAGCTCGGACCAGCGCCGCACCTCGCGCCCGCAAGCACGCCGAGCGCCGCGACACCGCGTGTCCGACGAGCGCGGCGCACGACCTGGGCGATCGCCACTGGCGGCCTGCTGGCGGCGGTCGCGGCGGCGATCTTCTCGAGCGCGACCTCCCTTCCCGCGCTGCCTCGCGATCGCAACCTCGCGGTGCTGGCCCCGGTCACACCCGCCTCCGGGGAGGACTTCGCCGCATTCGCGCTCGGCTCGGTCGAGCGCCTGAGCGCGTGGCTCCAGAGCCATCAGCAAACCCTGGCTTCCAAGTCGCCTCGTTCCAGGAGGGTGGGACGAGCAGGTGCGATCCCCGCGCGACGCGCGCCAGGTGCTCGGCGCTAACCTCGCGCTCACCGCGACGCTCGAGCAACACACCGACACCTTCCATGCTCGACTCGATCTCTGGGACACGATCCGGGAGAAGATCATTCGATCCCGCAGCGTCGAGGCTCCGGCCGCGCAGCCTTTCGTATTCCTCGATCGCATCGATCGCGATGCCGCGGCCATGCTGGGCCTGAAGACCCTCCAGGATCCGAGGTCCATGAGCGACGTGCGCGGGGCAGGCACACTGCGCTTCCTCATGCAGGGGCATCGGTCGCAGCGTGAGCGCCGCCAATGGCGACCAGGAGCGGCGCGCGGTCGCCGATCTGGAGATCGCCTCCCGTACTGAGCCGGAAGCGTCGACGGCGCACGCCTGGCTGGCCGCCGGCGAGCTCAAGGCGTACAAGCTCAGCGGGGATCGCACGGCGCTGGAGCGCGCCCGTGTCGCGGCCGTCCGGGCGGTGTCGCTGGACAGCGCGCGCCCGGAGCCCCATCGGGTGCTCGGAGCCGTGCTCGCTTCCGAGCTCGACTCGCGCGGGTCGTTGCACGAGCTGGAGAAGGCCTGCCGGCTCGTGCCCACCGATGACGAGACGTGGGTGAGGTGGGGACGTACCTATGGGCGGCTGGGCGAACCCGAGCGGGAGCGGGAAGTCTACCGCCAAGTGATCGCCGCGCGGCCGCACTGCTGGCAACCCCACTGGTGGCTGGCCGCCTTCGTGGTTCCGCGACGGACACCCCTGACGAAGCGATCGACGCTTACGAGCAGATGATCCGACGCTCGCCCGAGCTCATCACCGCGGATACGCCAACCTCGGGGGCTCTGGTGCTGCGCGGCGACTATGGGCGAGCCATCGACACGCTGCAGCGCTCCATCGCGCTGCGACCCACCAAGACCGCGTTCGACAACCTCGGCACCGCCTATTTCAACTCGGGACGACTCGAGGACGCGGTGGCCGCCTACAATCAGTCGTTCCAGTTCGGCTCCGCGGACTATCAGACCTGGCTCAATCTCGGGGATGCCTACTATTGGCTGCGCAATCGCCGCGATCAGGCGCGCGACGCGTACACGCAAGCCGTTCGTCTCGGACGGGACGAGAGCCGGGCACGCGCGCTCGCCGGACGCTCGTTCGCGGTGATGATTCCGGCCAATCTCGCCACGGTGTTCCCCAAGCTCGGTCAGATCGACAGCGCGCGCGTGTTCCTGGGCATGGCGCTGCGCGCCGACAGCGCCAACTCCATGGTTCAGTACTGCGCCGCGCTCACCTACTGGCACTGAACGAGCGCGAGCGGGCCGTGGTCTGGCTGCGGAAGGCGGTCGACGGCGGCTACCCGATCGCCTGGCTCAGGGACTCCCGATCTTCTTGGAGTGGAGAGAAGTCGACGGCTTTCGCGCGCTCGTGGCGAGCGCCACCCCGGAGCTGCCCCCGTGGCTCCCTCGAATGAAGGAGGTAGACGATGAAGACCCACAAGATCACGGTCCGAGTGGGCAGCGACGGCATCGAGGTCGTGCCTGACACCCTGGTCATGAAGCTCGGCGGACGCGGTTCAATGGATGGGCGATGGCTCTCGGCGATTCTTGGTGGAATTCGAAGGCAGCGGGCCCTTCAATGCTCGTCGCCTGAATTACGACGCCGCGACCGCTACGCAGCGTCCCAACGCTCGAGGCCGCTTCAAGTACTCGGTGATCTCCGAGGCGAGCCCCACGCTCCGCCTGGATCCGGTGATCGTGGTCGAGGATCCACCCACCGGCGTCACTGACTGAGTCGGGGCGAGCGCTCCCTCGTGTAATTCCATTCGCTTCGGATGCGTGTCCGCCCCACTGACGACGGCGGGGCGGACACGCTACACTGCGGCGCTCATGCGATCCCGTCCGCCGCGCGTCTTTCGTCGATCTTCGTTCTGGCCCTGGCCGTCATCGTCCCGTCCCGCGAGGGCGCGAGCGCCGCGACTTCAGCTCCGGCCGCCGCGCCGTTGCCCGATCACGGCGTGTTCGCGCCGGTCGCACGCCAGTGGGCCGCCGCCCGCGCTTCGCTACGGAGCGGGGCGACCGCCCTCGGCCGAGCGCGTGTGGCTGCTGCTCGAGGCGGGCCAGCCGAGCGAGGCGGCGCGCACGGCGGCGCACGTTTCCGGAGACGACCCGAGGACGCTCGTCGCGCGCGCGCGCGGCGCTGGCGGTGCAGGATTTCGCGGGGGCTGCAATCGCTGATGGCCAAGCTGTCGAGCCTGACGGACCCTGAGGCGCGCGCCACCCGCTACCTCTGGGAATACGCGCGCGACGCCTCCGGCACGATCGACACGCTCACCCGCGCCCGACTCGCAGGCGCCGATGCCGCGGCGATTCCCGAGCTGCTCGCCGCCGGGCGGCTCGCCTACGACCGGCTCGATTACCCCCGGGCGGATTCGCTCTTCGCCCGCGCGCTCGCCGCGACGCCGCCCGATTCCTCAGGAGCGGCCCGCCGCGCGCGCTCGGTGGCGCACATGGGTCACGCGCTGGTGCTCCAGAAGCGTCGCGATTGGGACGGGTCACTCGCCGAGCTCGAGGCCGCCCTCGCCGAGCACGCCACCTCCGAGGCGCTCGAGACGCTGGCCAACACCCTGATCCGGCTCGGTCGTACCGATGAAGCCATCTCGGCCGGAGAATGGGGGTGAGGCTCAACCCGTACCACGACGCCTCGCATTATCTCCTCGGCAACGGCTACGCACGGAAGAACTACACCCAGCTGCACGCCGCGTATCCCAAGGCCTTCGCCGATGCCGCGGGCCGCCGCGCGCTGGCCGCCGCCGACAGTCAGCTCGCCGCGGGGAGGCGCAAGGGCGCGCGCGACGCGTACCACGGCCTGGTCGCTGCGCATCCGCACTGGGTCGACGCACGGGCGCGCCTGGCGTCCCTCGACTTCGAGGACGGGCGCTTCGCCGGAGGCGCGCGACGGCTGCTTCGCCGCGCTGGCGGCGTGTCCCGAGTACGGCCGCGCCCATGCCATCCTCGCCAAGGCGCTCGAATCGCAGCGCTTCGTCGTCGACGTCCATCGCGCCGACTACGAGCGTCGCTTCGCGGCGACTCCGACACCCAAGATCCCGGGGATCGAGCGCTTCGTCGTCAACTGGCGGTCGCTGGCGCCGCGACATCAGAAGCGCGTCGCGCTCTCGGTGGCGCCGTGGAAGGCTTTCGTCCCGGTGCTGGTCGACGGCGGCGCCACCTTCTACATCAAGCCGCTGTACATGCTGCTGAGCGAGTGCCCCGACCAGCGAGACGCTGCGCGACCAGCGCATCAACTACGACTCGCGACTGTGGGACGACGTGCGCGGATGCGGCGGCTTCCACACGGTCACCGGCATCGAGGACGTGGAGCGCACCATCTTCGACCGCTACAACACGGTGACGCACGAGCTGACCCACCAGGTCCACGGCGTGCTGCCGGCCGACGACTCCCGGATCATCCAGGAGCACTACCGCCGCGCCAAGGTGCGCGACGACTCCACACACGATGCGTTCCTGTCGCGCTACGCCGGAGGCAGCGTGTACGAGTACGTCGCCGAAGGCGCGAACGCCTTGGTGTCGCCGCGGCGCGACGCCTACGACCCGCGCGAGGTGGTGCGCGAGCGCCTCACCGCCATGGATCCCGACCTGGAGAAGCTGGTGCGCGGACTGCTCGCCCGCACCGACGTCTCGGCGTCCTATCCCGTGGCGTACGCTGCCGGCGGCGACGACCGCGTCGAGCGCGGCAAGGTCGAGGAAGCCCTGCCGTTCTACCGCAAGGCGCTCAAGGCGAAGCCCGACGAGGAGACCGCGCTGGTGTCGTATGCGAACGCCTTGGTGCTGGGAGGACGGGCGCGCGAAGCGGAGGACGTGGCGCGCCGCGCCGTGACGACGCATCCGACCAGCGGTCCCGCGCGTCTCGCCCTGGCGAGCGCCGATTGGCATGCCGGCCGCGGGCTCGCGGCGGCGCGCGCCGCACCTCGAGACCGCGCGGGATTCGGTGCGCAGCGAGGACCGCTACCAGATCGATCAGGCGCTCGGCGCCTATGCGTGGACGGCCGGTGACTCGAGTGCGGCGCTCGCCGCCTACGACTCCGTGCTCGCGTATCAGTCCGACGATCCCGCCGGGCTCCAGGGACGCGCCGCCGCGCTGGCCCTGGCGGGCCGCAGCGACGAAGCCTTCCGCCTCTACGATGAGGCGGTGCGGGTGCGGACGGGCGTCGTCGATCTGCGTTGCGACTTCGCTCGCGACCTGCTCCAGGCGGGGAGGGTCGACGCGGCCGCGAAACAGCTCGACGAGGCCAAGCTCCTCGACGTGGGAGAACCCGACGGCCGAGGCGCTGCGCGCCTGGGCGGCGCTCGCCGTTGGCAACCTGGCGTCCGCCCGCACCCACGCCCGGCAGGCCCTGATCTGGGGACCCTGGTGCGATCTCGCCCGGATCGTGGAGGGAGCAGTCGCCATGAAGGCCGGCGATGCCCCGACCGCCGAGAAGGCCTGGGCCCCGGTGCGGGAACGCATCGCGAAGGGCTCGCCGCCCCAGTGGGTGTACCGCGCCAAGCTCGCCTCCTGGGAGCAGGCGCACACGCTGCCGGCCGTGGAGCGGCGTCTGCTTCAGCGCTTTGCGAGTCGCTGACGAACCGGCGGGAGGCCGCCAAACACCATTTGATCCGCGCCCCACTCTGCTCCATCATTGACGCAGCCGAACGCGGCATCGCTCCCCGAGGAATACGGCCACGGGATTCCGCCGATCGGCGCACTGGCCGGAAGAAAGAAGGCTTGTCCATGAGACGCGCGCACCTGTACGCGGCCGTCCTCTTCGTGTCCTGTCTCGTCCTCCCTCAAGCGGCGCGGGCGTTCGGGATCAGCGACGTGTGCCGTATGAGCAAGGACGGCGTCTCCGATGAGCTCATCATTCGCAAGATCGAGCTCAGCCACAAGAAGTTCCGCCTGGAGTCCGAGGACTTCCACAAGCTCCAGAAGGCGGGCGTCTCCGAGAAGGTGATGTCCGCGATGCTCGAGACCGAGGTCTCTTCAAAGGACAAGAAGAAGGCCGAGAAGGAGAAGCTGGCGGCGGAGAAGGCGCAGGCGAAGGAACTGGCGAAGGCACAGGCGAAGGACGATCCGCGCGCCTATGCCGGGTCCCTACTACGCTTATCCGTATTATGTGCCCTACTCCGTCCCGTACTCCGCGCCGTATTCGGGATTCAGCGTGGGTATCGGATTCGGGTACTCCGGCTACTACGGTCCGCGCTACGGCTATTACGCGCCCCGGTATCCGTATTACGGCCACTACGCGGGTTATCGGCCCTACGGGGGCTATCGGCCGTACGCGGGGCCGATCCGCTACGGGTATCCGGCGACGCTGAGGTCGGTCCGATCGCGCGACGATCGGAGGGAATGGCGCCATCGACGCGAGTCGGTGGCGCTTTCGTTGCGGTGCGTCACCGGCCCGGCGCTGTGCCACGCGTCGCAGCTCCGTGCTACACGAGGGCGGCTTCCCAGAACCGACGAACCACCTGGCGACACCGACCGCATGACCGAAGACTCGACTCGTTCGCGAAATCCCTGGGCCTGGATTCCCACGCTCTATCTCGCGGGAGGTTGCCCTACGTACTGGTCATGACGGTCTCGGTCATCATGTACAAGGGTTCTCGGGATCTCGAACACCGACATCGCGATCTACACGAGCTGGCTCTATCTCCCGTGGGTGATCAAGCCGCTCTGGTCGCCGGTGGTGGACATCCTCGGCACGCGCGGCCGCTGGATCTGGGTCGTCCAGCTCCTGATCGGCGGAGCGCTGGCTGGAGCTCGCCATGGCGATTCCGGCCCGCACTTCTTCCGCTGGACGCTCGCCTTCTTCTGGCTGCTCGCGTTCGCGTCGGCCACCCACGACATCGCCGCCGACGGCTTCTACATGCTCGGGACGCGCGAGGACCAGCAGGCCTTCTTCGTGGAGTGCGCACGCTCTTCTATCGGATCGCGACCATCGCGGGCCAGGGCCTGCTGGTCATGGTGGCGGGAAGGATCCAGGAGCAGCGGCGAGCGGCCTGGCGCAGGCGTGGTCGACCGCGATGGGAGCGGTGTGGCCGGCTGTTCTTCGGCTTCGGCATCTGGCACCGGTTCGTGCTGCCGCGACCGGCCACCGATCAGCCGGGATCCGCGCGACAGATCCCACAGTTCCTCGCGCGAGTTTCTCGGCATCGTTCGGCCTCGTTCTTCGGCAAGCGGCGGATCGCCGTGCTGCTCATGTTCCTGCTGCTCTACCGCTTCGGCGAGGCCCAGCTCGTCAAGATGACCTCACCCTTCCTGCTGGACCCCGCGCGAGCGGCGGCTTGGCCCTGACCACCACGGAGGTCGGGTTCATCTACGGCACGATCGGCACCATTGCTCTCACCTTCGGCGGCATCCTCGGGGGATCGTGGTCGTCGCGCGACGGACTCTAGGCGCTGGCTCTGGGTCATGCTGCTGGCGATCCATCTGCCCGACGCGGTGTTCATCTATCTGGCCTACGCGCAGCCCACGGCGTTGCTCTGGTTCAGCTCTGCGTCGCGGTCGAGCAGTTCGGCTACGGCTTCGGCTTCACGGCGCTACCGTCATACAGTACATGATGGCGATCGCGCGCGCGGACCACTGCCAGACCGCGCACTACGCCATCTGCACCGGCTTCATGGCGCTCGGCATGATGATTCCCGGGCTGTGGAGCGGCTGGCTCGCCAGATCACCATCGGCTACCGCCACTTCTTCACGTGGGTGATCTTCGCGACCATTCCGAGCTTCCTCGTGGCCCTCTGGATCCCGCTCGACCCCAGCTTCGGCCGCAAAGCAGACGGCGTGCAGGCCGACGCCCCTCGGAACCGGGGCCGCAAGTCGGAGGGGCGAGTCGCCGCCGTCGAGAGGAGATGGGCTACCCCGCAGGGGACGCCATCCAGTGGTGACGAAATCGAAGGCACGCGGAGGCGATGACGGCATGAAGATGACTGAATTCTATCTGTCGCAGCTCGAGGACGAGGGCCGCCGCACCCGCCGGGCGATCGAGCAGGAGTACCCGACGGCCGTGATGACTGGAAGCCGCACACGAAGTCCATGCCGTTCGGACGGCTCGCGATCACGATGGCCCGATCGCCTCTCGTGGTTGCGATGAGTCATCGGGACGACGAGGTCGACCTGTAGTTCCGCCGGCCGGCTCCGGCTTATCGACCGCCGCCGATGAGCACGAAGGAGAGAGCGGCTTCAGGCGGTGTCGACCCAGGGCATCGCCAGGCGAGAAAGGCGCTCGAGGCCACGGATGATGACCAACCGCCCGATGAGACGTGGCGCCTGCGCGTCGGCGGGAGCGGCGTGAGCGAACGCAGGCACCGCGCTCTCGTCGTGCTGCGCGACACCTGCCAACCACATAGGCACCACCACGGGCGGCTCACGGTCTACCTGCGGGATGCGCGAGGCGATGGTGCCGGCGCTCCGGACCTTCCGCGGACGAGAATCGTTTCGACCATGATCCCGTGGAGAGGCGGATGACGGCTGCAGCCGCTGGCGTCAGGATCCGGGGCTTGGATTCGTCTCACGCTGCGCGGGGTCGGGACCATCATAGCTCTCGGGACCCGCGGCCTGCCGGAGGGCCCGCGGGGGCTGGTGTTTACGTTTCTCTGCGTCGGGATGACAGTCTCGTGCTCCTGTGCCGCCGTTCCCCTGGTGGCTCTGCGCCTCGCTCAGGAGCGTCTGGCGGAGCGCCGGCGTCCAGATGCGGGTAGCTCAGAAGGGATCCGCCGTCTACGCCGTCCACTGTTCGGGCACTGCCCAAGCGGATATCTGCGCGGTGGGCGAGGAGATGGGCGAATCGGCGGCTCCGCGCTGGGCGTCGCTTACTTCGAGGTCCACCGGCGCTCGTCCCAGATATGTCGCCGTCGCGATTCGTGACAGGTCGGTGACGCGCCCGCCACCGGCCTCGCCGACGCGTGGCGCGTCGAGGCGTTTTCATTTGTTGTCTGCGCTAAGCGTGGCGCTCTAAGCGGCTGGCTCGACACCCGGCATGCACGGCGGCGACAATCGCCGCCACCCGGCGGCCAGGTCATTGAGCGCCGGGAGAGCTGTGGATCAAAGGAGCATGGGCCGGGCTGAAGCCTGATGCTGAGCCGCAGGCATCTGGTTCGCGTATCGTTTGCCGGCCCTCTACCTGCCCCATTTCATCACGCCGCCGCGCTGGTGGTTAGTGGCGAAGCTCCTGCACCGACTGGACCCTGTGGCTGCGCAAGGTCTCCCAGCTCGGGCTCCCAGGTGCTCGCCACACCCATCCGGATCGCGCTGGGAGGACTCCACCGGGTTCACTCAAAGCATGAAGGCCCCAGACCGGCCGATATCTGCTGTTGATCCCGGTCGCGCTGGTGTTTCTCGGCGCGCGCGGTGTTGTGGATCCAGTTCGGCCCGGAGGATGCGCCGAAGCAGCATCAGAGTGCGTGATCGGCTTTGCGTTCGTGGACGTTCCTGGCAGATCCTGCTGGTTCAGGTCCGCTGTTCGTCTTCACGGGGATCTGGTCGCCGCGCGACGCCGCGCAGGATCATGTACAGTATGGGGCGCTGTGCGACGCATACGTCCACGCGATTTCCACGGCAAGTGGTTGGCGATCGCAAGCCGTCTGGGAACCACTTTGCCGGCACCGCCGACATCCAGTCACGCTGGCGGACATCGAAACAGTCTTCGGGTAGTGAGAGAGGCATGCGGGGTAGCCCCGATCAGGTGCAAAGAGCTGACGGGCCTGGCGTTGTGTGCGCTGCTACCCATGCTGCACTTTACTCTGACCGCTATCCGGTGCAGGGGATCCCCGCAAAGTTGCTCTGGCTGGTGCTTGTTTGACATCCGTCTCGGATCTTCTGAATTCTCTGTCGACCGGCGCGCCGCCCTGAAGGCGCCGGTGGCGCAACTCGCTGCAACCGGTGCCTCGTCGCCGGCGACACCGTGTCGGAAGTGGAGCGAAGGCGCCGCCGCTGCACGAGACATCTCGATCGCGCGCGTCTGATGTATCAAAGAGGTGAAGAGGCAGCGCAAGGCTGGGCCTGCGGGATTGTCGTTCACTTTTCTGCCCTCAGTCGGCTACAACTTCCAGCTTACGGTGCCTTCGATCGGGCTCAGCTGTTCGGCGGCTACCTCGGAGATCGCTGCAAGACGACCAACGTCCTCTAATCCAAATCGGCGGAACGGCCGCCACCACCCCAGCGGGTGCGAGCCACCAGTTCCAGTGCAGTCGGACTTCTTTTTCGCCCCGGGCAATGGGTGGACCTGAAGGGTGACTGGCGGCACCTCGACACCAGCCAACCACGATTATGAACTCCGGCACCAGTGGGCGGACCAGACGGACTACCCGATGGGCTTTCGTGCTCTACCGGTGATTCGCCTGAGACGGCCACCTTCGTGCGGGTACACTACCGGCTGCGCCGTCTACATCGGTCTGGGCTATCCGCACCACAGACCGCTGCGCCAAACATCGTGGATAAAAACGCCGACGCGGGCGAGGCACGCCATGTGTCCTGGCCAGAAATTTTCCTGAGTCCTCAACTCGTCCAGGATCTCGCTCAACGTGTCTGCGGTCCCGACAACGATCAACATAGCGCGGCCTCTGGAGCACCAGGCCACGAACTTCCTTGCACAGGCCGGGAACGTACGCCCACCTGGCGATGCGTCCGGCGACCGCCAATCTTATCCGCTGCGATAGCCGCAGCACGATGGCGATCTGGAACTCGGTGCGCGGGATCACGTTCTAAACCACCGGAACCGCCACTATCTCGACCTGCCGGCGATTGGATGCAGGTTTGTACGGGCGGGGAGGCCGCGGAGGGCGATGCGATCCAGGGACACATCATGACCGAGCCAGATCTGTCACAGCGGGTTCGAATACCGCGTCTCGTTGAGCCGCGACGATCTGTGGGGCGCGGTGGGCTCAGCGCCACCCAGACGGCGTGGATGCAGGCGGGGGTCTTCAGCAACACCGATGATCGCGAGGCGGCGGAGGCCTGCTGGGGTCAGTTCAACGCAAGACGAGCGAATCCGCCATAATCTGGTGACGCGGCGTGGGGCGGTTTCCAGCGCCCCACCACGCTACTTCTTCGGATGCAGGAAGTCTTCTACAGTCAGGCTACCATCGCGTCCCCACGATGACCCATCAGGGGCGGCAACGACTTATCAAGCAACCGCAGGCGCTTTATGAAGGACTCAGGCGAACGCCAGGATCGAGCGAGCCACACACCGCGATCTCAGCGCATGATGACCACGTGCTGGGCTTTTACCGATTCAGCTGGAATCTACCATCGAGAACTGGACCCCCTTCGCACTGCCACTGATCGTCTCGCGCCGCTCCGATCTGATGTCGCGTGGTTGGTTTCCCCGGCTCATCGACACGCGATAAAAATCGATGCCGATCAGATATTCCCAAACGCGATTCGATCACGAAATATCCTGCATCACGTTTTGTTGCGGCTCGTGTGTCGCGCGCCCTAGGATGCGAATGGCGATTCGAGCAAGGCATCGGCGCGCGCGGACTCGCCGCAAAGATCCGATCGCGCGCGACGCGATCGAGCAGGATGCGGTTTCCTGCAAGATTCATTTCAGGGAGGAGACGGAGTGGCGCGGCGCGGATTCCTTGTTGAGTGATGTCGGACCTGATGGGAGCGGTGAGAAGGAAGGTCGAGCGACGGAAGCGGTTCAGGAAGCCCGTCCGCAAGGCTACCGCAGAAAGCGGTTCAACGTCCTGCAAACACCCGGAGTGCGCAAGGGCTGCACGCAGGCAGTCACCATCGAGGAAACGCGTTCGCGCCACGCGTGTTGTCAGGCGTCTGATCCGTAAGGGCGTCCGCAAGGCGGTACGTCGCAGGAGAGCACGCGTCCGTCGCGTCACCCGACTGCCACCGGCGGTCGGCGGGGCGGCTACCAAGTAGCTCCTCTATGGCGCAGTCTCGGCTGATTCGGTGACTTGATCGACTTCACGTTTTGCCGCCACCGGCGCACGCGGGAATCGTGCTCAGAGTGCCGGAGCGGGAGTATGCTGCCGCGACAAGGCCGATGCGACGAGAAAACCTGGCACCGCCAGACGCACCGAGGAGGTGGCCTGTGCACGTCAAGCATCTGGTTGCCGGGATGGCTGTCGCCGCACTCTGCTGGGTCTTGGTGGAGCGTTCCGCCGCACAGGATTCGACCACCCGAAGAAGCCGCGCCTCCGCAGCCACACCCGCCGCGGCCGCTTGCCGCGCCACCGACCTGGCGCCCGCAACGATCACCAGGCGGCATGAAGGCCACCATCGAAGAAGCGACTGAAAACTGCGGGCATCATGCGTGTATACATCACGCCAAAGATTTTGAACGCTTGCACCAACGCGAAATTCCGAGGCTGACTTGTCTGCAGTGAACAGGCGGCGGAGGGCTCAGGGTGCTGACGACCGGTCGATCTGAGGCCGCAGGGAATGACCGCAGCGGCCAGAGACGCCGACTCGGCGGCCCACGGGGCGCGGCGGGTGAAAGGCGCAGCCAAGGGCGCGGCACAGTGGGAGGCCATCGTCGGATCCATATCGGGTAATACCGGCGAAGAGCGCCGCACCATAAT